>FWWL01000071.1_pt1 | contig 195776 bp, 136 predicted proteins | sample 2228331 | NCBI WGS metagenome assembly FWWL01 (sample SAMEA103939775, study PRJEB20133) | metagenome | reverse complement strand
CCGCACTCCATGGAGTGCGGGGCTTTAGCCCCGCTTTCCACGCGGGACTTCAGTCCCCGGCGGGAGGGCAATGGATGATCGAACGGTGAATGACGGACCTGACGAACGGGTGCCTCCGAGAGGGGGACCCGACGGGCAGATCCCTCCGAAATTTTTTCGGAGGGGCACGCTTGTCGTGCCCGGCGAAAGCCAGAGGATCATCCATGTTGGAACCGCGGACCTGACAAGCAGGACCCTCCACGAGGCGGACCTGACAAGCAGTGCCCGCCGGGTCGTATTTCGCTCCCACGCGAACCCCTGTGAAGGTCCGCGCCCCCGTGGGCGAGGGAAAAGAGGGGATGAGTCAGGGCAATGACAGGTGGATGAGAGGACGTGTCAAACTTACAATAGCCACCGGCGTGCATGCAGGGTTCTGAGAACGAACTCGTTCTTTTCTCGGTGGAACACGGAAGTGAATTGTTTTTGCCAGGATCAAAAAGACAGGCTCTGACTCAGCATGACAGATGCGCACAGCGCGGGGTGTTACTGTGATGGTCGGGGAGAGGAGCCGTTCCATGAGCAGATTCCAACCTTGGGCGTTCGTCCTCATGGTGGGCGCACTTCTGATGGGCACGGTTTGCCGCGGCCAGAGTCAGGCCGCGGAGGCCCGTCCGTCAAGGCCCAACGTGATTCTCATCATCACCGACGATCAGGGTTACGGTGATTTGCACTGTAACGGCAATCCCCTCATCAAGACGCCCAATCTGGATCGCCTTGCCCGGGAAAGTGTGCGGTTGACAGACTTCCATGTGGACCCCACCTGTTCGCCGACCCGCGCTGCCCTGATGACAGGACGCTATTCGTGTCGGACCGGCGTTTGGCACACCATCATGGGGCGATCGTTACTGCGCCGGGATGAGGTGACGATGGCGCAGCTCTTCCGCCAGGCGGGCTATCGCACGGCCATTTTCGGAAAATGGCACCTGGGGGATAGCTTTCCCTATCGGCCGTGGGATCGCGGTTTCGAGGAATGTCTCATTCATTTGGGCGGGGGCATCGGTCAGGGCCCGGACTACTGGGGCAATACCTACTTTTCTCCCACGCTCTGTCACAATGGTTCGTGGGAAAAACACGAGGGGTATTGCACGGACATCTTTTTCCGTGAAGCTCTCAAATTCATCACATCACACCGGGACGAACCATTCTTCGTCTATCTTCCCACCAATGCACCGCACGCACCGCTTCAGGTCGAGGAGCGGTACGCCCAGCCATATCGAGAGGCGGGGCTTCCCGACAACCTAGCCAGGTTTTACGGCATGATCACCAATATCGATGAGAATGTCGGCCGACTCCTGGAGAGTTTGAAGCAACTCCACTTGGAAGAGAAGACCATCCTCGTGTTCATGACCGACAACGGCACGGCAGGGGGAGGATTCAATGCCGGAATGCGGGGCAAAAAAGGTTCCATGTACGAAGGAGGGCATCGCGTTCCCTGTTTCATCCGCTGGCCGGGAAAACTCACGCCCAAAGAGGTCCCTGGCTTGACGGCTCACCTTGACTTGCTGCCGACGCTGATGGATTTCTGCGGCGTCCCGCTTCCGAAGGATCTCAAACTGGACGGCATCACTCTGCGCCCCTATTTGGAAACTGAGCAACCAGTTCCGGAACGGACTCTGGTGGTGCAGGTAAACAGGGTGGATCATCCTCGGCCGTGGGCCGCCTCGGCGGTGTTGGAGGGGCCCTGGCGGCTCATTGACGGAAAGGAACTCTACGATTTGCGGAGTGATCCCGGCCAGCAGCACGACGTGGCCTCGGAACATCCGGAGAAAGTCGCTGAACTCCGCGGTGCGTATGAGCGGTGGTATGCTGATGTGTCCCAACGTTTTGGGGAATATTGCGAGCTGGTCCTTGGCGCACCGGAACAGAATCCCGTGATACTCTGCTCGCATGATTGGCACGGGAACATCGTTCCCTGGGATCAAAGCCAGATGCAAAGAGGCCTCAAGGGGCAGGGTTTTTGGGCGGTGGAATTTGCTCGTCCCGGACGGTACCGATTCGAGCTTCGGGATCGGCCACCATACGTGTCCTTCAAGCTTCCGAAAGGAAGGGCTCGGCTGGTAGTCGAAGGTCTGCTGGACAAGGAAAAGCCGATCCCGCCGGATGCCGAGGGCGTTGTCTTCGAGGCCGATCTGCCGGCAGGCAAAACCAAGCTGGAGGCGCGGCACGTGGAGGAAGACGGCTCCTGGCGTGGGTTTTATTTTGTTGTCGTCACCCGCGTGGAGCCGTGAGGCTACACTTTTTCTCCAAATTGATGTGTCAAATCACCGCGAGCTGACGGTTTTGGCGGCGGGTTGCTCGGAGGATTGTTCCAGCCGGGCGACGTCCTGGGAGAGCCGCATCGAGCAGAACTTTGGGCCGCACATGCTGCAGTATTTGGCATGAAGGCTGGTTCCGGGTCGGGCCGTCTCTTCCCACATCCGCCGCGCTGTCTCCGGATCGATCGCCAGTCGGAACTGCTCTTCCCAGTCGAACCGGAAACGTGCCCGGCTGAGTTGATCATCCCAATCGCGGGCACCGGGGCGGTGTCGTGCGACATCCGCTGCATGCGCGGCAATCTTGTAGGCCACCACTCCCTGTCGGACATCTTCCAGCGTGGGCAATCCGAGGTGCTCCCGGGGGGTCACGTAGCAAAGCATGGCGGCGCCATACCAGGCGGCCATGGCTGCTCCGATCGCGCTTGCGATGTGGTCGTAGCCTGGCGCCACATCCGTGACAAGCGGTCCCAGCACATAGAAGGGGGCTTCGTCGCACCATTCCATCTGCAGGCGGATATTCCGCTCGATCTGGTCCATGGGGACGTGACCCGGACCTTCAATCATGACCTGGCAGCCTCTCGCCCGCGCCCGCCGGGCAAGCTCGCCCATCACCTTCAGTTCGGCGAACTGGGCTTCGTCGCTGGCGTCGGCGAGACATCCCGGTCGAAGTCCGTCGCCCAGGCTCCAGCTCACGTCGTACTGCCGCATGATGTCGCACAGGTCGTCAAAGTGCGTGTACAGCGGATTTTGCTCTTTATGGACCGCCATCCACTTGGCAATCAGAGACCCGCCGCGACTGACGATGCCCGTGATCCGCTTTTCCACCAGGGGCAGATGTTCGCGCAGCAAGGCGCAGTGGATGGTCATGTAATCCACGCCCTGGGCGGCCTGCTGCTCGACCACATCGAGGAAGTGTTGCGGCGTCATATCGGCAATGTCGTCGAGTTCCTCGGCCACCTGATAGATGGGCACGGTCCCCACGGGGACAGGCGACGCGTCGATGATCCGCTGGCGGATTCCCACAATATCTGGACCAGTGGAGAGGTCCATGATCGTGTCAGCCCCCAGGCTGATCGCGCAGTGAACCTTTTGCAGCTCGCATTCGACGTCGCTTTGCAATGCCGAATTACCAAGATTGGCGTTGATCTTGGTGCGGCATGCGATGCCGATACCGATGGGCTTAAGTCCCTTTTTGAGATGAACTTTGTTGGCCGGGATGATCATCCGCCCCCGGGCAACCTCGTCCCGCACAAATTCTGGGCTGAGGTGCTCGGAGCGAGCGACGTATTCCATTTCCGGTGTGATTTCCCCGGCCCGAGCGGCTTCGATCTGTGTGGCCATCTTAATGTATCCTCCCAAGCGAGGTAATCTTTCCCATGGAACCACGCACAAAGAACTCGGCGTCCGACGCCGACTCAACCTTTATCTTATTGTGTGCCACCAGAACGGCAACCGATGCGTGGCGTGCTGGAGTCGGTTGCGTTGGTCGCATCTTGGATTCAAGCAGGGTCTGGAAAGATCGTTTGCTGCGGGAAAAATCCCTTTTTTTCGCACTTGGAGGAAATGCTGTTTTCGGGGCCGTTGGAAGTCCCTGTTGCAAGTCCGCCGTCCCGCGGTGTGCAAACACAGCAAAGGGCTCCTCGGTGGTGACGCAAGTATGGTTTTAGATGCCGTCAAATGATCCATTTTTGAAGTGATTCTGGTTATACTGGAGGTGAATCCTCCCTGAAAGAATTGTCTTCCCCCCTTAAGTTGCATTCACAAAGTCTCGCTCAAGGCCTTTGAGAACCAAATGATACCGGCGGTGTTTGGTATCTGTAGATCGATGAGCGTACGAGGGAGCACCTCCGGAAGATGGTTGCGGTCGCCTTGCCGTGGAGTGTTTTGATGAGTATTCGGCAGAAGTTATTGGCTGTTTTGTTGGTTGCGGACAGTGTTTTCGCAATCGCTGGTTGTGAAACGGCACCCTCAGCGGCACCGCCTCCACGGCCCCCTGAAGTTGCTGTCTATACGGTGGAAACAACGAAAGTGCGTATCACCACAGAGTTGCCGGGGCGAACGGCCTCGTATCTGGTCTCGGAGGTTCGACCGCAGGTCAATGGGGTCATCTTGAAGCGGCTTTTCGAAGAAGGTTCCGAAGTCAAGGCCGGTCAGGTCCTGTATCAAATCGATCCGGCACCTTACCAGGCGGCTTACGACATGGCGGTGGCCAATTTGGAGACAGCCAAGCAGGCGGTGGAGAAAGCTAAAGCGGCTTTGGAGGCTAGCCTCGCGGCACAAAAGGAGCAGGAGGCCCTTTTTCATCTTGCCCGCACAAATCTAGAACGGTACGAGCGGATGTACGAGGCATCGGCGACCACGGCCATGGAACGGGATCAGGCGGTGACAAATGCCGAGGTGGCTGAGGCCGCCTTGCTTGCCGCCAAGGCCCGCGTCGAAACTGATCGCAAGGCCCTGGCCGCCGCGGAGGCCGCCGTCCGTCAGGCCGAGGCCGCCCTTGAAGCGGCCAAAATCAATCTCGATTACACCAAGGTCACGGCTCCCATTTCTGGCCGCATCGGGCGATCCCGCGTCACGGAAGGTGCCATCGTCACAGCGTACCAGGCCACGCCGCTCGTCACGATCCAGCAGTTCGACCCAATTTATGTGGATATCCCTCAATCGACCAGCCAGTTATATCGTCTTCGTCGGGCACTGGAACAAGGACGATTCAAAGCGGAGGGGACCGACAAAGTTAAGATCATCCTCGAAGACGGGACTGTTTATCCACATGAAGGCATTCTGAAATTCCGCGATGTGAGCGTGGATCCCGGGACGGAATCGGTCATTGTGCGCGTCATCGTTCCCAATCCGGAGGGCGAATTGCTTCCAGGGATGTTTGTTCGGGCCGTCATTGAGCTCGGCGAGCAACAGGATGCCATTTTGGTGCCTCAGCAGGCCGTTCAGCGGGATTCCCGGGGGGAGCCTTTCGTGTGGGTTGTGGACAAGGAGAACAAAGTCCATGTCCGCGATCTCGTCACGGATCGTGCTTTCGGAAATCGCTGGCTGGTGCTGGAAGGATTGACGGCTGGCGAGCGAATCGTGGTGGAGGGCATGCAGCGGCTCAAACCCGACATGACGGTCAACGTCGTGCCTTGGACTGAGACATCTTCCACCGCATCGCCCACCAAAGGAGAGGAATCGTCAAAAGCATCTGAGCCTACCAACGGGAGGTAGCCGTGTTATCCCGATTTTTTCTCGATCGACCCGTTTTTGCCTGGGTGATCGCGATCATGATTATGGTTCTCGGTGGGCTGGCGATCTATCATCTGCCCATCTCGCAGTATCCGGATATCGCACCGCCGACGATCCGTATCACGGCCTTTTATCCAGGCGGGTCAGCCGAAACTGTCGAAAACAGCGTGACCCAGATCATCGAGCAGAAGATGACGGGGCTCGATGACATGATCTATTTTTCCGCCACCAGCGACTCGGCGGGTTCCTGCAATATCGAGTTGACGTTCGCTCCAGGGACAGACCCTGATCTCGCCTGGGCCAAAGTCCAGAATAAGCTGCAACTGGCCATGGCCAGCCTGCCGGAGATGGTTCAGCGCATGGGGATCACGGTCCGCAAGGCGACGCGGAACTATCTCCTGATCGCCAGTATCATCAGTCAAGATGGGCGCCTGAGGGATATCGACCTCCGGGACTATGCTCAGTCCAACCTCGAAAAAGTCCTGGCGCGTGTGCCGGGTGTTGGCGAAGTCGAGGTCTTCGGCAGCCAGTACGCGATGCGGATCTGGGTGAATCCAGACAAACTGACCGCGTACCAGTTGACCATGGAAGATGTGATCCGGGCCGTCCGGGCCTACAACGTGGAAGTTTCGGCCGGTCAATTCGGTGGAGCGCCTGCCGTTCCTGGCCAGAGGCTCAATGCCAGCATCGTCGTTCAAAATCTGCTGCAAACGCCCGAGGAATTTGCCAGTATCCCGATCGTTGTTCAGCCGGACGGTGCTATCGTCCGTATTCGGGACGTTGCGCGGGTTGAAATCGGAACGGACTCCTACGCGACCAGTATCAAGTATAACGGGATGCCGTCGGCTGGGTTGGCCGTGCGACTGGAACCGGGGGCCAATGCCCTCGACACCGCCGACCGCGTCAAGAAACGTCTGGCCGAATTGAGTCAGTACTTTCCCCCAGGGGTCAAAGTGGTCTATCCCTACGACACAACCCCGTTCATTCGTGTTGCCATTTATGAAGTCGTGAAGACACTTTTCGAAGCCGTTGGCCTGGTCTTTCTGGTGATGCTGCTATTCCTGGGTAACCTGCGGGCAACGCTCATTCCAACAATCGCGGTACCGGTCGTCCTCCTGGGGACGTTTGCGGTCTTGGGGGCCATGGGCTTTTCGATCAATATGCTCACGATGTTCGCCATGGTGCTAGCGATTGGACTTCTGGTGGACGACGCCATCGTCGTTGTTGAAAACGTGGAACGGATCATGAGCGAAGAAGGCCTTCCCCCACGCGAGGCCACCATCAAATCCATGGAACAGATCACAAGTGCCCTGATCGGGATCGGTCTGGTCCTCTCCGCTGTTTTTGGCCCGATGGCGTTTTTCCCAGGATCGACGGGCATCATTTACCGTCAGTTTTCCGTGACCATCATTTCCGCCATGCTGCTTTCTGTGGTGGTGGCCCTGATCCTGACGCCGGTCCTCTGTGCGTCGCTTCTGAAACCTGTTCCTAAGGGACATGAACCAGGCGAAAACGCGATCTGGTTTCTGCGATGGTTCTTTGTCGGATTCGACCGGATCTTTTTCTCAATTCGCGATCTCTACGTGAAGGTTGTCCATCATTCCATCCGAAATAAACTGCCTTATCTGGTGGGTTACGTATTGATTCTGATCCTCATTGCCGATCTCTTTCTTCGTGTTCCCACAGGATTTCTCCCTCAGGAAGACCAGGGTGTTTTGATGGCCCAGATCACCTTGCCCACCGGTTCAACCCTGGAACAGACCCAGGCTGTGGCAGACAAAGTCCAGGAATATTTTCTGGAGAAAGAGGCGGAGGGAGTGGCCTCCTGCATGACGATCGTGGGCAGTGGTTTTTCGGGACGTGCCCAGAACAACGGTATGGTTTATATCATGCTCAAAGATTGGCATCAGCGAGAACGGAAGGACCTGCGGGCAAAAGCGATCGCGGACCGAGCCATGGCCGCCCTTTCCCAGATTCGTGAGGCCAACATCTATGTCTTTCCACCGCCGGCCATCCGAGAGCTGGGTAATGCGACAGGCTTCGATTTTCAACTGATCGACATGGGAGGAATTGGGCATGAGGCCCTGATGGCTGCCCGCAATCAGTTGCTTGCAATGGCAGCGCGTCATCCGGCGCTGCAGCGCGTTCGACCTAACGGCATGGAGGATGTTCCCGAATACCGTGTCGATATCGATTGGGAGCGTGCCGGCGTGCTCGGTGTTCCTATCAGTACCATCCACACGACAATCTCGGCGGCATTCGGTGGGGCTTATATCAACGACTTTATTCAGGGAGGCCGTGTCAAACGAGTTTATGTTCAAGCGGACGCACCCTATCGCATGCTGCCGGAGGATTTGGAGCGGCTCTACGTCCGCAATCAAGAGGGGAAAATGGTCCCCTTCGACTCCTTCGCCACCACGCGATGGACAAGCGGTTCTCCGCGGTTGGAGCGATACAATGGCTTTCCTTCCATGAATATCTGGGGGGAACCAGCCCCCGGCCATAGTTCCGGGGAGGCCATGAAGGCCATGGAAGAACTGATGACCAAACTGCCGCCGGGCGTGGGCTTCGATTGGACGGGGATTTCCTATCAGGAACGGATGGCGACAACCCAGGCGCCGATCCTCTACGCCTTTTCGGTCCTGGTGATCTTCCTCTGTGTGGCGGCGCTCTATGAGAGCTGGACGATTCCCTTCGTCAACATGTTGATGTTGCCTCTGGGGGTCTTCGGTGCGTTGACAGCGACCTACCTTCGCGGTCTACCCAACGACGTGTATTTCCAGATCGGCTTCCTCACCACGATGGGACTTTCCACCAAAAACGCGATCCTCATCATTCAGTTCATCAAAGACCAGTTGAGCCGCGGACAACCGCTTGTTGAAGCCACGCTGGCTGCCACACGGATTCGCTTTCGCCCGGTGGTCATGACGTCGCTGGCCTTCTTCTTCGGGACACTCCCACTGGCTTTGGCCACCGGAGCCGGGGCCGGGGCCATGAACGCCATCGGCACGGCGGTGACGGGCGGCATGCTTTCAGCCACCTTCATCGATCTTATCTTTATTCCCATGTTCTTCGTGCTGATTTCGCAACTCTTTGGCAGAAAGAAGCACCGGGAACAGCAACCCGGGACAACAACCATCGCGGAATCCCAGGTGGCCGACTCAGGTGCGTGAACACCTTTGTGGCCCCGATAAACCAATCCAGATGTTATTTGTTCCAAGCTTTGTCTGGCGCGTGCAAGCTCGAGTCCGTGCTTGCGCTTATGTACACAGGCCGTAGTCTTTCAATTCGAGAACAATGTTGTTTGGACCTGGGCCAATCGATATCTTCAAATCAGAGGTCCCCATCGAAAGATACTTTTTGGGGAATGGAGGAGGTGGTTGAGGACCATAGTCTTCCGTTCCTGATTGTGGCGTCGGCACTCTGTGGTGAAACCTCATGCTCGCAATGAAATTATGGATCATCCTGAATGTGTTCCTCCTGACGGCATCTGGATTCGGGAAGGAGCCGTTGTGGGGGCAGGAATCGGGCGACACAGGTCAGTTCTCTGCGAGGGGGCCCCTACGAACGCGGTGGGCCGACCAGGTTCTTGCGGAGCGACCGCGATGTGAGCATCCGCGACCACAGCTGGCCCGTGAGGATTGGATCTGCCTCAACGGCTTGTGGGACTACACCATTCAGGCCCGCAACCAGCTTACTCAGCCGTCCCAATACCAGGGGAAAATCCTGGTACCGTTTCCGGTTGAGTCCTCACTTTCGGGAGTGATGCGGCCGCTCAGTCCAGCGGAGAGCCTCTGGTATCGGCGGCAGTTCGAGGTTCCCGAATCCTGGAAAAACAAGCGGGTACTGCTCCATTTCGATGGGGTGGATTGGGAAACTCGTGTGTGGCTCAACGGACGGTCCCTGGGAACACATCGCGGTGGCTACGATGCCTTCTGTTTTGATATTACCGAGTTATTGCGGCAGGATGGTCCTCAAGAATTGGTCGTGGCTGTTTGGGATCCCACTGATACGTTTTGGCAATTGCGGGGAAAACAGTCACTGCGGCCGGGAGGGTGTTCCTACTCGGCCTGCTCAGGTATCTGGCAGACGGTCTGGCTGGAAGCAGTTCCCGCCGCGTTTGTAGAAGACCTCGCGATTCGCACTGAACTCCGGGAAGGGCAGGGGAGAGTTTACCTGAAGGTAGCTGGCCGGATGCCCCCCGACCATTCGATTCGCCTGCGGGCGGAACTTCGTGATGGGGAAACGTCCGTGGCCAGTCAGGTGGTTTCCTACCAGATTGCGCCTGCCGTGAAGCAGAATCTGGTGGACTTTTACAGGGCAGAGTCGACGTATTTCAGTATCGATATGCAACTTACCGTTGATTCCGCGAAACCGTGGTCGCCGGAAGAGCCGCATCTTTACGATCTTCTGCTTGAGCTCACGGACGAGACAGCCGGGACATCGGATAGCGTACGAAGCTACGTGGGAATCCGCGAGGTGACAATCGGTCAGGATTCCAGGGGGCGTGCTCAACTTCTCCTCAATGGTAAGCCCTACGTGCTGGTCGGGGCCCTGGATCAGGGTTACTGGCCAGACGGAATCTATACCGCCCCAACCGACGAGGCTCTCCGATTTGACATCGAGGCTGCCAAAAAACTGGGACTGAACGCTGTGCGCAAGCATGTCAAGGTGGAGCCACAGCGGTGGTACTACTGGTGTGATCGGCTGGGGCTTTTGGTGCTTCAGGATTTTCCGTCTGGCGATGCAGGCGACGCCAGGACGGATCGTGCTTGCTCTCCCGAAGCAGCCGCGCAGTGGGAAACGGAAGTCCGGCAGATATTGCGACAGTTTGGCAACCATCCGTCGATCATCATGTGGATTGTCTTCAATGAAGGCTGGGGCCAGTTTGATACTCTTCGCAATGCAGAATGGGTCAAACAGATCGATCCCAGCCGATTGGTTGATGAAGCCAGTGGCTTTCCGTGGCATGGGGGTGGCGACGTCATCGATTCTCACGGCGGTGTTCCCCCCAGCGATGCAAAACGAATCAGCATCACCAGTGAAGATGGCGGATGGGGGGCTTGTGCGGTCGGGCATTCATGGAATGAGACTCTGGCCTGGGCGTACAGAACGTATGAGCCGCAGACCTGGCGGCCTGTCGAGGGAATGCAGCCGCCTTTACCACCCTTGACCGAGGATGCTCGAGATTGGCTCACAAGTTGGATAAGGCGAATGTACCAGGCGTTTTGGCGTCAAAGGGAGAATGACGGACGCAGCGGCTATTTCTACACCCAGCTTGTGGATGTTGAAACCGAATGCAATGGTCTTTTGACTTACGATCGGGCGATCTTTAAAGTGAAGCCTGAAGTGCTTCGTTCTGGGGTCGTTGGTTTGTGCGTTCTGTCGGGTGATGAACTGCTTCCCACGGCTCGCCGGGGCGGTGGAGTCTGGCGTTACACCACCCAGGAGCCATCTGCCAACTGGTTTCAGCCGGACTTTGACGATAGCTCTTGGGCGGAGGGGATGGCGGGCTTCGGACGTCGGGGGACTCCAGGGGCCATTATCGGAACCGAGTGGACCACCAAGCAGATTTGGCTCCGCCGCGAATTCCATTTGCCGGCAGAAGTCCTGATCCGGAGAGAGCAGCTTCGGCTACGAATCCATCATGATGAAGATGTTCGGGTATATCTCAACGGGGTCGAAGCCTTCCGTGAATCGGGATTCCTCACAGATTACGACGACGTGGCAATTACTCCGGAGGCGCTCGCAGCGTTACAACCTGGGCGAAACGTGATAGCCATTACCTGCCAGCAAACCGAGGGTGGCCAGTACATTGATGCCGGCCTTGTATTGCCATCGGAATAACGTCACACCGCAGCGTCTGGCAGCAAACCTTTTGCGGCACCGTTCACGGAGAACAACGCCGTCATGGCGTGATTAATAAATGGCAGAACTCACCCGCGTCACAAAATCGGTCAATGACAAAAACACTAAAGAAATTCCCAATCGACAGAGCGATTATTAGGGCGGCTCGATAGAGAAGATGCCAAGTTTATGTGGGATATTACGCGGATGAGTCGTTCTTCGAGAGTGTGTCACGGGAGAAAATAGTCAGTCTTTCTGTAAACGGTTGCGGCTTGCGCGCAGCAGGAGCAAATTTGGAGTCAACATACACGAGACGTGCGCCTTTTGGTGCTGCCAGGGTCCAGGCAATACTCATAATCTTTTTCCCCGGCGTAACATCGATGACCAACGAGCGCGGATCATCGCCCTGGAGTAATTCGTCCACGAGGCTGCGAAATCGGGGAACCAACTCTTCCAGATCTCCATCCGGAAATGCTTCGACGCGAGGTTCGGATGAGCCAAGTTGTTTTTGAACTTCAGGGGATTTCAGCCATTCTTGAACTTCGGCTGCCAGTTTCGGATAGCTTTCATTTCTTCGATTGCTTTGACTTTCCTGAGTATAAAGAATCAAAGATTTTCTAGGGCGAAATACAAAGTGCATGAGGTAGATCAATTCCGGGCTGTCGCTCACAATTGTGATAAAATAGCGGCACTGTAATTTTTCCGGCTCTTTGCTGAATTGATTCCGGAGTTCGTTTGCCAAATCTTCTAAAATGCAATCGAGGTAATATTTCCGACGCTCGTGATCAGAGCTAATGTCCAGGTATGTTGCCGCGCGCTCTTCCGGAGGGTCAGATTTACTCGCCGGCACGCGAAGCTGCAATTTGTAGGGGCGGAGTGCCTCGTGGGGACGAGGTGTGGACCTTTCGAATGTCTTGATTTCTATGGGCCAATTATTTTCGCGGACCCATTGACAAGCTTCCTCGAAGCATGAAGCAGGAACAAAGAATTGGGTTGCATGGAATTCGTTGGCCACGGCCAATTTCTCTTTGATCCCTTCCACGCGAGTCACGCCCGCTTGGCGATCCCAGGCGCCAGTGGCCCAAACTTTGTGGTCGGGCTTGCCTTTGTTTGCGGCCAGTATGAGGGCCCCTGCCAGCGGTGCCCAGGCGGAAGAATAGTCACCCTTGAGGAAAGGGAGGCCAGGATCGAAGAGGTTGTCGCTGGCCGGATGGAGTTCCCATTGGTCGGATTCCGCAATTGCCCGAGAAGCCTTCAGCTCGCGGACCACCTCGTCGGCAACTTCTTGCAGACCTTCGGGAAGAATGGGCGGTTTTTCTGAAAGTCCTTCTTGCCACCTGAGAGGCAGGACTATCGAATCGCGCAGCGCGGGATAGCATGTATCTTTTCGAACCGCCACAACCCAACACGCTCCCGGGCCATCGGGCAAGTAAGGCTTTCGATACTGGGAGATCTCCTCGGTTGGCCACCCGTAGGCCGCTAGTTCCAAACGCGCTTTCTCCAAGACTTCGGGTTTAAGAAGCCAGCTCGCCAACGGGCCAAGTTCTCTTGCGAGTTTAAGCGCTTCAGGATTAGTGAGCTCTTCCGGACTTTTTTGGGCCAACCGTTCGATTCTCTCAGCGACCACTTGCGAGGGACTCATGGTCACGTGCTTTCGACCTGTCATACAGCCTCTGTGATATGGTTCAGCGGGTATCCGGCTCTTCCTCCTCCCAAGCGATGCCGTTGATTTGGAGTGGAACCGTTCCGGGAGAATGAGCCTTTACGAATTCATAGACGTCATCCACCTTATAAGGCATCTCCGCGTTCGGTGTGAGTTGACTTTGGACCCCAGCAAATTCGACTGCAGCCCCCGCCAATTCGGTGGCAGGCTGGTTGTCCTGAGTCCGGAAAACCCGCAATTTCAATTCTTGACCTCGTTTGTGGCAAGAAGGCCACAAAGTCGCCGCGTAGTATTGGCGATCGGGCGACCGCCAACTCAACATGGCCAAGGGTTCGACCAAGTTCGAAGTTTCCGCGGCGACGCTCAGGGCCCGAGTGGCAAGAATGATTTCCGCCGTTCGCCGGGCCGCTTGTTCCCTTGCCGCCGCTGCCCCAGCACGCCGGGGAGGAAGTCTGGAAAGCCATGCACTCTTTTGTTCAAATCGCTTTTGCAATTCTTCGTCGATCTCCTCCAGCGTGCCATCAAGCCAGTACGGGGCGAATGAACGGTAGGGTTCCACAAGCAACTGCCGCCAGTTATTGAGAAGCTCCGTTCCCACGAGCGTGGAAAGGAGTTCCAGAATCTCCCTTTGCTGCATTTGGCGGTCCACAACTTCTATTTTTTCAGCCAATCCCTGGAGTTTGTCGTGCAAGGTTTCCCATAAGGGATCGGCGTCAATAAAGGCCTCGCAAGCGGCCTCCCCGAGGGCGGCCATGGCCACCCAGAGGTCCATTCGTTGCTCGAGAAGATCGGCGCAGAGGGCGTCTTCCTCGCCAACGGGGGCATCGTCCCACCGTTGAGGAAGAGTTTCGACGGCCTCCGCCAGCTCCGCGAGCCTTTCTTCTAATGCCTCGATCGCCGCGATGGCCTCAAGTGCGGGCAGAGTCCCGTCATCCTCACCCGCATCGAGCCCGAAGACTCTACAGTATCCCAGGGCCACGGCCACATTGGCGGCCGCTTGTTTCGCCTCGGGACTGGGCGTCCCCGTTTGAAACTCATTTAAGGCGGGATCAGCCAAGGCTTCCCTTAGCTGATCGACATATCCGTATAAATCTTCCCTTAACGAACGAAAAGTCGTCATGGCGGCATTCCTGATAATCCCATGATTCTCGAACTGAGAAGCTAATGCAGGCGTACGCTATCAGCATCGGCACTTTCTTCCCACCGTCGCCGGGGTTTCAGCCACCGTGGGCGGGACCTGGAGTGTCTTGAGCCTTGAGCCTCTTCGTCGGCAGGCCAGGACGGCAATCGACCCCGCCACGGACAGCCCTTCAGTTCCGGTTCAAATCCCCAGTTCTCCGGCGTGATAAACTGCAAATTTTTTGCCCGCCCGGTAACTTTCCCCTCTGAGTTTCGGAGGACCACGTCTTCTTGAGGCGATGGCATAAACCATTGCGGTGGTTCACCCTTGAGAGGGACATACCGGCGGATAATCTGTCGGACGGCGGCTTTCCACCGGTGCCTTCTGTTCTTTTCTACGGCTGCCGCATGGAGATAATAACAGGTCACCCATCGCAGGGATGGGCCTGTTCCCCTCAGAATAGCGACAGCCCCGCTTGGAAGGACAAGGTGCCAGGTCATCCAACTGGCGGACTTATGCTGAGAACGGTAGACCAGAGCTTGCGGCCGACTCAAGGCCTCGCGCGTTTGTTCACGGAGGACGCCCAGCACGCGCGAAACCACGGCCTGACCGTCCGCCGATTGAATCTCCAAGTTCTGCTTCAGGTGTGCCACAGTGTCCGACCCGAACTCCTCTTTCCACGGTTCAGTGCGGCTTGTCCAGTGTTTCTGGCAGTGATACCACGCTCCCTCTGAGAACACCACATCGAGCCGGCAATGCTGTTGCTGCGGCCGGGGATCGGGCAAGTCCGGCCAACGTTGCAATACGTTCATCGCTTTCCCTTGTCCTCAAGCGACATGTTAGTTTCGGTATTATTACGGCGAGCGGAACGAATCGAACCAGCGAAGTGAACGAATCTTGTTTTCCATTCGTTCGTAGTGCATTCTCACGCTCTGAGAGCTAACGTTGAGGCAATTCGCAAGGAAGTGGATGCGATCGTTCGGTGTCTGGCAATCCTCAATCCCGGGAGGAGGAAAGGGTTGAGGTAAACCATCGATCTTATTGACCCACGCTTGCCAGGTCTCCTTCGGCACACGGTCCCAGAGGCCTGCGACCGCAAGACCGAAGACCCTTCTTTTGACCGGGATTTTTTCAAGCTCCTGTAGATCCTCCTCACCGAAATCGCGATCGAGGTCCATGCGCCACTGTGCCTGCGTCGCGGGGTCTGAGAGGTGATGGTCCTCGATTGGACATTCAGCCATACCCTCGTTTGGCCGAGATTCGGCGTCAAAAACCTCAGAAATTGGCCTTTCCCGGCGTCGTCTGCGTCCCTTCTTGCGGTGTTCATCGATCAACCAACGATCCAACACCTGGTAGCACCATGCGCGGAAATTGCCTCGCACTGGGTCGAAGGAGTTGAATCGCGTGTAAACTGCTGTAGGCGCTTCGTCCGCTAATTCAGAAAGCTCTTGAGGACTCAGTGCATATTTGGCCGCAATATCATACACAAGTTTACGAATAGCGGAATCCAGTTTTCGCCATGCCTCTTCTCTCTCCTCCGGCGTGCCGTCTTTCGCCAGCCGTGCCCATCGATTGATCTCATTCTCTTCGTGAGGGATCCCTTGTTTCCCCGCACTCATTCGATTTCTCCCCGGGTTTGCGGTGACCATCCAGAAACTCTCACTATTTTGGTCGTCAGCCAGACCTCCGGCAACTGCCGGCAAGTCCACGATCAGAAATGAGAAAATCCCTTTGGCCATCGACAAACCAATGTGATAAAATGCATTCGCAAGCAAAGAGAAGACGATCGGAGCAAGCCATTCCAGGTGGAAAAAGCGTTTCCGCCGGGGAAGTCTGTGCCGCTGGGTGAGAAAGGTAAATCATTGCTCAGCGGCAGGTTTTGGAGCAGTATCAACCATGGGCCTCCTGGAAAAACGGAATCCGTACGCCACGCTGACGAGCGTACTCCTGGCGGCCCTTCGGGGCGTGATCATGGGCATCGTTTTCTTTCTGCTCAACTTTAAACCCAAATTTCAACTGGAATGGCCAATCACGTTGCCGCCATGGCTCCTTCTGTGTGCCATCGTCTCCGCCCTGTTCGAATGGCAGGTCCCGCCGGACGACGAGGATGATGACCCCCACGATGAAAGTTTTGAGCCGACAGAACACGAATAAGACGGCTTAACGGCGATTGCCGTGAGGACTCTTCGATAACCCGTGAAATTCCGTTTTCGGGGCCTTTCCCTTTGATCGCGGCTGGCAGACAAACCAGTGCGCATGCCCAAAAGTGTTTGGCAAAAAGTTTGACCGCGCCCCGTGCTGTTCGGCAAGAGCGGCTTTCCTTTCCGCAGCGACAACGAGCCGTTTGCGTTGTAAACGCTTTTGCCGGAAAGGTAAGTTGGGAGATTGAAACTGGATAAATCAGAAAAAGTCACAGAAGAAAAGTCAGTGGGTGCGTGGAGCAGGGAGACTGGAAATAGGTGTGTTTTATCGACAGGAAGCTGGTCTTTGAAGGCAAAAAACGCCGCGGATCAGTGTTTTGTTGGCTTGTGATGCACATTCCGCGCGGACCGTCATCCTGCACGAGGGTTTAAACGCTTGCACAGTTTCACAGCCTACAATGGGCTTCTCCACACAGACCGGGCACGACAGGCGTGCCCCTCCAGAAAAACCTCGGAGGGACGTGCTTCGGAGGGACCTGCTTGTCAGGTCCGTGTGTTGGACGTCGGGAGGGATCTGCTTCTTCCCACAGAATGGGTACTCACAGCGTTCACCGGTAGGGGCAATTCATGAATTGCCCCTACCAATGCTTATGATTCATATGTCCGAGTATGTTGGGGTTCGGGAGGGACCTGCTTGTCAGGTCCGTTGGAGCTATCCTGCGTCTTACCGCCGGCACTGCTTCTCTACACGCAACGGGCACGACAGGCGTGCCCCTCCAGAAAAACCTCGGAGGGACCTGCTTGTCAGGTCCGTATCTCGGAAAGGTGGAGCGTGACAAGCTTTCCCTGCTTATTTGCTGGCTTGGTCGAAAAATCGAGAAAAATTGGTCGATCCCAGGAAGAGCATCCCCTTTTCCGCACCTCCCCGGGGGAACGCGATTTTCAGACCCTCCTAACTTGAATGACTCACACGAAGCGGGAACAGCGCAACAAGTCGTTTGTTGTACAAAATCATTGACAGGTGTCTGCGCGTGCTTAAAATAAAAAGGAAAATCGTGAATAATGTGACCACAGCTGTGGCCATTCGGTCGGTGGATCGAGGAGTTTGTCCCTTGTTGTGTCTTTTTTTGTGTGGAGGTGTCGCGATGTGCCACTCTTCATCTCGTCTGTGGCGAGGTAACCGACATGGGTTCACACTCGTCGAGCTTCTGGTGGTGATTGCCATTATTGGCATCCTGATCGCGTTGCTGTTGCCAGCCGTTCAGGCCGCCCGTGAGGCCGCTCGGCGGTCACAGTGCACAAACAATCTCAAGCAATTGGGTTTGGGGCTGCACAACTATCACGATGTACAGAGGGTCTTTCCGTATCGCAAAGGTGGGTCGTCAAGCTGCAATACCGTCACGACAACGTACGGTAACCGTCGAGATGGCAATTGCAATCGCAAGAGTGGGTTTATCCCGTTGTTGCCCTACATAGAGCAGACTGCAATGGCAGAACGAATCCGTAGTGGGGAAATCGCTAATGGAATCCGGCCAGATGGCCCTGCCGGCTGGGAAGGCTGGCCTGTCTGGGATGATTCGCCGGATTTACTCCTTTGCCCGTCTGACAACGGGTTTCCTAACCGTACAGGCCCCTATAACTCGTACGCCTTCTGCATTGGTGATAGGGTAGAAAACATCCGCGATGCTACTCAGGTCCGTGGTCTGTTTGCCTATCAAACGACGTATTCCACAGCCGACATTACCGACGGCACGAGTAATACCATCGCCATGAGTGAACGGCTGTGTGCCGCCAAGCTTTCCACGTATCAAAACCAAACGGGTACGGCCGTCCCCGCGCAAAGTGTGGAACATGTGCTCGGCATCGCTAAGAATATCCCAGTGATCAATACCCCCGCCGCCTGCTTGCAAACGACCGACGGACGGTATTTTGTCTCCGGGACAATCATCCACACCTATTGGGGTGGTCGCTGGACGGATGGTCAACCGGCACGAACAGGTTTTACCACTGTCTTGCCGCCTAATGCGCCGTCGTGTAGCGACTCGACTCACAGTCAGGATTGGGCGGACCAGGTCAGTGTCGTCCTTCCTCCCTCAAGCCGGCACCCCGGTGGGGTGAATTGCCTGTTTGCGGACGGGTCCGTGCGATTCATTTCAAACACAATCAACACTGGCAACCTTGCCGCCTATCAACCGGCGACGGGCCCCAGTGTTTACGGCGTCTGGGGTGCGCTCGGATCCAAAGACGGCGGTGAATCGGTCCAAACACCGTAGCATGATTCGTTGATGGTTTGCTGAGGTCCTTACGGCAGCCGGTGGATTGCGAAAAATGCAGACTGCTGGCTGTGCGTTTTGTTGATTGTTCAGAACACGACAACACCCTCGGTTATCTTGCCTTAACACGAAAAACAATCCCCGGTTGTCATGTGTTGAGATGATTGCGGTTTCAGGGGAGTGGTGAGCGAATTTAATATACTGCCGTCCCAATTAGGATGCCGCAAGTTCCGTGGTCGGCCAGTCATGGTACTTCTGGAGGGCGCACGACAATGACTCGTATGTCGTATGACAGCTCGTTTGGGCTGGTTTTCTTGGCCATGCTATCGCTGGTCTCGACGACGGGTTGTTCCCGCGGCGACGGGAGACCGAAAACGTATCCCGTCACGGGCACCGTGACCCTAGGTGGGACGCCGGTGGATGGGGCCACGGTGATCTTCGTGCCGAAATCACCACCCCAGCCGGGAACTCAAGGACCCCAGGCAGCCACGGGCGTCACGGATGCCGCGGGAAAATACACCTTGGGTACGTTTGCCAAAGGTGATGGCGCCGTTCCGGGCGAGTACCTTGTCAAGGTGTTCAAGTACCCAACGCCACCCCAGTCCAATGGCAGCTCAGGTGGCGGCAGTGAAGCGGAGTATGTTCCACCGGAAGAAGGGGCTCCCTCACCGGCAGTCGCCAAGAATCTTCTGCCCGAAAAATATGCCAACGAGCAGACCTCCGGCTTGAGTTTCACCGTCGAAGCCAAGTCGAACACCTTTGATATCCAGCTTACGCCGTGATGATCGCAGTTCGCCCACGAGTCGGTTGCTGAGACCTTGCGGACTGGTGGCAAGAAGCGGTAAAATGGTTTCAGTTACGTTGCAAGCGAAACCATCCGTTATCGCGGCTTGCAGCGTTTGGGCGGCTAGCTCAGTTGGTTAGAGCGCGATCCTCACACGGTCGAGGTCACTGGTTCGAATCCAGTGCCGCCCATTCGGCAGGTGCCCGGTTCCGCAAGGGCCGGGTTTCTTTTTTGCGCGAGTCCGACACCAATGATTTTCCAACGGACGGGCTCTCGCAGTCTATTGCCCGCGAATCGAAGAGATTCCCGCTTTACTTCTCGTTCAGCTCTCGACGGATCAGAACTGGCCGGGGGTTTCTCCGCCGTCTCGGGAGCCCAATGCTCGCCACGTTTCCACATCGATGGTCTGACTCACGAAGCGAACGGAGCCATCCACCATGGCCACATTAACGCCACCGGGATGCCGACTCCGGGCCATCTGCCAGAGCGAACGGAGGGGCGACCATTTCGCGCAGTCGGGAATCCGCGAGTTCGGCTCCCACCAATGGTAATACGCACCATAGAGGACGAACCCGTCCACCCAGCGAAGTCCACGGCTGGGCTGTGACGCCACCGGCTGACCGTATCGCGTGCACCATTCCACAGTCAGGAATGGATCACTTCTGCTGGATTCTCCCACAATGACCTGGTCCTTATTCTGTGGTGTGAGAACCACTCCACCGGAATAGGAGATGCTCTCGTCGGTGAGAACCGTTTCGGAGAACGCCGCGGTGTTGCTGGTACCGTCGGTGAAGTCGGCAAAATTGGTTGCCCGATCCTGCAAGAATAGACCATCCCCGTCAAAGATGGCGGTACCGGAACTGGTGGGAGCTCCCCGGCCCCAATTGCCCAGATAGTTGGTGGCTCCAAACTCCGGCTGGACACGACGTCGGCGGTCGCTGGGGCAGTAGAAGAAGCTGACGTCCTGCTTGACGGGCTCCACGTTGTCGGGATGGACGCCCACGCCCGGCCCATTGTACACGCCCGTGTGACCGTAGAGCGGCACATCGAGGTTCAGCCGCTGATAGATGTTGTACTGTTCCATGTAGGGCGTGAGCATGGCGAGCGGCCCCCAGCGGTACTGCCAATCGGGAATCTGCTCATACCCCTTGCAAACCTTTTGGGGAGATCCAACAGGGAACTCCCGCCGACTATCGTGAAAATTATGGAGCGCGAGCACGATTTGCTTAAGATTGTTCGTGCAGCTCATTCGTCGGGCAGCCTCTCGAGCGGCCTGCACGGCCGGCAGAAGCAGGGCAATCAAAAGGCCGATGATCGCAATCACAACCAGCAGCTCAACCAGTGTAAAGCCACGAGGTTTTCCCAAGGTTTTCATGCCAGCATCTCCCGGAAAGACAATATTCGACTGGTCATCGCATGGTGTTACGTATTCGGTAATCGTAATACTAACACCCCGGCGTCACACGGTCAAGCAAGTCGACGGGAGACTGCCGCTGCCCAATCGAAACCGACAGCGCAGGCCAGACCGGTCGAGGGAAAAGATGACCAAAGGGGACCAGCATCCGCGAAAGCCACCGAATCGCCCCGGGACGTGGGTGGTCACCGGTTGCAGATCTGACGTTCAGAAGTAGAGGTCCCTTTGATCTGTTTCCTGGATCAGACGCAGCCGTTCAATGAGGGCGTTTTTTCGCGGACCGTCGGGAAGCTTCGCCAGTTCGCTTTCGATGAGTTTCATGCCGGCTGCACGCGTCTCCGGGCTGGCATAGTCCACAAGATATTCCATCAACGTGGTGAGCGCATTCGGTGTACAGAAGCGCTGGATGAAGCCCGGAATGGCAAACTCCATGAAATGTTCCCCCGTTCGCCCCAGTCGATAGCAGGCCGTGCAAAAACTGGGGATATAGCCATCCACCAGCAGTTGGCGGATCACTTCATCCAGCGGACGGAGATCGCCCAATTCGAATTGCTCACGCTCCAGCACCTGGGCGTCACCTGCCTCGGTATAGCCGCCAACTTCGATGCGGCTTCCCGCGTCGATCTGGGAGACACCGAATTCCATGACCTCCTGCCGCAGCCAGGCCGGTTCCCGCGCCGTGAGAATCAAGCCCGTATAGGGCACCGCCAGTCGCAGGACGGCGATGAGGCGTTTGAAGTCTTCGTCGGAGACCCGATAGGTTTCATCGAGCTTGACACCCGCCGCGGGACGTAAACGGGGGAAACTGATCGTGTGTGGCCCGACATTATAGTGCTTCTGGAGGTGCCAGGCATGGCTCACCAGGCCGAGGACCTCGAACCGCCAGTCATACAGTCCGAACAGCGCCCCGATCCCCACGTCGTCGCAACCGGCTTCCATCGCCCGGCTGAGCGCATCGAGTCGCCAGAGATAATCTCCCTTGCGGGTGTTGCGGGGATGGACCTTGGCGTAGGTCTCGTGATGATACGTTTCCTGGAAGATTTGATACGTCCCGATTCCCGCGGCTTTGATTTCCGCGAATCCTTCATGATCCATGGGAGCGGCATTGATATTGACGCGGCGGATGTTGGCCTTTGGCCGTCGCACCGCGTACACCCTCCGCACACATTCGGCGATGAATGTGGGGGAGTAGGTGGGGTGCTCGCCGAAGACGAGAATCAGCCGTTTATGGCCGCGATCAAGAAGCTGCTGGACCTGCGCCTCAATGTCCTCCGGCGTGAGGGTGCGGCGGACAACTTCCCGGTTGGAGCGACGGAACGCGCAATACAGGCAGTCATTCGTACACTCGCTGCCGATGTACAGCGGGGCGAACAAAACGATGCGGTTGCCATACACATCGCGCTTGAGTTGCCGGGCCGCCTGGAAAACTTCTTCCCAAAGCTCCGGCGATGAAATACCAAGCAGCACGGCAGTTTCCTCCACCGTGAGCGGTTCCTTGGCCAGGCTCTTCGCGATGACCTCGCGGACCTCGCCGGGGTCGCTTTTCCGGTCGAGCAGGCTCAAAAGGTAAGGTTCGTTGATGAAGTCGTACGCGCTGGTGCTCAAGCGCCGATTGGCGGTGGTGGCCATGGTTTCACTCCTCGCGATGTTGGCCTTCTTCCGCACCGTGGAATGAACGCCCGGATGCTGGCCGGTCGTTGATGACGGGCGGTGCAACCGCTTGGTCCGCCGAAGGCGTTTCAACCTGCATGCCGGTTCGCCATCGATAATTCGGGGATGTACCGGGGCCCTGACCCACGTGACGGCCGATTGACTCAATCCGCGCTCGCAGACACGTATGGCAGGCTTCGGCGGTCTCCTGAATGCAGGCCTTGTTAGGATAAATTTCGTAATGGATGCGGTAGTGCGGCGGCGTTAAATTGGGCATGACAACATTCGCCCCACGAACCAGCCCCAGCTCCCGACCATTCTTCCGATTGAGTGTGGCCAGGGCCGTGGTGCTGGGGATGTTCGCCCGAGGACACAAGATTCGAGACAGCGCGATGACCTTGTAGGTCATCAATTCGCTGGCAGGGACCTGCTCTTCTGCGGGAACAACTCGGCAGAATGCCTGATCGGCAAGGGGCGTTCTGGGATGGGCGATGTACGGCCCGACGCCGATCATATCCAGATCGAGCTCGCGGAAGAGCAGAAGATCATCAGCCAGATCACCGTAGGTTTGGCCCGGCAGTCCAATCATCACGCCGCTACCCACTTCATAACCCATCTCCCTAAGCCGCCGTAACAGTGCGACCCGATCGCTGGTTTTCCCCGGTCGCGGGGGATGATAGCGGGCGTACAACTCGGGCTGCGAAGTCTCAAAGCGGAGGAGATAGCGGTCTGCCCCGGCCTGCCGCCACGTCCAAAGCTCGTCCTCCTCGCGTTCGCCTAGACTCAACGTGATTGCCAGTCCAAGCTCCTGTTTGATGGCCTGAATCACTTCGGTGATGAATTGTGTGGTTAGTCCGGGGTCTTCGCCCGATTGAAGCACGACGGTGCCGTAGCCAAGAGCCGCCGCTTTCCGGGCACAGGCGAGGATTTCGTCGAACGACATCCGGTAACGCACCAGTTCTGTGTTGGGCGCCCGCAGGCCACAGTAGGCGCAGAGCCGCACGCAGTAATTGGAAATCTCGATCAGTCCGCGGAGGTGGACCTCGCCCCCAACATGAATCTGGCGGAGGTGGTCGGCCCATTGCCAGAGCTGGGCGAGCCGGGCAGGATTCTCCTCCCGAAGCCATCCAATCAATTGTTCGCGATTAAGTGATGTTTCGATTGAAATCGGCATCGTGCAAGACCATTCGCGGAAACATATCCAATCGGTCCATTTCTGCTGCTCAGGGCCGGGCCGTCGATCGGACGTCCAACAATTATACGGCAAAACCGAGGGTTCTGTGCGGCAGCGGTCGCTGGAGGTCGGGGGGCCATCCACGGGCCGCGCTCGCCCCACCCATCATGGAGGTTGCCCCCACGCACAGTCCCAGATTCCCCACCGGCCTCCAATCATCAGTGATAAGCTAGCGTTTTTTGATTGGATCCTTCACGGGGACGAGGTCTCTCCCCGCCAGGCGGTCGGGTTGTCCGCCGGGCTTTTCCGAAAAGTAGGTTGGATGTGCGAAGTGTTTTTCGGCGGTAAGGGACTCATTCCTGGCGCCCGGTGGAGTCATAATGAAGGTAAACGGCCCGAGGATTGGCTTGCCAACGTCCCTCAAATCTCCGCGATCAGGCTGTGGAACGTTTATGCCGCGAAAAAATGTCCAGATCCTCGTCATTGCCTGTGTGGTGTGCCTGCTGTGTGCCTACCGCAGTTCCCGCTATGCCCGGGTGGTCACCTACGCGCTGGAACAGATTGAATTCAAGGCTTTGGAACCCAAGCCGGCCCGCAAACTTGCCGAGGCGGCCATCCGCGGCATGACGGAGGTCCTCGACCCGTATTCCAGTTACATCAGCGAACAGGACCTCCCCCGATTTGCCGAGGAGCTGGATCGACAGTTTGGTGGCGTGGGCATTGAAATTTTTGTGGAGCCCAAAACCCGTAAGATTTGTGTGGCCAGTCCGTTGCCAAATACACCAGCCCAGCGAGCGGGGATTCGGCCGGGCGACATCATCATCGCCATCAACGGCGAATCGACCGAGGGTCTGTCCCTCGACCAGGCCGCTAAAAAAATGCGCGGCGAAGCAGGGACAGAAGTCACTCTGACAATCCAAACACCCGGGGAAGAAAAACCACGCGATGTGAAACTCAAACGGGAAGTCATCAAGGCGGAAACCGTTCTGGGAGATTCGCGCAATCCGGACGGCTCGTGGAACTTTGTTCTCGAGGAGCATCCCGACATTGGTTACGTCCGCCTCCCCACTTTCGCGGAGGATTCCGACAAACGGCTTCGCGAAATCCTCGAGCAACTCCGCAAGAAGAACATTCGGGGTGTCATCCTCGACCTGCGGGATGATCCCGGTGGGCGGTTGGAAGTGGCCGTTGCCATCTGCGATATGTTCATCAAGTCGGGCGTCATTGTCACCACGCGATACCGTGATGGTCGCATCAAGGCCCGGTATACTGCCAGTGGACGCCCGGTCTGTCCCGACCTGCCCCTTGTTGTCCTTATCAATCGCTACAGCGCCAGCGCCAGCGAAATCGTGGCGGCCTGCCTGCAGGACCATCAGCGTGCCAAAGTGGTGGGGGAACGCTCATTCGGCAAGGGGACGGTCCAGGAACTGATTCAGTTGGAACCGGGCATGGGACTGCTCAAGCTGACCACCGCTGCCTACTGGCGGCCCAGCGGCAAAAATATCCATCGCATGGTGGGGGCCGACGAATCTCAGGAATGGGGCGTGAAACCTGATCCGGGCTGGGAGGTGCCCCTGGAGAAAGAGGAACTCGAAACCGTCCTCCGCTACCGTGCCCTCCGCGATATTTACCTGCCGCCGGGATCGCCCAAGCCGGAAGGTTTCGACAAAATCCCAGAGAATTTTCGCGATCGGCAACTGGACCGGGCGGTGGAATGTTTGCAGCAGGAGATCGAGGCCGCTTCCCGGAAGGAGCCTCCCGCGAACCGCCAACTCTCGACCATTGCGTCGCCCGTGTCTACAATCGCAGGCATATCCGGCATCCGCGAAGGAGTTGGTTGATTCATCGCCGGCCCAACCTGAAATGATCCCGCCAGTGCCATTTCAAAGAGGTGGACCATGACCCATCCATCCAGCCGATATTTTTCCCGCCCACGTTGCCTCCCACACATGTGGCCTGCCCGGGGCGGCACGGTTTCCACTTTCCGCCGTGCGCTCTGCCGCGTGAGTCGGTTGCCCACGCTTGTGGCGATTGGGGCCTGCCTGTTTGCTATTGGCCTTCATCGTGCCGGTTCGGCGGCTGACCAGCCGCAATGGGGCCAGCGCTTTACCCGCAATATGGTATCCGAGGAAACCCATCTCCCTGACTCTTTCGATCCCGAAACTGGCAAAAACATCAAATGGAGCGTGGTCCTGGGAAGTAACACCTATTCGTCACCTGTGATTGCGCAGGGACGCGTGTTCATCGGGATCAACAATGCCAAACCGCGAGATCCCCGGCATCAGGGCGATCGCGCGATCCTGCTGTGTCTGGACGAGCAAACGGGAAAGCCCATCTGGCAGCTCGTGGTGCCCCGATTGGGCGAAGATGATCCCTATCTCGATTGGCCGCGGATCAGTATGTGTTCACCGCCGACCGTCGAGGGCGATCGCCTCTACACCGTGACCAACCGGTTTGAAGTGGTGTGTCTCGATCTGGAAGGCCAGCGCAACGGAAACGACGGTCCTTACCTGGCCGAGGGACAGCACATGGTCCCGCCGGGAGAAAAGCCGCTCGACGTCACGCCCTTTGACGCGGACATCCTGTGGCTTTTTGACATGCCTTCGCAGGCCGGAATCTATCCCCATGATGGGGCGCATGCTTCAATCCTTCTCGATGGGCGATTCCTCTATCTCAATTCGGGAAACGGGGTGGACAACACGCACCGCCGCATTCGCAAGCCGGATGCCCCCAGTCTCATCGTGCTCGACAAAAAGACGGGAAGGCTAGTGGCCCAGGACGCGGAACATATCGGCCCGCGGATCTTTCACGCCACCTGGTCGTCTCCGGCCCTTGCCGAGATCAACGGTCAGCGGCTGATCATCTTTTGCGGAGGCGACGGCGTTGTTTATGCTTTTGAGGCCCTTCCCCAGGATTTTCAATCCTCCGAGGTCGCCCCTCTCCGCCTGGTCTGGAAGTTCGACTGCGACCCCACCGCACCCAAGGAAAACGTCCATCAGTACATCACCAATCGGAAGGTCAGTCCGAGCAACATCAAAAGCATGCCGGTGGTCTATCGCAATCGGGTGTATGTGACCGTGGGAGGTGACATCTGGTGGGGGAAGCGGGAAGCCTGGCTCAAGTGTATTGATGCAACCGGCCGAGGCGATGTGACGCACACCCATCAACTCTGGTCGTATCCCCTGAAAGAGCACTGCTGCTCGACGCCTTCCATCTGGAACGGCCTGGTGTTCGTGGCCGATTGCGGCGGATATCTGCACTGCGTGGACGCGGAAACCGGCCAGCCTTACTGGACGCACGACCTGGAGGGCGAAGTCTGGGCATCCACACTGGTGGCGGATGGGAAAGTTTACGTGGGCACGCGTCGCGGCCTCTTCTGGATATTCAAAGCCGACAGCACCAAACAGCTTCTCGCCCGCATCGAACTGGGCGACGGTACTGCCTCCACGGCCGTGGCAGCCAACGGGGTGCTCTACGTGACAACCCTGAGCCGCCTGTACGCGGTCGCCTATCCCCAGTCCCAACCCGCTGCCATTTCTCAAACGCCGGTTGACGTTACCGGGAAATGATTCGCACGCCTTCCACGAGTTGCCTCGTCCCCTTTTCCTTTGGCGATGGAAAGGGCTGCAGAGCTTCGGCGTCATCGGGCACGACAAGCATGCCCCTCCGGCAGGGCGCTTCGGTGGGACGTCCTTATCAGGTGCGCCAGTTCAGGCTGGCTGGCGGTGGTTTTCTGTATATATTTGAGTCGCCGGTAGGGGCAATTGATGAATGCTCCCTACCACACATTACCAAAAGTTTGGGTAGATTAACCGCAGGAGAAAAAGACTCGCCGGTTTCTCAAATGGGCAGCCCCTGTGGCTCACGTCTGGAGAAGTGACTTCAGGTACTTAATGCTCTTTTCCGCCTGTTCGATGGTGCCGCATTCCACACTGAGAACGATGTCCCGCGGAGCGCGGCGGCAGATTTCGATGACCTTCTTCCAATCGATCACACCATCTCCACAGGCGCACCCAACGGGCGTGCCGGTGACTTTCCCACGCTCGGCCTCGGCCTGCTGCACCGAAATATCTTTGGCGTGAAGGTGCACCAGCCGATCGGCGACACGTTCCAGCCAGGCAATCGGGTCCTGTCCGGCCAGAAAGGCATTGCCCGTGTCAAAATTGATACCAATCACCGGAGACCGCACGAGGTTGTAAATCCGATCCAGGCCCTCGGGCGTCTTGCTGTACTGCTGGTGGGGCTCCAGCCCGATGAGGATTCCGCGTCGCTCGGCCACAAAGGCCGCCTCCTGCAGTGTGTATTTCATGAGGACGAAGTCCTCTTCCTCGGTGGTCCAGTGTGGCTTGGGGCCCTCGTCGGTGTTCACCACGGGGGCGCCGCACTCCGCTGCAAAGCGAATGGCCTGTTTGAGATACTCCACACTGATTTCAGGTTTGATAAGCGGACAGTGGGCCGACAAACCCGACAGCTTCACCCCCGCCTTGGCGCAGGCATCCTTGATGCGGTAGGGATCGTCGAGCATCGAAACGCTGTGGAAATAGCCCGCCTCGGAAAGGAGTTCCCGACCCCAGTGGACCATCGGTTCCACGTATTCGTAACCCAGCTCCGCGGCCTTGGCGACCCCCCACTCAAACGGCTTGTCCGCGTGGCGAACAAATTCCAGATTGACACCGAAAAACACCTGGCCCATGGTGAACTCCCTTGTCACAAGATGCCGTTTCTTGGTTAGTGATTTCTCCGGAACGGCTGACAACGGCCGACAGACAGATTCCCGTAGCGCTGGCCACTATTGAACCGTGTTTTGACAGCACAAGCAAGGGCTACGGCGAGGGAGAGAGTCGGAGGGGCACGATTGTCGTGCCCGGTGAGATGAAGATGAAATGGATAATCGAACCTGCAAGAGCGGACCTGACAAGCAGGTCCCTCCGAGATACTCTCCATTGGGTGGATTGGAGGATCGGGTGCCCCCGACCGGTGATCCTGGTTCCATCCAGGCCGACGGCAAGGTGGTGAAGGCTAAAGCCTTCACCGAAAAGCGGCGATGAATCGCCGCACTCCATGGAGTGCGGGGCTTCAGCCCCGCTTTCAGCGCGGGACTTCAGTCCCCGCTGAAACGCAATTCATGATCGAATGTTGATAAACGGACCCGACAAGCGGGTCTCTCCGAAAAAAGAATCGGAGGGGCACGCTTGTCGTGCCCGGTGTCCCCTCGCCACGGGGCGTCACCATCGTGGTAGGGGCAATTCATGAATTGCCCCTACCGAATGCGAATGAATCAGAGTGGATCATCCAAGGTTGATAAGCGGACCTGACGAGGTGGTCCCTCCCAGGGCGAACGTGACAAGCACGATTCTCCGAAAAAGACAGAAAGGTGCGCTTAAGCCCGCGCCTTTCACGGCTGTTTGCGAACATCGTAGGCAAACAGGATGTTGCCGTGGCGGAGATAGAGTCGTCCCCCACACACGACGGGATGGGCCCAGGATTCCGCTCGCTCTTCCGAAGGCAAACGAAATTGGTTGACCAACTCAAACTTCTCTGCGGTGGCCTTGGCTAGACCCACCGTTCTCCGCTCGCTGTACAGGTAGAGCATGCCATCGGCGTAGGTGAGCGATCCCTTGCCGATGCCCCGGTCCATGTAGCGTGTTTCCCCCGTTTTCCAATCGAGACAGCACCACCGTCCGTTGTAGCTTGATCCATACAGAAAGCCTTCGACAAGGATCACACCTCCGTGATGATTGTCCAGGTCCTTGTTGACCCAGACCTGTTCCGCCGCGATGTTCTCGCCGTCTCGTTTGAGACGGACCAACTCCGACCCGCTGCCGTAGCCAGTGCTGACGAAGACTTCACCGTTCGCATAAAGCGGCATGAACGCGTTGACGTCGTAGGCTGTTTCGTGCGGATGGCGGAAAAGTAAGCGGCCTGTCTCGGCATGGACACCGACGAGGGCCTTGGCCGTCATCGTGAGCAAAATAGGAATCCCTTCAAATTCAGCCCACTGAATGCTGGCGTAACCTGTCGTATCGCCGCCCGCCGATGCGGATTGCCAAATCGTTTCCCCCGTCATTTTGTCCAGGCAAACGATGCACGTTTCAGGACCGCCCGGGGTGCAGTACAGGTACTTCCCACGGACGAGGACCGACTCGGCCAGGCCCCATTCGGGAACAGGTGCATGGAATCGTTCCATGATATTGGTATGCCAAATGACCGAGCCGTCCTCCACGCGAAAACAGGTCAGATCTCCCGACGCCCCGAGATGGTACACCCGATCGCCGTCAACGGTCGGCGTCCCCCGCGCTCCCGGGTAATTCTTCGTCCATGCCGGGCCATTCGGCTTCTGCCAGAGGATTCGTCCATCCATGTCCAAGGCCGTCACGACGGCATCCTTGTCGATGTTTCCCGCAGTGAAAATGCGACCATCAGCGATTGTGACCCCTGCATATCCCTGGCCGATGCCCTCGGTCTTCCAGGCAAGGGGCGGTCCGTCTGCCGGCCATTCGGTGAGCAAGCCCTTGTCATCCGAGAGATTGTCTCCGCGCGGTCCATGAAATCGTGGCCAGAAGGCCTGCACTTGAGGGGAAACCGGCTTGGCCGAACCGGGGGCTGGAGCGGTCTGCGAGACTTGGGAAGCTTGGGCGACCCCAGTGGAAGTCGGACCAGCCGCGGGGGTTTCTTCTGAGGATGGCACCGAGCTGGCTTTGCTCGGCATTGGTCCCGATTTCTGGGCTGACGGCTGTTCCTCGATTTTGGCTGTCCCCTTCGGTGCCGGGGTTTCTTTTCGGGCCTGACAACTTATGGAAATTGCCAGCACAGCGATCCACAGTACGATAGTTCTCCACGCCATACGATCACGCTTTCCTCTTTGACAATCAATTGCCTGAGCAAGAACTGGACCTTTTACCGCGCAAGGTTCCCCCGCCATATCCAGAAACAAGAGAATTGTAGCAGCGCCGGTGACGTGCGAAACACTCCTCCCCGCTTTTCCAGGCGGCATCAGCCCGGCGCAGCGCGCCATCCCAGTTGACGGATCGCTTCGTAAGCCGCGACGGCCACACTGACCGAGAGATTCAAGCTTCTCACCTGGGAGCGGATGGGAATCCGCAGGCAGGCTTCTCGGTGCGCGGCAAGCAGACTCGCAGGAAGACCCTGAGATTCACTCCCGAACACGAGAACGTCTCCCGGAGTATAGCTCACATCCCAGAACAGCGTGGTAGCGGTCTTCGTGAAATACCAGAACCGTTTGCCGGAGAGGGCCTTTTCCAGAGCCGACCAATCATCCACGGCCTCCCACTCCAGATACTGCCAGTAATCCAGCCCCGCCCGTTTGAGATGACGGCTCGTGATGCGGAAGCCAAGTGGTCGAACCAGCCACAATTTGGCTCCAACGGCAACGCAGGTCCTGCCCACCGCACCCGTGTTGTGGGGAATTTCCGGCTGATAAAGGACCACGTGGAAGATCGGTTCGTAATGCGCCATACCAGCCCAAGGTGTCCCGATCAATAACAATACAGAGGATTATTGGAGGAATCCGCGGATGCCGGGCACAGTAAAAAACCTGTTGCACGGGAGCAACTCGGAAAAAATCACGGGGCAGGCGGTGTTTCCTTGCTACCAGTTCCGGCCGTTATCAAGCCGAGTTTGCGGAGGTGGGGCTGCATCTCGGCGGCCAAAAAGAAGGAACCCGCAATACACACCAGATCGTCTTTCCCAACACGGGGCCATAACCATTCCCATGCCGCGGCCGGATTCTCAAACGCAGAATATCGTCCTGGCATCAGTTCCTCCGCCGCCTCAACGAGCCAACTGACGGGCAAAGCTCGCGGGTTGATCGTGTAATGCGTGAGCGCCGCATGAGAGAAAAATGGCGCGAATACCCTCAGCATCCCGCGGTAATCCTTCCCCTGAGTTGTGGCGAACAGCAACCAGCATTTTTGAACCTCCAGGCACTGCTGGAGAGTCGTCACCAGGGCTTCCGCGGACGCCACATTGTGGGCGGCATCCAGGACGACCACCGGTCGCCGCCCCAGGATTTCCACCCGCGCGGGAAGCCCCGTTTCCCTCAAGGCCACCTGAATGGCCTGGGGCGAGACGGTCCAGCCCAGGCGCTGCTCCAGCCGCTTGACCGCTGCCACCGCCACCGCACTGTTGGCCGCCTGATGCTGCCCCAGAAGCCGCAATTCCGATTCAATCTCCCAACCGGTTGGACTGCCGGGCGGTGATTCCTGTGCCGATTCCCTCGGCCGCCCCCATAACGTCACGTGTCCCAACGCGGTCTCTCGTTCGAGATGTCGGGGTGTCCGATACGCAGCGCCAAAGTCCTCCCCCAGCTCCCACAGGGCACAGCCGCGCTTCTTACAGACCCGACGAATCACCTCCCGCGGCCCCGGCTGGACCACCCCACTAACGACGGGCACGCCCCGCTTGATGATCCCGGCCTTTTCCCACGCGATCTGCTCAAGCGTCGTCCCCAGCAGATCGGTATGGTCGTAACTGATGCTGGTGATCACGGACACCTCGGGACGACAAACATTTGTGGAATCAAGCCGCCCGCCCAGTCCGACTTCAATCACGGCCGCGTCCACCTTTCGCCTGGCAAAATAGAGAAACGCCATGGCCGTGAGAATTTCAAAATACGTGGGCCCACTCTCACCCTGAACCGCGGCCTCCTGATCCATCGACCGAACCAGTGGGATCAACTCTTCCAAAAGCCTGGTGAATTCGTCGGCAGGGCACGGGCGGCCATCGACGGCTAGCCGCTCTTCCACCCGCTCCAAATGCGGCGACGTAAAAATTCCCACCTGTTTCCCTGAGGCCGCCAAAATCGCCCCCACCAAAGCCGCCGTGGAACCTTTTCCCTTCGTCCCGGTGATGTGAACGATGGGATAACGGGTCTCGGGATTCCCCAGCCGTTCGAGAAGGGCCCGCATCCGCGTGAGCTTGAAGACTCGGGCACGGGTTCCCGACCGGGGGGGCGAATGCTCGTAGTTCGTCCGCGCAAATAGGAACTCCCGCACCGCCTGGTGGCGGCTTCCCGCAACTTCGATGGGCTGTTTCCCGCCTGTGGTACAAATTCCGAACTGTGCACGATCTGGACTACCGCTGCTCCGGCAAACTTTACAGGAATACCCAGGATTCTCCGTGATTATCTGCAGTCCTCCCCGGCATCTGACCGCTTCGCAGGGTGCGTCGCAAGGATATCTCGATAAACTTTATCCCATTGTGACCTACGATTGTCCACCAGCCAATGACCAGCCAACCCCCGACACGTTGCCCAAGCTGGTGCCCTCCTGTTCCAAATGTGCAGCTTTTTCGGTTTATCCGCTCACTTTACCGGTCATTTCGGCAGGTCCGCGAGTTTCGGCAGGATCCCGAGGGCTGTCATGTCGGGCAAGTTTCCTTCCTCATTGAAAGGCAGCGGCCGTGGGGGGGTGATGACCTCCAGATCGTCGCGATGCCGAGCCTCGTCGTAATACGCGGCCGAGCACTCCACCTCCGCCAGGTGCAGGGTGTCGGAAATCCACATCAATCTCGCGTCCTGAGGCGGTGTGAGACCGATATTCGACAGAGCCACCGACAGCATTTCGCGATCGGTGGGATAATCGAGCGGCAGCATCGCGGCCGACACATGCCCGGAAGTGATGGCATTGATCCGCGTGGCATGGACGTCGATTTCGCGCAGAATATGGCTGCGGCAGAACTCGGCCAATCCCAGCCCAATCGCATTACCATGCGTGCCGGGGCTCAGCCCACGGACACAAATATAGCGGATATCCGGCCTTTCCCCCGGTCCGGCGCGATGGTCGGCCATCTTTCGGCCGATGACATTCGTATCCATGCCCGCTCCACTGAGGTCCTTGCCAAGCCGATCGATCAAAAGAACGTGCGCATGGTCAAAGGGAAGTTTCGGCATCCATTCCCTGGCCAGGCGGAGAAGCTCCGGTTCCCGCGTTTCGAATTCCTGCGGCGGAATTGCCTCGATGTGAGCAGTGTCGTCGTAAGCATCTTCCACAATGGCGAGTCCCGTGAGAATTCGGCACCGCGCGAGGACAATCCGCGCGACGCTGCGGACGACTCTGTCGAAACCGTAATCCCACGCGGCACGATGGTAAATCTCTGCTCCCCGATGCTTGCCAAGCCCGATGAGCAGCATTTTCATCAGGCCGCTTTCAATCGGCCCGGTAAACTGCGTGTGAGGCTTGATCCGATTGACCACAATGACAAAATCGGCGGCAAAGGCATGGCGATCAAAATGGACGTCGAAACCCTCGGGCGCCTTGCCGATGATCACCGTTTCCATGCTGGATCGGATTGGACAACCCACGGTCTCTTCGGTAATCCCGTAACCGCGCAGGACCTCGCGTTGGCCCTCCGCGGTTCCGCCGCCGTGGCTTCCCATCGCAGGCACGAGGAACGGTTGCCCACCACACTGACGGACCACTTCCGCAACGGTGCGAAGAATCATCCTGATGTTGTTGATTCCCCGACTTCCCGCAGTGATGGCAATTTGCATTCCCGGACGCACTTTCTCCCGAATCCCCACGCGATACAGCTCAGCGCGTATCCGCCCCGGGATGTCGTCCAGTTTGTGCGATGCAAAACGCTGCCGTATGCGGAAAATCTGGGGAAACAAAGGATCTTTCATGATCGTGCCATTGCCGTGGGAGTTGATCGCTCCGCTTGATCGCAAGGCGGCTCAACCGGAACTTCGGAACGCAAAAACCTGGCCCACCCGCCGCCCGTCCGAAAAGCCCTCGGCTTCTGTCGTTGCGTCCTGTAATTGTATGACCTGGCGCTGGAATTCAGAATCGCCCCTGACGCACCCCCGCTTGTCCTCTGCCGCCAGTAAGAAGGCTGAACATCGCGGAAACCTTCCGCGCAAGCGACATTCATGCTCGGAGGGACCTGCCTGTCAGGTCCACTTTCGGAGGGACGTGCTCGTCGCGTCCGTTTTTTAACGTTGGATCGTCTCTTGCGTTTCGGCGGGCACGACAGGCGTGCTCCTCCGTGTTCCGGCCGGACCCTCTTGTCAGGTCCACATTCCGACGTTGGATCCTCCATTTCACCGACCGGGCTCCAACTGCTTTGTTCAGTCGCTGGTTAAGCGGTAGGGGCAATTCATGAATTGCCCCTACTATCCGGTACTTGGGGCGGGCAGCGGGAGATCACCCGCGATGGGCGGTCGGCCACTTTGCCGAGGTCTCCGAAAAATAACTTGACTCGCTCCAGTGGTCTCCTCGGGCATCTGCCCCGAGTCGGTAATGCTCGGGGCTTGCCGCTCGGCTGGGTGCCAAGCCGTGGACTTATGCAGATGGCGCGACGCGACACAGTTAAGTGCAGTGCCCGGTGACTTCAAGAAGTCGCCGGGACGAATTAGCCAAGGCCAATGTATCGACTCCCTCTCAAATAGCTTCGTTTATATGTGAAGCCGTGCGACTATAATAGACCAGTGGGCGGTTCCGAAAAGCTCATGGCTGGTCGATTTATCAAAACGGCGTCGCGTTAAGGGGAGGGCGATGGCGACCTATTTATTGACCTTCAGTCGCAAGCTGTGGGGATCAGAAGCTGATGAGCCGGTCGGTAGAACTCTCAAAAAATTTAAGAAAGGAGATCGCGGCTGGTGGTCGTGCGGCAGCACGAGAAAGATTCAGCCAGGAGACCGTGTGTTTCTTATGCAACTAGGGTGCAAGATCGCGGAATTTTTGCGTCAGGTAAGACGATTTCAGGTGTGAAACGTCGTTTCCATTGGAAGTATGGCAGGAGGAAGAAGGCGCGTTATGTCAAGCTAAAATTTGATCAGGTGCTCGATCCGCGAAAAGTCCTATTGCTGTTAACCGAGCTTCGGCGAATATCGCGAAAAATGAAATGGACCCCACAAATTTCGGGAATTGAAATCCCCAAAGACGTCGCCGCAAAATTAGAAAAACGTTGGACAGAATTCTCCGGGCAATTCGGAAAGAAGCTAAGAAAAAGCGCCAGATCTAGGGCGGTGAAGAAGAATGACTTTCAACTTCCTGAAGAAGCGGACATAAATAAAGAATTTATAGAAGGGGTCCGTAAACGGATCGTGGTCAACTGCTATGAACGAAGTAGCGCCGCCCGAAAGCTGTGTATCAAGTACCACGGTTTAAAATGTTCGGTGTGCGGTATGAGTTTTGAGGACGTGTACGGCAAAATAGGCCACGGGTATATTCACGTCCACCACCTTGTACCCCCTTCGGCAATCGGTAAACGCTATTACCTGAACCCAAAAAGGGATTTGCGGCCCGTCTGTGCGAATTGTCACGCCATGATTCATCGACGCGATCCGCCTTACACAATCGACCAATTGAAGGATATTTATAAACAACGCAATCCGCAGACCGCTGTAAACGGGAACTAAAAAAGTGAAGGAACCGTTACTATAGACGTTCATAAAAAGCTTTTATCGGATAACCGCCGATTAACACCATGATCGGTCATTGGTGCGGTCGTCAAGGCGTATATTTTAGAAGCGGGCATTCATGGACTACTTGGCTCCAGACTTTGCACCAGGGCCAGCACGTGTTCGGCGAGAATATCACCTGCCCGAAGGGCGACCTCCTGCAATCGCCACAGGTCTTTGAGACTCCCCGGCCGATGCCACGCGGCGCTCACCACAGCGCCCATTTTCTCCGTCCATTTGCGCGGTCGCATGAGATAGGCGACCTCGGGGGGAAGGGTTTCGTCAACGCTGTCGGTGATCACTTTGACGGCCGCCATGGGGATGGCCAGGCGGCGGCAGGTTTCGGCGACCGAGAATGTTTCCAGATCGACAGCAAGGGCATCGAATCGCCCGGCAAGTTCGCGCTTCGCCTGGGGATTGCGCACCAAATCTTGGACCGAAACGACTCTTCCGACGTGGACCCCGGCAGGGAGTTGCTCGCCTTGCACGAGGTTGGGCAATTTGAGCGATCGTCCCGTAATGTCGATGACTTCGTTAGGGAGGAGAATATGGTAGCGGCGGAGTTCATCGCGTAAGGCCCCGGCAAATCCTGCTGCCACCACCAGTCGCGGACGATGAGCCGCGACGACAGCCTCCGTCGCTTCGGCGACCGACGCTGCTCCTGGTCCGGCGGTGACCAGGGCCACGGGCACCTGCCCGACCCGGCCGAGCACAACTTTTCCCACGGCCGCCCTAACCCATACTTTGTCTTCCAGGCGATCTTCTATCCCGCCGCCTTCCATGGCCAGCGCGCAGATAATGGCAACAGCGACTTGCGCCTCGGGGGGTTCCTGAGGATTGTTCTGCAATTGCGCAAACTGTTCCTGCACGGCCTCGGCCGCGGTGTCTTGAACCCATTGGCGGAAAACTGTTCGCCACATCGCTGGAAAACGTGACTTAATTGACGAAAGGGTGGAGTGGCACGATGGAAAAAGACCCCTGTCTTACTCAGGGCGACATATCAACCTCACTGTCCATGCCAGGTACCCGACTTTATCATGATGACCCAATTGAGCGACAAGTTCCAGGGCTGCCGACTCGTCTTTCTTCTGCCGCTGGAGAGAATCGCAAACCTCGGCAAACGCTTGTACGGAAGTGAAATTCAGTCTTGGGAGGGATGCGCCATTCAGGGCCGCAGTTGAAGGTTGGATGATCCATTTGTCAGGCTTCCAGGCAGCTCGATTGCTGTTTACACATAAGAGCGATTCATGAATTGCCCCTACCGGTGGGCAGATTTCGTGGTCGCGGGAAAACACGGCAAATGCCAAGTTTGTGAAGGCTAAAGCCTTCACCCAAAAGCGGCGATGAATCGCCGCACTCCATAAAGCCCCGCTTTCCGCGCGGGACTTCAGTCCCCGCCGCAAATCCCGTACTCGGTCACAATGCACCGCATCCAAGCCAAAAACACAGGGGTGACTCTCGCGAGTCACCCCTGCCCGAGCATCCCATTCTAAGGAGGGTTTACGACCGTGCGTCAGGCCGTGGCTGCCCGAATCTTAAACCGGCTCACCAGCTCGCGCAGAGCCGCTGCCTGGGCCGAGAGCTCCTCACTGCTGGAGGCCAGCTCCTCGCTGCCCGCCGCAGACTGCTCCACGACCTGAGCGATGTTTTGCACCGCTTTGCTGACCTCTTCCGCACTGGCCGCCTGCTGCATCGCCGCACTGGCAATCTCGGCGATCTTCTGGCTCGTGGATTCCACGCTCTCCACGATCCGTGCCAGGGCCTCTTCGGTCTTCTGGCTGAGTTCGGCGCCTTCTTCCACGCGGGCGGTGGATTCCTTGATCAGCTTGGTAATCTCCCCGGCCGCCTGGTTGGACCGTTCCGCCAGCTTCCGCACCTCGTCGGCGACTACGGCGAAGCCCATCCCGTGCTCGCCTGCCCGGGCGGCTTCAATCGCCGCGTTGAGCGCCAGCAGATTCGTCTGGCTGGCAATTTCTGAAATCACCTGGATGATCTCGGCGATCCGCTGCGAGCTTGCCCGAATCAGTTGCATCGCCTCAGCCGATTTCTGTACCGCCTCGCCTCCCTCGCGGGCGACAGCCTGGGCCTGCTGGGCCAGCCGATTCGTCTCGCTGGCGGCCTCCTTGACCTGTTCGATCATTCGCACCATTTCCTGAACTGTCGCGTTCACCTGCTCGACACTGGCGCTCTGTTCCTGGGCACCACTGGCCAGGGATTGCGAGGCCTCCGAAACCACGCGCGAGCCCTCATTGAATTGCTCCGCACTGGCTCGTATATCGCGGATGAGCGCCTCCAGTTTATCGCAGAACGCGTTGAAGTAGCGGGCAAGCTGGCCGATCTCGTCGTGGCTGGGAATCTCCAGCCGCTTTGTGAGGTCTCCCTCTCCCTCAGACACATCCTTCAGCATATCGACGACCCTGTTCACCGGGCGGATGATGCTGGTGGCCAGGACAAATCCCAGAACCACGGCCACAACCACACCCAGCCCGGTAGCTCCCAGGGCCAGCGTCTTGGCAAAACTGGCCATGGCAAGACCTTCCCTTGCCATCCGATCAGACTCGTCCTGCCAGAGCTTTGCGATCTTGTCGAGCCGCTGCTGCTGGTTGTCCATGTGGATGCGGCAGACATCCATGGCCTGGCGACGCATGTCGGCAGCGAGGGTTTCGACCTTTGCGATATGATTGTGAACGAGCCCAGCCAAGTCATTGAAAAGGGCACGGCAATTCTGGCCAAGGGCTTTCACATCTTCATCGACTTTGTCAGCAATCTGAGCGTCACTGTGATCATGCTTGGCAAGTGACTTCTCGTAGGCATCGCACATGGAAGCGACGGCCTTTTCAAATTTGTCAAGAGCCTCAAGGCCCAGCCCGATTCGTGGCAAGCGCTTTTTCAATTCAGCCACCGACGACTCGAATTTCTTCTTTGCTGTGGCGTAATCGTCCATGGCCTTCTTGTAGGCTTCCTCCTGGCCTGCCCGGAGAACGGCGTTTTTCAGGGCAAGCCACATGGCGTAATAATCGTTGCCAACTTGCGTGGTCCAATACGTGCAGGCGTAGCTGTTTTGCAGGAAGTTCTCTCTCTTGCCATTCTCGTCGGGCTGGACGGCAGCCAGCATTTCATCAAACTGCTTGGAGAGTGTGAAGAACTTGTCGTTTTCCTGAACGGTTTTGTCCAATTCGGCCTTGAACTCCTGCCAGATCTTGGCTTCTTCGTCCAACTGACGCAGTGGTTCGAACTTTTTCATCGCGTCATTATAGGCCTGGCGGGTCTGCTGAAACTGTTGGTACTGCCGCTGCCGGCTTTCGATGTCCAAATCCAGATTGAGGAGCGTCCGCTGCATCCGCACGATGCTTTCAAAGCAGAAGTTCATTTCGTTGGTCAATTTGAGGCTGGGCACCGCCTGGTTGGCGAGGTTGTCTACATCTTCGCTCAACTGGGACAACCCGTAATACGCCAGTCCGCCGACCACGGCCGTGATGCCGGCCACTGCGAGAAATCCGCCCAGCAACTTGGCCTTGAGACTCAGGTGCGACAGTTTGAGAGTCATACCAAACCCCCGTCTACTCCAATAGAATGTGGAATACCCCATCCCTGCCAACCAACAACCCAACCCTCCGTGCCCCCACACCGCCCGGTCCTCCGACAACTCCCATGCGGCCGGAAAACCGAACGAAATGGGGAAGCTACTGGACCCTAGGTTGCAATTTGGGGGTCGTCAAGAAGTTTTTTGGAGTGCGGGGCTTTAGCCCCGCTTTCGGCGAGGGACTTCAGTCCCCGCCGGAAACCCGAAAGTGCAAACGGGCGTTGCTAGCGCGGCTTAATCTGTGGGGCATTGAGGAGCTACACCCCAGCATTGCGAAGGCTAAAGCCTTCACGAGAAAGCGGCGATAAATCGCCGCACTCCATAAGTCGCCGCACTCCAAATGTGAAAAAGCCCCCTCTTTTCACCGGGCAACGCCCAGCGCACACAGCCGGGCAAAACGGGGAAACACGACTTCCGCCAAACGCTGCATCCGGCCGAACTGGCGGCGGGTCTCTTCGAGTATTTTTGTTTTCGATAAACCGAGTTGTGCCAGCTCGCCGGTTGCTTCCGCGGAGTCCATCCACGCCTCCACAAGGGCCGGCGTCACCTCCAGATGAAACTGAAGCCCCCACGCGCACGTCCCAAAGCGGAAAGCCTGGTTGACACAGTCGCTCGCGGTGGCCAGCAAGAAGGCCCCTTCGGGCAAGGTGAAGGTATCGCCATGCCACTGGAAAACGACTCCCCGCCATGGCACCCCACAGAAAAGCGCATCGCTTGCGGTCGCCGGAGTGAAGCTCACCTCGTACCAGCCGATCTCCTTGACCGGATTGGGATAAACCCGGGCGTTCAAGCAGCGGGCAAGCAGTTGGGCCCCCAAACAGATCCCCAGAACGGGGATTTCACGCCGCACGGCCTGGGTGAGCCATTCCTTTTCCCGGGCAAGATAGGGGAACTTGTCCACCTCGTCAACGTTCATGGGACCGCCCAGCGCGACCAGACCCGCCAGGTTCTCCCAATCCAGATCCTCCGGAACGTGAGAATAAAGGGGGAGGATTTCGCAATCCACACCACCCCACATGAGAAAATCAGCAATCTGCCCGGGCGGCTCTCCCGGTGCATTCTGGAAAATGACGACCCTGCGACTCATCACGGCGTTGAGCAAATAATCCACTTTGGGCCACCAACGGTTCCATCCATCACCGGACGACGGTGACCAGCCGCTCATCCGGCACAGCATCGCATTTCGAATGGTCCCACTTCTGGACCTGTCCGGACCGCACCTTGCAAATTGCGTTCCGCAGCTCGACAAGAAACCGGGGACATGACCTATCTGTTGATCCGAATACATGTTATGACGTGTTGCGCGACGCGTTTATCCGGAGCGGTCGTTCGAGGCAGTCGGCTGGTGCACAATGAGAGGCACTTCTGCCTCTTCCTGAGGCACCCACTGCCAGCGCGATCGGATGAGTAGCAATATAGCCGCCAGAATGAGAAGCCACCCGAAGAAACTCGGCCGCAGCAACAACCACCAGGCCACTCCCACCAGAGCTAGGACTGCGTGTGCGAAGCGCATCACCCAAACGGTGATGAGATTCCACCAACGCAGCGTCACCACGAGCAATGCCGCAGACAGAAGGGATATCCCCACGGCCGTCCCGATACTGGTCCAATTTACCGAGGAGGGAATAGGCTGGAGGATGATCTCTTTCGGGACTGATTCTCCGACGAATCCCCGCCGCCTGCTGTGGGGGCTGGGGGGCGAGGCCAGGATTTGCTCTGCTGCCCACTCGCCCGGCGACAACGACAGGGCTTCCACGCCGACCAGGGATTGCAACACGTCGGTCGTTTGAAGCTCCATGTTGTGCAGGCGGATTTCCGCGGAATTCACGCCGGAGGTTGTCGCACTCAGCGCGATGGCCCGCCTTGCTCGATCCCGCAACCACAGGAAACGCCGTGCCACGCGGAGCGACCGTTCGACGGCTTGCGACGCGGATCCCTGCGACGACTCAATGAGCTTGTCGGCCAGCCACCGTGCCCGAGTCAGTTCGTACTCCCGGAGAATGGATTCAGCAAGTCCAGCCACGTCCACCTGATATATGGAGGGGCTTTCCACCCAGAGGAAGGTTCGCTCCGCACCGGCGAGTTTTTCAAAATGGACAACGGGGAGTGTCTCGGGGGCGGAAACGGTTTCCCATCGCCGATAAAAGAGGCATTCCAGATCGCGGGGGCTTGACGATGCGTCGATCGGGATGTGCCACCGGCCTTTATCATCCACAAAGGCGGGAACAGGAATGCCATCGAGCCAGGCCGCGACAAGTTCGCAACCTGGAAGGGGCACGGTCGTGATTTCACCTTCCGGAACATTTTCCAGTTCCGCTTCCAGCCAGCCCAATAGTTCCCGCTGGGAGTTGACCGCGAGAATCATTTCCAAGGTATTCACCTTGCCGGGCTGTTCTGAAGAGACCGTAATGGGGGGCCAGAACCCCGCCTTGTCTGTCTGGTAGGCCACCCAGTCCCCGTCCGGCTGTTGCTCCGACCGGATTTCGGACGGCGTGATTGGGCGGAGACCCCAAATGGCCGCCAGACGGCTGTCCCACGCAATTCGCTTGGGAAGCAAAACCCTGACGCTTTGCAACCGCACTTGAGGGCTTGTTACTTGTGGCACAGCCAGCCAGCGGTTGGCCGGCTTGATTTCTCCCCTCATCCGGAGGCGAACCCTTCCCGTTTGCGGTTCTGCGAAAGTGAGGATTCCTGAAATGGATGGGGAACGGGTGGCACTTGACGTTGCTTCCGCGGCATCCGGCGGGGTCTCACGGAAGGTGGCGGTGGGAAGAATGGCGAGCGTCCCGAACGCCGCCGGGCTGAACTGGATGGGAATTTCCTGGACTGTGGCGTCACCGAAGTCGAGATCCCAGAGCACTTCGCCCAGCCATCGGTCGTTTTGCTGCCAAACTCGCACCGTCGCCTCAGCGGGCCAGGAATGTTCTTGCACGCGAACCCGCAGGTGAAGGTCGGCGGTCGAGGGGCTTTGGGATACGTACGCTCCGACCTGCGAATCATCACCGGGTGGCAAAATCAAACCGGAGGCCACAGAGAGCGGTTCGAATTGCTCGGTGCGGACAACTTCCGCCTTCACCCCCGAGGATTGAAAAAGCACGACGGTGAGACTTCGGGAATCGGCCTCCTGAAGAGTAAACCGTGGGCAGGACCATTCCACGTCCGGAAGAATGGAGATGGTTCCTTCGACCACCAAACGGGCCTCACCAGTCGGAACCTCGCCTGTCAAAAGGAGCAGTTGACCCTCCCCGGCCAGCGAAGACAAAACGGGCGTTTCCACGGCCCCTTTGTAAAGCGCGATTCTGTTCACATGGAAATCAGGTGGCAGGCGCACATGGAATACGCCGGGGAGCGGTTGATCTTTCGGGAAGAACACCTGCCACGTCAGATGGGCTGATGCTTCGCCCACCGTGATCTGAAGGGCGTCGTCCGTTTGCACACGCGGGGGGTCTGCAAGGATCCAGGCCCCCCAGAACTCAGACGGCGCGGAACATGTATAAGCGAGGGCGGTGCCGGCCATCTGAAGTTGCCAGCGCCCCTGGATCTCACCCAAATCTGCAAGTTGCCACCGCGGGGAGTGCGATGCGACCACCTTCAGACCCGGACCCACATTCACCACCAGGTCCTGGCGGCCCAGTGCGACGTCGGCCAGACGCACTGTGGGGAGACGAATTCCCCCTGGCGATTCCTCCATCGCTTGGGAAAACTCAGCCGTCACGATCTGATCGGAGGGCACCGGCCCCGAAAAGGTAAGGTTGAACACCTGTTGATCTACCCCGGAGAGGAGCGGCTGCACCTGCACGGGCGACGCTGCGGTCAGCGACACCAAAGTGAGATCGGGATCACACACCAGTTGAAGTTGGTTGCGGGCCGAAGTGAACGAACGAAGTTTCCAGCGGACTGTCCAGTGGACTCCTTCCGGCCGAAGATCCAGAACGTAGAGCACATCGCTTTCCGGCGAGGTATCACCGAAGAGTGGTTGTCCGGTCGCCCAGCGCACCACAAGCTGGCCTGTGGGCCCGAGTTCGGCCGCCCACGTACCGCTTTCCGGATCGCGTTCCACACGTCCCAGTGCCGAAGGAAGTTCCACGCGGAGAAACTCGGGAGAACCTGCAAGTTCCAGCCGGGCATTGACGACCGGCGGGATTGCCCCACTCAGTTCCGTCACGGAGCCTTGAAGAGAAGGCTGAATCTTAAAGGGGATACGCAGTCGATGTCGCCCCGGATCGCTGATTGTCACGCGGAGACGGCCTGAATTCCACGTAGCTGATGCGGGCCGACCATCGATAAGTAGCTCGTCCAGGCTGGGCACCAGGACATCACTTCCCAGAGGGAAGTCCAGGGTGGCCGGTGCGTCGCTCAGGAGGCACTCCAACGTCACACTAAAATCAGTGATTTCCCAACGATCAGCAGTATTTGCGGGAGAAAACGTACCCCGGTAAACCGCCCCAGCAAATTGCCAGCCGGGGGGCGTCTCGTTGAGGGGACTGGCCCGCCGCTGAAGCTGTTTGTAAAACTCCTCCGGCACATACACTTCCTGCCCCACGGGACGCCCGTGCTCATCCACCGGAATAAACACGCGATAAACGGGCGGCGATGCGGGAACAGCGCGCCCGGTACTGGCTGATTTCTCGGGTACCACTCCGGGCGGTTGCTGGGCAAACGAGGGATGAATTTTCCCGTCAAATGAGAGAGTGGCGAGTGATACGATCAGGAGCACGACGGCTCCGGCTGCGCCCCGCGTCTTCGCCAATCGATTCGACGTAACCGTGGGCTCACGGTGCGGTTCCCCTGTGGGCGAAACCCGGAACTGGGACAGGGGAACCGTTTCGCCCGGCTTCTTCACGCTTTCCCAGCCTGCCTGCGTGAGGGAAACGACGAAGGCCAGGACTGTGCCCAGAAATGCCCCGGACAGCACAGGCGCGAATACCTCCGGCACAAACGCCACTCCGACCGCGGCAGCCACGGCCAGTCCTAGCAGCACACGTCGGGGCACGCGGAGTGCCACCACCAGAAGGAACACAAGACATGTGCCCAACCACCGCGATCCCGTAATGAGGTCCACCGGAATCACAAGCACCGTCAAAGGTTGCTTCTCTGCCAAATTCTCTTCGGGCAACGCGGTGGCGTTCCAACCCTGACGGGCGAATGCCAGCCCCGTTTCCATGCAAGAACCCCGCGGGGCAAGTGGACCTTCATCGGGTAAATCGTTCCAGACACGCACGCGGCAGAATCCTTCACCGCCCTCGACCAGCCGCGAGGTCTCAATCTCTCGCACCCAATCGCTTTCCGCTGCCAGTTTGTAGATTGGCGGTCTCTCCCAGGTGATCTCCTGACGATGACGGGCTAACTCCGTGAGGGAAGTCAGCACAACCGCGCGGGGCGTGATTGCGAGGACCAGGCCTGCTGATTCCAGGAGCGCTTCGGCCAGTGCCGCCGGAGAATCGTTTTGCAGGACTCCCTCCGGCAAATCTTCCGGACTCCACTGCGTTGCCGGGGACAGCCCAAGTTCCTTAAAAGCCCTCCGGTCAACAAGGAAAACGACCGTCCGGAGCCGCGGCGGAGCGTCGTACACTTTGTCCACAACCGAATCAGAGAGCAGGTCCCGCCACAAAATGGGACGGCGCTTATTGGCGGAAGACGGCGAGGCGAGCGTACCCCGCCCCTTCGGCTTTGCGGCGGCTCCGGTAGGAGGAAACGCCTGGGCCGCCGACCCGGTGGTCTGGGAACTCCCCTGATCGGACGCGGACAGGAGCGCAGCGGCGTTTTCCCCCAGGAATTCCAGAAACTGCTGTGCCCGGCGAAGAGACAAATCCGGCGGCGGCAATGTGGGATCGAACAGGGCACGGTTCAAGCGATCGGGAATAAACAGGGGTTGATCAGGAGGACGCCACAGGGGACCAAAAAGCCTGCTGGCCCAGGCATTCGGGTAAAAACCCCAACTGAGAAATTCGCGCTCACACAGCGGCTGATATGCCGGCGGTGTCCATACTGTGGCCCGCCAGTGATAAACCGGAAAATCAGGAAACAGACGGCTCAAATGGGCCAGATCGGCAATGAAGCCTTTTTGATCAGCAAACCGCTCCCAGACGATAAGTCGCCCTTCCCGCGCTTGCGGTGGGATAACCACCTGAAATGCCGGACCGGATCCGTTTTGCCGTGTCTCCCACGTCACCGGCTGACCGTCAAGTGTCACCGCCATTTCCACCGGGTCTCCTTCGTTCAAGGACCGCGTGAAAATGGCGCGACCTCCCTGTGGACACGAGATTTTGAAAATGTGCCATCGCTCGATCGTGCCGTGACAATCCAACCGATAAGTAATGTTCGCGCTGAGTGCCCAAAGCGGGAGAGGCACCTTTCCGCCTTCCAGGAACAATCGCAGCTCAGGCAGTTCGTTGATTCCCAGGGAAGTGCCACCTTCATAACGGTAGGTGGCAAAAACAGGCAAACCAGGGGGCTTGCCGCGGTCGTCGGCCACCATCCGCAACCCTCGCGTTGTCCAACGGAGGCCAGCAAGCCCTGACTCGCCCGCCGTGCCCACCAATTGTAGGACCCCTTCGAACCGAACAGCTTCGAGCAGAATCGGTAACGGCACGGGGCCGGAGTCCAGAGGACTCTCCCGCTCGGCGATGAGGGTGACCGGCTCCCGGACCACCCGGGGAAGCACCACCTCCCAGACCTCCGCATCATTTCCCAGTTGAGCGTCTTTGACTGGTGCAACACGGAGCGTTACCTCCCGGCCGTCTTTATCCCGCCACTTCCAGTGCCATGGCGCTGGACCGGACTGGGCGGTCCATAAAACACGGATACGATCGAGATCGCTTTGGTCCGGTTGCACCGAGACCTCGTAACTGCTCGTCAGCACCTTACCCCGGAAGGCAAGAACACCCGAAACCTGAGCCAGAAACCGCCGTGGTCGGGCAACGCGGTGAAATTCGCACCGGGGAATGGGTGAGCCAATTTCAAAGACCGTCGCACTTGCAGGCAGAACTGCCCAGGGTCTGAGAGAATCCAACGTAGCCTGAGATGCGACGGGCAACTGCGGTTGAGAATCAATCTGAAAATTCTCGCGCAACGAGGTTGCCAGACGGATCGCCCCATAAACTTGATGCTTGGTGAACTCTGTCTGGGAAGCGAACGGCACGATCTCTCGCAGTTCGAGCCGTTCGCAATCTTCCGGCAATTTTGTGGAAAGAACAACGTTGAAAACAGCGGATGTATCGGAAGAAATGGGTTTGCGCAGGCGGATCAGCAGAGTTCCGTCGCCGGAACGTTCCGCCGGAGGTTGCCATTGCCAGTCGTCCACAATGTCGGGCGGCGTGGCCGTCACCTCCTCGACAGCCCAACCACCCCTGATGCGGAAGGGAATTTGAAAAACTTCGCCGGCCCTGCTGCGAACGGCCGTTGTCATCTGCGCCCGCAGAGCATCCCGGTCCCAGCTCCAGTTCAGAAGGGTGGTGGCCTCCAGATCTTCCGGCCCGATTCCGCAGTGCACGCGAATTTCCGAGGTTGGTGCTTCTCCAACAATGTCAAGTCCGGTATCGCCCGGAGCAGCGGGTAGAGTGATCACCTCTTTCAGACGCGCCCCAGCCAGTTGCAGGTCATAAAGCCGAAGCGGGTGGCGAACAACTACGGTGGCATGGCGCGACAACCAAAAGGCGTTCTCCGGCAAGAGGGAGGGAAGCGTCACGATTCGATCGAGTGGCAGGTTCTGGATACCGCGGAGTGTGAGGGTGCGTCCGCGGCCACGAAGCGGTTCGGGGAATCGCAGGCGAACTCCATGCGGCCGACCATCGTCCGTCAGTCCCACAGTCCAGGAAATGGGTGCGTCACCGAGCTTCACCTCCGCGATCTGAAGACTGCTTGGCAACTCAAGAGGGAGGACGTCGAGCCCGTCGTTGAGCACGTCCACATCCCACACCCAGGTCGCCTCCAACCCGTGGAGCGTGAGTTCGTACGCCACTTTTTCGCGATAAACCAACCGAGGCTTGTTTTTTTCTTCACTTTCCGGACGGACAAGAAGGAGTGAAATCGGCTGGCTCCCGCTGAACACAATACGATAACCCGGCAACTCTCCAGGGGCTGTTCCCATTGGCAAAAGAAGAGCATCATCCACCGAGACCTGCCATTGCTCGGTCATGATAAGGTGAAGCTCGCTCGTGAGGGCAACAGGAAAAGTGAGAGAAAACCTCATTGACGCTGCGTCGTTCGTGGACGGCAGTCGGCGTGCCGACCACCGAAAATGAATTTTGCCCGATCGATTGACAAGAATTCCAAGCCGCCCTTGGGAATCAGTAAGGATGGGAACGCTCACACCCCCGGTATCGGACCAAGTGGCATCGCCGATCGCAATATTCGGCTGCCCCAAAGGAATAAAAGCTTGCTCAACAGTGCGGGGCAGCTCCACCAACCATTCGCCCTCCAGCCCGACTAAACTCTCCTGTCGGAAGATCGCGCGATAGACGGCGGAAACGATTTCCCCGGTTTGGCCGCGGACCACAGCCTGGTTGTTGACCCGGGAAATCATTTGTTCGAACTCAGCGGCATTAAGCGGGAAATACGGAACAGGATCTCGAACCTCATTGAGTCGATCTTGAGGAACGAAAACGCGCCGGAAGCGCAAAGGGGCAGTGAATCCGGAAACCGTTTCGGTGCTCGGCGTCCTGGAAACGACGGCATCCTCAGCCAACGTTGTGAGTGCAGCCACTCCGAGCCACACCGCAAGGATGGCTCGGATCCATTTCCCCAGATGGTGGCATTGTGCTGGAGAGGCCGTCATTGAGCGTGCGCTGCGCATGGCTTTTCGTCCCTCCCGGCTACACGTGACTGTGGGTGGTACTTTCCCCGGAAGGTACGGTGCACGCGGCATCGTCGAGACTTCGCTTGCAGACGACGGTGTCCATCGAGGTTCGCTCACCCCAACTGCTTATCGCCACCCGCGATGGTTGAGGAGGAGTTACAGCGCGATAAAGGAACCAGGACAGGATGGCCAGTCCAATCCCCAAAGCTGACGCTTCAGCCACGAGAAGGGCCGCATCCGGACGCAGCAACCCGAGCACGACCAGAAATCCAATCACCCCCAGGGCGACAAGTCGCTTCCAGGATCGGCCGAGATAAATCCATCCCCATCCCAGTAAGACCACAGCGCCCGAGCAAACGGCGACAATCCATGGCCGCCGAAACGTCCACACGTCGGCGACACTCACCGTGCGTAGACTGCTAAATAGGTAGCGATTGGCCTGAACGGACACATGGAGCCAACCCTCGTTGACTCCCGCCCATTTTTCCAGTTCTTCTTCTGAAAGTGAAGGGACACGCCCCCAGAAATACCCCAACCAGCTCCAGCGATACTCCATGGTCAGGGGCGACGACGTCCAGACGATATGTTCATCCGGCAAAAGGACGATTTCCCAATACATCCACCGCAGAAATACGGGGTCCTCAATTTGCGGCAATTCCAGGCGTGTACGGCCCCAATCGCTGCGGAACCTGGGGAGCTCGTACCATATTTCGAGGTGATGCAAGGTATCCTGAGCGGAGGCTATTTCTCCCTCCGTGCCGGTAAGGGGTATCATCACCTCGGAACGTCCGGAGACCCGTGCTTGAATCGCTCGTCCGTCCAGCCAGATTTGCGCCACATCTCCGCGAACAGCACGCGGCAGGCGCACCAGGAGATTGGGTCGAGCGGTACGGAATTCCATCACGCAGCGATCCTGCCGCATGTTGCGGTCCATCCGTGTTTGGATGAGAAGTTTCTCCACAACAGCCGCGCGCGTGCCAGCAATCTCCAGGATTTTCAACCAAATAGTAGCCTCGCCCACAGGAGCACTCGTTGCAAATTCCAGCGGCACCGACTTCATTCCCGCCGGCACGGTGCTGGTCCGGGCTTCCCATGGCGGATTGATACGATCCACTGCCCACCCGACTGGCAGAGTCACCATCAACCGATGCCCCAAAAGCTGACCATCGCGTGGCTGAATCAACGGTAGTCGCCATCTGAAGGACTCGGCCTCACCAACCGGGAAAGGATACGAGTAGCGAAGAACGAGCTCCGCCACGCCGAGCACCGGAGTGAGGGGAGTCACCAGGTACTCCGACGCGGAATTCTCTGGCAGCACCGCGGGCGGGGAATTTGCTGGTGGGCCCCCCACAGCCTTTTTCATTTCCACCGGTCGGCCGTCGAGAAGAGCCACCACTTTCCCGTCCAACTCCCGTGGTACGACCAACCGCCAGGGCTCAGCCCACGGTTGATAAGCCACCTGAAACCGCAGCCGCTGTTCTATCTCTGCCTGACTCCCCTGGACCTGGGCCCGCGTCTCCATTTCCACGGTCATTTCTCGCGGCCGAATGTCCCACTCAGCGGCCAAGATGGCCCCGGGGCTTGCCAGCCGCCACGCAAACACGTTGGGGACAGCGGGATTACTGCCGGAGACCGCGGCCGTCATCACACCTTCGCTTTCCTCCAGACGAGGCCGGAAATCAATATTCGGTGCGGCCACCAGAATCAACTCTGCCGGCTGAATCCGCGAGGCCTTCACCCGTGGAAAAGTCAGCCGAAAAACCTCGCCGCGTGCCGGCGGATCCTGACGTGCTTTAAAATTGATTTCGAATTTACCCGACATCCGCTGGGGAAGGGCAATGGTGATGACTGATCCTTCAGATTCGGCAAGAACAAGCGGAACGTCTTCTCCCCTAAGCGTCACTTCAGAAATCTGCCATCCTGACTTCTCCAACTCAATGGTGGACACATCTCCCCCGCGAACTTCGCAACTGAGACTACCTTGGAGCAACAGTTCCGTAGTCGAGAAGTCAACCCTGTACTGAGGGGAAACCGACAAGATGCTCACGCGGGGAACCACCTTGACGAAAAGCGTGTAAGGCTGCGAATAATACTCGAAACTTGCAGCAGGTTCGATGGATTCCTGCGTGTTGGGCACTCGGTCAATTTGCCGGACACTGGCCAAGTTGCCCCACACAAGTGTTTGGTCGGCGGTGACCGCCACTGCGACGTAGCCCCACTGGCGAACAGCATCCTCCACGGAAAATCCTGCCAGATTCATCCAATTCTGGGAATTCACAGGCCGCCGGGCGTTCAAACGGATTTCTACAGGCCCGACCATTTTTTTTGGAAAACTCACTTCCACCACCCGGCCGGAGCCGCCCTCATCTGAATTCCCAGCAACTTCCGTGACCGTATAACCGGACGCGCTTGTGGGCAGCAGACTCGCTCCTTCCGGCAAACGGATGCGCACTCGGTCAAACGGCGTGGTGTATGTCCGGATGGTGAGCCGGGCATCAAAATCCACATTCGTGCCACTGGTGCGAATGATGACTAGTCCCACCGTCTCCAGAATGGGCGGTTTTTCCTTCTCCGGCGTCGCCTCCCCGTGCCAAGCCATCTCGAAACCCGGCCCCAAACCAGACACTTTCACCCGGGTAGTCTTGGTAGCCGTGGTCTCTGTTCCGACCAGTGTCGCGCCGGGGCCCAACGTGACAGTTGGGTTTTCGGCGGGAAGCTCAATCTCCAACTGGGAGACGGGAGTCTCCGGGACACTGAGCACGAGACGCCGATCGTTTCCATTTTCAATCACCGGGACCCACGCCTGGAGTGTGATGTCCTCAAGGGAATCCTTCTTCCCTTCCAGAAACACCACATATCCGCCGTCGTTTTGGCTACGAAAAATGAGCAACTGACCCCCATCCGGCCGACGCGGGATCTCTCGAAGGATAATCTGCCCCAGTCCCAGCGGAATCCGCACAGGGGTGTCCGTAAGGACACGGACCTTACATTCGATGAGAAGTTCCGCATATCGATCGAAGGCTTTGCCTGTTATGTTCACCTCTTCCAAAGCGTAAGCGGGCGGACGAGAACGCTGTTCAAGAGCATCGCGGAGGCGAACAAGTTCCTCGAATTGGGCCATTGTCCACCCCAGCATGAGCTTCAGGCTGCCGTCCGAGTCGCGAAGGTAAATCTGCTCCGGCTTCACTTCCTCCACCGTGGGTGGGCCTGGCTGTGGCGTTGACGGCGTTGTTCCTGCCGGGGGGCCGGGCTGGTTGGTCTCTGTTGCCGGAGCGGCCTGGGGTGCACTCGTGGAAGGAGGACCGCCGCCCTGGCTCGGCTGGCTGGTGCCTGGCGGCGACACCGGGGAAGGCTGGGGGATCTCCATGGGGGGTTCAGTCATCCAACCCGCCGGGACACCGCTCGGCGTCTGTTGCGCGACGGCCGCATCTAGCCCCGCTTCCGACGCGAATATGCCTGTCGTCACCAGCAACAGAGCAAGCCGCAGCCCGAGCCTGCGGAAAGTCCATTCCGCCGGCAGATGTCTCTCGCAAACGCGTTTCGCCTGGTTAACGGGAATAGGAAATCCCACCAAAACGGCTGGCCCTTCCTCACCTTGGTCTAGTCAATTCACCTGGCAGTCGGAAATCATGATGAGGGTGGACAATCACATCTCGTAACCATGAGAATAGCTGGCTACTTTTCTAGTTTACCCAATCGACAAGCTTTGATCAAAGAACAGCACTCTTGATCGAGTCGCCAGGCGCCGGCGTATATTCTTAGCGGGCGACGGTCCCCAGAAGGAAGCATTCGATCAGCGACGGTACTCCGTTGCCCCAGAACGGGCTGCCTCCACCGTAAAGTCGGATGCCGCCCCTGAGCCGGGCCGGTTCAGTTTGGCCAGGAGCTTGCGCGTCCCCAACAGGAGAACCTCCTCTCGCTTTTTGAGAAAATAGGGAATCCCGGCAATTGGGGTGAGATCCGAGCCTAATTTTTCACGAAGCTGTTCATAACGTTTGCGGGTCAAAAGCAGACAGAAATCTCCGCGTCTGGCCATCTCGTTGATCACCTCCGGTCCCTGTGAAGCGGGTAGGAACTGGATAGGACGTCCCAGGTAAAACACCCAGCTCGGCTCAAGCGAATCGTAAGCGGCCACCGTAAGGGGATCTTGGGAAGATGTTTGAAGTTCCCGAAGAATCCGCGCGAGGTAATCAAACTGCTGATGGCGGGAGACGCGTACGGCCGCAACCCCGAAAACTCCCACGACAAACACCCATGCGGCCGTGGCGAGTGCCACCGCGAAGCCCATCCTGTGACGACGACGCAGCGCCAGCAAGCAGGCAACCCCTCCTGCCACCCATATCAGCCCCAGGATCCCCAAAATCTCTTCACCGGGGAGGAAAATGTGCGCCGCCACGGGGATTGCCCCCGAAACAACGAGCCCGCAGGCAATAAGGATCCACGCCACAACATAAGGCGACCAGTGGTTGCTCTGTGGCTGTCTCGACCACGAATCCAGCCACCAGGCAGTAACCAGCGCGAAAGCCGGGAGAGCAGGCGTGATGTAATTGGGAAGTTTGGTCCCTGCCAAAGAGAAAAAGCCGATATACACCCCTCCCCAAATCAAAAGGAACGTCAAAACCCTTGCCCCCTGTTCTGCCCTTCGGACGATCTTGATCGCCTGCGTCAAAGCTGAAATCAAAAAGAGTGCCCACGGGAAAAAGCAGGCAAATAGCACAAGAGGATAATAGAAAATCGGCCCGGAATGGTCCTCCATGGGATGGAGGAACCGGCCGACGTTATGCGTCAGGAAAAATCCCCTCAACCATTCTCCATTAGTTCGGATTCCAACCCACACGTACCACGGCATGGCCACCGCGAGGGTCACGACAAGCCCTGGAAAAAGGCCCATTCTCCGTACTGCAGCGAGAATTCGCGCGGGATGCAAGAACTCCCGAATCCCAGCCAGCCACCGCGCAATACGAGGAAGCCCATCTCCGGGTCGCAGGGGATCTTCAACCATGTGATACAGGCCGATGATTCCCGCCGGAAGCAGAAACCCAATAGGCCCCTTGGCAAGCACCGCCAACCCCATTGCCGCATAGCTGGCCATCACCAGCGCGGTCGCCGGTCGGCCAGCGTCCGTGGTCGCCGGTGGTAACACGGATGCCCGAATGTAGAGCCACAGAGCTGCCGTGGAAAAGAAAATGAGCACCGAGTCGGGAGTGGCGGCGCGGGCCGCTACCGGAAACATCATGCACGTAGCCAGCATGAAGGCGGCCCAAAACCCAACCTCCGGTCGAAACGCACGCCGTCCGAGATCGTAAGTGATCGCGATGGTCCCCAATCCAAAAAATGCGGAAAAAAACCGGGCGGCGAACTCGTTGACGCCGAAAACGCTGTACGCCAGCATCATGAACCAGTAAAGGAGTACTGGCTTGTGGTCCCGTAATTCTCCGTTGAAAACCGGGACCACCCAATCGTGCCTTTCCAGCATTTCCCGCGCACAGCCGGCATTACGAGGCTCGTCCCGATCCCACAATCGGGCTTGCCCCAGATTCACGAAGAAAACACTGGCCGCCACAAGAAGAGCCAATCCAAAATAGGTGTAAGAACTCCTCAACACTCCACCCTCCGTGGCATCGGGGAAAATCGCGCTCAGCGATGGCAGAACACCGGTTTTCAAGAAGTCAACATCGGAGGCAATTCTAGCCCTTTTTTGGAAAATCCACAAGCCAAAAACTATCCGGGCAAAACACGCAAAAGAAGAGAAGCAATACAGTTGCACAATCCGGGAAATCTAATTCCCTTCAAGTTGAGCCATCTTTTGCTTGTAAAGTTGCTTAAGTCGCTTCTTCTCTTCCTTCGTCAACCGTCGGGCTGGCAGTTGGGGCATCGAATTTGGCGTGCCGGGAGGTTCTCGCGAGCCCGATTGCCTCATCACCTCCTTACTCGTTGAGGACGTCCCTGTGCCTAACCCACTACTGGCTGACCACGTTGCACCAACCGGCTGCGCGTATGTTTGTTGAACCACTGGCTCCCTCCTCGGCAGCGAAACGGACTGAACACCGCCCGCAGATGATCCAGACGCTGAAGATAGTTCACGCGAAGTTGCCTGGACATCCATCTGGCCGGGACGTTTTTGTTCCACCGTAGCCGTCGTGTCCGGCTGAGCTGGCCCGATTGTTGCGGGGGCCCTCAGTGCTGCTTGTCGCGCCTCCGCATAAGCCATCCCAGCGAGGAAGGCGTTCACAGGGCCATTGGTTGAACTTGGCGGTGTACCAGAAGAAGGACCTGTGTCCGCCGGACGGACGTCTGAACGATCCCCAAAATGGTGCTGGGCGGGCATCGAAGGGGAAACTTGGGCGGGCGAGGAACGGCCGTCCTGTGAGGATAGGGAAAGCGGTCCGGCCACCGACCGTGGAAGATCAAGGTCTGATCGACGGCGGGTACTGGAGCTCGTTGCCCGAGTTCTCCTCCGTGTCACTCGTTTCACCTCTCGGGGCACTGCCACAGGTGGCCCCTGACCATGCGGCGGGTGGATGATGAGATAGTCCGACGGGGCACCGCGGTCGTCCTCCGGCTGGCTCCGATGCCCGGGGGCAACAGTCACGGCGACATTCGGCGTTTCCTCACGGAGAGCTTCGCCATTGGACTCACTGATCTGACCGACGTCATTGTATTCCGCAAAAATGCGGCACAAAGCGTCCCGGCCGAAGCTCAGCACGGCCAGCAGGAGACACCAGTGCCCCAGCAATTCCCCAAGTTCTTCAGCCATCACTTTCTCGAAGGGGAGGGCCTGATCGGAAATGAGACCGGTCTGGATGAGCGCCGAGCATCCGTACAGGGCCACCGCAAGCGTCATCCAGAAACTGGCCCACCCGGAGTATCGCAAATCCATCGTCAAACGGGTCAGCAGGGCACAGAAGACGAAAAAGTAAGGAACAACCCACCACCAGGGACTGGTCGGGTTATTCACGTTGAACACTTCATGGAGAATAGGTCCAATACTCAGATGAAGGCCTGCCGATTCGTCCAGTCCGAGATAGAACCACCACACGGCGGCCAGCAGCCAACTATTGCCGCGGTGGGATTCACAAGCGTGAAGGATCCACCAGATGAACAAACTGGCTAGCGCGGTCCAGGTGAGAACAAGCGTGGAAACACAACTGGCGAGATTCCCCGGCCCTTCCAGTCCAAACGCGGGTAAGGGCTGCGAAATCCAAAGCGGCTGGGGACTTCCCAATCCCCGGTAGGCGGCTACAACAAGCCCCGTGATCCCGGCCGCAGTGGCTACCACGCCCCAGGATGGATTTCTTTTCGGGAACAAGTCCGCGAAGGTGGGAAACCACAACTCTCCCTGCGAGGTTGCCTGCGGAGAGTTCTGTGAAGGCACCCCTTCCGGCCACTGGTCTGGATCAGCCAAGTTGGAGGAGAGCGGGTGCCGCACCATGGGACTTTCTCCAAACGTTTACAGAATCATCGATCGCCCCAACGATGATGCTAGCCGCACTTTGACACACTCTACCCGCCCACGGACGCTGGCATCCTTATTACCCAGTGTCCGATCTCGGCAAGAATGATGCTACCCCATCATTTTTCCGGTGCTGTAAACACTCCGCGGTACTTCAGCTCTCGGCGCGTGGCTTTGCTGACCTTAAACAACTCTGTAAGAATGCAATCTGGCATGGACAGGGTAGCGGTGAGAGCTGTACAAGTCGTAACGTACACGCAAGGGAAAACGCAAACTGCCGGGTTTTGCGGACTCCGCACTGATGGGATATCTGATGGCCGTTCTCGACTTGGTGCCGTGGAGTCAGAATGAATCGCTTGTAGTGATTAAACCAGTGACGTCACCATCACCAAGCCTCGCCGTCACCCAGCCCGTGAAACCAGCGAGGACGCAAACTCAACTGGCACAATACGCGGCATCAAGAACGAAACCATTCTTCCCGGCGGGATGAGGAGTCGCAAATCGGCCCACGCGCCAATTCGAAAACGAATGACTTCCTGCTGATTCTGCCCTCCGGAGCCCCCACATGCTATCCAAACCCGGCATCAAAGAAGTCGTCTTCGTGCCCGCGGGCGGCACTTCAATGACCCGAATTCTTCCCCGATGATCCACTTCCAGCGTGACCGGAAGGGCGGTTTGCTGAATCATTTCTTCAAATCGATCCGGGTCAACAGGCTGTCCGTTGACACTGTAAATATAATCGCCCGGCTCCAAGCCCGCCCCATCGGCAGGGGCACCTTTGAGGACATGAGTGATCATCACCGCGTTAGGCACCGCCTCGTCTTTCATCCACTGGACCCCCAGTTTAATTGGTGGTCCATCGAGGACCACTGTTTTCTCAACGGGCGGGGCCTCCCCATTATTCGATCGCAGCGTCAAGCGAATCTCCTGGTCGGAAGTCAACAGGGTGGCAGAGAGAAAATCCTCCACCTCTGTGATCGGTCGATCATTAACCGCCAGAATCCAATCTCCCGGTTCAATTCCGGCCTTGGCCGCCGGGCTGTTGAAGAGAACCTTCGACACCCGCAGCACCGCTGGTCGGGTGTCGTTTCCCGGCAGGGGATAGCGTTCCACAGAAACGCCTACCCGATTCCGCCAGTTGGGCGGAGCTTCCAAAATTTCGCGGCGTCTCGTTTCGGACTCTTCCGTAACCCCGGAGCGAAAAGCCGGTAGATCGTCCGCATTCGCCAGTTCATAGCTCATCTGGAATACCCACCGAGTAATTTGCTCCATGCCCTCTAAATTGAGCTTGTCCACATCATCGGTCGCCTTGTGATAATCCTCGTGAAGCCCGGTATGCAAAAGCAGGACGGGAATCGAACGCCAGAAAAAGGGCGCATGATCGGAATCCGAGCGATTCATCCAGGAGAATTCAACATCGAAGCCATACGACCGGTTGGCACGACTCACGACCAGACGCAGGCCCGGCGCGCTCCGCCACCCGTACATTTCCACACGATCCATCCGCAGACGCCCGATCATATCCATGTTTATCATCAATTTGCACTGCTCGATGGGCCGGGTGGGATGGGCGACCCAGTGTTTGGACCCCAGTAGGCCCTTCTCCTCTGCATCGAAAAACACAAACAAGAGCGTACGTCGCGGAGATTGGGGAAGCAGCGTGTACGCCTGAGCAATTTCCAGGAGAGCGGACGTCCCACTTGCATTATCATCAGCACCGTTATGAACCTGTCCTGGCTGATCCCGCACATTTCGCCGGGTTCCGTATCCCACGTGGTCATAGTGCGCCCCCAGAATGATGTACTCGTTTCGTCGAGAAGGGTCGCTCCCGACAATCTCCCCGATGACGTTATGAAACCCCTCGCCAAATGGTTGATAGAAGCCGTTGGTACCGGCAGGTCGCAAGCCGCAATGCTCCAGCGTCGAGACGATGTATTGGGCGGCCATCGCATTGCCCGGCGTTCCGGCCTCCCGCCCCTCAAGCTCATCACTGGCCAGAATTGCCTCATGATTGAGCAATTCATCCCGGGTGATGGAGTGCAGCGCCGCCACGAATCCCGCATCATTGGACCCGCCACCCTGAACTGTGCGACCTGCCGGGACGCCAAAGAGAAAGAAGATAAGAAGGCCCCAGAATAGCAAGGCTTCCCTCGCACCCATTTTGGAAAATCGGATCATAGCGCTCCACCTGGAATTGCAAGCCAATAAGAAAACCTATCAATCGCCGCGGACCGTGACCCGGTCAGCCTTCATTATAGAGAGGACGGCGATGAGACGGACTACATCCGCTTCACGGTGGCACTTCCCCAACGTCCAGCAACGGACCATAGCTGGGGATGACGCGGTGACGTGGCCCAATACTCCGCCACCATCCCACCCAGGGCAGCCTCTCCCGTTTGTTCAGATCAATTTCTGCCCAGACCAAACCTTCCTTTCCGGCATTGGAGGCAAGGATCCGTCCCATGGGGTCGATGATCATACTGTTACCGTCGTAAACCGACGGCACCAGATAGATACCCGCGTCCCGTGCCCGAACACGAAACACGGTTTCTCCTTCCGCACGACCATCCTGGTCTGGAAAAGTTGTACCCCAAGTCGGTGCGAAGACGATTTCCGCCCCCTTCAAGCGCCAGATCGTGGCCACTTCGGGGAAGAACCAATCATAACAGATTTGAATGGCAATCCTTCCCAACTCCGTGTCAAAGACCGGATAGTCCATCCCCGGCGTAAAACCCTTGGTCCATTCCTCGCGCGGCAAATGGACCTTGCGGTATTTGCCAACAACCTGTCCATCCCTGTTTATGAGGACGGCCGTATTGTACGGTGTTTGGCCATCAATCTCGCATAACCCCGCCACGACCCAGAGATGGTTCCGCCGAGCAGCCTCCCCCAGGCGTTGAGTGGACGGCCCCGGAATCGGCTCGAGCACATCAGCAGCCGACCTGTTCGTGCCCACCAGCGTGATTGCTTCCCCCAGACACACGATATCCAGTCCCAGCTTTCCCGCTTCATCGAGCTGGGCACAGAATAGATCCAGGTTCTTCTCCGGCGTGCTGTTGCGGGGACGGAGATAAACTGTGCCCACCTTCACTTTGCGTGGCGGAGGCGGGACGGCAGGTCGCATGGTTACGCTTTGCCAGAGCACCTCGGCTCCCTGTGGCCATTTGACATCCAGGGAAATGTTGGCTCCGTCCGCCCCTTCATCCGCCTGCAACACATCCACAAACCGAAAACGCCAACTCCCGGGTGTGGTTCCCGATGGTGTTAAAAAAGGTCCCGCAACCAGCCAACCTGCCGGATGGGTGGGCTGCCCTTTCTTTGTGAAGGTCACCCTCACCAGAATCATTTGCCAAGGTGCTTGAGACCGACGAATCTGGCCGGTGGCCTCCACCGCGTAATACTGACCGGCTTCGATTCCGGAGATCACTTGTTTCAAGCCGCCCACTGCAAACGGCCGCTCTGGAGCATCGACCAGTACGCCATCGCTATCCGGGCGGAATCGGCACGCCGTACCCGGCAGGCTGGGCTCCCAAATTTCCCAGTGAGGCGGTCCTTTCTCACTCCATCCGGCAAAACCGGAGTTAACCACCAGATTCTCACATGGTGGACAGGCCGACGGTCCGGACGGCGATTCCGCAGCCAGCACGCTCGTCCCAACAACTACCGCAAGGATGCTGATCGCCGAATATTTCACGTCTTTCCTCCCATGCCTGCACTTTCCAGCCAGACCCCCGATCTGACTGAAGCCCTTCACCAAGACTGCGAACTACGGTTGAGACTGTCCCTTGGGAGCCAGAAAACCAATCTCAACCAGAAATTTATCTGCCAGTTCCAGCGTTTTCTGATAGGCCGAGTTGTCACCACGTCCAAAGTTGAAGAATCCATGGGCAGCCCCTTCGAACGGCACCAGCTCGCACCGATTACCGGCCTTTTTCATCGCCTCCGCGAACAGCCGGATGGTTTCAAACGGTACGGTACTGTCGGCCGTCCCGTGGAAAATGATCATCGGAGGTAACCCCGCCCGGATGTGGTGGTAAGGAGAAACAGCTTTCGGCTCAGTTCCAAGCCTTTCTCGCAACCGTTCCTCCCAATCCTGCCGCGGCACACGGTCCTTCAACCCCTCCCGACTGAGAATGAGCACCGGATTAAACAGGATCGCGGCATTGGCCTGGGAGCTTATCGTGTGATCCTCCTCGGGAGCCTCCAGATCAGGCACCATCACCGTACATGCCGCCAAATGTCCCCCTGCCGAGCCTCCCGAAGCCACAATCTTCTGCGGGTCCACGCCCAGCTCGGCGGCGTGCTGTCGAACCCACCGGATCGCCGACTTCGCATCTGCCACGCAATCCGCGACCTTCACGTTATGACGACTGCCCACTCGATAGTCGGCGGCCATGGCCACCATACCCCGCCCGGCAAAATACTCGCATTGCGGTCGAAACTGTGCGGGACTCCCACTCTGCCACCCGCCTCCGAAAAAGAACACGATGGCCGACCCCCGGTCAGCGGGCTTCCAGTCCGCAGGCTTGTAGATGTAAAGCTTCAATTCAACGTTATCGATCTTCTTGTAGACTTTGACCTCCGCACCCGGCATTTCAGGCGGATAACGAAGCCGCCCCACCTCGGCGGCCGGGGCTTGTCCAAACGTGGCCATACAGCAAACGAAAACACCGGCCAGAATAATACGGTTTTGCATTGGTCACGCGCCTCCCACACTCATTCACAGTAGAGGAACAATCACTGATGGAGACTCATTCTGAACTCCAATGTACCGAGACGGAGCCGATTTGCCTTGCCTGTTCATTCTCGTTCCCGAATCACCGGCAACTGCTGCACCGCCAACCCCAAACGCCAGGGTATTTCCCCGTACACCTTTCCTCGCATTTCCTGATCGCTCACGCCCTGAAACAGCATCTCCAGCCGATCGGGATTCACCTCCATCCGCTCGTCAATCCCCTCGCGGATTAACTCGCCGTGACTGAAGGATTCACACCAGGGTTCTCCACGAAATGTCACGTTTTGTGGACCGAGGAACGGCTTGTCACGCTCGGCCGCCAGAGCCCGCCATTCTCCATCCAATCGATCCGCCAAATAGGCCTTGTAATACCGACGGCTGCCATTCTGGGCTTCAATGATCGCCAAATACAGCGGCAAGCCCTTCAGTCGATACACATGAGCAGCCTCAAAGATATCTGCTCGCAACACCACCCTTGGTTGGCTCCACCCGTGGGGGAAATCCTTCAGCGGAGTCTCGGATCTCCAGAACTGCCCATCCAGTGACGTGAAAAATAAATAGGCCCTTTCTTCGTCACAGATGATCCAGAAGTCGATCCACCGTTGGACCCCCTCTGGTCCCGTCGGGAAGAGGAAACTCGGTGGACTCCATCCCTCCACGTCGTCCAACCGCTCGTTTGTGGAAAACGCAGGCTGAAGCGCAGGCTTGCGACTCGGGTCCGAAGTCTGGTAGATAAGGTACCACTTTTTGTGCGGCCGAAAATAGAACACCTGCGGCGCACAGTAGTAGCCGTCGGTGATCTTGAGAAACTCCCGCCGTGGTTGCTCGTCTTTCCAGTCGCGCAAAATGAGATATTCCACCTGGTGCGTCCGCGGCTTGCCCCGCACTGTGCAGAACAAGTGCCATCGGTCCTCAAAGCGGACCACGCTGGGGTCCTTGATCGAGAAGTAGGTCACCTCGGCTGTGCTTTCCCTGGCGGCCACGATGGGCGGTCCCACAACCCAATGAAAACTTCCCGTTTGGAACGCGGATGGCCACAATTTCGCACTTGGGGACTCTGCCGTGACCCGCCCGCCAAAAACAACTCCCGCAATCACAAACACCACCATTCGCAACGAATAGGATGCCGTTCTCATAATCACGTGACTCCCGAACGAATCGCCACGAGCGCATCCGATAGAATTCTCCACCCTATCCCAAAGCGTTGTTTGCCCTGCGTCGAAGCACTCCGGCGTGAGCTGCCAGGGCAGCACAGTTGCTCAATGCCCACGCGCCCCAGCGACGGGATCGTCAGGGCGAGTTGGGTAAGGTCTTGTCTTCAAAATCATGCTTCACTCCCCGAAGATAGGCGTCGAAGAATGCATCCACGATGCGTTCTATTTCCGGATTCCGAAAGCCGCCATGACCTCCCTCTTCAACGGTGATCAAATATGCGGGCACACCTACCTTTCGCAGGGCGTCCCGCAAGACGACGGACTGTTGATGCGGCACCAGAGGATCCTTCGTACCATGCACTAAAAGGAATGGCGGATCATCTTCAGAGACAAACGTGATGGGCGATGCCTGCCGGGCTTTGTCAGGATTCTCGGGAATGGCCCCGCCGATCAATCGCGCCTCCGGTGCATCTGGTGCGTAATGTTTGATCTGACTGGGATAATCGCCAATCGTAAGAAAATCTGTCGGCCCGAAGAAATCGACCACGCAGGTGACGCGACTGCTCTCGCTGGTGAACTCTCCTAGGTCCCCTTCCAATTCCTTGACACCTCCACTTGTTCCCAGCATGGCCACCAGATGCCCGCCCGCCGACCAACCGATGACACCAATCTTCTCCGGGTCCAGATTGTACTTTTTGGCATTTCCGCGGATCCACCGGATTGCTGCCTTGCAATCGTGAATTTGGGCCGGCCAGGTGGCATCCTGGCTCAATCGATATCCAACCGAGACTCCCGCATACTCCCCACTGGCCACCAACGGAATGAGACGGCCAACGACCTGACGTTTGTCGCCCCCCAACCAGGCGCCACCGTGGATCGCCACCACCACAGGAAGCGGCTTATCACTCGTACGCTTTTTAGGCAGAAGCAAATCGAGCCGCTGTCTGGGATGGTCGGTTTGAGCGTAGGGAATATCCCAGATGGCCTCGATCGAATCGGGAACCCGGGGTGGTTGACCCGGTTGATTTTCCGAACGCGCAGCCTGGACTACCCGCTGGCGGAATACGGCGATCTCGTCAGCATCCACCAGACCGTCGTTATTGGAATCAATTCGAACAAAATTTTGCGCGATCGGTGGAGGTGCTTCTTCCCGACTGAGCTTGCCGTCCTTATCCCGGTCAAAACGTGCAATGAAAGCGTCCGGTGACGGCTCAGCCATAACGACGGCCGAAAAAACTCCCCAACTCATCAGAATGACAGCCACAGAAATTCTTCTGACAATAAGCATTATCAAGTCCTCCCACAACCAGAGACCGCGACCACGGCCCAGTAGCCAGGCCGACCCAGCAACCTTCACATTCTCCGAGATCAGGCGAACCGTGCCGCAAAGGTACCGTGAGAATTCAAACCGCCGTTATTCTGACGCGGCTCGCGGGGATTGTCCAGCATGGGCCGTCCCGAGTGTTTGTGGTCCATAAAAGAAAAGCCCCGCGTTCGACGCGGGGTTCTCAGCGCCACTACCGTCTTCGCACTGGCCTATTCCTTAATTTCGCAGCGGCGATTTCATGCGTTTTCGACCGGCCCAAATCAGCCCGAAAGCCCCTAACACTGCCAGGCTTAGCGTGGATGGTTCGGGAATGCACTCCGTGGCGACATGGAACCGATCAATGAGAAAGTAGTCCCCGACCGGCACAAAGGGCAGAAGCAAAGTGATCTCCTCCCAAGCTGGATTGGGCTCCAACTGGAACCACAGATTCTGACGCCACACACCATTCACCTGTCGCGGCTCACTCGCCCACTGCTGAGAAGGCAAATGACCGAGCGAATCGGAAATGTAAAAGCTCGAAGGCATATTAACCACGGATGAGACATAGTCCCATTCAATCCAAATCCGCTTTTGACCCGCAAGAGTAGGAATGTTGTCCAGATGAATGACGATCTGCCCGTTGCGAGGTGCGTTACCTCCTCGGTTGTCGATGCCTACCAGACCGGTGACCGGCAGACCGCTTACCGAACTGTACCACTGGAACGAGCCGTCAAAAGTGACGTAATCACTCGCCGAAAGCCACAGATCGGCCGTGCCCTCGTAATGCGCCCCTGGGATACCACCTCCTGGTGCACCGACGGGCGAAACATCGAACGTCAGATCAATATTGCGCTGATAGGGAAAGCTGCTTGCCCACGGCCGATGATCCGCAGGGGCCCATTCAAACGGACTCGCCCAAATGAACCCTGACGATACAAGGGCCGCCGCAACCGCGCTCAGGATTGACCACCGCATGATGCGACTCCTCTCGAGATGCACGACCGGTCAGGCACAGGGCGCAAATCCGGCGCAATCCCTCCAGCCTGAAAAGTCATCTTATTTATACCTACCCCCGCGCGGAAGTCAACACACTCGCACTCCGCGGCTGGAGAAGATATTCACTCTTAGTAGCATACGCACCCACTCGCTAGTGGTATGCACATCTGATTTCAAGTGGCACCAGCTTCGGCTCTCGTTTGACGTCTGCGTTAAATCTCAGCGTCAATATTGATATCACAGAAATTTTTTGGTCGTCTTATCAACCTGACAAAAGTGCTACTTCCCCTCCATAGTGGCCATGCTCTTCAAAAAAGACGTTGTCACAGCGGGCAGGGGCCAATTTTGGGCTCGAGGGATGGGCACTCACGTCCACATTATTGCGCTGTTGGATCATCCGCCATCTTACCGACCGAACTTTGCTCGGTCAGTTCAGTTGCGGCTCGAACCGTAAGGGCACCTCGCGACTTGCCCCTGCTCTTTACTGGGCGGTTGATGGACGAACCGACGTCAATGGACGTAGGAACACCGGAGAGTTTGGATCGAGATGAGCTCTATGTGGCGCAACATGTGCCTTCGTAACCCGGTCAACTTCTCTTCTCGGATCGCGCTAACTGGCACAAGCCGCCCCCCTATTCGCGACAGCGTAATCCGCGACATGAGGGCGTCGGCCTCACATGTCACAATCGCTCCAGAAATCAAAATACTTGCAAGGCCAGCCCGTTTTGCTAAATTAAAATTTTAGCATAGTCAGTTCCACGTTGTGTCAAGTCATTTCTAGCCTAATTGGAGGACGGTTTATGGGAAGGGTGAGATCCGCCTTTACGCTGGTCGAACTGCTCGTTGTTATTGCCATCATCGGGATTCTGATTGCTTTACTCTTGCCGGCGGTGCAGGCAGCGCGAGAAGCAGCCCGCAGAAGTCAGTGCACTAATAACATGAAGCAGGTTGCCCTGGGAATCCACAATTACCACGATACGTACAAAGTTTTTCCGGCGCTCGGCGTTCGCACATGCCGTGGTCGCTATTACGCCTGGTCGATGATGATTCTTCCCTACATTGAAGAGAAACCTCTCTACGACGCGATCATGGCTCAGGCCAAATCTCCAGCGATGCTCCCCGAACCCTGGACCACAGACCCCAATCACGCGACCTGGGGCCCATTTGTCCGCGATTGGTGGCGCAAAGACATCCCAGCCTACACATGCCCTTCTGATCAACCGATCCCCAACCGTGCGGAGAGCCCTGCAAGGTTGAACTACAAGGCGTGCGTGGGGGACGATTACCACCAGAATCATTTCCGGCCGGATCAGAACTACCGGCAGAACCGGGGCATCTTCCAATGTGAACGGTGGATTGGAACCGAGTACGTCACGGATGGCACCTCGAACACGGTAATGCTGGGAGAGATGGTGGCGGGCGGTTATCCGGATGATGTTCTCGGTGGCGTGGCGCTGCTCATGCAATCCTGGAATCCGGCAGCTTGCTTGGCTCGGATTGATCCTACCAACCCCAAAAAGATAACACCGCCGGTTCGTGCGGACTTTCGGCCGACCGGTGGTCGGGCATGGGACGGTCGGCCTTACTTCTGTGGTTTCGCGACCATGGTGGCCCCGAATGGGCCAAGCTGCCACTGGGGAAGCGTCGATGGAAATGAACATATGGGAACGGCCTCCAGTTACCACCCCGGTGGTGTGAACGTGGCGATGGCAGATGGTGCGGTCCGGTTTATCAGCCAGACCATAGACGTGGGCAATCAGGCCATTGACGACGTGCCTGACCCAGGCAATCGGCCTTCGCCCTGGGGGGTTTGGGGAGCGCTGGGCAGTTGTGGCGGTGGCGAGAGCGTCGCCGTTCCGTAATGATCATTCTCACCGCGTTGGAACGTGCTTCTCGCTTCCATATTGGCCATGGGGGATAGGAGTTCTCTCAAAACCTGGGAGGTGACTGTGATGTCGCGTCTGGCATGGACTACGGCGTGCGTCTTCGTCTTGTTACTTATGGCGGGGTGTGGTTCCAAGGGGCCCCGTCTGGCCCCGGTTAAGGGTAAAGTAACCCTTGACGGCCAACCGCTCGCCAATGCGATTGTAACGTTCACACCGGTTGCGGGCGGTCCCGCATCAACCGGCGTCACCAACTCTAACGGGGAGTATGAGCTGGCCTGTCAACTTGGCCGGGGGGCTGTGGTAGGGCAACACAAGATTTCCGTACGGTCGCAACCACCGACGCAGTCGGCGGCGGGGGCCGTGTCATCGGACGATCCCTCATACCAGTACGGTGGGGAGGATAGCAGCCGTGCGCCCGTGTTCCAGGAAAAAATCCCTGCCAAATACAACACAAATACGACCCTGGTGCGGGAAGTCAAACCCGGCTCTAACGAAATCAATCTGGATCTGACCACTGCCCCGTAAGTTAAAAACGCGAACGCTCACCATCGCAGCGATTAAGCGCAGGGCGGTAATCGTTAGGATTGCCGCCCTTCTTTGTTCGCGGCTATCGATTCGCCGTCGGTGAAGGCTGTTTTACGTGGCCCCGAAACAATAAGCTTGCGGGGTGAATTTTTCCCAACCGGCGATCCCGACCATTCCAGTTGTGCCAGTGGTGAGGACTTTTCAAACCTGGCAGACTTTTTCAGCATCCAGTGGACCGGAAAACCTGCCGATAGCTTTTCCCTGTCCCGCACACTCAACGTGCGTGTGTTATATTTCCTTGGCGGAAAACTTTGCCAAACCCCCTAGCCGGCAGCAGCCGCAGTAGAGCATCACCTCGCGGCGACTGCCTTTACGTCCGCCAGTTTTTTTTGCCAAATACGGTCCTCCCGGCCGGGCGTGCCCTGTGTTCCCCTTACCCGGCCCGACTCCGCAGTTAGCAACAACCCTCCTGACCGACGCGTTCCGTGCTCCTGCAGCAAACACCACCGAGGACGCCGTGTTGAAGTCAGGAGTTTGCACACCTTTTATTGTTAACCGTCCTGCCACAACTTGATCCCGTCCATGCGAGGAAGCAGAGTTAAGGAGGTCACAACAGTGGTCAAGACGAAACAGTCGAAGGATTCGAAACCGCGAAAAGCAGTTGGGAAAAAAAAGCAAGCTGTCAAACGAAGTACCTCTAATAAGACACGTTCGACGTCCGAATCCATCTCTCACTCCAAGACGCGAAAACCCAGTCACAGCTCCGAGGAACCGCACGTTCCTGCCGAAGAACCAGCCGCCGCGGTCAGTTCAGCCGCAAAAAGCCAGGCGGTGACGGCACATCCCGAAACAACCTCCGATCAATCTCTCAACGATCCAACGATCGTGACCATCGATCGGCGGCGATTGCCCGATCGCCGGAGCGGCACGGACCGCCGTCAGCAGAACATCCCTGTTCCTGTGGAGCGTCGACAGCTGGAACGTCGTGCCAAGGTTCCCCGCAGGCGACAGATCGACCCCACCACCTGTGAGCGAGATTACACTCCGGAAGAAATCGAATTTATGAGGGCCCTCGACGAATACAAGCGGGCAAGCGGGAGGATGTTTCCCACGTGCAGCGAAATCCTCGAGGTCCTCAAAAAGCTGGGGTATGAAAAGCGTCCGCAACCACCCGCCCAACCTGATGTTTCTCAGGACAGCCTGAAAGAAGACGGTCCGTCCTCGCCAGCAGAGGACGATCCTCCGGAGTCGCCCGTGGGAACTTCTCTCGATAAAAATGGCGCAAGCACCGTCACAACCGAACCGCAGACGGCAACGTCCCCAGAATCTCCAGAAAAGCTATCCACCGGCATTCACGGCTGTGCTGACGGAATTTCTTCGCCTGCACCGACTGAGAATCAACCGACGTGAGCGAACACTCCCGAAACGTTGAACGCGGTACCCGGCACACTGCCGGGTTTTTCTTTGCCAAAATAACCCGTCGAACTAACGCCTCTTACTATCCGAACACCTCAGAACGGAGTACCAGTTTACCGAAGCCCCAATCCCCGTTGTCTTGAACCGAGAAATGATCCCTATTTGGCCAAATCGCGCTGTCTGTCCACCAACTCCGAAACTACGGCTCGGAGTTGCTTCATCGTGATGGGAAGCGAAACCACGCGGCGGTGGTCGGCGCGATTCGTCATGGCCAGCATGTCGCGCTGGGGTTCGTCGAGGAGCAGCACGGCAGGGATGAGATGAGTCCGGGGATCGTCCCCTATTTGATTAAAAGCGGTCACCGCCGCTTCTCCTAACTCTGTCGCGTTAATGATAACGCAATCAATCTGGTCATTTTCCTCTTTAATCCGGTCCAGGGCTCGCTGCGGATTGGAGATGATGAGCACCCGATATCCTAGCTTCTTCAGACCTTCCCGCAGTACGTTCTGCATCTCGACGTTTGGCTCCACCACGAGGACTGTGGCATGCGCCTTGTCGTCATTCGGCTTCTTGGCCGTCACAAGGTCCACATCGGTATCGCCCTGGGCCAGTCGCTTCGCCGCCAGTTTGAGATCGAACAACATGTCGGCCGGCGTCTGATAGCGTGCTGAGGCATCCAGAGCCATGGCCTTGTTAATGATCCCGGCCACAATTTTGGGAACCGTGGGATCACGCTCCTGAATGGGTACCACCTCGAAGAATCGGGATCGGCTCAGCCGCTTCATTCGGTCCTTTGTTTCTGAAAGGGGTGGATCCCCGGTCAACATGTGGTAGTACATGCAGCCGGCAAAGTAAATGTCGCTGCGGGGGTCGTTCCGCGGCACACCGGTGGCCTTCTCAAGAGCTGCGTAATCGATGGCCCTGGCATTGGCGGGCACTTCTGGCAAAGCGGCTTCGAGATACTCGTCAACAGCCGCAAGACCGAAATCCACCAGCTTGGCCGTCCCGTCGCTGCTGATGAGCACGTTGCTCAATTTGAGGTCCCGATGCGTGGTCCCCTGCCGGAAGGCATAATCCAGCCCCGACATGATGTCCACCATAATTCGGGTGGCGACAATGGGATCGAGCTTCTTGCGGACCTTCACGAACTCCCGGAGATTCTGTCCTTCGACAAATTCCATGACCAGAAAATGCGTGTGATCGTATGAGCACACCTCATAGACGGGTACGATGTTGGGATGCTTGAGAGCCATTCCCAAGCGTCCCTCGCGGATGAACTGCTGATAACACTGGGGATTGTCACTGTAGCGTCGACGAAGCACCTTGAGTGCCACGACGTTGGTCTTGTCATCTTTATGGACCGCGCGAAACACTCGGGCGAAGGTCCCAGCCCCAACCAGATAAAGGACCTTGTACGGCCCGTAAAAGAAGCCGTCTCGCTCTCCATTGAGGAGCTTGTCAACCTGATAGTTGGTGAGATACTCGCGCCGGACCAGGAACTGAATCAACTCGTCGAGACTGACGCTTTTTCGCCCGAGCTCGGACCAGATCTGACGCAAATCCCAGTCCGTGATCAGCCCCACGTCGTGTGCCCGCTCAGCTAGCGTTTCAGCATTCATTTCCGGCATACCTCTTCCTCTGTTCCCAACAAGGGCGACGGGCCCCACGCGAACGATACCACCCCGTGATGGCCTCGAATTCCCCCTTTAAGTGGCCCCACTTTTGGCGACATAATTCGATGCCTCCAAGCATCTATGTTAGCCTTGAACCTTCCAGGTGGCAACAAATTGGGCGAAAAGTGGGCTTCATTGGATGCCAGGGCCGCCTGCGAAGTCTCCACCTGCTGGCAGCCGGACACAAGGCCCCCGACTCATCCCCACTTTTTGGAAGGACCCGGCGGAGCTTACAGGCATAACCTGTGGTAGGGACGATTCACGAATTGCCCCTACGTTGATATGGGAATTGAACTTAGCAAATGGAGTCCGGTTCGGGAGTTCGATTGCCCAGGTCGCAATGTGGACCTGACAGCCCGGTCGCGGTGAGCGGATTTCCACTCCCGCGGAGGGTCTCGGCGAGGTCCGGGGGCTTTCCGGCAGCCGGGGGCAATGTGGGGCTGACTCCGGCAGGGACCCTCTTGCAACGACCGGAGTGGCCCCTATAATGCCATTTGGAGAGGTGAATCAAACGCCGGAATAAAGAACGCGGGTGTAGCTCAGGTGGTAGAGCACGACGTTGCCAACGTCGTTGTCGTGGGTTCGAGTCCCATCACCCGCTCTTTTTTATTAGGTGAAGGTTGAGTGCCCCAGAAAGCGGCGCAGGCAAGCATTTCCACCGTCTGGTAGCAATTCGAACGCCTCGGAAAGAGTCTGACGACCGGATTGGGCACTCTGATCCGCATCTGTCTCCACCCGTAACATCTTCGTCCGAAACGGATTCAGGCATGGTTGCTTCCGACATTCCCGAACATGATGCGTTAAGTGCGAATCCGCCTCAAACGGATGCCGGCTCCGGTGGCGAGAATCCACAGGAATCTCTTGGGACGGCAGTTCAGGAAGAGGCGAAGCCGAAGCTTAGGTTCGAGTACGACGTGGAATCGGTCGGGGCATGCAAACGCCGGATCATCGTGACCATTCCGCGGGAAGAAGTCGATCGTTACTTCGCGGAAGAGTTGGACAAAATTCGAAACGAGGCGACTGTCCCCGGTTTTCGTCCTGGTCGTGCGCCTCGCCGACTTTTGGAAAAACGTTTCCGCAGTGAACTCGAGGAGCCGGTCAAATCCCGGCTGATGCTGGATTCCTTCTGGTCGCTCATCGAAGAGGCGAAACTCGCCCCGATCGGTGATCCCGACCTCGATCCCGACGATGTCGAACTGCCGGAGGAAGGCGATTTTGCATTCGAATTCACCGTGGAGGTCCGGCCCGAATTTCAGCTTCCGCAGTGGCGTGGTCTCAAGCTCCAGCGCAAGGTGTTCGAGCTTACACCTGAATATGTTGATCGCGCAATGCAGCAGCTCGTGCAAAAGTTCACCGACCTTGCCGAGGTGAACGGGCCAGCCGAGATGGGCGACTACATCGAATGCGAAATCACACTGCGGCATGAGGGGCGGGTGCTTAACTCAGCGGATGATGAACGCATACAGATTCGTCCCACGCTCACATTTCTCGACGGGATCATCCGCGATTTCGGCGAAAAAATGGTCGGTGTCCGCCAGGGGGAATCCCGGTTTTGCGATGTGGAAGTGTCGGAGAGTTGCGCCGATCCCAATCTGGCCGGAAAGACCGTCCAGGCGCACTTTAAGGTTCACAAGGTCCTGCGACCACAGACCGCGCAGAGCATTGAAGAAATCGCACGCGTTGCGGGGTACGATTCTCCCGATCTGTTCCGCAAGTCTTTCGAAGACCAGCTCCGTGCCCGCATGGAATTGAGAGTCTACGAAGATTTGCGGAAGCAAATCCTGGATCAACTCCTTGACGTGGTTCCGTTCGACCTTCCGGAAGACCTGGTTCGCAAACAGACCGAGCGGGAGATTCGGCGTCGGGCTGTGGAGTTAACCCGCTCAGGTTATACAGCCGAGGAAATCCGCCGGGAGTTGAACCTCATCGCTCGAGAAGCTCGAGAGGTCGTCGTTCGGCTACTTCGGGAACACTTCCTCCTCGAGCGGCTGGCTGAAGAAGAGAAAATCGAAGCCTCCGAACAGGATATTGAAGAGGAAATCCAGCGAATCGCCCGAATGACCATGCGGTCGCCGCGGCAGGTCCGCGCCGAATACGAGCAGGAAAATGCCTGGGACGTGCTCCGCAATGCGATTGTCGAGCGCAAGGTGATCGACAGAATCGTCAGCGAAGCCGAAGTGACCGACGTCCAAATGCCGCTTCCGGTGGAAGAACCTTCCGAGGAAACCGCCCTGGACATGGAAGTGGTCCGCCAGGTTCCGGAACGAGAAGAAGAATCCACAGGTTGAGAGGGACGTTTCCCCGGAACTTCAGATCAGAAAACCGCCCCGATTGTGGGCGGTTTTTTATTGAGAATGTGTCAATCCCCATCAATGCGGACGGAGGGAGTCGAACCCTCACCCCTTGCGGGACAGGATCCTAAGTCCTGCGTGTCTGCCAGTTCCACCACGTCCGCAAGTGCTATGAATCGACCGGCATTCGTTTGCCGTCGTGTTCCTTGTTGATTGTACGGCCAAATGGGTGGGCCACCAAGCACGGGGAGCGAGAAAACAGGCGCTTCCGTTTGGGTTTCGCCCCGCGTCGGAGAAAACGCTCCCGGCGCCACACGCTTTTTTCGCCCGAGCAAACGAAAATCCATCGTCCATCGGTAAGAAGCGGGCCTGGCAGGTAACTCCTTCCGATAATGAGGCCCCCGAAAGCGGACACGGCGTTTACCGGTCACGTGCGATGACGAAGGCGGCAAGTTGGCGGAGGGACTCCGACGCGGGACTGACGGGCAAATCGGCCAGCCGCTCGACGGCGTCACCGATGAACATCGCCGCCTTCTCCCGGGCATACTCAATTGAGCCCGTTTCCAACATCACGCGTCTCACCTCCTGGCGAAAGCCCGGTGGCTGCTCCCGCAGGAGATTGATCATTCGTTCGCGAGAAGGCTCGGGAAGGTGCCTCAACATATGAATGATGGGGAGCGTCGGCTTCTGCTTGGCCAAATCACTCCCCAGAGACTTCCCCGTCTTTTCCTCATCGCCGAGAATGTCGAGGATATCATCAATAATCTGAAAAGCCACTCCCACGAGAAGTCCGAATGCACCCAGGTCTTCGATGAATGCCGGCGGGGCCTCCGCATAATAGGCTCCCAACCGACAGCACGCCTGGCAGAGCGCCGCGGTCTTTTCGGTGATGATCTCCAGATATTCTTCCTCCGGCATGTGGAATCGGCCGCAGGCAGCAATCTGCCTCAGCTCGCCCTGGCACATCCGGTGGCTGGCCCGGGCGATCTCCCGGCAGGCAACGACCGAGTCCAGGGAGCTGGCAAGGCAGAGCGCTCGGGCCAGGAGATAATCACCAATGAGCACGCTGGCAGAATTGTCCCAGCGGGCATTCATCGTTTCCATGTGCCGGCGAAGCTGCGCCTCGTCGAGGACGTCATCGTGGACCAGACTCGCCGTGTGCACGAGTTCCAATGCTGTGGCGAGAAGTAGATGTGCCTGCGTGACTTTTCCGCATAATTTACCGGAAAGGAGCACCAGTGCCGGCCGAAGTCGCTTTCCTCCCAGTTGCAGCCCATGTTTGAGCATCCCATCGATGAAAGGGGAGGAATCTTGCAGTTCCTGCCTGAGGAGTCGGTTCACCTCCGCCATTTCGACCGCGATAACCTCGTACACTTCCTGCAGCGATTTGACTGAGGCAGGAACCTTCTCACTGACATCGGCCATTCGGTTCGTCCTCCAGCCGGGAGGTGCCACAAATTTCCGGGACGGTGATCCTTCTTGAATTACAGACTTTCCGGTAGCCAAACCATCGACTACCCGACGAAGACTACCACCTGGCAAAGCCCCACGCCTTCGCCGGGCAATTCTTTCATTTATCTTTTTCGTGTTTTATCAAGTGTAACTGCTTGTCTGTTGTCTCGGCAACCGCCGGCACTTCATCAAAACGTGCCATTTATCCCCTTATCTTTCTACTCTCCGAGCAAGACCAAGGTTTTCGAAGAGTGACCTGAGCCATCCCGATTCTTGCAAAAACTCATGAGATGCCACAAGCGCAAAGTTTATAGGAGAGATTCATGACTGGCCCCTGCCGGAACGGGAGTAAATTGGGGGTGGAGCATCCAAGGTCGGTAAGCGGACCTGACAAGCAGGTCCCTCCGAGAAATCGTTCGGAGGGGCACGCTTGTCGTGCCCAGTGAATTGGGGTGGATCATCTAAGTTGGGCAAGCGGACGTGACAACCACTTCCTTCCGGGCTGAAGCTTGCACTTGCCCAAGGCATTGTTCAGGTCGCTGCCGCTTATCAGTAGCAGAAAAGTGGGGATGCTCAGGCATTAATCACGTTGCAATCCCAGCGGGAATTGTTATTCTAATAGTCAGCATTCCTCCGTCCTTTCATTCAGGGACGGGACCAGTTGCGGAGAGCGTCTTATGTTGGCTCGAGCGCACTTCCGAGTATCAAGTTGGAGCACCGGCAACTCGGGATGGGTTGTCCTGCCGCATCTGCTTCTCCTTTTCGGTGCCACAACCGCGTCACTTTCGCCAGTCCAGGCCGCCACCGTGGAATCTCCCCCCACAGGTCTGCAAGTACTCAAAGTCTGCGATCAAATGGGGCACTCCATTCCGTGCTCCAGCGCCACCGCTTTCGGTTTTTTTGTTTTCGCCAAGGATGGTCAAACTCAACTGGCCGTGATGCCGTCCTGCGGGGAGTTCGTGGGCGTTCTCGGTCCTCACGAGGGATTGATCATTCACTTGGGATGGACCGCGCCAGTGGCAGCATCGGTTGCCATTGAAAACCTCGGGCAGGCCAGCCTGGAGATTTCTGCCCAGGCAGAAAGTGTACAAGAGCGAACTTCTCTCGCCAGCGGTAATCAGAGGGAATGGAAGCTCGCCGTCATGGACGACAGCGTCCCTATCCGCGAAAAAACGCTCAGCGTCAAGAATCTCAGCGCTACGGCATCGGCGGTCTGGAAAGGGCGCATTCGTTATGAAGCTGGTTCCTCTCCCACGGAGCTTCTTTCCTTGACACCCGGCGATCCTCAGGTCACACCACCCCCGGTCCTTCCTCCTTTGGCCCCGGCAATCGCAGCCGCGATGATTGAATGGGATTGGCGTTTGCAGGATGAGCTCGACCATCCGCAAGTACCCTCCTCCAAATACACTGCCGCTCTGAACAAGATTTTTGATCGAGGACAGTACGTTATCGAAAACTATTCGCAACAGGGATTGAGGGATGCCGAGTGGTTCCAACTGGTCGCCAGATGGAACGAACTGCGGGAAAGATGGCACTCTTTGCAAACGGAGCTTGGGAAGGCGGACAAGTTCGACGATGCGGCTCAGGAAACGGTGCATGCTCTCTGGTTGGAAGCTCGACGGGTTAAACGCCAGCTTTCTCTTCGCGATCCGGCCCTGCGTGACAGGAAAATCGCCTTCGTCAAGCACGTTCCCAGTCTGTTCAGTCACCAGTTGACCCAGTACACAGGCAACTGCGCCCGACCGGGTGGCGGAGTGTACCTGCTCGACTTTCCCGGCCAATCCATGGCATGCACAGATCTCACCGCTGGGCGACTTCCGCAGGGGAGCTTCGAGTTTTGCGACGTTTCGCCAGACGGCACGCGTGTACTGTTTTCCTTCTGCGCAGCCGAGCGCGCCCCGGTCAACCGCGAACAGGCCCTGGACCGATTCTTTCATCTCTATGAAATCGCACTGCCGCACGGGACAATTCGTCAACTTACGAGCGATCCGTACGACGATTTTGGTGCGAAATACCTGCCCGATGGCCAGATCGTCTTCGTTTCCACACGCCGGGGTGGCTTTCACCGGTGCGGACAGGGGCCCTGTCCCGTCCACACACTTGCGTTGTGCGATTCTGACGGCCGCAACATCCGCGTCATATCTTTCCACGAGACTCACGAATGGGACCCTGTTCCCTTGTTTGATGGCCGAATTTTGTATACCCGGTGGGATTACGTGGACCGAAATGCGGTTTTCTATCAGCAGTTGTGGACCGTCCGCAGCCATGGTGAGTTCGTTCAGGCTTACTACGGAAACAATACTCTCAATCCTGTCGGAATCTGGGAAGCCCGACCCATTCCTGGGACCAATGCGATCATTGCCACCGCTGCGGCCCACCACGCCATGACGGCCGGGTCGATCATTCGGATCGACATCAGGCATGGCCAGGATGGCACACGGGCTATCACCCGGCTGACTCCGGACGCCCTCTTCCCGGAAAGCGAGGCACCTGTCCCCAACCGGTCCGGCGGGCGATGGTTCAACCCGGCCGGCGTGGATTCCGTACCGGCTCTTCCATCCGAGCAGAAGCGATTTCCGGGCCACTGCTACCGCACACCCTACCCACTTTCCGAGACCACGTTTCTCGCAACATACAGTTACGACGGTTTGATCGGTGAGCCCGATGCCAACCGGGTCAATATGTTTGGACTCTACTGGATGGATGTTTTTGGGAACAAGGAGTTGCTCTATCGCGACTTAAACATCTCGAGTCTCTGGCCGGTGGCGTTCCGCCCGTGCCCAAGCGCCGTGGACGAACAGGGCCAGGTCGCTTCAAAAGCGATAACCGCCCAACCGATTAGCACACCCACGAGACCCGCCTCATTCGATGTCCCACTGGGAAAGAACTCGGTCTCTGCAAATTCACACACGCCGGAGGGGGGTTCTCTAGCCGAAGAGTCTGGAGACGAGGGAATCATCTTTTTGGCCAACGTCTATGCCGCGTGGCCGCAGCTCCCCCGGGAGCGAATCACGCGATTACGAATCGTTCAGGTACTACCCAAATCAACCTGGCATGCGAATCAACCAACGCTGGGGGTTCCCAATATTTCGCCCGGCAAACAGGTATTGGGCACGGTTCCCGTGGAGGCGGATGGCTCGGCGCTGTTCCGTGTACCAGCCCGCAAGCCCCTTTCGTTTCAAGCGCTGGACGAACACGGCCGGGCCGTGCAAATCATGCGGAGCATCACCTACGTTCAGCCGGGGGAAATCACTTCCTGTGTTGGATGTCATGAACCGCGTCATCTGGCTCCCCCAGCGAAAGCTTTCCCACTGGCCCTTCGGCGTCCGCCGTCGCAAATCACCCCTGGTCCATCCGGTTCCCGACCGTTCAGCTACCCATTGCTCGTTCAACCGGTCCTTGATCGGCACTGCGTCGCGTGCCACAATTCCACCAAAGCAGAAGGCGGAATTGTTTTGACAGGTGAACCGGCTGGACGCTACAGCGCTTCGTATAATGCGCTCGCTCGCTACGTCCCGTATTCGGATTGGGCCGGAAAACCGGGCGATTTTCGCGTCGTCAATTGCGAACCCACCACAAAACCGGACTTCTTTGGAGCCAGGGCGTCACGCCTGACCCAACTTTTGCTTCAAGGCCACTATGGGGTCGAGTTAAGCCAGGAAGACTGGGAACGGCTGTACACCTGGATGGACTGTAATGTCCTTTTTTACGGGACGTTTAACTTAGCCGATCAACAAAGGCAACAACGAGGCGAGGCCATCGCTGGACCAGATCTCGAATGATCCTTCCGTCATGTAATTCCCGAATCGCCGTGCGCTCAACCCTGAAAGCGCGATGGTAATTACGGAGGAGAACGTTGCTTTCAACTGGTCAAAGCAGCCGTGCAAGGGAAAAACTTCCCCTTGAATCGCGCCCACCCTGGAACTGATGTCCTTGCCTTAAGAACTCGCGATGGACCAGGCATGCACTTGGTTTGCCTTGGCGATATAAAGTCGGTCCGCGACCGAAAGTGTAAAGAGAGCGCGGCAGGACGTGTATAACCAGAGGTGGAGGTGTCGGAGTGGAGGGGTCTTGACCGTATTCAGTCCCTGATAGAACTGATAGAACGTGGTCGCGTCGGGAAGGTTGTGTCGAATATTGTCGGAAACAAGCGGCTCCCCACGGTTTTAGGAGTAAATGCAAACTGTAGCGGATTGTGCCCGCTGGAGACCGAATGCGGCGTGAAACTCTGGCGATTGAGTCTCAATCTCGATTGGCATCGCTCGCACGCTAAAAAATTGACAATCCATGGTGTCTCGGTACATCCTAAAAGGTAAGCTCACCTCCGGAAAAGGTTTCCCGCCCATGATTCGCAAAGTCTGTAGCGACGGCGTTGGCTACTCTGTGGTGGATCTTACCGACGTGCGACACGTTTTTGCAGCGGCGGTGCCTCGGGTTTCCGGCGATCTGGCCACACAAACCTGGGACGCTTTACGCACGATCGAATCGGTGATGAAGGAGGAAAGCACGCTCGGTTCGATCGTTCATCAGGTCGTCTTCCTTGCCGATGACTCCAAACTTGCCGAATGTCGCGAGGTGATGCGCGAGTTTTACGGGCCGGAATTCCCCGCCACCACCTATGTCCCCCAAAAGCCCTGTCACGGAGCTCTCGTATCGATCGAGGCACTGGGAGTCGGTCGGAAGAAAGGTGATGTCACCATCGAGCGCAAGAGTGAGCAACTCGTGATTGCATCGCACAACGGAGTCTCGTGGATCCACTGTGCTCATGTCACTCCCGATCCGGAGGTGGACGGGGTTTATCACCAGGCACTCAACGCATTCAGCAAAATGCGGGGAATTCTGGGGTCCGTGGGAGTCGATTTCGCTCAGGTCATTCGCACCTGGCTTTATTTGGGAGGGATTGTTGAGGGCGAAGGCGACAAACAGCGATACAAGGAATTGAATCGCGCGCGGGCCGACTTTTACCAAAACATTCGCTTCCTCACCAACTATCTGCCTGTGGAAAAAGGGGCTGTCTACCCGGCCAGCACAGGCATCGGTGTGGACGGGCACCACCTCATCATGAGCTGCATCGCCATGAAGACGGACCGCCGGGACATTGTGGCCATGCCGCTGGAAAACCCCCGACAAACCCCGGCGTTTGGCTATGGGTGCCAGTACGGGCCGAAAAGCCCCAAGTTTTCCCGGGCCATGGCGCTGTCGTGTGGTTCCTACGCCACGATTTTCATCTCGGGCACGGCGAGTATTACCAATTCCGAGACGCGTCACATTGGGGATGTGGAAAAGCAAACGGAAGAAACCCTCGATAACATTGCAGCCCTCGTGAGCGAGGAAAACCTCGCCCGCCATAATCTACCGCGATTGGGAACGACTCTCGATCAGCTGGCGCTTGTGCGGGTGTACATTAAGAATCCAGAAGATTATGCCAAGGTCAAAGCGATCTGCGACCGCCGCCTGGGAGAGGTGCCCACCATTTACGCGATCGCCGATGTCTGCCGACCCGAACTTCTCGTGGAAATCGAGGGTGTCGCATTCTCGCACCTGAGTTGCGATAGCGGCCACTGCTGAGCGCAAAGCCCCTGATCTGTTCTGCTTGGGAAGAGGTCTCTGGGCACAAGCGTGGACGGCCGTCGTTATAGCAAACGCTGTACCGGGATTGCTGGGTTTCATCATGATCCCGAGCCGTTGCTGACGGCATGCACCAGAGCATCCTGCAACCCCGGAAATTTCCAGCTAAATCCGGCTTCTTTCAGCCGTTCCGGATACACACGGGCACTGGCGAGCAGCACCTCCCGCGCCATCTCTCCGAAAAGCACCCGCAAGAATAAAGTTGGGACCGGGAAAATGGCTGGCCGGTGAAGCACGCGTGCCAACGTCTGTGCAAATTCTCTGTTCCGTACCGGATTCGGAGCCACGATGTTGAACGCACCTGTGCAATCTTCGCGCTGCAGAAGAAACAAAATGGCGTGAACGACATCTTCAAGCAGAATCCAGCTCCACCACATCCGGCCGTTGCCAATCGGCCCACCTAACCCCCACCGAAAAATCGGTAGCAGCCGCTGCAGGGCCCCACCCTCGGGCGAAAGAACCTGACCGAATCGAAGGCTGACCGTCCGAATGCCATGCCGCTGGCCTTCTTGAGCTGCTGTTTCCCACTCGACGCAGGTCTGGGCCAAAAAACCGTTCCCCGGAGCAGACTGCTCAGTGAGCAGCTCTTCGCCACGATCTCCGTAAAAACCGATGGCCGAAGCACAGAGCAACGTGTGGGGCTTTTTTTCCAGACTCCCGAGCATCCTGACCAGCAATTGCGTGCTGGCGATGCGGCTGGAGCGAATCTCTTCCTTGACCGCTGCATTCCACCGACAGGCCACTGATCTTCCCGCCAGATGAATGGCCGCGTCGATGCCCTCCAACCGCGCAACATTGTCAATTCGCGTTTGGGCATCCCAGTAGACTTCGTCCTCGCTGGCGGGAGGTCGGCGCACAAGGAAGAGAAGATTGTGTCCGTGGTTGCGCAGTTCGCGCGCAACCGCCCGCCCAATGAGCCCCGAACTCCCGGAGAGGAGAATTTTCATGATCTGTGCTTCGTTCTTGGTGTGTGACGGATTTCACGACGTTTAGGTTGATCCACCTGCCGGGGGGCAATCCTCTGGTGCTGGATTTTATCGATTGGACTCAATCGGTGTGGAATACCTCCGGAATCGGCTTCCACCATTTACCCTCAGGTGTTCCCGGCAATCGGATTTGACAGGGATCGGTCTCTTTCCACCAGCGTTGCGTTTCCGGGTCAGCAGCGATTTTGGCCATGTCTGCTTCGTAGTCGTCCCCGATGTATTCGTAGTAACTGAAAAGGTAGAGTTTTCCATCCAATTCGGCCAGATAAATGGAGTAGTTTCGGATGTTCGAATCGCGAATGCGTTTGAGCACCCCCGGCCAGGTGTTGGCATGGAGCTGTATGTAGTAATCCTTTTTCTCCGGACGGAGTCCGATAACCTGGCCCACCCGCATGACCTTCTTCGCGGACGATTCCTTGCTACTTTCCGATGCCTGAAGGTTTTCCCATTGCGAATGCGCCGCCAGGCCAAGAACAAACCCTATTGTCACAAGAACTAAACCCGCACCAATCCGGATCATGCGCTGTCTGAACATACCGAAACCTCCCAACCGTCATAGGTTGTCTGACTCCCAGAACCATTGTCTGAACTGCGATTATTCACGAATTGGAGGAGGTGTCAAGTCAGTGATGTCTTAAACCATGCCCACTTTTGCAGAAACCGCTGAGATGGCGGGGGCCCGATGTGCTGTCGGGACAATTCATGAATGGCTCCTACCGTTTAAACAGGAACTGAACCCACCGGTCGGTGCTTGGCCGACGAAATAGATCATCCAACCCTTGGAATGTGGAACCGGCAAGCAGGCCCCGCTGAGAGATCGTGGGGGCACGCTTGTCGTGCCCGAGTAAACGAGCCCCTGTGGACGTTCGCGTTCCCATTTGCAGAGGGAAAGTGGGGATGTGTCAGAGCGACTGGCGATCAAGAGCATTTGCTTCCGGTGTCCGGAACTCTCTCGATTCTGATCAGCTTTCCGAACGCCGAAAGGTAATTCGTCGATTTTGCCAATCTGGCTTCGGCTCAGGGAAATCCAGGCGGTAGTGGCATCCGCGGGACTCTTCCCGCTGGATCGCCGCTCGGACCATCAGTCTGGCGATGGTGAGCATGTTCTGCAATTCCCAGCCTTGCGGGTGCGTGAACTGACGGAGCAGTGCGTAGCTGCACCATCGCTCCATGTCCTCGAGAGCTTCCCGCATCTTGTCCCCCACGCGACGAACGCCCATGCTCCGCCACATGAGACTCTTCAAGGAATTGCGAATGTCCACAAGGTCGAGAGGCTCATGAGGAGCGGGGGCCGGCGGATTGGCCAACGGCAGCACGGTGTACTGGTCGGGCATTTCTAGGGCTTCTCTTGAAGCACCCTGCCCCGCCCGGCGGCCATATACGAGCGCCTCAAGCAGACTGTTGGACGCCAGCCGATTCGCCCCGTGCAGGCCCGACGATGTCACCTCGCCCGCTGCCCATAAACCCGGTACCGTGGTCCGGCCTTCGAGATCCACGGTAACGCCGCCCATCATGTAGTGAGCACCGGGACGAACCGGGATCCGGTCCCGTGACAAATCGAGACGAAATTCCTCGCAGATCTTTGTGATTCCCGGGAACCGAGCTCGAATCTGCGCGGCATCGAGATGAGTCAGGTCAAGATAGACACAAGGATGGCCCGTTTTTTCCATCTGGGCCACGATGGCACTGCTCACCACATCCCGCGGAGCCAGCTCGCCACGGGGATCATAGTCGAACATGAAGCGATAACCATGTCGATCCACCAGTCGCGCACCTTCCCCGCGCATGGCCTCGGTAATGAGGTGACGGGCGCTTCCGGCGATGTACAGAACCGTGGGATGAAACTGCATGAACTCCAGATCGCGCAATTCGGCACCGGCACGAAAAGCCATCGCCATTCCATCTCCCGTGGCCGTCTCTGGATTGGTCGTCTCTCGATAGAGCTGACCGCAACCCCCGGTGGCGAGAATTGTTTGCTTGGCCCAGATGAGCGTTCGGCCATGGCGGTGATTCCAGACCATGGCTCCTCGACAGCGTCCATCCCAAGTTAATAGATCGAGGGTGAAGGTGTCCTCCCAAATGTCCACGTTTGGCTGCTGACGGACACGATCGTAAAGGACGCGGATGACTTCGCGCCCGGTCGCGTCACCATTGGCATGGACGATCCGATTATGGCTGTGCCCCCCTTCCCGGCCCAAGGCCAATCGATCCCCAACACGGTCGAACTCCGCTCCCCATGCCATCAACTCGCGAATCCGTTCCGGGCCCTCATAAATGACACTGCGAACAACCGCTTCATCGCATAGACCGCCCCCCGCCTCAAGCGTGTCCCGTACATGATTTTCCGGATCATCCTCGGGATCGAGAACCGCAGCAATTCCGCCTTGCGCATGCCAGCTATTAGATCCTTCCCGACCGTCCTTGCAGGCAATGAGCACGTTAAGCCGTGGATCGACGGCCAGCGCTGCCCGGAGTCCGCCCAATCCAGCCCCCACAATTAATACGTCTGTAAAAAAGTGGGGAATCTGGCGCGGATTAAACGGGGTTAAGTACCGGGGTTCTGGAGTTTCTATTCCGAACACCTTCACTGACTCCACTTCTCAATCCACCGTTTTTCATCATCCGGCCGGGGAGCCTAAACCATGCTCCACCCGGGAAAGCGGCGCGGTTAAGCCGGGGGACACACCGAATGGATCCCGCCGCCGCAGAATTCTAGCGGCCATCCTGAGGGTTGAGCGCAGCCAATTTCGCAAGATCCGCAAGTATCTAGCATATCAGGGAGTGGTCGGCGCCCCAATCCAAAACACACTAACCGAGAGATGATTCGCTGTGAACCGAGGGAAGGGTTACTGAGCTGCCCCGAGAGATTTCAGGTATTCTCGGAAGTAATCACTCCATTGGGGTGGCGGCGGAATGTCCCGACCGGCTTCCAGCCCGTGCACCGTGTCCCTAAGATTCTCATTGCGGCGGATTTCGGTGCCACTCGGTCTCAATCCGAGACTACGGAGGATCTCGTTCAAACGCTTTTTGGCATCTTTACCGCGGGGAGTATCGTCTTCCGCAGCCTTCTTCAATTCCTGCCAGCGTCTTACAAATTGGGCCATTTCTTCTTTCGTCCAGCCCAATTCTTTCAGAAGATTTTCATCGGGGTTTTGCCGGGCGATCTGATCCTCCAGATACCGCAGAACGAGGTCCGTCTGCCGTCGGGCAAATTCGAGATTCGGATCGTCAACGGGGGTTTCGGTACCAGGCCAGGCCCCTCCACCGCCCGCCCCACCGCCGGGAAGCCCACCGCCGCGGGAAGCATTCCCCGATTGGGCACTGTTGGGTGCCCGCTGACCGCCACCTATCTCAGAACTTTGAGCGGAACTTTGCGAACCGCCTTGAGCACCGCGGCTCGAATCACCACTCGTACCTGGTCCCCCCTGGGAACTTCCGCCCGATCCCGCTGCCTTGCTTCCCGCCGAGGCCGATGCCTCCGGTCCAGTTCCCGGGGAGGGATTTCCGCCTTGACCGTCAGCGGGAGACTGACTTCCCTCCGCGCCGCTCCCCTTCCCGGGCGTCTGTTGACCACCACCCTGACCGCCTAAACCAGCTTGCTCGCCGCTTTCGCCTTCCCGATTTCGTGCAGCATGTTGCTGGTTCGATTGTGGAGGGTTAGCGACTGTATTGGAAGCACCCTCTGTCTGTCGCGGTGCCGCATCGCCTTGCGGAGGTGCCATCCCGGAATTCGCCGGAGCCGACGCGGTACCCCCCTGCTGGTTGTTCGTCTCAGTCGGTTGCGGGTTGCTTTCAGCAGCAGGTGATTGCCCGGCCGGGACAGACGTCGAATCGCGATTGGGCTGAGCCGCCTGATCGTTTGACTGTGCCCCGGCCGAGCGTTCCGCCGATTGTTGCTGATTCCCAGATCGCTGTCCCGCTTCGGAAGTGGGCGGCGTGCTCTGGTCTCCCGAACCCGGCGGCTGCTCATTTGCGGTTGCCGTTTGCGATCCCTGATTCTGAGCTCCCGAAGCCGCCCCATCGGGCTTCGCCGCACCGCTGCGCTCCAGGTACTTCAGAATTCTTTCAATGGCATCTCCCGGATTTGATATCCCGTCGATCTTGTCCTGCCGCTGGCTGCCGTCCGAGCCCTTTCCTCCGGTAGACTGCTCGCTATTTCCCTCCCCGGCTCTCGCGCTTCCGCCCTGAGATGCCGTTGCCCCCGGTTGAGTTCCCTCCCCGGCACCTCGGTTGGGCAACCCCGGTTCCGCTCCCGGGTTGTTCTGACCCGTTCCAGAACCCCCGGACTGTTGTGATGCTTCTGACGCACCAGGCTTGCCAGAGCCGGTCTGCTCGGTGCCGTTTCCCCGCGACTGCGCTGCCCCAGCGGTCCCGGATTCCCCTTGCGGGTGTTCTTCCTTCGTCCCCGCCTCGGGAGAATCGGCTTTACCCGGATTGGTTCCCTCATTCACCGCCGATTGGCGCTCGCCAGTTTTCCCCTGCGTCTGATTTTGGCCGGCCCCGATGGTCTGTTCACCAGCATCTCCTTTTTGCATGCCGTTGCTTGTCCGTTCGCGGGAATCCGATCGCTGATCAGTCGGCTGCGGCGAACTTCCCGACTCTTGGGCGGAGGCACGTTCCGCCCGTTTCCCCGACGTGCCAGTCATGTCGCCCGACTGTCCCTGCCCGTCTTTCGTTCCTTGCGAGTCTTTGCCATTGCCGCCTTGCGAACCAGCTTGAGACTCACCGGATCCAGGATTGTCCGCCTTTCCGTTCTGTCCCTGAGCGGGAGGATTGGTGCCGATTTGCGGGTCCGACGCACCTGACTGCTGCCCCTGGGCTGGCTGCTCGGCATTTTTCTGATTTGCCTGCTGGCCGGATTGAGCGGAAGGCTGCGCACTCGAGGATTCACCCGACGAAGATGGCTGGTCTGCTGAGGACTGCGGGGTCGATCCCTCTGTTGCCTGTTGGGAAGACTGCATCTGACCCGGCTGGTTCGGCTGGTTTTGCTGATTCGGTTGATCAAAACTCTCCGGCTGGCGAGCTGAGTCCGGCGATCGAGATTGTTCTGGTGGCTGACCCGGTGGATTGGGTTTTGCGGGCGGCTGTTCTCCCAGAGGGCTCGGAGGTTGCGTCTGTCCCGAACCTTTATCCGGGGGCGATTGCCCCGGTTTTTCATTTCGCTCTGCCGTAGACTTCTGCTGGGATTCCGCCGATCGCGACTCGGCTCCCTGTTCGGCCGGTCCGATGTGGATTTCAAGTTCCGGCAGCCTGACAAGATTGGATGTCGGTTCCCGATTGTCCGCGACCTCGACCCGACACAGCGCGAGATCCCCTGCGGCCAACCCAAGCTTGCTCGGGACAAAGAGATACTCCCCAGAAAACTCCCCTCTGTAGGCATCTCCTTTGGCTCTGTCCAGCAGAATCTCCTGAGTGACTTTCTTCCCCAGCGATTCAATGGTGAGCACGATTTGCTGGAGCCCGAAGTCGGGATCCTCCGCCTTTATCCTCAGCGGAAGACTTCCGTTGACCGGCACGGTCACGCGGGTCTCGCGAGGCGACTCCCATCGGGCGGCAGGAGGCATGTCTGGAATGACTTCGATCGTGTACTTGACGGGGTCCACGCTCGGCCGACCATCCCGACTCTCCGCGCGGATCGAGTACACGGAATATTCCCGCAGAGAGCTTCCCACTTTGTTGAGCCTCAAGCGCATGGCCGCCCGGGCCTGCTTTTCCTCCACGACCATGCGAAGTGTTCCCCGTTGATCCCCCTCCATGGTGATCTCGGCACTCCGCAAGGGTTCAGGAGCCTCCGCGTGGATGGTCACCTCCGTTCCTTCGATCGCCTGGATGTCGCCCAGGTTTTCCACCACGCGCGGCTCGAGCTTGGTGTAAGCGGGAAATTGGTATTCAATCTTGTGGATTCTCACGCGAAGGGGTGTTACGACTGTGAGATGGTAGTCGGGAGTGACGGCATCCCCCGCCGTCACGCGATAGGTCGTATTCTGCTGGATGGATGGCGACAATTCGCATTCGTAGCGTCCCGGCTTATCCGCAACCGGCTGAAGGGGAATAACCTGATCGACCGCCTGGCCGTCGGCCGTGGAATACACAACGCGAGCTCCCTCCCCTTCCCGTAATCCCTGAATCAACGCCGAAACGACAACGCGGTCCCCCTGAAGGACCTCCGCGGTGCCCGGCTGGACCACTTCAATTTTCACCCGGCTCGGGGGAGAGATATGGCTCCAGGGAAGAACGGCGCGCGCGGCCGACACCAGGGGATTCTTGGGCGACAAGAGCACAAGCAGGGCAAAAATCGCTATCAACGCGATCAGGACATAACCTGTGCGGAGGATCGCCGATCGATCCACGACGACCTCTGGCGATACCTGCGACACCTGCTGCGCGGTGTTCCGCTCCAGACCGCGAAACACATTCAGCTTGAGCGGATCGCTCCGCAGAGCGTCTTTTTCCCCTCGTAACAGAAGAAAGCTGATCAGCGAATGTTTGAGAGTGGGAACCGCCTGTTCCACCTGGTAGGCGGCAAAGACGGGATGAATTCGGCGGACAAGATAAGGCCCCAGGGAGAGGATGATCCAACCAACAGTCGCCAGGACAAAAACGATCCACAGAAGCCATCGCACCGCGGTGGGCATTCCGTGGGGATAAATCCACTGATCCACCACGGCGGCCAGAAGGCCGTAAGCAATCATCCCCGCCACAAGCGCCAGCGATCGCCAGACAATCTCGACCGTTGCGATCTTGCGACGCGTCGTTTCAACCTGTCTGAGGATCAGGACCTCCTCATCCTCAGGCGGCAAATTCGCCTCCGGGGGAGGCGGTGGCAAAGGTCGGACGTCAGCAACCGCTCGGCTTATCACTGCAATGTTTCCTCATGTTCGAGCCACCCCTGGTCGCGTTCCTCCCGCCCGTCCCGCGACAGCGTTTTCTCGCCCCTTCACCCTGGACAAGCTGCGTTTGATGGGCAGATTCCACACAGAGTTTGTGAAAGCTCGAAGCGTCAATTTCCAACCGCCTTTTCTTAGCTTATTATAGCACCGCTGGGTTTACAGCGGCCAGTTGCGACCGCAGTCGAACGCGAATCTGAACAACAGTTTTAACGAGCACGACAAGCGTGCCCCTCCGACCGATTTCTCGGAGGGACCTGCTTGTCAGGTCCGGATTCGGTGGGACGTGCGTGCTGGGTTCGTCATTCAACGTTCGATTATCCATTGCCTTTCGGCGGGAACTGAAGTCCCGCGGCGAAAGCGGGGCTAAAGCCCCGCACTCCATGGAGTGCGGCGATTCATCGCCGCTTTTCGGTGAAGGCTTTAGCCTTCACCACCTCGCCGTCGGCCTGGATGGCACCAGGGTGACCGGTCGGGCGGCACCCGATCCTCCAATCCACACAAGGGAGGGACCTGCTCGTCAGGGCCGCTTGTCAACCTTGGATGATCCTCTCTGATTCATTCGCGTTCCGGTAGGGGCAATTCATGAATTGCCCCTACCGGGAATACTCGTCCGGCGCGAAACACGGGGGTGGGCGGGATTCATGAATCGCCCCTACCAGAGTTACACACGTTGCGAAAACACATTGGCCCGGGCAATTCATGAATTGCCCCTACGTGGAGCCTTTCGGCCCTCACAGGGCCAAACGCAAAGAAGGATAAGTGAGACGGATGGCTGGTTCCTTGGAGATACCCTGGCAAGTCAAGTGACGGTTGTCACGCTATGACGCAGAAAAGGAGCATCCTACGGCAAGTGTCAGAAGAGACGGCAAGGACTGGAGAATCCTCTTCGTGGTCCCGGATGGCAAGCGAAAAACAATCTGCTTGAGCCGTGTGGACAAAAAGCTGGCGGAAAGTATCCGCGTCCACGTGGAGGCGTTGCTGGCTTCCCGCATCAGCGGCTTACCGGTACAGCCAGCTACTGCCACTTGGCCGAATACCATCGGTGAGGCCCTCAAGAAGAAACTTCCCAAGGTGGGGCTGGAGTCCTGGCCCAGGTTGAGGCACAACCTGCGGGCAAGCTGCGAAAGCGACCTGGCCCAGGCCTTCCCGCTGGCCGTGGTCACCAAGTGGCTGGGAAACTCCCCCTCCATCGCGTTACGCCACTATGTGGACCCCGCCGACACAGCATGTAGGTTAGCCCTCCGGTGGATTCCCAAGGCCACACAAGGCTCGAAAAGTGTGCATTCGAACACTGCTGGTGTTCAAACGAACAATCGCACAGAATCCGGCACACGGGTGGCACAAAATGCGGCAAAGAGGGTTCCCACACCAACTGGCAAGCCAGAGAAGTTTGAATCGCAAGGGGTATTCAATCACGCCGTTGTGCGGCGCGGCAGACGTCGTAACTTGCGTATAAAAAGTAATTTATTGGGCGATGGCCGACTCGAAGGTGGTTCTGTAACCTGTGATCAGGAAAGGAGTTGTGGCATGGCGCCATACTCTGGTGGCTCCGTATGCGGCGCTCCGGATTATTGCGTACTTGCACCCCGAGTTTCTCCATCGAACGCTCTAGATTGTGACCCTGGACCAAGTGGCGACCACGGGCGTGGTGCTTTGGATTGTCCCGACACTGTACTTGCTGACTCTGCGGGGAGTGGCCTGGATGATCCCGACACTGTAGTTGCTGACTCTGCCGGTAATGCTTTGGATTGTGGCGGGACTACGTCTAGGGGCTCTGGATGCCGTCCCTCGGATTGCGGTGAGGCTCTGCTGGACTGCTGTCCATGCGTCGGCTTGGGACGCAGCATTGCCATGCCCGAAGGGCTGCCGCCCGAGCTCGTCGCGATTTGGCAGACACTCACTGATGTACAACGCCAAGCCGTTTTGCGGGCCCTCGAAAGCTTGGGATGGCGGTCAGGGTGAAAGGCCTTCTGGGTTGTGGTGCAGCAGCCGCCTGCCAGGTCCTCGCAAAATGGCGGCCGGCGGGAAAACTATTTTCAAGCATAGACTGGAAACTGTTGTAGGACATCTTGCACGCCCCTGAAGACGGTTCCAATCATTTCTATGGACATAAATTGGCTGAATTTAAATATGGCTACTGGGTAAGAATCATTGCTGCGTAGAAAGTTTGACCCCGAGGACCTTCAGATATGGCATGCGATTAGAGGGAGCGGTGCTTGTCAGTTTTGCTTTTCCTGCGGTCGGTTTTGGCGAAAGTGGCGGGTTATGATAAGGAGAACGACTTTGAGCGGCGGACTGCGCGGGGGAAGTCCGCTCCGGGCGGCCGAGTTCGGCGTGTGGTGAATAGCGAAGGCCGACGGTTGAAGGATGGCCGAGATGATGGGCGGCTCAGAACCAAGGTGAACGCTATGCCAAAATCTGACAAAACCCGACAATTGCGAATTGCGCAGCGGAACGCCATTGAACTGCTGCTGGCCGGTAAGACAGACCAGGAGGTGGCAGAGGCGGTGGGCGTGAGTCGGCAAACCGTGACGGTGTGGCGGAACCGGGACGCCCTTTTTCAGACGGCGCTGGAAGTCCGGCGGAAGGAAATCTGGGGTGCCCATGTGGAGCGGCTGCGGCAGATTGCCGGTCGGGCAGTGGAGGTGCTGGAGGCTGATCTGCTGCAAGAGGAGGATCGCCGGTTGCGGCAGTCAGCGGCGGTCCACGTGCTGAAGTGTGTGGGGCTCTATGGGGCCAATTTGGATCCCAAGACAGAGACGCCTGGTTATCCGTTTTCACGGTGGTCGGACGAGCAGGTGGAAAAGGCTTTGCGGCGGTATTGGGGAGAGAGGGGGAATCAGCAGGCTGGGGGGTGAAGCGACGGAGGAGTTGCCCCAATCTGGCCGTTGGTCCTGGTTGAATGGGGATCCGTTGAGGACACGGTCAGGCGGCGGCGGGGAGGACTGCACGAGCGCCGGGGTGGGTGGCCGGCACTGGTACAATTCGGCTCGTAAAAGGGATGAGACCTCGATAGAGGTCAGTTGTCTTTTCCTGATGCTTTTCTGCTGCCCTGTGCGTAGCTTTGCGGCGAGAGGCGGGTTATAATTCGCCAGCGAAGCGCGTTGGCTTGTTCTTGTGGACGGCAAGAGCGGGTCGGCGGTCGGAGTTTTTCTCTTTGTGCTCATCCAGTGGCGTCGCGATGGTCCACGCCGAGAGGCGTAAGGGAGCAAGATTAAGGCGAGCGGCGAAAATGGTGAATCGCGAGGAAATCAGCAAGGGGCCAGAGGCTTTTCTGAGAGCTTTGGAACGTCTCCTGGAGCGGGGGCAGGGGGTCTCTGAGGCGTGGCGGGGCTTTTGGGAAATGGAGCTGCGGAGGCGGATATTGCCTGGAGGGTATTTGCTACCGCAATGGAAGCAGTATTATGAGGCGTTTGCGAAAGCCGTGGATGCTTTTTCTGAGACGCTTCTGGAAGTGGAGAAGGCCTGGCCTGAAGAAAGAGAGTTTCCGCCTTTTGCCCCTTGGGATCCCATGCTGCATCTTCCTAACGCGCTGCCTTATTTACGACGGCGGACGGCCGAGTTGCTGGGTATCTTGGGAACTGTTGATAGGAATGCGTGGTTTTTTGCGGATTTGGCGTGCGAGATGATCGGCCCGGATTGGGGAACCAGGGGTGAGGATCCGTCTCCCCGGCGCTGGGATGACGACATGGCGGTTCTGGCCTTTGGCTGGGAGAAATATCGGCAGTGGTGGGGGCAGGAAACTCGTAAGCGATTACGTGCGGCACTTTTGGGAAAAGCGGGCGGCGACAAGATCGAGTCCAACGCTTCCCATGATGGACGGCCCACGAAGCTTGCCAAAAGGCGTGGACGGCAAGCCTTGAGCGAGTCGCAGCAGGAGTTGTACCAGAAGATTTACGAGGCCTGGGAATATTATAGGCGGCACACCAACAACTCTCGCAAAGATTTTGTAGAGGAGACCAGAGGGCGGTTTGGCGAACTGTACGAAACACACTTTGCGCCGCGGAAGTGGAGTGCGCGAGCTGTGACACGGGCACTGAGTTGGATACGGCGTAGGAGGGCTTTGGAGGAGGGCCGCGAGAAGGATGCATGATCAATCAGCCGCTGGGGAGAAGATGACCGTGGGGCTCGGGGATTTCCACCTACTGGAATAGTTCCGGGTTAGATTGGGAAGCGGCCGGCTTGCCGCTGCAATCAGAACAATACTCGAGCGTCTGCGGCTGGAAGTGGTCGATTGCCTTCGGGGGAAACGGCGACCGCAGGTGCTGTCCGTGTCCCGCCTGTCTGTCCTTCTTCCGCTTCTTGTCGCCCTTGGGCAACGAGTTCTTGGGGGTGACGATGCCACTTGAGAGCGACCCCCAGGCCGGGGTGGCCTTGTGTATTGGAGCCAACTGTTGCTCGAAGTGTTCGTTTCGTTCGCACAGTTGCGGGTTTTCTTCGCGCGGGCGTGCTTTCTTGTCCTCCAACGTAGGGATGAGTTCTATCGCCGCGACCAAGTTTTCCACCAATGCGGCGACATACGTCCCAAACCCGCGGTTCGAAATCGCGGCTGGTTTCTCGCGCCTTCCCGTGGTCGGAAAATTGTGCATAACAAGCTTCTCAGACTAGATCAGCTAACCGGTCTTTGCTCGAGGACTCTGCAGAATTCTTGGGAGGGCTCTTGACAATTCAAGTCCCCGCTTTAATCTAACCACCGTCGGCCGGTTGCCTGGCTGTCGCGCTGGGTAAAATAGAAATGATGACGCCGTGAAAAATCACGAAGCTCTGACGCGTGACTTGTCCCCGGATTGCAATATCGGCTCGTAATCAAAGTCTTTAAGGAAGGATATCGGCCAGCATCTAAAAAAGATCGGAGGTGGGCGCAATGATCGCAAGAGTGCTTCCTGTACCGATCGTATTGGCAACACTGACGGCCCTGGCCCTGATCAGAAATTATGCATGGTGTGATGTAAAGGGAAATGAGAATGGTCCCTTGGATACTATTGGTTGAGATTCTCTGACCGGACTTTCCGAATCTGGACCGATCACCGAAACATCCGGCGTTAGAGACTTGGCCCAGGCCACGGATCATGTACACTCTCAGCCGCCGAAAAAGAACGCGGACTACTTGAGGCTGGTGAGCGACGGTTATCTCGACCAAATTAGTCCCTCCACGGTCGAAAAAGTGCGTGCGGCTTATCCCATTTTGTCCTCCGAGGCAGCTCGCTTTGAAATAGCACGAATGTGCATTCTTTTGAGGGCTGGAAATATCTATAGCAGTATCCTCCGAGATTGCTCACCGCCAGCAAAAGAGATCATCCTCAATTCGGGAACAACGCTCGAAGACCTTTCACAGAAGCATCTTCAGCTCTGTGCAAAGGTAGTCCGGTCTTATCTCGGATCATGTGGAGGATCCGTTATCAGGGCTGTCCATGAGCGCCTCGTCGGCCGTTATGTTGCTCTTAATGGCGCCACAGGCGTTGTTTCGCCGGCTTCTTTGGTTTACGATGACCTTATGAATGGGCGACCTTTGCGCATCGATTCCCCATCGCAACTCATCAACATCTTGTCCGGATCAGGACTCTCTAGCGATGTCGCAGCGATCCTGTGCACACAGCGGGAAACCAACGAGCGTTACCTGGTACCGTCCGCGATTATTTCCCTAAGGTGTACACAATACTTTGTGGACTGGGCACCGAGGACGGGTGCTATTTCGCGAGCCTGGGATCCTATCCTGAGGGAAGGGTTTATTGATAGCATGGCAGCTCAAGCGGGTTATAAAGATTCTCGGGAGCTAATGGCTCTTCATTCCCCTGCGGTTACTTCTGAGTTGGTCAGATTGTGGCAGCAGGCAGGAGCGCAAGTTCAAAATTCTAACGACTTGCAGAATATCTCTTGCGACCGGAATGTCCTTGCACTCGCAGTCTACTATCTGCTGGCTATGAAAGGTTTACATTAATCTTTAAGGAGAATTTGGTTTTGTTTAGGATAAGGTCGCCTAGTGCTCCGTCACAGGATAATTGTGGGATAGACGGACTTCAGTTTGCAGCGGGCATCTTCCGCGGTCATTTGCCAGTCGACACCCCGCTGCCGAGCGTTTAGGTCTCCCGACCACGCCGCAATTTCCTCCTGAAGAAGACGTAACTCTCCCACACGACGCCCCGCTAGACACTGCCGGGTCAAACAGCTCAACTCGCACTCCGCCACGTTCAGCCAACTGCCGTGTTTCGGCGTGTAAACAAACTCAATGCGACGAACGTACTGACGAGCCCGCTCCGCTGGGAACACCTCGTAAAACGCCCCTTTCGTGTGCGTGTTCAGGTTGTCGCAGATCAGCGTGATCCGCTCACAGTCCGCGTAACGCCCGTCCAAAAGCGCCGCCACCTCCGTGGCCCAGTCACTCTTCGTCCGACGTTCCCGCGCCGTTGCCTGACGCCAACCGACCAAGGGCTCGCAAAACAGGAAGATCGCCGCCGTCCCCGCTCGTTCATACTCGTAATCCACTCGCTGGGCATGCCCTCTCGTCGCCGGAATCGGACGCCGCACTTCCTTCACCAACTGCACCGGCTGCTCATCCATGCAAACGACCGGATGCAACGGATCATATGGCCGACAATACACCTCCAGCACCTCTTCCATCTGAGCGGCAAACTCCGCATCCGCCTCCGGCGGTATCACCCAGTACTGAATCTTCCGCGCCGTGATCTCGTTTTTTTTAGCGCCCGGCGTACTGTCTCGTGGCTGATCGATTCCACCACTTTCAGTTCCACCAACCGACGGGCCAGGAGGCGAAGCGTCCACTGACCGTAACCCGCAGGCGGCGGCCCCAAACGGGTGGCAATGATTTTCGCTTCCACCTCCCCATCCAGAATCTTGTTCGCTGGTGGCCCCGACCGGCTCTTCCCTTCCAGCGTCTCCTCAAAACCCCGTTCCACAAAACGCTGACGAATCTTCTCCACCGTCTGTCGCCGACACCCGAACGCTTCGGCAATCTGTTGGTCCGTCCAGGCCGGACCGTCCGCGTCCGCCTTCAGCAGAATCTGAGCGCGACGGACCTTCTGGCTGGTCCCCTTCAGCTTGCGAATGACCTCCTGGCATTTCTGACGTTCTTCTTCGGTCAGCCGGACAATATACTTCTTTCGCATGGCAACCCTCCTTGGCAAAAGGGAACGGAAACGACCACCCATCCTATCCCATCCCACCCACCCAAGACAATCCCAAAATTTTCCTGTGACGGAGCACTAGGTTATCAGAGTACGACGGCGACTTGGTTGCGCAATAGCATTCTCCGGTGGTAATGTTGATTACCGTTCTCCGTTCTGTGGTTTGTGTTCCTGTCGTATGGTCCTTTTACGAAAGGAGAGGAAGATGCGCGTAACCCCGAAACCGACAACCATGTTTCGGAAACTCGTAGCCCTGGCGGGAGTGATCCTGCTCTTCTGGAGTGGTACGCTCTCGCACTCAGAGGCTGCCCATCACTGTCCAATTCTGTCGCGACTATTTCGCTGTTGTCGGGGACGAGTTGTGCAGGCAACCCCCGCGATCATCCCGGCTCATGTCATTGTGATCATGGGGGGCGTAAAAGACCCGGAAACCGATAAAGAGATTTGGGAACACAATGTTGCACAGGTGAAGAAATGGCTCCTGGTAACACCGTACAAGAGCGTCGAGGCACAATCAGAGGAAAACAACAGGGCTCTGATTGACAAACTCGTCCAAGAACACGAAAAGACTAAGTTCCGGAGCTTTAAGATCTTTACAGGACGGGACGTGACGCCACAGGATATCATCAGTTACGTGAACAACCTGCCTGTTGGACGTGACGACGCCGTGTTCGTGTATGTTTTGTCTCACGGGGGGACTGATACTTCTAAGGGGGAGCGACTCTGTTGGTTCCTAAAGGGTCCTGTTGAGAGTATTCAGCGCAAACAGGATCTTCTTTATGCCGATGACCTCACTAACACAATCACGAGGAAGAACCCGAGGCTCAGCCTCATTGTAAGTGACTCATGCGCCCAAGATTTCCCGGTAGAAAGTTTCCTGGCAAGTAGACACGGAGAAGAAAAGGTTCGCACACCATTGCGTCTTCCTGATGGACAGCTTAGGTTTTCCATCGTAACGAGGGCGGTGCCACTGTGGTGGTACACGCGGTTGGACATCATTTTGGCCAGGGGCGCCGGGCGCTGGCACATCAATTCAGTGGCGCGCGATCAAAGCGCAGTCGCTACGAACGAGAGGAAGGAATTGCCGTTTACGCAGACTTTTGTCACCGTGGCGCAATTGCCGTTTGCTTTTGAAGAAGAAAAGATCCCCAATGACTGCACGAACCTTGCTTTGGAGTTGCAGGATGTGGAAAAAATGATTGGAGGCGTGAAGGAACCGCGGACGCTTTCTGAAGTTGTTAAGAAGGTGACATGGGAGAATTTGAAGGAAAAAGAGGAACTAAATGATCAAAGCACAGATTCAGTAGTGAAGATGGACGCCAGTGATGTTATAGGCTTTCTCGACCAGTCCGCACGCGTGGCGATCCTTAGCGCGTGGGAGTATTTGAAAAAAGAAGAAATGCTGACACAAGATTTTGCCGAGTTTTATCCTTGGTTATTATTAGCAAAGGACAAGGACGGAAATGATCGGAGCGATATACAAAAAGAATGGGAGGAATTGATGGCAAGTAAAAAGCCAAAAGCTGAAAAGAGTCACGCTGGTTCAGGGACAGAAGCGAGTGGCGAAAAGATTCAGGAGGGCAAGCAAGAAAAAGAAAAAGGCGTGAGTGGTAGTGGAGAGTTTCTTGGGCCAGGACAGGGAAAAGGGCAGCAGTAGAAGAGTGTTTCTGAGGAGTTAAGTTATTGTCGGCTGTGGGGTATCCTGTCTGGCAAAAGCGTAGTTGTGGGGCTGTGTGGTGGAGTACCCACCCACAGCCCCCTTTCCGAAATGTGCGAAGTTAGAACGGCTCGGTGCGGTATGCGAAGGAGGTGGTAAATGCACTCTCTGGCCTTTTGGTCGCTGCTCTGCATGAGCGTTGCCGTGAGTTCGGGTGCGGAGGAGATACAGCCAGTCCCATATTACCAGTTGTCCGAGGACGGTCGTGCAGTTCTTTTCGTGGAACCGGTAACGCAGGAGGGTGGTGGTGGCCAGGTGGCGTGTGTCACCCGCTCCGGCAGTCTCCTCTGGACCGCGCCGGTGTATGCACCGCTTGTAGCGGTAAGCGAAGACAATCGACAGCTTGTTGCAGTCTGGGCTAACCCAAGTGACGACGTTGATCGTCCGTTTGTTTCTATTTTTTCTTCTGGAAAAGAAGTCAAAAGTTATTCGTGGCGAATCTTTCTGGACGCTGTGCGGGAGGCACTTAGTAGGCCCTCAGCGCTAACGTCACCGACCACGGGAGAGCGACCTTCCCGCGACGACAGTTCGAAAGGGGAAGCTTCACCAACGCCTGCTACCACCCAGAATCAACCGCCCTCAGCTCCCGCCACCGAGCCCAGCGTGGCTTTGAAGGTTCCGCCGACTATCGTGGATACTCTTACGTTTGCCGGTATGGAACCGCTTAGTCAAGATGGACAACTTGGCCTTCTATTCCAGCCAGGGGTCCGCGTTACCGTCAAATGGAAGGACGGAGCCATTGCAAATGTCACGCAACTTACCGACGCGGAAATGCAGAAGGCGATGAAAACTGCACGTCGGGTAGCCACAGGATATGAAGATTCTTTACGCTGGCGGCGCTGGGCTGCAGTCAGTCAGCATTTGGTGGCCAGCCTCTGGCCGCACTGGGAGTTTCGGGAAACGAATCAGTGTTTCTCTCCGGCAGGCATTGTCAATGTTCTGGTCACGGCAGGCCTGGGAAGCAGTGGTGAAACAAAAAGAGAGTTTGCCCAATTGCTTAAGATTGATTTACAGCGTGAAATCGAGCAGGAAATGTTCTCAGCCTTTTCCCAGGCTGGGATCGAAATGCGAACACCCTTTCGTCGCTGGTGCGATACTCAGGGTATCGAGCTCGCGGAGAAAGATGGGAAGGTGGTGATTTCGCGACTGAAGAAGACTTTGGACCCGCCTTTAGAGACCTTGCGAGAGGGTGACTTAATTAATCAGCTTAACGGTGTGTCAGGGCCTTCTTTGGATCAAGTTGTTGAAACATTCAACACTTCCCGGGAACCAATAAGAATTGTTTGGGAACACTGGGAAGAATCTGGAATTAAAACGTACGTTCCCACCGAGGTTGCTCCCTTATTAAATCAGGAAGCGACCATCTTTTGCCTCGATGTGCGTTGCCGTCTTCGGGAGGAATATCGTCGTTACATCACGAACAGCGGGCTCGCACACGTGATGCAGGGCAACCTGCAGGACGAGAAACTGCTTTCTGCGTTACTGCCAACTTTTAAACAAACGGACCTCAAAATCACTCCTCTCACACGATGGATCATTCTCAATTCGTTAGCCATACGGTACCCCTGGATGGAAGAGTTTTCCGGAACGCTGACCAGGCCCTTTTACGTGTCACCGGATAACCACATCGCGGTTGACATGATGAGTGAGATTGTTCCGGCGTTAGTAGGAAGACTGGGTGAATTCCACGTAACAGCCGTCGAACTTCCAACGCGACATTATGGTTTGAACCTCGTAATTCTGTTGCCAGATCCGAAACAGCGTGTCGATGAGTGTCTCTCCGGCGTTGTCAGCAGATTCTCAGAACTTTGCAGCCTGCTTGACACCAGGCTTCAATGGAAGAACGTGAAACTGACTCTCCCTCTGTTTGAAGTCGCGGCTCAATGTCCTGTAGCGGAATTGTTGAAAGCAGCCGGTATGCGACGGGCCTTTGAGCTTGAGGAGGCAGACTTTTCAAAAATGGTGGAAGGTGAAAGCATTGCCCTAGACGTCGTTCTTCAACAGACACAGGTGGGAGTAAATCAGAGGGAGTTGCGAGCTTCCGCACAAACAGTTGCTACTGGCGTGACGTTGGGGATAAAACACGCAGAGGAAACCATAACCGTGGACCGACCGTTCATCTTCCTTATTCGCCACCGTTACTCTGGCATCATTCTGTTTTGCGGAGTGGTCGTGGATCCCCGTGGTTCCAGCAACCCACGTCAATAGCCCGTTCTCTCGGAGCTTGCGTTCATTGAGAACCAAAAAACCTTAAATGCATGCTGCGTTCCTATGAGTACGAGCTGAGTTTGACGTCTGCGCAAGAACGTGGGTATGGGCTCAGACATCGTGAACCTTGCCCAAAACGGACGGTGAGTCAATGATGTTTCCCTTACATGGCCATCTGATCGCGGGTGCTGCTTGGCTGCCACTTACGTTGGCGTTCGCCATCAGTTTTCAGAATATCGTATTCTGCAAAGGCTTCTCTTATGATGGTGGTCCTGCTCTACCATCGGAACAGTCTCAGGCCCAACGAATCGCCGAAACCTTCATTCAGAATGGAGATGCTTCGGAAATACATGCTTTTTTCGCTCCCTGCAACGATACCGATTCTCAATCACAGGATGTTTCGCTAGAGACAGATTCTGAAGGTGAAACTCCTCTTGCGATACACGACTTTCAACTAAGTCCTACAGGAAGTCACGCGTGGCTCTGGTACGGTAACGCCGTATCAGCTCTATGTGACCTGCCTCAAGCGCAGCAAATACGGCCGGTGGTTTCCCCCGGACGAAAGTGCATGACTGTGTTTTCGAAAGACGGCAAGACACTGGTGTTGGCAGGCCTCGATACAGGCATCGTCCATGTACTAAGTGTCGAAAGGTTAAAGTATGTTAATGCTTTTTTAGGTGTACCACTGCCCCCTTTGTATGAAGTCAGTGTTTCAGTCGATGGTCAGTATATCGCGTGTCGCGGATTTGATGGTTTTGGTTCCGTGCACACTTTAGAAAATGGGACCACATGGGGAGTCGCGGCCTACGGATTTGCGTTTGGACCAGGTAATCTGCTCGTGTACTCGAATTATCGACTCCGATTACTCGAAATCATTAAATTCGGAGACAAAGTAAGCAGATACAAGCTCACAATGCCGCGCAACGACCGCTTTGACGATTTTCGCGAGTTTCAATTTGACGTAACCGGAAAAGTTCTAGCAGCGAAAGCTGAAGGGACTCGCATATCATTTACAACGCCAGCTGCAAATGATAAAGAAGAACCAGAAGACAACGATGCAAGTCCACTGTGGTGTTTTTGGGATGCGTCCTCTGGAAATCTTATCGGCCAGCTTGACGGAAGTTCTCTTTCTCTTCTGAAGGGTAGCGACGACGTACCGTGGCGTTTGACATCTGATGGGCGAACAATCATTGTTGGATGCAAGAATCACATCATGCACATTGATTGGCGAAAAAAACTAGTGGTGAGACGTTGGGACCATCCGCTCATAGCAAGCATTGAGAGGATCGAATTAGTGAAGGATGGTATTGTCGTTCAAGGAAAGCGAGTCGCCAACGAACCCCAGAGTTTCACCGCGTTCTGGCAAAACGAAGGGCAGAATCCGGTCTGGTGGGTCAATCACGCAGTGAATGTGGACGAAGCCATGACTATTGGCTTGCGGCTAAACGGTGATGGCGACCTTGTGGTGCTGGACCCACGCACGGGAGGTGATGTAAAGCGTATACGATGCTTTCTTCGCGGCTTTTCGAACAACAGAGAAAACAACTATGAAATTGTGGCCAGGGTTGTGGATGTGCTTTTACCGCAGGAATAGCAACCCGTTCCGCGCGTGGATTTGTGGATGACTCAACAGTGAAGTTATGACGTTGTCGGACTCGACAACAGAAATCGCAACTCGGCGAGAGACCATTAAAAGGGCTGTGAAGTGCCGAACTCGGACAAATTACAACGTGACGTGAAAATAGACGGGCATGACGACTAGTGCATTTCTACACAATACTTATGTTCAACTTTGGACTTTTTGACTGAAAACTGGTCTTGGCAAAAAAGGAGAGCCTCCTGCAAATCGCCACAGGAGGCGAGCCAAAACATATCCCCAGCCGTCAGCATGGAGGCTCCCTATGCAACTTGTTACATCAATCACGGTGCTTCTGCGAGCCGTCGCTCCGGATTAAGCCAGGATTTAACCGTCGAAGACTCACACTGCTGTGTAACCGGTTTCCCAACCTGCGATTTCAGTTGGTGGGAGATTCCACCTATGGTGGGCAAAGTATCCTGGGCCTGTTGCCACCCAACTGCGACCTGACCAGCCGCACCACACTGGATGCCCGGCTGTACGAGGCCCCACCACCTCACAAGCCTGGTCGCCCCGGCCGTCCTCGTCGTCGGGGTCAGAAGCTGCCTCCGCCCAAAGAAATGCTGTCCAAGGGAGGTCGGCAGATCAAGCTGTCGGTGTATGGTCGGACCCAAACCGCGCGGGTCGCCGAGGCCGAAGCCCGGCTGCACGCAGTCCCCGAACGACCGGTGAAAATCGTTGCCGTGGAGGCTTTGTCCGGAGGACGCGGTCGGGAAGCGTTCTATTCCACGGTTGCCGAGGCAAGGGCGGAAGATGTCCTGAGATGGTATTCCATGCGCTGGAGTGTGGAAGTGACCTTCCATGACAGCAAGCAGTACCTGGGATTTGAAGAGCCCCAAGGATGGAGCGAGCGGGCGGTGGAGCGCACGGCTCCCATGGCCATGTTGCTTTACACGCTGATTGTCCATTGGTACGTTTCGGAAGGTCATCGCGAGGCGAGGTTACGGATCCCGCCTTGGTACACGCGGAAGTCCCGTCCTTCGTTCGCCGACATGCTGAGCGCGCTCAAACGCCTGAGTTTACAACAGCGAATTTCTGCGTCTGGCCTGGGCAGAAGGGGTTCGAAAAAAATGTTCCAACTCCTGGAAAACCTCATCAATCTCGCGGCGTAAAGTGCAAAAGGTGAACTCAGCGATTTTTTGCAAGAGTAGGGATGGACCAGGCGATTCAAAAAATCCTCGAGGCGGTCGATCGATGCGGACTTGCTGAACGCACTTTGGTCATTTTCACCAGCGACAACGGGGCCACAAAGACCGGCAGCAATAAACCATTTCGCGGCGGAAAGGGAACCACGTGGGAGGGCGGGATCCGCGTTCCGGCGATCGTACGCTGGCCGGGACACGTGCCGTCGGACGCCGTGAGTGAACAGGTCTGTCTGACCATGGACTGGACCGCTTCGATCTTACGCGTTGCTGGTATACAACCGGATGGAATATCTCGGCTGGACGGAATCGATGTATTAAAGCTGGTTGAAGAGAATCGTCCGCCAATACCCCGTACCGTGTATTGGCGGGCGCGACGGGGCAACTCCACCTGGTGGGCCGTGCGCCACCGAGACTGGAAGTACCTTCGACACCGGATGGGTGCTAAAGTGGAGGAGTATCTCTTTGATCTTGTGAGGGATCCGGGTGAGAGCCAGGACCTGCTTGCGGCCCGGCCGGATTTTGCAGGTCAGCTGCGTCAACTGCTGGAACGGTGGGAAAAAGACGTGAGACCTCAGCCATAACGGAGCGTTATGAAAATCATTGTGATCGAGGCCGACGGATTGCGCGCAGAGTTTTTGGGGCCGTATGGCAACGACTGGGTGGAAACCCCATCGCTCAATCGCATTGCTGCGGACGGTTTTGTGTTTGATCACTGTCTGATTGGTTCGCCGCATCGCGCTGTGCAAACGGCAGCGCTGTGGACAGGACTCCATCCCACCCAAATTGCGTTGCACCGATCAGCGGTGGGTAATTCGGTGAGCCTGGGAGATCGTGTGTCATCGCAGGAGACTTCCGGCGACGGCACTTTGCAGGAAGACCCAGCACAGCGGTCCATTGTGTCCCTCCTGCGGAAGCAAAATTGGAAGACCGTCCTTATCAGTCCAGAAAGCAGCGTTCTTGCACATCCGCTAGCCCAAACTTTTGAGGAACATCGCTTGGTCGGTAAGTCGCCGGACGACGCGGGTGATGAAGAGCACAGTTCGTTTCGCGTTGTCCAGGGCGAGCTTGATGTGACTCCGGTGGGTCGGCCCGCAGAGGACTGGGCGGAGACCCGCACGGCTGTGGTTTTTTCTGAAGTCTGCGAAACGCTGTCACAGATTGAAGGGACGGCGCTGGTGTGGTGCCATCTCTCCGACCTGCGAAATTACTGGGATGCGCCGCTGGCGATGCGAATGCGGCACCATGAAGAGGGCGATCCCGAGCCGTGGTCGGGGACCAACGTGCCACGACTCCGCTTTCGGGGAGAGGTCGACCCGGACTGGCTGTTGCCGTTTGTTTCGGCCTATGCCGCGCAGGTGGAAGTTCTCGACCTTTGCCTGGCCGGGTTGTGGAGCACACTTGAGGAACTTGCCCATCGCGAGCCGTGGATGCTGGTCATCACCTCAGCCCGGGGAATGCCTTTGGGAGAGCACGGATGGTTGGGGACGTGGCATGCTCCGTTGCACGCGGAACTGCTCCACGTTCCTTTCATGGTGGCGTTTTCCGACGGGCTTGGGCAATCGGAACGTAGTCAGGCCCTTGTCTATCCGCACGATCTGGCGGTTACCGTTCTGAATTGGGTGGGTGTGGATACGCCCATCGGGCGGACTGGAAACACGGTTGGTCCGGAAAAAACATGGGTTGCGATTGGCGGGGAAGATCTCCTTCCGATTATTCGCGGAGAGGTGGATCAGGTGCGAGATCGCCTCTTCGTTTGGGATGGACACCGGACCCTGGCTGTGCGCACACGTGGGTGGTTCGCACAGGTACGACTGGTGGGTCAAGAAGACGCTGAAGAGATCACGGATTCCTCAGGTGCGCTGGGAAGCGGTGAGGAGGCAGTGCCCGATGAGGCGACACTTCAGGATCTCACCGTGGTAAGTGCCCGGGCCGATCTTGCCAATCTTGTGAAGATGAGAACGCAGGAAGGAGAGGACTCGCTCAGTGACTGGGAAATCGAAGAACTTCGCCGCCGGGTGAGGCTTTTCGTGAAACCCGATGACCGCTGGGAAGTGAATGAGGTGGCCGACCGGTGTCCTCAGATTGCGGGCGAGTTTCTCAAGATGACCGCGGAATTCCTGTACAGTTTTCAATCGCTTGCGGATGTTTCTCGGCAGAGTTCGTATCTCGCGCTGTCGGTGTTGCCGGACAATCTTGTCAGGGGGCCAGAGGCCTGAAGGGAGCTGTCCCATGAGGTTGCATCGCGTCTTGATCCGGGTGGGAATAATTGCCTTCGCTGTTTTGGTGTGGAGCCCGGCTGAAGGTGAACCGACCCACAAGACGGTTCCGGGGGTCGTTATCGACCATTCGCCGCGGACCACTGGCATTTACATCGGGTCGCCGAGTCTCGCGGTTCTTCCGGATGGAACTTATGTGGCTTCCCACGACGAATTTGGGCCGGGTTCCACCGAGCACGAGAGGGCGAAAACCCGGGTTTTCATCTCAAAAGACCGTGGTGAAAGCTGGCAGCATGTGGCTGATGTGGAGGGACAGTTCTGGTCCACGCTGTTTGTCCATCGCGGGCACCTTTATCTCTTGGGGACGTGGAGTCACTACGGCAATCTCGTTATCCGACGCTCCCAGGATGGGGGGCGAACGTGGACTTCACCGGATGATGAAAAGAGCGGGCTGCTTGCAAAAGGACGCTTTCACTGTGCGCCTGTGCCCGTGGTCGAGCACAGTGGGCGAATCTGGCGGGCGGTGGAAGACACTACAAATCCGCGGCAATGGGGCCGATCGTTTCGCGCCCGGGTTATTTCAGCTCCTACCGACGCAGACCTTCTCGTGGCCGATAACTGGACTCTGAGTGATCCTTTACCTGGTGACTCATCGTGGCTTGATGGGGGGTTCGGCGGTTTTCTGGAAGGAAATATCGTGATTGGTCCAGCGGGGGAGATTCTCAACATTCTGCGGGTGGCCTATCCCGAGGGAGGAAAAGCCGCCGTCGTTCATGTGGCTCGTGACGGGCGAACGCTTCGGTTTGATCCCCATGAGGATTTTGTGGATTTTCCGGGCGGGGCCAAGAAATTCACCATCCGCTTCGATCCGCAGTCCCGGCGGTACTGGTCACTCGTCAACTGGGTGCCTCCCCGGCATCAAGGACTAGACGCGGCGAGGGTCCGCAACACGCTCGCATTAGTTGCCTCGCGGGACCTGCGCCATTGGGAGATCCGCACCGTACTCCTTTACCATTCGGACACTCAGCGGCACGCCTTCCAGTACCCTGACTGGTTGTTTGACGGGGACGACATTATCGCCGCTATTCGCACCGCCTACGACGATGAGGCAGGCGGCGCTCACAATGCTCACGACGCCAACTACCTCACGTTCCACCGTTTTAAACGCTTTCGCGACTTAACGATGCGCGATTCTGTCGTTCCGCCCGCGGAGTTGGGCCTTCAGGAGTGATCGACATTCATTCATGCGGTAGGAGGGGGTGGCCAGGGGTATTCGTAGGGTGGCGGTGGTGGAGGGTATTCGGGGGGAGGAGCGAGATGTTCTTCGGTGGGTTGCGGCGGAAGATGGTCGCTGATTATTAGGAGGAGGAAGCGATACAGGACCAGCACCACGGAGGCTCCCCCGAGCGCCGCCACAAAACCCAGGAGACTGATGGGGTTGAATCCCTCCAGACGGCACACCGTTTCCATGAAAAGAGGGCCGACCACGGCCCCGATCACCCCGATCAGCACCGTGCCCAAGGCACCGCTTGGCTCACGGCCGGGAAAGATGACTCGCGCCAGAAGGCCGACCACAGTCCCGAAACCGAGCCAGACCAATACTAGCTCAATCCAGTACTCGGCCAGGAGAGGGAGTCGGAAGGGGAAGTCCATACTGGCATGTGCTCCTACAAAAAATGCCCCGGTGGATGGCGGGGGCACTTTAAAACAGCACATTGATCCCAGACAGATGGACGCATCGTGCGAGCACCACGGTCTGGCGCCGCGGTCATCGGGGTTTCTAGCTTCAGGTCAAGAATTCGCGCTTACCGGACAGGGGCTTGCTGCACCTGCTGGGCCTTGGCCTGCTGAAGTGCCGCAGCCTCGCGGGCAAGCTTGAATTCCGGACCCGGCGCGAAGTATTGCACGTCATCCTTCATGTAATAGGGGCTGGGAAGGGTCTGTCCTCCGACATCCACCTGGCACCCTGCACCCAGCAGGAGCGTCCCCAGCGACACCGCTCCGAGCAGCAGAAATGCAGTCATTGTGCGTGATTTTCGGCCGTCCATTCGCGACCTCCGTGTTCCTGATAGGGCCGTTTTCGACGCCAGCGTCCTTCTGTCATCGATCTCCGAGAGGGTCGTCTAACCTTCCCGGTTTTCCTATCTGATTCAGCACTCCCGGTCCCCGCAGTACAAACGTCAGCATTGAGCCGCCGAGCGGACCGGCAGATTCGTTATATCCGTTATCGTCTGCAAGGCAGGCAGACTTTAGCCGCCTATTAGCGGGAGCTCGGAAAAAGTCGTAAGATCGAATAGGGGTGGCCGTCATCTACCAATGGGGAACTGAAAGGGACCGGGTTGAAGGACCGCACGGGCGAAAAGCCGCGGTCCCGGTGGTCAGGACTTCACGAAACGGCTCCCCTCGGTTGGTCCTTTTGCCATGGCATCCACAGGCGAGCTCAATGAACGCATCAAAAATCTTGCGGCTGCGGTTTGGTGAACAGAAGCTGCGTCGCGGCATTCGTGCGGAGCTGAGGCTGCTGGCCTTTGCGCTGGCGCTCTGGCTGGGATGTTTCTTCTGCAAATTGGGGCTGGCTCAATTGAGCTCCGGCGGCCAGGTGCCGCAACCCCTTTATTACAGTGGTCTGGAACTGATGCATGAGGGGGAATTTCGCGATGCACTCCAGATGTTCGACACCTGCTACCGCAGCGCCATGAAATTCGGCACGCGCCGGTTCATGGATTCCGTGTGCTACCTCGCGATGATGGGGGAGTGCTATTACCAGATGGGGCAACTCGATCGGGCATTTGAAAGCTATTCCGCGGCCCTGGAAATTGCCCTGAGCTATCCGACCTGGCTTCAGCAGGTGATTCTGCCACCAACGGGGGCAAGTCCGTTGAGCAGTGCAAATCGGCCGATCCCCTGGGGACAGAGGACCCGGACCAACCCCGTTGGTCAGGTGCCCTCCACGGGCCTGTACACCTATTCGCAGATCATAGTGGATCCCAGCTTGTTGGAGAGAGGAGCCATTGTGCCGCAGGAAGCCCGGGCGATCAATGTGGTGGAGATCATTCGCTGCACAGCGCTGGCGTTGCGGCGACGGATTGAACTGCTTGGTCCTCTGTCGCTCGCTGATCCACTAAGCAAACCGGCATCGAGTGTGTTTTCCGTTCAATACACCCAGCCCAACCACTGGTCGCAGTGTTGGGGCGATCTTTTGGCGGGGTTGAGCGCGGTCAGTGAAGGCCGTTTGGATGCGGCGATTCCCCTTCTCACACGATCGACGACTGTTGCCGGCAGGTTTGAGCACCAGCTTTCGGGGATCGCTCTGATCGAGCTTGGGAAACTGGCCCTGGCCCGGGGGGATTACGGAGCCGCCATCAATTTCTTCCAGGAGGCCAGCTACGATGCGTTTTACTATGGCGACGGTCTGATGCTGGAAGAAGCCCTGCGGTTGGCGGCAGTGGCCCATCTGGTTGGCCGATCGCAAACAGTTTACCCAGTCTTGCCCGCGGCTCTTGCCTGGGCCAAGACCAAGCGGATTCCCTTCATCCAGGCCAGTTTGGATCTCAGTTTGGCAGAGCAGGCCCTGGCGACGAACAATCTGGCGATGGCGTCCACGGCTCTCGATGATGCCCAGAGCATTGTTTCCCGACGACAGATGAGCACGGGTCGCCTGGCGACTCGGCTGGCGTTTCTCCGCGCAGCGTCCTTGCTCCAAAGTGGTGCCACGGCCCAGGGGCAGGCGGCCCTCAACGCGGCGCTCCCTGCGATGCGGAGTACGTCCCTCTGGCTCTTTCAGATATCGCGTCTTTCTCAGGTGTATGCGTCAGGGCAAATCGGACTGCGGGGGCCAATCACGCCCCGGACCGCCCACGAGCTGTATCAACTCCTGCTACGGGACCCGACAAACCTCGATTGGGCGATCGATCCGTTGGAATGTCTGGCGGTCATTTCGACTCCTCATCCGACGCTCTATGACCAGTGGTTTGCCATCGCATGGCAGCGAAAGCAATGGGAGGACGCCCTGGAAATAGCCGATCGTGCCCGGCGGCACCGGTTTCAGTCGGCTCTCCCGCTGGGAGGACGGCTGGACGCCTTGCGGCGACTTCTCGAGGCTCCGGAGGTCCTCCTCGATAACCAGGCGCGTCAGGAGCGGCAAAATCTGCTCGCACGGTACCCCCAGTTCGCCGAACTCAGCAAGCAGTCTCGGCAGTTGCGGCAGGAACTTCTGACGACCAGTCTCGTGCCCAAAAACAACGAGGAGCAGGTGGCTCTCCAGAAAAAGTGGGATGCCTGGATGGAGATTATCAGAAAACAGGAAAGTCTTCTTCGTGCGATGGCCGTGGACCGCACTGCCGTGGGCGTTCCCTTTCCACCTGTCATTCCGACCAAGCAAATTCGCCAGCAGCTTCCGCCGGGTGCCGTTCTGTGGACGTTCTTTGCGGCCGGGAATGACGTTTTTGTCTTCTATGTGACGAACGATCAGTATGACACCTGGCAACTCCGTGGGGGACAGGTGGCGGTGCAAAAGCTGCTAAGCCAGTATCTGACGCAGCTTGGCTTTTTGGACGGAAATCGCGAGTTTACGGTCAAAGACGTGGCGGAGACGGGCTGGCAATCGGCGGGGGCCAATCTACTCAATTTCCTGGTGGCGGGTTCGAAAGCCGATCTGGCTGCGGATTTTGATCAACTGATCATCGTACCAGATGGTTTTCTATGGTACCTGCCCTTTGAAACGCTCTGTGTTAAGGCCGATAACGGGTACTTTCCCCTCGTTGCCAAGCATAAGATCTATTATGCGATTTCGTCGTCTTCAGCGGTGATGGGTGGTCCGATCACCCTTCCTCCGCAGCCGCGAACGCTCGTCTTTCAGGGACGCCTCAACCCGCAGGAAGAACCAGCAGCCGGACAGCAGCGCGTGGCAGCGATTCTTGAGTCGCTCCCGGGGGCGCTGGTTCTCGGGGCTTCGCCCAGCGCTCCCCCTGGTCACCTGGTCGCATCCTTGTTTGACCAACTGGTTGTCCTGGAGGATTTGGGCGACTGTGCCCGGCCGTTTAATATCACGCCGCTTCCTCTGGCAAAAGGGAATACCGAACTGGGCGACTGGCTTGAACTGCCCTACGGACGTCCCCTGATGGTGGCCCTCCCGGGCCTTCACATGGCTACGGAATCCGCCTTGCGGAAAAACGACATTTCGCTGGGTGGTCAGGAAGTTTTCCTTGCCGCCGCGAGCCTGCAGGCGGTGGGTTCGCAAACGCTGCTTCTCGGACGATGGCGGACAGGTGGACAGAGCCTCAACACGCTGCTGAAAGAATTCTTCCAGGAATGGCCAGGGAAGTCGGCCAGCGAGAGTCTCCAGAGAGCAATGCTCCTGGTGATGACGGAGCCGCTTGACCCCAGACGGGAGCCCCGGGTTCAGGTCAGGCCTAATGATCTTCCGACAAAGACGGCCCATCCGTTATTTTGGGCCAATTTGCTTCTCGTTGATGGTGGCCAAGGTAGAAGCACAGCCGTCGAACCAGCAGCCCCCGGTGGCAATAACCCGCCTGCCCCGGCTCAGGAAAACCAGGCTCGGGAAAACCAACCGGCCGCAGCGCCCGAGGCCCAACCCCATCAGGAACAGGCCAATCCGCCTGATAACGCCAATAAAGACCAGTGAATGGGCGTGATCAGCACACTGGATCAACGGCGCCAGCACCGCGCCCTGTTCTCGGTGTGAGAAGTCAGCGGACTCTTACTGTGTCGGTACTGTGTCGGTGCGGATTTGCCACAGATTGTCTGTCCCGGAGATACCCCTCACCGGGCGATAACTTGGCCATTCTGGACATGAGAACAGTTCTGGGAGCCATCGACAGCCGCTGGGTGCCGGTTCGCAACGTACACGAGGATCGCTCAACGGCCACCAAGCCCAAAGCCGCTCCTGGCGGCCTTTCGGTTCCCTCCTCTGGCGGTGAACGGACATCGCCACACTGGGATAGCCATCGTTGGCGTTTTCTCACCATAATGATAAATGAAAAACTTGGTTCACCTGCAGGCCCAGATTTTGCTACAATTTTCCGATTGCCTCTCTGTCCGAAAGTGTCATTCGCCGCCAGGAGTCTGAAGATGAAACCCTCACGTGTTTCCAAATCGCTGCGTCTTACCCGAGTTGTTGCGTTCCTTGTGACCGTCCTTTTAGTGTGGGGCTTTGTCGGTTTCGCTAATGGGGTTGCGGCTTTGGAAAAGTCCGTTGCGGAAACTGAAGCCAAGAAAGCGGAGGAAACAACCGGTCGGGAAGACCTCGATCGCGCGGTGGAACTGAAGCTTTCCGCGCGAACGCTCAATGATCTCGGCGAGGTTATCCGACTGTGTGAGCAGGCCCTTTCCAAAAAGCTGGATAAGGAAGATGAGGAGTTTGCGAAACAGCTTCTGGCGGCCACGCGAATCCAACGCGGAATGATGATTGCCCAGGTTATCCTCGGTGGGATTCCCATCGATCGTAACTGGCCAGCTTTTCGGGCGCTGGCCCTGGAAGATCTCGAGAAAGGCCTGGCAGTTGATCCAACGCAGGCTGAAGCCTGGTTCACCGTTGCCAAGCTCCATGCTCTTCCCGGGGGAGATGAGAGGAAGGCCATCGAGGCATGCGGGCGCGCCATTGAACTGGGTGCCAACAATCCACGCCTGCTTGGCGACGCGTACATGCTTCGGGGGCAGCTCACCCAGGGCAAGGAGGAATCCATCGCGGACCTGACCAAGGCCATCGAGCTTTTGCCGGATGATCCGGAGCCACTGCGTCTGCGGGCGCAAAGCTATCTGAAGGCAAACAAACCGGAAGAGGCCCTGGCGGATCTCAATAAGGCACTGGAAAAGGAGCCGGATTCAATTGCCACGCTGGAGTCCAAGATCGACACCCTGATTGAGCTGAAACGTTATGATGAAGCTCTTCAGGTGTGCGATCAGATTGAAAAACTCAGCCCTAACACGGCGGAAGCCCTCTTTAACCGAGCACGGATCCTCGCCGTTCAAAAGGAATACGAAAAAGCACTCGAGCTTTTAAACCAGGCGGCTAAGCTTGATCCAAAAAATCCTGCCGTTCTCATGATCCGGGCCGCTGTGTACCAAGAACTGAAAAAAACGGACGAAGCCCTGAAAGACATCAATGAAGCCATCAAGCTGCGTCCGGGAAATCCAGCTCTTCTGCGCCTTCGGGCGGCGATTCTGGCCGGTAGCGGCAAGTTTAGCGAGGCCATTGCGGATCTCGAGCAGGTGCGCAAGGCGCAGAGCGGCGAAGACGAAGTGACCCTCGCTCTCCAGCTAGGGTTGCTGTACTCCGCCCAGAAATTTTATGGAAAAGCGATCGAACAGTTCACCAAGGTGCTGGAAGCCGATCCCAAGAACGTGGCGGCACTCCGTGGACGCGCCGATGCCCTGCTCAGTATGGGACGCCATGCGGAAGCGATTAAAGACTACGAAAAGGCGCTGGAAGTTGACCCTAACGATAGTGGTGTCCTGAACAACCTGGCCTGGGTGCTGGCCACTTCGCCGGATGATAAACTGCGGGACGGCAAGCGTGCTCTTGAGCTGGCGAAAAAAGCCTGCGAACTCACACAGTACAAGGAGGCCCATATCCTCAGCACGCTGGCTGCCGCCTATGCCGAACTGGGGGACTTGAAAACCGCCATCGAATGGTCCCAGAAAGCGGTGGAACTCGGCGAGGGCGAGGAAAAAGAGGCTCTCATGAAGGAATTGGAAACCTATAAGTCCGGCAAACCGATGCGGGAACTCCTTCAGGAGCCTCCCGAGCCGGTCAGCCCGCCCGCCCAACAGGACAAGAAGGAGGAGAAACCTCAGTCCGACAAGGACCAGAAACAAGAAGGGCAAAAACCTTCGGAGCAAAGTTCAAATTAGTTTTCACTTGCGTCCCGTGTTGATCCAAAACGACCGCCGCCAGTTGCAAGACTTGCGGCGGTTATCTTTTTGACCATATTAACGGCCCACCTCGCACCGATTTTTGCACCAGGCAGCGGCCGGCACAGAGCGCCCCGGGCTTTTCACCGCTGGAAGGATTTCCAGCCTTGCTTGCCGAGTTTTCCAATCAGGTGTGCCGTCAGCCATTGCACGCCGACCCGTGAGACATGCGGGAGAATGTGTTTGGCCTGTTCCCCAAGCAATCGCCATGTTTCCGGTTTGCGGTGCTGGCGCAGAAGCCGATTTCGCTGGACGCCTAAGGCCTCTTGCCAGCGTTCGCGAATGGCTGTGAGGACCCCCTCCTTCACGTTGTACAGGCGGTCTGGATGCGTGCAGACGGGAATGGCAGGCTCGCTGGAAGTCAGCTCAAGGTCGCGCCGGACGCACTCCACGAAGTCGCGAATCGACCGCTCTTTAGGCGACAGGTTGTCGCCGACATTCTGTTCCTGCCAATCGTACGGCGGATTCCATTCGTGACGGGGACGGAGTTCGTCGATGAATGAGCACACCGCAATAAGCGGCGGTTGACAGAGGAACGGCCGTTCACGAAAGAATTGCCGAAATCGCCGGACAAAGATACGGTCCGGCCTGCGGGCAGCAATGCAGGCCGAACAAACGATCACCACCATATCCGCTCGCTCTACCTCTTCCCACAGGGAGCGAGATTTCTCGATCTCCTGCTCCGACTGGTAACCGGGGGTATCGACGAGAATGAGGCCTCCGGGCAATTGACTCTTGTTCTTCTCCCTGGAGTTGGCATCCTCGGGGATGAGACGGTAATGGCAAATTTGATTGGTGGCCGGGAGAACATCCACATGTGCCCGCCAGGCACCACAAAGGGCATTGACCAGGCTTGATTTTCCCGCCTTGAGCTGACCCACGATAACGATCCGAATCAGTTCGGCAGGAACGGATTCGTCCCCTGTCGAACCCTGCGCCGCTTTCCACTCTTCCTGGAGGTAGCCTGCCCTTTGCTTCTGGAAGAGTTCTTCATCCAAAATGACCCGGCCTGAGTAAAGCTCAATAAGATAAAATCCAACCCGTCGGATAATAAAGGCCAGCGCTTCGGACTTCATCTGATCCACTGTTTGCTGAACGGTCTGGCTTGTGACGTAGCGCTGAAACTCGCGCCACAGCGCATTGATCGGCGACGCAGCCGCGGTGACAATGCGGTAAATAATGTACAGGGATTGCCACCACTCCCAATACGTGCGGAGTGTTTTCCAGTCGTTGATTGTAAGAATATGAGAGCCAGGAATATTGGTTTGGATGGTCTCGCGGAGTTCACGGGTCACTTTTTCGATTATTTTGAGAACGTCGGTCACCGGAACCTGGAGGTAAGCTTCCTCCCTGTCGGGGTAAAAGTGGCGTGCCACGGTATGCATGAGTTGAAGGAGAAGATCCTGAATATCATCGACACTATTGACGGAAAGTTGACCATCCTCGGCTCGCAGCGCAAGTTGTTCCACCTTCTGCCAGGCCTCTCGTTCTCGAGAGGGCCAATCCTCGGGGCACGCCGGGAGGGGTGTTTTCAGCGCATCCTGGGGCGTCTTTCTGCGATAGTGACTGACAGCGACAAAAAAGGCTGCGGTGATTGCCGCTGTGATGATGCCATAAATGAACACCCAGCCGTTGCGCCAGAGCGTGTAGGCCCCAACAACCATCAAGCCAACGTATGGAATAGCCACAATCATCAGGGTGATCGCCCACAAAATCGCCTGCCGTTTACTGAACATGGAAGTCCCCTTATTTAATACGTATAAAACGCCTAAAATAATACTCGCCGATTTGTTGGCAGAGATACTCCGATCAGAGGGGATTCAATGCGCATGTGTTGCAGCGGACAGATGCTCATTTTGTCTCTCAGGTACTTTTCACCGATTGAAAAAGGCCTGTCGCATGTTCGCGGGCGAACTTCAATTCATTTTGATAAATGTGTTTAATGTCGTCGACCGTCGGCACCGCCCCCTTCTTGATTTCCGCAAAATACCATGCCAGGGTTTGCCCCAGTGCATAGGTTGAGACGCCATTGAAGGCCGCTGCGGCCGGCATACCGACCCAGGGCAAGAACTTGAGCAACTCGCGAGTCACGTACCGCACACCCCAACGAGTAACGAATCCCCACCCCAGGGTTGCCACCATATCCCAGAAACGTTCCCAGGTGAGAGGCTGATTGTAAATGGCTGCAAGCCGCTGGGCCATGAGAAATTGAATACCCAAAATCAAAGGCAGGTCAATCGCCGGAATGGGGACCGCTCCCGCACCCGCAGCAAGAAGGGCGTAATGGAGGATCACTTCCTGTGCCTTTTGCGAATGGAGGGCTCCCGCGTGACGACGCAGCTCTTGGGTGGCCGCGATCATCGCCCGGATACTCACCGGAAAGGCATCCTCGATGGCCTGCCAGAGTTGCTCCAAGCCATAAAACTGCGGGGTGTATCCATCTTCGGGCAGCGTAAAATCAATGGCTACAAAGCGGACCTTGTCCCTCGGGAACCACGAACGTTGCTCAGTGAGGGCACGGGCAAGGTCTTGCGGCACTTCCGGCGGGAAGGGCTCACGATCAAATGGATACGGGAGAATGTGACGCCGCTCCTGCGGGGGATAGAGCCTGTGAAGGCATGTCTGCACCACGATCACCGGCCAATCGGGATGCCGCCGCATCACCTCACGAATCACGTTGCAAACAGCATCTCGCCCGGAATCGTCCGCCCGCATGACGGCCATCACGAGGTGTGCGTCCTGCTCGTGCCATTGCAGGTCCTCCGTGGGATCGTAATCGGCGTCGCCAAGACCGCGCGTGTCCAGGAACTCCAGAAGAGGCGACTCATGGCTCGGGAACGGATAACGCCACGATGATTTCGTGCAGGGCTCAAATCCTTTTCCGATTTCCGCACGAGGGTCGCCCGTGAGGGCATGGACGATCGACGTCTTCCCCGCCTGGGCCTTTCCAACAAGCCAGATGACCGGCCGGGGCAGACGGGCTTTCAGCTCCTCTAACTTCCGGTCAAACTCGGGATCGTTGAGCTCGGAGGACTTCGGCAAAATCATACTCATCTCCGCGCACAATGATTTTTGCCCATCTTAACTCATATTACGGCTCGATGGCGGCGCGATAACACAAAAGGTCTCCGTCTTCGGTGGCCACCAGCAAAGCGTTTTGCACGACAACCGGGGATGCCGAGATGGCGCCGCCCACGGTGAGCGACCACGGCGACTGTCCGTCCCTGATACGAATGGCATAAAGATGACCATCCAACGAGGCTGCCAGGACCAAATCATTGTCAGGATCCGCATCCTGTGTTGCCCGCACAATGACCGGCGACGCATCCACATAGCGCCGCGTAGGAAATCGCCACAAATGTCGGCCGGTAATGCGGTCAAAACAGTGGACGGCTTTGTCTCGACTGCCCACCACAACGTAGCGCTCACTCACCGCTGCGGACGCCCGAAAGGCTCCGCCATCGTTCTCATTGTCGTAACGCCACACGACTTTTGCCTGTTTCCAGTCGATACCAAAAAAGACACCATTTTCCGTGCCTACATAGGCCAGCGGGCCCACCACCGCGGGTGTCGAGCCAGTCGGCCCTTCCAGGTCGATCGCGGCGATTTCCTTGCCATCGTGGATTTCCAAGACATGCAGTTTTCCATCGCATCCAGCGATGAATGTGCGTCCCTCGACGATGGGAGGTGTGCAGCGAATCTGATCGTGGCCACCGCCTTTCCACAAGATGTCCCCACTTTGTGCATCAACGCAATAGAGGAATGTGTCCTGCGATCCAAACACCACAACCTGTTTGCCCGAGGGCAGCCTGGCGAAGCTGGGCCCCCCGTCAATTTCTCCGGCCACTTCAAGTTGCCAAACGGGATCGCCGGTTTCCGCGCGGAGACAGTGAAAGCCACCATTAACATCTCCTACGTACACATGGCCATTCCAATAACAAGCGGGCGCAACGATTCCGGCAGGTGCCTTCCACGCCCAGCGCTTTTGTCCTGTTTGCAAGTCCACGGCGTAAAAATTGCCTTCATTGCCACCCAGGAAGACGGTGTTTTCGGCCACCACCGGCGTGGCTGTGAATGAATCGCCCTCGGGAGTGAAGACCCACGCCTGCCGAGGCGGCCGGTCGAATCGACCCAGCGCCAGGCCAGTGGCCGTGAGCGTGCCTCGAAAGACTGGCCAATCAGATCCGGAGACGATATCCACCGCCGTCTCCGCGAACGCCGGCTCGGCCACGCTGTCGTGGAGCGTGTTTCCGGATGGCACAGTCGGAGAGTCCTTATGTCTTTCGGCATCTTGAGAGCGACTGGGAGGAGGCTTGGGGTTTCCCTGATTGACATTTTCCGATCCCCCAGGCTCACTGAAGCAGTAGAGCGCCTCAGCCGTTCTCAGAATGAAATCACGATCGACCACCGCGGGCGTGGCCAGGCACTGGCCGCCGATGTCATTGCGGGCAAGCAGTCGGAATTCATCTCCTGCCGCGACAACAAAGACCACGCCCCGTTCGTTGACGGCATACAATCGGCCATCGGCCGCCACAAGCGAAGCCGTGAACGTCCCTTCCAGCGAAGCTCGCCAGACAACCTCACCGTTCCCCGGATTGTAACAGGTCAGCCACTTCAGATCGGATAGCACATACAGACGATTGCGATAGACAATGCCGGAGGGGATGTACGGGCCACCACGTGGCAACCGCCAAAGGAGTTCCGCCCGCACTGATTTCTCCTGTCCTTCGAGATGAAAGGCCAGGATCGGCCCGTTGCGACCGCTCAGACTGAAAAGTGTTTGGTTGCGGAACAGGGCAACCGGGGTGACGAGGGTTTCTAACCCGTCGTAGGACCATAGCTTACGGCCCGTGTGGGAGTCGTAAATGGTCAGTTGGCCGACCTTGCCCACCTCACCGCCGTTTACCACTAGGTAGGAGAGGTTCTTCTCCAGGGGCACGAGCACGGGCGTCGTCCAGCAGCCGGTGGAATCCCGAGGGGTTCTCCACACTTCTTTCCCGGTGCGCTTGTCAACAGCGATCAGGAAGGAATGCTCTTCACGGTCACACAGTTGGATCACGGTGTCTCCCACAATAATTGGGCTGGCGGCCACCCCATAGATATGCTCTTGCGGACCCAGCGGTTTTTGCCACAGGAAATTACCCTCGAAGTCACAACAGATCAAACCTGCGGAACCGAAGAACGCGACGACTCGCTCTCCATCGGTGGCTACACTGGGTGACGCGTAACCATTCTTGGGATGGGTTTTGCCCTGCAGTCGGCCCACCTCCCGCCGCCACAGTAATTGGCCGTCGGAGCGACGAAAGGCAAGAACGACTCCGAGTGGTTCCCGATCGTTCCCGACGGCCGAAGTGACAAACACGAAATCACCCCACACCACCGGTGAGCTGTTGCCTTTGCCGGGAACCGGGACTTTCCACTTGAGGTTGTGTTGCAGCGAGAATTGGATCGGCGGATGGGCGTTCACCCCGATTCCCTGGGCAAATGGACCGCGAAACATGGGCCATTGTTCCAGGTCGGAAGCCGTTTCCAATGGATCCGTTTCGGCGGCCGACCAGGGCTTCGCTTCGGGAGTGATGACCGGCTTCCGACAACCACTGCTGAGGCATGTCCACCATGTGCTGAAAACAACGATCGAAACGACGGCGACAATCTTTTCTGGCTGGGCGGTTGATTGCCGGGGTATTGATGGCGGTCGAGTTCGCATTGCTGCTCCAACGTCGGGACGCCTGTTCATTGTCAATCCCTTTTTTCGAAAGGCAGGAGAGTTTTTACTTTCCTTCGTAAGCGTAAAGGAGGCCATTGCCCATGTGCAGCAGATTTCCTGCCATTATGGAATCGCAAGCAATGGAAGTGCCAGATGATCTCCCTATCTTATCCCGGTTTTTTGCGAGGATCGCTGAGAAGGCAATGTGTTGCAGGGGCAATTCATGAATTGCCCCTACCGCTTATCCAGCAACTGAACCAAGCGGTCGGAGCCCGGTCGTTAAGATGCGTTTTCCAAAAATATTTGGAAAATGTGACCTGACACGCGGCTTTCGACGAGAAATCCTTCGGCGGAGCACGCGTGTCGTGCCCACGGAAACTGATTCAGCATGATCTCCCGGTTGGTTACCCAAAGTTTTTCGACTCATCGCAAGAAGCGAGCTTAAACAGAGAATTTTGGCCTTGTCGCAGTGGCCGCACTGGCGGTAGTATCCATCACGTGGAAAAACGCTGAAGTTGGTTGACGCGCGGAGTTACAGCCAGAATCCTATCCAGGGTGCAAATCATGGATCGCCGCACAGCTCTGAAGACGGTGGGGACTGCTTTTTTAGGTGGGTGGTTGCTTCAGCGAACCTGCTGGGCCGACACTCCCGAATGGCTCAATCCCGAGGTGCTCAAAGCCTCCCTCCACACGGCGTCACCGGAAGAGGAAGGCTTTATTGCCTACGTCGTGGAGCTGGTGAAAGCCGGACGACTGCCTCCCGAACTCCTTCAATCAGCCTATCTCTGGGCGAAGAGAAAACCAAAATACAAGTTTCAATACTTCAAAAGAGCGATCATTCAACTGGCAGCCGCCCGGGGAATTCGCCTCTGAGGTGTGATTAGCAACGGCAGTTTATTTAGCATCATCTCGGCTAGCGCTGGCAAGTGGTTCGCCCCACAACCCGAGAGTCTGCGTCCATCCTACCACGAGTCTCCAGCTCAGGTTTCCAGCAGCCGCCGAACACTATCCAGCAGCCGATCCATGGCAAATGGTTTGCGAATGTAATCGTCCACGCCCAGCATTTCAGCGTACGCCTTGTGCCGACTTCCCTCGTTGGCGGTGATCATAATGACCCGGACGGGGACCTTGCGTGTCTGACGAAGTCGCTCCAGAACCAGGAAACCACTTCGCTTGGGCATCATCATGTCGAGGATGACAAGGTCCGGATTTTCAGTATCTGCCAGGGCCAGCCCTTGGTTTCCGTCCCGCGCAATGAGGACCTCATAGCCCATCGCCTCGAGGGCCACCCGCATCGATTCGACGATCTCCGGATCGTCATCGACAAGCAGGATGCGTTTGCGTCGGGGCGTGGATGCCGGGGACGTTTCTACTGCCGTCGCCGTCGGTTCGTCCCGCACGGATTGATCTCCAATGCTGCTCGACTTTCGCACAGCCATTGCCGTATCCTCGTCTCAGGAGGGAACTTCTCTCTGGCGGAAAAACCGTGTGAAGCGATCGACGCTCACGGACCTTCCGCAACGTTTTTGGGCGGGAATTCCTCACGGGCTCGACGGGGACACCTGCTCCGGAACCCGCATGTGGAGTTAAATTCACCTTTTGCTTACGCGATAGACCACCATTTATGCCGGGAGCCTCACAAACCAGGATGGATCATCACTCCCCTTATGATGGCGTCTTGGCCGAATTATTTCAACACCGCTCCCCAAAATGGCGGGTCTATAGGCGGTCGGCCGTTGCATTCAAAAGCGTCAGGCCCAACGAGGCATCCTGCCCGCGAGCTGTAAGAAATTCGCCATCAAATCCGTCCACATCCACCTGACCCAACTCTCCCAATTCGCCCGTACTGGCATGCGCTCGGACAGGGATGTATCGGTCGGACATGCCCAGTAGGTACTTCGGGCGGCCTTCCGGATCGGTCACGAGATCTTCCCAAAGAACCTGAAGACTCCCTCCGATGAGTTCACCGATGTAGCGCCGTCTGACTTGCTGCGCGAGTTGCTCCAGGTACGATGATCTTTCCTTTTTGACGTGTTCGGGAACCTGATCGGGATACTCGGCGGCGGGAGTCCCCTCTCTTGGACTGAATCGGAAAATGTGAATCTTTGCAAATCCGACCGATTCTACAACCCGACAGGTTTCCTCAAAATCGGCATCCGTCTCCCCGGGAAAGCCAACCATGATATCCGTCGTGATGGCCGGGTCGCGAAGGAGCTGCTTAACGCGTTCACACCGCCGCAAGTAGTATTCCACGTCTGCCCGACGCCGCATCCGCTTTAGAATTTTTGGCGACCCACTCTGCAAAGGGATATGAAGGTGGGAACAGATCCGTTCGGGATTTTCTGCCATCAATTCCAGCAGGCGATCGCTGACTTCATTGACTTCCAGGCTTGAAAGGCGGATACGAAAACGACGATCTACGTTGAGAAGCCGGGAAACGAGTTCCGCCAGATCCATTGTTCGGTCGTCGCCCGGTCCACGGCCAAACAGCCCCAGGTGAACCCCTGTGAGTACCACTTCCCGATAACCGTTGTCCACCAGTTGCCGCACTTCCAGGAGGATGTCTTCCACGGGGCGGCTCCACAATCCCGGCCGCACCTGGGGAATAATGCAGTACGTGCAGGGCAAAACGCAACCGTCCTGAACCTTCACGTAGGCACGATGCCGCCGAGCAAAAAAGGCAATCCCCGTGGGCACATCGACGAGCCCTCGCCGGGCGAGACACTCCCGCATCTGGCGTTTGTCGGTCAGCACCTCCGAGACGCCGGGCATCGACGCAATTTCGTCCGCCGCTTTTGCTGCGAAGCAGCCCATTACAATCACCTCGGCTTCAGGATGCTCCCGGGCGAGCCTGCGGAGAATCTTTCGGCACTCCGCGTCCGCCTGATGCGTGACCGTGCAAGTATTAAAGATGACCAGATCCACAGGTTCATCCTGCCCGGCGTCCCGATATCCCAGGCGCAGGAAACCCTGGCGGAGGTATTCCGTCTCGTACTGATTGACCTTGCATCCGAGCGTGATGGTACGAAGTGTTGGCATAAATCGAAGAATCTTTATCGGCGCACTTGAGGTTACCTGGTGTCGAGTCTTTAATCACACCTCATGATGCCATTATATCGCGGAAACCGTCGGCCGACTTACGCAGGCCACCAACTTGCCGCTTTCATTGAAAGAACTTGCCCCTTGCCCCAGGGAAAGAACGCAAACCAAAAAAGAACGCGAGTCCCACGAGGGACTCGCGCTGAGTCTCAAAATTACTTGGACAGGAGACCTGTCGAATCAAATGGGCACGGTTGCCAAAGCTGCCAAACCCTGGCTCACTGCTGGGCAGGCTGTTCAGCCGGCTTCTGTTCGGCAGGTGCCGGCTGTTCGGCTGGTTTTTGTTCTGCAGGCTTCTGTTCGGCAGGAGCGGGTTGCTCCGCGGGCTTCTGCTCGGCAGGCTGAGCTGCCGGTTGTTCAGCCGGCTTCTGTTCAGCGGGTTGGGCCGCGGGCTGTTCGGCCGGTTTCTGCTCAGCCGGTTGGGCAGCAGGCTGTTCAGGAGCAGGCGGCATCGTCACTTCCCCGGGCGCTGATGGAGCGGGGAGTTCGGGCCCTTTCTGCTCGGCTGCTCCCTGCGGCTCAGCAGGCTTCTCCTCACCGGCGGGTTGAGTTTCGCTCGGGGCTGCCTTTTGAGTCGTACCGGCAGCGGGCGTCTTCCCTTTTTCGGTTTGGGTGGCCGGTTTTGGGCAGCCGACCACAGCCACCAACAATCCCAGAGCCACGAACAAGGCAACGAGACGTTTCATCGCAGCAACCTCCAACATGGAACCACATACGGACCACAAATGGGCGTCAGCTCCTCAGCCGACGCATTCACAGGACCCACAAACCAGCTCAGGGGAGATACTCTCGTTGAACGAATTGAGCAAATTTACAACACAGAGAAACTGCGCAAGACGTTGTTACAACTCGGTGTACGCTTTTGCCATTCTTTCCCAGTTATCCTGCTTTCGCAAGACATGCCCCGGTTCTGACTTCGGGAGTGTGCTGCCCATTCAAAGCTAATGATGCCATTCAAGGGTCTCTTATTCCATCCCATCTGGAAGGTGGTGCGCTAGTGATGTCCGTGCCGCCGCTCTATGTTCCTCCGGTCTACACGGCTTTGAGATCTCTCCGACAATTCCGACTTTTCGACACGCTATGGCAACGTCCCCGCGAATTGCCACGCAAAATCCAGAAAACGACGTTTCTCATGTCATCCGGGATGGCACAGATGCCTGTTTGTGCAGTGAGGCAGTGTGCCGAAATCTCACAGAGAACAGCCAGGCCGGGGCGTTCTTCGGGCCTGACGTTGCCAGCGAGACAGAATAATTCAACTTTCATGACGGGCCGTAACGAGCCCTTTTTCCCGAGGCACTCTGCAGGGAGATGACTCTTGTGCACGACGAAGCGAGCACACCGTGCTGCCGGCCAAAGGCGAACACTTGATAGGCAACTCCCTGGAGACTCCCCGCAGAGCGACGCGGTCCATCTGCCTGATTGTGGACGGTCTGGGCGGTCGCCGCGACTGTCAGGGCGGCTGGTCGCGCGCCGGCGACGGTTCGGTCGAGTGGGCATCCAGCCAACGGAGCACGTCCGCGATGACCAGGTCTTTCTCCGGTTCACTGAGGACTTCGTGATAGAGCCCATCATATAGCCGTAACGTCTTGTCGGCAGCGGCTGCGCGTTCGTAGAAGAGTTGGGCACCACTCGCGGAAGAAAGTTTATCGCCTGTGCCCTGGAGCAAAATAAAAGGCGTCTCAAAATTGATGGCGACCTGCTGGAGTTTTTCCTGGAGGTCGATGAGCCCCAGGCCGGTTCGCAGCGGGAAACGCCCACGATAAACGAGAGGATCCTCGCGAAGGGCTTTAAGCACCGCTGGATCCCGCGACACGGCATGCTGACCGAAACGCCGCGCCGTTTTTAACTGAACGAGGCGAATTTCCGGAAAGACTCTCACAAGAAATCGTCCCAGCCCGATCAGCCATCGCGGGATGCGGACTGCTATTGTCACAGGCGGAGCACTGAGAATAGCGCCTCTAACGGGTGGGCGTCGGGTGGCACACCAGAGGATCACTAGCCCGGCCCCCATGCTGTGTCCAAAGAGAAAATCCGGTGCCCGGCCGACCTCGCGGAGTTGCTGGTTGACGTCGTCCAGGTCCTCAAGATACTGATCAAAATCGCGGACGCTGACCCGCGGACCTTCCGAGCGTCCGTGTCCCCGCAGATCGATCATTTCCAGACTGTAGCCGCGAGCCGTTAACTGGCTGGCAAACCACTCATACCTGCCGCAGTGTTCAAGAATTCCGTGCAGCCCGAAAATGCGGGCGCGAGGTAAGAAGTTGCGTGGTTCCCAGAGACGTCCTACCAGCCGGATACCATCCCGGGTCATCCACGTCGTGTCCACGGAAAAGTCAGAGCGCTCAGCCACGGGAAATTGCGCTCTTCTGAGCCTACCTTACAAATTGAGCTCGCGGATGAACGTTTCCGCCTGATGAGCCGTCTGGATCCATTGATCCACACCGTGCGGACCGATGGTCACCTGCAATTCAGCGGGGCTGCGTGATCCAAGCGCGATCACTTTGACGCCCCTCAAATCTGGATTGTCTCGGATTTCACGCAACGTCCGCGCGGTGTCACACGGCGTTTTTCGGGAAGGCACCGGCTGATCAAAGTCGAAGATAATCAGATCGGGACGGGCATGCTTGGCCAGATAATCCAGGGCCTGACACCCATTGGGCACGATCTTAACCTTGAATCCCGCCCGCTCCAGGACCGCCGCGATGGGGCGCTGGCTCTTCTTGACGTTTTGAACGACCAGTGCGACGCGCTCCTGGTGCGTTTGAGCGGCTTGCATGGAACAATCCGCCTGCCCGACTGCACCCACCTGCTGCCGAGTTTCGTGAAGGTGCACCAGAGCCTTCTGAATCGTTTGACGGGCGAGCTCAAGGTTGCCCTGGGTTAATTGGGCATCCGCATACTCCAGAGCTACGACGAGGCAGTCCAAAATTTTCTCGTACGCCTGGTGGGTCTTAATCGGCAGTTCATTGGCTGAGGAATCGCGCTGTTGCGGCCAGGCGGTTCGAGGAAGGGAAGCCTGCGTGGAAGCCCGTTGGGACATCGCAGTCTCTTGTTGGAACGTCTCCAACAATTCTTCCCGCAATACTGGCACCTCTGGCGGCGCATCAATTCCCAATCGCACAGTCGATCCCGAAATCCGCACCACCTGAATAGACGTGTGCACGGTGGGAAGCACAATCCGTTCGTTTTCTCGGCGGGTCAGCACTAACATGACGTCCTCCTTTCCTTGTTTGGCGTCCACAGAACGATGTCACATCGTACTGGGCGTCTCCACTCCGTTTGCTACGACGAGCCTGGTGTGGTGGTTGTCAAGTTTTCGTGGTGTAGTTACGGTAATTTTGGGTTTTCGGTTCTGGAAATGAATCTCAGCACAGGTTGCCTTCTGGCACGCAGAACAGGCGTAACACTCCACGCCACCTGCCATAAATTGAATTTCTGGAGGCTTTCTGGAGGCGCAGGGCGGAACGCTCTTACAGCAAGTTCACCTTCTCAAATTTTCAGCCTGCCAGCGTGCCGCAGCAGCTTGCCTGCACTTCGAAGACGATCACTGCGATACGCGGCAAAACCGAGCGTCCGGCGGCTCAACTGGTCGCCGGATGATCCGCTGAGTCATCCTGACAAGACAGACATGCAAGGGGACATCCTTGTCCGTGAACAATTGCCTTTTTAACAATTTCCCAGAAATTGGCCAAGATCAATTTTTGAACCGGCCAGGGGACAAGATGGCCAGGAAGATGATCAGACGAAAGAGACCTCAGAAGCTGGCCAGGGCGTCAGCTTCGGTCTTGAAAATCTGGAAGATCGTGTCAAACCGGGTAATTTTGAAGACTTCGTAAATATTGGGGTTAATTGAGCAGAGTTTGACAACGCCACCCCGTTTGGATACCCGGTTCTCTAAAGCCCTCAGTTTTCCCAAAGCGCCACTGGAAAGAAATTGCACGTTGGCGAAATTAAGCAAAAGCTTCGTCCGATTGCCCTGATCTACCAGCGAGAACAGTTCCTGCCCCAGTTCCTGGATCCCCAGGTCGTCGGTAATTCGGCTTTCCTTGAAATGAACAACCGTCACATCGTCCACTTCATACACGTCGATGTGACGGAATTCCCCCAATTTAACGTTATCGGATTGTGTCATTGCCGCTGCTCGCTTCTCCAGTCTCCTGGATGGGGAACCTCGGCTGAAAACCTTCCTTCCAACGGCCTGTATCGATTTACCGGGCACCCCCACCAGTTGGACCCTATCATAACGCGATTTTCGCAACTTGCAAGAGGCAGAGTTCGGTCGCGTGGTTATGGCTTGCCGCGCGCCGACCGTAATTTTCTTTGCCGCATGTCCCCAATCGCCCCCAGCCGGCTAAGTCGGTTGCTTTGCCAAGAAGGAAGCCTCCCGAGCCTTCCAAGCTGCCACGATCAGATCCGCCGTGGTCTCCACGCCCCAGCGCTCCACATTGAGGACGAGGTCGTACCATTGAGGATCGCTCACATCCTTATGGAAGAACTGCTGGACGAATCGTTGCCGAGCCGCTTCCAGTTCCTGCACGAAACGGCGGGCTTCGGCCTCGCTGAGCCCCTTCTCTCTCTGAATTCTCGCCACGCGATACTTTTCCGAGGCCACAATCCGCACAGCCAGTCCGGCGCTATCCGGCAAGACGAACCGGATCCCCCTGCCCACAAAGATGACCTGTCCTTTTCGGGCAGCCGCCCAAACCACGCGTTCGAGGCAGGCGAGGAACTTATCGCTGGAAATGACGTGCGGATCCAGCCACTGTCCCAGCGTGTCCCGCACCCAGTTGCTCGGGGACTCGTCAATCGATTCCAACTGGCTTCGTTCCAGGCAAAACCTCTGAGCAATGGTGTCGAGCACGTTTTTGTCGATAACGTCCCAATGAAGTTTCTCGCCGACTCGCTGGGCGATTTCTTCCGCCCCACAACCTGCCTGCCGAGAAATGGTAATGAACGGACCGAGTTGCTTTTGACTCGCGTGTGCTTCGTCGAAGCGGATCACCCGTTCCGCAATCTGCTGGGCCGCAGACCACTTGGCCATTTCCCGCTCAGCCGCCGCCCGAATCCGCGGTTCTCGAATGTCCACCATGGCACCCTCCCGTTTTTTTGACGAGTCCCAGAAAGACAAGCTCCGCGATCCCGGTCGTCTAAAAACCGGACACCTTCCACCGCACATTCATTATAACCGGGGTCGGTTTAAATAATCCAGAAAATTTGTGGCCGACCATTGACTTGCCGCGCATCAGACGCCCCGACCGAGCGTGCCCTAGGGTGGGGGCTCATTCAAACAAAGAACGTTGGCGGAGAAGTCGGCCGCCGAATGTCCTTGACGCGGTGTCTGCCATGATCACACCGGGTTTTCCAGTGCGGCCTGCACTTCAGGAAATGTTTGCCGCACATCCACCAGCGTTAATCCCAGGAAAAGTGCCAGGAAAAGTATCGCCAACGTGAACACGAGCCCATAAAATGGGTGATCGTACCGCAAATGCATAAAGAATAGAGCAACCAGGGCCGCCTTAACCGTTGCTATTCCAATTGCTACAAAAAGATTTCCCGGTCCCAGGTCGACCCATGTGGCGGCTACCGTCAGGGCCGTGAGGACGAGGAGCGCAATAAAGACGGCCACCAGGACGTGTCCTGGCACTACGTGTCCTCCCGCATGATGTGCCTGGTTTACCTGCTGTGACGTCATACTCATTCCTTTTGCAAAGCGTCTCAGTTCAGCAGTTGTTTCCCTGAGCGGAGGTTCCTCACCGTTCTCAGTGAATCAAATACAGCAGTGGAAACAGATAAATCCAGATCATGTCAACAAGGTGCCAGTAAAGGCCGACGTAGTCCACCGGCCCGTAGTATTCCGGACCAAACACTCCCTGAAAGGCGCGGATGAGAAGCCACGTGATGGCGATCATGCCTCCGACGACGTGCAGAGCGTGAAGGCCTGTCATGCAGAAATAAATGCTGAAGAAGACACCGGCCAGACGCGGCTCACCGGGGTATTCGGAGTGTTCACCCGCCGTTGCCGCCGTGGTGGGCTCGGGTGTTTGTCCTGATGTTGTGGCTTGGGCAGCAGTTGGCGCGGTGGCCGGTGAGGAGGGTTTCGGAGCAGCATCCCCATGGTGCTCAGCATTGGTGACGTGGGGATGGTACCAGCCTGCCCAGAGGAGGCCGTGCTCCCATTTCTGGCGATACTCGACATATTTCACCCCGAGAAACGCGCCGGCGCAGAGGAGCGTCGTTATCAGGCACAGCCGCAATGTTTGTTGCTGTCCCAGTTGCGCGGCTCGCACCGCCCAGGCCATTGTGAAACTGCTAAAAATGAGGATCGCGGTGTTCAGTGCGCCGAGGTTTTTGTCCAGAAAGTGGTGGGCGTAGACAAAAACTTCCGGATGATTCGCGCGATAGACGGCATACGCGCAAAAGAGTCCGCCAAAAAAGAGGATTTCCGTCACCAGGAAGATCCACATCCCCAGTTTGCCGGCCGCAAACTGTTGGGCCATGGAGTCGAAATGATGGGCCAGGTGTGCAGGATGCTCACCTGCATGGTGATCGTGTTCCCCAGTTGGGTGAGGTTGTTCCGGAACTTCAACGGAGTGTGTTGCCATCGTCATCGCCGCAAAAACGGAGAACTAACGTTTAGAAAAACCGGAATTCTCAATACTCGCAACCATGAAAGTCATATTGCAGTGCGCATCCTCTTTTCGCCTCACGTGATTGCGGTCTGGCGCACCCAGTAACCCTGTGTTTCCGGATCGTACACCACCTGATCGAGGTCGTACGGATCGAAAGCCGGCGTTATGACGGGAGGACTGAGGAAATTCTCTTTGGGGGGAGGGGAAGGGCATCGCCACTCCAGGGAAGCCGACCCCCAAGGATTGGGCGGTGCCTTCCTACCCCACCATAAAGAACCCAGCAGACAGACGGCCGCCACGATCAGCCCAATGGCCGTCAGATATGCCCCCGCGGTAGACATCAGATTGAGACCCGCAAATTCGGGATGCCGATCAAGCAAACTGGAATAATCGAAGTACCGACGCGGCATCCCTCGGCTACCCAAGACAAATTGCGGGAAGAATGTCAGATTGAGACCGAGGAATATCAAAAGCGCTCCCAAACGGCCGAGGGTATCGTTGTACATTTTGCCCGTCATCTTCGGCCACCAGTAGTGAAGGCCACCGAGGAAGGCGACAAGCGTCCCGCCAAACATCACATAGTGAAAGTGTGCCACCACGAAGTAGGTGTCGTGGAGGTGGACATCGGTGGCCAGGGCGCCAAGGAACAGACCTGTCAGGCCACCAATACCGAACAGAAGAATGAACGCAAGGGCATAGCACATCGGTGTTTGCAGCGAGATCCGCCCTTTATACATGGTCGCCAACCAATTGAAGACTTTAATCGCGGAAGGAATGGACACGCTGAAAGTAAGCGCACTGAAGATCATGCTGGCCAGCCGCGATTGCCCGCTGGTAAACATGTGATGTCCCCAGACGAGAAAACCGAGGATGGCGATGGCCACGCTGGAAAAGGCAATGAAGCGATATCCGAATATATGCTTGCGGCTGAAGGTGGAAATCAGTTCACTGATAATGCCCATTCCGGGCAAAATCATGATATAGACCGCCGGGTGAGAGTAAAACCAGAAAAAGTGCTGGAAGAGCACCGGGTCCCCACCCAGCTTGGGGTCAAAAATACCCAGCCCGAGATTCTTCTCTAAAGCAATCAGCAGCAGCGTGATGCCCAGCACCGGTGTGGCGAGGACCTGAATAATTGCCGTGGCGTAGAGGGACCAGACAAAGAGCGGCATCCGGAACCAGCTCATGCCCCGCGGACGCAGGAAATGAACGGTGGCGATAAAGTTAATCCCGGTAAATATAGAGCTGAATCCCAGAATAAACGCGCCTACCACTGCCGTTGTGACGCGGGTATCGGTAGTCGTGCTATAGGGAGTATAAAAAGTCCATCCCGTGTCCAGTCCTCCCGTGAACAGCACGACCAGGAAAAACACGAGACCAATTAGCCATAAATGAAAACTCATCAAGTTGAGACGCGGAAACGCCACGTCTTTGGCTCCCAGCATGAGCGGCAACACGAAGTTACCCAGGGCGGCAGGAATCCCCGGGATAATGACCAGGAATATCATAATCGCGCCATGAAGAGTAAACGCGCGATTGTATTCCTTTGGCGTTAGAAGATAGCGCGGGGGTGTCGGCTGGACGGTGCTGGCAGCAGTAGCCGCTTCGGATTCAGCCACCATTTGGGCCGCGGCATCCTGCCCGGTGGAAGTATTGGCCGGAACCGGCTGACTCGGCCCCACAACCACGGCGGCACTCCCGGCGGTAGACGTTGCTTGACCAGGCTGGTGAACCAGTGCCGGGATGGCCAGGTGAGTGCGAATGAGGAGTGCGAAAACTCCCCCCAGAAGTAACGAGGTCAAAATGCCCACAAGATACATGACCCCGATCCGCTTATGATCGAGGGTGAAAAGCCACGACCAGATCCCACGCCCGTCGTGAAGATAGTCGGGCGGCGTCGAGCGGGCCACCGGCCTGGGTTCCGTAACTTCGGTAACCATCAGTTATGTCCTCCAGCCGACTGTTCCGATTTTAGCGATTTAATAAACTCAATAAGGGCAGCAATTTTGTCCTCATCGAGGAGCCCCTGGTACGGGGGCATCTGCGGTCGAAATCCTGCCACAACTTTGGCATCCGGCACCAGGATGGACTCGCGCAGATAGTTCTCGTCGGCCGTTACGGTAGTGCCATCCGCGAGCTTGACCTGGCTTTCGAAAAGTCCCAGAAAGGTAGGTCCCACCTTTGCGGAGCCGTCGATCGAATGACACTGGGCACAACCCTGACGCTGATAGAGGATCTGCCCAGCCTCCACCGGTGAGAGGTTTTTCATGAAGTTAGAGGCCTCTTCCAGCCATTTTTCAAACTCACCGGGCCGATGCACGATAACCTTGGCAAGCATCGAAGAATGATTGTCTCCACAGTACTCGGCGCATAAAAGATCGTACTCGCCGGGCTGGATCGCTTGAAACCAGGTGGATGTGTATCGCCCGGGCACGAGGTCCATCTTGAGTCGAAAGGCCGGAATATAGAGACTGTGGATGACATCGCGACTGGTCATCACAAGGCGGATGGGACGATCCACAGGCACGTGGAGATTCTCATCAACATATCCTGTTGGATAGGTAAAAAACCACTTCCATTTCTGGCCCGTCACGCGGATTTCATAGGCATTCGCTGGCGGTGTCCGCATCTCCATGTATCCAGCAAACCCAACCGCGAAAATGAATATGATGATCATTGTGGGAATAACAGACCAGGTCAGCTCGAGCCAGGTATTGTGGCTGGGGGAGGGTTCGGGCGCATCCCGGTCAGGACGCGCACGATATTTAAGGACAAAAAGCGTCATCAAGGTGACAATCAACAGAAAGAAAAACGCAGCCACATAGAACAAAAAATAGAACAGCCAGTCCACGGCCGATGCCGTTGTGGACCCGGCGGGTGGTAGCCAGAAGCTTCCGCTTTGTACCAGCGGTAGAACTCCCGCGATTGAGTTGCCTGTCAAATGATTGGTTATTTGTGAGGGATCCATACTCGTTCAATCTGACCAGGACAACCGAACCGAACACTCATGATAGGAAATTGCTCTGAAAGTTTTTATTGTTCGGCCCAAGAATCGTCAGCCTGTGAAGTTACATTGACTCCATGTGTTTCGGGGGCACTATTGCCTGGATTGCGCTGTGTTCGTTCCCGCCACCACCACACCGCCAAAACCGTCCCCAGGACACAGACCGTGAGAACACCTCCTAACTGCATCAGGCGGTAGGCTGCCAGGGTGTAGGTTCCCCGGGCGGGGTCATAATGAAAGCAGAACATGAGGATACGGTCGGTGGTCGTGCCGATTTTACCTTCGCTCGCTTCTAAAAGGGCCAGGCGAATATTTTGAGCAGGATATTCTACCCCGTAAAGGTAACGGGAGATTTTGCCTTCCGGCGTGCATACAATGGTCACTGCCGGATGAATAAATTGTTTGGTTGCCTGATCGTAGCGATAATAGAAGCCCACGCTGTTAGCCAAACGCTTGATATTCTCTTCTTTGCCCGTCAAAAAGAACCATCCGCGGTCCGCTTCCGGGCGCTGGTAAGCAGTCAGGTAGTGCCGCTTGGTCGCGGCTGCCCGCTCCGTCGTCTCCTCGGGATTGATGCTCACCGTGATCATGCGGAATTTGCCGCCGAGTGTCCAATCGAGAGATTCCAGCCCTTCGAAAAGGCCGTTGAGCTGAAGATGGCACAGCTTGGGGCAATTCGAATAATTGAGAGTCAGCAGCACGGGTGTTTTTCCGTCGAACAGATCCTTCAAACGGACGGGCTGACCCTCGGAGGTTGTGAACTCCAGATCCAGCGGGAGCGTGCTACCGAGTTTCTCGTCTACCCCAACGCCCTCCAGTTCGTTGGGCGCAGTCTGGGACAACTGGGCGTTCACTCTTGAGCCCAGCAGGATCAGCCCGCAGACCAGGAATATCGTGAAGCCTCGGCTTCGCAACATGTTCACTTCCTCCCGAAGAGAGGTTTATCGCCACGCTGGTGTGTTAAGGGCACTCATTCAACACGCGGGATTCGACATTACCACCCGCTCGACTCTTTTGGAATTGTATGCCTTAGATCACGATCTCTCCAACAAATGTCGGGCAAATTTCAATTTTTTATCTTGCTGGTCGGTTTTTCTGGCGATTTAACCTCCTGTGTGGTTTGGCCAGTTTTTTCGTTGGGTTCAGGGGCTGGAGCGGGCGGCTGCATTCTGCCCCCAATTTCGGCCGCTGGCCGCCCTGCCTGAAGGTCGCGAAGTACCAGCCGCATGGCCTGATCGATGGGGAGGACGCCCGCCTCCTTCCCGGCTTGGGAGGCCGCTGCTGCCAGACGGAGTTGCTGCTCGGTCTTGACTGTGACAATCTCTTCTGGAAGCACCTGCCGGTTTCGCGTTTCAATCCGGCTCACCCAGGCGTAATAAATCACCTGGAGCAGAATAATAATTGCAAAAACGATCAGTGCTCCCACAAATCCAATAAGACCAATCAGGGTCGCATTGACGTCCTTTTCGCCCTGTACCTGGAGTTCGGTTTCAGTATCGGGGACAGTTTGGCTGTTCATCACTTGCCACCATCTGTAACTTATTCGATTCTGCCATCACTGATGTTGTAACGCTTCATTTTAAACCACCTCATGGTGGATCGCCTCGTTCAGACGCGGATCCCGCACCGGAATGGGGGGATAGCGTGTCAAACCTTTCAGAACGATTGCGATCACGATTCCGAACACGCCCACACCGCCAAGGATTCCACCAATCAGTGATAGGGGACCGACAGTGGGATGCCAGTTCGGTTTGATCAACCAGTACAGATCAAGCCAATGAAATACCAGCAACCATACGGCGAAGAATCCCAGCGTCCAGGGATTGCGCTTGATCGCCCGGGGCATCATTCCCACCAGTGGAATGAGCAGATGACCGAAAACAAGACCCAATGATACATACAACCATATTCCTTGTTGCCGTGGCAAATAGAACTGAGATTCCTCGGGAATATTTCCGTACCAAATGAGCATGTATTGCGAAAATGCTATATATCCCCAAAAAATGACAAATCCAAAAAGCAGTTTTCCCAGATCATGATAATGCTCAACAGTCACAACGCGGTGAGATAGGAGCCCGAGAGCCTGGGCGAGTAAAAGAATCAGAATCAGGCCCGCCAGTCCCCCCACAACGCATCCGGAAAAGATATACACCGGAAAAATGGTGCTGTACCACGCGGGTGCAAGCGACATCACCCAGTCGAATGCAGCCAAGGTCACGGTCACTGTGAAGAGAAGCGCAGCCGCGGGGCTCCATTTTTCCATAACCAGTGTCCAGCGCGGATCCCCATCTGTATCCTGTGCCAGGGACCGAGTCATGTAAAATCGCCCCAGCCACCACCATGCCGCCAGGCAAAAAGCTGCCCGCAATAAGAAGAAGGGAATATTCAAATAGATCGTTTTATGGCGTAATTGAGGATGGTGAAGAAAGAAATCACTAGCCGCCCAGGGATAAAGGTTCAATCCATCGATAAACAAAGTGACAGCGATAGGTAAAAAAGCGACGGCCACCAGCATCGGAGTGGTCCCGGCCATCAGTTCCGCGGTACGACGGACCGTGACGCTCCAGCCGGCACGGGTCAAATGTTGAAGAAATACGAAAAACAGTGCCCCAAGCGTGATGCTTACCAGGAAAGTGTAGTGCACAAGATAATCCTGCAACCACCCGGCCGGAGAACTGCTGGACAGCACAAAGCCCAGAACGATCGCGATGGCTCCGCCAATAATGCAGATCTGCGGTGCCCGAGACAACCCCGTCGTTGAGGGGTTCATCGCAGATTGAACCGTGGAAGTGGTATCCATCAATTCTGTCGCTTGCATTACCGATCCCATCTACGACATCGTCAAAAGTAAAATACTCTTCGCTTTATGCGCTCGTTATTCTTACGGCCGTCTATCTTTTGCGAGGTTGCTGTTCATGGGTTCGTCATGGATGAGGCCGCGACCTGCCGTGGATGCAGTGGCCGCCGCTTCTTGAAAATCCTCCGGGTACGGCGCGCGAGCCCGTTGGAGTGCCCGGACATACAGCACGATGGCCCAGCGATCCTCCGGCGGAATTTGGACAGCGTAGGGGGGCATGCTGTAAACGCCCTCGCGAACAATGCCCTGGGTGATCGTCTCGAAGATTTTGCCCACGGGTTGTTCGCGGACGGCCTGGCCGGTCAGGCTGGCGGGCGGAACCCACGTCGCTTCACCGCGGGCACGGGCCCGGCGGGAGGTCATGCCGTCGTACGGCCCCGCTTCACCCGTCCAGCCGTGGCATGTTGCGCAGTAAATGTCATACCGTTCGCGGCCGCGCCGCATGACTTCCTCGGTTACCCGAATCGGAAATTCAGTGAGATAGTCGCTGCCGATTTTCCCCGTGAGAAATCCCTCGGGTGGGGGCTCCCAGTGAGGATCGAACGGGACAGTCCCCGGCACTCGCGGACGCATCGCCCGACGGTCTTCAAACAGCGGGCTAACGGCCTGCGTCTGATATTTGGGCTGAAAGTCCATGTCTTTGATGATGTGAATGCGGGGCTTTTCCTGGGGAGTTTCCGTGGTGTGCTGTCGTGCCAGAGCGATGAACAGCGGCGGCAGGAGCGCCAGAACAGCCAGCACCAGCAATCCACGTTTGATGGCCACCGGGATGGTAGTATCGCCTTCCGGGGCGGGGCACAGTTCCACACTTTCCGCGCCAAGATTCCGCAGCCACTCGGCCGTTCGCTCCGGATGAAACTGAGGGTCTTTAGCCTCGATCGAGACCAGAAATGCATCGGTTGTCACCCGAGCGAATGAAGCTGCCGTACTTCCCGGATAGAGGAGGCGGGGTAATCCGTTAAGCACAATTGCGCCGAAAAAGGCGGTGAGGGCGGCAAACAGCACTGTCAGTTCGAAGATGATAGGAACGTTAGCCGGTAGACTGAAAAATGGTTTTCCACTGATGTTGAGGGGATAGGCAACTCCGTTGGCCCACCATTGCAGGACCAGGGCACCGAGTGCTCCCATCGCTCCCGCCCCTGCCACCAGCCAGGGGAGAATTGTGGGCCGGATTTTCATGGCCCGATCAAGGCCGTGGATCGGGAACGGAGTATGGCAATCCCAGTAACGGTAGCCGGCCGCTGAAATCTGCCGTGCCGCTGCCATCAGGTCGGCAGGAGAGCCAAACCGAGCCACGACGCCCACATAGTGTGGCTGGTGCGAATTCGGTTTTGTGGGGCTGTGACTATTGTCGTTCATAACGTCTCTAACGTGGTGCGTTCACGTACTATGACCGAACTTTTTTATCGCGCATATTCCAGTTCGGAAGGCGCGTGCTCTTCCGCGGCATGACGGTGATGGACATGGGCCTGGGGCAACACGGTTTTCACTTCGGCCATCGCCACCATGGGCAGATACCGGCAGAAGAGCAGAAACAGAGTAAAAAATATTCCGAAACTGCCGATCAGCATGAGAAAGTCAATGATCGTGGGCTTGTAAAGAGCCCAGCTCCCCGGGAGAAAATCGCGACTGAGCGAAGTTACGATGATGACAAAGCGTTCAAACCACATTCCAATATTCACAAATATGGCGATGATCCACATCATCCAGGGTGTAGTCCGGCATTTTTTAAACCAGAAGAGTTGAGGAATCGCCACGTTGCAAATGACCATCGTCCAGTATGCCCAGGCATACGGGCCCAGTGCCCGATTGAGAAAAGTGAAGAACTCGTATTTATTCCCGCTGTACCATGCCATGAAGACTTCAATGAGGTAAGCATAACCGACCATGAAGCTGGTCGCGAGAATAAATTTATTCATGTTATCCAGATGACGGAGCGTCACGAGTTCCTTAAGTCCAAAAAACTCTCGTGCTGGCACCATGAGAGTAACCACCATGGCGAACCCACTGAAAATTGCCCCCGCCACAAAGTACGGCGGAAAGATGGTGGTATGCCAGCCGGGGATTAAAGAGACGGCAAAGTCGAAGCTCACGACCGAGTGCACGCTGAGAACAAGAGGTGTCGCCAAAGCCGCCAAGAAGAGATACGCTTTCTCAAATCGGTGCCAGTGTCGCGCCGACCCTGACCAACCCAGCGAAAACAGGCCGTACAGTAACCTTGGCAGCGGGCGAGTTGCTCGATCGCGGAGTGTGGCCAGATCGGGGATCATCCCCAGGTACCAGAATAAAACGGAAACGGTCATATATGTGCTAACGGCAAACACGTCCCACAAAAGGGGACTTCTGAAATTTGGCCACATGCCCATTGGGTTGGGATAAGGTGCCAGCCAGTAAACGTACCACACGCGCCCCACGTGGATCGCCGGAAAGATCCCGGCACAGACCACGGCAAACACGGTCATTGCTTCCGCGAAGCGGTTGATACTTGTCCGCCAGTGTTGACGGAAGAGAAATAAGATGGCCGAAATCAGCGTGCCCGCGTGACCGATCCCCACCCAGAACACGAAATTGACGATGGGAAATCCCCAGAACACGGGGCTGTTGTTGCCCCAGATTCCAATGCCCGTCACAAAAAGGTAACCCGTCAGAGCGATGAACATCGCGGCCAGGGAAGCTGCCACGGCAAAGCTGACTTTCCAGGCAAGCGTGGCCCTGGGTCGCTCTGGAATCCGCGCGACCGTTTCTGTCACCGTTGCAAAATCGTGCTGGCCTATGACAAGCGGTGGTCGCGAGGTGGGATCGCTGATCGTGTTGTCCACTTCAGGTTGTCTGGAAATCATTGACGCCAGGCCCATGGAAGGTTCTCTTTCCCCCTGGTGGTCTTGCATCGAATGCTAATGAATTTACTTATGCAGTATGTTCCCGATTTGCAGCAGATTCGTCACTTTCCATTGCTTGCAGTGCCGGATGAGGGTTGCGAACCCGTGCGAGATACTTGGTACGCGGCTTGACGTTCAGTTCTGCCAGCATTCCATAGGCGCGATTTGAATGATGGAGTTGAGCGACCGCGCTTTTGGGGTCGGCCAGGTCGCCGAAGACGATCGCCTGCGCCGGACACACCTGCTGGCACGCGGTCTGGATTTCACCGTCTTTCAACGGACGGCGCTCGTTTTTGGCCTCGATTTTGGCATTCTGAATCCGCTGCACACAGTAGGTGCACTTTTCCATAACTCCCCGGGAACGGATCGTCACCTCGGGATTGTATACCATTTTCTGGACTTCATTCCGCGGATTGTCCAAATCCTTGTGATAATAGAAGTAATTAAACCGCCGAACTTTATAGGGGCAGTTGTTAGCGCAATATCGGGTGCCGATACACCGGTTATAGACCATGTCGTTAAGTCCCTCGTGGCTGTGGACTGTGGCGGCCACGGGACAAACTTGTTCGCACGGCGCCAACTCGCACTGCTGACACATGACCGGCTGATGCACTGTGCGAGGATTTTCGGGAGCCCCGGTGAAATAGCGATCAATGCGGATCCAGTGCATCTCGCGACTTCGCATCACCTGCGCCGGTCCGACCACGGGAATGTTGTTCTCGGCCTGGCAGGCCACGACGCATGCGCCGCAACCGATGCATTTCGAGAGGTCTACCGCCATGCCCCAGCGATGACCTTCGTAAGCATGTTCAGGCCAAAGCGATTCGAGCGGAGGATGATGCACCACCTCTTCCGCGGAATACGGCTCATGGGGATCGGTCAATCGTTGCAAGGTCACTTCCCGCACCAGTTCCCCTAACCGCTCCACCCGTCCCTGGAGACCAATTCGATCGATGAGATGATGGTCCTGAACACTGGCCAGCGGCTGGCTGTCGGGCAGTTTCGTCACTTTGACGCTGGAGAAAACAAACTGGGAAGCGTGTGATCGAAGCGCATAGGCGTTAACTCCCACGGAGGGGATGTTCTCGGTAGCCAGGCCCCCCACATGTCCTGCGGCGGTTCTCCCGTAGCCCAGGGAAACAATGACCGTCTGCGGTGGGATCCCGGGCACGACCACCACCGGCAAAACGAGCGCGGCACCGTTCACTTCAAGCCGGATGACCGAACCGTCTTTACAATCCAGACCGCGAGCGGTTTCCACGCCCATCACGGCAGCGTTTCCCCAGGTGAGGCGGGTCACCGGGTCGGGCCACTCCTGGAGCCACGCGTTGTTGGCGAACCGACCGTCGTACACCGAGTAGTCCGCGGTGAGCAGGACGGAGACAGCATCCTCGGTAGGTTTGTCACCCGCCACAAAGCGTTGCACGGCATCCGGAAAACTCTCCTTCTTTGCAGAGTCAGCCAGCTCGGTGAGCGAATTGACCTGACCCGTCCCGTCCCGGAACAGCCCCTGGGCAAGACATCTCTCCCAGTCCGAACCCTGCGTGTGGGGATACCGCGTTTGGAATGTCTCCTGCACCCAATCTTGAGCACTCTTTCGCGGATCAAGGAACAGCCCGAGCAATTCAATGAGGCTTTTGCCGCCCCAAAGCGGAGCGATCATGGGCTGCATGACGGTGTACGTGCCGTCCCAGGTCTCCGCGTCGCCCCAGGTTTCCAGAAAATGGGCCATGGGAACGTGCCAGCGACACGAAAGGGCCGTCTCGTCGGCGTAAAGACCTAGGTGGACGGAAAACGGCACCCGCTCGACAAGCTGGTGCAGCTTCATCGCCGCTGGAGCGCTGTAGACAGGGTTCGTGTCGGCAAACAAAATGTTCTGCACGTTGCCGGATGCGAGCAATTCGTGGAGTGCCTGCAGGCTTTCTGCGGACCGGGCGAGCATGGGGTCGGATACGGGGATATACAAAACTGGCCCACCCAGGTTTTCCAGCATCCTGTTGATCCGCGCGACAGCCGCATGCACTTCCGGGGCCAGCCAGGTCCCTGCCGCCACCGCGGAGCGGCCTCGGTGTTGCCATAGATCTTCCGCGACTGCTTTGAGAAATGCTGCAGGATACTGCGCCCTCGGTGATTGATCGGAGGTGGAGCCGATATCCGGCAGCGATTCCCCGGCGGCGAGTCTTGCCAGACAAGTTTCCAATGCAGCCACAAACGCGGAGATTTCGCCAGGAGGGAGTGGCAACCGATGGTCCGCGGACGAACCGGTCAGGGTCCAGCGGGTTTCGACCGCATAAAGCCGGGACATGCGGTCAGGGTTTCCGTCTCGCGTGGCGGCAAAGTCCCGGGCAGCCCGGACATGTCCCGCCGACTCGAAAAACAGGTCGGCGTCCAGCGCGAGGATGACTCTGGCCTGATCCAGCCGATAGACGGGGCGGGCTTCCACCCCGAACACATCCCGCGTCCCCCTGCGGACAAAGTCATCATGAACAGGTTCGTAGGTGAACCACTGTGCCTTCGGCCAGCGCTGTTCGAGAAGTTTCCGCAATCGCCGCACAGTGGGGGAGGACGTCGCCGAAGTGACAAACACCCAGTTTTCCCCATTGGGCGTGGCCGTCATCCGTTGCCGCAGGGCCGCCGTGAAGTCCTCCCAAGAGCGAACCACCCATTGCCCGTCGGAACGTGCGACGACATCGCGACTTCGGTCCGGGTCGTAAAGTTGCAGGACGGCAGCCTGGGCGAAGCTGTCCGTTCCACCCAGGCTCGTTGGATGAATGGGGTTGCCTTCCAACTTGATCGGCCGTCCGTCCACGCATGTAGCTACCAGCCCCGTGACTTCACCGGACAAGTCCATGGCGGTGGCGAAGCGTTCGGGCTTGCCCGGGATTCGACCAACCGGGCGATGAACGAATGGGGCGATTTCCGTTTTTTCCCAGCGGCATCCGGCTAAGCCGGCGAGGGTAAACGAGGCGGCCATCAGTTGCAGCCACCGCCGTCGGGAAAGGCCCTCGAGGGCCACACCGTGAGGAAACTCCTTGGCAATCCATTCACGGAATTCCGGAGTATCTGCCAATTCGTCCAGTGTCCGCCAGTAGCGCGGGCTATTACCGGCAGTTGGCTCACCTTGGCGACTCATCGATGACATGTCGAACAACTCGTCGAGGGTTGAATGTTGTTTTTCCGTCGCAATTCTTCACCTATTCGTTGCTGTTCTTCCGGAGATCCCGCCTGCCAGGCGAGATTGGTGATCTGATCCTGCGGACGGAGGTGTGGCTCGGGATTGCGATGGCATTCCAAGCACCAACCCATTCGCAAAGTCCTTGCCTGATAGACACGTTCCATGCGGTCCACACGATCGTGGCATTCCACGCAACTGACGCCGCGGTTGACGTGGGCACTGTGGTCGAAATAAACAAAATCGGGCAGATCATGGACACGCACCCAGGGAATCGGCTGGCCGGTGGCGTAACTTTCTCGCACCAGTGCCAGTTTGGGACTGTTCGGCGCGATCCGATCATGGCAGTTCATGCAAATTTCCGTGGACGGGATTGCCGCATGAGCTGCTTTTTCCACGGTGGTATGACAGTAGCGACAATCCAATCCCAGTTCGCCTGCATGGAGGGCGTGGGAGAAAGGGACGGGTTGCGTCGGGGAGTAGCCGATGTCGATCGTTTGCGGATCGGCAGCAAACCACGCGACGCCCAGGAGATAAAGCGGCACAAACAGGAGGATCGCTCCAAAGAGGGGGCGAGCACGATCGAACCACAATGGTAAGTAAGGCTTGGACATACCGAGTTGTTAAACCACTGCCGGAATTGATCGCGATGTCACCACCGGGATGGGGACCTTCCCAAACACGGCGACCCCAGTTGGTCCGAACAATCGGAGGCGCACCAGACCTCCCAGACCAAGGGAGAGCCCGCCCGGACGCGACCCCTTGCAACCGCAACCTACCATGGGGCCTGCAAGTGGGTGTGAGCCCCTCCCAATGTGTGCCGTTTATTACAGGCACAAGTTACCTGTCCACATCAATGGATTATAAGCGGATTGGTTGCGAAGGTGATGAGGGAGGTCGGGAATGCCATTGGCTCACAGCCCGACGCCAGAGTTTAAGCAATAGGCCAACGCCAATCGGGAGCAAATCTGCACAAAAGAATCATTTTTGATTGGCGTGAACACGCACAAAGTGTTCATGTAACGCAAGAGGCAGGCCTCCGGTTTTTTCCGGACAGTTTGGAAAGTCTCGATGTCGGCAGCAAACCGTGGAGTTGTTTTGTTTCCCGGGGTATGCGATGGACAAAACGAGGCCGCGGAAGGCGTCCCCCAAGAAGATTGGGGGGTCGGGTTTCACCCCGGCCCCCCACGGCGTTTTCAACCTGATCGTGAGAGTCAGGCGTGGACTCCCTGCTGCAGCGCCTGTTCGATCAGATTCAATGTTTCGTCGATCTGCTCAATGCTGGTGAAACCGATTGTGAAGCAGTCCACACAACCCAGGCCCAAAACGTACTTGAGAGATTGAAGTCGCTCATCGCGGGAGTTGAGGCCGGTCTCCCCGTAGATTTTCATCCCGATAATACCCCGGCCAGCGTCGTGCATCTTCTTGAGGACTGCCGCCACATCTTCCGGCTTGCCGTCCATCTTCATGCCGAAGGGGTTGATCCGAGCGAGCTGAATGTCCACCCAATCGACATCCACGGAGGCAACAAGTGGCTCCCAACCGTGGCAGGAAACACCCACTGCTTTCACCCGTCCCTTCTGCTTTTCCTCGTAGAGTGCATCCATGACGGGACGCATCTCGGTGGGCCATGTGGGCGTGGTCATGCAATGCATCAGGACGGAGTCAATATAGTCCACCCGGAGTTCCCGGCGGAACCGCTCAATATCGGCGTGGAGGACCTCGGCACTTCTTGCGCGGGTCTTGGTTTGGATGAAATACTTTTCTCGAGGTACCTTCTGGAGCGCCAAACGAACAAAGATGTGGGTGCTGTAGTTGTCGGCCGTGTCGATGTAGTGGATGCCGCGGTCAAGGGCGTGGCGGACCATTTTGGTGAAGTTGTCACTGCCCATTGCCAGTTGCTGACTCCCCCCAACGGTGCCTGTGCCGATACCGAGCACCGAAGTCTTCAGACCCGTTCGTCCCAGGGTGACGCGATCCACCCCGCTTTTAATGTCGGGCATGTGCGGGTGGCCGAATGTCCAGCGACCCGCCAAAGCAGCGCTCCCCGCTGCCGCCATCCCTGCCAAAAACGCTCGTCGCGAAACGTTCATCATGGTCCGGACCTCCTCGCTTCTCTAATTCAGGACAAGTGCCGCGTTCAGCCTGTGTCGACCACTTCCCGGGTGCGGGCTCACACCCAACCGCAGACCCGGGACGCGCATCATTGTACCGCCGGTTCCGGGGGAATCCAGCTTCGAGATTGTCGTATTTCCATTCCATTAATCAATGATGACTAATCGTCTGATATTTGAAAAATCGTCAAAGTTTGACATGCAACGAGCCGATGAGCAGGGCGGCATGGAAACAGGACAGACAGGTTTAGTACTCCAGATGAGAAGATAAAGAAGAGAGGCAATTCGCATGGTCAAAACATCGGCAAACTGGCGGCAGTTTGCGAAGGGGCTTATCCGCAGTTTTGGGCTCGAGGTGCGTCGCATCCCGCGTTTTTCGGCCGGTCACACGCCCGTCGAGGATATTCATCCGTATGCCGATTACGCCCCGTGGTTGGGCGATGATGAGTTTTTAATGGTTCACGAAAAAATTCGCAACCACACGCTTGTGGACCGCTACCGGTGCTGGGAACTTTGGACGTTGGCGGCGGAAGTTCGCTCGGTCGCGGGGATACTTTTGGAAGTGGGAGTTTGGCGGGGCGGAACAGGAGTCCTCCTGGCCTATCGTGCCCTGCAACTGGGAATTGATTCCCCAATTTTCCTGTGCGATACATTCAGGGGTGTCGTCAAGGCCTCGGAGAGCGACAACTTCTACAAAGGAGGCGAACACGCGGACGCCTCGCCCGAAATCGTCGCGCAGCTTGCAAAGAAATTGGGGGTTACCCGCATCGAGATTCTTCCAGGAATTTTTCCGGACGAAACGGGCTCTTTGATTCCACCCGGCCCCATTCGGTTTTGCCATATTGATGTGGACACCCACGACTCCGCAGCGGAGTGTTTCGCATGGGTTTGGCCGAGGCTGTCGCCCGGCGGGATTGTTGTGTTCGACGATTATGGATTCAGCCTGTGCGCGGGAGTAACCCGCTTCGTCGAGAGTCTCCGCGGGCAGCCGGGTCGGGTGGTCGTGCACAACCTCAACGGCCATGCCGTGGTGATCAAGACGGGGATGTGAAAGCGCATGCCCACGGACCACACACGAAGCGCCCCGCTGTTCCGATAAGCGAATCCGTGTACCCGGGGTGTGACAATGGGAAAAAAACAGGAGCAACCACTAAATTGCTCCCGTGGTGATCGTTTTTGCTTGGAAAGCTTGCGATCAGCGGAATACGGCCTTCGGTTCGCCGGGGTCCCATCCGTTAGTACAATCAGCCGCGCCTTACCAGAGCGGTGAGCCGGCGGCCTGGAGCGCTGCCTTGGCTTGCTCGACGACCCGATCGAACCCTTCGGGATCGTTGACCGCCATTTCGGCGAGGCTCTTTCGATCCAGTTCGATACCCGCCTTCTTCAGCCCATCGATAAATCGGCTGTACAGCATACCTCGCTGACGGACGGCGGCACTGATGCGGGTGATCCACAAGCGGCGGAATTCGCGCTTCCGAACCCGACGGTCCCGGTACGCGTAGACCCCTGCCCGAATCAGAGTTTCCTTGACAGTTCTCAGGAGTCGCCTGCGTCCGCCTACGAAGCCTTTTGCCCGACGAAAGAGCTTTTTTATACGGCGTCTGCGCGTTGCACTCGTTCTGGTTCGCATGGTATGACTCCCTCAGCAAGCGGGAACCAGGCCCCTTCAGAATCCTGAAGGCGTTTAACCCTGCCCGTCCCGCAAAATCTCAAACAAAGCGTGCGGACACCACTCCCCAATTGCGCCACGGATGGCCCTTTATTCGGCGGGCCCATCAGGTACGAATGAGCGGGATGATCCGCTTGGCCTCTACTTTGGAAAGGAGATCCGTTCCCCGAAGCTGCCGGCGCCGCTTTTTTGACTTCCGCGTCGCCAGGTGGCTTGTGCCGGCACTTCGGTGTTTCACCTTTCCCGTGGCCGTGATCTTAAACCGTTTTGCCGCGGCTTTCTTTGTCTTTTGCTTGGGCATGGAACGACAACAACCTTCTCTCGAGAAATCAACTGATAGCCTATGCTCCGGCATGATGACAATGCCCCAAGCGGATTTGCCGCGCGCTGGGGCACGCCCAGTGTAATCATGTGGAAAAAACCAATTCTACCTGGTACAGGGTTGCGCGTGAAGCGGGCGTGGTGCCAGTTCATCCCCGCTGCCTGCTTTTGCATAGCCCTACGGCATTCCCCAGGCACAGTGGGTTGTAGGGGCAATTCCTGAACTGCCCCTACCGTCTCAGCGGCAACTGAACCGAAGAATTGGAGCCCGACCGGTGAGATCGATTATCCAAGCTTGCAAAGCGGACCTGACCGGCAGGTCCCTCCGAGTTGAATCTCGCTCCCCCGCGAACCTCTGGGGGGTCCATGTCCCTGTCGGCAAGCGAAATTGGGGGTGAGCCAGGGCACCGCGGAAATAACGCACCTATTGCGGCGCGTGCCTTTCGACCCTTCCTGAAAACTTCGGCCAGCAGTGCAAGAAAACCCGCCACGTTGTGAATCGGACAGCCCCTGCGGTTGAACCTGCGCGATGGAGACAGGGTGTTGGCAGACAAAAACAGGCCCAGTGGGTCTGGCAAATGCTCGGCCGCGGGGAGGCGGACGGTCGAGACTTGCTCCAGACCATGGGCCTCAACTCAGTATATCCATCGTTGGCAGAAAAATCTAGCTGAGCGCTATCTTGATTTGGTTGCATCGCCCGTGCAAGAGTTCGATCACATGTCGAGTATATCTCTTCGGTGCAGGTCAATGGCACCCTCGCGATTGCCATGCTTATGTTTTGTCGACCGCCATTACCGAATCGTCTGACGCGTCTCCCGGACGGCTGCATGGGTCCAGAATTACCTTTTATGCAAAAAACGCGGGCGATCCCCCCTTTTGGATGATATTGAGGCACAGCGACAACACTTCCCGTACTTCGAACGCTGGCCTACATTTCAGTATCACAGAACCGAGCATGGCCTCGGAGCGATTTGGTGAAACTATGCTCCACGCGAATCGGACAGCGGGTCTCTGCTAGTTGTTTTTGGCTTCCCCAAAGTTGTTTTGCCGGACGGGTTGGTGTCCGGAACGAGACTCACTGAGGCGCGAAAGGCGAACCAATGCGGGCTGAATTGATCAATCCGTTCATGCGATCACTTCAGAAGACGTTTACCACGATGCTCAACTGTCCCGTCCGGCGGACGAGTTTAACGGTGAAGGAGGACTGTCGGGCATGCCACGAGGTGAGCGGCGTCATCGGCTTGACGGGCAAAGCTGTCGGTGCAGTGGTTCTCAGTTTATCCCGAGAGGTGGCCCTCAAAGCCGCTTCGACCCTCCTGTGCACGGAGATGTCCGAAATCAATGACGATGTGCTGGATGCCGTGGGGGAACTCACAAACATGGTGGCAGGGGGCGCCAAAGCCGAGCTCGAGGAGTTCCAACTGGCAGTCAGTTTGCCCAACGTGATCACGGGAAAACAACACGAAGTCCACTTCCCCTCCAACGTCACGCCCATTTCCATTCACTTCACATGCGATTGGGGCGATCTGTCGCTCGAGGTCGGCCTGGCATTGCTCCCCAGTATGGAGGGGATTTCTGCCCCGCGGGAGCAACTCCTGGGGCAGTCGACCTGATGACGTGGCTCGACGGGCGCGGTGAGACCAACCGGGAGCAACTATTTAGGTGTGGTCCGTCAGCCGTGATTGAACCTTGGGCGTCTCCTCTGACTCGGCGAAGGCCTCCTCAAAACCACGCGAGTGGTTCGAAACCAAGGCCCACCCCGTTCAAAACTGCCGTTCCCACGGTTCCGTCTGTAATCCGGAACATGGAAGGGTAGCGATCCTCCCAGCCGCGATTAGCTGCCGGGCAGTATTGTCGGGCATTGCCTTCGATGGCAGCCACGCCAGGGATGCGGGCGGCAAGCGAAGCCGAATGGAGGAAGGAATATCCCGGGCACGTGAGATCCTGCACGCACAGGAACAGTTTGTATTTTTGCGCGGCTGCCGCCATGAGAAGGGCTTCCGAGTGGCCCTTGCAGGTCTTCAGTGCAACTCCCGAGTAGCCCATCTCGCGACTGAGAAGAAGACTTTCAAAATCCACGAGAGACTCATCGATCACAACGGGCTTGATCTCGGCTGCCCGGTGCATCCGATTTTCGGGGTGGGCACGGAGATCGCGATGGGTGGGCTGCTCGATATACTGAAGACGCTCGAAGGCCTCAGGCGAGTGCTCCTTGATACGCGTCAAGAATTCCAGGACATATTCGACGTTCTGGCAGCGTTCGTTGAAGTCGGCTGAGTAGAACCATCTGTCGCACCCGCGCTTGCGCTGCGTCTCGGCGGTCACAGCGTGGATCGCCAGGACCCGTTCCACATCCCAGCGAAGATCGTCACCGTTGAGCTTGATCTTAAGGTGCGTGAGACCATTGAAGGTGATCCACTCGGGGAGCGTTTCCGGGAGTCCGTCGTTGAGACGTTCCTTGATATCCGCATCGGTGAGGGGGTCCAGCGCGCCCACCAGGTGATAGAGCGGCATCCGCGGCCTCGGTTCCCGATAAGTGTATTGATCGAGATACTCGCCACGGAACTCTGCAGACAGGTGATGTGACAGATCTGCGTTGACAAAATCTTTGCCCAGCACATTGTAAGAGTTCTGTTCCAGGGCCCGGCCGTAGGCGTCATGGAGCGCGGCTTCAAACGGACTGGCTGCGACGAGCTGGGCAAGACGGGGCATTCGTTCGGAAAGACGCAGGTGCTCCTCGACTGAGCGCGCCACATAGTCGTAGGCAGATGACCATTCCTCGGTTATTTCGAGAGGATGACCGGTACCTTTGTATTCGCCCAGCCAGGACTGGAACTGACTGCCGAAAAGAACCATTGCTTGAAGGGTTTTGTCGGGCGGCACTTCTTGGCTTGGCCAGGCCCAGACATTCCCCACGGGCATGGAGCCGAACCCCCGAGCCCGCCGTCCGCCCCGGGTTTCCACCTCGATGACGACATTTCGCAGAATGACGTTGGTCACCACCCGACCACCGAATTTCATCGGGGTTCGGTAGGCGTATTCTTCGGTATTTGTGTCCACACGCAAAATGCGGATGTCTGTGGTCCTGCTCATTCCGGTGGTCTCCCACACTACGCGCCGGGATGGGGTGGGACATGTCCTCGCTACGGTTCGGCCAGCGGCAAATCTTCGTGCCTCTGATTTTCCCCGGGAGAAAAGCGCTCGGCAAGACGCGGTAACGAAAGAAAGAGCTTGGACAGGGGTCGAAAAGCAGCCGTAACAAGCCCGTTCCTGCGAGCAATCGTGGAGCACCACTCGTGCCGGCTAAAACTCATCGAAACCATCGCAAAGTTGTTGCGTAAATAGTGGCAAGACTCAGGTGGTTAATCATGTAAAAGAATTAATAACTGCCCAATCTGTCACATAAAAGCGAGACTATAGCTCCTGGTCGCGTCCGGCAAAGTGATGTAAGTTTTTCAATATGAGACACAAGTTATTGAGCGGAACAGGCTAAAGAGTCAAACGCCGGGAGGGATTCGCGTGGACGAACAGAAAATTGTAACGCCCGCACCGGGCACGTCTTCAGGGTGTCTCTGTGGGGAAGCTACGGAAGAAGAAAAGCTCGCCCAGCTTGACGATATTCTCGCGCAGTATCGCGATGTGCCGGGGGGGCTCATTCCCGTGCTGCAGATGGCGCAGACGATCTTTGGATACCTGCCCGAGCCGGTTTTGAAGCGAATCGCGCGGACATTCGGTAAACCCCTCAGCGAGGTCACCGGTGTTGTCACTTTTTATTCCTTTTTTAATACGGTCCCACGCGGCCGGCATATGATCCGGGTGTGTTTGGGGACCGCGTGCTATGTTCGGGGAGGGAAGCAGGTGTTGGCGGCGCTGCGGGAGGAACTGGGGATCGACGTGGGGGAAACGACTTCAGATCGGACTTTCTCTCTCGATGTGGGCCGTTGTTTCGGTGCCTGCGGTCTCGCCCCCGTCATCATGATCGACAACGACGTTCACCAAAGGGTTAAGGTGTCCCGCCTTGGTGAACTCCTCCAGAAGTATCGCAATGGGGACAAATGACCATTTCCAATCCCCCGGGGAGATCCTGGGGTTCAAGAGAATCCACGAAGGTGGGGGCTCTCCGACGAAGACGATCTTTCGTTTTCGAGACTTTCCATCGAGAGTGCTTCCCTGAAACACATCGTTGCACGAAAGTTTTTTTCATATCAGTTTGTGTAATCTTCGGTTTGGAAAAACCACCGACAGGTAAGTGCCTATGAACCGGCCACGGATCACAAGTGTTGAACAGCTCACCCACTGGCGTGACGAGCTTCGAACACGACGGGCTTGTTGGCAACAGAACGGGGGGAGAGAAGTCCGCATTTGCACAGGCGCCGGTTGCATCGCCTCCGGATCGCTCCGCACAAAAGAAGCCCTTGAGCAGAACCTTGAGGAAATGGGGCTGCGAGAGCAGTGGCGGATCGTCGGAACGGGCTGCATGGGGCCATGCTTCGGTGGACCGGTCCTCATGGTGGAAGACATTGTGTACGAGCACGTCCGTCCGGAAGATACCGCCCAGCTCGTTCGTGAGCATTTCCTGCAAGGAAAGATTGTCGAGCGTCTCACCCACCGTCGGCCGGATGGCAGGCACGTGGCGCGAATCGGCGAGATCGATTTTTTCAAACGGCAGGTAAAAATCGTCCTCCGCAATTGCGGCGAGATCGATCCCACGCAGATCGAAGACTACATTGAGCGAGACGGTTACCAGGCGCTGGCAAAGGTCCTTCAGCAGCGGAATCCCGACTGGGTGATTGAGACTCTGCGACAATCCGGGCTCCGCGGTCGGGGGGGAGCGGGATTTCCCACCTGGCGAAAATGGGATGCGGCTCGCAGGCAGGCGGACCCCATCAAGTATGTGGTTTGCAACGCTGACGAGGGCGACCCCGGAGCGTTCATGGATCGCAGCGTTCTGGAAGGTGATCCCCACAGCGTCATCGAGGGGATGGCCATTGCTGCCGCGACAATTGGAGCCTCCCGGGGCTTTGTTTACGTGCGGGCGGAATATCCCCTGGCCGTGGAACGTCTCCAAATCGCCATCGCTCAGGCCAGAGAAGCGGGCCTGCTCGGAGAGAACATTCTTGGTCTGGGGTTTGACTTCGACATCGAAATCCGCATGGGTTCAGGGGCTTTTGTATGCGGCGAGGAAACCGCTCTTTTGACCTCGATCGAGGGCAATCGGGGAGAGCCGCGTCCGCGGCCGCCGTTTCCCGTGGAAAGGGGTCTGTGGGACCATCCCACCGTGCTGAACAACGTGGAAACACTGGCCAATATCCCCGTTATTGTTCTGCGTGGGGGTGAGTGGTACGCGCAGTGGGGTACGCCCAAAAGCCGCGGCACGAAAGTATTCGCGCTGGCCGGTGGGATCAAACATGCGGGGCTCGTGGAAGTCCCGATCGGCATGCCCCTTGGGGATTTGATCTATGACATCGGCGGTGGCACGGCCTCCGGCAAACCATTCAAGGCCGCGCAGATTGGAGGGCCTTCCGGCGGGTGTGTGCCCCGGCAGCATTTGAACGTTCCGTTGGACTACGAGTCCCTGGCTGAACTCGGGGCCATTATGGGCTCTGGCGGGCTGATCGTCATGGACGACGACAGTTGCATGGTTGATGTTGCCCGATATTTCCTGGAGTTTGTCCAAGACGAATCCTGCGGCAAATGCGTGCCGTGCCGCGTGGGCACCAAGCGGATGTTGGAGATTATGGAGCGGATCTGCAACGGCCAGGGCGAAGAGGACGATGTGGAACGCCTCATCGAACTTGGCGAAATGGTCAAGGAAACATCGTTGTGCGGGCTGGGACAGACGGCGTCCAACCCGGTCCTTTCCACCATTCGTCACTTTGGTGCGGAGTACGTGGAGCACATCCGCGATAAGCACTGTCGAGCGGGCGTGTGCTCGGCGATGGTGGCAGCCCCGTGCGAAAGCGCGTGTCCTGCCAACGTGGACATTCCCGGTTTTATCGCCCTTGTGGCAGAGCGGCGTTATGCCGAAGCGCTTCGGCTCCACCGCGAACGGAATCCCTTTGCTGCTGTCTGTTCGCGGGTCTGCTTCCACACGTGCGAGGACAAGTGCCGCCGGGCTTCACTGGATGCTCCGGTCGCAATCCGCGCGATCAAACGGTTCATGGTCGATCAGGAGGTGACGCTGCAAGTTCCAGAAATTCGGGAAAATCCCAAGAATGCAAAGAGAAAAATTGCCATTATTGGGGCGGGACCTGCTGGGCTGACCTGCGCATATTTTCTGGCACGGCTGGGCTACCGACCGGAAGTTTTCGAGGCAGAACAGCGGCCAGGAGGCATGCTCGTCCAGGCAATCCCGGCTTATCGTTTGCCCAGGGAGGTCGTCGCTCGAGAGGTCCGCATGATCGAGCAGATGGGCGTGGAAATCATCACGGGCATGGCCCTTGGCCGAGATTTCACCCTCAGCAGTTTACGCGCCCAGGGCTACGATGCGGTGTTTCTGGGCGTGGGTGCTCCTCAGGGGGCCAAGCTCAACATCCCCGGGGAGAACGCCCAGGGCGTGGAAGACGCGCTGAGTTTCCTGCGGACATATAACATCCGCGGATCGGTGCCTGTGGGGCGTCGCGTGGTGATTGTCGGCGGGGGTAACTCCGCGATTGATGCAGCCCGCACCGCGATCCGTCTGGGCGCGGAGAGCGTCGTGGTCGTTTATCGGCGAAATCGTGAGGCCATGCCGGCCTATGAGGAAGAGATCACGGAAGCCGAGGCCGAGGGCGTGCGTCTCCAGCTTCTCACGGCACCCGTGGAGGTTCTCACCGAAGGAGGGCGCGTGGTGGGCCTCAAGTGCGTTCCCGTTCAGTTGGGTGAGTTTGACCGCTCCGGACGTCGCCGCCCCAAAGAAGCGGGGGAGGCCTTCTGTATTCCGGCGGATCAGATACTTGTCGCAGTGGGGCAGACCCTCGACCTGGAGGCCCTCTGTGGTGACGTCGAACTCCGCAAGAACAATCGGGGGTTCATCGATGTGGACCCGGTCACCGGCCAGACGTCACAGCGGTGGATCTTTGCCGGCGGAGATGCCGTGACGGGGCCGGCCTCGGTGGTGGAAGCCGTGGCTGCGGGAGAACGGGCGGCGGTGGGAATCGACATGCTGCTCACCGGCGAGAACCACGCCTTCTGGCGTGAACCCCATCCGGTGGAAACGTCTTTTGATCCCGATGCCGAGCCGGAACCCACGCCTCGCGAGCCCCTCCGGCTGCTGCCGGTCGAAAGACGTCGCCACAACTTTGACGAAGTGGAACTTCCCTGGCCGGAACCTGTGGCGATCCGGCAGGCGCGACGCTGCCTGCGGTGCGATTATGGGAAACGCAACTCCCATCAGGTGGTTTTACACCAGTTAGGAGAAATTTGATCGAAGTGCATTCCGGTAGGGCGAGCCATGCATTCCAGCGCAGTGAGTGAAGCAATCAGCCAGAACGCAGTACCAATGGTCAGAATTGCCATCAACGATCACGAGATGGAAGTGCCGGAAGGCACGACGATCCTTTGTGCCGCAAAGAAGGCCGGGATCCGTATTCCAACGCTCTGTTTTGTGGAAAGCCTCAAGCCTGTGGGGGCTTGCCGGGTCTGCGTGGTGGAAGTGGAAGGAGTCCGCAACCTGGTGGCTTCCTGCGCGACGCGGGTTTGGGAAGGAATGCGCATTTACACCAATACATCCCGGGTTCGTCGAGCACGGACCGCCGTGGTGGAACTGCTTCTTTCGGAACACAACGGAGAGTGCCAGACGTGCGATCGCAACGGGAATTGTGAGCTGCAATCCCTTGCCGCCGAGCTGGGGATTCGGGAAATCAGCTACCGAGGCGAACGGGCACGCAAACGGTTGGACTTGTCAACACCGGCCCTTGTGCGGGACAGCGGCAAGTGCATCAAGTGCCGGCGGTGTGTCAGCGTGTGTAATGAAATTCAGAATGTGGGCGCGTTATTTCCGCAATTCCGCGGATTTCACACCGTCATTGGCCCTGCGCTGGGAAGAGATCTTGCCACGGTCGCCTGTGTTCAGTGTGGACAGTGTGCTGCAATCTGCCCGGTCGGTGCGATTTCTGAGCGCGACCATGTGGACATGGTTTGGGCAGCACTGGACAACCCTGATAATTTCGTGATCGTGCAGACCGCTCCCGCCATCCGAGCCGCCTTGGGCGAGTGCTTTGGCTATCCGCCCGGCACTCTTGTCACGGGTAAGATGGTGGCGGCACTGCGGCGTCTCGGTTTCGATGCAGTTTTTGACACCAACTTTGCCGCGGATCTCACCATTATGGAGGAAGGGACCGAGTTTCTCACGCGGCTCCGCAAAAAGTTTGCCGAAGGCGCGGATGTTCGGCTCCCGATGTTCACGAGTTGTTCTCCAGGATGGGTCCAGTACATGGAGTATTTCCATCATGAACTTCTGGGGAATCTATCAACCTGCAAATCGCCCCAGCAAATGTTCGGCGCCGTGGCCAAAACGTATTACGCGAACAAACTGGGCAAGCGGCCAGATGATATTTTTGTCGTCTCCGTGATGCCGTGCACGGCCAAAAAGCTTGAGGCCGCCCGTCCGGAAATGACGGCCAGCGGAACTCGTGACGTGGACGCTGTCCTGACCACCCGGGAACTGGCCAGAATGATCCGTGTGGCGGGTATCGACTTCACATCGCTCCCCGATGAGCAGATGGATGCGCCGCTGGGGCTATCCAGCGGGGCAGGGGTCATTTTCGGACATACTGGGGGAGTTATGGAGGCTGCCCTGCGCACGGTTTACGAATTGATCACCGGCCGCGAGCTTCCTACGCCCAACCTTCACATTCCCGGTTTGGCTGGACTGGAGGGAATCAAGGAAGCAGAGATCCCACTCACGCAGCTCAAGCCGGAGTGGAGCTTTCTCGAAGGAATCACCCTTCGCGTGGCTGTGGCCCATGGTCTGGCCAATGCGGAACGCCTGATTCGGGCAATCGAGAAGGGGGAAAGGGAATATCACTTTGTGGAGGTGATGGCGTGCCCCGGCGGCTGCATCGGCGGTGGCGGTCAACCCCGTTACACAGACAACCGTGTCCGCCTTGCCCGAATCGCCGCGCTCAAAAAGGAGGATGAACAGAAATCAATCCGCAAGTCCCACCTGAATCCCCAGATTCAGCAACTTTATGCGGAATTCCTGGGACAGCCTCTCGGCGAGATGTCGCATCGCCTGCTGCATACCCGCTATTTCACCCGGGACCCAAACTGAACTTCGCCTGGCACCTTTACTTTCGGGCATCCTCGTCATGGGGATCGCCCTAAAAAAGATCCCCCCGGGCAAGTACCCAGGGGGCGGAGGGTGTCATGTCGGGCACGCGGAATGCTCACCACGGACCGCGGATGTAGTAGTATCCGAATTGGTCGGTATCCTGAGGCCATGCCGGGGTGGGGCGAAGCGGCACAGCCCCTCCCATCGCAGGTCCCGGCCAGTTGCGTGTGAATTGATGGTCAATGGTGGTCACCCGCATGTTTCCCACTCCCCAGCCCCAATGGGTCTGAAACTCCGCAGTGGGGGGAACAACCACCGCCACGGGGGCTCCCCATGCGCCGTTGTAATAGTCCCCGTACCACGGAGTGCACATGGCGCGTCGGGCGGCCCTTTTTCCAAAAAACGTGTTTTCAACGGCGAGAAGATTGCTCGCCGCGAAGCCCATTGTCAGGGCCATCGCCGCAGCGATCATGATGGTTGACTTGGCTTTCATGGTTTTTGTCCTCATCGACGCAAGCTGACGTTCCTTCTTCGAGCCGACGGAAAAGGTTTCGCCTGGATCTGTTGAATCGCCCTCGTCGCTCTCCTCAATCGTCTTTCACCCACCGACTGCGCGAAGCTGCGGGGTTGACACTCTCACCACCAGCAGACGCTGACCCGCGTCCAGCCTCCCTGCGGGTTGTTTCTTACAAATACCTTTCTGTGGGGATACAGAAACTCATGGGGATAAAGTGGCTGATAGGTGACCCAGGTGTGGCCGACGTGAGGAGGCGTCGGAACTGGCGCGACGTAAAGAGGGGCCGAGATCGCCCCCGGTGCGGCCGGCGCCCAGTAGCTGGGGAACAGATCCCCCGCCCTGTGATTGCGGGCATCGGAACTGCCCGGTTCATGAGCCGTGGCCGGGGCCAGGCCCTGGAATATCCCCATCGCCAGACCTAACACCAGGCCCAGCAACCAACGTGACATCCTCCGTCGATTGGTCGGTCCGCCGTTCATCATCCGTATCCTTTCTGCGAATGGTCCATCCGTGTCATCGTGAAACGATCTGAAAACCCGCCTGCCGACGTCATCTGGGGATTGGTCCTCCTTTATAGAGGATTCGGCCACTCTGGACAAAAACAGTGAGACTTTATAAAAGGAGTTCAAGGGGCTCGCGATTTGTCGCAGGTGTGAAACACCTCTCCTGTGGGTGTAGCTCGTTACAATCGCTATAACTGGAATTTCCTTCCTTGTTTTGTTTTTGACACGGACGTGTGATCCCGATGGGAGTGTCTACCGCAAAGCAAGACCAGCAGAGTCATCAGACCGTTGATCAATCATCTCAGACGGTTCAGTTGGAGGCTCCATCCCCAGCAGGCGGGAATGGGCGACTGCGTCCTCGGGTGAGCGCGGAAGCCCTCGCCGCCAAGCAGCGCGAGATCTCCGTCAGCGAATTCTTCGCCAAAAACCGCCACCTGTTGGGGTTCGACAATCCGCGCAAAGCACTGTTGACGGCCGTCAAAGAGGCCGTGGACAACGCCCTTGATGCGTGTGAAGAGGCCGGCGTGCTGCCCGAGGTGTGGGTCCGCATCGACCCCACCGGAGAAAATCGCTATCGCGTGATTGTGCAGGACAACGGACCGGGCATCGTCAAAAAGCAAATCCCTCTCATTTTTGGAAAACTCCTCTACGGTTCGAAATTCCACCGGCTTCGGCAGAGTCGCGGACAGCAGGGAATTGGCATCAGCGCGGCCGGTATGTATGGCCTTTTAACAACGGGAAAACCGGTGAGCATTGTTTCCAAAACCGGCCCCAAAAAGCCTGCTCATTTCTATCAAATTCAGATCGACACCAAAAACAACCGGCCGGAAATTGTCAACGGCAAAGGGGACGGCGTCGATATCCCGCCAAACGAAAATATTGGTGAGTTCCTCAAACCGTTCGATCTGCCCTGGAACGAGGTAGAACACGGTACGCTGGTGGCCATCGAGCTTGAGGCCAAATACCAGCGAGGACGGGGAAGCGTCGATGAGTACCTGTTTCAGACCGCCATCGCGAATCCCCATGTAGCGCTCCACTACCAGGATCCCGAGGGCAAGACGCGAGACTTCGTCCGCGTTGCGGAGCAGTTGCCGCCCGAGCCTAGGGAAATCAAACCTCACCCCTATGGGGTGGAGTTGGGCTGGCTGGTGACGATGCTCAAGGACACCAAGGCGAACACGCTGAGCGGTTTCCTCACGGAGTCTTTTTCGCGGGTCAGTCCGGCCGTTGCCCAGAAGATTCTGGAAACCGCGGAGTTAAGTAGCCGTGCCAATCCGCGGCGACTCGGTCGTCACGAGGCCGAGAAGCTATTTCAAGCCCTGCAATCCACCAAGATCCAATCGCCTGCCACGGATTGTCTCTCGCCCATCGGAGAGGAGCTCATCCTGCGGGGCCTGCGGCAACTGGTCCCCGGCGAATTCTACACGGCCGTCACGCGCCCCCCGGCAGTGTATCGCGGGAATCCGTTTCAGGTGGAAGTCGGCCTGGCATACGGGGGCGCTCCCGCCACTTACCGCGTGTCGTTGGAAACTCTCGAGGAGCTACTTGCCGAGACCGACGCGCGGACACTCCGGCAGTTTCTGACCACCACGTTCGACGGTATTGGTCCCGAGGGTGCGGACAAGATTCTTCAGCAGGCCCGCTTGAAGGCCCGCATGTCCCCTGCCAAACTCAAGGCCAGGGAACGGCAACAGCTCTGTGAAGCGCTGCAGAGCGTCAACCTCACGGAGGGACAAACCATGACTGTCCTCCGCTACGCCAACCGCGTACCGCTTCTCTTCCAGGCCGGAGCCTGTGCCATCACGCAGACGGTCATGAGCACGAATTGGCGACCCTACGGGTTGAGCCAGTCGCGCAATTCCCTGCCGACGGGCCCGGTGACGCTCCTCGTGCACTTTGCCAGCGTATGGGTGCCGTTCACCAGCGAGTCCAAGGAAGCCATCGCGGCCTATCCGGAAATCCAGAAAGAATTACGGCTGGCATTTCAAGCAGTTGGCAGACGTCTGGGAATGTACCTGCGACGACGTCTGCGGGTCCGCCAGCAGGGCGAACGACGGAATATCTTTCTCCGTTATCTCAAGGAAGTGGCGAATGCCGTCTCCGTGATGAGAGGCGTGGACCGTGACGAAGTGTATCGAGACCTCATGGAGGTTGCCAAACGCGTGACGGCTGAGGCCGACCTGAAGCTGGACGAGCATGGACGTCCCGTCCGTGAGGATCCAATGCCGGAGGAATTCGACGGGGCCGTCATCATTGTCAATCCGGAAAACGAAGAACCAGCGCAGACAGTGATTTCTGGGAAGAAGAATTCCCCGGTGCAGTTGCAGATGTTCTAATTCTTGCCCAGGGGTTTCACGTCGCCCGTTTTCGAGTTCGGCGAGAAGCCTCCTCAGGGCGATTCACACGCCGGGTCGCTTGGGCTTTCGTCAAACGTGGGGACCGGCTGGGATGCGATGGCGGCGGTAAGCGGGTAGCAGTAGTGCCGGGAGTAAACGTGGGATTCCGCCTGGTACAGGTCCCATCCAAGCACCCAGTGCAGATAGGCGATCACGACCGTGGGGGAGCGGTTCATCCCGGCGGTGCAGTGGACGAAAACTTTGTGACCGTTCTGGAGCAACCGCCGTACTTCTGCCACCGCGTCCGGAAGTCGCGCTCTGAGGTGGTCGTAATCGAAATCGCGAATCGGTTCCCTAATTTCCTGGATACCTGCCCGCCTGTACGCCGTTTCAAGGGCTGACCGGTGAATATCTCGGGAGGCGATATCCTCGTCCGTCTGGAGGTTCAACACGGCCGTGATGCCAGCCCGTTTGAGGGATTCGACATCGTTGTAGTCGACCGGACACGAACCCACAAATAAGTTATCGAGGATTTGATCGATGACCATGGATTTTGGCCAACTCAGCCGTTGAGGAAGGATCTCGGAAGTTTGACGGAGGGCCCACCGTCAAGGACCGAGGTAGGACCGTATGTTTTCGGACATTCCATCTGGAAAACTCCTCTTATCCCCATAATAGGTTATGGGTGAGAAACGGTCCACCGCCGTGGCTCGCCCATTGGCAATCGCGAGGCAGAGCGGGGTTTCAAATCACACATTTTCGGGGATCACGTACGGCGGGCGGTACTCGCGTTTTATGAGCGAATGGGCTTCGGCAGGTTCAACTGGAAGCTCCTTCTGAGGATCAAGGACGATCTTCACGCCACCCAGTCGAAGGCTAATGTTCGCGTAGTGAATGAGAAGGCCGCTGCGGTAGCCTTCTTCCACATCCGCGTTGGGCAGCTTGCGGGCCTTGATGCATTCGATGAAGTTGGCCTTGTGTTCCGGATCCGGAAATCGCCCATACCGCTGGGCTGTGACCACCGGTTGACGGGATCTCGGCCGTTCGAAGACCTGCCAGCCCCCTCCGTGACGACCAACATACATGACGCCTTCTGTGCCGTAAATTTCGATTCGGGTGGCGCACTGCGGCCAGTAAGGAAACAGATCGTTGTCTCGGATTTCCGGGTCGATTTTCAGCATGTACGGGGTGTAGAGGGTCAGTTCAAAAGTTACCAACAGTCCATCGTATTCATACACGGCAATCTGTGTGTCTGGTGTCTCCGCTGCGCCCTCGCTATCAAAGCGCCCGCCAACGGAGTACACCGTCCTGGGACAGCCGACGCCCAGCAACCACCGGGCAAGATCGATCTGATGGCTGGCATCGTTGGCAATATCGCCACCGGAATACCGCCAGAAATGATGCCAGTTGTATTGATAGTTGAAGTTATATCGAGCCTCGGGCGCGGGGCCATTCCAGATGTCCCAATTGAGACCCGGCGGCGGATCGCTGTCCGGCTTGGGCGGGAAATTTCCCCAGAACTTCTGATTGAAGATCCGGCACAAGTGGATGCGTCCCAGTTTTCCCGAGCTGATGTACTCCTTTGCGTCAAAATTGTAGGGAGCGCTCCGATTCTGAGTGCCAATCTGGACCACCCGCTGATACTTGCGAGCTGCCTCCACCATCTTGCGGGCTTCCCAGATACTGTGGGACACCGGCTTTTCGACATACACATCCTTGCCTGCCTGGCACGCCCAGACAGTGCTCAGCGCATGCCAGTGATCGGGTGTGGCCGACACGATGGCATCCACAGTTTTGTCGTCAAGGGCTTTGCGGAGATCATCAACGACTTTGGGAGCCGTCCCTTGAGTTTGGGCCACCGTTTTCGCCAGTGCTTCCGCGCGGGGCAGAAAAGGATCACAGACATAGGCGATGCGGCAATCACCGCGTTGGAGGAACCCGCCGGCCAGAGCGCTCCCACGACCACCACAACCCACAATCGCGAGTACGACTCGTTCGTTGGCTGGAGTTTCGGCCACGGAAACCGCGTGAGGAAGCAGCGTCCATCCCCCGATGGTTGTCGCTGCTGCACCGTTGCGGAGAAACTCACGACGCGTGGTGCGCGAAATCAACGGGTTTTTGCCAGTTTGCTCGGACAGCATAGCTCACCTCCTGCAAAATTGAGAACAACCCACGGGCAGGTTTTCCACTGCAAAGGTTCGGGTGTTTCGGCGATTTTGAACTATTTTTTGCCCAACGCACGCTGTTTTTGAAAAAACCGTCGGATGATCTCCGTGCACTTGTCCGCCAGGACACCAGGAATAACTGTGCAACGATGGTTCAGCCGGGAATCTTCCAGAAGCTGATAGAGTGAACGCACAGCGCCCGCCTTCGGGTCATCCGCCCCATAGACCACCGTAGGGATTCTTGCCTGCAAAATGGCCCCCGCACACATGGGACACGGCTCGATCGTGACATAGAGAGTGCATCCTTCCAACCGCCATGATCGGAGTGCCTCCGCGGCCTGGGTGATGGCGATCATCTCGGCATGAGCGGTCGGATCCCGCAGCCGCTCCCTTTGATTATGGGCTGCAGCAATGACCCGGTTTTCATGAACGATCACCGCACCGATGGGGACTTCGTCTTCTTCAAATGCCTGCTCCGCCTCGCGAAGCGCGAACTCCATGAAACGCTCATGCGAATTTGTATCCATAGGCATTCGCAATTCGAAGGGTAGTCCCACTGGGAAACGTCCTGGTTGTCGGGGAGCAATCATCGCAGGAAAGTGCAAGCCGGTTTTTCAAACAGGTAGTCTGACGATGGATGTTGCCCGCAGAGTTGGACTGGCTTGTGGGGAATTATAAAACAACGGTGCGATGGGTTCCACCGAGCGGGAAAGGGCGTCTGCATCATTTTCGGCCGGGGCAGAGGGTGAGCAGGGCTGTGGAACGACTGGGCATTCCCATCTAAAATGGGGAAACACCAGGGACCACGCAAGCCGAATTGGCAACGGGAATGCCAGGGAAACGGGAGCCCGGCACCTCGTCCCGGTGGATGCGTAAAGATCAATCTTTTCCCGGTTTTTTGAGGGACTTTATGCGATTCGCCATTTGCAACGAAACTTTTCAGGATCGGTCGTTGGAAGACGGGTTTGCCCTTGCTGCCGAGTGCGGCTACGAGGGTATCGAAATTGCGCCGTTCACGCTAGCGCAACGCGTGACCGATCTTTCGCCGCAGCGGCGGGCGGAAATCCGGCAGGCCATTGAAAAAGCGGGACTGAAAACGGTGGGGCTCCACTGGCTGCTGGCCAAGACGGAGGGCTTTCACCTCACCTCGCCCGACGAAACAATCCGCCAGCGAACCGCCGAATACCTGCGTGAACTTGCCCGATGCTGCGCTGACCTGGGCGGTACGATTCTCGTTTTTGGATCGCCTCAGCAACGGAATGTTCTCCCCCAGGTGACCCGGGCCAAAGCCGAAGATTACGCTGTGGAAGTCTTTGAGAAGCTGATTCCGGAACTTGAACGCACCAACACCATCCTTGCTCTGGAGCCGCTCGGCATCCAGGAAACCAATTTCGTCAACACCGCGGAGGAGGCCGTCGCGATCATCAACAAATTGGGATCGCCGCGTGTAAGACTACATCTGGATTGCAAAGCGATGTGCAGCGAAGCGACGCCCATTCCCACGCTTTTGCGAACGTTCCGCGAGCACCTGGTCCACTTTCACGCCAATGATCCAAACCGGCTTGGCCCGGGCTTTGGCGACCTCGATTTTGTGCCGATCTTTGAAGCGCTGCTTGAGATTGGGTATCAGGGCTGGGTTTCGGTAGAGGTGTTCGATTACGGTCCCGGTCCAGAACGAATTGCTCGGGAAAGTATCCAGTACATGCTTCGGTGCCTGGAACAGGTGCAGCGGGTGCGTGCCGGGAAAACGTGACGGTGACGGACGCCGTTTGCCATTCGTTGACGGCGGGTTGGCCTTTCGTGCCGCTTAAACGTTTTCGGCATGGAAACGCTGTTGGCAAGGGTGGGTGGCTCGGCTCTGAAGTATCATGTGATCCCGTGATCCTTCCACCTCTGAGGAACTATTCGGCGGCTTTCTCGCCGGGGCCAAGCAGACGCCCGGTCCGCTTATCCCAGACGATGCTGCGATAGTTCATCCGGTGCTTACCGTGGCAGCCCGTGCAAACCAATTTCTCCGGGTTGGTGATCTCGCGGCAGCGTTCCAGGTAGGTGGCCACCACCAGTTTGGCAGGCACGTTATGCGTGGGATGGCATTCTCGACAGGCGCGATCAATTTCCGAGCGCGGGAACATTCGGTCCGGTGGCGTCGTGTTGTTTTCGTCACTTCGGTGATCGAGACTTTCACCGTGACACTTAACGCAACCCACTCCAGCCCTGGCGTGCCGCCGGCTCAACGGTTCTTCTTCAAAGTTGGCATGGCAGACAAGGCAGGGCGAGTTGTCGGCCATGGTGGGCTTAGTTTCGCCTGGACCACCGGTGGGAGACGGTGCTGCTGCACCTTCCCCGACAAACGCCATTCCCGAAAGAATTGGCGTACCCCAGAGCAGGATTGCTCCCGCCACCAGCACCAGACCCGTTCCGCACGGCAGGTTGCGAAAAAGTGCCTCCCGGTTGCCGATGCCTCTGACCATCCAGTCACCTCCCCGAAGCAATTTCTCACCTTTTCACCACCCAAGATAACTACGGAAGTGGATGCGGCTCAAAATCGTCCGGATTGACCCATCCAGCACGAAGTTTTTCCCCGCTCATGAAACGTTCATAGAAATTGCGCGTTTGAGGATCAACATAGGGGTATTGCTCGAACACGGCCCCCTGTCCGAACATACGGGGATCACCCTCTTCACGAAGACGTTTTTCCATTTTCTCAGCAAGACGGCGTGCAATCTCCGGAAAGTCAGCGATCCGGTTCGTGGCACAGTCGGGATCTTCCTTGATGTTATAGAGTTCCTCGGGCGGCCTTTTTCCAAAGCAGGCCTGCCACCAGGAAACGTTCCGACCTTCCCGCCGAGCATGCAGAATCTCCGTCTTGGTTGGACTACCGTCGCAGTTAAGATAGCCGGTTTCCGGATTACCAGCGGGCCAGCGATCAGGCTCAAAATTGCGCAGGTACAGCCACTCACCCTCCAGAATCCCGCGAATCGGGTAACCCCAATCATGGGGACGTCCAACGTCGTGACGTTCCTTTCCCACCAACACAAAGGTCCTTTGAGGATCCACCTGACCAGATTGTTCACTGGTGAGGATGTTGACGAAACTCTTCCCGGTGATGGGGGCCATTCCAGACTGCGATGGTTCGATGCCCGCCAGTTCCAGGAATGTGGGGGCGAAATCAGCGAAACTGATGAGGTCGTCAACGATTCGGCCGGGGCGAGAAATGCCTTTTTTCCACATGATGGCCAGCGGCATGTGGTTGGAAAGCTCGTAGCATTGACCTTTGACTCGGGGAAAGGGCATGCCGTTGTCGGAGGTCACAATGACAACCGTATTGTCCAATTGGCCATTTTCTTCAAGAATCCGCAACATCGTTTGCAGGTGTTGATCGAAGTATTCGACTTCATAGGCATAGTCGAGTAAGTCGGTGCGTACCGTGTCGTTATCCGGCCAGTAGGAGGGAACCCAGTTCACGTCGGTGAGCTTTTTGCTGGTCAATCGCAGGCCGCTCCCAAATTCATAGGGCCGATGCGGTTCAGTGGATCCGTACCAGAAAAACCAGGGGCGGTCTTTGGGACAGGCGGAAAGGAAGTCGGCGAAGTTCGCGGCATAATCGTTGCGCGAAATGGTGGACGTGGCGGGCTTGGTCACGCGGCGATCGAAAGATCGGCCTGTCAGCGACCGGGGCTGCCCGTTGGCATCCCTTGCCCGGCCGGGTCCCCATCCTTTACCGGTCTTGCCGACAAAATAGCCGTGTTCTTCAAGGACTTCGGTGACGACCTTGAACTCCAAAGGGAACTCGCAATTGTGATTGCATGCTTCCTTGAGCTGCCATGAATTTCGGCCCGTTAGGATAATGGACCGGCTGGGCGCACATTTGGCGTTTGGGGTGTACGCCCGGGTGAAGAGGATTCCCTCCTTGGCCACACGGTCGAAACCAGGCGTATTCACCCAGCGGCAGCCGTAAATGCTCGCATGGGGATAGGACCAGTCGTCGGCAATGCAGAAAAGGATATTCGGTCGCCGGGCCTGGACTTCCGCGGCAGGCAGGCCGCGGATGGTTCCTCCAAGAGCAGCAACCAGCAACCATCCGACAGTACAGAATGAAGACATCCGAACGGTCATGTGTGAGCCTCCCCAATGATCCGCAATCAAACAGTTGACCACACACTTGGCCCAGCCCGAGGGAAAACGCCTGCATGATAATGTGCTGGCCCACCTCGGACTACCCCGCGTTGCCCTCTTTTGCAGGGGGCGTTTGGCCGGCCTTTTTCAGCAGACGCTGGTGAACGCTTTGAAATAAGGATTGGCCAGGATCGAGCTTCATGGCCTGATCGATCGCCTCAAGGGCTTCATCAGTACGACCGACGGTCTCCAGGGCTTCCGCCAGGAGCTGATAGTTGACGGCAATGGGCTGGAGCTTGACGACCTTTTCGGCCAGCGGTACGGCTTCCTCAGTCTTGCGCTGGGCATCTATGTAGAGTCTGGCCAGCATAGCCAGCGGGAGAGGATTTTCGGGAAAACGCCGGGCTGCCTCCTGAAGGATCGCCTCCGTTTTCTCAAAGTCCCGCCGCCCGCCGTAGCAGGCCGCCAACCCCACGTAGATCTGCAGTCTGTCTGGTTCCGCACGAAGCCACTCTTCAAGCGCTTTTTCCATCTGCGAATAGCGCTTCTGCTCCTGGTAAAAGGCGACCAGAGCCCGGCGAGCTTCGCGACAGTTGGGATCGAGGGCGATGGCCCGACGGAGATAAATCTCCGTGCGAATGAAATCGCGATATACGTAGTACATTTTGGCGGCTTTGGTTTCGAGAAGGGCGACGTCCGCCAGCAGTTTTTCGATCTCGGGAGGCAACCTGGTGGCCGCGGTTGACCGTGTTGCCGGCTCTTTCGGCGGGGTCACGGTTTCCATCTGCTGGAGATACTTTTCCGCCCGGTCGGGATCTCCCTGGGCGGCGGCCAGAGCGGCGCGGAGTTCGGCCAATTCCGCGTCAGCAAGATGGGCGGGGATGGCGTCCAGGACCTTTTCTGCCTCGGCGTACTGTCCCAATCGCAATAGGATTTCCGCCCGGAGCTTCTGAACGTCGAGTGACGCATTTTGATTGAGGGAGATGTATTCCTGCAGGACGGCAACCGCCTCTTCATCTTTTCCTTGGGCACTTAACGCGTCGGCCAGGTGAAGATAGCCAAATTCCTGTTGCGGGGCCACCTCAATGACTGTCCGTGCGAGGCGGATCACCTCGTCGTGATCCTGGCGTTTCCCCGCCAATTGGATGAGGGCCTCATAGGCATCGAGGAAGCGGTTATCCATGGCGAGGACTTTCCGCCAGGTTTGTTCGGCCTCACCGTCCTGGTTGGTCAGCATTTGCCAGGTCGCCAGGATGGCGAGTGCCAGCGGGCTTTCCGGGTAACGCTGGACCACCGAAGTGGCCACCATTTTCGCTTCGTCGAGAAGTGCTTCCCGAGTTCTTGGTACGGAAGGAGGAAACTCATCCTCGGTGGGCGGGGCAATTCTTCCAGGAGTTTCCGAGGGAGACGCCGCGCTGGTCAGAAGACTTTCCCGTGGCGACAGCACTTTCTCGCCCAGTGACATCGGGGCGGGAGGACTCGGTTGCTTTGCCACTGTTTCGCCGCGCGTTGGTTGTGTCGGTAGTGTGGACAGTTTGGGAGGTGTCTCTTTGCTTGCCACGCTCCCCCGTCCGGTGGAACCTACCGACAGCCACCCGGGCAAAATCCCGAGCACAAAAAGAAAAAACAGAAAGACCACGGGATATCGCATCGTGGAGGAGGAATCGGGATACTCGGCTGTCATGATGCGTGCAGGCCTCAAACTATTTCGGTGCGACGCTATCCGTCGCTTTGTTTGCCAGGGTCAGCCAGGCCAGTGCAAGACCCGTTTTTCTCCATCGATTTTAATCGAAAGTGCGAACCGGGACAGCTTTTCCCCCTTGTTCCGCCGACACGTAGGCGCTGTAGATCGTGGAGATGGCGTCCGCAGCCAGGCGGCTATCGCTCTCCAGAGGTTCGCCGTAGGCAATTGTGCGATAAAAGGCTTCCATCTCCTGCGGGTAACCGGTCATCCAGTCTTCATCCGGAGAGGTGAATGCCCAACCCTGCTTCGTGCCGATCTTTTCCACGACGTAGATATCCTTGAAATACTCTTCGCGGGGATTGTAGGTCAACATTGCGGTGTTGGGGTTGATGTTGCAGATAGTACGGTGGTTGTTGGCGCAGATTTCCAGCCAGTTGTGAACCCCACCCAACACGATATCGGAGGCAAATACGGTGGCGATCATTCCGTCCTCGAATTCCACGTGGATCATGGAAAAATCGTCGATATCGTAGTAATCGCACCGAATGTGGCCCATGTCCACAAAGGTGGGCAGGCGGGTAATGGCGTGCGTCCGAGCGGAGACCATTTTTGGGCGGATGGGGCGTCCCAACCGTGTCCGGCCTTCCACGCGCTTCAGATAGAGCGCGGCCGTCAACGGATGGCACCCCTTGCCAATGAGGACACCACCCCCGCAGAACTTCCAGAAGGCGTATTCTTCCGAGTGAGAACCGCTGTGGGCCTCCTCTCCGTGAATCCACAAAATTTGCCCCTTGGTTTTTTCCAGAATTTCCCGTTCCTTTTGAATCGACGGCGCATAGACCCAGTTTTCCGCGTAGAGCAGTCGTCCGCGGCTGGCCGCTTCGGCTTCGAGAATTCGCTCCACGCTGGCCAGCGCTGCATCGAGCGCCACCTGCTTGGGGAATCGATCGCCATGGAAATCGGGTAAGCCGTCCCCGAAATACCCCGTCAGGGGCTTTTCACAGATAACAAATTTGTCACGCTTGAGCGCAGCTATGGAGAACGGTTCATGCGTGATGGGGGGCGTGCAGATATGCACCACTTCCACCTCATCGAGAAGTGACTCGAGTGAAGGGAACGCGCGAATCCCCCGTGCCGCGGCAAACTGTTCCGCAGCCGCCTGATTGCGGGAGTACACGCCCACCACTTTGACGTGAGTGCCGTAAACCTTTTGGATGGAGTGAAAATGAAACGTCGCCGAAAAGCCGGACCCCACGATGCCGGCAGGGATGGTTTTCTTTTCTGTGCTCGGGGTTGCCGACTCGATGTGTGCCATGGCCGCGATGATTTCTCCCAGAATCTCGCTCGATCACGTCCACAAACGTTCGCGAAAACTCAGTTTACCTGTACCATGCCAACTGTGCCAGGTTGGCGCGTGGGAACAGCCGATTTCTGGCGTGTCATGCCGGCTTGTCGATTTCGGGGGATAAATTCTGTTTCCGCGGGCACGACGGGTCTGCTCGTCCGAAGGATCTCTCGGCGGGACACGCTTGTCACGTCCACGTTCTGGCGTGGGGTGATGGGTGCCACCCACCCGACTCCGTTTGCGTGAATCAGTCCCTGTTGTAGCGGTAGGGGCAATTCATGAACTGCCCGTACCAGAACGCGGTCCCTCATTGCCGGACATGTCGGCGAGGCAATTCATGGGTTTCCGCTCCAGCACACGGGGCCTTTGTCTATCACGGATCTTCACAAAAGTGGGCAAGGGCCAGTGTGGTGAGGGTGCGACACCATCTGAAAAATTGCCGTCAGAAGAATCGCCCGAGCGTGGCGTTAACCAGAAAACAGGCTGTCAACCCCATCAGGATGGGCAAGACAACAGCCACGATTGTCCATTTGGTGCTGCCTGTTTCCTTGTAGATCGTATAGATGGTCGTTGAGCACGGGTTGTGCATGAGGCTGAAAAGCATGAGACAGAGCGCGGTCACCGGGGTCCAGCCTGCTTCTTGGAAGATGCGAGCCGTGAGGGCCAGGTCTTCGGGCTCAAAAAGGACGCCGGCCTGGGCATGGATCCCGCCTGCCCCTGTCAGCAGCACCGTCAGCATGAGGATGGTGGGAATCACAATTTCGTTGGCCGGGATGGCCACCACATAGGCAAGGAGGATCACCCCATTCAAGCCCACAAATCGGCCGATGGGATCGAGCCATCGGACGATATGAGCGGCGAGTGTGTCGCCGCCGATCCATATATTGGCCACAGCCCAGGTGGCCATTCCCGCCGGAAAAGCGAAGACCACCGCCCGCCAGAGGACAATGAGGGTGCGATCGATCAATGAGGTGTAGAGTGTTTGCAGGATTTGCGGTGGCCGGTAGGGCGGTAGCTCCAGATGAAAGGTGGAGACCTCTCCCCGGAGGACGGTTCTTGTCAAAAGCCAGGACACCACGAACGTCATGATCACACCCAGGAGGGCCACTCCCACCACGCCAGCCGCCGCCACCACGCCGGAAAGATAGGAGGGCACCAGACTGCCTAGAAATATGGTGGCCAGCAGAATCTGCGTGGGCCAGCGCCCGTTACAGAGAGAAAAGTTGTTGGTGAGAATGGCCACAAGCCGTTCCCGCGGACTGTCGATAATTCGACAGGCCACGACTCCCGCGGCATTGCAGCCGAAGCCCATGGTCATCGTCAGCGCCTGCTTGCCGTGGGCGCCTGCCCAGCGGAAAAAGCGATCCAGATTGAACGCCACCCGCGGTAAATAGCCGAGGTCCTCCAACAGTGTGAACAGCGGAAAGAAGATGGCCATGGGGGGGAGCATCACGCTCACGACCCACGCCGTAGCGAGAAGTCCTCCGTCGACCAGAAGGCCGGTTATCCAGGACGGTGCGCCGGCCGCCACGAACAGCCCCCGCACGGCTGGATAGAGGGTTTCCACCAGTAACCAGTTGAGCAATGCCGAGGGATAATTTGCCCCCTGGACGGTGATCCAGATGACGACGAGGAATAGCCCCACCATGATGGGATAACCGAACAGGGGACTGGTGAGAATGCGGTCCAGCTTTTCCTCCCACCGCGCTTTTTGCGCCTCGTGATACCGGACCACGCGGTCCGCGATTTCGGCCGCTGCCGCATAAATCGTCTCCACCAGCGTCTGGTGGAAATCCATGCCAATCTGCCATCGCAGTGAGGAGGCGGTCGCGATGATTTTCTCGCGAAGGGTTTTGGCGGACTGAGCAGCCGGTGGTTCCGTGCTCGTTTGGGAGAGCGGGGCCGAGCCACCAAGCAATGTTTCCCGTTCGCCCAGTTCCCCGAGCATCCCGGACCTGACGGCCTCGATCACCTTGGGATCACCATCCAACAGTCGGAGGGCGACCCAGTTGGCGTTTGTCAGCCCAGGGAAAGCCTCCATGAGGAGCTGACTGAGTTGCTCCACTGCCGCTTTCAGACTGGGGGCCTCTCCACCGACGCGGCGGGGATGGCACCTCCGTTCACCATTGGCGACTTCGGCAACGACTTTTACCAGTTCTTCGATCCCCTGCCCAAACCGCGCTGCGGCGGCGACCACCGGTACCCCCAGTTCCCGTTCCAGAGCGGGCACATCGACCGTGATTCCGTGCCGTCGGGCCTCATCCATGAGGTTGAGGCAGATCACCGCACGGTCAGTGATTTCCAGAACCTGGAGGGCAAGGTTCAGATTGCGTTCCAACCGCGTGGCATCCACCACGATGATGGTCACGTCCGGCCGCCCGAAAAGGAGGAAATCGCGTGCTACTTCCTCGTCGTAGCTGGTGGCCATGAGGGAATAAGTGCCGGGCAAATCCACCAGCTTGAAGCGTTTCCCCTGGTATGTGAAAAACCCCTCGGCCCGAGCGACGGTCTTGCCAGGCCAGTTGCCCGTGTGCTGATGCAACCCGGTCAGGGCGTTGAAAACCGTGCTCTTTCCGGTATTTGGATTGCCTGCCAGCGCGACGACGAAGTCCGCCTGGCCGCGTTCCACCTGGAGGAGTGCCGTTCCTGCCGCGCTTCCTGCCGGACAAAGCTGACAGCTATCACATTGCCGCGCTAGTATCTTCATGGCGATTGATTCTGAACCGGCTGCAAAGACTTTGTGTCGGTCCCCGTCTTGACGGGCTCGATGTCGATCAACTGGGCCTGATCTCGTCGCAGGGCAATGAGCGTGTTACGGACTCGGTAGGCTGTGGGATCGCCGCTGGGGCTGCGCAGTTCCGCGACCACTCGGGTCCCCGGCACGAAACCCAGGTCGAGCAGGCGCCGTCGCTGCAGTCCACGACACTGGGGTGAAATCCCCTTCACAATCCCAACCTCTCCCAGGCGAAGGTCCGCGAGTGTCGCCCTGGGCTGTTCCCATGGTCGGGACTCAATGTCCGGGGCTACTTTGACCCACAGATTGGCAGAAGCCTCGGGCGACAGACGGATCGTCTGACCCTGATGACGCACGGTGACGCCGTCCTGGCGGATTCTTTCCACCCGCAGCGGAGTGCCAAGGTGCAAGTCATGCGAGAGAAGTTCCTGGTACGCGGTGACGGGCTCGTCTTCGATGTGGCAGACCTGCACCACATCGCCCGGCTTGCTCTCCGAAATTGGCGTCCCCTCCCGCTGGACGATCTCGCCGGTTTCCGTGGGGATGGGATCCCCGTGCGGATCGAAGCGAGGAAATCCGAGTTGGGCGGCAAGCGAGTTCGCGGTCTCCGGAGTGGTGGAGTGTTCCAGGCGATGCGCCGCCGCGTGCCACTCTTCGGGCGCCAGCCCGGTTTGCTCGGCAAGATAATGTTCCCACAACCGGTGTAATCGGACAATCCGAAGGGCCTCCTGCCGCCCCTCCGCAGTGAGCCGCAAATTTCTGTCCCCCTCTCGCTCCGGTTCCAGGTAACCTATTTCCCGGAGTCGACCGACGAAGCCGGGTAAGCTCTTAGGTGGGATGCCGATTGCCGACGCCAGCTCTTCCGGGGTGACCGGTTGCCCCGTTTCCTCCCTTTCGTGGATGAATTTCAACGCATCTTCGAAAAGGACTCGCCGTTTCCACCGCGTTCGGATCGGCCACAGCCACTGAGAGATCCACGTTATTCCACGCAATCCGTGAGCCATACCGCTCTATCCCGCAAACATCCCCGCCCGGTGCGCAACGCGACGGACCTTCCATCACAGTGAAAGGCCGGCGGAGGCCCGATAAGGTAAATCGCAGTCAAAAACGGATCACCATCCCTCTGGTCAGGGCCGATAGATCCTTCCATCACGGTAGCTTCAATTCACTTGGCCCCATCCTGTAATCATATCCGATCAGCCATTGAACGGCGATTTTTTCACGGTGAGCTGTGGACTTACGGCCTTTCTTGCGATTTTTCGTGTGACCTGCACACAACAGGGGGCGCACCGCGGACCTGAGTGGGGATGGCCAGGAACTTGTCTGCTGATGTGACGAACAGAGTGCGGAATTCCCTCCCACCAAAAACGCAGTTCGAAGCGTAAGGCACGACAATTGTTCCGAGATACTGTCCGTTCTCGGTATAAACTTTAACTCCGGCCTTTCCACAGGCCACGTAGAGATTTCCCCACTCGTCCATTGTCATTCCATCGGGATGGGCCCCCAGATCGATCCATTTCTCAACTTCACCGAGCTTCCCGGGTCCAACCACCGGATATCGATAAATGAGGCCCGCCGCATTGTCGGCGAGATAGAGGTAGCGATTACGTGGATCCAGCAAGATGCCGTTCGGCCGGACACAGACTTCGGAAACGCGCGTAACCTCCCCCTGTGGATTCACGTAGTAAACGGCTTCTTTCATCAGCGACGGTTGTCCGCGGTGGTGGTAATTGGGGTCGGTGAAGTAGAAACCGTCCTGCAAATCGACGGTGAGGTCATTGGGTTCGTTGAAGGGAGTTCCCTGATAATTTGACGCTACGATGCGCTTTTTCCTGGTTGTGACATCAAAGGCGACAACCCTCCGGGCAGCTCCTTCACAGACCAGAAGTTCGCCTTTGCTGTTGAACATCATACCGTTGGCATCAGTGCTGTCGTTGACGAAGAGCTCCACCCCTTTTCCTTCCCGATAAACGTAGATCGAGTCGTTTTTTCCGTCCGAGAAATAGACATTTCCTTCGGCATCGGCGGCCGGTCCTTCACAGAACCCGTATCCAGTTCCCAGGACAGTCGGTTCTGTTCCCGGCGGCACGATGTCCTCCACGCGCTGCGGCATCTTGCCTGCCTCCGAATTCGCTCGATTCTCATCTGCATAAGCAACAGCCGAACCGCACACGACCGTAATCATCGACAGCGCGCTCAACCAACCGGCGAAAGCAGAACGGCACTTCATCGTGACCACCTTTCGTGCTTGACCCACGGTGTCCATTTAGTACGTTAGTTCGCGCTACGACTTTCGGCGGTAACCGTCGGGGTGATCCTTGAACCACTGCCAGGCGGTTTCCACGATCGCGTCGATTTCTGTGTACTCAGGAGTCCAGTTCAGCTCGCGGCGGATTTTGGTAGCATCTGCATAGAGAATGGCAGGGTCGCCGGGCCTCCTGGGGCCATACACCACCGGGATCTTTCGGCCGGTGACCCGTTCTACGGAGTGCAGCACCTCTTTCACCGAATAGCCGCGGCCGATGCCCAGATTATAAATGAGCCGCGATCCCGCCTGGAGCGCCTCCATCACCATGATGTGCGCGCGGCAGAGGTCTTCCACATGAATGTAGTCCCGAATACATGTGCCGTCCGGGGTAGGGTAGTCGGTCCCAAACACGACAAACTGGGGACGTTTTCCTAGGGCCGTCAGAAGAAGCGAGGGAATTAAATGGGTTTCTGGATCGTGATCCTCTCCCAGACTGCCATCCCGCGCCGCACCCGCCACATTGAAGTAGCGGAGCGCTGCATAGGAAAAGGCTGGACGACTCGTTGCGTAATCGGCAAGAATTTTTTCCACAAAAAGTTTGGAGCGTCCATACGGATTGATGGGTTCCTGGGGTGTTTCCTCCACGATCGGAACCACTTTCGGTTCACCATACGTGGCGCAGGTGGAGCTGAATACCATCTTGTCCACGCCTGCAGCCTCCATCGCTCGGAGGAGAGACACCGTTTGAGCGACATTGTTGTCGTAGTAAGCGAGAGGGCGCTCCACGGATTCGCCCACATAGGCGAGGGCTGCAAAATGCATGACGCACTCGATGCGGTGCCGCTCGAGGACTCGTTTGAGACCGTCGGTATCGCCCAGGGGCATTTCATAAAACGGAATCGTGGTGGGAACGGCCTCGCGGTGTCCCCGGCTGAGATTGTCCACCACAACGACGGTGTGACCGACTTCGGCAAGCAGCTTCACAGCATGGGAACCAATATATCCAGCACCACCGACGACAAGCACGTTCATCTACCAGCACTCCCAATCGGCAGAATTCGCCGCTGACCGGGTTCCCGCCCGGGTAAGACGGTGATATCCAGTAACAACAACTTGAAAAAGTCTAATCTACGGCATCTGATGCTTGACGCAAAGGTGTCGGGGAAGGCACAATGGAGGCCGAATAACATTGGTCTTGTCCCGATTTTTGCTTTGTGAGGTCAACGGAGGGGTGGGCCATGCGAAGAACACTTGCTCGGCACACTTGGGGACCGGCTTTTCTCGTGCCTTTTTTAATGGCGGTAATGACATCGCCAGACGCAGGCATCCGAGCGGAAAGTCGGGCATCCCACGGAAGTGATGGGGAAATTCCAGAAGTTACGCCCGGGGCGCCATTCACTCCTTTCGAGCGGGCCGCCCTCAAACTCTGGTCGCGAGATATCGAGATGTACCGGAAATTCACGTGGGATCCTCCGGAAATGCAGGACGAAGCCGCGGAGTTCATGCGAGCGGTGCAGCTTCAGTTCCTCCCCCGGCCCCGGGGACGTGATCCGCGGATCACATCCGCCATGGGAGAAAAATTGTTCGAGAAAGGGTGCCGGGATCCTCTCGTGAGGAGTTATTACGTCCTGGCACTTCTCCAAGAAGGTGCACTACGATCGGAAGCGTTCATTACACAAGTTCTGAAAGGGTTCGATGAGATCTGCTACCCGGAGGAAGCACGCTGGGTGGCACTGTATTCGGCGCTTGCGGTGAAGTCGTCTGTTCTCTTCCCCAGCAATCCAGGGAACTTGAGCGGGGATCTTGTGCGGGTCGTGACAAGGCGGTTGTGTGATCCCACGCTGGAGCCGTTGATGGTCCGCGTGGTGTTTTTCGAACTGCGAGTCGTGCTCGGAAATAGCTCCGCTCCTGAAAATCGAACTCAAGTTGAACCGATTTACAAGGGCTGCATGGCGGTGAAAGAAAAGATGGACCCGTGGCTGCAACATATGATCACCGCCCAGTACCTCATCGATGAGGGATGGTGGATGCGGGGAAATCGCTTTGCCCAGTACGTCTCGCCCGCCGCATGGCCGATTTTCCACGAGAAACTGGTGAAAGCAAAAGGGGAGTTATTGGAAGCCCTCAAGCTACACCCGGATTGGGTGGAGCCCGCCGAGCTTATGATCGGAGTGGCCATGACGGGCGAGACTGGAGACTCCGCGGACGAATGGTTCGAAAAGGCGGTGGCGCTGGATCCAGACTCTTTACACGCCTATTCTTCGTACCTGTGGGCACTGCGCCCCCGCTGGGGTGGCAGCGTGGAGGAGATGTATCAACTGGCAATTCGCGCCGCAGACTACCGCAAGTATGACTCACGGGTTCCAGCTTTCTTTCTGACGGCAATTGAAGACGTCGAGGAAGAGCTCCACCTCGCCCAAAACGAGGTGATCTACGAGGATCATCCCGTGTGGCGGATGCCGGGGGTGTATGAACGGGCGTGTGAGATCCTGGACGGGATGATCAAGCATCCCAGCCGCCAAGGCGAAATTGTCCTTTACCCTACCTACGAGGTGTTAATGACCCGGAAGTTCTGTGTCGCCTGCCGGGCCGGGCGGCTTCAAGAGGCACGGCAGATCGCCGACCAACTCCGCGGAAAACTGTCCGAACCGGTCCTCTTTACGTGGTACCAGCAACCCGCACGGCTCATCGCCGAAATGTACGCCCTGACGGGAAAAGGGGCGGAGAAAATCAAAGCCGCGCGGCAAATGCTGGAAGGGATCCCACCTCCTTACCCCAATGATGTCCTGGAAAAGGCAAAACAGCTTTTCGAAGAGGCCTACGCAGCGGATGACCATCCTCAGTCCCGGGCTTATTGCACGGTTTGGATTCGCGAGCTGGAAGGCCTTCTCGCATTCAACGCCGGTGACTGGTGTCCGTTACGATTTGATCCGGGATTCACTAGATGGTTGATCATCGGCGGCGTCTGGACATACGAAGATGAGAATACGGCCGTTGTTCGGGCAAACCCCTCTTATCCCCGCACGGTCATCAGGCCGCGTGCCTCTTTCCCCTGGCCGTTAGAGGTCGAGTTCGACATCCAGACGCATGAGCACAACCACGGCGTGTTTCTTGGCCTCGCCGTCCCCCGCGAATTGAACGAGGAGTTCGCTCCCACGAACGATGATCGTCTGGGTGTTGCGCTGCCTGACGAGATTTGGGTGACTGTGGGTAAGAAGCCGATTTGCTTGCCTTCTCCGCTGTTCAGGCTCAATCACCTCAAGGTCCAGCTGGCCGACGGCTATGCGGCACTGTGGGTCAATGGTACGCTAATGGTTGAGGTCCGTGATCCGAACTTCCGTCCCGGTCCGAAGTTCGACGTGGGAGCATTACCTCAATTATTTGAGCGAAGCGAGAAGGGTTGGGCGCGCTTGCGAAACGTGAGGGTGCGGAAGTTCGAACCTCCCAAGCCGGGTGAAGTCGCCAGGGCGCAAGACATAGGGCAGGCACCGTGACCAGCGTCGCAACTGTGTGCGGGAGGAGTGGTGGGGAAGTCACGAGGGCTGCTTGCAGCGACGCCGGCGCAAGGGAGCGATGCGGCCGTTGGCGATTTGCCGCTGAGCCTTCAGAACGATCTGGGATTGATGAAAATCCTGGCCACATCGAATACTTCCAGTCCTACCTTGGAGGTGAAAAACGACAGTGTCCACCCAGTTCGGGTTCCGGGATCCCGTGTGCCCAGGGTGGTCACCGGGGGGCTCCGCGTCCTGCTTGCGCTGATTGCCCGTCTGATTAGCGGGGCAAGTGTTCGCTGGGTGAACTGTCAGCCTGACACATGTCAACGCGTGTATTTCGCCAATCATACGAGCCATCTCGATGCGGTGGTCATATGGGCGGCGTTGCCTTCCGCCGTGCGGGCTGTCACCCGCCCGGTCGCAGCAAAGGACTACTGGGTGGCGAATCCGGTGCGTCGGTATCTAGCGTGTGAAGTTTTCAACGCTCTTCTCATCGATCGGCAGGAGATCAAGATCCACCACTCCCCGATCGCAGAGATCCTGGAAGCGATGGGCGACAAGTATTCGGTGATCATCTTCCCGGAGGGCGGGCGAACCCTCGGACCAGATGTGGCGCCGTTCAAGAGCGGCCTGTATTATCTCGCCAAGCGACGGCCGGACCTGGAGCTTGTGCCGGTCTATCTGGACAACATGAACCGCATCCTCCCCCGGGGTGAGTTTCTTCCAGTGCCGCTGCTCACGCGGGTCATCTTTGGTCCACCGATGTGGCTGGAGAATGGGGAACCAAAGCAGGCATTTCTGGAGCGGGCCCGGCAGGCGGTCGTCCGGCTCCGGGAACTGTAACCTGCGTGCCATTTACCTCTGTGATATATCCTGAGTGATTGAATTCTCTTCCCTGCGCTGGAATCCTCTTCGCTTGACTCTTCTTGGGAGCCCGCGAAAAATGCCAACAGCGAGGCACAAATTGTCCGGCGAATCTAGGCTGCTAATGCAGATTTGAGTGAATTTGCTAATTCGGACGGATACGCAGGTAATAGTATGGCTTCAGTTCCCCGATTGGCCCTTGGCACGCTGGATGGGGCAACAGACCCCTGGCCCTTACTACGGGTCCTGCTCCGGGGATTTGCCGCTCGCAAGGTTCATGTGCAGACGTTTCTTTCCCGGGCAGCTTTCGGGGGATTTCAGGAGCTTCGGGCATGGTCGGGGGCCACTCCACGGCATCTGGACAGTTGGCTGATGACCCCTACCCAGTGCCGTTCTTTTTTTCTTGAAGGGACGGAACGGGCCGATTTGGCGATCGTGCTCGGTCAGTATTCCCCGGCCAATTCGGCGTCAAGCGGTTGCCTATCGCTTCCGCCCGGACAGCCGGAGGACTCTGGTGAAAAAAGACAGGCGGACCTCGCAGGAAAAAGGTCCGTCTCGAAAGCCCCTTCCTGCTGCCTCCGCGCACTTCCCCGATGTTCACGAGGGGCTGGAGGAAATCTGGATGCGCTCTGCGATTGGCTCGGTCTGTCGAAGTTGGCTATCTTCAGTACTCGCCAACTCACGCAGGTTGTGGCCAACCGTTGCAGTTTGCCGAGCGGATTGGATGGCCTTTTCCTCACCGATGCCGATCCCGGCATTCCACCCAGCCAGTACGTGGTGGACGTGGGGATACTTTTGGGTGTGCCGCTCGTTGGGATCGTTTATCATGGCCATCCGAATCGCCTTTCTGCCGTGCTGGACCGATCCCAGTGCTGGGTGGATGGAGGGCTAACCCTGTGGTGGGATTTTGGGTTATTCCAGCGGATTCTCCGGACCAGTGCCGAGAGGCCATTTCCCCAGGATCCCACGACGATTTGGGATTTTCGGGGACGGCTCCAGGTGGCGATAGCGCGGGACGCCGTGTTCGGTTGCTACTTCCAGGAATCCCTGGAACTTCTGGAGCGAGCAGGGGCCAAAATCGTCGAATTCTCCCCTCTTCGGGACGAGCGTATTCCACCAGAAACGGACGTGGTCTACCTGGGCTGTGGAGAACCTCGGGAACACGCGGCTCGCCTGGCTGAAAACCACTGCCTGAAGGTCTCTCTCCGAGATTACGTCCGCCGGGGTGGCAGGGTCTATGCGGAAGGGGCCGGTGCGGCGTATCTCTGCGAATGGATGGAGGTCAGTACCGGTTGCTTCATTTCTGGGGCAGGAGTCCTCCCGGCAGCGGGGCGGCGTCTCCCACGATTTGGGGAGCCACTTCCGGTTACGGTGACGCTCCGATCGAGCACCTGGCTGGCGGAGTCGGGCACGGCGATACGCGGCTACCGGAATTCCCAGTGGTGGTTCGAGCCCGAGTCGGTTTCCACCGGCCTGGTGAAGGAGCCGGGCTTCGAGTACGACATCATCGGCAACGCGCAGGTGGTGGCGTCGATCGTGCACGTGGACTTTGCAGCCCAGCCCGCCTTACTTGCCCGGTTTTTTCAGAGAACTCCGGTGGTCAGTCCGGCACGCTCCACCAGCACGCTTTTCGTCCGCTGATGGAAAATCTGCCTCGCCGCCCGGGACCACCCAAGCAGACCGGGTCCCTGGGCATAATGAAATGTCAACTTTCACCTTCTACGGGAAGTTTTACCACTTCTCGGTACAAATCCCGCCGGGGTTACCTCGAATGGGAGATTGCCGCTAAGGTCCTCGGGAGAGCGAGGAGTAAATTCGTGAGCCCACTCGACAAATACTGTCAGTAGCGAAACCACCTCACCCCGTGTATTTCCCGCAAACTCGTGAGGATCTGCAACAGCCGGGATTCTTAATCAGTGAGGTTGAACTCAAAGAGTTGCTCGCCCTGCTGTTCTTTGACAACGCACTCCAAACCACTGGTTTGAGCTGTCAAATATTTCGTGGGCAAGAGATGCTTAGGGGAGCTTGGTGGTGCCCCCGAGGAAGCCTGCTGTTGCTGTTTGTAGAACTCTTCTGGGGTCGTGGCGTTAACCAATTGAGAACCCTCCACTTTTGCGACTGTGACCCAGTATTTCCCAGGTACCACACCTTCTGCAAGGCCGGGCAGGCCCATTCTAGCAACTCCTTTGGTATCCGTCGTGCCGGAAGCCCCACGTCCTGATTGGTCCTGTGGTACCAGCGTGACGTTGGCTCCTTCAACCGGTTGCCCGTGGTAGGTGATCTTAATAGAAACGGGATACGTCTTCGGGGCAGGTGGTTTGCTTTTCCCACAACCGGTGGAAAGATAAAGTGCCGCCACTGCCACCAAAAATGAGGTCGACCTGTGCAGCGTTTTCTTGTCCATCTGAACGTCCTCCGCGGCTTGCAGAACGAGGGGCAGACCGCACCGCAGCAATTCATTCCTTGAACAAAGCGAGGCGTTACGTCACCAACGCGATATCCGCCGACCTTTTGTGAACGATAGTTAGGTGGTCACGGGGATGGTCGTTAACCAATCAATGCGAGCCCACATCACGGAGCCTGTACTGATTCGCCTCCAGCGATGCTACCAAGTGCTCCCCAAACACCGTAAAGTGAGGGCCCGGAGTAATCTTGGGGGCGGTTGGGGTCAACCAAGGGCGGAAATCCGGGAGGTGGCGAGGTTGCGGTGCGAGACGGGTCCCCGGCATCAATAGTGTCACTTATGAATTTGACGGATCCATCGAGAAACAGGACATTCACTCCTCCAGGATGTCGACTACTTGCCGTCGTCAGCAGCCAGTCTTCTGTATGCGCATTGGCACAACTGGGTCCGTTCGGGGGCAGCATTGGGTGCCATGTGGTATAAATTGAGGCACACATCCAGCGGGATCCCAAATGCAGCCAAGACCGCGATTCCACGGTCACGGTATCTTTGAACATTTGATTCGAACCCACTTGTTGCAGACACAGCGAAGGCGGAGCGCTATTGTACGCCCCTACATTGAGAGCGACCGCTTCTCTTACCTTTCGGCTGCCCGGAACACCCACCATAACCTCGGCTACCGCCATCGTATTGCTGGTCCCGTCAGTTACTAGGGCGAAGTTGACGGGTTTTTTGTCACCCCGACCAAAAACGCCGCGGCTTTCGTACCAGTCCCAGTTCAACCACTGGTCACCCCGATTGCAATGGTAATTGCCAGGCGCCGCATTTCCCGAATACGCAAAAAGTGCCTTCACGTAACCATAATCCGACGGGCAAATGAATGTGTTGATCAACGTTTTGGCGGTTGGCGCCGTTGTGCCATCCGGCCATTGCACAAAGGAGTTTGTCGAAACAAGTTAATCGTACAGCGACTTCTGCTCGACGAACGGTAGGAGACACGTTAAGTAAGACCAGCGGTACCACTGACCCGACCCTGGAGGATTGGTCAGGCCCCGAATCACCTCGTCATAACATGCTGCCGGCAAACGTTGGTACGTGTCGTGAAAGTTATGCAAGGCTAAACCAATCTGCTTGAGATTGTTGGTACACTGACTTCGCCGAGCGGCTTCCCGAGCGGCCTGCACCGCTGGCAAAAGAAGCGCAATAAGAATACCGATGATGGCAATGACAACGAGTAGCTCTACCAAAGTGAACCCTGAACGAAGGCATTTCACGCGCATGGCCTTTCCTCCCGTTTTAAGGATGTGAAAAAAAGACCGCGAGGAACCCTTAACGCTGCCTTCATGATACCCCACTTACATGTCTTGTCAATCAATTTGTAAGTCTGACCGCCGTACTGGCCTGTTGACCTCCGGCTTGCACCTGTTGAACCTGGGGAGGGGCTTGAGTGCTTGTCTCCCAAAGGAGGGGTACAAGTTGGGGGGCCTTTATGGAACATTTTTGGGGATTTTCCGGACAATTTCTTGCATCTAACCCAATTTTGAGGAGAGGACGTTGGTTATACCTAACGAAACAAAGTGCATGATCTGCTGACACATCCCCAGCTTTTTTGCCAATAGGACCGCGGACCTCGAAATGGGGTTGTGTGAGAGCGGAATTCGCCGCAAAAGAGCCTGCTCCCCATTCCAAGGTTTGGATGATCGCTTCCACCGCCCGCGCCCCAACTGCTGGGTTCAGTTGCTGTTAGGCGGTCGGAGCGATTCATGAATTGCCTCTCCGACACCTTACGCCCCCGGCATCTCGGGGCGTTTGCAAAAGTGGCGATGGTTCAGCACAAACTGACGTTGAAAAGGGAATTGACAACCATGTCTTTCCAAAAGCGGCTTCGGGGGACGCATCTATCACGCCACTACGAAGTTAAAATCCAACAATCCATAAACGACATATAGAAATGTAAAAACTCAAGCTGGGGGAGCAAATACCGATTTGTGGAACTTCTGGTTTGATGAAAGTGCCGGACGCTCCGTCCCCAATGGATAAACGGCCTCACTGCGAGCGCCAGGGGAACTCCGATTTCACAATGAACAGGCTGGCTTTCGCCGAGATTAATGTGGACCGGTCAATTCGCGGAATGTGCTTTCTTCGATTCGTACTGACGAGGGTCAGAAGAGCCGGCGGGCAAGCCTGGTCATTCCCGGGAAGGAGTCATCCGCCGCTGAATTTGATGAGGCTCACCGGGCGGTATCGGGCCAAACGTTCGGCCCCCTTGAGATCGGTCAGTTCGATAACGAAAGCACAGCCGACCACAATTCCGCCAGCCTTCTCTATAAGTCGGCAGCACGCTTCCACAGTCCCACCGGTTGCTAGGAGATCGTCGACCACCAGTACCCGCGTTCCCGGCTTGATGGCGTCTTTGTGCATTTCCAGGGTGTCGGTTCCGTACTCCAAAGTATAGGTGTGAGAAAAAGTTTCAGAGGGCAGTTTCCCCGGCTTACGAATGGGGATCAGCCCCACGTTCAGCTCCAGGGCGAGCGGGGCGGCGAAAAGGAAACCCCGAGCTTCGGCGGCTGCTATGGCTTCTACATCTCGGTCGCGGACGGCATCGGCGAGCTGCCGCACCGTTTCTCGCAGAGCTTCGGGAGAAGCCAGCAATGGCGTGATGTCGCGGAAAATAATCCCCGGTTTGGGAAAGTTGGGGATTGAGCGGATGTAGCTCGCGAGGTCAATTGTTTGTTGGCTGCTCATCGTGGAATGACCCTCCTTCTATCAAACCTCGTGCACTTATTATGAAGGCTGCTTTCTCGCCTGTAAACGGGCGAGTGTCCGAAGGGAGTCGCTTCACTCGCTTGGATCAGCCTCCGAAGAGGTCTCCGCCGACCGATCGGCAAACCGGCGGAGCTGTCGGTACTGCTGGAGCTTTTTTCGCAGCGTGACACGGTGAATTCCCAGATGCCGCGCCGCATGGATGTACTGGCCTCGATGGATTTCCAGGGCGGCTTCCAGGAGCACCGGTTCCACAACCTGGAGAAACGCTTCGTACAGTCGGCCTTCGAGGGTCGGATCGGTCACGGCGTGCTGCACCCATTTCTGCACACAATCGCGAAGCGATTCTTCCTCCGCGACATCCTGCTGGCTGCGTGACAGGGCTGGCGGGAGGTGGTCGGCATGCAGGACGCCTCCTCGACTGACGATCAGGGCGTGCTCCAGGGCGTGCCGTAACTCGCGTACATTTCCCCACCAGGGACGCGCCAGAAGCGCCTCGCGAAAATCCGCGGACCAGGCCGGAGGTGCCTTTTTCGATTGCGCGGCCAGCCGTCCCAGAAAGTACTTTGCCAGCGGTTCAATGTCTTCCTTCCGCTCCCTCAAGGGAGGGAGATGGATTTCAAATGTCACAAGCCGATAAAACAAATCATGTCGGAACGCGCCCTCTCTGACGAGTCTGCGCAGATCCTGGTGTGTGGCCGAAATGAGGCGAAAATTGACCTGGACCGGTTTTGTGCCACCCACCGGGCAGAATTCGCGATATTCCAAGGCTCGAAGCAACTTGGCCTGAACGTTCAGCGGAATGTCGGCGACTTCGTCGATAAACAGAGTGCCCCCGTTCGCCCGCTGAAGCAGCCCCACGTGATCCGACTCGGCTCCTGTGAAGGCACCGCGCACGTGGCCGAAAAGTTCGCTCTCAACGAGCGAGGGACTGAGGGCCGCGAGGTGGGCGACAACAAAGGGACGATCGCGGCGAGGGCTGTAGTGATGAATGGCCCTCGCGACCAGTTCTTTTCCTGTCCCGCTTTCGCCGGTGATGTGCACTGCCGAATCGGTGGGCGCCACCACGGCAATCTGCTTGAAAACCGCTTGCATGGCGGGTGAAACGCCGATCAGCTGCAACTCGTTTCCCTGTCGGTCATCCGCTGCGTTCGGCGATGCGGTTTGCAGAGCCGGGGTGGCCAGGGCACGTCTGATGGCCTGGGCGGCAGTTTCCAGCGTGAATGGTTTTGTCAGATAGTCGAAGGCCCCCGCCTGGATTGCCTGGACGGCCACGTCCAGATCACCGTAAGCCGTGATGACAATGACGGGCAGTCGGGGGCGAAGTTGGCGAAGCTGCCGGAGGGCCTCCAGACCGTCCATCCCAGGCAGACGCACATCGAGGATCACCAGATCCCCGCGAGCTTCTTCCAGTTGGCGAAACAGGTCCTCTGCCGCCGTCAGCGTGATGGCGGAATGTCCCATCTGCCGGGCAAGCTTGGAGAGCGCCCAGCAGATATCCGGTTGATCATCGACAATCAGAATGTTCGCCATGCTTCAGGCCTGCGATGCTATCGCTGGGTGATTTGCGCTTGACGCGAGCGGGAATTCAAAGACAAACTCGGTCCACTCACGCTGGCGAGACCAGCTCAGCGTCCCGTGGTGTTGGGCGGCCACAGTCTGACAGACCAAAAGGCCGAGCCCAATTCCGTCCGGCTTGGTCGTGATGGGTGCTTTGAACAGTCGCTCCTGCACATGATCTGCCACGCCGGGCCCGTTGTCCCTCACCACCAGCCGTCCTTTGTTGTCGCGGCGCTCCAGCAGAACCCACACCTGAGGCTGGTGAGAGCCCTGTCGGGCTGCCTCAAATCCATTGGTGATCAGATTGGCCATCAGTTGAAACAGGGCCCATCGATGTCCTTCCACAGGAAATTTTCCGTCGGAATCCGGTGAAACTTCCACCCGAAGCGTCACCTGAGCATGCTCGATGGCTGGCTGGAGCAACTCCAGAACCTCGTCCAGCAGTGCGCGTAGATCCACAAGTTCCGGATGCGGAAGTTGGGCGGTGAGGGTGAGGAATTCGCGAAGAGTGACCTCCATCACCTGAAGTTGCCGGTACGCCACCCTCAATTCGTCATCAGCCCCAGCCTCATGACAGGACTGCACATGGAGATCCACGGCCAGACGGAGCGCGGTAACCAGGTTTCTCAGTTGGTGCGCGAGTCCACGGCCAATCTCATGCAGCGCATGGTTGCGTTCTTCATCGCGGAGTGCCCGTTCAAACTCCTGTCGCTGGCGGATCATTTGCTGAATCGCCACGGCCAGGTCGCGCACCTCGTTGTTGGTTGAAGGAATGGGGATGGAGGCATTCCAGTCCCGTGCCGCCCGAACGGTTGCCCTGGCCAGGTCGCTGAGTGGTTTGGCGATGGAACGCGCCAGCCAAATGGAGACAATCGCCGACAGGGCAACGGCACATCCGGCAGCAACGCCCGTCGCAGGAAGAATTGGTGCCATCTCCGACAGTAAAGCCGCTTGCTCGCGAAGAAGCAGTACGGCGTGGGCGTCGTCCGGTGAGCCCGTTCGATACGCCACGGGAATTTTTTTGACCCGGTACTGCTTGCCCGAGAGGTTCACTGTGCGGCTAGGGTCTCGACCTTCTGAAGGGTGCTCGAGGATAGTGGTCAGCAGTTTTTCGTCGGTTTTGTCGAGGGGAAGGGTACTGTCAAGGATTTGTCCAGCGCGGGATGCGGTGACAAACTCCACTCCGGAAAGTTCCCGCATTTGTCGCAGCACACTTCTTCCCAGGGGAAATCTGGCGTGGGTAACGATGTCGGCCACGCGCTGTAACTCGCGTTCCTGACGTTTCTGCACGTGCTGGCGCCAAAACAACGCCGTGCCCAGGCCCGCCAGCAGACTGCTGCTCAGCGCTACCAAAACAAAGCCGGTAAACAATCGCCAGGCCAGCGACCGCCGCCGATCCGCCAGCCAGCGAACAGCACTTTTCGTAAATCCATACTGAAGCCGAGAGAGCAACATCACCACATTTTTGCCGCGGACGGTGACAAAAAATCTGTTTGCGGAGCCAGGTATGGGGAGAAAGCGTCCTCTTTTGCTCAGTCTAAAGAATTCCTAATTGATACTGAAGCTGACAGATCCCCACTTTTCCACTGCCAAAGAGCGCGGACATCCGCACGGGCTTGTGTGGGAGCGACATCAGCCTGGTGGGACCCGTTTCTCAGGCTTGCTTTGGGAGTGACGCGATTGTCACGTCCCTATCCCAATCCCTGGATGATCAATCTAACCGACCGGGCGATAAACGGTCGGTTCGGCGGCGGGTTAAACGGTAGGGGCAATTCATGAATTGCCCCTACCACGCCTTGCGCCCGCGGCATCTCGTGGTTTTTGCAGAAGGGGGGATGAAGCGCGGGTCCTGACGTGCTTGAAGGGCACGGCTCTCCGACGTAGGATAGGGGCACGGTTAATCGTGGCACATCAACGCATGCACTGATGAGCGTGGTCGTGCTCGAGGAGTTAGCTCCTGGAAACGTCGCGGATCCTGCCCGCAACTCGGAGGTGACCAACCCATGAGACGGTACTTCAATTTGCCTGGATGTCTCTGCTACCTACAGATCACGCTAGCCGTTCTGATTGTTTGCAACTCTTGGGGTGTTTTGCCGGTGTTCCCGGGCAGGCAGGCTCAGGCCGAGCAACCGAACGGCGCGTCCGTGGAAGTATTGTGGTCGCCGCAAAAGGCAGACGGTTATCGTTTGGAACGGGCGACAGCCGAGGTAGCATCCCGCGATGGGGTTTCGATCCTGAGGATCCGGCCGGAAGCGGGAGCAGACTCGGCAATGGTTCGCTTTCCAGCCCCTGAGAAGACCTGGAATCTGACGGCCTTTCGCTACGTCGGAATCGAACTTCACAATCCTTCCGCGGATACACTACGGGTTCAATGGCGAGCAAGGAGCAAGGGCAAGAATCTTTCCCGGGATTACATTCTGGAACCTGGCGAACGCGTGCACCTTCGACTGACGCTCCGCCGTGTCGTTCCCGAAGCGCTCAAGGACGTGTTCTTTGGCATGCGGGGATTTCCTGAACTGCTTGACCCAGAACGGGGCATCGACGTCGCTACCGTGGAAGAGCTGGCGCTCACGATGCGAGGTTTTTCCGCCAACACCGTGCTGGAAGTGCAAAAAGTGCTGGCCAGCGAAAGCTTTCAAACGCCCCCCTGGTGGAATGGTGATACAAGCAATCTGTTCCCGCTGATTGACGAGTTTGGGCAGTACCGACATCGAGACTGGCCCGGGAAAATCCACAGCGCGGCGGAGCTGGCTGAAAGAATCCGGGAGGAGGATCGCGATCTGGCTGCCCATCCCGGTCCAGGCGATTGGGATCAGTTCGGCGGGTGGAAGAGCGGGCCGATTCTGGAGGCAACAGGTCACTTTCGTGTGACCAAACACGAGGGCCGATGGTGGTTGGTGGATCCAGAGGGGCGGCTCTTCTGGTCGCACGGGGTCGACTGTGTCCGCAGCACCACAGCGGTCACACCCATCACCGATCGTGAACACTGGTTCCAACTCCCGCCGGTGGATAGTCCACTTGGCGTGTTTTACGGTCGGGGCTCATGGGCCCCCCACGGCTACTATCAGAAGAAAGAGTCGTATCGAACGTTTTGCTTTTCCGGCGCCAATCTCCTCCTAAAGTACGGCACGAATTGGGAAAAAACGTTCAACGAGCGAATGCATCAGCGGTTGCGGAGCTGGGGCATTAACACCATTGGCAACTGGTCGGACCCGGCTATTTACAGCATGCGCCGCACTCCTTATGTGGTGACTCTTTCCTCAGGCGCCCGCCGGATCGAAGGTTCCACCGGATACTGGGGTCGATTTGCGGATCCGTTTGATCCCGATTTTGACCGTGGCCTTCTGGCGGCGATGGAGCGGGAAGCCAATTCCTCGGCAAAAGATCCGTGGTGTTTGGGCTACTTCGTGGATAACGAGCTGAGCTGGGGTGACGAGCTTTCTCTGGCAGTGGCGACTGTTCGTTCGCCGGCAGATCAACCCGCTAAAAAGGTTTTCCAGGAGCGCCTTCGGCAAAAGTATGGAGATGTCGCCAAATTGAACGCCATTTGGGGAACAAGTTTTGCGTCTTGGGACGATTTCCTCCAAAAAACGGACGAGGTGGATCAGAAAAAGGCCCGCGAGGATCTGGCGGCCTTCTACAGCGAAATTGCTGAAACATATTTCCGTCGCTGCCACGACGCCGTCAAAAAATTCGCGCCTGATAAACTCTATCTGGGCTGTCGATTTGCCTGGGTGAACGATCGGGCAATTCGTGCCGCAGCCTTGTACTGCGATGTTATCAGCTTCAACCGCTATGACGTCAGTGTGGCCTCGCTCCGTCTGCCCGACGGAATTGATAAACCCGTGATCATCGGAGAATTTCACTTCGGGGCCCTGGACCGGGGGATGTTCCACACGGGACTCCGCGAAGCCGCTGATCAGGCAGACCGCGCGGAATGTTATCGTCGGTACGTGAAAAGCGCCTTGCTCCATCCGCAGATTGTGGGAACGCATTGGTTCCAGCTTATGGATCAGGCCACCACCGGTCGGGGTGACGGTGAGAATTACCAGATCGGCTTTCTCGACGTGTGTGATACACCCTATCCCGAGATCATTCAGGCCGCTCGGGATATCGCAGCCGTTATGTACAACCTGCGGAGTTCCCAGGGTCGTTAAACTCGGATTTCGCCGACCCAACGCGGCGAGTGTTAATTTTGGGGAGGAGATCTCAGCGATGAGTCACGTCAACATCCAACGGTGGTTTTTCGGCATGATCGGCAACTTGCTGCTGATTGTTGCCGGCTTTCAGACATTGCAGTTGTTTCCCAGCACGGGCCTTGGGGAAGAGCGCCCGGCGGAACGTCCCAACATCTTGCTGGCGATTGCTGATGACTGGGCCTGGCCGCATGCTGGAGCCTACGGCGATCCGGCGGCGCGGACCCCCACGTTCGACCGCATCGCCCGGGAAGGTGTGCTTTTCACCCGCGCCCACGTGAATGCCCCGACCTGCACGGCGTCTCGCGGAGCGCTGCTGACCGGACAGGCCTCGCATCGACTGGAAGAGGGTGCCAATCTGCACAGCCGTCTGATGGCCAAATTCCGCTGCTATCCCGATGTTCTGGAAGAAAACGGCTACGTCATCGGCAGCATGCGCAAAGGCTGGGGCCCCGGCTCCCTGGAAGGGACGGGAAGGAAACGAAACCCAGCCGGTCCCTCCTTCAAAAGCTTTGAACAGTTTCTGAAAACTGTCCCGCCTGACAAACCTTTCTGCTTCTGGTTTGGGACATCTGATCCCCACCGACCATACCAAAAGGGTTCGGGCGAGGCAGCCGGCATCGACCCCAAACGGATCCGTGTGCCGCCGTTTCTCCCCGATACGCCTATCGTGCGAAGTGATATTGCCGACTATCTGTTTGAGGTGGAACGTTTCGATCGAGAGCTGGGCGAAGCTCTGGCATTGCTCGAAAAGAGCGGTCGCCTCGATAACACCCTCATCATCGTGACTGGCGACAACGGGATGCCGTTTCCCAAGGCTAAGGCGACCTGTTACGATGCGGGTACCCACGTGCCGCTGGCAATCTGCTGGCGGGCCCGCGTGCCGGGTGGCCGGATCGTGGACGATTTTATCTCGCTGACCGACGTAGCTCCCACAATCCTCGAGGCGGCAGGTTTGGAGCTGCTTCCTGAGATGACCGGCAGGAGTTTCCTGAACATCCTGCTGTCCAACCAGTCGGGGCGGGTGGATCCTTCACGCGATCACGTGTTTACAGAACGCGAACGCCACACCTGCACCCGACCCAACAACGCGAGTTATCCAATCCGTTCCATCATTACGGAACGCTGGCATCTGATCTGGAATTTGCGCCCGCAGCTCTGGCCGGCTGGCAATCCACCGGAGGAAAGCGTGGGGCGGGACTACGGCGATATCGATGGCTCGCCCACCTGGTCAGAGATGCTCGCACGCAAAGACGACCCGGCAATCCGCCCGTTCTTCCTTGCGGCAGCCGGAGCCAAACGGCCCGAATTCGAGCTCTACGATCTCCAGGCGGACCCCGGCGAGATGCACAATCTATCGGGAAAACCGGAACTTGCCCAGGTCGAGAACGAACTGAAAGCCAAACTGCGCGACTGGATGGTCTCGACGGGAGACCCCCGGGCACTGGGCGACACCGATTACTGGGACCGCGCACCGTACTATGGAGGCGAAGGTACGGTCCGACGCAACCGTTGACGATCCGGATGGTTGACGGCATCTCGTGATCATGTCCGCCGACTCGGCTAGAATGGCAGCCAGCCAAGTGGGGGTCAATGCTTTGGGCCGACGGTAAGAATCGGTGCTTTGTGCGAGAACATCGCGTTTACGGGGGACACTGTCAGTCAATCACGAAAGGAGAAGGTCATGCGATTTTTCAGCTTGCTGATTCTGAGTAGCATCCTGACTGGTATGGTAGGTGTGGCCCTGGGGGCGGAACCTGGCGAAAACAACGTGCCGCCCCCCGGTTTTGTGGCCCTGTTTAATGGGAAAGATTTGACCGGTTGGAAGGGCCTCGTGGGAAATCCGGTCACTCGGGCTAAAATGTCGCCTGAAGAACTGGCCAAGGCCCAGGAAATCGCCGATCAGCGGATGCGCGAACACTGGCATGTGGAGGATGGCGTCCTGGTGTTTGATGGAAAGGGCGACAACCTCTGCACTGCCCGCGATTACGGCGACTTCGAGCTTTGGGTGGATTGGAAAATCCTGCCCCACGGGGACTCGGGAATTTATCTCCGGGGATGCCCCCAGGTCCAGATCTGGGACGCCAACGACCATCCGGAGGGTTCAGGCGGGCTTTACAACAATCAGAAGCACCCGAATAAGCCGCTCAAACGGGCGGACAAACCCGTCGGTGAGTGGAACCGCTTCCGCATCCGGATGATTGGAGACCGCGTGAGCGTGTGGCTGAACGGAGAACTGGTGGTGGACAACGTGGTGATGGAAAACTACTGGGAACGTGACAAACCCATCTACCGCACCGGCCCGATCGAGCTTCAAAATCACGGCAACAAACTCTATTTCCGCAATATCTTCATTCGGGAAATTCCTCCCGAAGAAGCTCAGCAGCAAGCGGGAGCGCACTGATCCGGGTGGTCGTTTGTCCCAGCACTTTAGACAGTTGCCGAATACCGGAGATATCTGCCACGGCTTAGTTGGCTGCCTTGCTTCCTTTGCACACAATGCAGCCTGGCAGCCGGGACTGCTCTGAACCTTCAGCAAACGGGGATTCCCCATGCGATTGGCACCGTTGGGCCTCGTGATCGCGGTTCTCGCCACGGTGAGGGCTTCGGTTAGTTTCGCAGAGCAGGGTGGAGAACTCCCGTGGAAGGATGTCTCCGAGGCGGTGACCTGGCTGGAATCCCAGGCGAGAAGTCTGGTTCGGGACTGCCGCCGGACACTTCCGGACGGCCGGGCTGTTTTTCCCCCTCAGGTAGGCATCGGCTATGAGGCTTTCTGGCTCCGCGATTACGCGTACATGCTGGAAGGAGCGGCCGATGCCTTCACTGAAGACGAACTCCGTAACTGCCTGGCCATCTTTCTGAATGCCCAGGCACCCGACGGCACATGCGTCGATTGTGTCACCTTCGACGGCAAGCCCATCTTTAAGCCCGGGATGGGCACCATGGGGGAAAATCCGGTTGCCGATGGTTCCCAGTTTCTTGTCGATGTTGCCTATCACACCTGGAAACGCATTAAAGACCCAGAGCTTCTGCGGGAAATTCTTCCGCGTCTTGAAAAGGCGCTCGCCGTCGTGCCCCGAGAGCCGAGTTCTGGACTTGTTTGGATTGATCCGGCAAAAGAATGGGACCGTTGCCCCTATGGGTTCACGGACACGGTTGTCAAAAAAGGGGCGGTTCTTTTCTGTTCCCTCTTGCTGTATCAGGGTTACCAGCAAATGGCTGAGATGGAGTCGGCCGCCGGAAACTCAGAAAAGGCGACCGGTTATGCGCGGGAGGCTGCACGTCTTGCCGAGGCGATCCGCACAACGCTGTGGGATGAGAAGATCGGTCTCTTTCTGGCGGCCACGCATCAGTGCGGACAGCCTGACATTTGGGGATCGGCGTTCGCCGTCTATTTGGGGGTTGCTTCACCCGGCCAGAAACGCAAAATAGGTGCCTATTTTCGCGATCATTACAGCGAGATTGTCCAAAAAGGGAAAATCCGCCACTTGCCGGGCGGTAGCTATTGGGAAGTGTGCAAGGCACCTCCCGAGACGTATCAAAACGGCGGCTACTGGCCCGTTCCCGCAGGCTGGTTTGTTGTGGCGCTGGCCGAGGTGGATCCCCCGCTGGCTGAGAAAACAATTCTCGACCTCGCGGCAGACTGCCACCAGCGAGGGTTCGTCGAATGGGCCAACGGGGAAGTTGTCCGGCTTCCCAAATACGTTGCCAGTGCCACCGCTCCCCTGCCCGGGTTCAGGCAGTTCTTGAAGACGCGAAAATAACCACGCCGCCCGCTATCTACCCACCGGTAATTTCGGCACTGTGCTGCTTGACGCACAAGAAAACGTGCTAAGCCGCTCCCTCAGGCGTGGTGGAGAAGTTTCGCGGAAAAAACTTCCCCCTGAGTGTTATCTCAGGCGGGATCATTGTGGGGATGCCCGGTTTACCGATTTATCGTGGGCAGTCGCGGGGATTACGAGAGCGTGATGGATTGCGTTGGGCACACGTCAACGCAGGCCCCGCAGTCGCCGCAAGTATCCGGGTCAACGTGAGCTTTTTCATTTTCAATCTTGATGGCATCCAGAGGGCAAGCCTGCACGCATTCACCGCAACCGTTGCATGTTTCCTGATTGACAACTGCTGGCATCGCTTCGGCTCCTTAGCTTGTGCTGAAGTGACTTCGTTGTGTCAAAACGAAACCCAAAGGGTGCTCGAATTGTCACCCTATTTATTTTGTACGTTCAGGGCGTCAAAAAAGCTCATGAAAGCGACGGGGAAAAACGTTAGTCTAATAGTGGAGGTTTTCCGCGCGAATAGGGACCGTCTCCGTGTGGGCCTCATAGAGAAAGCCACTGGGTTGGATTCGCCATGCCAGTCGAAGCTCACAGCCGCCCGAAATTAGGGCAGCCCGCGCCGGAATCGTGAAAGGTTCGAGTGGTCGATCGGGCCTGAAAGTGAGCCGTTTTTTGAAAAGCAACACCAACGAGAAGTGGTCAGGGCGACGGCGTGGCGGTTGAAGACCCTTGCGGCTGCGGCGGGGCGGTCTCCTCACTAGAGACTTCGCCGTGGCGCCTCTCGTATTCTTCCGTCAGGACGTTGGGGCAGACTTCATCCACTCCACACGTGGGACAGACAATGCGAACGAGTTCGGCACCCGTGATTTTCAGGTTATACCTCTCACACAGGGCAAAGAGTTCTTGGAGGTGTTTGCAGGTCATACTCGGGTCCTGATTCTGCCAAAGTGGATTGATGCCGCGGAAGCCGCAATTTTAATCCCGCCGAGGCCGCTGGTTTCCGTGCGCGATTGGTCTTCTCGTGTCACCTCATTTTATTCGGCAATCTTGCGGAAATGAATCGTACATTGCATATTGGCAGAGAATGAGAATCGAGATTGCAAGCTTTGCTATTCTGAAAAGACTGCGAAAGACAGGCTATATGAGTGGAATGGATTGGGTTCAGCGAGAAATCGAGCTGCCCCGGTTTGGAAAAGGATTTCATCCCATCACCCGACATATTGTCGAAGCGCTCCCGGAGTTGCGGCAGTTTCAGTGCGGCCTTCTCCATGTGTTTCTTCAGCATACCTCAGCTTCCCTAACCATCAACGAATCTGCTGATCCCGACGTGGCGGCCGACCTCGATCGCCTTCTGGATCATCTCGTCCCGGAGGGCTTTCGGTATGTGCACACGGTGGAAGGTGCTGACGACATGCCTGGCCACGGCAAATGCTCGATTCTGGGCTGCAGTGTGCTCGTCCCTGTTCGCAATGGTCGGCTGGCCCTGGGCACCTGGCAGGGGATCTTTCTCTGCGAACACCGCCGACACAATTCGGGGCGGCGGATCGTGCTGACACTGTTTGGCCACAAATCCTCTGACTGACCAATTCGATTTGCCGTGAGAGGGGCCAGCAACCGCAGCGCATGCCATCGTAGTGCGTTTGTTTATTTCCTCCATGCTTCGTATCTTTTCTGATCTGTCTCGCCACTTGCGCAGTCGCCATCCGGGACGCTCGTCCAAAGGACGGGGTGTTAAGATGATCCGATTTATCAAAGTTTAACGGTCAACTCGTCGATAACAATTCCGCAGGATTTAACGCGCCCTTGTTGTGGTTTGGGTGGCGCGTTGATGCCCGCCAAAAGAGCTGCTGCTTCAGAGAGGATATCGCCCATGAAGCTGCCGAGAGGCATGCTCACCGTGGTCTGCGGAATTGTGTTCGCCGGGATGCTCGGTTGCCTTCCGCAGCAACCGTTTTTCCTCCATGAAGACGGCGATCTTTCCCACTACGTCGATAAGGCCACGCAAATTGAGTATCCGGACGTAGAAGCTAATTCCCTGGACGAAGTGCAAAAGGTGTTGCCACCATTTACGATTTCCAACAGTGAGGTCAAAGAGTACTGGGATCTTTCACTCGAAGAGGCAGCGCGGATCGCGCTTCAAAACAGCAAGATCATCCGCAGTCTGAATCAACCGGACGTTGGTGCACCGCGTCTCCCGGAGACAACGCTCACTGTGGCTCCGGAAGGTACGGCATCGATTTACGACCCGGCGCGGCAGGAGACCAATCCTCGCACGGGCGTTGAGGCGGTGCTCGCCGAATTCGATGCGCAACTGAGTACCCGCCTGTTCTGGCAAAAACTGGACACCCCTCAAAACGTGGCAGGTTTTGTCACATTCTTTCGGCCATCGGCCTTTCGCCAGGACCTTGGCACGTTTCAGACGCAGTTGTCCAAGACTTACGCAACAGGCGGGACGTTCAGCATCAGTCACAATGTGGGCTACGAATGGAATAATGCGACGGCCAGCCGGGCCTGGCCCAGTCACTGGACGGCGAATCTTCAGGCAGAGTTCCGACAACCGTTACTCCAGGGTGCGGGGGTGACGTTCAATCGAATTGCTGGTCCCAACACCATCCCCGGAGTGTACAACGGGGTGCTCATCGCGCGATTGGAAACGGATCAGCGGCTGGCGGAGTTTGAGCAGTCGGTTTCGGAACTCCTCCTGGACGTGGAAAAGGCCTACTGGACCCTGTATCTCGCGTATCGCCAGCTTGACACGGTCATTGCCGGACGGGACGCCGCCCTCCAGACGTGGCGGCAGGTTCGGGCGAAGTACGAGGTCGGGGGTCGTGGGGGGAGTGCCCAGGAAGAGGCCCAGGCTCGTCAACAATACCTGGCCTTTCGCGCTGCGGTGGAACAGTCACTCAGCTCGCTCTACAAAGCGGAAAACAATCTCCGCTACTTGATGGGGCTTGCCGCCACCGATGGCCGCCTCATCAGGCCCAAAGACGAACCTACCCGGGCAAAGGTCCAGTTTGACTTTTACGATGTCCACGCCGAGGCCCTTGTCCGCAACCCGCTCCTTCGGCGGGAGAAATGGCGTGTGAAGAAGGCCGAGCTGGAGTTGATCGCGGCCAAAAATTACCTTCTCCCCCGCCTGGATTTCTTCGGGTTTTACCGATGGAACGGCCTGGGACATGACTTGCTCGATCCCGATAACAGCAGGTCCAATGCCTATGGATCGCTCACGTCGGGCGACTTCCAGGACTGGGAACTGGGGATGGAGTTGCAGATTCCGATCGGTTTCCGGAAGGAACTTGCCGCTGTCCGCAACGCGCAGCTCAACCTTGCCCGGGAAAGAGCGATCCTCCAGGAGCAGGAGCTGGAAATCTCCCACCAGATTGCCTGGGTCTTGCGGGAAATCGACGAGTATTACACACTTGCCCAGACGAACTACAACCGAACGGTGGCCGCCGAAAACGAAGTCCGCGCGGTCACGGCGATGTACGATGCGGGGACGGCCACACTGGATCTTCTGCTTAACGCGCAGCAGCGTCGAGCGGAAGCGGAAATCCAGTATTATCAGGCCCTCACCAAGTACATGTTCGCGATCAGCCATCTCCACTTCCGGAAGGGTTCCCTCCTGGAATACAACGGTGTGTATCTCACTGAGGGTCCCTGGCCGGAAAAAGCGTACTTCGACGCCCTTCGCCGGGCTCGGGCTCGCGATGCCGGAATCTATCTCAACTACGGCATGACCAATCCGCCGGTATTCAGCCGCGGGGAATATGATCAACATGCGGGGCGACGGGATTCGGACTCCGGTAATCCGTTCACTGCGGAGGGCGAAAACGCGACCGAATCCAAGACCGAGCCGAAGGGGCCCGAGGTGTTACCTGCTCCCAAGCCGCAGAAAAGCACCGGCGAAGAAGGCCCGGAGGTCCCACCTCTTCCATCCACGACCCGGCTCAGCCCCCGTTCTGATTCGGGTGCAAAAGAGGGTGGCTCCACCCTGCGCATCGTGAAGGCACCTTCGGTCAACTCGGGCTCGCAAGGGAGCCAGAACACAAGGGTATCCCATGGCAGGTCGTATGAGCGCGTTGCCTCGCAAGTTTCTCCCGGCGATCTAGAGTTGAGAGCGCTCGGCACGCATTTGCAGCCCGGCCGGTCATCGGCGCAGCGCGACGTGGCAACGCACAAAGCGGAAGGAACACCCACGCAGAAGAACGGGGCAGGCGAGGTGGAACCGGTAGCCTGGGTGGGCGTATCGGACGACGTGCCCTCCACGAGCAAACCCGCGAATGCGCGGAACCAATCAGCCGAGGAGACACCGGCAGGGGTGACCGCCGAATCCTGGCGGGCGGTCAAACCCTGAAATGGAACCGGCATCCGCCCCCACCGTCTGAACCTGGCGAGGAGTTGCCGCACTCCTCCCAGTTCGTGCCCGAACTGTGGGCTGCTGGCGATGGTCTTGAATTTGGGATGTGATGGGACTGGCGTATCTTCTCTCTTCGAGCCAGTTTTCCTGCCCAGTTCTCGCATCACCCGCGTGGCGGGCGTTTCTCCTTTCAGGTGTGGGCGGACGACATCGGCACTGGCTAGATTATAATGGGGCATCAGGAGCGACATTGATCCGCGCACGTGAGGCGGTGCAAACCCGTGATGCTCCCCTCTGTTCGTTTCCGCCAGCAACAGAAGTTAGTCTTTTGAGTCGGGCGTATTTGCCTTATGGACAATGAAACGTTTCGCCTTCTCCAGGCCCTGCGGGACAATATCAATGGTGTGCTCCTCGGCAAACAATCTGTCGTGGAGATGTGTCTGATCGCGCTGTTGGCCGGGGAACACCTCCTCCTCGAAGATGTTCCAGGAGTGGGCAAGACGCTGCTGGGAAAGGCGATCGCACGAAGCATTGCAGGCGTTTTCCGCCGCATTCAGTTTACGCCGGATCTGCTGCCATCGGACATCACGGGAAGCAACTTATATCATGCGGATCGCCGCGAATTTGTCTTTTATCCAGGTCCGATTTTTGCTAACGTCGTTCTGGCCGACGAAATCAATCGTGCCACCCCGCGGACGCAGAGTGCTCTTCTGGAGGCCATGAACGAAGCCCAGGTGACTGTGGAGGGCAAGACATATCCGCTGCCCCGTCCATTTCTGGTCATTGCCACGCAGAATCCCCTGGAATTCGAGGGGACTTATCCTTTGCCGGAAAGTCAGATGGACCGGTTTTTGCTGCGGATTTCGGTAGGATATCCCGCCCGTGATTTCGAACGGGAACTATTGGAGCAGCACCGCAACGGGGAACCGGTGGACTCGCTCGAGCCGGTACTCACAACGGAGCAGGTGCTGGCGCTGCAGGCCGCCGTTCGTGAGGTCCGCATGGAGCGATCCGTGCTGGAGTATCTTCTCGACCTCGTGGAAGCCACTCGGAAATGCCCGGAAATCCGCGTGGGGGCCAGTGTCCGGGCGTCGCTGGTCCTTTACCGGGCGGCGCAGGCTCGGGCTTTTCTGGAGGGACGAGATTTCGTGGTGCCAGACGACATCCAGGCCCTTGCCGTGCCCGTCCTCGCTCACCGTGTCATCACCCAGGGGTATCTCCACGGAGGTCAGCGGGACGCCGTGGAAGCGCTCATCCGTCGCCTCGTTGAAGACACACCGGTGCCTGCGTGACGTTCGTTTGGGGGCTTAACGTTGCGCTATTCCTCTGAGTTGAGACTCACTGCCCTTCCACAGGCTCCGGGGCACGCTCGATCACGTGGTCGATCAGTCCGTAATCGCGGGCTTCCTCAGCGGACATGAAACAATCGCGGTCCGTGTCTTTTTCGATTTTCTCAAGAGGGTGTCCCGTGTGTTTGATCAGGATGCGATTGATCCGCTCTTTGAGGTTTCGGAATTCCTTGGCGTGAATCATGATCTCGGTAGCAGTTCCTTCGACACCGGCCATCGGCTGATGGATCATGATCCGCGAATTAGGCAGGGCGTAGCGTTTTCCTTTTGTTCCTGCGGCCAGGAGCACGGCCGCCATGGACGCTGCCTGTCCGATGCAGTAGGTGGCGACATCGCAGCGGATGAATTGCATCGTATCGTAGATGGCCAGTCCCGCCGTCACACTTCCGCCTGGCGAATTAATGTAAATGTGCACATCTGCCTTGGGGTTTTCGGATTGCAGATAGAGCAATTGCGCGACCACCGAGTTGGCCAGTTCGTCCGTGATGGGAGCACCGATGAAGACGATCCGATCTTTGAGCAGGCGACTGTAAATATCCATCGCCCGCTCTTCCCGACCCGTCCGTTCAATAACAAAAGGGATCAACGTCATGATTGAGTCTCCTGACAACTTCGCATTGTTTTCGTTGCGGCGGCTGCCTCACGCGTCCAGGTCCCGGTAAGCCGCTTCAAAAGACCGCATGATTCGGAGAATGCAAGAAGTCCAGATGGCAGCGGCTATTTCCTGGGCTGGCACTTTCTGGTTCATTCCAGTTCGTCTTCGGGTTTTTCCTGGGACTGTTTGGAAAGAATATCGTCCACGATACCGTAAGCCTTGGCCTCCTCGGCAGTCATGTAGAAATCGCGGTCTGTGTCCTTTGCAATGCGTTCGATTGGCTGTCCTGTATGCTGCGCGATAATTTGATTAAGAATGTCCCGCGTGCGGAGAATCTCCTGTGTTTGAATCTCGATGTCGCTCACCTGACCGCCCACCTGGCCGTAGGGCTGGTGGATCATCACCTTGGAGTGCGGGAGCGCGAAGCGTTTGCCCTTGGTGCCTCCGGCCAAAAGGACCGCGCCTCCACTGGCAGCCAGACCCACGCAGTAGGTGGCCACCGGGCAACTGAGAATCTGCATCGTGTCGTAAATCGCCAGGGTAGCGGTGACACTTCCCCCGGGCGAATTGATGTAAAAATGAATGTCTTTCCGTCGGTTTTCGCTTTGCAAATAGAGGAGTTTCATGATGACCTCGCTCGCGTTGAGGTCGTAGATCGGCCCCTGGAGGAGGATGATGCGGTTTTCCAGCAGGAGGTCACCCAGCGTGAGTTGCCGCTGGCGTTGATAATCGCGATATCCGGCCTGCGCAAGCTGGTCTATCGGAAATGGAAGCCACGGATTGACAGACATAGGCACGTCCTTTACCTGGTCAGTTGATCAAGGTTTTGCGGCGGGAAGCACTGCCAGCCGTCTGCCTCACACGCCGTCCAGTGTTGTTGAATTCAGGGGGCACAGGAAATGTTATCGTACCCGGCCCGGCAGGGCCCTGACAAGCGACCGATTGCCCTGACCCATCCCCACTTTTTTGGAAGGATCTGTCGGAATCTAAGGGCATGGCGCGAGGTAGGGGCAATTCATGAATTGCTCCGACAACATCGGAGGGACGTGCTTGTCACGTCCGCCTTCGGAGGGATGTGCTCGTCACGTCCGCTTTTCTCCGGAGCGATGCGCTTCTCGGGTCCGTTTTTTCGGAGGGCCCCGCTTGTCGGGGCCAATGAAAACTGATTGATGAACCATGCCTCCTCATCGGGCACGACGAGCGTGCCCCTCCGACCTCTCGGAGGGACCCGCTTGTCGGGTCCGCCGTTCAACGTTTGATCGTCCATTCCGTTTCACCGGGGAC
>FWWL01000151.1_pt1 | contig 195928 bp, 200 predicted proteins | sample 2228331 | NCBI WGS metagenome assembly FWWL01 (sample SAMEA103939775, study PRJEB20133) | metagenome | reverse complement strand
ATGGGTTTTCTCCTATGAGCTGTTCTAGTTGATCATGTTTTTCTAATTTTTTGTTTACATAGTTAAAGGATATGTTCCTTTTTGCTTTCGTAGGATATAGTGGATTTTTCGGATACCTCCAAAACTTGCTTGGCCTCAATTATTAAATCTTTCAAAGTCATATTTTCCGAGTAATTTAGACTCTTATGGATCTGAGTGTTTGTATACTAGCTTGTTGTCTAGGTGGTGTCAATAACGGTTAAAGTGTTTAGAGAAAGTTTCTTTTAGGGCTTTCAATGGCCTGTAAATATCTTGACTTATGATGTTCCCTCTGGTATAGCTAAAAACGCCTTTGGGGGATCGTCTAACGGCAGGACGGCGGACTCTGGATCCGCTAGTCTAGGTTCGAATCCTAGTCCCCCAGCCCTAAGGTGGTCCCATCGTCTAGCGGTCTAGGATACTGGCCTCTCACGCCAGAGACACGGGTTCGAGTCCCGTTGGGACTACCAATTAACTACGCTTACATCTATAAATCCTAGAAAAAGTCTTTACTTTCCTTTCAATGATAGATTCTGCTTCGTCTAGCTCTTCACTATTTTTAAAGCTCGAGCCATAGGAAAGAAGAATAAAGTGATAAGGAGATTTTTTCCGGCCAAGTTTTTGGTAAGGAATTTCGATTTCTTCATACTCTTCGCCCTTGAAAAGGTATTTCCCAAACTGACTTTTTCTAAGGTCTCTAAATTTCCATCGAAGTTTTAACTCAAAAAAAGATCTTACAATTTTTGTAAGCCTTTTACTTTTTGACACCTTTAAGGGATCGATGGCTTCGCCAACGCTATCAGAAAGCACTTGAAATACACCCTTTACTAGGTCTATGTCGGTTATGGTAAGGCCGTAAAGATACCAATCATCAATTGTTCTAATTACAAGTTCCTGTTCCTTTGAAGTTAAGTAGTAGTAGGAGAGACAAAAGTGGCCTTCACAAAGTTCAGAGCCGTAAAAAGAAAGATCTCTTAAATCTCTTCCCCCATTTTGAGAAGGATGGAGAAGACAACCTACCCTTTTGAAATCCTTGTCGAGGAAACCAACAAATTCACAGTTGAAAATAGTTTCAAAGAGTTTTCCCTTGCCATTGTAAAGGATTCTAAAGGTTTTGCTATGATCCTCTGGAGAGCTTTCTTTAAGAGCGAGGGTGTTTGTTTTTAGCCTAAGTATAAGGCTATTTTTGTCATTTTTTACAAAGTTATAAATTCCACAACAGGCAGAACAGGATTTTTCTTCATCAGGTTGACATAAGTGATAAGGAAAATTTCTTTTCATTTTCTCTCTCATCATTTATAAAATACCATTTCGCCTGAAGAATTTTACTTAACGAGTTTCTACTTATGGCGCAACAACTTTCGAAGGATTCCATATTATGGTCTGGAAAATTAAGCGACACTTGTTTTAAGTGTCTCCTTGGGCTTATTGAAACAACCGTAACCGAGGCAACTTGTGATGAAGAGCTTAAAAATAGGGCAAAAGAATCCGCCATAGAAGTTGTTAAAGCCTTTCAGTTTAACTCAACCATGTCGCCCGCCAATATTGCCAATAAATTCCATCCCCTTATTAAGTCCATATGCGGTAACGAAGATCCCTTTAAAGCCAGAAAAGTAAAGGAGATAAGATTTGCGAAGGCTGTAGTGCATAAGTATCCACCTCCTTACGGTGATCTCGAAAGACTTTTAATTTATTCCCTTATTGGAAACAGCATAGATTTTTTTAAGGATATGGCCTTCCTTGAAGAGTCCTTAATAAGGGAACCTTCTATTGCCATAAATGATTTGGATTCCTTGATGGGGATGCTTAAAAGCGGTCATAAAAAGATTGTTCTTCTAGCGGACAATGCAGGTGAAGTTTATTTTGATATTCCCCTTTTAAATTTCCTGGAAGAAAGTGGCCACAAAGTTTACTATGCCTTGAAGGGAGCGCCCGTTCAAAACGATTTAGCTTTCTGCGACTTTGTGGAAGCTGATATAGAAGGGATAAGGTTTTCTGTGGTAAGCACAGGTGCTGATTCTGTTGGGCTTGAACTTGAGAGAGCCTCTTCCGAATTCTTAGATTTGTATAATAGTGCTGACGTGGTGATAGCAAAAGGTATGGGGCACTTTGAAACTCTTGGTTTGAACAGGGATGAAAGATTATTTTATCTTTTCAGGGCAAAATGTGTTACTGTAGCTAATACTATAGGGGTAGCAGTAGATGATTTTGTGATTATGCAGGGGATAAGGAGTTTCAGATGCCCGTCATAGACATGGAAGAACTTGCTTCTATGATGGTTTCTCAGTGGGAAAAGATCCCGAAGTTTTATAGAAGGGAAGGAACAATAAAAAGGACTCTCCAGTGTTTTGTCTTTTCCTATTTAAGGGAAAAGGGTCTTTTTGTCTTAGCGGACTATTTTCCTCCAAGGGTTGCCGATAGACCTATTGATATAGTGACTATTGATGCAGATGATGCAAAGAAAATCACTCTAGCTCTATGTATTGATGAGCTGATTAATCTTAATACTGTGAAAAGCTTAACCGCCTTCGAATCTGAAAAGAAGGTTATATTTACTATTCATCCACTGGAAAAGAAGGTTAAAGAAAGTAAATTCTTTCTAAGGGAAGGGATAGAGCACTATCATTTAAAGGGACCTTATCCAGATCAACTTACTTTGTGAGGAGGGAAGATTTTTTAAGATGTTCAGAAAAAAGGTTGAGGTAAGATGGCATGGTAGAGGTGGCCATGGTGCGGTAACAGGAGCTATGATTTTAGCACAAGCGGCCTATAATGAAGGTTACAAAGGTGTTACAGCAGCACCTTTTTTCGGTGCTGAAAGAAGAGGAGCTCCGGTTATTGCTACGAACAGATTTGGTCCTGAGCCTATTAGGACTTTTTCGATGGTTACAGAGCCAGATATTGTTATCGTAATGGATGAATCCCTTATGGATATTGTTGATGTAACCGCTGGTCTTAAACCAGATGGCATTATTTTGATAAACTCTTCAAAAAAACCTGAGGAATTCGATGTTGTTAGCAGGTTCAATGTGGCAACGACCGATGCTTTCCATTGTGCTATTGAAGCTGGTCTCGAGGTTGCGGGCAACGTTATTTTTAACACTACCATTCTTGGAGGTTTTTCAAAAGCTACGGAACTAATATCCATGGAAAGTATTGAAAAAGCCTTTGCCAACTTTTTCAATGGTCGGGCTCTTGAGAAAAACATCGAAGGAGCTTGGCTTGCCTTTCAAAGAACTTTTGTTCATAAGCCCTGTGGACTTAAATGCACCATTAAAAGGCAGGAGTAGTATAGATGAGTGAGAGATCGGAAATTTTTGATGATCCTTTCAATTATGCCCATAGCAAGCTTTGTAAGGGGGAAGCAGGAAAAACTGGCACATGGAGAAGCTATAGACCTGTTATAGATCATGAGATTTGCACTCCAAGTAAAAGCAAAAAGCCTTCCTGTTTTTTGTGCTGGCTCTATTGTCCCGAGGGAGTTGTAAAGAGATCCATTCCAGTTGTTATAGACTACGACTATTGCAAAGGATGCGGCATTTGTGCTGAAGAGTGTCCTTCAAAGGCGATTAAGATGGTTGAAGAACACTCAGACCCCTAATTTTCTAAAGGACACTACAGCTCTGTAAAAGGTGTTATCTATCCTTTCTTGTTCATGCAAGGAGAAACCGGAAAAACCGGTTTCTTTTAGCATTTTCTTTAGTATCTCCAAAGTTATAGCTCCACTTATACACCAGACCCATCCATCTTTTTCTTTAGTGTAAGAATCCTCTAGAGGATGGTAAGAAAAAATGTCGGAGATTAGGACTATACCTTCTGGGACTAGAATTCTACTTAATTCCAAAAGAACTGCAATTTTATCTTCGAAGAGGTTGAAGACACCATTAAGTATTGCGGAGGAAAAGGTAGCTGATTTTAAGGGTAGTGCCTGACCCTCTGCACAGATCCATTCTACTGATTTCGTTGATAAGGAGCTTTCCATAAACCACTTCTTTGATTGTTGAAGCACCGAAAAGACTATGTCGATGTTTATTACCACCTTGTCGCAATCCCTTAATCTTATAAGATAAAAAGTATCTATTCCTATGCCACAGCCAAGGTTTAGGATCATTCCTTCCGGCAATTCAGTAGGTAGGTAATGGATGGGACATCCACAAGGATATGCCATATCCCATGGGAAATTCCAGAATGAGCATAAAGGATCTTCTAAATAGCCAAGTTCAACCAGTTTTGAAAATCCTCTGGCTAGCTCAATGGAGGGCTTTATTGTCCCTTCAAAAAGATGCTCATAGTATCTTTTTATATATTCCTTAAGGGCTTGCTTCATCTTTTAATGGCTTTTGTTAAGCTTGGATGTTAATATTAAAAACAAAGACGTTTTATTGTCTAGCTAAAAGGCCAATCCTAATAAAAGGGAGGATTGCCATGGCCATAAAGGTTTTCATAGAAAGGAAGATACAGCCAGGGCGAGAACTTGATGTCTACAACTCTTTGATTAAGCTCAGAGCCAGGGCGATGAGATCTTATGGTTACGTATCGGGAGAAACTTTGGTTTCCTATAACAATCCTCAAAAATACCTTGTCATAAGCACCTGGAATAGCTTGGAGGCCTGGCAAAAGTGGGCAGAGAGCGAGGAAAGAAAAGCCATAGAGCGAGAAATAGAACCTTATCTTGAAGCACCACCAAAAGTGGAAATATATCTTTACGAAGCAAGACCAACCTAATCCCTTATACCTAATATGTCTTCCTGGTGATAGGGAGTCCTTGCTGGCTTCAACATAAGTTGGGAAAGACTCTTTCAATTTTGGTGTGGTTGAACAAAGTTAAAAAAAAGTGATGACTTTTGCATTTGATTAAATCAAAGTTAGAATATATAATCTTTTAAATCCATAGGCCAGGTTGTGTTTTAGAGAACAAACTTTGGAGGTTGTTTAGATGATTGAGGTTAGATTCCATGGTCGGGGAGGGCAGGGAGCTGTAACGTCGGCAGAGCTCATAGCTCTTGCTGCTATCTCCTTGGGAAAGTATGCTCAAGCTTTCCCAAGTTTTGGGCCGGAGCGTCGTGGTGCTCCTGTTTTAGCTTTCTTGAGAGTAAGTGACGAACCTATTAACACTCGAGAAAAGGTTTATGAGCCTAACTTGGTGGTGGTGCTTGATGAAGCTCTTGCTGGAATTGTTAATGTAGAAGCAGGGCTTTCTCCGGATGGTATAGTTATTATTAATTCTGTTAAATCCTTTGAGGAACTTAGAAGGGATTTTGGTTTTAAAGCCAGGCTTGCTAAAGTGGATGCTTTGAACATAGCAAGAGAGATCCTTAAGGTTCCCATTGTAAATACTCCAATGTTAGGTGCTTTGGTTAAAGTCTCAGGAATTGTTAGCGTCGAAAGTCTTGAAGTTCCTATAATGAATAGGTTTGGAACTAAATTGGGAGAGAGAAACTTTAACGCCATTAAAAGGGCCTATGAAGAAACCATACTGGAGGAAAGTTCGTGGCAAGAGAAACAGGAATCTGCAGTTGGAAGGAGCTAGCACCTGGGGCAGCGATTATAACGCCAGGAAATGCTGCAGAACTAAGAACTGGCGACTGGCGTTCAATACGCCCCGTTGTTGATCATGAAAAGTGTATAAAATGTGGGCGTTGTTATATTGTATGTCCCGATGCTGTCTATACCCAAAGGGACGATGGTTACTATGAGCTTAATTATTACTATTGTAAGGGATGTGGCATTTGTGCCCACGAGTGTCCGAAGGATGCTATAGAAATGGTTGAGGAGGGCAAGTAATGGGAAAACGGGTTGGGATGGAAGTTTCTATGGCAGCAGCTGAGACCATTGGGCTTATAGATGTGGATGTGATAGCTGCCTATCCTATTACTCCGCAGACCCATATTGTAGAGCATCTTTCGGAGCTTGTGGCGGATGGCCATCTTGATGCAGAATTTATCCCTGTTGAATCGGAACATAGTGCACTAAGTGTTTGTATTGGGGCTCAGGCTGCTGGGGCAAGAACCTTTACTTCTACAAGTGCTCAGGGCTATGCCCTAATGGTTGAGCTTTGTTATATTGCCTCAAGCATGAGGTTACCTATAGTAATGGCTTTGGTGAATAGGGCATTAAGTGCCCCAATAAATATATGGAATGATCACTCCGACATGATGCTTGCAAGAGACACTGGGTGGATTCAGACGGTAGCTGAGAATGGTCAGCAAGTGGTGGATCTTTTGATTCACGCTTACAGAGTTGGAGAAGATCGAAGGGTTCTTCTTCCTGTGATAGTGAATTTTGATGGTTTTATAGTGTCTCATGTGATTGAGCCTATAGAACTTCCCGATAAGGAACAGGTGCAAAGGTATTTACCTCCCTATAATCCGCCTATAAGGCTTGATCCTAAGAATCCTGTTACCATGGGACCTGTTGGAGTTCCGGAGGTTTATACAGAAGCGAAAAAAGCTGTGGAAGAGGCCATGAAAAATTCCAAGCAGGTTATCTTAGAGGCCTGGGATGAGTTTAAGAAGGTCTTTGGGAGGAGATACAGACCTGTTGAGACCTACAAGTGTGATGATGCAGAAACCATTCTTATTACAATGGGAAGTATTTCCGAGACCGCTACCAAGGCAATAGATGTTTTAAGAGCAAGGGGTAAGAAGGTAGGGCTTGCAAAGATAAGGCTTTTTAGACCTTTCCCAGCTCAGGAGCTCATAGATGTTGCAAAGAAAGCCAAAGCCCTTGCTGTCGTTGACAGGGCTCTTGCCTTGAATGGAGTTTCTGGGGGTCCTCTTTGTATGGAAATCAAGTCTGTTCTTTTTGAACAAAGGGTTATGTCCTATGTGTGGAACTATATAGCTGGTCTTGGTGGTAGAGATGTTACCGTGGAAGATTTTGTTGATATGATTGATGGTTGTGAGCAAAGGATGGCTAAAAACGAGCCTATGGGCTATGAATTTATTAATGTGAGGGAATAGATGGGTATTGCAAGCGAGGCTTTAAAGGATTTTAAAGGCTTTAGCATGAAGAACATTCCCAAGGAGGAGTTTCTTTCTCCTGGGCATAGAGCTTGTCAGGGCTGTTGCGAGATTTTGGCTCTAAGATTGGCTCTCAAAGCCATTGGAAGAAATGTAATTGTTGCAAGTGCTACAGGTTGTATGGAGATAGTTACCTCTCCCTTTCCTCAAACCGCCTGGAGAGTGCCGTGGATACATGTAGCCTTTGAAAATGCTGCTGCGGTAATAAGTGGTGTGGAAGCTGGTTACAAAGCCCTTATGAGAAAAGGAAAGATAGAGCAAGAGAAGGTAGTATTTTTAGGCTATGGAGGAGATGGAGGAACAGCAGATATAGGACTTCAGGCTTTGAGTGGCGCTTTAGAACGAGGACACGATATAGTTTACATCTGCCTGGATAATGAAGCTTACATGAATACTGGAATTCAAAGATCTTCTGCTACTCCCTATGGAGCAAGAACCACTACTTCTCCCCCTGGTAAAAAGAGTGTAGGGCAAGCTACATGGAAGAAAAATGTGGCTTATATTGCAGCTGCCCATGGCATACCCTATGTTGCTACCGCTTCTCCAGCCTATCCCTTGGATCTTATGAACAAGGTTAAAAAAGCTGCTCTAGTTCCTGGTCCTGCCTATGTTCACATCTTCTCAGTCTGTCCAACAGGTTGGGGACATCCAACAGAGGTTGCTATAGAAGTGGCAAAAATGGCTGTTGCTACTAATGTATTTCCCCTCTACGAGGTAATTGATGGAAAGTGGATTCTTTCCAGAAAGAATCCAAATCCTAAGCCTGTAAGGGATTATCTAAAAATGCAAAAGCGTTTTGACCATCTAACGGATGAAGAAATAGAAAAGATTCAGGCGAGAGTGGATGCGGAATGGGAAGCCCTTCTTGAAAGGTGTGGAGAAAAAAAATCTGATAAATCTGAAGAGCTCGCACCTTCATCGGACTAGCTAAACCTGGCTGGAGGTAACCTTTTTGAAAGCTTCAATTGCCATGCCTTCACTCGCAACAGGAGTATTTCATGGGTTACTTCCAGCCTAAAAGGCTTGACCAATACTAAAGTAGACCTGAAAAGGCTGTTCCCCTTCCGGGGGATTAAGGGCATAGCCAAAATCAAGCCTTAAGGGTCCTATTACTGTGTTATATCTTACACCTGCTCCAATGCCGTATTGGAAATCAAGCGCAAATAGTTTTTCTTCGGAAGGCGAGACTCTACCAAAATCAAAAAAGATTACCCCTTCAAAATGTTCCTTTATAAAGTTTAAGGGAAATCTAAAGTCAGTATTTACTTCCATAACCGTTTTTCCCCCCAAGGGGTTTCCCCTGTCGTCAAGAGGGCCAAGCTTATTGTATGGATAGCCCCTTATACTGTTACTTCCACCAGCAAAAAACCTTTTAAATATGGGAATATTTTCACCGCTTTCCACATTTGATATAATACCCACTCTGAACCTATTCGCAAGAATGACAGAATAAATGGGCACATAGGTTCTTATTTCCAAGTCGCTTTTTAAATAGCTTATATCTGAAGCTATACTTTCCGATGCCCATTCGTTAGTATTTAATAGTCTAAAGCCCTTCGATGGGTTGATGGCATCATCTAGGTGATCCTTAGAAAATCCAAAGACTGTGGAGGAGATGAAATAGTTTTCTTTTTTTCTGTCTTCAATCTCAAGGTTATTAGGGAATACCTTTATATCCGTTAACTTGTTGGCTTCTACGTTAGGACCTATGAAGAACCTTAAATTACTCGATACAGGAATATTGAGCTGGAGGATGGAATACAAGGTCTTAGTTTTGAAACTTTCTTGGTCATCCTGGCTAACGCCCGTTCGCCATTCAAGCCATTGACTATCCTTCAAAAAGTGGGGTTGTATAAATTGAGTTTCTAGACTTTGGGTAATAACGCTTCCCTTGGCTTTTACCCTGAGTTTTCTTGCATCTCCCATGAATCGCCTTGATTCGAATTCTACAACACCTCTTAGTTTGTCTTCTGTGCCGTAGCCAACACCTAGCTTAACAGTATAGGGTTTAGCCTCTCTTAGCTTTATCCTTATAGGAAGTTCTGTTTCTTCACCTTCTAATCCTTCAACGGATATGTCAACAAAAGAAAAAAGCTGGGAGTCGAAGAGCCTTCTTTGGCTTTCCCTTATCTTGGAAGCTTTAAAGGTCTCTCCAGTTTTGAAGGTAAGAAGTCTTTTTACCTCTTTGGGATCCAGACCTTCCAAACCTTCTATCGATATTTCTCCAAAGTTACATTTTTTACCCGGATAGACATCAATCCATACAAAGGCTTTTCGTTCTGCCTTGAAAACTCTTGCAATGGTTTCTATCTTTGCCTTCGGATAGCCCTTTTCGGAAAGGTATCTCAAAACCACCTTTTCACAATCTTTGTAATCTTCTGTTCTGAATCGCCTACCTTCCTTCAGTGGAATTAACTTGCTTATTTCGTCCTGCCATTTTTTTTCAGGAGGATCTTGAATGAAAAGGGTTATCTTGGTAATGATAACAGGTGCTCCTTCATCAATGGATATTAAAATGTTTACTTTTTGGTGACCCAGTTCTTCTTCTGTGTATTTTATCTTTACGTCGTAGAAGCCTTCGCTGTGATAAAATCTTTCAAGACGCTTTATATCGTCCTTTAAGACATCTTCATCAAGATAGGTCTTTCTTAAGGGATGCAATAAACTTTTGTCCTTTGTATCCATAAGTGCCTTAAGCTTGGAGCTTTCTAATGAGTTGTTCCCCCTAAACTTAATGAACTGAACTTCTTTAAATTGAATAGAATCAATTGGTTGTTTGCAAAAACTAACGATGGGACTTGAGATAATGAGAATAAGGATCAAGACTGAGGCTACATATCTCAACATGCCAAGTCTTTCATTCTTTTTTCCCTGTTTGCCATATAGCAAACAGGGAAAGCCTATTCTATGGACGTAGAATATTATTTCTTTTGTTTATCAAGCTCATCAAGAGCGGTTTTTGCCAGTTTTGCTTCGCTAGAATCCGGATATTTCCTTAAAATCCTTTCGTAAAGAATCTTTGCAGCAGTTGGATCTCCTATCTTTTCCCAAGCCTTGCCCTGTTTGTAAAGTGCCATGGGAACCTTGTTCCCTTTTGGATAAACATCCACAACCTTTTGATAATTTTCTATAGCTTGGAGATAGTCTCCTTTGGCAAAGTAGATTTCGCCTATCCAAAAGGTGGCATCATCTGCTAAGGGGGAGTCGGGGTATTTCTTAAGAAATTCTTTGAATTGCTTTTCTGCATTGGTGTAGTCTTTACGGTTGTAGGCTCCAAGAGCTTGCTCATACATGGATTTTTCTGTTGGGGGTTTTGCTTCCTCCTTGGGAGGTGGCTGTTCTACAGGTTTTGCCACTTTCTCTTCCTGAGGTTTTGAAGGAGAAGTTTTGGATTCTGCTGGTTGTTCCTGCTGTGATGGCTTAGGAGCAGGAGATGATTCTGGTTTATCTGCTGGCTGAGTTTCTTTGGAAGGGGTAGGTGATGTTTTAAGCTGGGCTACCTGTTCTGAAAGGGTTGAGAGCTTTCTTTCCTGTTCCTCTATTTTTCCCTGGAGTTTGCCTATTTGAAGTTTCATCTCATCCATTTTTACGCCCATCTGGGCTACATTTTTTGCGCTATCTTGATAGCCTCCAACCGTCTGCTCCAGCTTATTTAATCGATCTTCCAGTATAAAAAGTCTCTGGTTTAAGACAGAAAGCTCATTACTTGTGGTCGTGCACCCGTAAAGGGTTAAGCAAATAATTACAAACGCCAAGATTGGCTTAATCATATCTATTCTCCGTTAAAAGTGTATTACAAAGTGGGCTCTTCTATTTTTTGCCCATGAGGCCTCGTCATGGCCTTTTGCGATAGGCCTTTCTTCACCGTAGCTTATCATTTGCATTCTTTCTGCAGCGATTCCAAGATTTTCAAGATACTTCCATGCGCTGTGAGCTCTTCTTTCACCCAAAGCCAGATTGTATTCGTTAGTGCCACGTTCATCACAATGTCCTTCAATGGTGATTGTAAGAGATGGGTATTTTTTAAGAAACTCAGCTTTTTTCTCAAGAATTGGCTTATCCACTTCCCTTATCACAGCAGAGTCAAAGTCAAAATGGATGTCTTCATTTTCAAAGGCTTCTTTTTCTCTAAGAAATTCTCTTTTTTGTTCTTCTGTAGTAATGCCTAAAGCTCTTAATTTGTCATCAGTTATCTCGGAGGAACCATAGCCTGAGGGATAACCTGGCTGGCCGTAACCTGGCTGACCTGGTATTCCAGCTTCAGGTCCCATTGATGGTGCTTTGACAGTTTTTTTTGCACAACCTGAGATGGTAACAGATAAAACCATAAGAACCGCTAAAAACCCTTTAATCCAAGACATAGATCAAACCTCCTTTTGAATTAAAACTTCAACAATTCATTTTCCATCTTTATTTAGTTCAGGTCAATAAGCTTAAAATCTAGGAGACCAAGAAGGAAGAATTTGGCTTCCCGCCATCTCCGTAAGCATCCTCATTCCACTTCCGTTTTTTAGCATAATCCATATAGCACTCCTCCCAGCACGATCCGATTGAAATGCTATCATTCTACCATCGGGAGACCATGAAGGTGCTTCGTTGTTTGCACTGTCGTGGGTAAGCTGAACTGTTTGAGTTCCATCAGGTGTGGTTATCATAATCTGGTGGCGTCCTTCTATCATGCTGGAGTAAGCTATCCAGTCTCCTTTGGGAGACCAGCTAGGGCTTGTGTTATAATCTCCCGAAAAGGTTATTCTTTTCTTGGAACCTGTAGAAGTATCGTAGACGTATATCTGAGGGCTTCCCGATTCGTTTGATACATAGGCAAGCTTTCTTCCATCGGGCGACCATGAAGGAGATACATCAATGTCCCACCCACCAACTATTTTTTCTCCGATAGCGCCTTGAAGACTTATGGAGAATATATCAGGGTTGTCCCTTCTTGATATAACCGCTGTTATACTTCCTCTGGTTGGGTGAAACCTTGGGGTCATTACTATACCATCCATGGGAAACTCTTGAAATGTTCTGGAAAAGAAATCTATTAAACATAAAGAAGTCCTGTTGCCCCGGTATCCAACATAGGCAATATATCTTCCATCGGAACTCCAGGATGGAGAAAGAGCCAGCTCCTCCCTGGGGGTTAGCAGTATGGGATTGGAACCATCGAAATCTATCACATATATCCTGGAAAAATTCCCTTCCTTGTTTACGAAGGCTATTTTCGTAGAGAAAACCCCACCTTCTCCTGTAAGTAGCTTTAGAATTTCATCCACAAATTTGTGTATCATTAGTTTTCTGTCTGAGATATTTCCATCGTAAGCTTTTCCAAGGAGCATCTTTCTGTTTACCACGTCAATTAATCTAAGCTCTATATGGATATTTTGACCACCTGAAGAGTATGCACCAGTTAGAAGAAATTCTGCTCCACTTTGCCTCCATTTTATAAAGTCTGTCTCGGACAAGGTAACTCCCATTTTCTGAGGATCCACAAAGAATCCTTTGGGATCAAGTAAATAGAAAAAGCCTGAAATTTCTAAGTCTTTTCTTGCAATTTGGGCAAGTTCCTCAGAAAGCCCTGTTGCTCCAGCCTCTGCTTTAAAGGCAGGCACCGCAATAGGTATTTTCCTAAAAGATGGATCCGTTACATCAATATATACCCTGTCCTGTGCACGGGATAGAAAGGGTAAGAAACAAATCGCCATTGTCAAAAGTAGTATGCCTTTTTTCATCATATTTCTTCACCTTTCCTTATGAACGTTTAAGGTCTTTAGGTCTGAAACGAATACCTATTTCTTCATAAGGGGGGCTATAGGTTTTTGGAAAGGGTGGTAATGGATTGGCTTTTTGAATAGCCTTCCAGCAAGAGGTATCAAAAAGCTCGTTTCCAGATTTTTTTTCGAATCTTACATCCATAATAGTGCCGTCCCTCCTTACCTTGATAATCAGTATGGCTTCCAGGTCTTCTCGGTTAAGTAGATCGACAGGAAGTGCCCACTGGTTTTGTATAGCTCTCCAAACTTCACTATAGTATAGCCTTCTTGCAAGGCCATATTCTTCTGTAGATTGACCACTCTCAGTTCCTGAATCTTCTCCCTTGGACGTCTTCTGGGAAGAGGACTCACCTTTGGCGGATTGACCTTTTTCTTTTCCGGTTGACTGAATGCCAGTTTTACCAGTGCTCTGGCCTGGCTCAGGTTCAGAAAGAAGTTCTTGCCGTTGGGTTATAGGTTTAGGAGTTGCCTTTGGGCTCAAAGAGGGAATAAGGCTTTCCCATGCCTGGGAGATTTCCTTGGTTTGTCTTGGCTTTTCATCTATATTAGGAGGCTCAAGCTTTTTTATTTCGGTCTTCGAGGATGTTATCCCTTCGCTTTCGACCGCTATTTTTTTCACAGGATAAACAGGAAGGGATTTACTTGTAGATGATGTTTTCCCTACGAGGGGTTTGGAAATATCTCGAAGAGCAGACTTTGAACTAGAAGAAACTTTACCAAGCTGTTCAGATGATACGAGTTTTATTTTGTAGCTTTTAAACTCTGAGAATTTAGAGGGAAACTCAAACTTTGGAATAATTATCACCAAAAGGACTAAGATGCCATGGATTAGCAAGGACAGGGAAAAAGCAATTGCATAAAGCTTTTTGGATTCCTGTATGTTAAAAGGGGTTTCGTCTCTCACCTTTTCACGTTCCACGTCAGCTATTTTTTACTTTCCTTGGCTGGTACACCTTCTGTAACCATCCCTATTTCTTCTATGCCAGCCTGCCTTATTTTACCCATAACTTCCATAACAAATCCGTAAGGAAGGTTTTCGTCAGCTCTTAGAAAAACTCCAGAGCCTTTGCCTCTGTTGGAATAAAGGGCTTCAAGCTTGGGCGTCAGTTCCTCTATTTGAATTTCATACTCGTTTACTAGAATCTTTCTTTCTGCAGTTACGGTTATAATAAGTCTTTCTTCAGAGGTCTCTATAGCAGGAGCTTGAACATTAGGAAGGTTCACGTCTATGCCCTGCATCATCATAGGAGCTGTAACCATGAAAATGACTAGTAGCACAAGCATTACATCCACAAAGGGCGTAACGTTGATGTCAAAAATAAGGGATTTATTTCTTGAATTGTTTAAGTTAATCATGGCTACTCACCCTGGATAGCTGTGCTTAAAGGACTATGGGAACTTTCAAGAAAGCTTTTCTTCATCCATTCCTTTTCTATGAGATTTAAAAAGTCGTTCATAAAGTGGTTCATGGTGTTTTCCATATCGCTTATTTTTTTCATAAAGTAGTTGTAGGCAATTACTGCTGGGATTGCTGTTGCAAGTCCAATCGCCGTGGCTATGAGAGCTTCTGCTATACCTGGAGCAACAACAGCAAGGTTTGCTGAGCCTTGAAGCCCTATGTGTCTAAAGCTATTCATAATGCCCCAAACAGTTCCAAAAAGACCTATGAAGGGGGAACTACTACCGGTGGAAGCAAGAAGGGGTGTCCATTTTTCCATTCTTCCTCTTTCTATGATGGAAGCGGTTTGCATTGCTCTTGAAACGGTCTCTTTCATGGAGTTGGTAATTAAGGAAAGTTGCCCGAGCCTTTTTACCTTTTCTACCTCGATGGATTTTAAAAATCTTATAAACTCAGTATAACCTGCCCTGAAGATAAAAACTAAAGGGGTTTCGGAAAAGATTCTGGAATCCCTGTAAAACAAGCCTAAGCTCTTTTGCTGGTGAAATTTTGTTATAAACTCCATAGTTTCGTTGTTTATTCTTCTAAAAGCTAAAAACTTAGCAATAATGATTGTCCAACATGCAAGGGAAAGAGCAATTAGAATAAGTAGAACGACTCTTACGACGATACCAGTATGCCCAAGGATTGATAAAATAGAACCTTCAGAAGAGAGGGTGCTTACAGTTACTGCAAACAAAGGATTCATTATTCTACCTCTGTTGTTATGGATTTTATTGCTTCCACAACCCGTGGAATCGCTTTCCCTGCTGGTTCTGGAATATAAATGTCTGTTAGTTGGTAGGTAATGGCTGAGGGGTAGGGGTTAATTTCTATTATGAAGGCACCATTTTTCTTTGCAATAAAAGGAATATAGGACGCTGGGGCAACAGTAGCAGATGTTCCTATTACCATCAGGAGATCGCATTTTGAGGCTACTTCCATAGCTCTTTTATGAGCTTCTGGAGGGATTGGTTCCCCGAAAAAGACAAAATTAGGCCTTATAGGACCAGAACAGAAGCATCTTGGAGGAAGTTCTTTTAAGCTTATCATCTCTGGCGTAAAAGGCTGACCGCAACTATCGCATCTTAGACTTCTTGCGTGACCGTGAAATTCTATAACATCAACACTTCCTGCTCTTTGATGGAGGCTGTCTATGTTTTGGGTTATTATTGTTTTTATATAGCCCTCCTGCTCAAGCTTTGCCAGGCCAATATGGGCTGGATTTGGTTTTGCATTCTCAAGAAGCTTACTTACCTCTATAATCATATTCCAAACTTTGGCGGGATTTTTTCGAAAGGAAAAAATAGTTCCGTATTCTTCTGGGTCATATTTTGACCAGAGTCCGTCAGCGCTTCTAAAATCGGGTATGCCACTTTCTACAGAAATACCAGCTCCCGTAAGGGCTACCCCGTATTTTGCTTTTTTTATCTTTTGTGCAGATTTTTGAATTAAGTCTTCCATTTTTAAAACTACCTCTTCTTATTTTTTACACCTTGAGATTGCCCCGCTTTCGCTCGTAGCGGAGACTTAGCAGTTTTTTTTTCTTCTTGTTTTTTACTCCCTTGGTTTGCTACAGCCTTAGCCTTGGGTTGAACACTAGGTTTTGAAGTATTTTCAATGCTAGCTAGTGGGAGTTTATTCTTTATCTCTTCGACTTTACTTAAGAAAGCCTCTTTTCGCTCAGGAGGCACTAAGAGGGAATAAAAACCAGGGGGAAGGGTATCAGAAAGCACAAAGGGATTATAGTTTATAAACTGTCTGTAAGTAAGACCTGCTGCCTCTGCCAAATCGACAACAGAAACAGAGTTTGATAGATTAATAGAGACTTTCTCTAACTGAAAGGGCTGATAACCTGTTCCCTTTATATATTGATATCCATATTTTTCAGGGTTCGATAAGACTTCCTTAATGGCGATTATTCTTAAAACGTATCGCTCTGTTTCATTGGGTAACTTCAGATCGTAATAACTTTTTGCTCTTTGTTTTATCATCTCCTGGGAGATTCTTTCTTCTCCACAGTTGTAGGCAGCTACTGCCAAAGTCCAGCTGTTGAACCTCTTGTAAAGATCAAAGAGGTATCTTAGAGCACTTTCTGTTGCTCTTTCGTAGTCATATCTTTCGTCAAACTGGGAATTTACTCTTAGACCATAGCGAGAACCCGTTGATGGTATGAACTGCCAGATACCAGCAGCTCCTGCGGGAGACTTTGCAGTTGGTAGAAGGTCACTTTCTGCAACTATCACATATTTAAGATCATCTGGAAGCCCCTTAGCTTTAAGCTGTTGTTCTAGCCACGGAAAATATCTTTCCGCCCTTTTTAGCCAAAGATAGACCTGAGCGTGGGAATAAACAACTATAGTAAATTCTCTATCAAACCTTTCAAATACATCAGGTCTGTGGAGAGGGACAGGTTCGCCACAAAAGGTAATATCTGAGGGCGGTCTAAAGTAGGGGACTACACCATATTGCTGAGGTTGAGCTGGTGGTATGGCGGATTGAATAGAAGCAATGTGAATAGGTTTGTTCCCCTCAGAAGTCTTTATACTTTGACTCTTTTCTTTCGTTAACATACTGCTACATCCCAGAAGGATAAAGAGAAATAAGAAAGAAATCAGGGTTTTGAACTTCATCTTAGGCTCCTCTAAGGGATATTAGTTCATAATCACTAAAGAAGAATCCAATTTCTTTTATCGCTGTTTCGGGGCTATCTGAGCCGTGGATAGCATTTTTTTCTACGTCCGTTCCAAACTCAGCCCTTATTGTTCCAGGTTTTGCCTGCTTTGGGTTAGTGGCTCCCATGATCTCCCTGTTTCTTTGAATGACGTTATCTCCTTCCAGCACCATAACCATTATGGGACCTGAGGACATAAAATCTGTAAGGCTCTCGTAAAAGGGTTTGTCCTTATGGACTGCGTAAAAAGCCTTGGCTTCCTCCCTTGATAGCTTTACCATCTTGGCTGCGACTATCTTTATGCCGGAAGATTCCAGTTTGTCTATGATCTTGCCGATTAAACCTCTACTTACCGCATCAGGTTTGATAATTGAAAGGGTTCTTTCCATTTTGTCCTCCTTTATCTAAAGCATTGTAGCACTAACCCAGCGCAAGCAAAAGGACTACACAACTCTGGGAATAAGTCAAGTAGCTTTGGAAAGTTTTAAAATTCTTAGCAGCCGAAAAAATAAAGGTTTATAAAAATCAAGGGGTTTATTAAGAAGGGCAACTTTACCCTCGGTAAAATTGCCCTTTTGATTAGAGTGTGCTAATATCAATACTTCTTATGAACCTTCTTATATTTTCCATGGCCTTATTGAGCCTAATTTCTTTTTCTTCCACGGAGTCGGATTTTTCAACATCGCTACCAATGGCAAGGTTATTGAGATTTACAGAGTTGGAAGCCTTTTCGTCTGGGTTTACCTCTGTGTTCATCGATAACATGCTTTTTGCATAAATTCTTTCCATGGTTCAACCTCCCTGGTTTCTTCTCACTAAAAATTAATCACTTTTGATTGCCTGTAAATCCTGTATGGTCAAATTTACAAACTACAGAATCGCCATAGAATATTCCCAGGGCTTTTGAAGCATTCCCTTGATTTACAGAAATTTCTATGTGACCACTGCTTCCCCAAAGAGCAAGGGGCATTCCAATTGGTAAGGAACCGTAAGTCTTGGCAAAGCTAACTGGCTGGAAGTTTTTCCCCAAAAAAACCTGAAAGGCTTCATCAGGGAGGCTTTTTGTTCCTAACCACTCAAGAAGTTCATTCTTTTCTATGTTGGTTATACAGTTTCCAAAGTGATCTATGTGAATAATCTTGCCCTTTATCTGATTTTCGCTTTCCTCAAAATATACCCATGGTGCTATATAGGGATCTGAAATTGGTTGCCCTATGTGTTCTAATTCTACGCCCTTTAAAATGTAGGCTCCAACAGGAGCAAAGATGTCTCTTCCGTGGAAGGTGCTACTTACATGTTCCAGCATGTAATGGGAATTTTCTATAGAAATGGCAAAAAACTCTTCTTTCTTAATTAACCACGAAAATATGCCATTGTCTGGACCCACAAAAAATTTGTTTTTGCACTTCAAGGCTATAGTCCTTCTTTCAGTTCCAACTCCTGGATCTACAACAGCGACAAAGACCGTTCCTTCGGGGAAAAAGTCCACAATAGTCTTAAGAACATAAGCCCCTGACTCTACTCTAAAAGGGTCAATATGATGAGCCACATCAACAATTGTAGCTTCAGGACATATCTTGAGAATTACGCCCTTCATGGAGGCTACATATCCATCTTTGTAACCAAAGTCGGTGAGGAGAGCAATGATCTTCACGCCTTGGCCTCCTTTCTTAATTGAAGGACTATTATAGAGGTTATTACGAGTATCCCTCCAAAAATCTGGATCATTTCAAAAGTTTCCGTCAGAACAATCCAGGATATAAAGCCTGCAAAAATAGGTTCCATTATGGCTGTAACACTTGCCCTTGTTGCTCCTATCCTCTTTATGCCTTCTAGGTAAAGTCTGAAAGGAATTATGGTTCCAAATAAGGCTATGTAAAATATTAGCATCCACTCAATAAAGCTATAGCTTTTGGCAAAGGCTTTAAAGGGTGGGTGGATTATATTCCAGAGGATAGATGCAAAAAGGATGGCATAAAAAAGAACTATCCATGGGTTATACTTCTTCATGCCCTTTTCGCCATATACCGAGTAAAAAGCAAAGGATAGGGCAGCGCCCAGACCTCCTATGATGCCTTCTTTGTTCATGGAAAGAATGTCAACATTGTAGGCACCTACCACTAAGTAACAACCAGCAGTAGCTCCAAGAAGGGAGGCTATGACGAAAAATCCTGGCCTTTCTTTTAGAAAAATCATCGAATAAAGGGTTATAAAAGAAGGCGCAAGATATTCTAAGAGGATAGCTACCGCAACCTTTATTTTGCTTATGGCGTAAAAGTAGGTAAATTGCACCATTCCCATACCAACCATGCCTAGCAGGGCAAAGTAGAATATGTCTTTTTTAGCGACTTTAAGAAGACTTCTGCTCTTTAGGTAGAGAAAAACAAAAAGAAGAACAACCGAGATGGAAAGCCTAAGCTGAACCAGTTCTTGTGGGGTTAATCCCCTTTCAAAAAGATATTTTCCCGATGTTCCAGAGATTGCCCACAAAAAAGTAGCGGTAAGAACCGTAATGTAGCCAAAACTACCGGAAAAGTTTTTCATAAAGCTATCCTTTAAGGTCTTGAGATGGATTTTTTATAGGATCGCTACGCTCTTACTTGCAACGAGACCTTACCAATTTAGGTCTTTAATTATAGGTAGTCAAGAAGGCTTAATTTTGACGTAAGCACTGCAGAGCTATATACCGCCTGCAGGGCGGTGATCTTTAACTGGTAGGAGGTGGCCATTTTGGCCATATCGGTTTCTTCTAATTCATCGAGGCGCTCTTGATAACTTATGGTGATGGCATCCAAAGTATATCTCCTTGCTTCAAGCCTATTAAGATTTGCGCCAACGGTGGTTAAGGCTTCAAGAACTCTTTCCTGGTCTTTTTCAATGTCTTCCATAGCACTGCCTATGAGATTGACGTTGCCATTTTTTATGGCCTCCTTCAAATCAAGAAGATTTTTGGGTATGGAATCGCCGGAAGGGGCATCAAAGAATAGAGCTTCTCCATCAATGTTTATCCTTGCCGAGGTGGTATCACTTAAATTTATCTCAAGGGGTATGTTCATATCAGACGGAGTCGGGGGAGGGATAATGGAAGTTACTTCTCCATTTGTTTCACTGTAGCTGAAAAGAGGACTAAATGGGTCTGAGTAAGCTGAAAAGATATAACGGTCTTGATACTTGGAATTAGCAATGTTTATGGCTTCTCTTATAATTCCATCAAGTTCTTTAACATAGCTTGCTGTAGCTTCTGGAGAATTTATCTTTATTGCCTTTATGGCTATTTCTCTTGCCTTTGTTAGAAGGTCGTTAAGGCTATTAAGATATCCTTCAGTGTGATTATTCCAGTTAATACCAAATTCTATATTCTTTTTCCACTGCTCAGACTTTTGAAGCATATTTTTTGTGTCCATTGCTCTTGACCAGGAGAGAGGGTTTTGATAGGGCTCAAGAAGAGCTTTTCCCTGAGATATAGCGTTTTGTAAGTCCTTTATGTTTTTTTGTTTGCTGAAGATGTGGGTTGTTATGTTTTCATACTTTAAGGCAAAGGTTACTCTCATTTTCTATTCTCCCTAGACCATGTTGATTACCGTGTTTAAAAGCTGGGAAGCTGTTTGAATAACTTTGGAGGCTGCCTGAAAGATGTGTTGAAACTTTATCATTTCAACAAGTTCTTCATCTATTGAAACTCCTGATATGCTTTGCTGTTTTTGTTCTATAGAGCCCTTTAGAGTTTCATAGAATTCCTGGCCATCCTTAGCTGATTGGGTTACTGTTCCAAGGTCGCTCTGGAGCTTTTCGAGATATTCGGAGAAGGTAAGGTTTCCCAAAGCTCCAATAGGGGTGTTTTGTAGTCTTGATATAAGCTGGGCTTGCGTTGGTGTTGTAGAATTATTAGCCGTCATGGTTAAATCTGAAGTTGTGATTGAAACATCTATGCTGGATGCCGACCCTGAAGAAAAAACTGGAATGCCGTTGAAAACAACATTAGAATGAAGAGCACCAGAGAAGGTATCAAGGTTAGCCATTTGCTTTTCTACTTCAAACTTTGCTTGGGCAAGCCCTGCAAGTTTTCCTCCCTTGTCTGTGGTAACTGAGCCTGATCCGTTGGAAATGGTAAGAACTCCAGCTCCGTAAGTAACAGTTACAGGAAGGGCGCCGTTTATATCCACAAGGTCTATGGAGCCACCCCAGAGAGTGTCATCTACCTTTATAGTTATAGTTTTCCAATCGTCGGGTGTCTCTATCTTTAGAGGGATGTATTCAGAGAGTTCTTTTATCAGGTTGTATCTTTGGTCTCTTAGGTCGTTAGCTTGAGCACCAGTTCCTTCCGCAAGCCTTATTCTTATATTGTATTCAGCAATTTGATTGAGAAGATAGTTTATCCTATTTGTGGTGTCATTTATGTCCTTGTCAATATTGCCATCTAATTCATTTAGCTGGCTGTAGCTTTCCCTTATCATGGAGGCAAGCCTTCTTGCAGTTTCTACGATGTTTTGTTTTTCAGCTGAGCCTTCCGGGTTTGCATCAAAATCTTCCCAGCTATTCCAAAAAGCTTTCAGAGCTCCTGAAAGACCCATTTCTCCATCGTCTTTTAAATAGGCGGTGACCAGTTCAAGGTAAGAGCTTCTAGTAGCATAATCTTTTTCGAGGCTTATACCATTAAAAAGCTTCTGCTCCATAAGAAAATCCCAATTCTGGATGATGTTTTGGACTCTTGCACCTATTCCTAGGTAGAATCTTCCAAACATAACCGGAGGATTTGTAATGAGTTTTACTGATTGGCGGTGATAATTTTTATCTTCCGCCCTTGAGATGTTGTGGTTTGCGGTTTGAATCTGCATCTGGGTGTTAATAAGGGTAAGCTTTGCTGTTTCAAGGGATTGAATAAGACCAGCCATATTATGCCTCCTTCGAAAAGGTTACACCCCTGAAGGCAATGGAAGGCACCTTGGTTTTTCCATTTGAGTTATATTGGGCTGGGATAAGGAGTGAAAGGAAATCGGAAAAAGTTTTTGTGGCCTCTTCTGCAAATACCCTGTTGTATTCATTTTGCCTTTTTAAAGAGATAGCAAGTTCCCTTACAGTCTTTCTTTCTTCGGAATGGAATAACTCTTTTACATCTTCTTTGCTAAAGACTTTTTCTATCTGTTCCACCAGATAAAGTTTTTTCGGGATGAGTTCCCCTAAGAGGGTTACATCCATTTTCTTAAGAGCCTTTGTTTCTTCTTCAAGAAGTGACTTTAATTCCCTGAGGAGGGAAAAAATTTCCTCTTTTGCTTCTTTACTTTTTCTTTTTGGTGATAAGGGGTTCAAGTTGCTCATAGAGTAAATCTCCAAGTCCAAGTCCCTTTGAAAGGCTTATTTCTCTTGCTATTGCTTCGTCAAGCATGGCTTCGTAAATCTCTTTTGCCTGGCTTGGTTCTTCCGCTTTGGGAATACTCGCTTTCATTGTTTTCAAAAGGTATGCCACAAAAAGGCTTTCAAAGTCCCTGCAGGCTTTTTTTAGTTCATTTTTTTTGATGGCTATCTCTTTATCGGTCGCTTCTTTTGGGGTTATTTCTCTTATCATGGCTTTCATCATAGCTTCTTGATTGGTTTAAAAAGTAGTTCAACTCTTCTATTTAAGGCTCTTCCTTCGGGGGTGGAGTTACTGGCAATAGGGACTCTATCGCCGTAAGCTCCGATGGCTATCTTTGAAGGTGGAACCTTTCCTTTAGTCGTAAAATACTCTAAAACTGCCATTGCCCTTGCCAGGGATAGAGCATCGTTATCTGGATAGGGGGAAGAATGTCCTGGAGGTAGGTTATCGGAATGGCCACTTATAAAGACTACATAATCTGCTGATTTGAGAAATTCAGAGAGTCTGTCAAGAAAAGGAAAGGCTGAAGGCTTTAGAATAGCGCTTCCAGGTTCAAAGAGTATATCGTTTCCGAAGATAAAAGAAAAAGTCTGATGAATTTTATTTTGCTTATACCATATGAGATTTCCTGAGGATACAAGAAGGTTTATTTCCTCATCGGTATATTCCTCTATTGGTTTTTCGTCTATATCCCTTATGTCGGCCACATATACACTTTTTAAGGTCTTTATAAGATCGGTTGCTGCTGCATTTGGCGGTAGATTTATGGCTTCATGGGTTTTGAAGAACAAAATTCCGCTTGATCTGTCAAAATTGTGGAAGGCGGTTCTTAAAACTTGTTCGTTAAGAGAAGACATGGAAATAAGGAGCACAAAAAATGTAAGAAGAAGGGTAGATAGGTCAGAGAAGGTCATCATCCATGAACTTTCTCCACCACCACTATTACCACTGTTACTTCTTCTTTTTTTTCTTGCCATGGCCTTTAAGTTCCTTCCTTAGTTGGGAAGAGCTTGAACAAAAAGTTTTTATACTCAAAAAGCGGTTTTCTAGGGGGCTTAGTATTGTAGATACTTGTTGGAAGGGTTGGGTTTCTTCCTATGATTATTTCAACCCTTCTGTTTTGCTCTCGAAGATGGGAATGTTTTATACTGTCAACAACTGGATGAAAGTAACTCATACCGTGAGCGCTAATCCTTCTTGGATGAACTCCTACTTCTATAAGCTTTTTATAGACTACTAAAGCTCTTTCAGCAGAAATCTTCCAGGAAAGCTCCATCCAATTGGGATGATTTACCATTTCGTAAGCATCGGTATGTCCCCTTACTTCTACTTCTTGAAAGTTATCCTTAAGATGTAGTCCAAGAAGGGCTATAAACTTTTCTCCTTCCGGAGAAAGCTGGTGCTCTCCTTCTTTGAAGAGTAGTTTGTTGTTTATTCTTATTACAATTCGGTCTTCTTCCTTTATGATCTCTGCATGGGGATCGAGGTTGTTTCTTATTGTAAGTTCTTTAAGGAAATCGTAACTTAAAGGAGAGGATTTGACCATAGGCTCAGAAGCTTCTCTTATGTCCTGGCTTTTTATTGCTCCTATAGGGCTTCTTCCCCCTGGAAGAAAACCGAAAGCCCCTACCAGAGAATTTAAAGCTTCCTTTTTTCTTTCAGGATCAATAACAGACATGGTAAGAAGCAGAACGAAAAAGGTAAGAAGCAGGGTGCAAAGATCAGTGTAAGTTGTAAGCCAGCTGGAACCTCCTCCTGATGTTTGTTCTTCTTTTTCTTTCCTTGCCATTGTTTGCCCCTTAAAATTACATTATTTCAATCTCAGCTTGAAGAGCTCCTGCAGCTTTGATGGCCTGTAAGATATTTATAAGATCCCGGGGAGTAGCTCCTAAGGCATTAAGCCCTTCTACAACTTGCCCTATTGTTACGCCACCACCTACTATTGCAAGAGGAACTTTTTCCTGTTTTACTTCAACTTGAGTTTGGGGAACCACTACCGTTTGGCCACCAGTGAAGGGAAGAGGTTGAGATACGTAGGGCTGTTCTGTGATAGTTACTGTAAGATTGCCATGGGCAACTGCTACAGGAGCGATTCTTACATTCTCTCCCATAACAATTGTACCTGTTCTTTCGTTAATGACAACCTTGGCGATGTGATCTGGTATTACCTCAAGATTTTCAATCCTTGCTATGAGATCAACTACCCTTTCCTGTTGCTCCTTTGGCACCTTTATTTTTACAATGCCAGCATCTTCTGGATAGGCTATCGGGGTTCCGAAGTTTCCGTTTATTGTATCGGCAATTTTCTTAGCGGTGGAAAAATCTGGTTGATTCAGGAAAAGATTAAGACTTTCGTAACCGCTATATCCAAGAGGAATTTCCCTTTCTACCGTGGCGCCATTTGGGATGTGTCCAACCGTTGGATGATTTTGCTGAACACCACCGCCTGCTGCACCGCCAAAGGCAAAACCTCCAACGGAGATTGGACCCTGAGCCACTGCATAAACCTGACCATCAGGTCCTTGAAGAGGTGTCATAAGGAGTGTTCCACCTAAAAGGCTTTTGGCATCTCCTATAGAAGAAACCTGAACATCAAGTTTTGTTCCAGGTTTTGCAAAGGGAGGAAGCTTAGCTGTCACCATAACAGCTGCTACATTCTTTACTTTTACCTGCTCCGGTGCCACATGGATGCCCATATTGTCAAGAAGATTTGCAAGGGTGCTTATGGTAAATTGAGTCTTTTCTTTGTCGCCTGTTCCGTTTAAACCAACCACTAACCCATAGCCTATAAGGACATTTGGCCTTGCCCCTTCAAAATGGGCTATGTCTTTAATCCTGGCAGGGAAAGCATCACTCCAGAAAGCCAAGATCAGAGCAAGTAAAAGAAAGAACCTTTTCATATTTCCCTCCCTGGGCTTAGGACTAGAAGGGGAAGAAAATGTCCAAGATTTGACCCAGCCAACCGGGTTTTTGATGTCTTGTAACAGGTCCTTTTCCAACAACGAATATCTTAGCATTGGCAATTTTATTAGACATAACCGTATTGTTTCTTGTTATATCCACCGGTCTTACAACGCCCTCAAGAACAATTTGATGAAGTTCGTCGTTTATCTTAACCCACCTTGAGCCCCGGATTACTAGGTTGCCGTTAGGCAACACATCCACCACCGTTGCTGTCATATAGGCTTTCACAGAATTGGTTCTTGAGGTTTTGCCAGAGCCCTTAATTCCCCTTCCAAACTCTACGCCATAATCAAAGGAGGTAGGACCTCCAATAAGATTTTTGCCGGCAGTAACGAAATCAGAATTACTGATTTTACCACTCATATTATAACTTCTTTTTGCCTCTGTTTCAGCTTCTTCTGAAGCATCTGCTGATTCGCTTATAGTGATGGTTATAATATCGCCGATATTTCTTGCCTTTATGTCCTGATAGAGGGATAGGGATTGATTACTCCATAAAGAACCTGAGAGCTTTGGAATTTTTGGAGAGGTCTTTTCCTCAGGAAGTGAAATAATTGGTTGATTTGTAATTTCCTGCTGAGCTTGCCTATCTTCTAGGGCAGATGATGAGTCTTTGGAAGTGCTAATTGTGGCACATCCTGATCCCAGAAAAGCTATTAAAAGAATAATTACTTTCTTCATGGCTTTTTCGGGCATCTTTAAAGCCCGCCTCCTTTTATTCAGTTACTATTACCGTTTCTTTATCCTTTATCCTTCCCTGGATTACCTTTTTCGATGAAAGGTTCATTACTCTTATTTTGTCTCCTATTCGACCACTATCTTTTGCCTCGCCCTTTGCGCTAATAAGCATGCCAGGCCTTGTAAAGACTAATTTTACCGTATCTCCCTTTTCTATCACCACTGGATTGTCTAAATCTGAAAGTTTCAAGGGCTCTTCTGGGTAAATGTCTCTTAAGGCTTTTTTTCCTACAATGTCTAGTGTGTTATTGGAGTAGTTTTTAGGGTCATCAGTTATTTTGGCTCTCTTTAGCTGGATGTCATCTTCTTTTACAATTTCACCTTTAGGAATGACCTTTGTGGAATAAAAGACCTCTTCGTAAAGATCTACCAAACCGGCAACCCTTAGGGATTTCACCTTCTTTCCATCTACCGAAATATTTAAAGTGGCTACAACGTTACCTAGAAACTTTTCTTTTGGATCGGTGATAACCTCATAGGATCTTTGACCTGATGGGACGACGGGAAGACCTCCGTAGCGAACCTGGCTTATTACTATATTTTCAGCCTTCCAGGGAGCATTCTTCAATATGTGTTCAGTAAAGACTCTTTCTATTTCCTCGCTAGGAACGGTAACGGAACGCCTTGTGATGATTATTTCCGGGGGAATTATCATATCTACCCTTTCAGGATCTTGGCCACTTCCCTGGATGATTTGCCTTAAATAATCCCTAAGAAGCTTAACCTGAACATATTTTACCTCTCCCGGTTCAGGGGCTTCTCCAACATAGATAGATGCCATATGTTGATGCCAGTCTGGAGGTAAAGAATCTGGCTTTACGAGGTCACTCATAAAGACCTCGTTTTTAGAAACTTCAACTTTATTAAGAACTTCTATTTTCCCTATGGGAGAAAGAGCCATAGCAGAAGTAGCAAGAAAGGTCATAATCAAACCTAATTTCACTAAAATGGTTTTTCCAGCCATTTTATTTCCCACTACGTCCTTACATTGTTTGCTATATGAAGCATTTCATCTACTGTTTTTATGATCTTTGAATTTGCTTCATAGGCTCTTTGACCTGCAATCATATTGACCATTTCTTCTACCACATTGACATTTGATGTTTCTAGGAAGCCCTGAAGGATTGTTCCAAAGCCTTCTGTGCCAGGTGTTCCTTCAACAGCTTCTCCGGAAGCTTCGGATGGCTTAAAGTAGTTTTTGCCTATACTTATAAGACCTGCGGGGTTTGGAAAATCATAAAGAGTAATGGTTTCCGTAACCAATATATTTCCATTTTGGTCTATGGCGGTAAGCTTTCCACCTGCGTCAATATTTATACTTACTGCCTCCCTTGGAATACTTATTTCTGGCTGAAGTCTGTTTCCTTCGGCGTCGCAAAGGTAACCGTCTGCGTCAAGCTTGAAAGAGCCATCTCTGGTGTAAACCTCTTCTGTGCCTTTCAGGACTTTAAAAAATCCTTTGCCTTCTATTGCTAGATCAAGGGGATTTTCGGTTTGGATAAAATTACCCTGGAGAAAGATTTTTTGAACCGATACAGGTTTTACTCCAGTGCCTACCTGAATGCCAGCAGGAACCTTGGTATCGTTTGCTGTCTCTGCACCAGGGGGAATTATATTTTGATAGATCAAATCTTCAAAATTTGCCCTGCTTTTTTTAAAGCCAGCTGTTTGGGCATTTGCAAGATTGTGGGCAATTACATCCATGTTTAATTGCTGGGCAGACATACCTGTTGCAGCAGTCCATAAGCTTCTAACCATAAAACCTCCTTTTTTATTTTATCTTGGGGATGTTCTTCTAATTAACTGCCTATCCTGTTCATGAATGGTTTGAAGGGTTCTTTGATAAGATTCAAAGACCCTTAAGGTGTCTATCATTTTGGTCATTTCTTCTAGAAGATTAAAGTTTGGTTCCTCAAGACAGTTCTGCCTTATAGTGGCATTTTCAACCCTTTCTTCCTTGGCATCTTGTTTTGATGGCTTAAATAGGTTATTTCCAACTTTTTCCAAAGAAACGGACTTATCAAACTTTACAACCTCTAACTGATCTACTACTGAGCCATTCTGGACAATTCTACCCCTTTCGTCTATAAGAATCTCTTTTGATGGATCTATCTTTATAGTGCCATTTCTTCCAAGAACTAGCGAGCCATTTGGCAACACGAGCTGACCTTCGCTGTTCAGGGTGAAGTTTCCAGCCCTTGTGTAAAAAGTTCCATCTTTAGTTTGGACTTTGAAGAAGCCTTCTCCCACTATTGCAACATCCAGTGGATTATTGGTCACTTTGATGCTACCTTGCTCCATATGAGTTTTAGTTTCTTCATAGAGAAAATCAGTAAAACGAACCTCTTCCTTCTTAAAGCCTGGGGTGTTAACATTCGCCAGGTTGTTTCCTATTATTTCCAGCCTTTTTTCTTGCTCTATAGAGCCAAGGGCAGCAGCGTAGATTCCTAAGCGCATATTAAAACCTCCCACACATAAGAGGATTAGCAATAAAAATGCCAAAAATGTTTTAGGATTCTTTCTTTCTGGCGAGAGCTTTGTATAGGTTTATTACTAGTTCAACTTCTCCAATGGATTTGCCTATATGTTGGGCAATGGCCTGGGGGGAAAAGCCTTTTCTTGCAAGGTTTATAATTTGCTCGTGTTCTGGATTTTTGGTGACAAACTCTGGTTCTCTTTCAATTTCTTGGCTCTTTCTTAAAAGCCATTCGAGTCTTTCTATAATGTTTCTAGCCTCTGTTATCTGGTCTTCCAGCTTTGTTGTGAGCTCTATAAGGATTTGTCTTTTTTCCTCTATGTTTTTTTGAAATTCCCTGGAAATCTTTTCCTGCTCCTTTCCAATTTCTTCAAAGGAACTGAGAAAATTCTTCATCCTTTCTTCCGCTTTAAACCTTTTGGAAGCCATGAATACCAAAAGGACAATGAGAATAACGTTTAAAGCAATCTGAAGATAGTCCAGAAGGATTGTTGTCATCACAACCTCTGCATGGTTTCAAGGTAGATACTATCTATTTTACATAGACCTAATTCTTTTCTGAGGTGTTCCGGCAAGTTTTTAGTTACTATAGAAGCCCAGCCCTTCAAAGTGTGTCTTTCAGGGATTTGATCTTTTAAGAATCGATAGCTAACATCCCTAAAGAGGATTTCATTTCTGTCAAAACATTCTTTGTGATCTAGTGAAAAGAAGTTAAAGGCCACATCAAGCTTTATCATTGTCTCTTCCCCTTCCTTTGACTTTACAATAACGTAAAAGGAGATCTTAGAAGTATAGGGCACGGAAGGGATCTTCCCTTTTATCCTTTGAACGAGCTTTTTCTCCAGTTTTGTTAGGTTATGATGGATTACTACCAAGACCACAAAGACAAACAATATGACCACAGCCCCTACTACAGCAGGCTTAAAAGCCCATTTTCTATGGGAGGGTTTTTCCTCCTCTAAAGGGGTTTCCTCGCTTTTTCCCATCTTTTCGATTGCCATTTAGGCTCCCTTTAGATATCGTGTTTAGAAAACCTTCTTCTTAGTCTATTTCTTAGTTTGAGGATGATCTGCGTATGAAGTTGGGATACCCTTGATTCGGTATAACCAAGAATTTCTCCTATTTCTTTCATTGTTAGCTCTTCCTTGTAATATAGAGAAAGAAGGATTTGCTCTTTTTCGGGTAGTTCAGAGATTAGCTCCGAAAGTATATGGGCAATCTCTTTTTGATATATAGTTTTTATAGGTTCCTCTCCATTAGTTGTATGACTTTCAGGGTGTATGCCTTGCTCTAGTAATTCTTCAAGAGAAAGGGGCATGACAGAAAGCCCCTTTAGATAGTCAAGAAGTTGACTACACTTGTCATTTTCTATACCAAGCTTTTCTGCTAGCTCCTTTTCAGTTGGCATCCTGCCTTCCTGGGCTTCAAAGTTTTCTAAGGCCTTTTCGAGTCTATTAAGCTTATCTCTTAAATTTCTGGGAATAGGATCTTTTGCCCTTATTTCATCGAGCATAGCACCTTTTATTCTTATGAATGCATACTTTTCGAAGGGGATTTCAAGGGAGGGATCAAACTTTTCGGCAGCATCTATAAGACCCATGACGCCAGCACTGAAGAGTTCGTCGTAGGTTATGATATTTGGCAGTCTATTTAAAAACCTTATAGCGCAATATTTTACAAGAGGAAGGTGTTTGAGAACCCTTTCATTTCTTTCTTCCTGGGATATTTTCTTAAAGATCACCTCTTTACCTCTATGTCGTGCCAAGAAGTCTCTGCCAGAAGAGTTTAATAGTGCCCTGCTCAATGCTTGGAGGATTTTCTATAAGGCGCTTGGCTACTCTCAAGAAGGCTTGAGAAGCTGGAGCTTTGGGATAAGCCTCAAGAAGAGCTTTTTGTTGCATTACCGAACGCTGTAAATAAGGATCTTTTGGTATTGAGCCTATATAGTCGAGAGATATTCCGTCTAAAAAATGGTCAGCTACTTTGCTGATTTGCCCGTAAATGGTTTTCCCCTGCTTTTCATCTTCTACATTGTTTACAAGTATTCTAAAAAATCTTTCGCCATGCCTTTGGTAAAGAATCTTTATGAGGGCATAGCCATCGGTAAGGGATGTAGGCTCAGGAGTCAACACCACTATCTTTTCTTGAGCCATCAGGTTGAAGTAAAGGACAGTATCGGAAATACCAGCACCAGTATCGATTATTAAAATGTCAAAATGCATAGGAAGAGATTCAAGGAGATCCAAAAACAGTATCTTTTGTTCAGCTGTAAGTTGAGTAAGTTCTTGAACGCCGGAACTTGCAGGCATTATTACAATGCCCTGAGGACCTTCCACAAGAATATCAGTTATGTTCTTTTGCCCGCTTATAACATGACTTATGTTGTATCTTGGATTTAAACCAAGAAGCACATCTATGTTGGCAAGGCCAAGGTCTGCATCAACTATTAAGACCTTCTTCCCCATCGTTCTCATAGCCAGAGCAAGGTTTATAACAATGCTACTTTTTCCAACCCCGCCTTTACCGCTACTTACAGAAAATACCCTAACAATGTTTTGCTGAACTTCCATGAAGCTCTTTCTCCTTAAGGATTTTCGTTACATTGCACTAATTAGCCACATAAGGCCTCTTTTGTAAAGCCAATGTTGCGAGCGAAAGCGTGGCAGTCCCTCGTTGCGAGCGAAAGCGTGGCAATCTCACCCCTACCTTCTTGGAAAGAGTAGATTAATTATATCCTTTTTGGAAGCCTCTTTTATGTCTTCCGGAATTTTTTGTCCAGTGCCGAAATAAGAGACCGGATAGGGAAATCGAAGGAGCTGATTTATTACGTTTCCATGGGAAGAGGTTTCATCGATTTTTGTGAATATAAGGCTATAGATGCCAAGGGGCTCGAACTGTTGAATAGTCTTCATAAGATCTTTATCTTTGGTTGTTGAGCTAAGAACCAGAAAATGGCGCAGGTTTTTCATATCCTCAAAGATACTTAGAAGCTCCAATATGGGTTGCTGGTTTAGAAAGTTTTTTCCGGTGGTGTCAATAAAGATCAAATGGCAATCCTTTAGCTGTTTTCTTGCAAATTCTAGTTCTTCTTTGCTTTGGGCTGTTATAAAGGGAAGTTCCAAGATCTGGGCGTAGGTCTTCAGTTGATCGGTAGCTCCTATACGGTAGTTATCAAGATTTATTATGCCAACCGATAAATTTTTTTCTACTTTGAGCATAGCGGCAAGCTTTGCCAGTGTAGTTGTCTTTCCAGATCCTGTGGGACCTAAAAAGGTATACATAGGGGGAAGTTGAGATGAAGCCTTATCAAGGATATTCTTAAAGGGTTCTACGGTTTTTATGGTGCTTATTAGCTCCTTACATAAAAGGGAAATTATTTTTGCTGAATCCACTTCGCCAGTTATTGATTTTGCTACTTTGCTTAAGAGTAGATAGGCCTTTTTTTCGTCTAGTTCCTGCATTATGAGGTAGTTATAAACTTTGGAGAAATCTCTGTGGTGATTAATCTTTAGGAAGTGTTCTTTGGTAGATACTAGCATTGAGAGAAAGTTTGTTATCTCTTCTATTTTAGATTCGATATTTTTTAGCTGGGGCTCTTGCTTCAAGGTTGTTTTTTCGTTTCGAGCGAAGGCGTGGCAACCTTCTTCATCTATTGCTGCTTGAACTTCAAAGAGGGGATTTCGAGAGCTATCCATGATTTTACCACTTTTCAAGATTACCGCTTCTGAACCCAGTTCTTTCTTTATCATTTCCATGGCTTCCGCCATTGTTTTGGCTCTAAAGGTTTTAATCTTCATCTCCACCTACCCGAACCATACCAACCGCTTTTATCTCTACCGGAGGATAAAGTTCATTATGGCTTATGACAGCCATATCTGGTATAAATCTTTCGATTATTTTTCTAACATGCCTTCTTATCATCGAGGAACAAAGTAGCACTGGGTGAAACCCTTGATGTATCATTTTTCTTGCCTCGTTGTTGACAGCCTGGACAAATCTATGGAGAAAACCAGCCTCTAGGCTCAAGAAGGTTCCTTGCTCTGTCTTCTGGAGACTTCTCTTTAGCCTCTCCTCTAAATTCGGGTGAAGGGTTAACACATGGAGTTTTCCGCCTTCCGTTTCGTAAGGCTGAGTTATTGTTCTCCCAAGGGCTTGCCTTACATATTCGGTAAGAAGATCGGGATCTTTGGTTGCAGTTCCGTAATCCGCTAGTGTCTCGCATATGGTTTGAAGATCCCTTATGGAAACCTGTTCTTTTACAAGATTTTGTAATACTTTCTGGACTGTTCCAATAGTCAAAATATTCGGCACAAGTTCTTCTACAAGCCTTGGCTGGGTTTCTGCAAGGTGGTCTAAAAGCCTTTGAACGATTTGCCTACTTAGAAGCTGGTCAGCGTATTTTTTGAAAAGCTCCGTAAGATGGGTAGCCATAATGGTAGAATGATCAATGACGGTATAGCCTGCCCTTACAGCCTCATCTCTTTTACTTTCAGGAATCCATAAAGCTGGAAGTCCAAAGGCTGGATCTGTAGTGGGAATGCCCTTTATGTCTTTTGGTTCTTCCTCGGTGGTTAGAGCCAAAAGATGGCCTGCCATAAGTTCATATCGCCCAACAACATTGCCCTTTAGAAGAAGCTGATATTCCATAGGTTTCAATTGTAGATTGTCCCTTATGTGAAGAGGTGGCACCACAATACCCCTTTCTAGAGCAAGTTGTTTTCTTATTGCTTTTATTCTTTGCAAAATGTCACCACCTTGGGATTCGTCAATGAGAGGGATCAGACCATATCCAACCTCCAGCTGGAGTTGTTCCAGAGGTGGAGGAAGTTCTTGAATATCCCTTGATGGTGCTGTTGTTTCGGTTTCTTGCGGTGTTTCCGATGGCTCCTCCAGTTTTTTCGAAATTCTTTTCATTAAATACCAGGAAGTGCCTATCATGGAAGAGCCAACTATAAAAAGAGGAAAGGCTGGAAAACCTGGAACCAGAGCCAACCCATAGAGAATAAGACCCGCTAAAGCCATTGGGCGGGGATGGAGCTTAAATTGCTTTGCTATAGCCCTTCCAAGCCCCATTTCGGTTTCTGCTCTACTTACTAAAATACCTGCAGAGGTAGAAATAATAAGGGCTGGGATCTGGGAAACAAGACCATCTCCAACTGTAAGAATTGCGTAGGTTTGAAGAGCATCGCTTAAAGGAAGTCCTTTGAAAACCACCCCTATGGTTATTCCACCAACGATGTTTATAAAAGTTATTATGATTCCAGCGATGGCATCGCCTCTTACGAATTTGCTTGCTCCGTCCATGGTGCCATAAAAATCAGCTTCCCTTGCTATCACTTCACGGCGCTTTCTTGCTTCAGCTTCGCTAATAAGCCCAGCATTTAGATCTGCGTCTATGCTCATTTGCTTTCCAGGCATCGCATCAAGGGTAAAACGAGCAGCTACTTCAGAGATTCTTTCTGTTCCTTTTGTAATGACAAGAAAGTTTATGATAACAAGGATTGCAAATATAATAAGCCCGACTACGTAGTTTCCCCCAACAACGAACTGTCCAAAGGCCTGGATAATATAGCCAGCTGCTGATGTTCCTTCATGTCCATGGAGGAGAATCAACCTTGTGCTTGCAACATTGAGGGCTATTCTAAAAAGGGTGGTGATCAAAAGTAGAGATGGATATATAATAAAGTCTAGGGGCTTTAATGTGTAGATAGCGGTAAGCAATATAACTAGAGCAAAAGATATGTTAAGGCTTAGAAAGATGTCCAGGATATGGCCAGGAAGCGGAAGTAGCATCACGGAAAGGATTGCTGCAACTGCAACGCCCATTATGGCGTCACTGTCAGAGATATTTTTTATCCTTTCTGAAAGGAACATTGTAAGGGATGGTTTGCTAGCCTCTGCCATAGTCAAAAATCCCTACACTAGATTGGTCTTTTTCTTTGTTGATAGATATAAGCCAGCACCTTTGCAACAGCCCTATAAAGGTTTACTGGAATAGTGCCATCCAGGGGAACTTTATACAAAGTTCGTGCCAAGGGCGGGTTATAATGGATAGGAACGCCATGGTGTCTTGCTACTTTGATGATCTTTAAAGCCATGTGGTCAATTCCTTTGGCAACCACCTTTGGTGCTTCCATCTCTTTGGGCTTATAAAGAAGTGCAACAGCATAGTGGGTTGGGTTTGTAATGACCACATCGGCCTTTGGAACTTTGGCAAGCATTCTTTTTTTGGCAAGTTCCATTTGTTTGGATTTTATTCTTGCTCTTACTCTTGGATCTCCTTCCGTTTGCTTTAGCTCTTCCTTGACTTCCTGTTTGGTCATCATGAGATCCTTTATGTATTGCCATTTTTGATAGCGATCATCGAGAAAAGATAAGACGAGCATAATCCCAAGAACCTTTAAAGAAGCTACCAGGATTGTATGGATAAGGGTTCTTGCGATCTCTACTGGCTCTTCCATTGTGGTAAGAAGAAATAGCTTGTATTCTGTTCGAAAAGTAGAATAAAGCACATAGGCAACAGCGCCAAATTTTATAAGAGATTTAATAAGTTCCACAAGGGATCTGAGGCTAAAAAGCCTTTTGAAGCCATTTACCGGATTTATTTGGTCAAAGTCTAGAGTAAAAACCTTTTTCCAACTAAAGACCATGCCTTTATTCTGGTAGATATTAAGAGCAATTGAAGTTATAAGACTACAGGCCATTACTGGAGAAGCCATTATAAAAAAGTCTTTGAGGGATTCGTGGAAGATGGGGGAGGATAGTCCATAGAGTTTTACGCTGTTAAAGCCATCTTTCCAAAGAACTTCTAGCATTTCTTTTGTTGTCTTATAAATCAGTATAACCGAAAGCCATAGCCCAAGACCACCTCCGATAATTGATGCAAGACCTAGGACTTCCTTACTTTTGGCAAGACGTCCTTCCGATCTAGCCTTCTGGATTCTTTTCGGGGTCGGTTTTTCAGTTCTTTCTTGAGAAGCCATAGAGCTTTACCACCTCAGTAGTAGGTCAAGGAATTGGGCGGTGGGGTCAATTCGGTGACTATCTCGCCAAAAGCCCTTCCATTATGGAAAAAGCTTCTCTGAAGGCTCTTTCAACTGCTTTGCCCCACGCCTCCATAGAGAAGTAAGCAAAAAGAATTCCAATTATGATGGTAAGGGCAAAGCCTACTATTAGAATATTGATTTGAGGAGCGAACTTGACGATAAAGCCCATTCCAACTTCCGTAAGAAAGAGAGCAATGATTATAGGAGCTGCCATTTTGAAAGCAAGGGTGAAAATAACAGTGGAAAATTTAATAATGGTTAGCGAAATGTCTTCTGAAAGTCTTAGGGTTAAAGCGCCAACAGGGAAAACTTCAAAGCTTTTATAAATAGCCAGGATCAAATAATGATGTCCATTTATTGCAAAAAATATAAGAGTGGCAAGAAGCTGGAAGAATCTACTTATTATGGTTATTTGAACCCCCGTAATGGGGTCAGCAACCTGGACAAAGCCAAATCCCATCTGAAAGCTTATTATCTCTCCTGCTGTTTCAATGGCACCAAGGATTAAAATCAAAGCAAGAGAAAGACATATCCCAAATACTAGCTCTCCTAGCACAACCATAAAGAGATAAACGGGCTCGGTTGGAAGGGGAGGTATTTTGGGAGCAAGTAAGATATAGAAAAAAAAAGAGATAAAAAGGGATGCCAGTGCTTTAAAACTTGTAGGTATTTCAAGCCCTCTGAAAAAGGGAAGGATAAACAGTAGGATGCCTATCCTTAGGAAGACTGCCCAAAAAACCATTATGTCATGGAGTGAGATAGAGAGTTTCATTTCTTAGCGAATCCAGAAAGGAATGTTTTTAAAGATTTCCCTTGTAAAATCTGAAATTTTGGCAATCATCCAGCCACCGAAAACAAGAAGTGATAAAAAGGTTGCTATAATCTTGGGAACAAAGGTTATAGTTGCCTCTTGGATCTGGGTAACCGCCTGAAATATACTTATAACCACACCAACGATTAGGCTTACTATTAAAACGGGCAAACTTATCATAAGCATTGTTTCTAAGGCTTGCTTTCCAAGGCCTATTACAAATTCCGTGGTCATAAGAGAGCTCCTTTAGCTAAAGCTTTTTATGAGCGACTCTACCAGCAGTCCCCAACCGTCAACGAGTATAAACAGCATAATCTTAAAAGGCAGAGATATCATAACAGGTGGAAGCATCATCATACCCATCGATAGCAGTATGCTTGCTACCACCATGTCAAGTATCAGAAAGGGAATGTAGATTAAAAATCCTATTTCAAAGGCTGTCTTTATTTCACTTACCGCAAAGGCGGGTATGATGGTGGTTAGTGAAAGCTCTTCAGGGGATTTTGGTTTTTCCCCTTCCGCTATAGATACAAAAAGAGCAAGATCTTTTTTTCTGGTATTTTTTAGCATGAATTCTCTAAAGGGTTTTACAAAGGCTTGAATAAATTCTTCGTCGCCTATTTCACCTTCCTTGTAAGGTATGTAGGCTTCATTATAGGCTTTCTGCCATACTGGCTTCATGATAAAGAGGGTGAGAAAGAGGGCAAGGGATATGAGAACCTGGTTTGGTGGAGCCTGCTGAATGCCAAGGGCACTTCTTAGAAATGAAAAAACTACCACAATACGAGTAAAGGAGGTAGTCAGTAGAAGAATAGCGGGAGCTACTGAGATAACGGTAAGTAGTATGGCGATTTTCATAACTGTAGAAAATTGCTGAGGACCCTGGGGGGATTTTAGATCAAGAATGATAGGAGGAATTTTAAGCTCTGCTCCATAAGAAATGCTTGTAACTGTGACAAGCAAGAAGGTCGTAATAAAGGCTTTACTAAGCTTCTTCATGGTTATTCTTGGGTTTTCCTTCTAATTCCTTTAAAACTTTAATATCCTGGGGTGATATGCCTATAAGAAATGTTTTATTCTCAACCTCTACAAGAAAGAGAAAGTGCTTTGTAGAAAGCATAGCTTTTTCAAGTATTTGAATCTTTTTACCTTTGCTAAAAAGTAATAGTCTTGACTGGTATTTTTTGACCAGCCAGGCTAATGCAAACATTACACCTACCATCACAAAAAGGATAAGGACTATTTTAAGGAGAAGGTATGGTAAGGGGACATTGTTCACTAGTCTGACCCAAGTTGTTTTACTCTTTCTATTGGGCTTATGATATCTGTAATTCTTACGCCAAACTTTTCATTGACAACTACTGGTTCACCTCTAGCAATGAGTTTTCCATTTACAAGTATTTCAAGGGGCTCACCTGCTAGCTTTTTTAGTTCTATAACTGATCCCTGACCAAGTTGGAGAAGGTCATTTATAAGGATTGTGGCTCTTCCTAGTTCAACGGAAACTTCCAGGGGAATATCAAGGAGAAAGTTTAAATCCCTTTTGGCTCCTTCCACAGGTGATTCAGTTAAGGCTTGAAATTGAATTTCTTGGCTGTCCCTAGACTTAATTATATTGGGTTCTTCTTTTTTTGCCATGGCTTATTTCTACTCCGCCTCCGGGTAGATTAGTTTTTCTATCTTAACTGCCTTGCTTCCGTGATAAAGCCCTGGATAGGCTAGAAATTTTTTAACCCCCTGAACACTGACCGTAATGGGTTTTTTGACATCCTGCTCTAGCACTATTACGTCTCCTACTTCGAGACTAAGAAGATCATTTGATTTTATTTTGGTTCTTCCAAGTTCAGCAACTACTTCTACTTCAATTTCTTCAATGCGTTTCTTAAGTCGCCTTATCCAGGCCTCATCTATTTCTAGCTGATCGCTTTGATAGCTAGCGTGAAGCTTTTGTCTTATCGGTTCTATAGTAGAATAGGGAAGGCAAAGAATTGTCTTTCCTATTGCCTGATCCAGTTCAAATTCAAAATGTATAACGATAACCAAATCACTTGGGGGAACTATGGCTGCGAACTGGGGATTAACTTCTGAGCGGACAAATTGAAATTGAATAGGAACCACTGGTTTCCAGGCATTTTCAAGCTCTACCAGCATTGATTTTACAAGTCTCATTATGACCCTATTTTCTATGGAAGTGTAATCTCTTCCTTCTATTTTGAATCTACTTTTTCCAGTTCCTCCAAAGAAACAGTCAAGAAGATTGAAGATGAGCTTGCTTTCAATAACTAAAAGGGCATGACCCCTTAGAGGATCCATTTTTATAATATGGAGGCTTGTTGGAACTGGCAAGGTTTTCAGAAATTCGCCAAATTTAAGCATTTCGGTAGTTGTTGCGGATATGTCAACAACTCGCCTTAATGTGCTCGATATATTTACCCTGTAAAGTCTTGCAAACCTTTCATTTATTATCTCTAGGGTTGGCATTCTGCCACGGATAATTCTATCTTGGGCAGTTAGATCATAGGGCCTTATACCGCTTTCATCATATTCTGTGGTAGCGGGTTCAGCTGGCTCTATAATGCCGTCGCTTAACCCTCTAAGAAGGGCATCAACTTCTTCCTGCGATAAAACTTTGTCCATGGTTTACTGCACTAGAAACTCCGTAAAGTAGATGTTTATTACCTTGCCGTTTCCAAGCATTCCGTTTACCCTTGTTAAGATTTCTTTTTTCAATGCTATTTTACCATTTACGGTTGATATGTCATCATATTCTTTGCTAGAGAGAATAACCAAAATGACGTCCCTTATTTTTGACATATCTTTCTGAATCTCTTCCAGAACCTTTTGATTTTCCAGTTCCAACTCCATTGTTAGCTTAAGATATCTCTTGCCTCCAGGATCTGAAAGATTAACAAGGAATGTATCGAGCTTATGCATTACAGGTTGCTTACCCGTCTTTTTGGAAACCGCTTCCTCTCCCTCCCCGGGAGGCTTAAAAAATTTTATGTAAGCAAAGAATCCGCCTCCACCAAGTATTAAAATAGCTACAAAAAGTATAATGAAAAGCTTTAGTTTCGATGATTTTTTTGGCTTCTCTTGCTCCTGTTTTTCTTCTGGCATGTTTCACTCCTTTATTTGAACCTGCTAATTCTTTTACTGGGTGGCAGGAAAGAATGAAGCTTTTGTTCTATAATTCTTGGGTTTTCTCCGTTTGTTATAGCTATAACTCCTGCGATAATCATTTCCTTTATCATTGTTTCCTCTTTACTTCTAGCTTTGAGTTTTCCCGCTATGGGCAAGCAAACCAAATTAGCACCAATTGCACCGTAAAAGGTTGTTATTAAGGCAACTGCCATAGCTGGGCCTATAGTTGATGGATCTGAAAGAGTTTTTAACATCTGGACAAGCCCTATAAGAGTTCCTATCATTCCCATGGCGGGGAAAAAGGTGCCCATAGTTTCAAGTATTTCCGCTCCAGCCTGGTGCCTTTCTTGAAGATAGTCTATCTCAGTTTCCAGGACTTCCTTTATCATTTCTGGCTCCATTCCATCTATAGCCATTTGAAGAGCCTTTACAATGAATTCATCATCAATGTTGGGAAGTTCCGCCTCAAGGGCTAATAATCCTTCTTTACGGGCTTTATCTGCAAAATCAAGAAATTTACTTATAATTACTTCAGGGCTGTAGAGTTTTACAAAAAACGCATGTTTTACTACTTTGGCCATTCCTATTACTTCTTGTAAAGAGTGTCTTGTTAAAGTGATACCTATTGTCCCTCCAAAAACTATGAGAACGGAGGGAATATCTACAAAGGTTAAAATGCTTCCACCCAGCAATATGGCTATCAAAACAAGAGAAAATCCTGTGATTATTCCTATCAGAGTAGCAAGATCCATGGGCTAAATCCGTTTTTAAAAGGAAAATATACAAAACGGCTCCAGCAGGAAGGAGCCGTTTTGCCTTCTTCATAGTGTGGAATTTTCATAACATCACTGCTACTAACTACCTTTCTCTCCCCTTTCCAGCAATAAATTTATATACAAACTTCCTACCGCTTGCAAAGGTTATCTTACAATATTAACAGCGGTATTCAACATGTCAGAAGAAGTAGAAATAACTTTAGCATTAGCATTAAAATCAGCTTGATAGATTATCATGTTTACAAGCTCTTCCGCAATATCTACATTTGAACCTTCTATTGCATAGCTCATAATAGTTCCCATACCATTTGTTCCTGGCTGAAAGGGACCTTCTTTGCCTGCATTTGGTCCTTCTCGCCATAGGTTTCCTCCAGCCCTTACCAGTCCATTTGCGTCCTTGAAGTTATAAAGCCCTATAACAGCGAGAGGCTGTTGAGAAATTTGTCCAGTATTTTTATCTATGCCATAAATCTCTCCATTGTCTCTTACAACAAAGTCGCTGTAAGTGTTTATGTCGAGGGTTATGGGATTTCCGCTAGAGTCAAGAAGGGACATTCCAAGATAATTTATAACCTTACCATTTGAGTCGAGATAAAATCCACCGTCTCTTGTGTAATATATATTCCCTGAGGAATCTTGAACTCCGAAAAAGCCTTTGCCGTTGATGGCCAGGTCAGACCAGGTCGATGTGTTAATAATAGGACCCTGAGCGAAGTTAGTGAGTATAGCAAGAGGTCTTGATCCAGAACCTTCTCTATCGTTAAAGGAGGATATAGTAGAATAATAACCAGCAACGAAATCGCAAAATCTAATTGTGTTAGCTTTGAATCCAGTAGTATTCGCATTAGCTATATTGTCGCTTACTACAGATACCGCTGTGCTAAAACATCTAAGACCGTTTACGCCATTATAAAGGGCTGTGCCTATACCAGCCATTTTTATACCTCCCTATTAGTTTTATCGTTTTTGGTGGATTCTTTATAAATTTCTGTGACATATCCTGCAGGCATTTTTATGTCCTTTTCTTCGTCAAGTATTAGATAAGAAAGACCTCGAATGAACTTTATGCCATTTACAGTTCCTTCTACTTTTGGATAGATGATCTCTTTTTGATTCCTTTCATTTATAACCTCAATTTCAATCGTGTAATCGCCATCTGGCACCTGTCTTCCTTGGTTATCCAATCCATCCCATCCCACAGGATAGTCACCTTTTTCCAACTGGCCTTTCTCTATTGACCTTACAAGTCTTCCAGATTCGTCATAAATTCGGATTGTTACGATTCCTTTATCCTTCATTGTGAATACTAAATCCGGTGGCTTGCCATTCTTAACCGTTATTAAGTCTGTGTAGCCCTTTACCTGTTTTTCAAGAAATTCCATGCTTTCTATATTGTTAATTGATGAAAGGTATTGGGCTCCGTAGTTCAAATATTCGTTAGCCTTTATTAATTGTTCTACAGTGCTGAATTGGGCAAGCTGGGAAGCCAGTTCGTAAGATTCCATAGGATTCATAGGATCTTGATGTTCAAGCTGGGTGGTAAACATTTTTAAAAAGGCATCCATGTTAAGAAGCTTGTTTTTTTGGATGTCTATAAGACTACCGCTTTCCTTGGAAAAGGGCGGAATGCCTAAAATGTAGGGCTTACTTACTACCATTTTTAACTCCCTATGCATAGAAATAGATGAGATGGTTATTTCTTTCTACGTTCCTGGGCAGTGAACCTAGCCCTAAGATATTATTAAGTTCTTTCACCCCTTTTTCCGGGCTTTCTCTATTTTCTTTCATGGGTTTCCCAGCAAATTCTTTTTGCCCCTCTAGACTGGTTTCTACGGAGAATTCATCCAGGACTAGACCATTAGCTAATAGGTAGCTTCGAAGGATATCGCTATTTTTCTGAAGTAATTCCTTTGCTTCCACTGTCTCTACTGATATGGAAGTTGAAATCCTGTTAGATTCAGCTTTTACCCTGACAAGAATAAGCCCCAGTTCCTTTGGTTCCAGTTGAAGGACAATCTGATTTTGATTGAGTTGTATCATGTTGGTGATATGTTCCGCAAGCTGAGAAGGGAGGATTTGTTTAGAAATTGTGGGAATATGGTTAAAGGTTGCCTGTTGACTTGAAAGAGAGGAAGGGGAGGCAATGAAAAAATTATTCGGTAAATTGTCTTGAAATGGCTGATTGTTTGAATTGCCAAAAAAGTTTTGGGATAGTCCATCTTGACTAAGATTAAGACTTTGATGCTCTTTAGAAACCCTTAATACTTCCACTTTTTCTAAGTTTTGAATGGTTTCTTGATCAAATTCCATCGACTTATTACTGCTAGAAATATCAAAGATGTAGTTTTCTATATTTTGAGGTTTAGCCTCCGCTTTTACTTCACCGGTATTTAATTTGTAGACTGTTTCTTTTGCAAAGTTTTCTGAAAGTGTTTTAAAAAAAACAGGCTTTTCTATTTCTTGGCTAGGGGTGGCTTCCTCGGAAGGAAATAAGTGGCTTTGCAGATTCTTCCCCTCCTTCAGTATCTTTTCCAGATTGTTCATAATGTGTTTTAGCTCTTCAGGTGAGAATTCCTTATCGTTTTGGAGATTTAGCATTAGGCTTTCGCCGTTTATAAGTATGCTACTAATGAGTTTGTTTAGACTTTCACCTTTAATAGGGTTTTGAGGCTGGATTTCCTTTAGAAGATTTAGAAATTCCTCAAGGTTTATCTTATTTTCATCGGTTGATAGGTTTAAAAACTTTTCCACCATATCTGGAGAAAATCCTATTTCTGCCAGGAAGCTTGAAGCTTCTTTAAGGTCGATAGAAATCTCCAGCTTGGATGCCTTCTGGAAACCTAAAGTGTTTTGGATATCGCTGTCTTTTAGAATGGTGAAGAAATAAGATAACCCCATTTTATCGACCACTTCCTGGATGCTTTCAAGAAGTTTAGGGTTTTTTTCTGCCTCTGGATCATTCTTTGAACAAATTTTTTCGCTCCTTTCCATAAACTCACTTTGAGCTTCCAACATTAAAGAGGGGAAATTTTTTCCTGCTTCTGGCGAAAAGTTTTCTTTTGTCTGGTTATTTACCAAACTCCTGCTACCTTGGTTGATCTCAACTACTCTTGGCGTTCCTACCATCATAACCTACTTCCCCTTTGTCTTTGTTGTTGCCCGTTCCATTACTACAGCAAAACAAATGCCATAAGCTCTTTGTGGAAATTTTAAGACAAAAAGGTTAATTTAAAGCCGAAAGCTAATACCAGAGGATGGTGAGCAATGAAGGGTTTTATTGTAGCTTTATTCTTGTTATTTCCATCTTCCAGTCTAGCTCTTCAATTACACAGAGAACCTGAAGGGTTTTATGTTCATCAAATGGCTCATGTGCTGTTTTTCCTATCTATGGGTATTTTAATTTATTGGCTTTACAAAACAAACCTTTCCAAAATAAGGGCATGGAAATTCATAAGATGGTCTGCTCTTTTTTTTATGTTGTGGAATTTTAATGCCTTTGTAGGACATGCTATAGAGGAAAGTAGTGGTTTCTACTTTAAGGATGCTCCTTTGATTGGTAAGGTTTATGTGAATTTCAGGGATAATCTTCCTGCTACCTTGCTTTATTATTTCTTGAAGCTTGATCATCTTTTTTGTGTCCCCGCCATATATTTTCTTTTTAAGGGACTCGATGCTCTGATAAAGGAGGAGGTAGAATGAACCTTCCTGCCTTTCCCCTTTATGCTGTTGACTTTATTGGATCTCTTTTGATGATTTTCTTTAGCATTCTTTGTATCGAAAGGGTAAGAACCTTACGAAAAAGGGATCCTGAAAATGTTCTATGGCTTTATCTTTTGTGGCTTTGCTATAGTCTTGCCGTATTTGCCATTTCAAGGTCGGGGGGACACATTCTGCAACACATTCTTCGCATGATTGGTAAAAAGGAGTTCTGGCTTGTGCTGCAACCCTACACTGGCTCCTTAAACAGTATAACTTTCATCGGGGTTGCCTTCACCACGCTATTTTTTGAAAGGGTCTGGAAGATTCATAAAAGCCTTAAGGATGTCCAAGCTAAGTTAATCTTTATGAATAGAAATCTTGATCAATTGGTTCACCAAAGAACCAGGGAACTCAATGTTTCTGAAAGGAAGTATAGAAATCTTTTCGAGCAATCTCAGGATATCATCTTGGTTGTTTCTGGTGATGGTGTCCTGATGGATGCTAATCCAAAGGGTCTTGATGTCTTTGGATGGCTTAAAGAGGATTTTGGAAAGGTAACCGTCGAAGCCATTTTTGTGGATCCCAGGGATTTTCGGGGGATATGGGACGACCTTAACCAATATGGCTCTATCAACAACAGAGAGGTTGCTGTTAGAAAATTTGACGGTTCAATGATTGTGCTTATCAATGCCTTGGTCGAAACAGATTTTGGTGATCGAAGGGTGTTTTGGTTAAGGGATATTTCGGAGAGAAAGCTTATGGAAAAGAAACTTCTTCAGGCTGACAAGCTTTCCTCTATTGGTAGACTTGCAGCTGGAATAGCCCACGAAATAAACAACCCCCTGGGGGTAATTCTTGGTTATACCCAACTTATGCTTAGAACTGTTGATAAATCTTCTGAGCAATATGAAGATCTTAAAACCATTGAAAAACATGCCAGGATGTGTAAGGTTATTGTTGAAGATCTTTTGAAATTTTCTAGGGCGACCCAAACTAAAAAAGAAACTGTGGATATCCATAGGGTTATAAGGGAAGTGATATCTATGCTTGATTATCAACTAAGAAGCTCCAACATAGCCGTTGAGTGTTCCTTTGACGAGTCTGCTAAATGGCTTGAATGGGATGTAAATAAAATGAAACAGGTTTTCATCAATATGATTGTAAACGCAAAAGATGCTATTAAAAGGGATGGTTGTATAAGGATTAAAACCCTGAGAAAAAACGACAAAGTTTTTATCCACATAGAAGATAATGGCTGTGGCATTCCCAGGGAACATTTAGACAAGATATTTGATCCCTTCTTTACAACCAAACCTCCCGGAGAGGGCACGGGTCTTGGTCTTGCTGTAAGTTACGGGATTATTACGGAACATGGAGGGGAGATAATGGTAGAAAGTGAACCCAACAAGGGAACAGTCTTTACCCTAATTTTCCCCTTGGCTAGTTGAAACCATGGAAGAAAAAATTCTAATTGTAGACGACGAGCCTGACTTTTTAAGACTTCTCAAAAGGCTTATAAATTCAGAATTCAAAGGGCAAGTGTTTACTGCTAGCTCTTCTGAAGAAGCCCTTAGGTTGCTAGAAACTCATGATATAGATGTTGCCTGCCTGGACATAAAAATGCCCGGAATGGATGGCTTTGATCTTCTTAGCTATATAAATAAGTATTATCCCCTCACAACCGTTATAATGATTACAGCTTATGGTTGTATCGAGGTTGCTGTAAAGGCAATAAAGGAAGGAGCCTACGATTTTATAACGAAGCCCATAGAACAAGATGTTTTTCTTATTACTCTAAAGAAAGCCCTTGAGCGTGCTAGACTTACAAAGGAAAATCTAAGGCTCAGAGAAAGTGTGAAGCATTACAGAACCTTTCAAAATATAGTTGGCTCAAGTTCTTCTATGCTTAAGGTCTACGAGGTCATTCGTATGGTTGCTCCAACGGATGCTACAGTTTTGATAAGGGGTGAATCTGGCACCGGAAAGGAACTTGTTGCTCGAGCTATCCACGACTTAAGCCCCAGAAGTTCATGCCCCTTTGTTACAGTAAACTGTCCTGCTGTTCCGGAACAGATCCTTGAAAGTGAGCTTTTCGGTTACAAAAAGGGAGCTTTCACCCAGGCTTTTCAGGACAAAAAGGGGCTTTTTCAATCTGCCCAGGGTGGAACTATTTTCCTTGATGAAATTGGCGATATACCTGTAAGCATTCAGACCAAACTTTTAAGAGTGCTTCAGGAAAAGGAGATAAAACCCCTTGGAGATAATCGGACAATCAAGGTTGATGTAAGGATAATAGCTTCAACCAATCAGGATTTGACCAGTAAGATGAAAGAAGGCACCTTCAGAGAGGATCTTTTCTATAGGCTCAATGTAGTTTCTATTCATCTTCCACCTCTTAGGGAAAGAAAAGAAGATATTCCCTTGTTGGTGGAGCATTTCATCAAAAAATATAGTCAAAAGTTTGGAAAGGTTATAAAAGCTATTGATGAAACCGCTATGGAAAGGCTCATCGCTAGAGAATGGAAGGGCAATGTAAGGGAGTTAGAAAATGTCATAATGAGAGCTATAATTTTTACCCAGAGCGATAAAATACTTCCTCAACATATTGACTTTGGTGAGGGTAGTTCTTTAGAAGAAAGGAAAGAATTTGTGTTTTCTTTTAATGGCCTAGATTATCACCATGCCAAAAGGATAGTGCTTGAAAAGTTTCATAAAGACTTTATTGGACGACTTCTTGAGGAAACTCGTGGTAACATCTCTAAGGCTGCAAGAATGTGCGGACTTGAAAGGCAGGCTTTGCAACACATAATAAAAAAATACCGCATAAATGTTGAAAATTACAGACAAACAGATGAGCTATAGCGTTGAGGAAGCGGTAAAGCTTTTAGGAATTTCAGAAAAGGATCTTTATAGAGCCATAGAGGAAGGACTTTTACCTGCAACCTTTAAAGATGGGAAATGGTTTATTCCACCGTGGGGGATAAGGGTTTTTATAAGAACCAGAAGGATAATTGAAAAAGCTGAAGGAGGAAATCTATTTTCTTCCGAAAAGCTTTATAGAGAGATCCTTGGAAGGCTTGAGGTAATTTTAGAAAATACTGAAAGTTTCAAGGCGTTTGAGGTAATTCTTGCTAAGAATGGAGAACTTTTAGAAAGGATAGAAAGACTTGAAAAGCTTTTAAGCGAAAAAGATCTAGAGATAGAAAGGCTTAAAGTCTTTTACGAAAAGGAGCTTGTTAAAAAAGAGCTTGAGATAACCAAAACCTTTGAAGAAAAGATAGATGAATTTAAGAAAAAGATTGCAGAGCTTGAGTTTATAATTTCTGAGCTTGAAAAAGAGAGGGAAATACTTATAAGCGGGAAAGGCTTTGTTGATAAATATAAGGGAGAGGGAAAAAGCTTTTGGGAACGCCTGGGAAAGATGCTAACTTGGGAGTAGAAATGGTAGAAAAACTTAAAGAGCTTATTCTAGAGAGAGCTTTTCAATATTCAGAAAAGCCAATTTTTAAACTTGTCCACGGTGGCATGAGCAATTTTTACTTCAACTGTAAGAAAATTACGCTAGATCCCGAGGGACAGTTTCTAATTGGAAACATTATTTTTGATATGATTAAAGATTTAGAGGTTAAAGCCATAGGAGGACTTACCCTTGGAGCTGATCCTATAGCCATGGCGGTTTCTTATACCTCCTGGCTTAAGGGAAAGCCCATTAATGCTTTCGTTGTAAGGAAGGAGCCAAAAGGTCACGGTGCTATGACTCAGATAGAAGGCAATGTTACTGTTGGGGATAGAGTGGTTGTTGTTGATGATGTAATAACAACGGGAGGTTCTACCATAAAGGCTATAGAAGTTTGCAAATCTGCCGGTCTCGAAATTTGCAAAGTAATAGTGCTTGTTGACCGAGAAGAGATGGATGGAAGAAAAAATATAGAAAGATACGTGCCTTCAGTTAGTGCTATAATAACAAGAAGCGAGATTATGAAACTTTACAGGGAAAGAGCTAGGTAAGCCTTTCTTTAATATTTAATGCCCTTTTATATACTTCTGAACGGGGAAGGCCATACTTTTTGGACAAAGCCTTTGTAAGCTTTGGTAGAGGAGGGGGATTTTTAGAAGAAAGCAGACTTTTAATTTCTTCTTCCAAATCAGGAGAAGTTTCCCTTCTGCTTTCTTTTTGCCCTTCAACAACTATCGTAATTTCTCCCTGCTGACTTTCTTCCCTTTCTTCCATAAGGGTTAACACATAACTTGCCTTTCCCCTTATAGTTTCTTCAAAGAGCTTAGTAAGTTCTCTTGCAACACATAAGAATGGGTCATTCCAGTTTTTGGATATGTCTTCAATGGTTTTAAGAATTCGCCTGGGCGATTCAAAAAGAACCCTTGTAAAGGGAAGATCTTTGTATTTTTCAAAGAATTCTTTTCTTTTGGAACCTCTTGGAGGTGGAAAACCTAGAAAGGCGAAAGGGTAGGGTGGAAGTCCAGAAAGAAGTAAGGAAGCCAGTATGGCAGAAGCCCCTGGAATTACCGTAAGCTCTAAGTTTTCTTTTATTGCCTTTACTATCAGTCTAAAACCCGGATCAGAAAAACCTGGCATACCAGCATCAGTAACAAAGGCTACCTTTTTGCCCTCCCTTATTTTTTCGATTATTTCTCTTTCCCTTTGAGGTGGGCTATGATCATTATAGCTAATAAGTGGCCGGTGAATGTCGTAGTAAGAAGTAAGTTTTCTTGTGCGACGAGTATCTTCAGAAACGATAAGATCAACCTCTTTTAGCACCTCAAGAGCTCTTAGACTTATGTCTTTCAGGTTGCCTATAGGTGTTCCAACAATAAAAAGTTTGCCTTTTCCCGTAGAGTTCATTGAAACACCTCAAAGGCGTTTTGGATCCATTCAATTTGTGGTTCTCCATTTCTAGACCAGCATATTGAAATTACATCAAATCTTATTTGCCTATTCAAGACTTCAGGATATTTTTGAAGATACCTTAAGGCAGTTTTTTTAAGCCTTTCCCGTTTCCTAAAACTTATGGATTCCAAGGGGTTTAAGGAAGAATTTTCAAAGGACGATCTTACCTCAACAAATACCAAAAAATCATTTGCCAGAGCTATTATATCAATTTCACCTTCTTTGCACCTAAAATTTCTTTCCAGAATTCTTAAGCCCTTTTCCTCTAAAAAGCTTTCAGCAAGCCTTTCAGAGCTATGCCCTTTGGTTACCCTGTTCATTTTAGTCCAGCTAGTTCCTTTATAGCTCCAGCAATTTTGCTGAGCTCTCCAAGTCTTTCCTTGGCCTTCTCAAGATATACCAAGGCTTCAGGGTTTTTGTGTTTTGCCAAAGCCTGGGCAACCCAGTTTACTATGTAAGGGCTTTCATGTTCTGTAAGAGCTGTAAGAATAGAAAAACTTTCTTCTGTTGGTATATTTCCCAAAACCATTATTATGCCCACTTTAAGCTCATCAAAGGCTTTGTGGTTTTCTATGGTCTCTTTTATACCAGGAACAGCCTTTTCTCCAGCCCTTTCTAAAGCTTTTAGACATTCTTGAGCAAAGAAGGGATAACGAAACATAGAAAGCTCAGCAAGAAGGGTAAGGGCTTCCCTGTTTTCTTGATGGGCTATAATTTCTGGCACAAAGAGGGTTGCCCATGAAAAGTAGTAGGTCAAGGGAAGGAGGTGAGGAATGGCGTTGAATCCCTCTTCTTTTAGGACGGTGATGGTTTCTTCCAGGGCTTTTCTTCTTACAAGGTAGCCTTCTTGATCTCTCTGGGGAAACTTGTTTAGGTCATTTGCGCTTTTTAGCTCTTTCACAAGCCCGATTATCTTGGGTGAACCTTTTTGGGGAAATTTTTCCCTGTAATGCCTTGCTCTATTTGCAATCCAGAACTTTTCAAGCCATGTAGAGGGCGAATAAAAATGGACAATACCGCCTTCTTTTTCCCTTTTGTGATAACCATTTTCCTGGAAGAAATTTTTTTCTTCTTCTGCTATTTGCCATCTTTCCCGGGCTCTATAGAAGGCTTTATCGTAGTCTCCAAGGGCAAGGCAGGAAGTAATAAAGATGTCGTGTAGCCTGTCGTCTTCGGGATAGCTTTCAATAAGTTTTTCCGAAAAGGCTTTAGCTTTTGCAAAGTCTTCGCTTAAAAGCATATCAAAGCCTTTCTGAACCTGTTGTTCAAGCCTCTTTCTTTCCTTTGCCTTTTTCTCTCGTCCGAGGAGCTGATCCTTTGGCATGTTTTTTATTATTTCTTCATGGATAGGGAGACAACATTTTTTGTATTTCTTGCCAGAACCGCAGGGGCACGGGGCATTTCTTGATATTTCTTCAGTAGGCAAAGTCTCCGAAAGGGCTATGCGCCTACACATTTCTTGATATTCTATGGTGCGTTTATTGAGTTCTTCTTTGCTAATGCCATAGTCTTTACATACTTTATCAGGGTGGGAGCCTTTGAGAACCTCTAAAACAGGTTCAAAGGGGTGTGCCATTGGTTTTTCGGCGTTCATCGGGGTTACTCCTTATTGCTTTTTTAATTTTTAGCCAGTTCCTTTGTAGCAAAGATCGCCCTATTTTAGCTAGTCTTTTTTAATTGTCTTGTATTGAGTCCAATTTTTGGTAATTTATAGACCAAGAAAAATTCTAACAATCTTTTAAAAAGGCAGAAGGAGATGTTATGAATTTTCAGGATGTGATCCTTGCTTTGGACCATTTTTGGGCAAAGTATGGATGTGTTATTCAGCAACCATACGATTTAGAGGTTGGTGCTGGAACCTTTAATCCCGCCACATTCTTGAGAGTGTTAGGGCCTGAGCCATGGAAAGTTGCCTATGTAGAGCCTTCGAGAAGGCCAACAGATGGGCGTTATGGTGAAAATCCAAACAGGCTTCAACATTATTACCAGTATCAGGTTATTTTAAAACCTTCTCCCCCAAATTCTCAGGAACTTTACCTGGAAAGTTTAAAAAGCCTCGGTATTGATCCTCTCGATCACGATATTCGCTTTGTTGAGGATGACTGGGAGTCTCCTACATTGGGAGCATCAGGGCTTGGTTGGGAAGTGTGGCTTGATGGAATGGAAATCACCCAGTTTACCTATTTTCAACAAGTTGGAGGTTTCCAGCTTCATCCCGTAAGCGTTGAGCTCACCTATGGTCTCGAAAGAATCGCCATGTATCTTCAAAAGGTAGATAATGTCTTCGATCTAGCATGGAATGACTCAATAAAATACGGAGATGTCCATCATAAAGGTGAGGTTGAGTGGTCTTACTACAATTTTGAAGAAGCGGATGTGGAGATGCTTTTTAAGCTTTTCAAGATGTATGAAGCTGAATCTTTGAGAATGATTGAAAAATCTCTTGTTCTTCCAGCTTACGATTATTGTCTTAAATGTTCCCACACCTTTAATCTTCTTGATGCTAGAGGAGCCATAAGTGTTGCAGAAAGAACTCAATACATAGCAAGAGTAAGACATTTAGCAAGGCTTGTTGCTCAAGCCTATGTAAAACAAAGGGAAGATATGGGTTTTCCTCTTTTGAAAAAGTAGGAGTAATTCATGGACAGGGCAAACTTTTTTTTAGAAATTGGTTCTGAGGAAATTCCAGCAAGTTACATTGAGCCAGCCCTTGAGGCTTTGAAAAACCAGTTACTTGGTTTTATGGATGAAAATAGGATTTACCATGGGGCTTCTGTTATTACCACAGGCACTCCAAGAAGGTTGGCTGTCTTTATTCCAGATGTTTCTCTTATACAGGAAAGTTCTGTGAAAGAAATTATAGGACCTCCCTATCAAGTAGCCTTTAACCCCGATGGAACACCAACCAAAGCAGCTGAAGGCTTTGCAAGAAGTCATAACGTTTCCGTTGAAGATCTTAAAGTAAAGGAGACCCCTAAGGGAAAGTATCTTTATCTTTTGAAGAAGGAGGAGGGAAGAAGCACTTTACAGCTTCTTTCTCAGAAACTTCCTGAATTTATTGCTAATATTCCTTTCCCGAAGTCCATGAGATGGGGAAGTCAGACTGTCACTTTTGCAAGACCAATTCATTGGATTGTTGCCCTTTTGGGAAGCGAAGTTATACCCTTTAAGTATGGCGATGTAGAAAGCGGAAGGATAAGCTACGGTCATAGGTTCATGAAGCCAGATGCTATTGAGCTTACTGCTGATTACGAAGACTATAAGAAAAAACTTAGAGATAGCTTTGTTATTGTTGATTCCAGGGAAAGAAAGGAAATTATCCGAAAGGGTGCCTCTTCTTTGGCTTCCAGTGTTGGTGGAAAACTTCTTGAAGATGAGGATCTCCTTGATGAGGTAACCTATCTTGTTGAGTATTCCCATCCCCTTATGGGATCTTTTGAGGAAAAGTATCTGGAACTTCCAAAGGAAGTGCCCATAACGGTTATGAAGGAGCATCAGAGGTATTTTGCTGTTCTTGATCAAGAAGAAAGGCTTATGCCCTACTTTATAACGATTGCAAACACTATTCCTAGAGACGACAAGGTGGTTATCCAGGGTAATGAGAGGGTTATAAGGGCAAGGCTTGAAGATGCAAGGTTTTATTATGTTGAAGACGTTAAAGTGCCTCTTGAACAAAGAGCGGAACAGCTAAAGAATGTGGTTTTCCATTCGAAGCTTGGCACAAGCTGGGAAAAGGTTGAAAGATTTACAAAGATTGGTCTAGAAATTGCCAACATGCTGGGTCTTTCTTCTTCTGAGGTTAGTAAGCTAAGGGAGGTTTCTTATCTTTGTAAGGCTGACCTGGTAAGTGGCATGGTTGGAGAGTTTCCCGAACTTCAAGGTGTTATGGGAAGAGACTATGCTTTGAAGCAGGGAAAAGATCCTGAAGTTGCTCAAGCCATATATGAACATTACCTTCCCGTAAAGGCTGGTGGAGCTATTCCTTCCGGCCTAATTGGTGCGATTTTAAGTATTGCCGATAAGCTTGATACGATTGTTGGTTGCTTTGGTGTTGGACTTATTCCAACTGGCACAGCTGACCCCTTTGCCCTTAGAAGGCAAACCATAGGCATCATACGGATTATCCTTGAAAAGGACATGCCTCTTTCACTTAGAAAACTTGTGAGGTTCTCTATACCTCTTCTTAAGAATTGGATGACTGAACCTGAAAAAGAGGTTGAGGAAGGTGTGATAAACTTTTTCAAAGGTCGTTTTGAACATCTTCTTACGGATGAAGACTACTATGGTTATGCCCCTGAGGTGGTAAGATCAGCTATTGCGATAAAATTCGATGTGCTTCCAGAGGATTTGAGGCGTATAAAAGCCCTTCATGAGTTCACTAAGAGAGCTGATTTTGAAGATTTTACTTTAGCTTTCAAAAGAATTGTAAATATCATCAAAGAGCCTGAGGGAGAAACACCTTCCGAAATAATCGTTTCTGAGGAACTTCTTCAGGAACCTGCAGAGATTGAGCTTTACAAGGCCTTTGTCGAAACCAGGGATGCCCTTGAGGGCTTAATAGGTCAGGGAGACTATTCAAAAGCCATTGATTACTTAGCCAGTCTAAGATCCCTTATAAATAACTTCTTTGATTCAGTTCTTGTTATGGCAAAGGATGAAAAAATAAGGGCAAACAGGGTTAATCTTCTAAGGTCAGTAAAGGGTCTTTTTGAGCAAATCGCAGATTTCAGGATGTTTTAATTTTAAAGGGGCAACTTACCTTAAGATTGCCCCTTTTTAAAAGGGAGAAATTTTACTATGAAAACTTTTTTTATTTTGCTCATCGCCTTTTCTTTTGTTGATGTAGGTCTTTTGCATGCCTATAAGAACTGTCTTCGATGCAGGGGCGAAGTTGTTTGCGAAGGCGATTACAAATCAAGGCTTTTTGCGATATGTGGATATCCTGACCATTTTGAAGAGATCGGTAAAAAAACTAGTGGAATTTCATCCAAAAGAACCGGGAAGGTGAATATCATAGAAGAAAAGGTAGAAAGGTATGTTTACGATTGTGGCTCCGGACGACTAATCTACGAGATTTTAGTGATTGGGGGAGTAATTGATAATATAGGGCATCAAGGAAGATATGGCTCAGGTCCTGCTAAGTGTGAGTAAGTTGTTAGTGAAAATAACCTTTCATTAATCGCTTTAAGTTTATTCACTTATTGGGTGATGGAAAATTAAATGACCGATTTTTTACTTCTTCTTTTGCTTTTTCCTGTGCTATTCTATTTAGATAGAGAAATTATGCTAAAGCTCATGGCCTTAAAGGCTGAGGGGTCTATGGTTTTCAAAATCAACGAATTTATAAATCCTTTCATAAATTTTGTTGCCCATGGAGCAACTCAAGGAGTGGTTTCCTTTTTGATTTACATTGTGGGGAAATTTCTATATCCACCGGTTTATAAGACAGGTAGAATTTTGTTTGTAGCAGTTTCTTCTGTGGGCATTTTGGGGGAAATAGTGAAAAGACTTTTTGGAAGACCAAGGCCAGCATTGGGGTTGGATAGGAGTTTTGCTGGACCTTCTTTCGAAAGTGGTTATGATTCCTTTCCCTCAGGCCATACCGCTATAGCCTTTTGTATGGCTTATGTTGTTTCTTACCTCCATCCAAGGTATAAGCCCTTTGTTTATGGATTTGCTTTTGCTGTTGGAATCGAAAGGGTGAAAGAGTTTGTCCATTTCCCCTCCGATGTTTTGGCAGGTGCTATTTTGGGAAGCCTGTGGGGAAGGTTTTTGATTTCGCAGACTGAAAGGAGAAATTTTAAATGGCCAAAGTTCTTGTAACTGGTGGTCTTGGCTTTATAGGTTCGAACATTGTGGATGCCTATGTTGATAAAGGCTATGAAGTGGTAGTGGTTGATAATCTCTCTACGGGAAGGATGGAAAATTTAAATCCCAGAGCAAAGCTTTATGTGGTTGATATTCTTGATGATAAGATGGAAGAGATATTTAGACTTGAGAAACCCGAGATTGTGAATCATCATGCAGCCCAGATATCGGTTCCTTTTTCAGTAAGGAATCCCCTTTCGGATCTTGAGGTCAACATAAAGGGAACGGTGAAACTTCTTGAGCTTTCTAGGAAATTTGGGGTGGAAAAGTTTATTTTTGCCTCTTCAGGTGGTGCCCTTTATGGTGATGCCAGGAAAGTTCCAACCGACGAAAGTTATCCTCCCAATCCTGTTTCTCCTTACGGGATATCCAAGTTTTCTGCTGAGAAATATATCTGTTATTATGGTCTTCAGTTTGGTCTAAAGTATTTAATTTTAAGATACAGCAATATTTATGGTCCTAGGCAAATATCGAAGGCTGAAGCTGGTGTGGTTTCCATATTTATGGAGAAGTTGTCTAAGGGGGAGCGTCCTGTTTTGTATCATTATCCAGAGCAGGAGAAAGGAATGATAAGGGATTATTGCTTTGTAGGAGATGTTGTTCGGGCTAATTTGACAGCCACAATTAGTGACATTTCTGGTATATACAACATAGGAACTGGAATAGGAACTTACACAATTGAGCTTTATCAAAAGATATTGGAGGCTTTTAAAAAGCAAGGTGTAAGGGTTTTGCAAGACCTGAGCGAGCCAGAAAGAGCTCCTGCAAGGCCAGGGGAGGTAAAAGTCAGTATTTTAGACGTAGAGAAGGCAAGGAAAGAGCTTGATTGGAAACCAAACTATAGTCTTGAAGAAGGGATTTATAAGACTTTAAGATGGCATCTGGCTGGCCATCATAAAGGTAGCTGGTAGGAACCTGAGATGTTTATTCGTATCTTAAAGCTTCTATAGGGTTTAAAAGAGAAGCCTTATAGGCAGGGTAAAAACCGAAAAATATTCCCACGAGCCCCGAGAAGCTAAAAGAAATGAAAACAGCAGAGAAAGAAATAACCGTTGGCCAGCCTGCTATGCTGGAAATAGTCTTTGCTACAATCACTCCGAGAGCTATTCCCAAAAGACCACCTAAAAGCGAAAGAATAAGAGACTCTATAAGAAATTGAAACCTTATATCCCAGGTCTTGGCCCCTACCGCCATTCTAATGCCTATTTCCTTTGTTCTTTCCGTAACCGAAACCAGCATAATATTCATTATGCCTATACCACCAACTACAAGCGATATAGAAGCTATTGTTCCAAGAAGAAGTGACATAATGCGAACAGATTCCTCGGCTGTCTCTAAGATCTTTGTAAGGTTTCTGACGGTAAAGTTTGGTTCCTGATTTGGCCCAACTCTGTGGCGCTGTTTTAAGAGTTCCGTAACCTCCTCTTCAGCCTTTGGAAGGAGCTCCGCACTTGCTGCCTTTATCATAATCATCTTTACTGCCCCAGGGATAGATGTTCCAAAAAGCATTCTTTGGGCGGTAGTAATAGGCACGTAAATAGTATCGTCCTGGTCTTGTCCTGTAGGAGTTTGCCCCTTCTTCTCGAGAACACCTATCACAGTGAAGGGAATATTTTTTATTCTTACGGTTTTCCCTATGGGATCTTCGTTATAAAAGAGGTTTTCCACTACCGTCTGTCCAAGAACACAGGATTTGGTCATGTTTTTTACTTCCTGCTCCGTAAAAGCTCTTCCCGCTACTAGCTTCCAATCCCTTATGGTAAAGATTGAAGGAGTAGAGCCTACTATGGTTGTTGCCCAGTTTTGATTTCCATATACAACCTGAGCGTTGCCCGTGGTGAAGGGTGCCACTTCAATCACGCTTGGGCATTCCCTTTTAATAGCTTCCGCATCATGAATGGTAATGGAAACCCCCGTGCCCGTCCCAGCCCTTATACCACCTGCTGTTGTTGTTCCTGGCAAGACTATAAGAATGTTGCTTCCCATTGTGGCTATCTGATTTGCAATCTGAAGCCTTGCACCATTTCCCACCGCCATCATTGTAATAACAGCAGAAACTCCTATGATAATCCCAAGGGTTGTAAGAAGGGATCTTAATTTGTTGGTCATAAGTGCTCTTACTGCTATCTTAAGGATGAGCACAAGATTAGAAAACATGGCAAACTCGCTTTTTTTCGTCACTTATAATCATACCATCAAGAAATTTTACAATTCTTTTTCCGTAGGAGGCAATGTCTGGCTCGTGGGTTACCAGGATAATAGTTATTTTAGATATGCTATTTAAGTTTATGAGAACTTCCATGATGTCCAGGCTCGATTTTGTGTCTAAATTTCCCGTTGGCTCGTCGGCAAGTATTATAGAAGGGTTGTTTACCAGAGCTCTTGCAATGGCCACCCTTTGCTGTTGACCACCAGAAAGCTGGTTCGGGCTATAATGGGCTTTATCTTCCATAGAAACAGCTTTAAGAACTTCCATAACCCTTTCACGGCGCTCCTTTTTAGGAATTCTACCGTAGATAAGAGGGAGTTCAACATTTTCGAAAACAGACATTCTTGGAAGGAGATTAAAGTTTTGGAAAACAAAGCCAATCTTTTTGTTTCTTATCTTTGCAAGTCCATTCCTATCAAGATTGGCTACGTCGATTCCATCTAGTTTGTAAGTTCCTTTTGTGGGCTTATCGAGGCAACCCAGTATATTCATAAAAGTTGATTTTCCAGACCCTGAAGGCCCCATGATAACAACAAATTCTCCTTCATCAACAGAAAGGGTTATTCCTTTGAGAACTTCGTTGGTTACTTGACCTAGCCTGTAAACCTTTGTCACATCCTTTACATCAATGAGAGCCATATCTTATCATGCCAGGAATTTTTATTTTGGATCTTTTAGGCTTTTCATCGGAGGCTATTATAACTTCTTGGCCTTCCTGGAGCCCCTCTATAACTTCCGTGTAGGTTCCATCGGTAATACCAAGTTGAACACTTACCCACCGGGGCTTGCCCTTTTCTAGTATCCACAAACCTTTGTCCTTCGGAGGCTTAGAATTATCTAGCATTTTAAATCTCAGGGCGCTATTTGGGATTCTGAGGACGTTTTCTTTAACATTGGTGATTATAGATACATTTGCGGTCATGCCAGGTCTTAGCTTTAAGTCTTCGTTCTCTACCTGGATTACCACATCATAGGTTATAACATTTTGGATATTTGTAGGGGCAAGTCTTACCTGAGAGACTTTTCCCTTAAAAATTGTTTCTGGATAGGCATCAACGGTAAATTCTACCATCTGGCCAACTTCAACCTTTCCTATATCAGCCTCCGAGACACTTGCGTTTATCTGCATTTTGGAAAGATCCTGGGCTATGGTGAAAAGTGTTGGAGTCTGAAAACTTGCTGCAACAGTTTGTCCAACATCAACATTTCTTGATATAACCACTCCATCCACAGGAGATATAATTTTCGTGTATCGAAGATTTGTCTCTGCGCTTTTTAAGGCTGCCTCTGCCTGAAGAACCTGAGCTTTAGCAGCATTTACTTGGGCAAGGGCAGAAGTATAGTTGGTTTCTGCAGCATCCAGTTCACTTTTTGCTATAAGATCCTTTTCAAAAAGGGCTTTGTTTCTTTCAAAGGTTCTTTGGGCATCTAATAGAACTGCTTCAGCCTTTTTAAGGTTTGCCCTGGCTAATAAAAGATTTGCTTTAGCCTGCTCAAGTTGGGCTTCAAAGAGGGCAGGGTCAATGAGAGCAATAACCTGTCCTTTTTTGACGGGATCATTGAAATCCACATATATCTCTTTTATTGTTCCGGAAACCTGTGTGCCAACGGAAACCATAGCAACAGGATTTACCGTTCCCGTTGCGGAAACGATCTGAACAACTCTTCCTCTTTCAACCCTTTCGGTTTGAAAACTTTTGTTGTTAGAGGAATTGTAAAAAAAGAGCCCATATAATAGTCCCAAAGCTACTATGATAATTGCTCCTATTATAAATTTCTTCATCATTTCATCCCCATAGCTTTAACGAGGTTTGCTTCCGCTATTTTGTAATCGTAGAGCGCCTGGATGTATTCGAAATTTGAGTTGGCATAGGAGGCCATAGAGTCAGTCATTTCTACGGAACTTCCAAGTCCAACAGCATATCTGTTTCTTGCAAGTTCTAAGTTTTCTTTAGCTTGCCTAAGAGCAATTTCTGCGGTTTTTATTCTTTCTTCCGCCTCTATTATGTTTAAGTAAGCTTCCTTTACTTCCATGTATATTCTTTGCCTTAAAGATTCTTCGTTGTATTTGGCTGATTCGAAGTTTGCTTTAGCTTCCTGAACTTTATACACCGTCGAGAAGCCACTAAACAGGGGAACAGAAAGGGTAACGCTTGCATCCCATTTGTCTTCTTCGTAGAAACTGCCCGTTCTTGGTATGCTATAGGTGACTTTTCCTGTAAGGGTTGGATAATAATCTTTTTTGGCAAGTTCTACGGATACCTTCGCCGATTGAAGCTTTTCTCTTAGGCTTTTAAGGTCTGATCTATTTTCATAAGCTCTTTGAAGAGCCTCTTCAAGGCTTAAAACAATTTTATTAATCTCAAAGCTATCCTTTATGTCGTAATCTGGTGCTTCTGGTATGCCCATGGCGTTATCTAGAGCTACTTTGGCAATTTTTACTCCATTTTCCGCCTTTATTAAGTTTAACTTGCTATTACTTAGGTCTACCTCTGCCTTTGTAACATCGATTTTTGGCTTTGTTCCCACTTCATACAGAGCTTTCGCCTGGGCTAGGTGATGCTCGTATTGTTTTACTATTTCCATGGCAAGATCTCGCTGTTTTTTTGCTCTTAGAAGGGAATAATAAGCTTTCTTTACGTTGAAGATTACTTCTTTGGTTATGTTTTCGGTTTCAAAAACTGAGGCTTCTGCTGTATTTTTCTGAACCTCCACTTGAGAGGAGGTTTTTCCGAAGTCAAAGATGGTTTGCTTTATGGTGGTAGTGCCAATGTATTCTTTGAAGGATTTTCCTGTTACATCTGGCATGGAGGTAGCTCTGGTGTTACTGTAACCAGAGGAAAAGCTTACTTGTGGATAATAAGAGGATCGTGCCTGTTTTATTTTACTTTCATTTGCAAGGGCATTATACTGGTAAGCCTTTATGTCTGGATGTCTTTGAAGGGCAATTTCTATACATTTGTCGATATCAAGGATCTCCCCCTGCTGGATTTCGATACCTTCCGCCCAGATGATCCAGGGAATTATAGTGGCTATCAATAGGCCTATGCATTTTCTTAACACGCCCTTTATCCCTCTAAGGCTATTTTCCTTTAAAGCCAGTTTGAGGTTCTAAAATAGCCCTGAGTTGGTTTTAAGGCAAGGGAAAAACATTCTCTACTGTTACCCAGATAAGCGATAATAATAATGTGGTAGAGCTTATAGAGTAGGTGTTGGCAAAATTGGTGCTTAGGAGTAGTTTAGGTGTGTTGAAAACTATGAAAGGGTGTAAAAACGAAAAGTGTGCTCGGAGGGAGGATTTTTATAGGCTCAATGGCTAGATGTAGGTTACTAGAAAAAGGGTTTTTACAGGGAAGTTGCATAACCTATTACAAGCCCAAAAATTTCATTACTTTCGATTATCTTAAAGATGTTGCCTGCAAGGTAACCCTCAAAGAAGAAAATGGTGTTATTTACAGACTTATAAGGTCTATTTTGCTTTCAAGGCCGGAGGATTATCTTTCGATATATCAGTCTGGTTGCAATTTAAATTGTAAAAAATGCCACTCCTGGGAATTTACCAAATATGCCACTGGAAGCTGGGTTTCTCCGAAGGATATCGCTAAGGTTTCGGAGGAATATGCAAAATATGTTACTGTAAGAGAGCCAAAGAGTAGAGCTACTTCCTTTCATGCCCATGATCTTTGCAGACATTGTGGTTACTGTGTTATTTATGGAAAAAGGTCAGAACTTTGTCCTGGTGTGCTTTCTCCTGACCAGATCCTTCTTTCTCCCCAAGGATATGGCCCTGCAAGGAATATTATTGCCTTTACGGGAGGAGACCTTGCCTGTAATCCCGAATGGTATTGTCAGGTGGCTCAGGAAGTCAAAGAACTAAAGTTGGATCTTTGGATACTCTTTGAAACCAATGGGTATGGCCTTATACCTGATCATCTTGATGTTTTAAGGGATGGCGGAATTGACGCCTTCTGGTTGGACATTAAAGCTTATGATAGAAAAATTCATAAAGCCTTAACGGGGGTGTGTAACGATTGGATTTTAAAGCTTCCTGAAGAGATTTTAAAAAGAGGGTTTACACTGGAGGTTCTTTCTCTTTTTATCCCTGGTGTAGTTGAAACTGACCAGATTAGGGAAATTGCAAAACTTCTTAAAAGTGTTGACAAAGAAATACCCTTTACTATTCTTGCTTTCTTCCCTGAATACAAGCTAAAAAATGCAAGAAGCCCTAATCTTGAAGAAATGCTTGATGCCTATTTTGCTGTAAGAGAAGTTGGCCTTGTTAATGTAAGACTTGGAAATATCGGCCAATTTGTAAAAACTGAAAAAGATTACGAGATTCTTCTTAAGTATGCGAAAGAGGCAATCTAAGGGCTTTGGAATTTGCTTTAACTTGGGACTTCTTCTCTAATTGGCTGATGTCTTTTTCTTTTCCTATTACCACTAGGATATCAGAGCTTTTTATCTTATATCCCGGTATAAGCATTGTGACTTTATCTTCCAGGGTATCTCGTATAGGTATAACGTTAACATGGTATTTACTTCGAAGAGCCACTTCTTCAACACTTTTTCCTATTATTAAAAACTTTGGAGGAGCTATTTCACCAACAACATAATCTTCGCCTAAGGGCACATAATCTAGCAGATTGGGAGATATTATACTTTTTGCAACCTTTATGGCTACTTCCTTTTCTGGGATTATAACTTCTGTGGCCCCAACTCGTTCAAGCACCATTTTATGCTCTTCATTTGGAGTTTTTACGATGATGTTCTTTACCTTAAGTTTACTGAGGTAAAGGGTTATGAGAGTGCTTGCTGCAAGGTTCTCCCCAAAGGACACAATCACTATGTCATCTTGTTGTATTCCTAAGACATCGAAAAGAGCTTTGTCAGTTCCATCTGCTACGATAGCTTTGATGGAATAATCTTTAACCTGCTTAACTACCTCTTTGTTTTTATCTACAGCTATTACCTCAATGCCAGCATCGAAAAGAGTCTTTACCACATTAGATCCAAAGATTCCCAGTCCTATTACTATCACTCTTTTAGGCATTGATTCCTCTATCCAACCATCGGGCTTTCTTCAGCATATACCACTTCTTTTTTGTTTGGCCTCTGGCTTAGAGCGTAAGCCACTGTAAAAGGCCCAATCCTTCCGATTAGTAGGTCTACAGTGGAGTCTAACAGTAAAAGGATAGAATTTATCAATATTACAGCAAGAATAGATCCAAAGGTTAAATAGATTGCCTTTGAGATTGTTTCAGCTGGTATTGTTCTGTTAAAGGCTGTTACAGCTTCTTTACCCTTTATTCTGTTCCATAGCATGAGGAAGAGGATGAAAGCGGTTGTTATTTTAGTTTCCCCTCCTGTTGAGCCAGGAGAAGCTCCTATAAACATAAGAATCATGAGGTATAAGTGAGCTGACCTATGTCTACTGTTGAAAAGCCTGTTGTTCTGGAAGTTACCGATTGGAATAAAGCAATAAGAAAAGCCTTTTCAGCTGGAATATTTTTTAGAAGGCTTTCTTTTTCAAAAAGTAGAAACAAAAGGGTGCCTCCAATGATGAGGATAGTTGTTGTTATGATAACAAGCTTTGTATGAAGAGAGAGCCTTTTTTAGGGTTAAACAGCTTAGTTATTACTTCGTAGATTGTTATTGTTATAAATCCTATTCCTCCTAAAATTTATGAGGCTCATTATCACTATGTTCATTACAAAATCGAACTTATATGATGCAAGGCTATCTGAAAATAGGGAGTAGCCACAATTAAAGGCGGAAACAGCATGATAGGTTGCAAAATATAAAGCTTTTATTGGCGGATACTCTTTTAGGAATCTAAAAAAAACAGCACGAGAGTCCCAAGACTTTCAATGATGAAAGTAGTGGTGAGGACGTAAGTCAATATTAGTTGAAAATCTCTTGTTGGAGTATGTAAAAAGTATATTGGACAATTTCTTTTTTTAGATGGAAAAAGAAGGCAGAAAAGGTCAAAATTCCTAACCCACCAATCTGGAACAATAAAAGTGTTATAATTTGTTCTGTAATGGAAAGATCTTTTCCAATGTCTATGACAGAAAGACCTGTTACGCATACAACAGAAGTTGATGTAAAAAGGGCGTCTATAAAACTTAGCCTTGAATTTTTAGAAGATACGGGAAGAGAAAGAAAGAATGCTCCAATAAGGGCTGTTAGGATAAAGCTAAGAATGAGTATTCTCTGGAGCGATAAATGAGCTACAGCAAAGCTTTTTATAAAGCCTTTACTTTTGGAGAAACTGTAAGGGGTTGTGATATTCATGTGTTTAAGTCGAAAGTCGCTCCCCTTACTAGATAAGTCCCTTCAAAATCGACTTAGCTGCTTCATCTATGGCATCTCTTATGTCGGATTTGCCAGACAGTGGGTGAGATGCTGATTCTCCAAAGAAAGAGAAGTGTCTTACTGTTTGGCTTGTTTTTTGATCTGTTACAACCACATTTCCTTCTATTTTGTTTGTTCCCGCTAAGACTCCTAGGAGGACGCGCCCTGCGCCAGATACTTCTTTAATCGATGTGATGGTGATAGAGATTTTGTAGTCAGCCTGTTGATCTGAAGGATCTGCTATGATCTTGAAAAGACCTGCTCCAAGAAGCTGTAATGCCACCTGTCCTTTAAGTTGAACAGCAATGTCATAATCAGGGGAATTAACTTCCAGGATCACAGAGTTGCCTCTGATGGGCTTAGAAGACTGGGCTTCGTGCATTGTTAAACTTCCTTTGGTGCTACAGCCAGCCAGTAAAACGAGGGCAAGTAAACAAGATATAATTTTAATCTTAGAAAACATTGTAGCTTTCCTTTTCTAGGAGTTCCCTATAGTTCAACTCCCACTCAGAGCAGTCTTTCTAAGCTTTGTAACCCATTTTTTATTATTATGTTATTAGCTCTTTCTCTGTCAATAAGTTTCTTTATGTGTCGTTTCAGGAAAGTTCCAAGGGATAGATTACCACGCTTTAAGGCTATGGACAGATAGGTTTAACTAAAAACACTAGAGGCTCCAGTGAAAGCCTTTGCCTTAATAAGCGCTACTTTTGGCTATCCAGCTGAGAGTGTTCAATTTACTTAAGGAGATAATGCTTTTCAAAGATCTGATTTTGATGACGTGAATGGAAGATTTGAGAACGCAAACAGAAGGCTTGATGGGTGTGAACAAACAAATTTAATTTCATGTAGGTTTTGGCGGGAATTTTTACAGCCATTATGGTTAGCAAATATTGGCTTTGTCTACTGGGATAGAAAGACGGTTATTAGCAAAGCAATAGAAGAGGCTATTTCTTAGATAGAGCGGGAGGGAAGACTAAGAGACTTTAGTCAACGCCTTTAGAGAGCTTACCAAAACAAATAAAGAAATAACAAAGGTAAGTTATTGCTGAGCCTGCCTGCCAGCAGGCTCGACGTAATAAAGCAAGTAATCATAAATAGTATTTGTGAAGATAATCCAGAACCATCCGGTGGGTGTTGAAGTAAGGCGTTATATCAGCAATGGAGTGTTTCATAATGCTAGCCCATTTTTTCGGGGATGCATAGTAGGTGGTTACCATATCATCGAGATCTTTATAAAGATCCATGGCAGCCTCTTCATCACTTTGATCTTCATCGTCTCCTATAGCCCAGCCATTTACCCTATCAACACAGGCTTCCCTCCACCAGCCATCTAAAACGCTCATGTTTATACCACCATTGAAACACACCTTCATACCGCTTGTCCCACAGGCTTCCCTAGGCCTTCTGGGTGTATTTAACCAGACGTCTGTTCCACTCGTCATAAGCTGGGCAAGCCACATATTGTAATTTGGTATGAAAACTAGTCTAAGTCGATCCTCATAGCGCCTGGAGATATCAACAATTTGTTTTATCAGGTCTTTTCCTGGCTGATCCTGGGGATGAGCCTTGCCTGCAAAGATATATTGGACACGATCATAGGAAAGGTTCAAAAGATATTCTATATCGGTAAATATAAGGGTGGCTCTTTTATAAGCAGCAGCCCTTCTTGCAAAACAAATAGTTAGGGCATCCTCTGTAAAGCCTGCTCCCGTAAGGGAATTAACGTAACTTATGAGCCTCTTTTTGGCTTCTTTTTTAGCATTCCTTATGGCTTCGTCGGGTATATCAAGAGCCTTTTTGAGAACCTGGGGATGTTGTCGCCACTCTGGTATGTAATCGTCAAAAAGTTTTTTAAAATCCTGGCCTGTCCATGTAAGGTGATGGACTCCATTGGTGATGTGGCCTATGTCGTAACCGGGAAACATTTCTCTGGAAACAGCTCCATGAAGTTCACTTACACCATTGCTGGCTCTTGAAAGGTTAAGGGCTAGCAGGGTCATATTAAGCATATCTTCCCCTGCAAGGCTTTTTATGTTTAACGGCAGGTATTCTCTCAGCACTTGATAGGCTAAATCATAGGAAAATCTATCATGACCTGCTGGAACAGGTGTGTGGGTGGTGAAAATACATTTGTTTTTGACTTTGGTTTCATTTCCGTCGAAGTCTTTAAGCATTGCTATAGTCAGGAAAGCGGCATGACCTTCGTTCATATGGTAAGTGGTAATGTTGGGTTCAAGTTTCTTCAGGGCATAATATCCTCCTATGCCCAATATGGCCTCCTGAAGGATCCTGGTATAATGATCACCACCGTAAAGATACTGGGTAATTTGACGGTCTTGAGGAGAGTTTCCTGGGATGTCAGTATCTAGAAAATAGATGGGAATTTTACTTTTCATACCTTGATGGGTGTATTTCCAAACTCCAACATTAATAGTTCTTCCATCCAGGCTTAGGGGTATTTTGAAGGGGAGAGGTTCCATAAAACCTCTTGGATCGAAGTAAGGGTAAGCCTCGAGTTGGTATCCATCGGGCGTTATGTGCTGAATAAAGTATCCCCTTTTGTAAAGAAGGGTTACTCCAACCAAAGGAATTGCTAAGTCAGCGCAGGACTTTATATGATCTCCAGCCAGGATGCCTAGACCACCACTGTAGGATGGTATATGCTCACTTATACCTATTTCCATAGAAAAGTATGCAATTTTCATAGGATCCTCCCCAAAATGATTTTACAACCCCTAATGAAGCCAAGTCGATTTTACCAAATTTTTTGGATTTATGCTTTGGGATTTTAATTGCTCTGTCTTTGTCGTTGATAAAATAAAGAATTTGTAATAAACCAACAAAGGGTGTTACTGCATAAATCTTTTTCCGGGAGTAGGAATCATGTCTATTTCTCAAAAAATGTTACAGTTTATGGATAGAAGTTCCTGGATAAGAAAGATGTTTGAGGAAGGTGCAAGACTTAAAGCCATTTACGGTTCTGATAAGGTTTATGATTTTAGCCTTGGTAACCCAAATGTCTATCCTCCTGAAAGGGTTCATGAAGAATTGGTAAGAATAGCTCAGGAAAGCACAGGATCTTCCCACGGATATATGCCAAATGCTGGCTATCAGGAAGTAAGAGAGAAAATTTCTGAGTTTTTAAATGTAGAACAATCCCCAAGAGTAAAACTTTCTTCCGACAACATAGTAATGACCTGTGGTGCTGCAGGGGGATTAAATGTTGTTTTAAAGGCTATTCTTGATCCTGGGGATGAGGTGGTTGTTCCTGCACCATGTTTTGTAGAGTATAGATTTTACGTGGATAACCACGGTGGAGTCCTTAAAACGGTTGCAACCAACGAAGATTTCTCTTTAAACATAGAAGCCATAGAAAAGGCTATAACGCCCTCTACGAAGGCCTTTCTTATAAATTCTCCAAATAATCCAACAGGTGTGGTCTATGATGAAACTTCCTTAATGAAACTTGGCGATCTTCTCGAATATAAGACTAAAGCCTATGGCAGGGTGATTTATCTCATCTCTGACGAGCCCTACAGAAAGATAGTTTTTGATGGAGTTAAGGTGCCTTCGGTGTTTAGAGCTTATCCATATAGCTTTGTTGTAACTTCCTACTCAAAAGATCTTTGCCTTGCCGGAGAACGGATAGGCTTTATAGCTGTGAGTTCAGAAATAGAGGATTTTAAAAGAGTTGTTGATGCCCTTATTCTTGCCAACAGGATTCTTGGATTTGTAAACGCTCCAGCCATTATGCAAAGGCTTGTTGCACGGCTTCAGGGCGTATCAGTAGATTCTTCTGTTTATCAGAGAAAAAGGGATAGGCTGTATTCTTACTTAAAATCTATCGGTTACGAGTGCGTAGAGCCCAAAGGAGCCTTTTACCTATTTCCCAAGAGTCCCATTGAAGATGATGTAGCCTTTGTAAGGATGCTTCAGGAAGAGAGGGTGCTTGTTGTGCCTGGATCTGGCTTTGAATGTCCTGGTCATTTCAGAATTGCCTATTGCGTTGATGACACCACTATAGATGGTGCAATGGACGGCTTTGAAAAAGCCTTCAAGAAGGCTAAAAAATAGGAGAAAAAATAAATGGCTGAAATTTACCTTCAAAGAGGTCTTAAAAAAGATAAACCAAGTTATCGAAAGGTCATTCTTTTTGGTTCTATCTTGTTTATAGTAGCAGTAATTATTGCTCCCCTTCTTTGGGTCAATGGAAAGCCTCCAAAGGTTGCCCAGCCTTACGGGATTTTTAAGGTCGATCCATCAGCGGTTGAAAGTGGTAAGATTGTTCTGGGCAAAGTTCCTAAAGTGACCATAGTTTCACCTCCAACCAGTGCAACTAGTGAAACGAGCAATTTACAAACTGGAGGAGCAGCATCTCCAAAGGAGAACCTAGAAGGAACTCCTCCTGAGCGACCAAAAGATACTTCTTCTTCAGAAGAAAATTCGAAACCTCGGGAAGCCAATAATCAAATGGTAGCTTCTTCTACGGACTCTTTCAAGACCAGTGAGGAAATTAAGAGGAAGCTTCTTGAGGCTGAAGAAACAGCCAAAGAAGCTGTTGCAAAGAGTGCTCAGGAAGAAATAGCATCGCTAAAGGCTGTTCCTGAAACCAGCCAGAACAGTAAACCTGAACTATCAAAAACTACTGTGGCAAAGGAGTCTGCTGATAAAAAGAAAACCACCCTGGCAAAGAAAAGTCCACCTCCTTCTTCAACAAGTTCTACCTTACCATCTTCCTCAGGTAGCGAAACTACTTCAGGAGTTGGCTCTGCCACTTACTGGATACAGGTTGGTGCCTATGTAGAGGAGGCTAATGCTATAAGGGCTAAGAATTCTATTGAAAAGCTAGGCTATGAGGTTGTTGTGAAACAGACAATTCATCCACGCCTTGGAAACATCTACGTTGTGAGAGTGCCAATCAAGGGAACAAAGGAGGAAGCTCAAAGGACTGTCGCAGTAATTTCTCAAAAAACTGGCGACAAGCCCTTTATCGTTGAGGCTAAGTAGATTGTTTTTTCAGTCTTTCTTTCACAACTTTTCTACAGTGTTCCCAAATTATGCAGTAAGTTCTGTGCTTACAGTATAGAGCTGGGTCGGTACAGCTATCGCATTTACTTAAGCATTCATCGCAATAGCCGTATCCAAACTTATCGCACACAACCCGAGCTTCTCTGTCGGGATGGAATCTGCATTTCATCTTTTTCTAACTCCATAAACACTTGTTTTAGTAAATCCATACTTGGGTAGTGAGTAAGATCGTATTGTATAGGGGTAATAGATATGTATTTATTGCTTACCGCATTGGAATCGGTTTCTGGATCTGGATCCACTTCTGCCATCTGACTGCATAGCCAGTAATAAACCCTGTTTCTTGGGTCTATTCTTTTGTCAAAGGTTTCGGTAAATTTTAGATGCCCCTGGCGAGTTACCTTAAAGCCCTTGATTTCATGGGCAGGGCAGTGGGGAAAGTTTATGTTTAGAGACACGCCTGGAGGTATAGGATATTTTCTTACAAGTTCAACGATCTTTGGAATAAACATGATGGGTCCACTGTAGTCTTCTGCAGGATAGGCATCTATAGAGATGGCTATAGAGGGAAAGCCAAGGATAGCAGCTTCTGTGGCAGCTGAAACTGTTCCGGAGTATATAATGTTTTCTCCTACATTGGCTCCCATGTTAATGCCTGAGATAACTAAATCTGGAGGTGGCTTCATGAGCTCTCTTATGGCTAGTTTTACACAGTCTGCTGGCGTTCCGTTCACCGCATAGCCAAAGAACGCGCCGTTTCTCTTGACCCCTCTTATACGGAGAGGATCCATGAAAGTGATGGCATGTCCCACTGCACTTTGTTCCGTCTCAGGAGCTACTACAAAAACATCATACCTCGACACCAGTGTCTGATAAAGAACTTCTATACCCTTTGCATATATTCCATCGTCATTGGTTATTAAGATTCTCATGCCTGTAATTTAACACCCCCCTGCTGGTAATTTTTAGCCATCTGGATGCCAAGTGCCATGGCTTTAAGATTAAGTTCTTCTGTTCCTTCGGGAGCCCTTTTAATAAGAGCAGCTTCAAGGCTTTTCAAGGATACAGCGCCGGAAAGGTAAACCAAAGCTCCTAAAGCAATAACATTAGCTACCATCTCTTTTCCAAGTTCTTTTCGTGCTGTAGCGGTAAAGGGAAGAGCGATTACCTTTGATGTAGGAACCTGCCTTACAAAGGTTGAATCTACAATTAGAAGGCCATTAGGTTTTAAATCAAAAAAATAGGCATCACAGGCATTTTGACTCATTGCAAGAAGAACATCTGGCTTGATTGCTTTGGGATAGTCAATTTCTTCGTCGCTTATTATAACTTCCGACTTGCTAGCTCCACCTCTTGCTTCTGGACCATAGCTCTGGCTTTGACAGACGAACTTTCCATCGTAAATGCCAGCAGCCTCTGCCAGTATAATGCCTGCCAGGACAATACCTTGCCCCCCGTAACCACTGAGCCTTATTTCATAGCGATAGGCCATTTTAAGCTACTCCATACCGTTTTTTGCTCTCCTGCCTTATTTTTTCATATTCTAAAGTATAAACAGGAAGGTCTCTGTCTACAAGAACCCCTATGGTAATTTTTCCTTGGAGCTCTTCTTCTGTCATGTTTTTTGCCTTTTCAACCCTTACAGCGGACTCTTTCATCCAAAGGAGCATCTCAACGGGGCTTGCCATCTTATTCTTTCGACCATAGTGAGTATAGCAGTTACTTATGACTTCAACTACTGCGAAGCCTCTTTTAAGAATTGCCTTTTCTATGACTTCATCAAGGATGTGGGTATGATAAACTGTTGATCTTGCCACAAAGCTTGCACCGGCTGTAACCGCAAGCTCTGAGATGGCAAAGGGATGTTCGATGTGTCCAAGAGGAGAGGTTGTGCTAAAGGCTCGGTAAGGAGTGGTTGGAGAAAATTGACCGCCTGTCATTCCATATATGTTATTGTTCACAATGATAGCTGTAAGATTTAGATTTCTTCTGGCAGCGTGGATAAAGTGATTTCCTCCTATTGCCATAGCGTCTCCATCGCCCATGATAACAATAACTTGGAGCCTTGGGTTGGCAAGTTTTATGCCCGTTGCAAAAGTAATTGCCCTCCCATGGGTGGTGTGAAGGGTGTTAAAGTCCACATAGACTGGTAGCCTACCTGAACATCCTATACCTGAGACAAGGACAATATCGTCCTTTTCAAAGCCAAGCTTATCTATAGCTCTTATAAGAGAGCCAAGGAGTATTCCATTGCCACAGCCTGGACACCAAACGTGGGGAAATTTTTTGTCGTGCCGAAGGTATTTGTGAATTAATTTTGTAATTTCTGCCATTTTTGAACCCCTTTTTGTTTTTAGCCTACCACAAAAATGAAGTTTTATCTACTGGAGATGCTCTTTTTCATCACAAATCGAGGATGGGCAAGCTATTTGCGAGGGCAGGGAAAAATAATGCAGTAAAGTTGTCATTGCTAACCTGCTGTTTACTTTTTCCGTCATTCATCGAATGCCGCTGCAATCCAAAGCCATGGCAATATCCTTATAGCTTGGTAAGTCTTGTCAGGATTTCATCAGGAGTTATCAAATTTCCATCGATGCGATTTAGCTTTTCTATCCTTGTCCTTCCCTGATTTATTCTTTTTATTTCCCTCGAAATTTGTCCAAAATTAAGCTCAGGAACGAGCACTGCTCTTATCTTGCTAAGATAAGGCTCTATTAGTTGCCTTGGAAATGGCCATATTGTTACAAGCTGAATTAGTCCCGCCCTTATGCCCCTTTTTCTCGCCTCTTTTATAGCTCTTTTTGCTGATCTTGCAACGGAACCATAGGCAATTACAAGCACTTCGGCATCATCGGTCATTTCTTCTTTTACCATCATGATGTCGAAAAAGTTGTTGTAGATTTTTCGATGTATCCTGTTTAAGAAGGCCTGCACCTCATCAGGACGTTCCGTAGGAAATCCTCTTATGTCGTGAATAAGACCGGTTACATGGTATCTATATCCATCTCCAAAGATTGCCATCGGGGGGACACCCCTTGGGTTGTCTTCGTAAGGAATATACCACTCGGGAGGCATGTTCGGACGGATACGATCGATGACTTCTATTTCTTCGGGGTGGGGAAGTTGAATTTTTTCTCTGGTGTGGGCAACTACCTCATCTGAAAGTATAATCACAGGAGTTCTATACTTTTCTGAAAGATTGAAAGCTCTCACAGTTATATCGAAACACTCCCTTGTGGTTGATACAGCGAGGACAATAATAGGATGGTCTCCATGGGTTCCCCATCGTGCCTGCATAACATCGCCCTGGCTTACTTTGGTTGGAAGGCCAGTGCTTGGACCGCCTCTCATGACGTTCACAATAACACAGGGAACCTCTGCAACGCAGGCAAAACCTATATTTTCCTGCATAAGGGAGAAGCCAGGACCACTTGTTGCAGTCATTGCCTTTGCACCAGCTAAAGAAGCGCCAATTACTGCTCCAAGGCTTGCAATTTCGTCTTCCATCTGAATAAAGGTTCCTCCTATGGCTGGTAGCTTGTAAGCCATCATCTCGCTTATTTCTGTAGCAGGGGTTATAGGATAGCCTGCAAAAAACCTGCACCCTGCTGCCAGAGCTCCCTCAACTATTGCTTCATTTCCTTGAAGCACAAGGGTTTGTCCGTGAGAATATTTTGCATCCATTATATAGCCTCAAACTTTAAAGGTTTCTTCTTTCTAACACTTATTGCAAAATCCGGACAGTGGGTTTCGCACCATCCACAACCGGTGCATTTTTCTTCCGCTACGATTTGGGGCGCACCGTTTTCATCCAATTCTATACATTTTTTAGGACAAAGGGCAGCACAGATGCCACAACTTTTACACCATCCCCGGAATATATCTATTGAAAATTGCTCTTTTTTCTTATCTTCCATGGTTTGGGCTCTCTTTTAATTTTTTGGTGATTTTAAATCCAGGCTCTAGTATAATGAAAAATAAATTTTAAGGGTATGGAATTTTTTAACTTCCTAAAGCTTGGTAATGGCTTATGAAAGCCGATGAATTGCCCGATCCTGTAAAAATCCAAAGGATAAGTCAAGTAAAAATCGATGAGGTTAATCTAAAACAGGAGTTTATGCCAATTGAGATAGGGGATGTATCATCCCAGGATGTTTTGCCTTTTTCTGTCTTCTTTCCCTTTGCTACTGGTTCAGGTCAGTCCGTGGAATTTATAAAAATTGCCTCTTCCGGTAGCTCACTTAATCCCCAGTGGAAGACCCTTTTTAAGGAAAACAATATTACCCATGTCTATATCCATAGAAACGATCTAGACCATTATCTTCTCTACATCAATAAAAGACTTGGAAAAATTCTCCAAAACCCCTATTTTTCGATGGAGCGTAAGAATGAACTTATTTATAGGAACGCTTCTTACATTATGCATAAGATATTGGAGGATCCAAGATCTGGGAAAAATGTTCAAATGGGAATTGATCTTATGGAAAATGTCTGCAAGTATGTAGCTTCAAATGAAATAACAGCCTCTATGATAGTAAAGATATTTGCAAAACATTATGAGCTCTTTAGCCACTCCATTCAGGTTGCCCTTTTGGCGGTCACTTTTTGTAGGTTTATTAGAACAGATGCTTCTTTTATGTTGAATTGTGCCATTGGGGCTATGCTCCACGATGTAGGTAAAATTGAGATTCCCCATAAGATCCTTTACAAAGCGGGAAACCTTTCTGAAAAGGAGTTTGAGCTTATCAAGAAGCATCCGGAGTTTGGTTTAAACATACTCAAACACCATTCTCAGATTGAGAAGGATGTGTTGGATGTAGTTTATCAACATCATGAATCAGCGGATGGAAATGGTTATCCCCAGAAGCTTAAATTGAAGGATATCCATCCAATGGCTCAGATTGCTCGCATTATTGACTGCTACGATGCCATGACCACGAGTAGAACATACAGAAAAGCCTTTACCCCCTTTGAATCTCTTAGAATAATGTGCACAGACATGAAAGAGACTTTTAATAAGAAACTTCTTGAACAGTTTATAACCTTTCTTGGTTATTAGATGAAAGCTTTAATACTTTCTGCAGGTTGGGGCACTAGACTTAGACCCTTAAGCTTCTATCGTCCTAAAGTTCTTATGCCTCTCGGGGAGAAAACAATTCTTGAACATTGGCTAGAAACTTTTGAGCCAATGGAAGAGATTTTTATAAACTCCCACGGGCTTCATCCTCTCCTTGAAAACCACCTAAAAAGACTAAGGAAAAAGTTTAAAAACTTAAGGCTTATTTATGAGCCAAGCATTCTTGGCTCCGGGGGAACTATCTATAAAGTTTCATCAATGCTGGATTCACAATGGCTCGTTGTGGCAAACGGAGATATTTTCTTAAGGGGTAACATATTGGCCTTGTTGGAGGATTTAGCTTTTCTTGAGCCAGCTATCTATCTACTGCTGAAGGAGAACCCTGCTTTTAACAATGTTGTTGTTGACTCGTTAGGAAATATAAAGGCTTTTCGTCGAACCTTTGTCACAGAGGAGGAATCAAAAAGGGGTTACAGGGTATGTGCCTTTACGGGGCTTCAGCTTATCCATACCTCCCTTATAAAATCTTTTGCCCCTCTTTTTGTTGATGCTGGTAAGCCAGGGTTTAGGGATATTATAAGCATTTACGGTCACATGCTCTCAAAGGAATTTCCTGTAAAATACAGGATTCTTGAAAAGGGAAGCTTTTTCGATATAGGAACTGTTGGAAGGTATTTTACTTTGTGCAAGGAAGTTGGCTTTTTAGGCTCCTGTGGTAACAATACTATCATAGAAAGGGGAGCTGTAGTCAGAAACAGTATTCTTTGGGATAGAGTTTTAGTAAAATCTTCTAGTTTTCTTGATTCATGTATAGTTACCGACGGAGTTATTGTGGATGGTTATTACGAAAGAAGTGTTATCACTCCTTACGGAGCATCAAGGTTTGAGCTCTAACTTGAGCCTCGAGCCTATTTCAGGAGATGGTTCAGATAGAAAGTTTTTCAGGCTAAGAGTTCAAGAAAATTCCTTTGTTCTTATGGTGTCTGATCCAGAAACCATAGCCAAAATAAGGGAAAACAGGGCTTTTGAATATTTTTCAAGGCTTTTACATTCTTTGGGGGTTCCCGTTCCTTATCTTTATTTTGCCCATGTTGAAAAGGGATTTTTCGTTATGGAGGATCTTGGAGATGTAACCCTTCAGAGGCTTTCGACCCGTGGAGGCGTCATGGTAAAAAGGGCTTACGAAAGGGTAGTAGAAGCCCTTTCAAGCTTTCATAAGAAGGCCTTTGACAGCATAGATGGAAATTTTTGTGTAGATAGCCCCTTTTACGACCCTCCCTTTGTATTGGAAAAGGAGCTTGAGTATTTTAGAAGGGCTTTTCTTTGTGATTTTCTTGGTCTTCCTGTGAGTTGGAAGGATCTAAAGGACGACTTTTTCTTTCTTTCAAAGTTAGCTGGAAAGGATGAGGGGGGTAAGGTAATTCATAGGGATTTTCAAAGTAGAAACATAATGATCAGGAAAGGAAGGATATATTTTGTAGATTATCAAGGTATCCGTTATGGTCCTTCGGAGTATGATGTGGCATCTTTGGCAATTGATCCCTATGTAAACCTTTCTGAAAAGGAAAGAATTTCCGTAGTAAAGAGCTACGCAAGGAAAAACAGGGATTTTTCTCCAGAAAGGTTTGAGATTCTTAAGATATGTAGAAATCTTCAAATCCTTGGAGCCTTTTCTTTTCTCGGACTAAAGAAGCAAAAGAGATATTTTTTAAGTTACATAGTACCAGCCTGGGATACTTTAAGGCGAAATAGCTACTTGAAGAAGCTTTCTCTTGGAAGGCTCCTTTTTTGGCTTTCTGAGGCTGACAAAAAGGTAGTGGACAGAATCAAAATAAATTGCTATAGGAGATGCGCTTTTAATACTAGAAGCGAAGGGGGATAAAAGATGACTTCTAATACCACCAGAACAAGAGCAAAAAGGGCAAACAAAGATCGCCCAAACAAGGAAAATCTAAAAAAGAATGAGAAAAGAATTTTAAAAAATATCGCAATTCTTGATAAGCTGTCTGCCAGTAGCAAATAAATAGAGGTTGGGGCTTTTGCTTCGTTGAGTGGCCTTTGCCATCACGAAGCACCCACTTTCTTTTATTTCGCCCTTGGGGATCTCCTTTTTATATGGGCATTCTGAGCCTAAGAAAATACTGAAGTAAAGTGCTAATGCTAGGCTGCTGTTTACTTTACACTGTCATCACGAGGCATCCGTTACCCCTGTCCGTCATTACGAGGCATATCTTTACTCGTTATCCCAAGGCTTACGTTTATTCTTTTCGTCATCACGAGGCTTGCGACAGCAAGCCGAAGTGATCTCTGAGATTGCTTCGGGTGCTTACGCACCCTTGCAATGACAAATAGGGAAAATCCTCGCAATGACAAATAAAAAGCCCTCGCCTTGACATAGGAAAAGAGGCAAAGGACGAAATTACTTCCAGCGCAAAGCCTGTTGCAAGCCAAAAGCCTTTCAATCACTCGTGGTGACAAATAAAAAAAACTTCCAACGGTGCCTTACACTGTCCGCTTTGAAACCCCTTTCCCAACAAAGAACTTGCAATAACAGCCAAGATACTCTAAATCTTTAAAACCTTAAGCACTCTTAGGGGGCTTTAACATGAATTTCAGGCGAGACATACTTCTATGCTGTAAAAGAAAAAAGTGTAACCTTCTAAGGGACATCAATCGCCTTAAAAACCAGAATAAAAGGCTGAAAGAACTTGTTGTTATTGATCCCATGACAGGCCTTTTCAATGTCAGACACTTTTTCAGCCTCCTGGAAAAGGAGATGGAAAAAACAAGAAGAACAGGTGTTACTACTTCTTTGATAATAATGGACGTAGATCATTTTAAAGCCATAAACGATAAGTTCGGCCACCTTGTTGGAGACACTGTTTTAAAGAATATTGCGAAAATAATTAAACTCTCTGTAAGAACCACCGATACGGTTTGCCGTTATGGTGGCGAGGAATTTGCTGTGATACTTTCTCAAACTCTCTTAAAGGATGCGATAGGTGTTGCAGAGCGGATAAGAAAAACTCTTGAAAAGGCTGACATTAGAAATGATGACCAAACAATTAAGGTCACAGCAAGTTTTGGTGTTTCCCATTTTCTTCCATACGAGAAACTAACCCCTGAAGCCTTTGTGGACAGTGTGGATCAGCTTCTTCTTCAGGCTAAAAGAAGCGGAAGAAACAAAGTAGTTTGGAGCAAAGAAGCTCTTTTAGAAGAGGGGCTTTCTCTTGACGAAAGAAGGGCTTTGTTGCTCCCATAAGTTTGAAACTAGACAAGGTTTTCCCTGGTTTTAACCCTTGCCACTTTCCTTTTTACCATCAACGATGGAGATAGACTCATAAGAGCCGAAAAATGTTTCAAGACTGTAAATCAAAGAAATCGGAAATCTTGAAAGTTCCGTAAATCAAAGAATAGAGACTTTTTAGAGGTCCTCAATTAAGAATTAATAATCTTTGCAATCTAATAGGTGTTTTGCTTGTAGCCATTATTGTTAAGATTATTGCTGTGATAGACTTTGTTTTTGTGGTATGGACGTCCAGTTCTTCCATCTACGATAAAGCAGGAGGTGCCTAAAGAATACACAAAACATCCATTTCGCCTGGCAGATAATAAGGGTTGCTGTAATTAGGCACTCTAAGGTTGAGTGTTCACTGGTTTTCCTTCATAAAGAGGAGTAGCTGGTGAATCTGCACACCAAGGGGAGTGAACTGCTTAATGCCAAGGACTTTCGTTTTTGCCCTATGAAATTCCTACTAAATTTAGGAACTTCTCAACTACCTGTAAACTTAAAGTTACCCACCTCTTCGGCAAAAGCAGAGTTATGGAAAGACATACCAAGCAATACCCTCATATCTCCACTCATGAGGTGGGTAAGTTCTTATTATGTAATTTTTTTCTTCCTCACTTATTGTATAAAAATGTGCCTTATTGGTATCACTCCAGAATCTATAGACAGGCACTGTGCCTGGAATCTGATTGGGATAAGCATACCAGGCAATTCCCTCATATTTCCAAATGTGTGGCCATTGAGTAATGACAAAATTTTTTTCTTCCTCACTTATTGTATAAAAGTGTCTTCTATAGGTATTACTCCAAAAACGATGAACAGGCATTGTCCCTCCTATGTTGCTTTTAAAAGCCTTAAAAGCAACACCCTCATATCTCCACTCATAAGAAGGGTAATTATTAATAATATAATTTTTTTCGGACTCGCTTATTGTGAAAAAATGTGTTCTGTTAACATCGCTCCAAAAGCGATATACTTGGGATAAACTAGGCGTTTCCTCACCGTAAAGATAAACAACCCCATTTATATCGTCCTGATGAAGACTTCTTTTGATTTGACCTTTGTCTATATATCCATACATCACTTTATCCGAATCCGATGGGGAGTATAAATCGGCTAACCCAAGGGCATGCCCTAACTCGTGGAGAAGAACCGACTCAGCATCAAATTTGTCTGGGGAAAAATCTATGCCAAAGGGATGGGTCGAATTCAGTATTATATCGGTATCAACCAACTCACCGGTAGATACGTAATACCAAGACGAAGTCTGTCCCACTGTTTCGTGATCATTGATAATCCCGTAAGTTATCACATTAACTCTATCAAGTATTCCATAACTGTAGTAACCAACACCACTGTATTGATAGCTAAATTTAGATGGAGCATTTGTCCATGTTTGCATCGCGCTAATAGAAGCTTGAAGAATTTCAGGAAATGAAGATGGGTTGACATAAAACCTCACATTGTTAGTAAACCATTTAATGATCTTACCATCACTAGTTGTTCTTACTTTGAAGGCTACCGATGGAGTGGAAAAAAGAATTGAAGTTAAAAAAACCAAGGCAAATATAAAAATCTTTTTTATCATGGTGCCCCCTTAATTTTATTTACAAGTTCTTTAAGACTTATGTAATTATCCACCTTGTTCTCACCCTCTACAACTGTAAATCCACCTTTTACAGCGAGTCCTAAACCGGTAATAGTATACTTTCCTTGTGCTTTGCCAAAAACCTCGTATGTTCTTAATGCCTGATCCTTTTCTTTGATAAATATCAAAACCTTTTCCCCTTTAGTAAAATGTGGAGAATCGGAAACCTTCAATCCTAATCCACCTATTTCGCCTCCTTCGTACTCTATTTCTACCACACTTGGGGCGGTACCTTTTATGGTATCCTCCCTCAAAACTAAAGCTCTACTCATTATTCTACCGGTCTTCTCACACCAATAACTGCTTACCTCTAAAACCTCCCCTATAACAATTGCGTCTGAATTCCTCGTAAGATCCTCTGTGCTAATTCCTAACATCAAAGACAAGGCGTAGGAAGTTTTTAATAAAAAGGCAAAACTTATTAACATTGCTTTTTTAAGCATATTTATCCCTCTCTTCTATTTTTGGTGATTTATCTGTATTCTATTTTTTTTTGTGCAAAAATCAACTAAAACCTACTCATAACCGTCATAAGATGAGCCACCTCGCTTAAAGGAGCATTGAGGTTGGCTCTGTGATTTGCAAAAATTCCATCAAGATTTCCATTAAGAATAATCCAGGGATCCATCTCCTCGGCCCTCTGAAGCTCCTCCAAGATCTCATCCATGATTTCCGTAGCATTTATCGTTGCAAGCTGTTCCCTAAAACCAACCCTTACAACCTTCAAAATCTCAAACATTACATGGGCAACACCTTTGGCGTAGTAAAAATAATCGTCCGATTCAAAAAAGCTTACATCCTTCATAATAAGAGTTCTGTTTACGTTGCCTAAAAGGTCGTTATAAGAAACTATTAGAGATATAAGATTGTCTATCCGATAATAAAACCTTCTTTCGCCCCTTTTTAACTTCTCAAGAAATCTTTTGAGATGCTCCACCGCTTCGGTATAAGAAGTTTCTGCAGAAGGAAACCAAAATTGGGTTGCCTTGTTCATAAAAAGGTTTAAAGCATCCTGAAGATCCCTGTCATAAGCATCCGCTTCACCCATCCTAGTAAGACTATCCTTCAGACGAAGAGTGGTAAATCGCATGGCTTCCAAAACGCCTAGCTGATAGTTGTTTATATTGTCCGTAAACCTACCAATGATAAGATCATTTGGTCTCCAGCCAAGAAAACGCCCCTTTAGCTCTTTCTCCATAAGGGAAATCATGGTTTCTACAAAGGTCACCCCAGCGATAGGGGAAATCTCTGGAAGTTCAACCTCTTTGACTTTCTTCCTTTCATGGGCTATCTCAATGGATGGGGCTGGCTTTGGCACTGGTAGAGCTTCCTCACGCTCTCCAGGTTTCATTGGAGGTTCGGAAGGTTGTATCTCCTTTCTTTGAAATGGCTGGGTCATAGAAGGTTTTTCTGAACTTCCAGGAACAGTCGGTTCCAGCTTCTGCATCTGACCATAGGTAGAAGGGGCTCTTCCTCCAGGAGTTGGATAGGATGGAGCAGGATAGGTTGGACCTTTTCTGGTATCGCCATAAGTAGGAGATTGCCCCTTCAAAGAAGGACTCTCCGCACCTGCCTGCTGTTCCTTGACCTCAGCAATCTGTTGCTGAGGCTGTTCAGGCTTTGCTTTTGGCACAGGTCTCTTCTGAAAAACAGAAACAACCACTATCAGTGCAAATACTATCACCATGCCAATTGTTATGTTCCTTACTATCTGCCTTAGATCCTTATTTCCCCCGGAATTTTTCATAGCCTGCGCTCCTTGCGGTTTATAAGTTTCCGTAATAGGTAGCACAGGAATTCGGAGATTCCCATGCTGATACACTGTAAACCCAAACCCTTTCAGTATTTAAACGCTTGGAAAGTTCCTGAAAGATATATCTGGCTATATTCTCCGATGAAGGGTTGTGTTCTTTGAAGTATTCAAGATCATTTAAAAATTTATGATCCAGCTCGTTTAATATATTTCTTGTGGTTTCTTTAAGCTCTCCGAAGTCCAGAAGTATTTCACTTTCGTTTAACCTGCTTCCTCTTATAACAACCTCTATCTTCCAGTTGTGTCCATGAAGGTGCTCACACTTGCCCTTGAAGTTTCTTAACATATGGGCTGCTGAAAAATCACATACTACCTTGACCTCAAAAAGACCCTTTGCTTCCATGATGTCCGCTCTCCTAAGTTTTTAAATTAAGTTATCATTTAACTAAAATGTCCTGGGGCTGTCAATTAACTACCACTGCCTTATTGAAGTTGACGTTCATGACAACAATGACTAGACTAAAGCGGACTTTATTACTACTGCCTTTTTCCCAAAGACTTCCAAAGGAGGTCAAAAAATGGTTGAGGAATTAGAGAAAAAGCTGGAAGAAGAGTATGAAAAATCTCGTTATATGGCTCTAAGAAGATTTAGAAAAGACGTGGAAGGCTTTAAAGAAAGAAGGCGTTTTGAACTTGAAGACCTTTTAAGAACTGAGCTAGAAAAACCAGAAGAACTGCAAGATAAGGAAAAGATAAAGTGGCTTCAAGAAGAGCTAAATAGCATCTGATTAACTAATAAGTTAGGTGCAAGATGAGGGCTTATTTAAAAGGCATTATAAGGCTTGGTTTGCTAACCTTCTTTCTTTTTTTCACCGGAACCTCTTCCCATGCCTTCGTAGATCAAGAATTTCCCTCAAAGGAGGGCGACCGTTTTGTAAAACTAAAAAACGGACTTACCTTGCTCATAAGACAGGATCCTTTTTCTTCCGTCACCTCGGTGCAGGTGTTTGTAAAGGCTGGATCTTTATACGAGCCACCCCTTTCGGGACTTTCCCATTATATTGAACATGTCGTCTCAGGAGGCACAACCTCTTTCTTTTCTGAAGGGGAAGCCAAAAAGAAGATAGAAAAAATAGGTGGTGCTTCCAACGCCTACACTTCTTATAACCATACCGTTTACTACATAAACACTTCAAACCAACACTGGAAGGAAGCCTTAGAGCTTTTGCTTTCCTTCGTTCACGATTGCACCTTTGAGCCTTCCGAGGTTGAAAGAGAAAAAAACGTTATAATAGAAGAATACAAAATGGGCGAAAATGATCCATCAAGACAGCTCTGGTATCTATTTTTTTCTACCGCCTACCAAAAACATCCAGTAAAGAACCCCGTAATAGGCAAGATGGAAACTTTTTCAAAATACACAAGGGATGACCTGGTAGACTACTACAAAAAAAGATATACCCCCAGTAACATGATTGTTGCTGTTGCGGGCAATGTTAAGGCTGAAGACGTTATAGAATACGTTTCAGAAAAGACAAAGAATTGGGAAGACAAGCCTTTTTTAGCTGAGGTCTTTCCTGCAGAGCCCCTTCCTCACAGGCAAAGAATAGTAGAGAAAAGAGCTGATTTTGTTAAGCAGGAACGGGCTATGATAGGCTTTCCAACGGTAGATCTCTTCCACCCCGATGTTTACGCCCTGGACGTTCTAGCTTCTTTGCTTGGCGATGGAAAATCAAGCATTCTTTACAGAAAGCTCAAAGAAGAAAAGGCACTAGTGTCGCAAATTTCTTCTTTTCACTGGAGCCCTTCCTTCGTAAGAGGCCACCTTATCATTTCCCTTATAGCGGTTCCAGGAAAATGGGAAACACTATTAAAAGAACTTGAAGATATAACGGAGGCCTTGAAAGGCGGTCAAATCTCTCAGGAAGAAATTGAGCTAGCCAAGAAAAAGATTATTAGCGATCATGTCTTTGATAAGGAGAAAATATCAAGTCAAGCAAGGTCTATGGCTTTGTCTTTCTTAGAAACAGGAGATCCTTACTTTGATGACGAATATGTTGAAAAGATAAAGGCGGTTAGCTACGACGATTTAAAAGATGTAGCAAACAAATATCTCTCCTGGGGAAGAGCTACTATAGCCCTTCTAAAGCCCGGCAGTAAAGAGACAAAGGTCTCTTACGAGGAAAAGGGGCTTCCTTCTTCTAATAAGCCAAAACTTGAGGCTTTGTCCAATAACCTAAGGATTTTTCTTAAAAGGGATTCAAGGCTTCCTGTGGTTGCTATAGAAACTTACGGGATCGGCGGACAAATTCTTGATCCTCCTGAAAAACCCGGGCTTTCCTATATCACTGCTTCCCTTCTTACAGCGGGAACCAATAAATACTCTAGGGAAAGCATTGCCAGGATTATAGAGTCCGGAGGAGGAACAATAGAAGCTGGCGCAGGAAGAAATAGTTACTTTGTTTCTATAAAGATTCTTTCAGATCATCTGGAAGAAGCTATTGACGTGCTCTCCGATATCCTTACCAATTCTGTCTTTCCGCAGGAAGAACTGGAGAAAAAGAAAGAAGAAATCCTACTTAAGATGAAAAGGGAGGAGGAAAGCTGGGAGCAGGAGCTTTTCAACGCCTTTCACAAAAACTACTTCCTTAAGCATCTCTATAGGTTTAACGTCCTGGGAACGGAGAATTCTATCAAAGAAATCTCTAGAGAAGACGTTATAGCCCAGTATCGAAAAATGGTTTCTCCCAATAACACCGTCATTGCTGTATTTGGCGATATAGACGAAGAAAAGATTAAAAATATTTTTCAAGAAAAACTTTCTCGATGGGAGACCAACGAAAACCTAAAAATGGAGCTTCCCGAGGAAAGATTTCCCCCTAAGGGCAGTGAGCTAATAACGATAAAGACCCAAAAGACCACATCCTCCATAATTGTTGGAACAGGGGGAATTACCATTGATGACAGAAGGCGGGCTGTGTTGGACATAATCGATGCCAATATATCCGGCATAGGCTATCCCGGTGGAAGACTTCATAACGCCTTGAGGGGAAGTAAAGATCTCGTTTATGTAGTTCATGCCTTTCCCTTTTATGGTGTCAAAGGCGGGTATTTTTCAGTAATAGCCCAAACATCTCCTGAAAACTTAAAAACTGTAAAGGAAATCATTCTAGAGGAATTAAAAAAAACCTATACCGTCCCTATGAGCGAGGAAGAGATAAAAACATCTAGGGATATCATCCTTACGATGGATGCCCTTTCCAAGGAAACCCTTAGCGCTCAGGCCAGGGAATGTGCCATGAACGAGGCTTTGGGATTGGGCTGTAACTTTAGAGAAAAACTTCATGAGGAGCTAGAAAAGGTTACACCACAGATGGTTAAGGAAGTAGCGGAAGAACTTTTTAAGAATTTACTCATAATTGAGGCCTATCCGGAGGATTTTACAAAGTAGAAGCATCTATCTTTTATCACTTTCTTTTTTATCAGACCTTTGTTATCAAGCCTTTCAATGGCCTTTTCTGCAAGGGACTGGCTGATGCCGAGGCTATCACTTATTTCCTCTACTACCGACGGTCGTCTTTTTAAGATTTCCACTATAGCATCTTCAACTTCCTGTAGATTCAAGCCCTCTTCCTTTTTTAACCCCTTCTTCGCATAGGAGCCTATTACTTTGCAGGGCGACTCAAAGAAGGTGGCTATTTCTTCAAGTTCTTCCTTTGAAAGGCCTTCTAAATGTCTAAGAGTTCCAGGACGGCACAAGGTATTGAGATCAACAAGGTCTGGTTCTATGGCTTTGGCAATTTCTGAAATTTTTTTTATGCTTTCAATATGATCGTTTATCTCCTTCAGAAATAAAATCTCTAGCCGATAAAAACCTTTGTATTCCCTTCTAAACCGTATCAAGCCATCTATCATCTCTTCCCACTTTATTGAAGGATGGGGGCGGTTTATTTTTTTGAAAAGCCTTTCGTTGGGAGCATCCAGAGAGGGAGCTACAATATCTGCCCTGGACAAACCACTTCTTACTTCGGGAATGGACAGAAGAGAGCCATTTGTCAAAATCACCAAAGGATAGCTGGGAAAGCTAGTCTTTATCAAGTCTATGAGCTCTCCAACAGGTTCGTAGAGGGTTGGTTCTCCTGAACCAGCCAGGGTTATTGCATCTATTTCATGACTAGCTACGAAGTGCTCTAGCGCTGAGATAACCTCTTTTGGCTCAAAAGTCTTAAATCTTGTTACAGTTATATTAGTAGTCTTTCCACATTCGCAGTATATACAATCAAAAGAACAGGTTTTATGGGGGATTAAGTCTATTCCCAGCGATCTTCCAAAACGCCTTGATGGAACAGGACCAAATATAATGTTTTGCTTACTTACTTTCATCAGGACATTTACTTTTTACTAACTCAAGGCGTCCCCTTTGATAGACCTCGCACTCACTACAGTTTATCCCTTTCTCTGCACATGTTATTGGCCTTACTTCCCAACAGGGAACAGAAAACCTCAAAATGGCAAGACATTTTCTTCTGACTTCTTCTTCACAGTTTCTTATCTGCCAGCAAGGAACCATTGAAAGCATCTTTTTTATGCTTGATATGTTGAAGCCATCCTCAGTAAGAAGTTTTCTTAAGCACCTTAGCCACTGAAGGTCACTATTGGAATAAAACCTCTTTCCACCTCTTCTTGATGGCTTTATTAGCCCCTTTTGCTCATAAACCCTTATGGTTCTCGGATGGACTCCGGTAATCTCCGACACAACACCTATGGGATAAATGGGTTTGTTAGGATCTATACTGTTTCTCTCCATAAAAACCTCCATCTATTACGTATTACCTACTGCGCATCGTTTCACAAAGTGTTATAACAATTTCAGATTTTTATCTTCTTTATACCTGATTGTCAATTCTTGAAAATCATCTAGGAATTTTTGACTGAGCTTTGAAAATAGATTATTAGCTTATTGGTGGAATAACGAATGTGTTTTACCGATGGATGCTTGGTTTTTGCTAAAAAGAGGATCAGCATGAGGGATCAAAGGGCTACAAAAAGACCAAAGGAGTATATATGTGTTGCCTGCGGTAAGAAGTATCCTTTCTGTTGGTGGTGTCCCTGCGGGTTTATGTTGTGTCAGGACTGTATGGAAGAAAATTTCTGGGGCATGACCTGTAATGGTATTACCTGGACTTGTCCAGATTGTGGAGCGATTAGAAGCTTTGGAAATGACTGACAGAGGCAACTACTTCTTTATGGCTTCTAAGGTTGCCTGAATGGCCTGAGTATACTAAAGATTATGTTGTGTCCTTGCAACAGGAGTTAGCTATAACAGGGAGGCTAAGAACAATGGGAAAAAGAGTTCTGATTATTGGAGCGGTAGCTTTGGGCCCTAAAGTAGCCTGTAGGCTCAAAAGGCTTGATCCCGATGCAGAGATTCTTATTATCGACCAGGATGAATATATATCTTACGGAGGTTGCGGAATTCCCTATTTCATATCTGGCGAAGTAAGCGACATAAAGGAGCTTATGAGCACAAGCTTTCACATGGTAAGGAGTCCGGAGTTTTTTAGAGATGTAAAAGGAGTTAATGTAAGAACCAGGGTTAGGGCAATTGATATAAGCCGTTCTAATAAAACGGTTTTAGTAGAAGACATTAAAACCGGCAGGAAAGATAACCTTCTCTATGACTATCTAGTGATTGCTACAGGTAGCAGGCCAAGGAAACTTGCCATTGAAGGGGCTGATCTTCCAGGGGTGATGACTGTTTCTAATATTCACGATGCCCTCGCTATAAGAGATAGAATATCTAAAGGCAAGGTTGGTTCTGTTGTTATAGTTGGGGGAGGTCCAATAGGTTGTGAAATGGCCGAGGCTGTTTCGGATCTTTGGGGTATCGAAACAACCGTTGTAGAAATAATGCCCCAGGTTCTTCCAGGCATACTAGAGCCTGCAATGGCAAAGATTGTTGAAAGTCATATGAAGTCTAAGGGCGTAAACATTTGTTTAGAGGAAAGGGTAAACAAGATAGAGCTAAAAAATGACAAGTATTTGGTTCATACTGACAAACAAATCCTCGAAGCTGATCTTGTTATTACTGCGGTAGGAGTGGAGCCAAATGGCGAATTAGCCAGAAAAGCTGGTTTAATGGTAACTCCCAGGGGAGGGATCTGGGTAAACAGGAGGCTTCAAACATCCGACCCATGGATATATGCGGGCGGAGACTGTATAGAAATAATTCATCTAGTGACTGGCAAGCTTGTCCATTTTCCTCAGGGGTCTCTGGCTAACAGGCAGGGAAGAGTTATAGGGACTAACATAGCGGGAGGAAATGCGGTTTTTGAAGGCACCGTTGGAAGTTTTGCAGTAAAGGTTTTTGAACTGGGGGTAGCTTCTGTTGGCATTACCTTAAAGAAAGCTAGGGAAGAAGGTTTTGACCCGATCTGTGCCTATGTTGTTCAGCCTGACAGAGCCCATTTTTATCCTTCCCAGGAGTTAATGTATATAGCCCTTATAGCGGATAGGAAAACAAGGCGCATCTTGGGAGCTCAGGCTATAGGGAAAAACGGCGATGCTGTGGTTGGCAGGATAAATGTGGTGGCTTCTTTAATAACAGTTGGAGCAACCCTGGATAGGCTTTCCAACATGGAGGTGGCCTATACTCCTCCCTTTGCCTCTGCTATGGACATTATAAATACGGCAGCAAACGTGGCGGAAAATATCATAGAAGGGCTAAATGTTACAATTGATCCTGAAGAATTCTGCAAATTATTTGAAGAAGGTAGTGTTTCTGTTCTTGATGTGAGAAGTCCTGCAAATGCCCGTCCTTTTGTTGAAAAATTTGGCTCTAGATGGATTAATATTCCTCAGGAGCAGATTATTCACAGGATAGATGAATTAGGTTCGATGGATAATCTGGTTCTTGTATGTAACTCCGGTGCAAGATCCTATGAAGCCCTTTGCCAGATTAGAGCAAAAACTTCAAAAATCTTTCCTAACCTTCAGGGTGGAGTTGCCATGCTGAAGACAGCCCAGCTGATGGAGACAGGGCAAGAAGAAGAATGAAATCCATCGCTGTATTCTGGGATCAGTCTTTCTTATGGGGGCTTTTTGTTTACGAAACCTTGACAAAATACCGCATCCCTTTTGAGCTGTTAAATGCTCAAAGAATAAGGGAAGGCGCTATTGAACATTTTAAAATTCTTATAGTTCCCGGTGGGTGGGCTTCCCAGAAGGTTTCTATTTTGGGAAAGGAAGGGGAAGAGGCAATAAAAAGATTTCTTGTTTCTGGGGGAAGCTATGTTGGATTTTGTGGTGGTGCTGGTTTAGCTTTATCTGGTGCCAATACCCTTAACATACTTCCCCTAAAAAGGCTTTCTTTGGAAAATCGCCTTCCTAGTGCTAGTGGAACTGTAAAGATAAGGCTTAACAAGGAACATCCCGCCTTTAGTGGTCTTTTTGATGTTTTTAATGTTTCCATCTGGTGGCCTTCCCAGTTTGCCTGGAAGTCGCAAGAAAACATCTTTTGCCTTGCCTTTTACGAGGGAGTGGGCGATGACTTTTGGGTTTCCGATCTTCCCTTCAAAGAGATCGAGAATTTGGAAGAGCTTCAGACAATTTACGGAATAAACCTTGACCCGATGAAATACCTGATTAACCATCCTGCGATGGTTGAATATAGATACGGTGCGGGAAGACTTGTTTTGTCTTATCCTCATCTGGAAACTCCTGATGACAAGGAAGGAAATGAACTATTTTTAAGAATTCTAGGTTATCTGGAAAACTCTTCCTGTAAAGAGCCATCTTTTTCAAGACCTACTTTTGAAAAGATTGAAAGGCCGGGAAAAGTTCAACTGGAGATAATGGAAAAACTTATCAGGAGGGTTTCAGATTTAATCGAGTTTGGTCATAATCTTTCAATGTGGTTCTGGAGAAGGCCATGGCTTCTTGCTTGGAGAAGAGGTGTAAGGGGGCTTGAATATTCTATGCTTTTTACGTGTCTTTATTTTCTAAGGGATGCCTTTGAGATAGCTGTAAGTAATGGATTCAGTTCCTACTGGCATAACTATGTTGTTAGGCTTGAAGAATTGCTAGCTCCCTTTCTGGAAAAGGCACGACAGTTGGTTGAAAAGGAGCATGATTTTTCCTCTCTAAGACCTCTTCCAAAGCTTGGCGCTGTTAATGAAGAGATTGATGCTTTAAGAAACTATCTTTTTGGTTCGAAGATGAACCATGGAGGGCTTTGCAAGGCCATATTTGATATAATAGATAAGATGCTTTATGATGCTTTGGTGCTTCTTGAAAATCATAGCGTAAAGATTCTCTTGCACAGAGAAAGCGCTAGTTCTTTTAACTTTTCAAGCTGAGAGATTAGGGAAGCCAATAGTAGAGAAAGGGAAAGCACATATTCTTTCCACGTTCCATGGTTTATTAAGGGAAGGGAACATTTCACACCTAAAAAGGGAACTCCCTTTGGGGTCAGTAGGTCGCAGAGGGAATGAATAAAGGGCGGGTAAAAAAGAACCCATGTTCTGAACCGAAGCAGTTCTTTCAAGGGAAAGTTTTTAACATCTACCAACAGGGCTGGAAATGCCGGCAACAAAAAGGTCATGGCAATGAGTCCTAGCCACAATCCTATATCGTGAGAGAATCCTCTGTGTTTGAGAACTCTTTTGGAACCAACCGTTTCAATCTGATCAGGCAAACTACCCATCAAAAAAGCATAAACCACTTCAAGAACTGACCCTTCCAAAAAGAGGAGAAAAGAACTGGATATAATACGATGATTTATAGCTTTCATGTTTTTTCTTACCTTACTTTTGTGTGGTATGGTAAAAATAAGACAAAAATCAAGGTTAACGCAATTCTATGGGGAGGAAAAGAGATGAAGGGTGTCTTTTTGGTTCTTTTGGGGTTTTTTTCTTTGGTATTTTCTGGTGATGTTTTTTCATCGGAAATAATGATAAGAGTCGAAGGGGGAAAAGCTATAATTGCTCCTTATTGTTGGAAGCAAGGTGATGAAGTTAGATTTGAAGCTCCTGGTGGAAGTTTTGGCATTCCCTTGAAAGATATAAAGCTGATAGAGGAAAGGGTTATCCATTCTGAGCATGATAACGAATATCTTAAGTCCAAAGCAACTAAACCTATTCAGGGTGATGTTAAAGGAATTCTCCAAGGAGCTTTAAAAGATAGAAAGGGTATTGATATAGAGCTTTGCGATAAGACCTCTACGGAAGAAAAAACTAAGCGAGCAAAAGGAAGTGTTGAGATTATATCGCCCTTTACAGACCTTTATGACTTCTTTGAGTTGCCCTTTAAAAAATCGGATGGAGAGGTTGTTCTTGTTGTTGCCTTTGTTAATGCAAGAGGAGACATGAAAGAGCGAAAATGTGTTGTTAAGTTGTTAGACATAGATGGCAATGAAGTAGCCAAGAGGGATTTGTCTATACAAAGGTTTTGTCTTGATCCGGAACAGCAAAGAGCCCATAAGATTTCGTCCTTTTTCTACGCCCTTTATGGCTATATTCCTCTTGATTTATCCTTTGTATCCTATAATGTGGTATGTGACATAGGGAAGCCCTAAGAAGGGAAGTAATTAGGGGATTGGTTGGAATTTTTTTTGTGAATAGTCTGCTGTGAGGGATTTTCCGTTGTTACGAATCCCCGAAAGGTGCAAAGTGGCTCTTTTCCCATCTCGTAGAGAAGGGGTTTGCGTTGAAACTTCATCCTTTGCGTAACGGCGACTTCGTTGCTGAGCCTGTCTCTAGCCAAAGGCGTAGCGGTCTCTCGCAATAACCAAAGAGGGCGCCTTTGTAATGACGCCCTGCACTGTCATTGCGAGCCTCCGAAGGAGGCGTAGCAATCCCAAACCGTCGCCCTAAAAATAATACTTTAAGGAAACTCCAATTAAGTAATTAAACTCCGGAAGGTATCTATCTATGTCGGTTTTTGCCCTCTCGTTAAAAATATTAAAAAGATCTGCGTAAAGCTCTACCATTTCTTTCCAGCTTAAGGAGATCTTTGCGCTATGATACCAGTAGTTACCAACCACCTCGGTAACAGGTGGATTTCCCCAGCTTGTGCTTTTGTAATCATCTCTATACCGAGCAGAATAATATCCTCCAAGTGCCCAATCAGGTGTTAAGTTATATTTAGCCCTAACACCTAAAGCCAAAGTATTTCTTGGATAACCATCTAAGATTTCATCGGTTCTACTATCCCTTGTTTCGTTATAACTATAATTGGCAAAAAAGGTGAATTGCTTTGTAAATGAGTAATCCAGCTCTAAGTCGAAACCCTTTATGTCAACCTTGTCGATATTTTCTGGCCTCATAATTTGAAGCTTTGGATTTAAAGGATCAGGTCTCCTTACGTGGGTTATAAAGTCATTTCCTTTGGTGTAATAGGGAGTTATCCTTGCGAAGAGCTTGTCCTCAAAGAACTTCTGCTCCAGTGAAAGTTGATACGAAACAAGGCTTTGGGCTTCAAGATCCGGATTGCCTTCATAAACTATAAAAGGCGCTATAGACCATGGAGGAGAGTATAGGGAGCTAAGACTTGGTGCTTGGAAGCCTTTTCCGGCAGAAAGCTTAATATTTCCGCTTTTTGAATAATTCCACATAATTGATCCTTTGGGAGAGAATTCACTGCCAAAGCTTTTGTAATGGTCAAAGCGACCTCCTAAAACGAGTTCAAAATTTTCAAGAAAGATCCAATCATACTGACCGTAAAAGGAAAAGAGAGTGTCGTCTTTTTCAAGCTTTCTTCCGGGATGTCCCTGAACATTTAAAAGTTTTCCTGTGTTTAGCTCGTAGATTCCCTTTTCAGCTTTCGTATAAACCACTTCACTTCCAAGAGTAAAAACCATACCATCAAAAATTTTGTAATTTCCTGAAAAATCCGCTCTATATCTTTCGGAACTAGTATTATTTAAGGATGGTTTATAAATGAATCTTGGGGGAGGAGGATAGGATACAACATTTTCAAGGGTCTCACCATGGTATTTGTGGGTTACTTTGAGCCAGTCGAGCTGTCCTTTCAGTTCAAGCTTTTGACTAAGTTGGCTACTTAGTTGGAAATTTACATAGGGGTGGGTTATATCCTGGAAACTTTCAAGTTTCAAGTTATCAGATATACCAAAGCCTGTTTCTCCATCAACAATGCCTCCAGAAAGAGAAAAGTAGATGTTTTCTCCTATTATGCCTGTAAGCTTCCCGTGGAGACGATCATGCTTATGATCTCTGTTTCTTGTGTCAATTCCTTTATCGTTGTAGGCATAGTAGTTATCCACATTTTTGTGGTCATAAAATATTCCCAAAGAAAATTCCTTCCATGCTATTCCTAAGTCTGTGCCATAATCGTATCTTCCAAAGTTACCAGCCTGACTCCACGGTGAAACGTAAGGCTTAGTTCCTCCATCCTTTGTAATAATGTTAATAATCCCTCCCCCCGCAGAAGAACCATAAAGGGCAGAAAAGGGTCCTCTTATTATTTCAATTCTTTCTACCGCTCTTACAGGAATAGTTGTGAGATAGGCATAATCCGTAAAAGGGGTATTTATTCTTTGACCGTCCAATAGAATAAGGGTTGCTCCTGGAAAACCAACTCCAGCAATCGTTATTGACTGGGGCGTGACAAGCCCTTCACCCTGTGGCTCTGTGGGATAAACACCTGGAAGATCTCTTAAAAGGTCACCGACAGTTCTGGCGGGCATCAAATCAATTTCTTCAGAAGTAATGATCCTTACAACAGCAGGAACATTTTCAACTTTTCTTGCTGTTTTTGTTGCGGTAACAATAACTGTTTCCATCTCGGTTTCTTTCTGAAAGGTAGAACCATCCCTTATTAAACCGAGAGTGACAAAAATTGCTATCATTGTAAGAATTCTGATTCCCATAGCTTCATCTCCTTTCAGCATTTTTTGTGAAGACACCCGAAAAACGAAAGGCCATGAAGACTTTTTCAAGCCTTCATGGCCTTTCGTTAGCGCTTAGAATTCCCAAAACTTTTATACGCTTTATTGACTAAAAAGTCAATTTCTAGCAAGGAAAGAGTGGTTTGACTCGATTTCTTGACAATTGAGAACTTATAAGCTAGTTTCTAGATTCTAGATTATTGGAAGCCATGAAGGCTTTTCACCACTGGTGAAGAGTTTTCATGGCTTTTTTATTTAGAAAATCCTTTGTTTCGAGGTTTCGTAGAAATGAATGTTTTCTGGATAAGCACCGTAGCGGGAAAGCATATAGCAGAGGCAGTTCAAAAAATAAAGTCCCAAGGAATTGAAACTAACATTGTCATTACTTCACCTCGGGACTTTACGGAAGAAAGAATTTCAGAGCCTGAAATTATAGATTTCTTGAAATGGGCAGACGTAGTGCTTGTAGATATTCGGGGAGGTGGAAGCTTAGATGACCTATTGGTTGAACATTCAAAAGAACTATCCTCTAAAAAAGCGGTTGTGATTTTTTTGGGTTCGCCTTCTCTTTTTTCTTTAGGACGCCTTGGGTCTTTCGAAATGTCGAGATTTGGTAAGAAAAACACGGTGGCAGAAATCTCTTCTACACCTCAGTCCATGATTAAAAGAGCAAAGATGATTCAAAGGGTTATAGAAGTCGCTGGAAAGCTCATGCCCTTTGGAGTGTTTAAAGATGCAAAAAACTATGTCCATTTGATGAGATACTGGTGCTTTAGCTGTGCTGAGAATTACTACAACATGTTTTTACTTCTTGCAAAATATTGTGGTCATAAAACTCCCAAAATAAAACCCCCCGTTGAAATGGCTGAATGTGGAATATTTTACCCCGAAAAGGGATTTTTTAAATCACTGCGTGAGTTTACCAAAGCTAACCCCCTAGATGCCAGTAAGCCCACTTTAGGAATACTCTTTTATGGAGGTGCCCACTTTGAACAAAATAAAGGCATTGTAGAATATATCGTTAGAAAAGGTAGGGAAGAATTTAACTTTGTTCCCCTATTTTCTGATGGTATAAATAATATATCAGCCTTGAAAGAGTTCTTTTTGCTAAATGGCAAGCCCATAGTGGATGCCATCTTAAACTTAATGTGGTTTAGAATCAACGGTGGCCCCTTTGGTGGAGATCCATCGGTTACAAAAAGCCTTCTCAAGACGTTAAATGTTCCAGTTTTTTCCCTTTCTCCTATGTTTATGAGAGAAATCAAAAAATGGTTTGAATCGGATGTGGGTCTTTCGCAGATAGAAATTATAACTGCGGTTACTTGGCCTGAGCTTGATGGATGTATAGAACCTATACCATCCTGTGGCCTGCAGGAAATCCCGGGATATAACTCTGGTTATATGGAACTAGCTCCCATTCCTGACAGAGTGGAAAAAATCCTTAAAAGAGTGAAAAATTGGTGCACTCTTAAGAAGCTACCTAATGACAGGAAAAGAGTAGCCCTAATAGTTTATGACTATCCCCCTGGGGAAGCCAACATTGGAAGCGCCGCATATTTAAATACCTTTGACAGCGTAATGGAACTTATGAAAAGCCTTAAATCGGAAGGATACAAGGTTGAAACACCTGATAAACCCTTGAGCGAACTTTTCTACGAATATGGAGTGGTTAACTCTGGTGAATGGATTGACAGTATAGTAACTTACAAAAAATGCTTTAAGGTTTCCCTTGAAGAGTATGCTAAATTTTTCAATAACTTACCCAATACAGTAAAAACGTATATCATTGAACACTGGGGTGAACCACCGGGTAATGTAATGACGGTAGGAAATTACATTCTTGTTCCTGCGATAGAATTTGGCAATGTTCTTGTCGCTTTGCAACCTGCAAGAGCTCCTTTAAAAAGGGACGATCTCAAAAAAGTTTCCCATGATAGAACCAGACCACCCCATCACCAGTATCTTGCCTTTTATTACTGGCTTGAAAAGGTCTGGAAGGCGGATGTGGTAATTCATGTTGGAACTCACGGCCTTGCTGAGTTTACAAAGGGCAAAGAGGTTGGAATGAGTAGTAGTTGTTTCCCTGATATACTTATAGGCGAGATGCCTAATTTATATATTTATCATGTCTTAAATGCCTCGGAAGCTACAATAGCAAAAAGAAGGCTCTACGGAACTCTTATAAGTTATAATTCACCTCCTTACACAACATCGGATTTATATGAAGAATATGCCGAACTTGAGGATCTTATTCATGAATTTAACGAAGCTTCCATAAACGACCCTGTAAGAGCCAGGAGATTAGAAGAAAAAATATACGAAAAGGCGAGAGATTTATCTATTGATGTCAAAGATGTGGATCTTATCCATAACGAACTTTACAGGATGAAAAGGACAATTATTCCGTGTGGTCTCCATGTACTTGGAAAAAAATATGACAACGAATCAATAGCTCAATTTCTCAAGGTATTTCTAAGATACGACAACGAACCTTATAGATCGGCTTATCGAATCATTGGGGACTTCGACAGTTACAAAGAGCTGTTAACAAATCATCGTGAGCTTGCAAGAGTTGATGCAGTAGTAGAGGAACTCATAATGGCCTTTTTAGAAAGTAACGACATTGAAGAAATTGCTAGAAAATACAATTTTAGATCAGAAAAAACTAAAGAACTTAAAGAGTTACTTGCTTATGGTCTAAAGATTGCAAAAGATTTTGCTGATAACTCAGGAGAAATCCAGGCCATTTTAAAGGGTCTTAGGGCTGAGTTTATAGAGGCAGAAATAGGTGGAGATGTAATAAGAAGCCCGGAGGTTCTACCTACTGGAAGAAACATTGTTCAGTTCGATCCCCTAAAGATACCTTCCGAGATTGCCATGGTGCGGGGCAAGGAGATTGCCCAAAACACACTCCGCATATACTATGAAAAGCATGGAAAGTATCCTGAAACGGTTGGTCTAATACTTTGGGGGTTTGAAACCACCCAGACCCAGGGAGAAACAATAGGCCAAATATTTCACTATCTTGGGGTAAGAATCAAGAAAGAACCAGGTTTTTACCGTAGGCTTGAAATAGTGCCTATAGAAGAGCTTAAAAGGCCAAGAATTGATTGCTTAATAAACATATGTGGCTTCTTTAGAGAGATGTTTCCTAACCTAGTGGAGCTTATAAACAGAGCGGTTAGTATGGTGGCCAATCTTGACGAAGATGAGAATCTGAACTTTGTCAAAAAGCACTCTAAAGCCTTCTTAAGATCTATGGAAGGCGAAATAGAAGGAAAGCTTTTGGAAAAACTTGCAAATGCAAGAATTTTTGGGCCTCCACCTAGCGAGTATGGAACAAGGATGTTACAATTGGTGGAAGATGGCATCTGGAAGGAAGAGGAGGAACTTTCAGAGGCTTTCATAAGCTCCATGAGCCATGTTCATGCCAACAATATTCATGCTCTTCCCGCTAGGAAACTTTATATGGAGCATCTTTCAAATGTGGAACTTGTTTCCCAGATTCGAAGCTCTCATGATTATGACATAATAGACCTTGACCATTATTATGAGTTTTTTGGCGGACTTAGTAGGTCAGTTCAGACTGTAAGAGGTGAAAAACCTGAAATGCTTATAAGTGATGTAACTAAGGAAGTTATTGAAGTGGAAGAAATTGGCTACGTAATTACGAGGGGAGCAAAAACACGCCTTCTCAATCCAAAGTGGATAGAAGGAATGTTGAAGCACGGTTTTCATGGAGTTCAAAAGATTGCCGATAGGGTTGAAAACATACTTGGTCTGTCTGCAACAACTGGAAGAGTTGATGAAAGAATATGGGATGGCATAGCAAAGAAGTTTATTTTCGATGAAGCTGTAAAAAGAAGATTACTTGAAGAGAATAAGTGGTCAGCCCTGGAGATTTTGAAAAGACTTCTTGAGGCTGAAAAAAGAGGCTATTGGAAAGCTAGTGAAGAAGATAAGAAAAAGCTTCTGGATGCTCTTATCGAGTTTGAATCTTTCATAGAGGAAAATGTTCAATGTTAAGAATGATAGTTTTTCTTCTCTTTCTTTTGATGTCTTTTAACTTAGTCTTGGCAGAATCATTGATTTATGCTGATAAACTTGGCAGGAAGGTAACTATCGAAGTTCCTGTTAAAAGAATGGTTTCTCTCATTACCTACGAGATTGTTTTTGCCCTTAAATGCGATTCTAATTTGGTCGGCATAGGTAGGTGGGCCTACGACAATAGCTTTATTAGGGCAATAAAGCCAGATGTAAAAAATATTCCTTCACCTGGCACTGGTTTGGATATTAACGTAGAATATTTGTTAACCCTTGATCCAGAGCTTGTTGTTACTTGGACGATGAGGGAGGATGTGGTCAGGTTTTTAGAGGGAAAAGGAATAAAGGTAATAGCGGTTCTTCCTGACTCAATAAAAGAATTATACGATGTAATAAGGCTTCACGGAAACATCTGTGGAGACACTAAAAGAGCAGAAGAAATAATAGGTGAGATGAGAAAGCTATTTTCCTTCGTGAAGGATAGAGTTTCAAGGGTGCCGCAGGATAACCTTAAAAAGGCTATCTGGGTTTATTCCAAAGCTACCAGCGTAAATGGTGGTGGAGGAATAATAGCTGAGCTTTTTAAGATTGCAAATTTGATTAATCCCGCCAGCTCCATTCCTCAGGTTCAATACGAGACTTCTGTTGAAGAGATAGTAAAATGGAATCCTGATCATATATTTTTGTGGTGGGGATCAACAGAATTCGAAATTAGAGACTTGAAAAATAGCGACCAATGGAAACTTATTGAGGCAGTCAAGAACAATAGGATTTGGAAGTCTCCGAAGTGGTCCACTATTTCTCCTGCCATAGCCTTAACCACTTTTTGGATGGCGACAAAGGTCTATCCTGAACAGTTTGGAGACATTAGTTTTGAAGAAGTTGCCGATAAGTTCTTGAAAAAGACTTACGGAGTTTCTTATAATAAATCTTGGTTTGAAAAGGAATAAAGCTACCAAAGTTACCAAAGCCTTAAATGATCTACCACTTCGCAAAAAGATTAATTTTCCACGGTTGAAATGGTAAACAAGATACTGAAAACCTAACCTATGCATAAACTTTCGCCTCGAGATTCTGTATCCTTTTTATAACGTCATCTCGCATGACCCTGCCTTCCAAAGCTTTCTTCAGATCACCTTATTATTTCTGCAACTTCAATCGTGAGAATATCAATTCTTTAGGTGTTTGACATTATTTCTTGTTTAAGCTAAGCTCTTAGGTCATTAATTCTTCTGTTGTTAATTTCGTCAAATTTTTTGTTGATTTCATCAATTCTTTTGTTAATTCTGTCGATCCTTTACGTATTTAGCATTATCTCTTGTTTTAGTTCAACTCTTAGTTCGTCAATCCTTTTGTTGGTGTCATTAATTCTTTTGTTGAAATCAGCTAGTTTTTTATCAAAGGTATTTTCAGATTCAATGTTACCAACCCTTGCATTTAGCGACTCAATGGCAAGTCTGTATCCCGCAAGTTCTCCCCTAACTTCTGCCTTGAAAAGCCTAAATTCTTTCTTTACTTCGGTAAGAATTAGATCCTTGAGTTTATCAAGAATTTTTTCGATTTTCATATTTCTCGGTCTCCCAAAGAAGGTTATTAATTATATCGAAAAGCAAGGTTTTCTTGCAAAAAATAGGTTTTCCACCTTTGTAGCAAGAAAAGATTTATATTTCCATAACTTTGATAAAATCTGTTTTTCCCATTTCACCTTTCGTTATCACGGGGCTTTCACTTTCCTTCTTGTCATTCACAGGGCTTGCCACGACAAGCTGAAGGATCTCTGAGATTACTTCGGATTGCAATGACGTAAAAGGGATTCAAGACACTCTACACTACTCTACACTGTCACTGGGAGCTTCCGAAGGAGGCATAACGATCCAAAACCATAACCCCTACAAATAAAATAAACTCCGGTTAAGTAATTAAACTCCCAAAAGTATCCATCTATGCCAGTTTTCGTTTTTTTCTGCCTAAAGCTCTACCCTTTCTTCATAACTTTAAGAAGATCTTTGCGCTAAGGTGTCATTATTTTACGAAGGCTGTTGAAAGCCTGTCAGTGAACGACTTAAACAGATAGCTCAGAAAACTTCTTTCCCCCGCTTTGAAAACTACCTGGACGGGCATGCCTGGTTTTATTTCGTATTTTCTTCTCTGTATCTCTTTAATAGATTCGTCATCTATTTTGACCTTTGCAAGATAATACATGGCTTTTAGCTGTTCATCGTATTGTATGTCGGGAGCCCACATATATTACCCCCCATTAAAGACTGGCGTTTTTTAGGATCTATAGCTATGGATCTTAGGTCAGCCTTAATTCCAGGATGAACACTTTCTATGTCAGCTGGAGAGACCTTAGCTTCAATGATTAAATCAGCTTTATTAGGCACAAGCTCCATGATGGGTTGGCCAGGAGTTATGACACCGCCAATTGTTCTAATCTTAAGATTCATCACAATTCCATCTTCTGGAGCTCTAATTTCCGTTTTCTCAAAGATATTCATAGCAGCAACATATTGATCCCGTAATACTGTAAGTTTTTTATCCACCTCCGCTATTTCTGTTTCAATCTGTCTCAAATAATCCGTTTCCAGAGCCTTCAATCTTAACTCGTATTCCTTTATCGAGGATTCTATTTTGAGCAAGTTTGCTTCAGCTTCTGCTTTCTTTGATAGGGTATCCTCGTAACCTCTCTCTAAGTCAAGATATCTATTCCTTGGATAGTATCCAAGCTCTGTTATCTCCTTCAGTAAATCAAGCTGAATTCTTAGTATAAGGATAAGATTATTGGTTGCATCAGTGAATTTAAAATCTGAAGCGGTTGCCCTTTGTTTGTTTTGGTGTAATTCTATAAAACGGTCTGCGTTAAAGATAGTTTGTCTTAGGGTGATATTCGCATTTGTGCCAAGGTAGTTGACATAATGGTAAGGAGCTTCCTTGAAGTCGTATTTAGTTGCTGAAAAATGGCTACTAACCTGGGGAAACAGCAAGGAAAGGGCTTGATTAGGAAGAGTTTGCATAAGCTCTATGCTTATGATAGGGGGAAAGATATTGGGGATCCCTTTGTTTTGCCTTCTGATAGGCTCCAAGTAAATCCAAAGCGAAGGTTTTTGCTGTAAGCCCAGGAGAAAAAGTAGAATAACTGAAAAAATAGTAAAAGATTTTTTCCGCCTTTTGAATTCTTCATAGCATTCCTTTTTGATGTTGCCCAATTCTTTTAAAACCAAAGTATTTCATTATACTTTTTCTGGCCTTTGGCAAATGAATTCGGCAGGCTTGATGATGTAACAAAAAATAGCTACTTGTCTATCGCATAAAATTTCTAGAGCGAGGCTTAAAGGATAGCCCTTTCTACCATTTTGGAGCTGTCTAATAAAGCACTTCGGTAATTATATCTCCATAACTTTGATAAGATTCGTTGTTCCCATTTTACCTATTGGAATGCCTGCGGTAAGCACGATTTTGTCACCAACCTTTGCAATAGACCTTTCTATTACCCAGTTTCTTGCAGTCTTAAACATGGAATCGGTATCGTGAAAGGGCTCTGCCAGGGCAGGAATAACCCCCCAGGAGAGACTAAGTTGATTGAAAGTTTTCTCGCTATGGGTAACCGCTACGATAGGAACAGCTGGTCTGAACCTTGAGACCAGCCTTGCAGTTTTCCCGGAGGCAGTAGAGGCAACAATGGCAGAAGCCTTTAATTCCTTGGCTATATTGTAGGCTGACCTACTTATGGCATCCTCAATAGAAACCCCCTCAGAAGATAAAAAGTCGTCCCCTATGAAATTCCCAAGATTTCTCTCTGTGGCTATAGCTATTTTCTCCACCATCATAACAGCTTCCAGAGGATACATGCCCATGGCGGTTTCCTCTGAAAGCATCAGCGCATCAGCTCCGTCTATTATGGCATTAGCTACATCAGATGTTTCTGCTCTGGTTGGCCTTGGGCTATTTACCATGGAAACAAGCATCTGAGTGGCGGTAATAACAGGTTTTGAACGAATTCTAGCTTTCCTGATTATAAGTTTTTGAATTAGAGGCACCTCCTCAAGAGCCATCTCAACGCCAAGATCTCCCCTTGCAACCATAACACCATCAACATTATCAAGGATCTTATCTAATCTAGCTACAGCCTGGGGTTTTTCAATCTTCCCTATAATCAAGATGGGCTCTTCAAGGGAACTTATCATCTTCCTTACAGGTTTAATATCATCCTCGTGCCTTATAAAGGAAAGAGCTACAAAATCTATCCCTTCCTTGATGCCAACCTCAAGATCCCTTTCGTCTTTTTCAGTGAAAGAAGAAATTCTTAAAGAGCTCGAGGGAAGGTTTACACCTTTATGAGATCTTACCACTCCCCCTACAACAACATAAGCAACCATAAGGTTTTCAAGCTTTTTTTCAACAATAAGCTCCAGCGTTCCATCCCCAAGAAGGATTCTATCACCTTCTTTAACATCCTCCATAAGGTAAGGGTAATCTATAGGAAGGGTGTTGTGGTCTCTGGATTCCTTGGCACTAATAAGGTTTATTATTGACCCTGTTATAACTTCCAAAGGTTCGTTGATAAGGCACCCCAAGCGAATCTTAGGACCACCAAGATCCTGAAGAATACCCACAGGGCACCTCTGTTCTCTGGCAATCCTTCTTATGGTTCTTATAATCTCGACATGTTTTTCAACACTGCCATGGGAAAAATTCAGCCTGAAAACATTTACTCCTGCCTCTATTAGTTTTTTAAGCATAGCAGGAGATTCAGTGGCAGGTCCTACGGTGCAAACAATTTTGGTTTTCCTAAAAGGTGCCATAAATTACTCCTTTACTTGCCTTTTTCCAGAAAAGCTCTATTCGGAATAAAGATCTTTCCAGGATTAAGGATATTCCTTGGGTCAAAGACCCTTTTAATAAGCCACATCGTCTCAAAAGTTTTGTCGTCTAGCTCCCATCTTATAAAGGGCGATTTGGCAATCCCTATGCCGTGTTCCCCCGAGATGGTTCCCCCTAGCTCAAGGACTACCTTGAATAGCGCTTCGGTAGCCATCAAGGCAGATTCTTTCTCCTTCTTGTCTTCGGGATCATAAAGAACATTGACGTGAAGATTGCCATCTCCTGCATGTCCAAAGCTTGCTATGGGGATGTTGTGGCTTCTAGAGATATCCTTTATCTTCCTGACGAGTTGAGGAAGCATCTTTCTCGGCACAGCTACATCTTCGTTGATTTTGCCCTTTCTTATCTTTGCAAGAGAAGGGGAGATGGATCTTCTCACAGACCAAAGTCTTTCGTTTTCAACCTCATCATAGGACGAAACAATAGAAAGGGCGTCCAGGTCTATAGAGATCTGGCGTATCGCATCAAGGTTTCTTTCTATCAAACCAGGTGGATCATCAAGCTCTATAAGAAGAAGGCTTTTTGCCTCTTCCGGTATCGGAACCGGTGAAGTAGAAGAAATTATGCCAAGGATCTCGTCATCTATAAACTCTATAGCTGATGGAATTATTCTGTGTTTTAAAATGGTAACCACTGCTTTTGCAGCATCTTCTACAGTTTCAAAGGTAACAAGAAGAAGATACCGTTTTTCAGGAGCAGGCAAAAGCCTAAGAAGTATCTTAGTAAACAAAGCCAAAGTCCCTTCAGAACCAACAAGAAGTCTTGTAAGATCATAGCCCACAACACTTTTCATTGCTTTGCTTCCCGTTTTGATGAGTTTGCCAGAACCAGTAACAGCCTCTATACTCATCACATAGTCTCTTGTCACTCCATATTTTACAGCCCTTGGACCACCTGCACAGGTTGCCACATTTCCTCCTATTGTTGAAAAATTGAGACTTGACGGATCGGGAGGATAAAAAAGTCCGTAAGCATTGAGTTCTTTCTGAAGTCGTCCCGTAACAACACCTGGTTCTACAAGACAGGTGAAATTTTCTTCATCTATTTCTAAAATCCTGGACATTCCCTCAAAAGAAATAACTACTCCTGGCTTTGTAGGGACAGCCCCTCCAACCATTCCACTTCCCGCACCCCTGGGATACAGGGGGATTTCAAGCCTGTTGGCTTCTTTAACAATTTCTAGAACTTTTTCTGTTGAATCCGGAAAAACCACGCATAGGGGTAAAGATTCAAGTCTACTTGCATCATAACTATAAGTTAAAATGTCTTCTGGTTCGTAAAAGATGCGTTCATCTCCAACTATGGCTTTCATTGTTTTTATTAAAGTTTCTAAAAGTTTCTCCTTTTCCTGAGTCATACTAGCTTTCTTCTGGCATTTCCCAAAGTTATAGTTTATTCTTAACCATGACTTTCGCTGTTATTATGTTAAAAATCAAGAGAAAGGTGATTTCTAAAGTGAGTTCTAAATTTAAAACCCTTGCTTTGGGACAGGTTAAGGAATCAACGCTTTTTAAAAAACTTAATGAGCTAGTGGTCTATAAAATTGTTTCAGAGTATTTCAAAAAAAAGACAGGCAAGCTTCCAGAAAAAGCTGATACCTTCTCCGGGCTTATTCTTCATACAGAATTTGGAAAATTCTTCTTTAAGGATGGCGAATTCGACTTTGAACCAAGCCCCTTTCATGTGAAAAAGGTTAAGAACTGGAATGATGAAATTAAAGCAATCTTAAGAACTTACGTTGGAAGGCTTTATGTGCTGGAGGTAAAAAAATTTATTGAAACAAATTATAAGCTTTTAAATGAACAGGATCTTGGAGCCAAAGGAGTGCTTCTTGAAGTTGAAACAGGTAACCAGCATGTTTTCAACATCCTGGTAACTCCTAAAGGGCAGGTTGTGGTTCTTTCATCCAATAATGTGGATGAAAAGGCAGAAGCATCTGCTGGGGAAATAATAAAAGCTCTTGAATCGGCAGGACTTGTGGACTTTTGAAACATGTCAAGAACCATCTTGGGATGCGAAAGATATATTAAAAATCCACCTAAATGGCTTTTTACCGCTCGGATTGGGATGCTTTGCCATCAAGCATCAGTTACAGGTAAGCTTAAGTCTACCGTTGAAGAACTTGTAAGGATTGGTGCTAATATAGTTTGTCTTTTTTCTCCTCAGCACGGTTTTTTTGCTGAAAAACAGGCTAATATGGTAGAATCTTCTGACACAGTCCATCCTTTGCTTAAAATACCTGTTTATAGTCTTTATGGACCTCGCCAAAGTCCTACCGATGATATGCTTGAAAAGATAGAAGCCCTTATAATTGATCTTCAAGATGTTGGAACTAGAGTTTATACCTATCCTGTTACTATGGGTATCTTTCTGGAAGCTCTTTCAGGAAGAGACATCAAAGTTGTTGTTCTCGATAGACCCAATCCCCTTGGGACTGCCATTGTAGAAGGCAACATTGTGGAAGAAGATTATAAGTCCTTCGTTGGTAGATATTCCATTCCAATGAGGCATGGTCTTACAATTGGTGAGTATGCTAAGTTCGTCGTCAAAGAGAAAAAACTAGATTTAGATCTTGAAGTTGTTACACTTCTTCAATGGAGGTCTCATTTTTACTATAGCGATACTGGCCTTCCATGGGTTTTCCCCTCTCCTAACATGCCAACCTTTGAAACAGCAATGGTCTATCCAGGAATGGTGCTTCTTGAAGGAACCAACGTAAGTGAAGGACGAGGGACTACCTTGCCTTTCTTAATATTTGGAGCACCCTTTATAAATCCTTACGAGATGCTTAAACACATTCCAGCGGGTTATTTTGAAGAAAAGTTTGGTGTTTTTCTTAGGCCAATTTTTTTTGAGCCTAAATATGACAAATGGAAAGATACCATCTGCGGAGGATTTCAGATACACATCCTTGAAGGAGAGCCTATAAGACCCTACCAAATGGGGCTAGAGCTTATAAGATTTCTTTTGATGATCTATCCTGAAGACTTCAAATGGCTTAATCCTCCCTACGAATATGAAACGACTAGGCTTCCTATCGATATTCTCATTGGCAGTCAAAGAATACGGAAAGCCCTTGAAAATCAGGTTGATATCGACTTGCTTGAGACGGAATGGTCTGAAGAGTTGTCTAGTTACCTGAACTTAAGAGAAGACGTAAGAATCTACCATTAGGAGAGAACTTATGAGAGCTGTGATTCAAAGAGTTAAAATGTCTAAGGTTGAGGTAAAGGGTGAAGTGGTTGGCGAGATAGGGAAGGGGCTTCTTGTGCTTCTTGGGGTTGCCCAGGGAGACGGTGAAGAAGACGTCAATTACATTGCAGATAAAATTGTCCATCTTAGAATATTTGAAGATTCCCAAGGCAAGATGAATCTTTCAGTGATGGATATAAAAGGAGAGGTGCTTGTGGTATCCCAGTTTACCCTTTTTGGAGATTGCCGGAAAGGTCGTCGTCCTTCCTTTACCGGGGCAGCTTCTCCAGAAGAAGCTGAAGAACTTTACAAAAAGGTGGTGAATAAAATATCATCTTATGGAATCAAAGTAGCTACTGGCAAATTCAGAGAGATGATGGATGTTTACCTTATAAATGATGGTCCTGTAACAATGCTTCTTGACAGTAAAAAGCTTTTCTAAGGGGTTCTGGAGATGAAAATTCTTCCTTCAGAAAATGGTGAAAACTTTGAAATCTTTGTAGATGAAGAGGGAAACTGGTTTTACAACTCAAGTCCAATAATAAGGGAAGATATACTTGAGCTTTTCTACGAAAACCTTCATTACACCAAAGAGGACGGATATTACATAGAATGGATGGGGAAAAGGTGTCCTATAAAGGTTTCAGACACGCCATTTGTGGTTACAAGGGTTGATAAAGAAAAAGAAGGTGACACCGAAAAAATTACCATTACTCTAAAACACATAAAAGAAAAGGAAGAGCTAGCCTTGGACTCCCTCTTTGTTGGATCCAATAATGTTCTTTACTGTTTCGTAAGAGATAAAAATTTCGAGGCTAGATTTTCGAGGCCTGCTTACTATCAGCTTGCTCAGTTTATAGAAGAGGAAGAAGGGAAATTTTTTATAAATCTTAACGGGGTCAAGTATAAAATTTCCTAAAAAGGCATTTTCTGATGGACAGCTGGATCCTAAGTAAGGAGGACAGAGAATATCTGATTTCTCAGGGCATTGATCTAGAAGAGTTCAAAAAATATGAGTACCTTTTTGAAAGAGGAAATGTCCCTTTAAAGATTATAAGACCCTGCACAGTTGGAGATGGTATAGAAAGCCTTACAGAGGAGGAAAAAGAGCGTTACACTGAAATTTATGAGGTGGAGTCTTCAAAGGGTAGATTTTCAGTCTTTATACCCGCCTCTGGGGCTTCTACCAGAATGTTTCAGTCTCTTTGTGAAATTCTATTGGATCATTCTATAAGGAACATAGAAGATATAAAGAAACAGTGTTTTGAAAACCAAAGGTTTTGTAAGGCTTTGGAAGTCTTCAAGAATGTGGAAAAACTGCCCTTCTGGAATGACCTGAAAAAATGGGGCGAGAATAATGGGATAGATGTAGAATCTCTCATACAGAAAGGTCCAATAAGAAACCTTGTTAAAGCCATTCTTCAAAAGAATGGACTTGGTCTTGGAAACCTTCCCAAAGCTCTTCTTCCTTTCCATAGATACGGCGGAGAGGTTAAAACAGCCTTTGAAGAACATATATGGGAAGGTGCTGAGTATCTTTGTGATTCAAAAAACACCTGTAGATTTCACTTTACTATCCCAAAGGAATATGAAAAAAGTTTTTATCAGGAAGCTTCTAGACTTAAAAGGCTTTTTCTAGAAAATAAAGGGGTGTATCTTGATATAACCTTCTCAATTCAGCATCCGTCAACTCATAAGCCCTCTGTAGATGAGTCAAATAATCTTGTAAGGGATGAAAAGGGAAGGCCTCTTCTTAGACCTGGAGGTCACGGTGCCTTGCTTAAAAACCTTCAAGAATTTGGAGGAGATCTGGTATTTATAAAAAACATCGACAACGTTTCAACCCTTGAGGTCAGAAAAGTTGTTGTTCTGTGGAAAAAGATTCTTGGTGGTATGCTGGTTTCTATGGAAGGAGACTTTAATTATGCCCTTGAAACTCTTGGAAAAGAGGCTGAAAAAGGGATAGAGGTCTCAGAAGAGATCTGTAAAAAATGGAAACAAAATCTTCCTCCCTATTACCAAGAGCTTTCTTTGGCGGAAAAGGTTTCTTTTTGGACAAGCTTTCTTGATAGACCTAAAAGAATATGTGGCATGGTAAGAAATGTTGACCATCCCGGAGGAGGCCCCTTCTGGGTTGAGGAAAGGGATGGAGAAGTTAGAAGACAGATAGTTGAAAAAGCTCAATTGAACTCAAAAGATCCGGTTCAGAAAGCTCTATGGGATGCATCAACGCACTTTAATCCTGTTGATTTAGTCTGTGCTATAAGAAAAAGAGACCGCAGGCCTTACAATTTAAGTATTTTTGTGGATCCTGATGCCTACATAATTACGGAAAAGCACCATTTTAACAAAAAGTTAAGAATCCTTGAAAATCCAGGGCTTTGGAATGGCTCTATGGCTGGCTGGATCACCCTTTTCGTAGAAGTTCCTTTCGAAACCTTCCATCCCGTAAAGGAGATAACCGATCTTCTCAAGAAATTTACTCGTTGAAAGTTAACATTATAAAAGAGTCCTTATCGAAACATGCAAAATAATAGGGTGGCCCTAAGTCCTCTGTAACACAGGCAAGTCTTCTAAAGTAAGAAAGCATCATTTTGGTGATTTCCTGAGGGGAGCTTATCTTACTATGTTGCTTTGCCATGCTGGCTTCTAGACCTATCTGTCTTGGAATGGTGATGACATCTCCTGCAGGAAAAAGCTGAGGCTTTGTGGAACTAGCCTCTTCAGAACACTCGAAAGAGATAATGTCTGCCCTGAATTTTCCTTTGGATCTCCCAAAAAGAAGTATGTAAAACCTTTCTAAATCCCGTCTTTTTGAGTTTTTCTCTATTTCTTTTTTAAGCCAGTCTGCATTGGCTCTAAGAAAAAGAAAGGATCTACTCAAAATAGCTTCGTAATCCCAGAGTCTTGAAGTGTAAACATGTTTAATGAGTTCAAGGCCAAAAAAAGTTCCGTAACCTGAGCCGGCAATGGACATAAACACCTCAGGCGATAGTCTAAAAAACTTATTGATGGAGGCGATTCCTTCAGATTTATCTTCGTTAAAGTAAATAACCCTACTGTCAATTCCAACAACCATCACTTGTTCATTTTTAAAAAGGGCTATCTGGGTCATTGTTGTCTCTCCCTTTGTAGTCATGATAGCCTTCTTTAGGCTTTCTTGAAAAGATTTTTTTATTCTAAACTTGTTTGGAGAAGAGCTGATTAAGCGTCATTGAAGATAGTTTGACTTGATTGAAGTTATGTTGTAAAAGTGTTGCAACTCTGGTTGAAAAGGAGATTGATATGCGAGAGATATCTGTTGAGGCCATCACTGAAGCAGTAAAGGATTTGTGTATAAAGGCTAATACTGAACTTGGAGAGGATGTGTTAGAAGCTTTTAGAAGAGCTATCGAAGTGGAAGAGTCTCCTTTTGGAAAGGAGATTTTAAAAAGGCTTATAGAGAATGCCGAAATTGCAAAAACCCAAAAAATTCCCATGTGTCAGGATACTGGTTTTGCTGTTGTTTTTGTTGAAATAGGGCAAGATGTAAGGGTTATTGGGGGATCCTTAAAGGATGCTATAGAGGAAGGAGTAAGAAGGGGCTATCAGGAAGGATATCTTAGAAAATCTATCTGTCACTGCTTTACCCGCAAAAATACTGGCGATAACACTCCTCCTGTGATTCATTTTGATATTGTCCCTGGCGATAGGCTTAAGATAATAGTTGCGCCAAAAGGTGGCGGAAGCGAAAATATGAGCAGGGTTACCATGCTTACCCCTGCTGTTGGAATAGAGGGTATTAAGGAGTTTGTCATTCAAAGGGTTAAAGAATCGGGTCCAAATCCCTGTCCCCCTACCATTGTTGGAGTTGGCATAGGAGGAACCTTTGAACAAACCGCTCTTCTTGCTAAGAAAGCTCTCCTTAGACCTATTGGCTCTGAAAATCCCGATCCCGAACTTAATCGCCTTGAAAAAGAATGGCTTTCTGAAATAAACAAGCTTGGCATTGGTCCTCAGGGTTTAGGTGGAAGAATCACATCCTTGGCTGTTCACATCAATATGATGCCCTGTCATATTGCAAGCCTTCCGGTGGCTGTAAATATTCAGTGTCATGCTGCAAGGCATAAAGAGATAGAACTATAACTAGGAAGGATTTCGCTTATGGAAGGATGGTTAAAGATAGTTACTCCTTTAAAAGATGAGGATGTAGAAAAACTAAGGATAGGCGATAGGGTGCTTATAAGTGGTGTTATTTATTCCGCAAGGGATGCAGCCCACAAAAGACTTGTGGAACTTTTAAAGGAAGGAAAGCCTCTTCCCTTTGATCTTAATGGACAAATTATATATTACATGGGGCCTTCTCCTGCTCCCCCAGGAAGACCCATAGGAGCAGCAGGTCCTACTACAAGTTACCGGATGGATCCCTATGCTCCTGAGCTTATCGCCCATGGCCTTAAAGGTATGATTGGCAAAGGTGCAAGGGGTGAGGCGGTAAAGGAAGCCATGAAGAAGTATAAGGCTGTTTATTTTGCTGCCATTGGTGGAGCAGGAGCCTTGATGTCTCAGTCTATTCTCTCTGCTGAGGTTATTGCCTATCCTGAACTTGGTCCCGAAGCGGTGAGAAGGCTTGAGGTAAGGGATTTTCCAGTTATAGTGGCAAATGATGTCTATGGAGGCGATTTATATTTAGAGGGTGTAAAACAGTATGCTCTCAAATAAAGAAAGGAGGTAAACTTAATGAAAAAGGTGGTTATTAAACCAAAGGTAAGTTACAGGTTTCATCCTGGCTATATAGCCTGGATCCTTCATAGGGTTACCGGTATCCTTCTTGGGCTTTATCTTTTCCTTCATATCTGGGTAATTCACCATATTGCTAAAGGGGAGGAAGCCTTTAACGAGGTGATGGCAGTGGTGCAATCGCCTTTTTTTCATCTGATGGAGATTGGTCTTGTTGGTATTGTGGTTTATCATGCTGTAAATGGTCTTAGAGTGGTCTTTGTAGATTATGGGAATCTTGCTAAAAGAGAAATTTTTAGAAAGGCTATTTATGTAACCTTTGCGGTGTCTGTTGTGCTTATTTTGATTGGTTCTATTCCTATGATTAAGGCAGCCTTTGGGCACTAGCAAAGGGGGAGGAATATAAAAGATGCTAGGCAAATATATTGGTTCTGGTAGATCAGGTGCCTTTGATTGGTATTTTCAAAGAATTTCAGGTATGGCCCTGGTAATAGGTCTTCTTGTCCATTTTGTGGTGCTTCATTTCATGACGGAACCGCCTCTAAATTATCAAAAGGTCATGGCTCGCCTTTCTTCTCCCTTCTGGAAAGCCTTTGACATAGCCTTTCTGTTTTTTGCTGTCTATCATGCCCTTAATGGCTTCAAGCTGATTGTTGACGATTACGTCCATGCTCCATCTTGGAGATCCGTTGTTATAGGGGGGTTATGGGTTGTTGCTATAGTATTTTTCATCTTGGGATTTTTAACCATAGTTAGTCTATGAGGGAGGAATTACGTAAGCCATGGCTAATATAGGAGATGTTATTACTCACAAGCATGATGTTATTATAGTTGGAGCGGGTGGGGCAGGTCTTAGAGCAGCCATTGAGGCATCAAAGGTTGTTAACACGGCGGTTATAAGCCAGGTTTTTCCAACGAGGTCTCATACAGTCTCAGCCCAGGGTGGAGTTGCTGCTTCTTTGGCTAATATGGAACCAGATAACTGGCTCTGGCATATGTATGACACCGTTAAAGGAAGCGATTGGCTAGGCGATCAGGATGCTATTGAGTTCATGTGCAGGATGGCTCCTGAAGTAGTAATAGAGCTGGAGCATATGGGGATGCCCTTTAGTAGAATTGAAGATGGAAGGATTTTCCAGAGGCGCTTTGGTGGTCATACGAAAGAGTTCGGAAAAGATGCCATCCAGAGGACTTGCGCTGCTGCAGACAGAACAGGCCATGCCATGCTTCATACTCTTTATGAACAGTGCCTGAAGAACCAGGTAATTTTTTACAACGAATTTTTTGCCCTGGATCTGATAACAAATGAAGACCACGTAGTTGGCGTCATAGCCTGGGATATAGTAAACGGCGGTTTTCATATATTCCATGCCAAGGCTGTTATGCTGGCTACAGGGGGCTATGGAAGGTGTTATAGGACTACCTCAAATGCCCACATTTGCACTGGCGATGGTCTGGCAATGACCTTAAGGATAGGTCTTCCTGTTGAGGATCTTGAGTTTGTTCAGTTTCATCCAACGGGCATCTATGGCGTAGGGAATCTCATTAGTGAAGCTGTAAGGGGAGAAGGTGGCTACTTGATAAACAAAGATGGTGAGAGATTTATGAAACGCTATGCTCCTACGGTTATGGATCTTGCTTCAAGGGATGTAGTCTCAAGAGCCATTATGGAAGAGATAAGGAATGGCAGAGGATGCGGCCCCAAAGGTGATCATGTCTATCTTAAACTTGACCATGTAGATGCTTCCGTTATTCATGAAAGGCTTCCTGGCATCTGGGAGCTTGCCTATGTCTTTGCTGGCGTCGATTGCACAAAGGAACCAATCCCAGTAGCCCCAACAGTTCATTACTGTATGGGTGGTATTCCAACCAACTATCTTGCTGAAGTAGTAGTAGGCAATATGGAAACCCCGGAAACTCCCGTAAAAGGATTTTATGCTGCAGGAGAATGTGCCTGTGTTTCTGTCCATGGAGCTAACAGGCTTGGTTCCAATTCCTTGCTGGATATCATGGTTTTTGGAAAAGTTGGCGGTCAGCAAATGGCAAGGTTTGCAGAGTCTATGCCAGAACATGTTTCTCTTCCAGAAAATCCTGGAAAGAAGGCTATAGAAAGAGTTGTCAATCTCTTTAACTCCAACGGGAAAGAAAGAATGGGGCCAATATGGAATGAACTCAGGGAAACAATGGACTATAACTGCGGAGTCTTCAGAACAGAGGAAACCCTTGTCACTCAGCGAAATATCCTTCAAAAACTTGTCAGCAGGTTCAAAAACGTTGGAATTGATGACAAAAGCAAGGTTTATAATCTAGACCTTATAGAGACCCTAGAGCTTGAAAATATGCTTGAATATTGTAAAGCCATTGTGGAAGGAGCTCTTGCGAGAACTGAAAGCCGTGGTGCCCACTATAGAGACGATTATCCAAAAAGAGATGACGTAAACTGGCTTAAACACACCCTGGCCTATCTTGAGGAAGATGGCTCTATAAGGCTTGACTATAAACCAGTAAGGCTAAAGCCTCTTACAGTAGAAACTATTGAGCCAAAGGAGCGAGTCTATTGATGCTCTTTATCTACGGAGGATATCAATGGGTAAGACTGTAACTTTTATCATTTTTAGATATGACTCTGAAAAGGACAAAGAGCCCTATTATAGGGAGTATAAGGTTGAAATAAGAAGACCTGGCATGATGATTCTTGATGGGCTTAATCAGATTAGATGGGAGCAGGATGGAACCCTTGCCTACAGACGCTCTTGCAGAGAAGGTGTTTGTGGTTCCGATGCCCTGAACATAAACGGAGTAAATAGACTAGGATGTATAACCCACATAGAAGACCTCAAACCCCCTATAATCATTCAGCCTTTGCCATCTCTTCCTGTTATTAAGGATTTGGTGGTAGATTTTACAGATTTTTTCAATAAGTATTACATAGTTAAGCCCTATCTCATAACCAAGACTCCACCTCCAAGTGATAGGGAAAGACTCCAAAGCCCAGAAGACAGAAAAAAGCTTGATGGGCTTTACGAGTGTATCCTTTGCGGTTGCTGTAGCACTTCCTGCCCAAGTTACTGGGCTGATCCAGACTATCTTGGACCTGCTGCCCTCCTTAAGGCATGGCGATTTATTGCTGATTCAAGAGATGAAGGAAGCGATGAAAGGCTTGAGATTATAAACGATAGACATGGTGTGTGGAGATGCCATACAATTCTTAATTGCATTGAAGCCTGCCCGAAACAGCTAAATCCAACAGAAGCTATAGCAAAACTTAAGAAAACAATAATAAACAAAAAGTTCTAATCTTTTCAGGCGATGGTTTTTTACCATCGCCTTTGTTATTTAATAGAGCTAGTTTATTACAACTGTCTTTACTTTCCTATTCTTCCATGATGTTTTTATAGCTTTCTCGATGGCTGAAGAAGATCCCAAAACCTTTGTTGTGGAACTTTTAGACCACTTTGCAAGTATATCAGCGCTTTTTTTGAAATCTTCAAATTCCGTATTTACAACCTCCTCTTTAAGGATTTCCATCATCTTTTCCGTCTCACCCGTAAGGTCTCTTATCATAGAATTAAAGGCTCTTTCATCGGGAAACATTGGAGGATCTATTTTGGCAAAGGTTCCAATTATGCTTTTGGTGATGTCATCGGAGCTAAGTTTTAGAGTTTTCAGGAAATTAGCTGTTTCGTTGAAAACTTCTTCCGTTTCCACCAGATGGGGATCTCTATAGGAAGTCATAACAAGAGTCTTTGAAGCTCTGTCGAAGAAGCAGTGGGCTCCATAGGCACCCCCTTGAACCCTTATTTTGTCCCAGAGCCAGGTGGTTCTGATGTGATGAAGCACCACTAGAAACCATCCTGGAATCAATTTTTCATCGTAGTTCAGGGGAGCTCCCATTGCTACATAATTGACTTGGGAAGGTATGATGAAGGCTTCGTAGAAGTCTGGTTCTGGAAGCTTCCAATTTGCCGGCGTTGGCTTTATTCCTTCGGGAAGTTTTTCAAGAAACTCTTCAACTTCACCTATTATATGGTCTATTTGGTCTTCATCGGAAGTTAAATTGACAATAGCATTGGAGGACTTAAAAAGTTTTTCCCTTAAACTGTAAAGACTATCTTTTATGGTAGTCCATCTTTCTTCGAAATTTTCTACCATTTCCTTTAAAGCCATGTATTGGCTTATTCCTGACAAGAGTTCACCGAGGCCATCGGTTTTGGTAAAATGCGCTTTTACCCTTTTCAGCATCATCCTGTGGCCTTCAGGTATAAGTTTTTGATAAAGCTTGGCCTTATGTTTTTGAATGATTTGAAGAAGTCTTTCCTTAGAGTCAAAAATAGACTCTGTGAGTATATCGGAAAAGATTTCAACAAGCTTTGGAAACTTCTCTGTTAAGGATTTTCCAGAGAGGAAAAGGGCATGGAGTCCACCGTTTTCTGTAAAGCTATTTTTAAGGATGATTCTTGGTTTTATCCCTCCCGTAAGGCTACTTATCTTTTCAGAAAAAGTTACGTAATCCTCTTTAGTTGTTCCCATCTCTATAAGGGCTGTGCCAAAGATCGGCAGATAAGGGAGAAGTTCTTCTTCAATATGGTCAATGGTAAAACCCAGGTCTAGATAGGTTATTCCATAGGTTTCTATGGGATGGATGAAAAGAGTTGCTCCCTTTTCTGTTTTTTCAACTTCCTTGGAAATTGGGGTGACCTTTGTTGTGAGGTCAGTCCTTTCAAGTCTTGGGATTTTTTTAAGATTTTCCGGAGGATCGGGTGTCTCCTGGTATTTCTTTAGCCTGCAAGTTTTCTCTATTATGTCGTTAATTTCTTTTTCTCCAAGCTCTCTTAGAGAGTTTTCTATAAAGGCTCTTTCTTCTTTTCCCATTACCTCTGGAAGGTCTTCATCGGGTTTTAGAACTACAAGGGTTTTATGGGGATTTTCAAGAAGATAGGTTTCTATGAGTTTTGAAAAGTAAAATTTATCGGAATTAACTTTTTCTTTAAGCCTTCCAATGGGATTTCTGAAGGCTATAAGCCCCAGGGGATCTCCACCATAGAGCCAAGTTGTAAGGGAGGCAAGCATAAGGAAAAGTCCCCTCGGGTAAGAACCGGTGTTACACTCTCTATAACGAAACTCAATGGTGTTAAGAGAAGCTTCTATGGTTGAAGAAGGAATACCTTCTTTTACGAGCTTTTCAAGAGTTTCGTTAAAAAGAGATACCATATCACCAACCTTTTCCTCCCTCATTCCCCTTAAGCCCGTTGAAAAATACAAATATTTGAGCTCCGTTTCTAGACCAACTCCTGCAAGGTCTTCGCCAAGCCCTGATTCTATAAGGGCTTTTCTTAGAGGAGAGCCAGGCATACCAAGAAGAATATAATGGAGCACCTGAAAGGCAAAGTTGAGTTCTATGTTGGTAGATTCTGTAAGAAGACAGTTTATGGTTGCAAAAACTTGATTTTCTCCAGAACCCCTAGGAGCTCCGTAGTATTTTTCAACGATTTTCATACCATTAAGGGGTTTTACGGTTGGTATGTCGGAAGGAACAGAGATATAAGAATAGTTTTCCAGGTATGGTTTAATAAGGGCAAGTTCTTCTTCAATGTCTCCGTCCCCATAGAAAAAGATCTTTGAATTTGAAGGATGATAGTAGAGTTTATGGAAATTCAAAAAATCTTCATAGGTAAGCTTTGGTATTTCCTTTGGGTCTCCTCCTGAATCCAAACTATAGGGATGTTCCGGGAAAAGGGATTGTTGAACGGTTTCCATTAAGATTCTATCAGGGGAAGAATAGGCTCCTTTCATTTCGTTGTAAACAACGCCTCTTATTTCTATGGGGCTTTCTGGAGTTTCTTTGTGGTAATGCCATCCTTCCTGATAAAAGATTTCCGGTGTTATAAGGGGATTGAAGACAGCATCTAAGTATACATCGATAAGATTTTTTATATCCTTAGGATGGGTGCTTGCAACGGGATAACAGGTTTTATCGGGATAAGTGAAGGCGTTTAAAAAAGTGTGAAGAGAGCCTTTGAGGAGCTCCACAAAGGGCTCTTTGACTGGATATTTTTTGGATCCGCAAAGCACAGCATGTTCCAGAATATGGGGAAGTCCCGTAGAGTTGGGAGGGGGTGTTTTAAAGGTGATTCCAAAGACTTTGTTTTCATCACTACATTTCAATAATAAAATTTCAGCTTTTGTTGGCTCATGGATGAACAAAAAGGCTTTCATGCGAAGTTCTTCTACGGGCTTTTCGCTTACTAGTTTAAAATCCTTTACCATGGTCTTCTTTACCTCGCCTGAGTGTAATTTTTACTATCTCGCCCTTTGTGCCAAACCTTGTAAATATACCTGAAGCTCCTACACCAGAGGAAGTATATCCTTCCATAGCACGAAATCTCCATTTTCCGTAGAAAAATCTTCTTCCGGTTTTACTGTGGGTAAAAAGGGGTCCAATTTTTGGAAGCTGGATTTGACCTGCATGGGTATGGCCACAAAGATAAAGTCTGGTGCCTTTTTTTTCTGCTTCCCTGTAAACTTCAGGAGAATGGGCAAGGAGTATTGAAAAACTTCCCTTTGGAACCTCTTTGAAGGCTTCATCCAGGTCATGGCAACGAAAATAGTGGGGATCATCTACACCTACGATATAAATCCTTTCATTTTGCCTTTCTATGGCGAAGCTTTCATTTACAAGAACCCTTACATTGTGGCTTTCAAACCAGTTTACCATTTCTATGCAATCATGGTTTCCCAAGATAGCAATAATGCCTTGCCTACTCTTTTCAAAAAGATAGGGCACAATCTTCTTTAATCCCTCAAAGGGAGAATGATAATGGCCGACCTCTTCCATTCTGTAATCGCCCCCAAGAAGACATATATCGCAAACATCTATGGCACTGAGACTCTCTATTATCTTTTCAACCAATCCCTTGTGGCTGTTAATGTGAAGGTCTGTAAGAAAAAGGATAGTATAGCTGTCGAAAGGGTTTGGAAGATCTTCAAATAAAAACTCTATTTCTCTATATTGGATGTCAAGGGCATTCCGAACACCGTGGCTATAAATTCCAAGAATTTTAAGCATGCCCTGTAAAAGGAGGCTATAGCATACCGCATCTTCAAAGTTCAGTATAAATCTTAATGGATCATTCTGAATCTGGCAGGCTTTCCATTCCCTTAACCTCAGCTTGGGATTAACTGACCGGGGATAGGGATGGACGGGAGGAGTAAGAAGTATTCTTTTATAAAAGATAGACCCGCTGTAAGCCCCAATAGAGAACAGAATTAGACATAAAGCTGATGTTAAAAGACTTAGATCGTAGGTTCTATGAACAAATAGTATAGGAAAAAGACCTTCAAAGAGTTGGTCTAACCCTGCCATAACAGTTCCTTCAGGTTTGTTAAGGCGCCTCTTTATAAAGCTTGTTAAGATGTCTCCTACCATTGAAAGAAGGACTACTATAAAGCCATTGGAATAGCTCCATCCCAAAAGTGGTGATGAAATTGTTCCAATTAGAATGGCTCCGCAAAAGCCTCGAATAGTTTTGTGACTTCCCAAAATGGGCTTGTCGTCGATAAAGGTTTTTCGAAAGTCCAAAGGGGTGTTCCATCTATTCCCAAAAATTATGCTGATAAAGGGAGGAATAAAGTTTATCCACCATAGGAAAACCAAAGTCTTCACACACAGTTCCATTGAATAGCCCCTTCTTAAGTTTTACTGAAGCAAAAAATTTTCTTAATATGAGATGGGTCTTAAAACAACAAAGAAGTGCAAAAGATGGATCTAATTGTCTTTAGGATAAAAAGACACAACAGGTATAGTTTTGTTGCTCTTGAAGCAGCCCTTGAAAGAGCTGGGGTAGAAGCTACCCTTGTAAGATCTTTTAGAGAGAATCGGGATGATTTTTTAAGTCAACTTTATGAATTTTCTAGAATTTACAGAAAAGTTATTGTTGCTTACTCTTTTATGAGTCACGAAAGAAAGGAGATTATAAAAGAGTGGGAAAGCCTAAGAAGGATAGAAAATGCAGTGATTGTTGCTGGTGGATCTGATCCCACGGGGGCAGTAAAGCATGTTCTAAGAGGGGGAGCTCACTTTGTTGTTTTTGGAGAAGGGGAAGAAGCGTTTCCTTTCCTGATTAAACATATTACTGACCCCTATAGTTATCCTCTGCCTGCAGGTGTCTACTTTATGAAAGACAATAAAATTAGGGGGAGAAAAAGAGAAGGCTTTCCGGAAGGATGGGAGGAATCTTTTCCTTTTCCTTTGAAAAATCCTGTTTTTTCTCCCATAGAAATAACAAGGGGATGTCCTTACCGGTGCTCATATTGTGAAACTTCCCTTATTAAAGGAAGGAAGCCAAGGCACAAAAGTCTGGAAGTGATTTTGGAAGCTGTAAGATTTATGGGAAGATTTAAGAAGCACGATATAAGGTTTATCTCACCTAATGCCCTGTCCTATGGCTCACCAGATGGAAAGGAAGTGGATCTTCACAAGGTTTTTAGCCTTCTCGATGGCGTTAAAAGACTCCTTCCAAGGGAAGGACGAATATTTTTTGGAAGTTTTCCATCAGAGATAAGGCCTGATTTTGTCACCGATGAGGCTGTGGAGCTTATGAAGACCTATTGTGACAATAAGGTAGTGGTCATTGGTGCTCAGAGTGGAAGTGAACGGGTGCTTAAGTTGATGAGAAGGGGTCACGGGGTAGAAGATGTTCTCGTAGCTTGCGAAAGGCTTCTAAGAAAAGGTTTTCTTCCTGCAGTAGATTTTATATTTGGACTTCCCGTTGAAGAAGCTGATGACGTTACGAAGAGCCTGGATCTTATGGAAAAATTGGCCATTATGGGTGCAAGGATTCATGCCCATTACTTCATGCCTCTTGCTGGTTCGATGTGGGCTTTTTCTAAGCCAAAAGCTATTTTACCAGAGTTTAGAAGAAGAATAGAGCTACTGATCTCTAAAGGAAAACTTTTTGGTCAATGGCTTCATCAGGAAAAGATTTATTGTGGACTGGACTGAAAAAGGCAGACCAATGAAGGATATTCAAAAATTATAAACCTTCTTTCGGCTTCGTTTAAGATTAGTAGAAGGGAATTTTTTCTGGCTTTTAAAATAGTTTTTTCAGGCATTTCAGAAAATCTAAAGTGTTTAAGTCCTTCTAATGAAGTAAGTAATTGTTCTTCTTTTACAATTTCTAATAATCCCTTTATCAGGATTAAGCCATCTCCTTTGTAGTTCTTCAGTTCAACCTTATCGCCTTCTTTCAAAGCAATTATTTTGTCTTTAAAGCCTTTTGAGTAGTATTTTAAAAAGGTTGAGTTGGGATCTTTTATTGCTTCTTCGAGAAATATTTGTATAACAACATTTTCAAAATTCTTCTCAACATAGGCAAACTGCCCCCAAAAGAGAAATAGCAAAATAAAAAGGTAGACATAGGCTAAGGTAATAATGAGAGAGCTAAGGGTTCCGTAGAGGAGATTGTAAAAGGAGATGCTGTAAAAGATGGCAAAGAGAGAAGATATAAGATAGGAAGAGACAACAAACAACAAAGAGATCTTAAAAGACTCTGGCCAGCCTATTCTTCTAAAGGACACAAAGGGATAAGAGATGAAGGTTACAATGAAAAGCATAAGGAAGGGAAGTTTTAGAAGCTCTTTGAGTCTTAAAATAAAGAAAGGATCTATCGATAAATAGTCTACAATGAATTTTTCTACTAAACCAAGCAAAGCTTTTATTATAAGAGCCATAACTGTTAGAAAAATAAAAACCATATACAGTAGGAGAGGTATTAGGTTGTGAAAGAGATATTCCTTTAAGTTTTTGATTTTAAAGATTTTTCTGAAAACCTTGTTAAGAGATCTTAGGAATAGGGTGGATGTAAGTAAAAGTGATAGGAGACCAAAGATTCCAAATTTGAGGCTTTTTACTTTAAGGATGGTTGTTGTTATGTCGGTTTGGGCTAGTCCTTCGATGTTGAGGTCTTTAAGGAGCTCTGTTACGAAATTTGGAAACTCCGGGAATAGGATGATTACTTTCTGGGACACAACCCCCATAATCAGAAGTAGAGGCGCAAAAGATAGTAGAGCGTAATAGGTTAAGGCCGCATTAAGTATGAGCAAGTCATTATATAACAGTAGAAGGAAAGTTACGATAACTTTTAAGACTTCCCTTTTAAGGTAATGGTAAATTCGCTTCATTTTTCTTATCCACCTCGAGCATTCAAAAAGGGAACAAGGAAAGAGGATAAAGCAAGTTTATGGTAAAAGCTCTTGAATTGTCAAGAAGCTATTAGAGGCTAGGCATTTTAAAATGCCTTGGAATTGTTACACATCCTTACTTGACAACTTGTGATTAATCAAACTATTATTCAGCTAGTAAGGGATGTGTGGTTTTTTGGCATGCCGTGGATTAAAGGAAACACCTAAGAAATAAGGTATAGGGAGGTAGTATAAAAGATGAAAGTTCTTGTTTTGTATTATTCAAGGGGTGGTAATACCAAAAAGCTTGCCGAATATGTGGCTGAGGGGGTTAATCAAGTAGAGGGGGTAAAGGCTGTTTTGAGGAGCACCTCAGAGGTTACGAAGGAAGACTTTACAGAAGCTGCTGGAGTTATTGCTGGTTCTCCTGTTTATTTTGGTTCTATGGCAGCAGAGCTCAAAAAAATATTTGATGACTTTGTAGGTATAAGAAAGAAGATGGAAAACAAGGTTGGAGCAGCCTTTGCAACCTCTGGGGATCCAACGGGTGGTAAAGAAACCACAATGCTTTCAATTATTCAGTGCATGCTTATATACGGAATGATTATAGTTGGAGATCCGATGAGTGCAACAGGCCATTATGGCGTTGCTTGTGTTGGTGCTCCTGACGAGAAAACTGCAGAAAATGCCAGAAAGCTTGGCAGAAGAGTAGCTGAGCTCTGCCTTAAGTTAAGATAATTTTCCATTTGAAGGGGCTTCACGCCCCTTGATTACTTGTCTAAAAAAGCCTCAAGAACTGCCCTTCTTTTGGGATGTCTTAGCTTCTGTAAAGCCTTTTTCTCAATTTGCCTGATTCTTTCTTTGGATACGTTAAAGCTTTTTCCTATCTTTTCTAAAGTTTCTTCCGGCTTTCCCCCTATTCCAAAGCGGAGCCTTAGAATTTTCTCTTCCCTTGGCTGGAGGGTCGAAAGAAGCTTGAGTATGACATCATAAAGCTCTTTTGAGGAGATTTCTGAAATAGGTTGTTTATTGTTAGGATCCTCGATAATATCTCCAAATCTTTGCTCATCTTCCCCGATTGGAGTTTCAAGAGATATTGGTTGTCCGGTGATTGTAAGGACAGATTCTATTTTGCTTATAGGAACTTCTGCTCTTTCAGCTATTTCTTCCAGGGTTGGTTCTCTTCCAAGTTCCAGGAGTAGATCGTTATAGACTTTGTGGAATAGATTTTTGAGCTCGATGAAATGCACCGGGAGCCTTATTGTTCTGGTTTTGTCGTAAATGCCTCTTATGATACTCTGCCTTACCCACCATATAGCATAGGTGCTAAAGCGATTGCCCTTGGTGTAGTCATATCTTCCTACCGCCTTAAGGAGCCCTAAGTTACCTTCCTGAATCAAATCATCAAAGCTCATTCCTCGACCACGGTATTTTTTGGCTATGCTCAAAACAAGCCTTAGATTAGCCTCAACCATTTCGGATTTCGCCTTTGCAATCTTTGTCACTATTTCTTCAACACGACCATGAACCTCTTGAAGGATACTGTTTGAAGGGTTCTTTTCTAAAAGTTGCTGGAATGATTTTCTCACTAGATTTACAATCTTGTCCCTTATTCCAGGAAAGGATGTCTGCTGGGCAAGGAGTTTTTTTATCCTTTCGTAAAGCCTCTTGATAGACTCATGGTAACTTGAATAGGCTTCCACCAGACTTACTAGTTCATCTTGACCTTTCCTTATAGTCTCTGCCAGCTCTTTCTCTCTTTCAGGAGTAATCAGAGGATAAAAAGCTACCTCTCTTAAGTAAGATGAAATATTATCAAGTTCGACATAATCCCTTTCGGGCACTTCCTCTGAAATTGAATAAGCCTCTGGCTCAAAAGAGCTATCTACCATTTCCAGAAGATCCTCAATCTCTTCCCCGTAGCTTTCCTTTCTAAGGAATTTTTCCTTCTTCAAAATCTCCAGCTCGTCAAGGATCTCAAGGTCATCAGTTTCTTCGGGGGAAATGGGAGGAAGAAACTTCTTTTTAATGTTGCTATCTTGTAAGGTCACCCCCATCTCATCACCCCTCCCAATACAAGTTTCCTTTTTATAAATTTAAGAACTGTGTTGTTAAGCGTCAACAAACTAAATTCTAAGTTCCACTATATCCCCATCCTGAAGAACATAGTTTCTTTGCACCATCTGACCGTCAAAAACCGACTTGCCCCATATTCTCGCATACCTGAGTTTTTCAACAAAGTCTTTGTGAATCTTGCCTGCCAGTTCTTCAAGGGTGCTTCCCTTTGGCAAAACAAAAGGTGCATTTAAGTCAGGCTCCTTTCCAGGGGCTTTTGTATATACTCGGACGATATCTCCAAGTTCATAAATTTTTCTAAGCAGGACATCGTAATACTGGGGTCTGTTTATTGAGAAGGGTAGAATAGGTATGTCGATATTTAAGAGCTCTGCTAAGGTGTAATAATCTTCTTCGTCTTTGTCGGTATCTACTTTATTTACCAGGACAAGAATTTTTTTGATAAATGGCTTTTTCGGTAAATCTTTAGGAACTGACTTTTCACTGGGATAGATCCTAACGCTTTTTAATACTTCCACGGTTTCTTCATATTGGCCGATTGGATCACTTTTGATATCAATTACGACAACAATTATATCCGCTCGTCTCATTAAGTCAGCCATAGGAGAATCTATAAATTCTTTCGTGATTGGAGGAGTATCTATAAGTTGAAATTGAACATTTTCAAATTGCGCCATTCCTGGAACAGGCTTCCATGTTGAGTGGGGGAAATCAGCTATTGTGGTTTCCGCATTGGTTAAAGTGGCAACAATGGAGGATTTTCCCGTATTTGGTGCCCCAACAATTGCCACCTGGAGAACGCCTTCCTTTTCTATGATAAAATCTGAATCCTTTCTTCCAGGAGACTTCTTTTGCTGAAGTTGAGCTCTAAATTTTGCAATTTTCCCGGTAAGGGAAGCCCTGAGTTTATCAGTGCCCTTGTGTTTTGGCATTATTGTAAGCATCTCTTCCAGTGCCTGGATCTTTTCTTCGGGGGTTTTTGCCTCCCGATACCTTTTTTCAGCTTCAAAGTAATGGGGCGGAAGGTTTGCTGGCATTTTACCTCCTCCTTGTGTGAAAATTTTTTATTTATTTTGTGACAAATGGGTCAAAATGTGCTAAATGTCTAAATAACGGTATTTATTTTACAAAATAAGGTTTGAATTAGGAACAACAATGAGAAATAACTCAGATGAAGGAATTGGTGACATGAAGTGCCTTGTTTGTGGTGGAAACCTTTACTTCGTAAGGACTTGAAGGTCGGTATTTTGGCGCTGCGAGGTTTGCAGCAAAAAGTATGGGCTGGAAGAGCTTAAGTGGGCAATAACCGAAGAAATCGAAGAACTTCTTAGTTGGTGTAGGGTTGACAGACTTTAAGTATGGAGATTGCTTTTATCTATGTCGGGAAAACCGCTTTTCCCGACATAGAATCTGCCCTTAAAAGGTATATCGGAAAAATAAGCCGTTTTTCCCCGGTAAGTATCCACATAGTAAAAGAAGAAAAAATTTCTAAGGACAGATCCATTGATGATGTTCTAGAAAGAGAAGCCAAAAGGATACTTGATGTGATAAAAAAAGGGGGACTTGTTGTTTCATGGGATTCTAGAGGGAAACAGATATCTTCTGAGGAATATGCGAAGCTTTTAGGTAAGTGGGAAAGTAGCGGAGTAGATAGAGTTTGGATGATTGTTGGAGGCCCTTTGGGTTTGTCTGATAGAATTATTGAAAAATCCCATTTTGTTCTTTCTCTTTCACTAATGACCTTTCCTCACGATCTGGTTCGAGTAATAATTGCAGAGCAAACCTATAGAGCAATTTCAATAAACAAGGGTTTACCTTACCATAAATGAAAGGCTTGGGATGGGGTAGATTATGATAAGAGAAACTATGCTCCCTGGCGTTGGTAAAAAATTTTCTATCCCTGTTGATAAAGGGATGGAGATTGTTGTGGTCATTTATAATTCAGGGAAACGAGAAATATATCTAATGTCTGATGAAGAAGATGTCCTTTGTGTTATTGAACTTACGGAAGATCAGGCAAAGGAGCTAGGGCTTGTTCTTGCCGGACTTTCTTATCAGCCGCTTCCTTCCGAGAAGATGGAAATCATTATGAAGGAAATGGTTATGGAGTGGATTCAAATAAAACAAGGCTCTGTTTTCATAGGGAAGACAATAGCAGAGCTTGACGTAAGGAAGAAAACTGGTGCTTCTATTGTAGCTCTCATAAGAAGAGAAAGGATTGTTCCTTCACCCGATCCCAACAAGGAAGTCTTTGAAGAAGGAGATACTATAGTTGCGGTTGGAACGAGAGCTCACATTAAAAACCTTATGAATTTTTGTAAAGAGTGTGTGGTGTAGATATGGATATTCATCTTCTTCTGGATGTAGGGCTTCTTTTTATAGTTCTTGCCATAATTCCTGCTTTGCTAAAGGGAGCTAGATTCCCTTATATTCTTTCCTTTCTTGTTGCAGGTTTTGCTGGTAAGTTTCTTTTCTCAGACAAGGTGGTGGATCCTCTTCTTTTTTTAAAGGAAATAGCTATAGCCCTTCTTTTTTTCTTCATAGGGCTTGAGTATTCCTTTGAAAAACTAAGATCCATGATAAAAATTTTTATCCCAGGCATCTTTGATTTTGCTTTTAATTTCCTAGTTCCTTTTTTTTTATTGCTTCTTGTAAATGTTCCCTACAAAGATGCTCTTATTTTTTCGGCAGTTTTATATCCATCAAGCACCGCCATTACAACCAAACTTCTTATGGATTACAAAAGGCTTGCCAATCCAGAGTCAGATTTTTTAATAGGACTCCTTGTTTTTGAAGACTTAATATGTGTGTTGATCCTTTCCCTCTATACCCCAATCTTTTCCCAGGTTTCTAAAATTCCCCTGGTTCTTCAACTGATTATTGTTACTTCAGCCTTTGCTGTGTTTTATATTCTAAGTAAGCTATTGTTTTTGTTAATACAGAAAACAACATTTATCTTTGAGGAGCCGGTGCTTTTGTTTTTTATAGTGGGTGTTATCACCATTATATTCTTTGGCATGGAGCATGTTGGTGTATCAGGAGCTCTTGGAAGTTTTCTTCTCGGAGTTTCGATTCCTGAAGGAGAACCTATAAAAAGAATAGAAAAGGGCTTATCAGGTCTTAAAGAGCTTTCTATAGGGGTCTTTTTCTTTGCCTTTGCCTTTAAATCCCAAATGTCCCTTCCAGGAGACTATAAGATAATAATCCTTATCCTTGCTATGGCTTTCATACTAAAGCCAGTTTCTACCTATCTTGGAGCGAGGATATACGGACTTAAGAAGAAGGTGAGCCTTAGAGCTTCTCTTTCTTTTGTACAAAGAGGCGAGTTTTCTTTAATATTTTCAATTTTTTCGCCAGCTCTTAGTAATTATGTTGTAACATCAGTTTTTATAACTGCTTTCCTTGGAAGCTTTGCCTTTGCCTTTGCAAATGAAATAATCAAACTTACAGGTAGGATAACCTCCCTTCCCTCAGCAAAATCTTCTTCTTAGATATACTGATTGCTAAGCTCTTCTATGATGGCTTCTATGTTCTGTCCGGTTTCCTTTTCGAGCTCTTTTTTGGCTTCACTAAGCCTTAGCCTGGTTATTGGATTTTTAATATCCTTAAGAGATCGCAAAGCTCCGCCACGCCTTCCAAGTCTATATAAAATCTTGTCTTCATAGGGAAGGTTCAAGTATTCATCTATAATCGAAATCATTTTTTCTCTGTCTTTGTTCAAGTATCCTTCCACATCTTCGAGAAGATTTCTAATATGGTCAGAGACAAGATAGCTGGTTACATTCTTATCTATAGACTGGATCATTAGCTTTATTTCTTCAACGATTTCGTCATCTGTAAGAGTAACAAATCTTCCGCTTTGGACATCCTCATGAAGTTTTCCAAAGGGTGGCACTTTGAGGGTTCTAAGCCTTATAAAATATGGGTTGATAATGCTTAAGACTCTAGCGGTTTCAAGGGCATGTTCTTTAGAAAATTCTTTTCCGCCAAGACCTGGCATTACATATTCAGAAAGGGTCATACCTGCTTCCTTTACCTTAAGACCTGCCTCTATGTGCTGAGATGCTGTTACGCCTTTGTTGACGAACTTAAGAACTTTATCGCTTCCACTTTCAAGACCAACATGGATTCTATCAAGTCCTGCTTCCTTTAACCTCTTAAGATCTTCTAAAGATTTTCTCGCAATAGTGCTACTTCTTCCGTAGGAAGTGACCCTTTTTACCTGAGGAATCTTCTCTCTTAGGTATGATAAGGCTTCCACTAGAGTTTCAGTCTTCATGATGAGGCTATTAGCATCCTGGATGAAGACATGGCCAGAGCCCCCATAAAGCCATTGAGCAATATGTTTATAAAAATAGTTAAACTTTCCTGAGGTCATAATAATTTGAAAGACTGAGGAAGTTACCTCTCCTCCTTCCCCAATAGACCATGAAAGTTCTTTTATATCGGAGATAATCTGGGCAACGGTGTCTATGTCCTTTTTAATCTCTTCAAGACTCCTATAACTAAAGGTAGTCCCTTTATACACAGGACAGAAGGTGCACTTGTTCCATGGGCAATTTCTTGTAAATCTAAGAAGCAGACTTCCTGCCTCGCTAGGTGGGCGAATCGGTCCTTGCTCGAAGGATAACATAAAAACCTCCTGAAAAATTTTCTTGTGACTATCTATCTTCATTGATACAAAATAAGACGATTCATAAAAACTGTAAATGAGGAGTGGTTCAGGATGGAAAACGAAAAAATAACAGCTGTTTATCTTATGGTAAAAAGGGCTGAGCTAACACCCGAAGATGGTGGTTCCTATGAAAGACCCCTTAAAGAGCAGAAAGAAATAGTAATTAGGGAGATGAAAAGTCGATGGGGCATAGAAGTTGATAGCTCTGTAAGGTTCTACACCAGCAGAAGTGACCTTTTTAAGGATATAGAACGCCACCAGGTTAAAAGACTAGTTGTCTATAGCTTGGACAGGCTGGGAAGTTCAAAGGATGAAATTGACGGGATACTTTTTGAGCTTGGTGCAGAAGGTGTTGAGATCCTCACGGTAACCGATAAAATGGATTTTAAATTTTAGCTAGAGTTTTGATATGGATTGGATCATTAACCAGCTTACCACTTTAGATATCTGGGTAGGATGGGTAGTTTCATATTGCATTGCTTCAGGAGTTCAGGGACTTGCCCAATTTTTCTCTATAATAATTCTTACTGTTCAGAGAGATGATAAAAAAGATCCTGTGCCCCATCCTTTCGAGTTTGTTGATTTATTGTCGGCACCTTTGTTTCTTTTTGCAGGGTGGGGCTGGGCAAAGCCCTATAGGTTGCCTTTGGAAAGGTTCAAGAAAAAAAGGCTTTATTCGTTTTTGTTTTATATAGCTGGTCCTATCGGAAATTTGGCTCTGGCAGGGATTATATCAACCCTTTATACCACCTTGCTTCCTTCTTCTGTCTTCAAACTTGCCATAACTATAAATGTTTATACTGGGGTAGCTAACCTCCTGATTCCTCTTCCCCCTTTTAACCTCGGAAGAGGGCTATGGATGATAAAGTTTGACAAGTTTAATAAGGGGTTTGAGTGGTTTGTAATGTCTTCAATAACTCTTTATATGATGTGGGCTTTTTTGGAAAAAGATTCCCATTTTGTTTTTTCCTTTGTAAACAAGCTAGGAGATGTGATTGTAAGGTTTCTTACTACATAGAAAAAATAAGTTTTCTAAAGTCTGAAGCCTTTTCAGAAAGAGGGTCAAAAGGAATTCCATTGACGCTTCTTACGGGCATTATGCCAATGAGGGAATTAAGTAGCCACAGGCTTTTACACTTTCTTAATTGAGCAGGTTTTACCTCCAATGCTAAAACCCTTTCTCCCGTGTTTTTTAGAAGTTTTATTAGCTTCTTTTCCGTAATTCCAGAAAGCCTATAGGGACTTTTGAAGGTTATCCAGATGTTGCCATCATAGGCTATAAGGCTTGCCGATGAAGCTTCAGCTATGTTTCCGTAAAGGTCTTTAATAATAGCTTCTTGAGCTTTATGTTTTTTTGCCTCTTCCCTAGCCCAAAGATAAAATAGATAATTTAAACTTTTAAAAGATGCCAGAGGAGTTCCAAACTTCTTGTTTACTATATAAGTATGCCAGCCCTTTTCGTATTCTTCATCTCCTGGCGGAGAATAGGGATCCAGAATAAAGGCAATAGAAGCCTCTGCTGGGTTCTCCACAGCGGGAAGACCTAGAACCTTGGCTCTTCCTCTGGTGACAAGTATCTTTAGCCTACCAAGGTTACCTATCCTTTCTCTATTTAGAACATAGAGTTTTTCTATGATTTCAATGATACTTGGGAGGTTATCGAAAAATTTACAAATCTTTTCCATTTTTAAAAACTTAAGTCCTTTTTTGAGCCTTCCTAGATGCTCTCTGATCCATAAAGGTTTTTCCTTTTCCATCCTTATGGTTTCGAAAAGTCCATCTCCGAATAGAAGACCTCTATCAAAGATACTTATAGAAGCCCTCTCCTGGGGAATAAACTCTCCATTTAGCCACACTATCATATATCGTTTCCTTTTCTGGCGAAGGATTTTAAAATCTCAAAGAAGGTCTTCCCCTTATGCAGGGTTTCCTCATATTCAAGCTCAGGATCTGAGTCGTAAACAACACCACCTCCTACGGAGAGAAATCCCCTGTAACTTCCAGCACTCTTCTCCAGGGCAATCATAGTTCTTATGGCTATATTCAGATCCATGTTACCATGAAAGCCAAAATATCCAATGGAACCTGTGTAAACATGCCTTACATTGGGCTCAAGCTCGTCAATAATTTCCATTGACCTTATCTTAGGACATCCTGTTATGGAGCCTCCTGGGAAGGTTGCCCTGATAATCTTTCCGTAGTCTACATCCTGTGCCAGCTTCCCACGAATGATTGATATAAGATGATGTACATTGTGGTAGCTTTCCACCCTTTTGTGCTCAGCCACTTCAACAGATCCTGGGATGCATACCTTACCTAGATCATTCCTTAAAAGGTCAACTATCATTGAAAGTTCTGCGTCATCCTTTGGATGTTCTAAAAGATCTCTTTTTAAAGATTCATCCTCTTCCTTGGTTTTTCCCCTAGGTCTCGTGCCCTTTATTGGTCTTGTCTCAATGATTCCTTCTTTTACAAATAAAAACCGCTCCATGGAGGTAGAAAGAATAAAATAGTTTTCGTCCCTTACAAAGGCATAGAAAGGTGCAGGATTTCTTTGAAAAAGCTTGATCCATAGGCTAAACATATTGCCAGTCATATCGAAGGAATATCTTTGGGAAAGATTAACTTGGTAAACATGGCCATCTCTTATGTAATTCTTGATTTTTTCTACCGCCAATATGTATTCTTCCTTGGATAAGTTACTTTTTAAAGTGTCAACAGTTTCCAGGGTTTTTGAGAGCTCCTCCAGACAAAACCTATCTACAAAGGAGCTTTCAAAATTTTCCGAAGGGCTTATAGCAATGTAATAGAGCCTTCCTGTTTCTCTTTGATGAATAAGCATCTCCTGGGGCAGGAAAAAGAAAAGATCTGGTAAGCCAATGTCATCTTTGGCACTTTGGGGAAGCCTTTCTATGAAATTTTTGGCTTCATAGGAGATATATCCTACAGCTCCTCCCATAAACGGGGAGATTTCCAGGTTGTAGGAACACTTTTGGCTATTTATGAATTCGTTAAATAAATCAATCGGGTTTTTGGAGTGGTTTTTTCCTTTGATCCTAAAAACCTTGTAAGGATTCCATAAAACTAGAGAATGCTTAGCGGAGTCGTGATTACTTCCACTTAAAAGTATCACTAAGGGCTTCTTTGATATAAGGGCTGTTAGATATTCTATAAACCTTTCATCTGATACATCCTTTTCAATAAGTTTCAATGTTTTTATCTTCCACTCCATTTTTCCCCCTTTACAAGGAAAGGAAGTTGATAGCCATTTCTTTTCCATATTCTGTCATAAAGGATTCAGGATGAAACTGAACGCCATGGATAGGAAGTTCTTTGTGTTGAAGTCCCATTATGATGTTGTCTTTAGTTTGGGCTGTGATGATTAAACTCTTAGATCCTGGCATCACGCAAAGGGAATGATATCTTGCCGCTTTGAAGGGAGAAACTATGCCCTTGAAAAGGCCGATACCACTATGATAGATCCAATCTCTTTTTCCATGAACTGGCACAGGGGCATGAATGGTTTTTCCACCGAAAACCTCGTTTATTACCTGCATGCCAAGGCATACTCCAAGTATTGGGATCCTTGAGCCGAAGAATTCAACAACTTCTTTGCTTATCCCGGAATGGGCAGGGTTCTTAGGACCTGGTGAAATACATATCCACCTTGGCTTTATTCTTTTTTCAATGTCTTTGAGGGTAATTTCATCGTGTCTGTAGACTTTAACGGTTACTCCAAGGGACGCAAAAAGCTGAAATAGATTAAAGGTAAAGGAGTCATAGTTATCTATTATTAGCAAGGTCTTCATAGTTAAACCCCAATAAAAAAGCCACCCAGCCTTGTTGTGAGCCTGGGTGGCTTAGACAGCCTAACATAACTCACAATCAAATTTTAACAATGTAAGTAAAATCTGTCAAAAATTTCTTTGGCCTTACTTTTTGAGCCATTTTTAGTTCAAATGTTTGAAAATCAAGCTTTTACAAAATAACAATTCCAGCCACTTTCATAGTTAGTTTGAGTTAATAAAAAAAACTTGACGAGGATCAAATTTTTCCTAAAATCTGGGAATTGACGATGGAAGTTCAAAGTGGAGAGTTTCTTGCTGACTTTTAGTAGCTTTTCTTAGTCTTCTCCATCCCTTGGCTGAATAGCTCCTCCTTAGTTTTTCCACGCTTTAGTTAGTGGTTATTTTTTTAGGATTAACCCCACCATGGAGGGCGCCTTATGGACAACCTTAAGGATTACACCAAAGCAATCGAAAAGATTTTTAACAGTCAGGCTCTTTTTGATAAGCCTGAACCTCTTAAGGGTGTTAGGGTTTTAGAGGTATGTTATGTTGTTTTAGGTCCAGCCTGCTGTGATTATTTAGCTGAGTTTGGAGCGGAGGTTATAAAGTTTGAAGGGCAAAGGGGTGACCAGATGAGGTTTGTTACGCCCTATGCCTACTTTTGGAAGAACATGTCTCCTGGTCTCGAGATAGAGAATCACAACAAATACTGGGTTGGTATGCATCTTGGGAATCCCAAAGCCAAGGAACTCTTTCTTGAGATGGTCAAGAAAGCTGATGTAGTTGTTGATAATCTAACACCCGGTCGTATGGCCGCTTGGGGTTTAAGTTATCCTGAGCTTAGTAAGATCAACCCAAGAATCATTCAGCTTCATGTTTCTGGATATGGGAGCTGGGGACCATGGACGGGGAGAACCTCTTATGATGCTGTTGCCCAGAGTATGGGAGGACTTTCTTGGATCACAGGTTTTGAAGACAGAGGTCCCATAAAGTCCGGTGTATGGATTGCCGACTGGATTACCGCCCTTATGTGTGCTGTTGCAATAGTAATGGCTCTTAACTACAGAGAAAGAAGCGGTAAAGGTCAATTTATAGATTACATGCAGGTTGAAAATGTTATTCGCTTTCTTGACTGGACATGGCTTTATACCTTCCTTACAGGCAAGGATCGCCCAAGATCTGGCAATAGAGATCTTGCTATAGTTCCTTCTGATCTTTTTGATTGTCAGGACGGATGGGTTGCTATAGCGGCCTTCAGAGAAGACGAATTCAAAGGCCTTTGCACAGCCATGAACAGGATGGATCTTTATGAAAAGTTTGCTGATCCTCTTTCCAGGTTAAGGGAAGATGATGCTGCTGTTATCCTTAAGGCTATTGATGAATGGGCAAGAACAAAGAAGGTTTCAGAAGTAGAAGAGCTAGGGCAACAGTATGGTTTTGCTGCCTCAAGAGTTATCACTGCAAAAGAAGCTTACTACAGCAACCACTTCCGTCAGAGGGCAACCATCCAGGAGTATGACGACGCCCTTTACGGAACAATGATTCAGCAATGTTATCCTCCAAGGCTTTCTGAGACCCCAAGCCGTCTGAAGTGGAGTTGTCGTCCCATTGGTTTCGACAATAGATATGTCTTGAAGAATCTTCTCGGCCTTTCCGATAAAGAGATAGATAAATTGCAGGAGGAAAAGGTAATCTTTCAGTGGAATCCCGCTATTCCTTCCCATTGTCCGCCACCTGATTGGGATGGAAAGAGTGGTCTTAAGCTAGCCTAAAACAAAAGAGGAGGCATGGACTATGGCAGATGAAATAAAAAAGGAAGGAGCCCTTTCTTTCGAAGGGGAAGACCTCGAGCAGGAATCGGAATTTGAAAAGAAAGTGATTGGTCTTGCTGCCAATCGTGAATATGCTTTATGGGCATGGAGGGAAACAAACCCTGCCGATATTTTTAGAAAACCGGAAGCCCTTGATGACATGTTGGTAATTGACGCAAGTTACGGAAGTTTTGCCGGTCTTTTTGCTTCTTCAATCCTTTCCGAGATGGGAGCTGAAGTAATAAGGGTTGAGCCCCCTGGTGGTGATATAGCAAGAAAGATGTCCCCTTATGGGATGATGATTAAGGATACGGGTCTTCCCTACATTGTAGAGGGAAGAAATAAATATCACATTACCTGTAATTTAGAAACAGAGGAAGGTTGCAAACTCTTTAAGAGGCTTGTTAAGAAGGCTGATGTTCTGATTGAAACCTTCAAGCCAGGTTATCTTGCTTCTAAAGGTCTTGGTTATGAAAATCTGGCCTCTGAAAATCCAGGGCTTATATATTGTGCAATTCATAGTTACGGCCACTTTGGAGAAGATGCGGAAAAGTTTGGCAATCAACCCGACTACGACATTATAGCTCAAGCAAGGGGAGTGGTAATGTCAATTACTGGTGAGCCTGACCTTGATCCAGAAGTTCCTTCTCAATACAAAAGACCCTTAAAACATGGAAACTGGATGGGCTGGTATGTAGGTGGTGCCTGGGCAGCCTTTGGGATTGGTGTTGCCATGTATTACAAGCGAAAAACTGGTAAGGGGCAGTTTATAGATTGCTCTCCTCCAGAAGGACTTCTTTCCATATCGAATTATGTCATGCAATATTTTCATATGTCAAAGAACGAAATGCCAAGAGCTGGAAACTATGACTACGCTGTCTTTCCTTACACCTATGTAAAATGCAAAGATGGCTATACTTTCATCTCTGGTTTTACTGATCCGAACTGGACAGCCCTTTGCGAGATTATGAATCGCCCTGACCTAAAGGAGGCTTTTCCCACTATAAAGGAAAGACTTACCCCTGAAAATCAACCCAAGATTCAGCATGAAATAGAAAAGTTTACAACCCTTTACACTTCCGATGAGCTTCTTGAAATTGTGACACAATACAGCAGAAGACCCGATAAAAAGGGAACGGTTGTGGTTGGCCGTCTGGAAACGCCTAAGGATGTTCTTGAAAGGGATCACTGGAAAGAAAGGATGACCTTTGTCCTGGTAGAAGATCCCTATTATGGAAAGATTCTCGTCCAGAATTCATCCTTTAAAGCAATGACCCTCACCCCTGGCCGTATAAAATGGATATGCCGACCGGTTGGTGCAGACAATGAGTTCATCTATCAAAAATATCTTGGCTTAGGAAGATCTAAGCTAAATGAATACAAGGCTAAAAACGTAGTTTAATCACAGAAAGGGGTTCTATCCGTTAAAGGGTAGAACCCCTTAAAAGGTTACTTTTTTCAAACTCTATAAGCCTTCTTTTGAGAAGGCTTCCCCCTGGGGCAGAGTAATTTCCAATAGAGCCATCTTTATGGATAACTCTATGACACGGTATTATCAGGGGAAGAGGATTTTTAGCACAGGCTATTCCCACAGCTCTGGCATGGGACGGATCAAAGCCAGCCATTTCTGAAAGGGTGGAATAGGAAACAGTTTCTCCATAGGGAATGGACAGGAGAGCTTTCCAGACCTTTTGCTGAAAGGGCGTTCCTGAAAAGGAGCAGGGAATAGAAAATTTTTTCACCTTGCCCTCGAAATAGCCTAGGAATTCCTCTTTGATCAAAGTGATTATACTTCCGGATTCTTCACCTGGATGGAGTAAAGTATCGTCGCTTATCCAGCTTACCCTTGTGACAAAGCTAGAATTGAATTCTACCAGCAAATTGCCAAAAGTTGACCTAATTACCAGCTTAGCCATCCAGCACAAAATCGGTAATATAAGGGTTAGATTCCGTCTCAGCTTTAATAGTTGAGAAGGGGGTATCGCCGTAATTATGACCAGGCCATACTATGGTTTCTGGATCGAGAGTTTTTATGAGCTTTCTAAGAGAGGCTATCAATTCGTTGAAAGAAGAGCCGTGTAAATCTGTCCTTCCAACATCTCCAACAAAGAGAGTATCTCCCGTGAAGAGATTGTTTTCTATGAGAATGCAACAACTTCCGGGCGTGTGCCCTGGCGTGTGGATAAATTTTACAGTAAAGTTTTTTAGCTTCAGCTCAGAGCCATCTTCAATCAGGATATCTGCTGGTGCTGGTGGATCAAAGCCCATCTTTTTGTTCCACTCTATGCATAAGGGGTCTTTTGAGAAACTGTCTTCCAGCTTGTGAATTACAATTGGAGCTCCTGTAAGCTCTTTCAGCCTTAGGTTTTCTGCATTGTGGTCTGAATGAGCATGGGTGTTGATGATATATTTCACAGAAAGCCCTTTTTCTTTAATAATTTCAGAAAGTTTGTCAAAGTCCCCGGCTGGATCTATTATTACCGCCTCTTTGGTTTCAGGATCCCACACTATGTAACAAAAAACATCCATTACTCCGACCAGTGTTTGAAGAACCTTAACCGCCATCTTTTAGTTCCTTCCCCCAAGTTTTTTACACTATTTAAGGGAATTTCTCTCCTGTGACTAGAAAAAACTTTTTAGCGAATCTTGCCTTGAATGGATATTGTTGTTTCCTCCAGGGGAATTTCAACTTTGGCAAGTTCCATAGCCTTTTTTACAATAGTTGCAAGGGCTGAACAGCAGGGAACCTCCATATTGATGACTTTTACGCTTTTGATGGGGGAGTTTTTAAATATCACTGCCAGCTTTCTGACGTATTCTTCCCGATCATCAAACTTGGGACATCCAATGAGAATTACGTCGTTTTCTTCTTTGACGAAAGTATCGTGGAAATTACGGTAGATAGCGGGGACACAGTCTGCAACCATCATGAGATTTGCTCCTTTCAGGAAGGGAGACTTTTCAGAGATGAGTTTTAGTTTTATAGGCCAGTTTTTTGATTGTTTTGCTACTGATGGGCAGATCTCTTTAGTTTTACGCTCTTGTAGATGTTTTTCTACTTCTTCCGGGTCGAAGTCTTCAGCTTCTTTTTCTACTATTTTTATGGCTCCCTGAGGACATTCGCTAATGCAAGCTCCAAGACCATCACAGTAGCTTTCAGAAATTAGTTTTGCCTTTCCATTTACTATTTCAATAGCACCTTCTGCACAGGCCAGAGCGCATTGTCCACAGCCATCACAGAGATTTTCATCTATTTCTATGATATTTCTCTTTACCTTCATTTTAGCAACTCCTTTGGATCTCTTTAGCTAGTTCTTTTGCTGAATCTGTGAAAAATTGGGGTATTTCGGAATGCTCTGAAACTTTTTCTTCAAGATTAGATAAAGCCAAAGCGTCGAAAAGTATTTCTCCATCGGGGGATAGACCTTTATCTGGATTTTGGATTTCTTCCAGAAGCTTGGCAACTTCAGTGGCAAATGCTTCATTAGGGGAAAGTCTTTCAAGAAGAGTTTTTCTTTCTTCCTCAGGAAGATAATAGAGGTAGGAAGCGACAATTACAGCTGGGCTTTCTCTTCTTTCTCTTTTGAAAATCTCTTCCGTATATCTTGAGGTTCTGAGCATCCTTTTTATAGCTTTAAAGTCTCTTCCCAGGCTTTTCTTTACCTCGATAGCCACTTTGTCCTTTATCAAGCTTTCTCTTTTAGCTATGAGTTCTTCCGGCAATTCTCCAAGACACTCCTTTGCAAACTTACAGTAGGTGGCGCATCCAAAGTCCATTTTGGGGTTTATGAGCTTTCTTCCACAGCTCTTACATTTTCTTGAAGGTTCATCTTTGAAAAACTCAACTACATTACCGCAATGAGGGCAGGTCACCTCAGAGACCGCGTCTTTCCCCCAAAACCTAGTGTCTTGGCCAGGGCATTTCATGTTCTTCTCCTTTTTATTTTCTTGTAGCTCTTAGATAATCATTTTTTTGCGAGAGGTCATTGATTTAGATCAAAAGAATTATTTTCTGAAATCACACCAGTTTTCTAGCGGGCATTTGTTGCAAAGAGGCTTTTGAGCTTTACAAATTCTTCTCCCGTGAAGAATCATGGCATTACTAAACCATGTCCACAGGTGTCTTGGGATTAGCTTCATAAGGTCAGCTTCGATTTTTTCCGGCTTGGTTTCTTTGCTGAGTCCAAGGCGATTTGAAACTCTCTGAACATGTCTATCTACCGCTATGCCCTCGTTTATATGGTAGGCATTTCCAAGAACCATAGCAGCAGTTTTTCTGCCAACTCCAGGTAGCTTTGTAAGATCCTCTATGTTTTGAGGGACGAGACCCCCAAAGTGTGTTTCCAGGTATTCGCAACATTTTAAGATGGTTTTGGCCTTTTGGCGGTAATAACCCGTTGGGCGAATAATTTCTTCCAGTTTTTCCTGAGGAATTGCCAGAAGGTTTTTTGGAGTTTTGAAATGTTTAAAGAGTTCTTTTGTAACCTCGTTTACTCTTTCGTCTTTACATTGGGCAGAAAGAATGACTGCCACCAGAAGTTCTAGAGGGGTTGAAAAATTGAGTTCAAGAGGGGCGTTGCCGTAAGTTTTTCTTAGCCCCTCAATAATGTTAGAGATTTTTTCTTCTACCATGCTCTTACAATCTCTACAAGGGTTCTTAGGCCAAAGGATGTGGCACCCTTTGGTTGGTAGAACCAGGGCTTTTCAGCCCAGGCAGGTCCTGCTATATCTATGTGAACCCAGGGGATTTCGTCGGAGATGAATTGTTTGAGGAACATACCCCCGATAATTGTTCCGGCCTTTCTATTGCCAACATTTTTAAAGTCTGCCACATCGCTTTTTAGATCTTCAAAGTAGAAGTCGTATAATGGAAGAGGCCACATCTTTTCACCTACTGAATTTCCAACCGATATTATCTTGTCCAATGCTTCCTGGGAATTACCCATAACGCCGGCAACCCGGTCTCCCAGGGCTATTATACAGGCTCCTGTAAGGGTTGCCAAATCTACAATGAGGGCTGGAGAGTAGTTTTTTATAGCGTAGGTTAGGGCATCACAGAGAATAAGCCTTCCTTCTGCATCTGTGGTTATTACTTCTACGGTTTGGCCTGAAAAGGTTTTTAGTATGTCACCTGGTCTGTAGGCTTTGCCATCTGGCATGTTTTCAGCGCAAGGCATAACACCTACAACTCTTCTTGGTGGCTTCATAATCCCAATTGTTTCCATAGCTCCAAGAACGGTGGCAGCTCCAGCCATGTCGTGTTTCATAAGTTCCATACCTGAAGCAGGTTTTATTGAGATGCCTCCTGTGTCAAAGGTAATGCCTTTTCCAACGAATACTAAAGGTTTCTCTTCTTCACAGCCCTTGGGTGTATATTCTAAAATTATTATGTAGCCTTTGTTAGCGCTTCCCTTTGCAACTGCCACAAAGGCTCCCATGCCCATTTTTTCCGCTTCTTCTTGGCTTATGATGGTGTAGGTCAGGTTGTATTTTTCTGCTATTTCCTTTGCTTCTTTTACAAATCTTTCTGGTGTTATATCGTTAGAAGGGGCATTTATGAGGTTTCTTGCTCTGAACATTCCTGGTTTAAGAACTTCTACTGAGGTTATAGCTTCTATGATTGCTGCATCTGGTTCCCTTTCAAGAAGGATTAGCTGGGTTTCTATGGTTTTTGAGTTTCCTTCTAGTTTTGTTTTGTATTCTTTGTATTCGTAAAGGGAGGAAAGACCTGTGAAAAGAAACTCTCTCAGCGTATAAGAGGGATTTTCAAAGAGGATTTCAAAATTTTCCATGGATATTGCTATCTTTTTGGAATTTCCCTCCTTTAACCTTTGGTAAGTTGTTGCCCAGCATTGATAAAGATTGTCCATGGTAAGTTCAGATTTTTTACCAAGGCCTATGAGAACAAGTTTTTTGAAGGGACTTCCAGCTGGAAGATAGGTAATCAAAAGTTGATTTTTTTTAGCTTCGAAATCTTCCCATGGAGACGTTTCTTTTAGCCATGGAAGGTATTCCTTTACAATGGAAAGATTTAAAAGGGATTCTTTAGAGTCTTCCCCTGCCATTAAAAGGATAGTATCAGCTGTGTCTTTATCGTAGGGTTTTACTTTCCAAAGTATTTCCATTGCTTACCTCCTCCTTTTGTTATGGAGAAATTGCTCAAAGAATTACAAATACCTAAAAATCGAGTTTTTGTAAGCTATTATTTTTGCTCTCTGACAGGTTACTTGGAGAGATTAGAAAGGCTTTGATAGGCTCGAAATTTTAAAGGTTTAGCGCGAAGATAGAAAAGTTTCCCGATAAAGGTTTTGTAAAGATTTCCACAACCATATAAATCGGTCATAATTGCACTGTAGAGCATGATACGAGGTAGCTGTAGGGGGTGATAAATATGAGTTATTCAGAAAACTTTGAAAGGCATTTTCAAAAAGTTATCCAGCTTGAAGGTGGTTTTACTCTTCATAAAAATCCTAATGAGACAGAGGTAACCTATGCAGGAATTTATCGAAGGGTCTACCCCAATTGGGAAGGATGGAAATTTATTGATAGGGGTGAAACCTCTCCGACTGAACTTGTCCGAAAATTTTACTATGAAAATTTCTACAGAACCCTTGAGCAAATCGAAGATGATGACATAAGGTTTAGCATATTTGAGTTTGCGGTAAATGCAGGCTTAAGAAGGCGGTTAAACTTGCTCAGGCAGTGATTGGAGTTAGCCCTGATGGAGTGTTTGGTTCAAAAACTATCTCAGCTTTAAACTCAATTCAGTCCCAAGACTTTATAAAGTCCTATCTTATTGCAAGAATTAAACACTACCTTGACCTTGCCAATAGTCATCCTCAGAAATATGGGGTTTATTTAAGGGGATGGCTGAATAGAGCATTTAAAGGAGTGAAGATATGAAGGAAATTGGGGAGATAATTAGAACTAACTGATAGAGAGCGATTAGAGCTTGAGCTTAGAAGATTTGAAATGGAGGCTAGGTTTATTGAAAAGGTGCACGAAACAAATATTGAGGAAGCAAAACATCCATCAGTGTTCGTAGCAGGTTGGCGTCCAATGATTGGATGGATTGGGGCAATAGCGTTGGGCTATCAGTTTGTGCTTTATCCTTGGCTTTTGTGGCTTTGGCAGATACTCCAGGGAGTTGGGTTATTAGATAAAAGTATTTCACCACCTCCTGTTATTGAATCGGATGTTTTATGGTCAATAATTTCAGGAATGCTTGGAATTAAGGTAGATACAAAGAAGATTGAGTAAAGGCAAGGTGTTAAGCTCAGAGTCGCACTATGAAAGCCTAAGCAACTGTCTAACAAGACGTTGGTTAACCTGCCATTAATTAAAAATCTTTCAGGTTCTACACTTTAGAAACTTTCTAGGAGCTGTCAGTCTCATTGAGGCCAAAAGGGGAGGGGCTACAAAGGGATCACCATAGAGATGCCTGTTTCGCCATCCCAATAGAATAACTTGTTTTCATAAGAGGGGCGTTTTCCTGTTGCTATCTTTACTACTTCATTTGCCTGGATAGAACCAACAATGGCTACGGACATCACAAGGACTCCGAGCTGTTCCTCTTGATCTCCCTTTGCTGAATTTGAATATATAGAAGATTCCAGGGTAATACTAGATTCTGGCATAATTGTAGTCACCTGTCCCCACCATGCCCTAACTGCACCATGAACTAAGGGTTTTTTCTTGTTTCTTGCCATCTTTTCTAAATAGATCTTGTCTTTGGGATTATCCAGGCAATCTACTACTATATCTATCTCTTCTACGAATTTCTCCTGCATTATGGAGTTGAAAAAGTCCACCCCCACCAGGGGATTGATGTTCTTTAAAGCTCTAACGGTGGCCTCCGCTTTAAAGTCTTTTATGGTCAAGGTAGTGCAAAAAAGCTGTCTATTTAAGTTGGATGGTTCAAATCTATCGTAATCAACAAGTTTTAAGTAGCCAGCGCCTATTCTTGCTAAGGCGTTAATAACGAAGCCTCCAAGGCCTCCACAGCCACATACAAGTATCTTTGACCTAGAAAGTTTTATCTGATCCTCAATGGTAAAAACACCCAAATTTTTTCTATATCTTTCGGGGATAAGCCCTTTTTCCATAAGAAGTGTCGAAGCTTTCCAGGGAGGTATTGAATGCTTTAAGGCAAACTCTAAAATTTCTTCATCGGAAAGAAACTTTTTATCCATCTAGCTTACCTTATCTTTATGGTTGCAAGAGCAATTAAAGAAAGGATGCCTGAAACTATCCAGAGCCTTACAACCACTTTAGGTTCTGCAAGTCCCCTATATTGAAGGGCATGATGAAGAGGTGCCCGTGAGAATATTCTTCTTCCTATAAGTTTTATTCCAATCTTATCCTGAATTTGGCTTGAGAGGGCTTCCGCAACAAAAAGTCCACCAACTATCGGAAAGAGCATTTCCTGTTTCAGTAGAACACACATAGTAGAGATAGCTCCCCCTAGGGCAAGAGATCCCGTATCTCCCATAAAGATCTGGGCTGGATAGGCGTTATACCAGAGAAAGCCAAGTCCCGCTCCTCCAATGGCTGCAGCAACCACTGCAAGTTCTCCTGCTCCAGCGATGTAGGGGAAATAAAGGTAACTTGAATAAATCTTGTTTCCAAGGATATAGGCAAAGACTCCAAGAACACCAATGGTAAAAATGCTTGGTGTTATGGCAAGTCCATCAAGACCGTCGGTAATATTTACAGAGTTAGTAACGAAGACTACAAAGAGAGCCACAAAAATAGTGTATAGCAAATGTCCCATATCAATGAGGGGAGTTTTAAGAAAGGGGACATAAAGAAGGGTTGCCTCTTTTCCACCTAAGGGGCTCCATTTACTTGTTACATAGCAGGAAAAGGCAATGGCAAAAATTGCCTGAAATATCAGTTTGAATTTTTCTGAAAGCCCTTTATCTCCGCTTTTTAATTTGATCTTTCGAATATCATCAATAAGACCAAGGAGCCCGAACCACAGCATTGCAAAGACAACGCTCCATAGAAAAGAGCTAATCAAGTTACCCCAAAGAGCTAGAGAAACAATAGTTCCCCCTATAATCAGTAGACCTCCCATGGTTGGAGTGTGGTGCTTTCCAGTTATAAAGTTAAGACCTGTTTCCCTCTTTTGATCGAGAAAACGCTTTTTATGGAGCAGGGATATGTAGGGTTTGCTGAAAATTAATACAAAAATAACCGCTGTAAGGGCTGCCATCACTGCCCTGAAGGTTATATAGTTTACAAGTCGGCAGAAGGAAAAAAACTCGAAGTTGTTAAGAAGAAAATTACCAAGCCAGTGAAACATCAAACACTCCCTCTAAAGGCTTCTATTTCCTTAATGTAAGGGCACTCTTTTTTTCTAATCCTTTCTTCGCAAAGAAGTATAATCTTTTGGTAAACCTCCTTTATGGTAAAGATTGGTGTAAAATCCGTTGAAGTAAGCACAAAGTTTTCAAGTCCTTTGTAAAGCTCAGGAGTTGGACATATTATGTGTCTTTCTAGGAGTCTCAAAATGCCCCTTAAAGCAGCTTCTCTTACTTGCCAAAAATAATGATTTCCTAAACGAAGAAGGGCTTCTAATGCTCGATTGTCTATCCCTATGTTACCGATTGCTAAGGTGGCTTCAACCACTACCTCAAAGGATGGATCAGAAAGTTTTTCCAGCATGCTGTTAAACCACTTTTCTTTCCCGGCAATCTTATGGGAAAAATGGGAGATAACCCTACAGGCTTCTGCCCTTACTTCATAGTAAGGGTCTTTCAAGGCTTTTTCCAAAACTTCTTCCACTTTACTGTCTATGTGGTTGAGGACTTTTATGGCGGTTAAGGCATTTCTTCTTATAAAGCCAACCTCCCTGTAATCTCCTCCAAGCATTCTTTGCCACAAAGGAGCAGGGGTTCTATCTTCTATCATTCTTAAAAGTTCTGGGATTTTGTCTCTACAAAGCAAGTAACCAGCCAGTTTTACGCCTATGTTTCTAAGTTCCCAGTCCCTGCTCATAAGGAGTCTTGTTGTTCTGTATCGGAAATACTCAAGTTCGTCTTCATCCTTTAGGACGTTAAGGGGATTGTAGGATCTTGGGTTTTTTGCATATTCTTTTTGAAGATGGCTCAAAAGCTTTCCATTAGTCCAGATTTGAGGGATTTCTATGGATTCAAGGACTACCTCGGCTTTCTGGGGGGATCTTTTTCCTTCTATAATATCAACAATAATTTTTGCAGGGTTTTTTTGGAAAAAGGCCTTAGCATTGGCTGACATATTCGCTAGTGTTGAACTATCCTGAAGAAGTCTAAGTATTTCCTGGGATAGCCTTTGTCCACTAACATAATCGATAAGTTCCCCCTTTTGATCTTTTATTACGTCCTCATAAATGATATGGGCTGCTCCTGTCTGTTTCATGGCTTTTGCATTCATTACTTGGTGATCTCCTGGAAGCCCACTTTTAGGTATCAAGATGGCTGGCTTACCAGCTGCAGCAATCTCGCTTATGGCTCCAGCACCACTTCTTGCCACAATAAGATGGGAGATGGCATATATGCTATCTATATTATGGAAATAATTCTGGGCGTAATAAAAACTTGGTAAGGAGTCTCTTATCTCTGGATCAAGTTTGGAGATCATTGCCTCTGTGTCTTTTTCAGCATCGTAGATATCGCTTTTGGCAAGTCCTCTTCCGTGAATTATAAAAATTTTGTTCCTGTAAGGGAAAAGATAGGGTAGGGCTTCTACTAAAGCTCTGTTTATAGTTCTTGCCCCCTGGGAACCGCCAAATACAAAAACTATTTTTCTGTCCTTGGGAATAAAGGGGAGGGGCTCAGGTTCAGTATCTTTCTTGTATATAGCTCTTCTTACGGGATATCCACTGAAAACCCCATTTTTCATAAAGAACTTAAGGGTTTGGGGAAAACTCACGAAAACTATGTCTGCCATTTTGCCTATTGTTAGATTTGCCTTCCCGGGAACAGTATTTTGTTCGTGAAGGTAAATCTTCAGAGGAGCTCGAAAAAGTCTTCTAATTATGGTTGCAGCAAGCAAAGTAGGAACACTTACATAACTGCCCGTTGAAATAATCCAGCAGGGTCTCAATTTCATAAGAACAAAAAAGCATTTAATGGCTCCAAGGGTGTTAACTATCATACAAAAAATTAGGCGAATTGGGCTTTTCTTGCCTTCAAAGGGATAGGCCCAAGTATGTAAAAGCCTTATCCCTTCTTTTGGGATTATGTGATCTTCTGCTTTTCCAGCCTTTCCTATATAGAAGAAGGAATAGTCAGGATGGCGAAGCTTTATCTCCTCGAGAATGGCAAGAAGGGGATAAACATGGCCTCCTGTTCCACCACCTGTTAAAACAACCGTTTTAGAAGGTTTTCTGTAAAGGTATCTGAAAACCCCAAGAAGAATGCCGTAGAGGCCAAAAAATATTATAAGTATGTAGATTAGGATCATAACCTTCGTTTTAGCACCTCACATATCTTTGACTTGTCTACTGCCCCTTCCCTTATTATTTTTATATCGCCTCCTGAACAATCAACCACCGTAGAAGGTTTTCCTTCCAGAGGACCTGTATCTATTATAGCATCAACCCGTTCAAAGATATCTTTATGAATCAACCGGGGAACTTTTGCTGGAGGTTCCCCTGATCTGTTAGCACTTGTAGAAATTATTAATCCTCCTGCAAGTTCTGCAAGAAGCCTTGCAATTGGATTAGAAGATACCCTCACAGCAATTTTCCCCGTTCCACTGTGAAGTATCTCTGGAAGTAAGGGGTTTGCCTTAAGCACTATAGTTAAAGGACCTGGCCAAAAACTTCTTGCTAATTTCTCAGCAGTTTCATTCCATTCAGAAAATGCTTTTTTTGCGTCGTCAAAGGTTGATGCTATCAAGGGAAGAGGATTTTTATCAGATCTTCCCTTGATAGAATAAATATTTTTTACCCATTCTTTTTTAAATGGAGCAGTTCCTATGCCGTATATGGTTTCTGTTGGATAGATGAAAACAGCTCCCTTTTGAAGCAATTCCTTCCATAGTTTTTTATCGCTTTCAGGTAGGGCATCACAGGAGGAAATCTTCCAATATTTTTGCATTGTTAAGCTCTCTTTTGGGATAGCTCTCTGTCTTTTTCAAGGACTTCTCTTTTTACTTTCTCCCGGTAATCCATAAGCTTCTTTTTTAGCTCTTTATCTTCTAGGGCAAGAATTTCTATAGCAAGAAGTGCTGCATTCTTTGCACCCCCTTTGCCTATAGCAACAGTTGCGACGGGGACACCTGAAGGCATCTGGACAGTAGAAAGAAGGGCATCTAAACCATTAAGGGGCGATGAATCTATAGGAACGCCTATTACAGGAAGAAGGGTATTAGAAGCTATAGCCCCTGCAAGATGGGCTGCCCAACCAGCTCCAGCAATTATTACCTTTATTCCTCTTTCCTCGGCTTTCCTGGAGAATTCATAAACGACATCAGGGCACCTGTGGGCAGAAAGTATGCGAACTTCGTAGGGGACGCCGAATAATTCAAGAATTTCTGTTGCTCCTTCCATCACTTTAAGATCAGAGTTGCTTCCCATTACAACCGAAACCTTATAACCTTCCATTTCCTACTCCTTTCCTATGTCGCTCCTATAGTAGATACCCTCAAAGTGTATCTTTTTCATCTCCCTATAGGCAATTTCTCTTGCCTCTTTAAGAGTGCTTCCCTTGCTTACAATGCCTAAAACTCTTCCACCGGTAGTGATGAATTCCCCCTTTTCGTTAAAACCCGTTCCGGAATGGAAGACAAGGCATTGAGGATCAATATCATCAATGCCGTAGATTGGAACGCCTATTTTGTATCTATCGGGATATCCCTTATACCAGCCTTTTTTACCCTTGCATCGTCCACTTACAGCTATAAGACATAAGTAATAGCTTGGATCCCATTCTAGCTTGAGTTGGTCAAGTTTTCCTTCCAATATAGCTTCGCAAACATCAACTATGTCTGTTCTAAGGCGAGGAAGAATTACTTGAGCCTCTGGATCGCCAAGTCTTATGTTTATCTCAAGCACATAAGGAGTAATATCTCCCTTTTCTTCGACAAGCATAAGGCCAAAGTAGAGAACACCCTGGTAGAAGATATCCTTTTGTGAAATGCCCTTTATAAGGGGTATGGCTACTTTGTCCATAATCTTTTTTGTAAGCTCTTCTGTAAGCCATGGATGGGGACTGTAAGAACCCATGCCCCCCGTATTCTTTCCCTCGTCGTTGTCGTAGGCTCTCTTATAATCTTGAGCAGCTACCATAGGAACTATTGTTCTCCCGTCGGTAAAGCAAAAAAAGGAAAGCTCACGCCCATAAAGCCTTTTTTCTATATCGACTCTATTTCCAGCATCACCGAAGATTTTTTCTTCCATGATAAGGGTTATTGCCTCTTCCGCTTCTTCAGAGGTGCTGCACACCAGGGAACCTTTGCCTGCCGCAAGGCCATCAGCTTTAACCACCACAGGATAACCTACAGACCGAACATAAGTTTTTGCTTTTGAAGGATCATCGAATATCTCAAAATCAGCCACAGGAATTCCAAGCTCTCTAAGAAGCACCTTGGTGTCGCACTTACTGGATTCAAGCCTGCTTGCTCTTTTGTCAGGTCCCACAATGGGAATATTGTGTTTTCTGAACAAATCCACTATGCCTGCGGAAAGAGGCTTTTCAGGTCCGACGAAGGCAAGATCTATTTTCTCTTTTATTGCAAAATCAAGCATTTCTTCGATGGTCTGGGCATTAACGCACTCTGCTGTCCTTGATATGCCAGCATTTCCATGGGCTACATAGACCTTACTGACTTTAGGGCTTTGGGTGAACTTCCAGGCTATGGCGTGATCCCTTCCTCCACTTCCCACTACAAGAACCTTCATTTTGAAGCCTCCAATGAAAAAGGATTGTTAAGACCAGTCAGGTATTCACAAATTGCTTTATCGTAACGGGAGGTAAGACAAAAAGCCTTTCTGGCAAGGGAAAAGCTTGTCTCCAATGAGATAGCCCCACCAAGTCTTTCCATTTCACCAATAACCAGGCGGTAGTCTCCCGGATCTACTACAACGACAGTATGTTTAAAATTCTTTGCAGATGCCCTTATAAGGGTTGGTCCTCCGATGTCTATGTTTTCTATGGCTTCTTCGAGGGAGCAGTCCTTTTTAGACACAGTTGCCTCAAAGGCATAGAGGTTTACAACCACCATATCTATAAGCTCTATTCCGTGTCTTTTCAGGGTATCCATATGCTCAGGATTGCTCCTTATAGCAAGGATTCCGCCATGGATTTTGGGATGGAGAGTTTTTACTCTTCCGTCTAGCATTTCTGGAAAACCTGTGTAGTCAGAAACATCAATTATCTCTATGCCAGCTTCTCTTAAAACCCTGGCTGTGCCACCGGTAGAAATGATGGAAACTCCAAAGTTTACAAGTTTAGTGGCAAATTCTTTAAGTCCACCTTTGTCAGTGACGCTTATAAGAGCTTTTCTTATTGGAATCATCAGGGCTTCTCCTTTTTTAGTATCTTCTCAAAGAAGGCTTCGCTTGTCTTTACTATCTTTGAGTCATCGGGAAGCTGAATAATGGGTTTTCCCTTAAGGTCATAATCATAGATTAAAGGATCTACAGGAAAAACCACAATATTGCCATTAAAAGTCTTTAAGACCTCTTCTGGCATTAGGGACTCTATTGGCTTATTCTCTTCTTCTGCCCACTGGTTTACCACAAGATACTTTTCACCAACTCTTATTGGAAGTCCTTTAACAAGATCTGCTATCTTACAAGCAGAGATAAGACTTCTTTTACTACTATCGGAGACTATAAGAAGAAGGTCTATGTCTTTTTGAGTAAGTCTGCTGAAGTGTTCCATCCCTGCTTCGTTGTCTATTACAAGATATGGGTAGTTGTTCATAAGTTTATCGAGGAGTCCGCTCAAGATGCTATTGGCTGCACAGTAACAGCCAGGCCCTTCTGGATGACCCATGGCTACAAGGTCGAACCCTTCCGCCTCTACTAACGCCTCTTCCATCTGAAGCTCCATGAAAGTGTCCTTTGTCATGCCCGTTGGAACATCCTTTTTCATTCTTTCCCTTGCATCAGAGAGGGTAGTTTTTATGGTTATTCCTAGAACTTCGTTTAAGTTTGTATTTGGATCGGCATCTATTGCTAGAATCGGTTTCATGCCGTTTTTAAGCATGTATCTTATAAGAAGACCTCCTACGGTGGTCTTTCCTGTTCCACCTTTTCCACCTAAAGATATTACATAACCCATTAACGTCTTCCTCCTTACTTCCTTATTCCCACCATTTTATTAAAACGCTACCCCAGGTAAAACCAGCACCAAAGGCAGAAAGCACTATGTAGTCACCCTTTTTGACTTTTTTCTCTTCGTTGCAGATTTCATACAGGCAAAGCGGTATGGTTGCTGCGGTAGTATTGGCATATCGGTCTATGTTTACAACAACTCTTTCCATGGGTATTCCCGTTCTTTCTGCACAGGCTTGGATTATTCTGAGGTTTGCCTGATGAGGAACAAGAAAGGCTATATCTTCACCGGTTAGGTTGTTCCTGTTGATTATGGCTTCTGTGACATTAGCCATTTCTGTTACAGCAAACTTAAAGACCTGCCGACCTTCTTGATATACATAATGTTCTTTTCTCGTTACAGTTTCTATAGATGGAGGACGACGGCTTCCTCCTGCTTTCATGTGAAGATAAGGTTCACCACGACCATCACAGAAATTAAGGTAATCCAAAATGCCGTAACCTTCCTCAGGACATGGTTCTATTAAAACAGCTCCTGCTCCATCACCAAAAAGCACACAGGTGTTTCTATCGGTGTAATCTATTATAGAGCTCATTACATCGCTTCCAATAACAAGCACCCTCTGGTATCTTCCAGATTCTATAAATTGGGCTCCTGTAGTCAGCCCAAAGACAAAGCCTGAACATCCTGCAGAGAGGTCAAACCCCCAAGCTTTTTTTGCTCCCAAATCTCTTTGAACAAGGCAGGCTGTAGAAGGAAAAAACATGTCAGGAGTAACGGTTGCCACAATAATAACATCTATGGACTCAGGTTCAACATTTGCTCTTTCAATGCATTCCTTTGCAGCTCTAACAGCCATATAGGAACAACCAAGACCTGGCTCTAGGATTCTTCTTTCTTTTATGCCTGTCCTTGTGGTTATCCATTCATCGGAGGTATCAACCATTTTCTCTAAATCGCTATTAGTTAACCTCCTTTCCGGGAGGTATCTTCCAACAGATTTTATGTAAGCCCTTATCTTTGAATTTTCCATCTTCCTTTACCTTCTTATTACATAATGCCTTTATAATAACCACCATCTATATGGATGGAAGCTCCTGTAATGTATCCAGCCCTTTCAGAGGCAAGGAAGGCAACAAGAGCAGCAAATTCCTGGGGTGTTCCCAGTCTTCCCATGGGAATTTGGGATTCCCACCTTTTTATAACTTCTTCAGGAGTTGTCCCTTCCTTTTCTGCAATAGCCTTTGCAAGGTTTCTTACTCTGTCTGTAAGAGTATAGCCAGGGCAGACATTGTTTACCGTTATGTTGTAGGGAGCCAGCTCGTTAGAAAGGCTTTTTGCAAAACCAACAACACCTGAACGAATAGTATTAGAAAGGATAAGCCCGTCGATAGGCTGTTTTACCGAGATGGAGGTCATGTTTATGATTCTTCCCCATCTTTTTGCCTTCATTACAGGAACTACTTCCCGCGTCATCACTATGGTGCTCAAAAGGTTAAGCCTAAAGCCAAAATACCAAAGATCATCATCGATTTCCAAAAACTCCTTAGAGGGGGGGCCTCCTGCATTGTTTACCAAAATGTCAACAGTTCCGTAGTATTCAAGAGCTTTTCTTATGAAATTTCTTGCCTGTTCAGGATCGCTTACATCCGCCGGAATACCAATAACTTCTCCCTCTCCCAAAGACCTTATCTCCTCTAAAGCCTTTGGAAGTTCGGGATCATCAAGAGCGCATATAGCAATCTTTGCTCCTTCCTTAAAAAGTTCCATTGCCACTGCTTTTCCCAAACCCTGGCTAGCTCCCGCCACGAAAGCAACTTTTCCTTTAAGTCCAAGATCCATCCTTCACAACCTCCCTTTTAGCCCTCATAGAGGCTTAGCATTTGATGGGTATAATTTTTTGAGCCGGTTTCATAGATAAAAAGGGGAGCATTAACCGTTAATTCCTGTCCTCCTCCTTTTCTAAAAATTACATGAACAAGCTCCGCCATGCTGTTCATATTGGAATGAACAAAGGTCATTTTTTTAGGATAAAAATGCCATTTATTCGCAGTGACTGTCAAAAAATCAAGCCTTCTTGCAGAATAGATTATAGATAGTCTCCCACCGTTTTTTAGAAGATGATTCGATGCCCTCATAATGTCTTCAAGATTTACCTTTAGCTCATGACGAGCTATAGCTTTCTGAGAATTAGGATTAATCCTTCCAGACCAAAGAGACCTATAGGGCGGATTTGTAACTACTAAATCAAACCTTCCCGATTCAAAGACTTTTGGTATTTCCTTTATATCAAGCTCAAGAATCTCTACGACTCCCTCCATTTTATTTTCAATCACATTCCTTTTTGCAAGTTCTACCAATTCTTTTTGAATTTCTACACCGGTAATATGTTTTACCTTTTTTCTGTAAGCCAGAATAAGGGCAACAACGCCACAGCCTGTTCCTAAATCTACAGCAACATCCCTTGGAGAAGATTCTGTAAGACCTGCCAGTATTATGGAATCCACCGAAAAGCGATATCCCCCTTTTTCCTGGTATATAACAAGTCTTCCTTCAAAAAGAGTATCCCTTGTGACTTGCTTCATGTCGTAATGGCAAAAAACTTTTTGTACTCTAGAAAGCATTATTTTCCATCATCGGATAGATAACCAGCCCGCTTACAACCTTGGGATAAAAATAGGTTGATTTATGAGGCATCACAAGACATCTGGAAGCCACTTTCACAACTTGATCAATTCTAGTTGGATTTATTAAAAACCCTGTCTTATATTTGCCTTCCAGGACTTCCTTGATTGCTTTAACAGTATCGTGGCTAAAGCATATCTTTTTTTCATCCTCCAACAGGCGGTGATCAATGGACATCAGGTGATTAAAAATTAGCTTATCCAAAATGACCACGTCAATGTCCCAAAAAACTTCTTCCAGGTTTATGCTTTTAAAGAAAGTATAAAGCTTTTCTAGTTTTGGTTTTAAGAGATAGAGGTTGTTACTTCCATGGTAGGTAAAGCCTATGAAATTTCTTCCTTCCTTTGCATTTTCCTCTTGAACTTGCAAAAACCCATGAATCCCTTCTTCTGTTGTTGAGAAGGACTCTACTTCAAAGAACTCCGATGCCTTCTCGAGAAACTTTAAAGAACTTTCAAGAGGAATATCCGGAAAAACCCTATGGGTTGGAAGGATTACTAATCCCTCATCTTCCATGGGAGAAAGATAAACAAGGGTAAACTCATAGGGGGCATCTTCACGAAATCCCTTTTCTTTTCTTTTTCTGTCTCTATAGGCAAGGGCAGTCTCATATCTATGGTGACCGTCTGCAATGTAAATTTCCTTTTCTAAAAAAGCCTCCTGAAGAAGTTTGCAGGTTTTTTCATCGCTTATTTTCCACATTCTATGGCTTATGTTCTGGCTATCTTTGTAGTTAACAATTGTAGAATTTTCGTAAGCTTTGTCTTTTAAAATTTCTATAAGCTTTTCTTTGTCACGGTAGAGCATGAAGATTGGGCTTAAGTGGGCTTCGCAACACAAAGAAAGCATAAGTCTATCTTCTTTAACTTTTGCAAAGGTTTTTTCATGAGGGTAGACACACCCACTGTGGAACTCTTCAAGTCTAAGGAGAGCAAAAAAACCTTTTCTAGTATGAAGTCCCAGCTTAGAGGGAAGTTTATAGTCTATCTCATAGTAATAAAAAGAGGGCTCCCTGTCCTTAATCAGAATTTTACTGGTAATCCATTGTTTAAGAAGCTCTGAAGATTTTCTATAAGGCTCCAAGGAATCCTTACAGCTCTCTTCCGCTTTTGGCAAATCTACATGGACAAAGTTATAAGGGCTTCTTAGCCTGAATTGTTCCCTTTCCTCAGGACTTATCACGTCGTAGGGGGGCGTGATAACATCTTCAAAACGAAAATCTATTCCATCCTTAGCTTCGTTGTATCTTAAACCCCTAAAGGGAGCGATAAATGCCATCTTTGTGACCTCCGTTGCGAGCGAAAGCGTGACAACCTCCGTTCCGTTAGTCTGATTATACAAAAAACGAAAAAATTGCTAACATAGAGAGGATTTTTTGACAAGTCTTGAAAAACTAGAAAGGATGAAAGGATGAAACTTGGAATTGTTGGGTTGTCTTTTGTTGGAAAGTCAACACTTTTTTCAGCCCTGACAGGAAGACCTTACATCAAGGCTTCCCCAACGGGTAAAGTGGAAATTATCCAGGGAGTTGTCCCTGTTCCTGACGAAAGACTGGACTGGCTTGAAGAGCAATACAAACCAAGGAAAAAAGTGCCAGCAACCGTCACTTATTTGGATTTTCAGGTGGCTTCTGGAGAAGTCAAAGACAGAAAAGGTTACGTTTCACTGCTTCTTAATCACGTTCGACCTCTCGATGCTTTAGTGATGGTTGTAAGAAATTTTCACCATCCAGTTCTTGGTGCTCCCAAGCCCTTGGATGATTTTAAGCTTCTTGAAGAAGAATTCATTATTTCCGATCTCGCAACGGTTGAGAAAAGACTTGAAAGGATAGAGCAGGAAAAAAAGAAAGGTCATAGGATTTCAGAGATTGAAAGGGAACTTCTTGTTGAATGTAGCAAGGTGCTTAGTAGAGAAGAACCCTTAAGAAAATATCCAAATCTTGCTGGAGCGCAGGAGCTTAGAGGTTTTACCTTTCTTTCTGCAAAGCCTCTTCTTGTGGTTCTTAACAATGAAGATGATGACCAGGGTATTCCAGTTATTGACTTCGGTGGTGTTGAGGTCATACCGGTGAGGGCAAGACTGGAAATGGAGATAATGCAACTTCCTCCTGAAGATGTGGAATCCTTTAAAGAAAGTTTTGGGGTGGAAACTCTTGCAAAAGACAGGGTTATCAAAAAATCTTACGAAATACTAAATCTTTTGACCTTCTTCACAATAGGAGATGATGAGGTAAGGGCATGGACTATTCCAAAGGGTTCAACGGTTCTTAAGGCGGCAGGAACAATACATTCTGATATGGAAAAGGGGTTTATAAGGGCCGAGGTGATTTCCTTTGAAGAATTGAAAAAGGTTGGAAGCTATTTAAATGCCAAAAAGGAAGGGCTTCTAAGGCTTGAGGGCAAGGACTATATAGTTTCCGAGGGGGATATCATCCAGATTAGATTTAGTCCACCTTCTTCTCGCAAGTAAAATATGTTCATCAAGCTCAGAGGATTAAGAGAGAATAACCTTAAAAACTTAAGTTTGGATATCCCCCTTGGGAAGATTATAGGCATTTGCGGGGTAAGTGGAGCTGGCAAGTCTACTTTGGCTTTTCATGTAATCCATGCGGAAGGACAGAGGCGTTATGTAGAAACCTTTTCCCCCTATGTAAGACAATTCCTTGAAAGACTTGCTCAGCCTGATATAGATTCTATAGAGAACATCCCACCAACAATTGCTCTTCAATCTGGAACAACTGTTCGGAGTGCGAGATCAACGGTAGGCACCCTTACCGATATTAACGACTATCTGAAACTCCTTTACTCTCTGGATTTATCCTATATTGAATTTTACTGTCCCTTTTGTGAAAAAACCGTAGAAATTAGTTCTGTCAACTCAATTGTTGAATGGCTTCAGAAAACTAGAGCCCCAGGAGAAAGATTTATAATAGCCTTTCCCTTTACTTTTGAAGAGGGCAATTTTCGAAAAGAAGAGCTAATATACAAAGGTTTTACTAGAATCTATGTGGGAAACCGGCAGTTTCACCTGGAAGAAGACACTTTACCTTCACCTATTTCTTCTCCCGTTTCGGTGGTGGTTGATCGACTGGTGAATACCTTGGAAGAGACAAATCGCATTATAGAGTCTCTTAGGATAGCTCTTCAATTCGGTCAGGGCAGAGTAGAGCTTATATTTCCAGAGGATGGCCTCTTCAAGTTCAACGCAAGGAAAGAGTGCCCCCATTGCGGATTTAATTTCCCGGAAAGAAGACCAGAACTTTTTTCTTTTAACAGTTCCCTTGGAGCTTGTCCTAAATGTAAAGGCTTTGGAAGAATAATAGGAGTAGATTACGACTTTGTTGTTCCCGACAAAACTTTAAGCATTCGAGAGGGAGCTATAAAACCCTGGTCCACCAATACTATCGAATATAAAGAGCTTATTGAGTTCTGCCTCAATGAAGGAATACCCATTGATGTACCCTTTAAGAGATTGGAACCAGAACAGATTGATAAAATCTTCCGAGGAACCGAGGATTTCTACGGCGTTGATGGATTTTTTGAGTGGCTTGAACAAAAAAGATATAAGGTTCATGTAAGGGTCTTTTTATCAAGATACAGAGCTTTTATAGAATGTCCTGTTTGTAAGGGAACGAGGTATAGCCTTGGAGCAAAATGTTTTCGCCTTTTTGGTGTTCCCATCTATGAAATTCAGTCCTGGAGTATATCAAAATGTCTTGCCTTTTTCGAAGAACATTTTCCGAAGCTTTCTTCAGCAGAATCTTCTAAGGTAATTACTGAAGGAATTATTAAAAGGCTAAAACTTCTTTGTGATCTACAACTTGGATATCTTACCCTCGATAGACCTTCAAGAACCCTTTCTGGTGGAGAGGTTCAAAGGGTTCACCTTGTAAGGGTTGTAGGAAGTGGGCTAAGTAACATTCTTTACATTCTGGACGAGCCTTCAACAGGGCTTCACCCAAAAGATCAGGTCTTCCTTATTAAGGCTCTTCGGGATTTTGTAGAAAAGGGTAATACTGTTCTTATGGTGGATCACGAGCCTGGGATTCTTAAGGCCTGCGATGAGCTTATAGAGTTAGGACCTGGTGGAGGAAGTAAAGGTGGCAAAATTATTGCCAGGGGAACCCCAGAAGAACTTGCAAGTAATCCCGAAAGTATTACAGGAAGATATCTTAACTTAAAGAGTTTTACCAATCGAGAGGCTCCAAAAGTCTCTTTTTTTGAAAAGGCGATTACTGTAAAAGGGGCAAATCTTCATAATTTGAAGAACATTACTGTCAGATTTCCTATTGGAGCCTTTATCGGTGTAAGTGGTGTTTCTGGTGCAGGTAAAACAACCCTTGTAAGGGATGTCCTCTATAACGGATGGCTTAAGTATAAGGGATCTTTTCTTAAGGATGGAGTTTCCCTTCAGGGGATTTCTTTTGAGGGTTTTGAGTCTATAGGTGAAATGATTTTTGTAGATCATCGACCTGTTGCGAAATCTCCCAGGGCAAATCTTCTTTCCTACTCTGGGGCGATGAAATTTGTAAGGGATCTTCTCGCCAGCACTGAGGAAGCCCTTTCAAGAGGTTACAAAAGTAGCTTCTTTTCTTTTAATCAACCTGGTGGAAGGTGTGAGGTTTGCGAAGGCAGGGGATATGAGTATTACGATATGCAGTTTCTTCCTGATGTCTACTCAAAGTGTCCCACCTGTGGTGGCAAAAGATTTAAAAAGGAAGCCCTTGAGATTAGATATAAAGGCTGGAATATATCGGACTTCCTTGAAGCAACAGCAGAAGAAATTGTGGAAGCCTTTTCAGATCATAAAGCCCTTGTAACAATCTTAAAGCCCTTTCTTGATCTAAATTTGCACTATATAAAGCTAGGCCAGCCCCTTTCAACCCTTTCTTCCGGTGAATCCCAAAGGCTTAAGTTAATACCAATCATGAACGCTATCTCAAAGGGGAAAAAGCCCTTCTTTATAATTATGGACGAGCCATCCCGGGGACTCCATATGAAGGATCTCGATGGACTTGTAAAGGTGCTGAGAGCTATGGTTGAAAGGGGTCATACGGTTGTTGTAGTGGAACATAACACTTTCTTTCTTTCCCGGTGCGACTGGATTATAGAAATTGGTCCCGGGGCAGGTGATGAAGGAGGAAGGGTGGTTTTCGAAGGACCACCCTCAGAAATTAAAGAGTTATTTTTTAATCCAAGGAGGCCAAAAAACGATACAGGTAAAACCAAAAAAGAAAGCAAAGCCATAGTTTTAAAGTTTGCCAAACACCATAATGTTTATATAGAAGAACTTACCATCCCCCATGGTCTTATTGTTGCCCTTACAGGTCTTAGTGGCTCAGGAAAATCAACCCTTGCTATGGACATTCTTTTCAATGAGGGTCAAAGAAGATACCTGGAATGCCTTTCTACATACATAAGGCAATATTTTCCTCTTCCAGAAAGGCCAAAGGTTGATTTCCTTGAAGGACTTCCACCAACCGTTGCAATTGAACAGAGACTAAGCAGGCTTGGATCCAAGTCCACGGTTGGAACAGTTACAGAGATTTATCATTTCTTAAGGGTGCTTTTTGCGAAACTTGGTAAGCAGTATTGCCCTATTTGTAAAAACTTGCTCCAGTCTTTGAGGGTTGACGAAGTGATAGATCATGTAGTCAGAGCTTTTGAATCTTCCAAAAATGGTTCCCTAAAGGTTCTTGCTCCTGTTGTTTATGGAAGAAAGGGAATCTACAAAGAGCTCTTTAAAAAACTCTATAAAGATGGCTTTAGGGAAGCCCTGGTAGATGGTAAATGGCTAGAGATTGCCCGCTTTGAGGGACTTTCTAAAAGATCTATTGTTCACACTATAGAGGTGGTTCTTCCTTTGAGGTATCCCTTAGATGAAATAGGAGTGGAATGGATTAAGAAAGGAATGGGTCTTGGAAATGGTTCCCTTGTAATTTTTGAAGAAAACACGAAGAGATTTTTGAATACAAAGCTTTTCTGTGGTGGCTGTAATTTAAGTTTTCTTCCCCTTGAGCCAAGGCTTTTTTCCTTTAATAGTCCCTATGGAGCCTGCAAAAATTGTGATGGAACCGGTAAAATAGGGAATAAGATTTGTCCTCGCTGTGAAGGGACAAGGCTTAACGAACAGGCAAGACATGTAAGATTTGCAGGAAAAACTATAGCTGAGATGTCTTCCATGACGGTTGATGAACTTTTTAGATTCTGGGAAGGTTTCTGGGATCTTCATGACGATTTTAAGGGATTGGCAAATGTTTTAGAATCTATAAGAAAGGAAATCCTTTCAAGGCTAAGGTTTCTTATGGATGTTGGGCTCGGTTATTTAACCCTAGATCGCCCGGGAGATACTTTATCTGGTGGTGAAGTCCAGAGGATTAGGTTGGCTGCCCATCTTGGTTCTAACCTTTGCGGTATTCTTTACATACTCGATGAACCAACAATAGGACTTCATCCCTCTGACAACGAAAAACTTGTGGAAGTGCTTAGGAAGCTAAGGGATAAGGGCAATACGGTTTTGATTGTAGAGCATGACCCTTACACTCTGAAGGCTTCCGACCTTGTTATAGAACTTGGACCAGGGGCAGGAAAAGATGGTGGCAAAGTGGTAGCTTCCGGTAAATTTGAAGAGCTTGTCAGGTCGGAGCATACCCTTACCGGTAGAAGCTTTGGCGGTGGATTTATTAAGGCTGAAACCAAAAGTTTTTGCCAATCTAGGGTAAAATGGCTTGAGTTTAAATCAATTTCTTTTAGGAATCTTAACAATGTGGAGGTAAAGCTTCCTATTGGCGCTCTTACTTCCATTACTGGAGTTTCCGGTTCTGGGAAAAGCACCCTTCTTTTTGACGTGATTAAAGTTTCTCTGGATGCTCTTATCAATAAAAAGGACAGCAAGTTCCTTGAAAGTATCGTAGGGGAAGTTAAAAACTATGAGCTAATAAAAAGGGTTATTGAGGTTGACCATCAGCCTATTGGAAGAACCCCAAGATCTATTCCTGCCACGTATTTGGGCTTGTGGGATGAAATACGAAACATTTTTGGATCCCTTCCAGCTTCAAAGATTGTGGGACTTACCCCTTCGGATTTTTCCTTCAATGTTTCTGGAGGGCGTTGTGAAGAGTGTAAGGGACAGGGTGTTATAGTAGAAAGACTTGGGTTTTTGCCAGATGTTTTAAGAAACTGCCATATTTGCTCCGGTAAAAGATTTAGATCGGAAGTGCTTTCTGTTTTTCACAAAGGTAAGAATATCTCAGATGTGCTTAATATGACCTTTGACGAAGCGGAAGAGCACTTTGAAGCCTATCCTTCCATCCTGAAAATAGTTAGTGTGGTTAAAAAGCTAGGCCTTGGGTATTTAACGCTTGGTCAGCCAAGTTCTACTCTTTCCGGTGGAGAGGCCCAAAGGATTAAGCTTGTAAAAGAACTTCAAAAGAATAGCAAGCCAACCCTGTTTTTGCTAGACGAACCTACCACTGGGCTCCACAGGGCTGATGTGCTGAAACTTGTTGAAGTTTTGAGAGAACTTGTTAATAAAGGACATACCGTTGTTGTAATAGAACATAATCTAGACTTTATTAGGATGAGCGATTATGTTGTTGATCTTGGACCTGGAAGTGGGGTTTGGGGTGGAAAGGTTATAGCAGAAGGCACTGTTGACGAGATGAGACGTTTTACAGACATTTCTTTGACCGCAAAAGCTCTTTTTTTAGAGGAGTGAAAATATGGCTCTTAAGGGATTGCCTCAACTTATTGAAATAACCAAAAAATGCGAATCAGTAATGGCAAAGCTTGAAAAAGGGGAGGTAGGAGACAAAGAGACCATTGAATATTTAACTAAAATGATGGTTAATTTTCAGAAGATATCAGAGCAGGCGGGACTCGTTGCTCTAAAAAGACTGGGAAGGGAGCTAGAGAAATATCTTAGGAAACCTTCCTTAAACCCCGAAGAACTTACAGCCTTAGCCTTTGTTTTTCCAACCCTTAAGAGTGGTCTTGAAACGGAAAGCATTGAGGATATAAGGGCTGCTGTTCTTGAAACCTTTGAACTCCTTAATATTCCTATTCCAACAGACTGGCAGACGAGTAAATTCGTTATAGTTAAGGAAAAAGAAGAACCTGAAGTTGATTTGGAGGAGCTGAAAGCCAAAGCTAAGCCCGAACCAAAGGAAAAAAAGGCTGTTGAAGTCTCAGAAGAGAGGGTAGAATCGGTAAATAGGGCGGTAAAAGCCTTAGGAGGAGATGTTAAAGTTGGTAAAGATGGCAGTGTAACTATAGTAGTTCCTCCGGAAAATGTTGAAAAAGTCCAAAGACTGGTTGCCCCCGTAGATCCTGAAGCAGATTTTGCTAAGGATATAAAGGCGGAAACAGATACGGAAAAGGAAATCCTTGTCAAAATAAAAGAATTCATGGCTGCCTTTTCTAGTGGTGATCTTGAGAAGGCTCAGGAGATTCTTGACGACCTTTCAAAAATAAAGGAAGGAAGTGGCGTTTACCAGGAAATTGGTCAACTAGCAAGACATCTCCATTCCACTTTGAAGGAGCTAATGAGTGCTTTGGATCCTGCTTTGAAAGAACTTGCTTTGGATTATCTTCCCGATTCTGAAAGTAGGCTTCAACATCTTATAAAGCTTACGGAAGAGGCTACCCATACAACTCTTGATTGCGCAGAAAGGATGAACGAAAGAGACAGAAAAGATCTTGAGCTTATAGAAACTTTGAGAAGACACCTTAACAGGCTAAAACCTATAGGAAGGGGAGCTGAGGCAAGACTGGACGAAATGGAGGCTATTTTGAAAAGCCTTGAAGAATCAAGAAAGCTTGACAAAGAAGACATTTCCGCCATTCTTTCCGCTCAGAATTTCCAAGACTTAAGTGGACAAACTGCCATTAAGGTGATGGACATCATTAAGGAACTTCAGGATCGTTTAATAGGTATCATTCGAACTTTTGGTATGAAGATTGATAAAAAAGCTAAGGATAAAGATAAGGATCTTCTTAAGGGTCCTGCTCATGAAAAGATGGAAGGAGTTTTAAGATCTCAGGATGAAGTGGATGCTCTTCTTGCAGAACTTGGCTTCTAGGATTCTAAAGTGGTAGAGATATTTTTAAGTGCGATTCTTCCCCTTTTTTCTGTTATTCTTCTTGGGTATTTTCTTAACAAGAAAGAAGTCGTAAGTGATGAGTGGGCTAGTTCTGCTAATAGAGTTACTTACTATATTGCCATCCCATCGATGATCTTTAGATCTATTGCTGGACAAGATGTAAAAGATATTTTCTCCTTTCCTGTTGTTGTAACTATAATAATTCCTTTAATAGTTGGAACCTTTGTAGGATGGATCTTTGGTAGGTATATATTCAGATTGCAGAATAATGCTAGGGCAACCTTCATTCATGCAGGGATCCATGGAAATATAGGCTATCTTGCCTTTGCTATTTCCTACTACTCCCTTGGAGATAGGGACTTTCCCGTTGTGGCTGCTATGAGCTCTATACTGATAATAGTCCAAAATATCATTGGGGTTATAATCCTCAGCTGTTATCGGGAAGAATTTTCTCCCTCCAACATGCTCAGCCTTGTTGTAAGAAGTATTGTGAAAAATCCAATAGTAATTTCTGTATTCCTAGGGGTGCTGGTTTCTGCCTTAGAGTTTGAACTCCCTACGTATTTAGCAAGGTTTATAAAGATACTTGCCGATATGGCTCTTCCAACAGGTCTTTTACTTGTTGGTGCAGGATTTGTGTTTAAGGAGATGAGATCCTTTTTTAAAGAGCTTATAGCCATAACCACTATAAAGCTTGTGTTGCTCCCCTTTACTGCCTTCTGGATAGCTCTACTTTTGGAACTGCCAAAAATTTTTATTTTGCCCCTTCTTATACTGTTTTCGTCTCCTACAGCCACCGTTACCTACGTTATGGCAACTCAGCTAGGAGGTCATCCCACCCTAGCTTCCTCCTCTATTTCGATCCAAACGCTTTTATGTGCAATATCTTATAGCTTCGTTATTAGCTTTTTTAAGTAGTGAAGTAACTACAATTTGGGAGTTTCCAAAATGAAAACTGTAGTTTTTACTTTTGTAGGGGTATGCCTATTATTTAGCATACCCTATACCTCTGAGGCAGAAATTTCTTTTAAAATAAACTCATCAAAGATTGATTATGCCCTTGAGCCAATTCTTGTGGAAGATATAGTTCTTTTCATTGGAGATAATAGGCTTACCTTTTGGCGATGGGGAGAAAAGCCTGTTTATTTGTCTGAGAAAGCTAATATTGTTTCTCCGAGCCTTTTGGTTAGAGAAAATTTCGTTGTTGCCTCTTGGGTGGAGAAAAGAAGTGATGAATGTAGAGCTGTCTTCAGGATCTCTCAAAATAGAGGAAAAACTTGGAGCGAAAAGAAAACAGCGATAAAGGGGAAAATTGACTGGTTTAGGATTCTTTTGGTTAATGAGGAATACCTTTTTCTTTACTCTGATTTTAAAAATGGAGTAATAGGTGTTGGCATTAAAAACGGGGAAGGCAATATCGTATGGAACACTCTATTAGAAGAAAGTAAAATGATTTATTCTGTTCCATCTATTGTTTCAACGTCAAAAGGAATATTTTTATTTTTCTCCACTGGTTTTGGAGGCAAGTTTGAACTTAGAGGTTTGAATATTAGGACTCCTGAAGAAAAAGTGGCAGTAAAAAGTAATGTTGACGGTTTTTCTTTTGTTAGTAGCTATGATATCGGTGGAGTTCCTACTGTAATATCTAAATTTTCTTCCAAGGGTGAGATTAAGCTTTCAATCTTTCGCCCAGAAGGTGACGGATTTAAAGAAGACGTAATTCTTCGAGGTGAAGATGTAGCAACAGCTCAAATGGTTTATATTCCCCGAAGTGGTGAAATCGTGGTTTTTAGTTCTGAAATACCAGGTAAAACCAAACAACGAGTATATCTTGTCCGTGAGCTTTCCGAAGGAAAAAAGATTTCAAGGCTTGATAGAACCTTTGATAATGCCTTTGCATGGCTTCCCGGTATAGCTTTTGGAGATAATGTTCTTTTTGCTGTGTGGGAGGATTCAAGAAGGATAAGAAGGGCTGTCTATGGATGTTTTTCCATAAATGGTGGTAAAGAGTGGAGAAAGGATTTTTTAATATCTCCAGCGAAAAATTATAGCTTTAGGCCTAAGATAAGCTTCTACAGGGGTTCTTTTTATGTATCTTGGTATCAGTTTGTAGATGATGCCCTTTCGGAGGCTAGAATAGCCTTTTTAAAGGTATCTTCCTCATCTCTTGAGAGCCTTAGTAAATCCTCAAAGGAGATAAACCCGGAGAATAATGGAAGTCTTCTGAGAAAAAGGGTTGAAGCTTACTGGAAGACAATGATAGCCAGAGATACTAGAAGAGCCTATACTTTCTATGATCCCTTCTTTAGGGCAAAGGTAAGTTATGAAGGTTATGCTTCTAGGCTTGGAAGTATTTTGTATTATAGAGCGAATATAAAGGACTTTGAGATTAAGGGACCAGAAGCCAAAGTGAGTGTAAATCTTCTTTACGAGATTAAAGATCTTCAGGTAGGAGGTAATACCTATTCTTCTGGCAAGCTAGAAAGAACGGTCAAAGATACCTGGATTTTTGTAGATGGAAACTGGCACAAAAAGTTTATAAATCCTTTAACTGAAGGAACTTCTATTAACTATTAGACCTGATAGCCAAAAAAAAGATTTATTGGCGTTATGGTTTTACCAAAATTAGATTGCCTTGTTGATAAGCAAAAGATATAGTTAATTCAGTTTATTTTCAAAAATCTTTAAAAAGGAGCTCGCCATGAAAATATTAGTCAAAGTTATGTTGTTGGTTTGGGGAAGCCTTATTGTGGGAAGTGGTTATGTTTTGGGAGATACTATATTATTTCCTTACATAGCCTCCGACGGGGTAAATGTAACAACCATTGTAACTATAGTCAATAAGGCAGGTGATGCTAGCCATCTCAATTTTATCTATCGTTATAAAACTGCCTCGAGTTCTTTAAGTGCCTCTTGTAACACTACTAGTTTCACCAGATCGACCCATCAAAATGACCTTCTTACCTTTGACGTAGCTGGTATATTCGAAGGTGGTAGAGATATGTATAACGATCCCGATAGTTATGGGGGAACTTTCAATATATCAGAAAGCTCTCCTATAAGAGGATATCTTGTTGTGACTCATTCTAACTCTTCCGGAATTAGAATAAATGTATCAAATAGTGATATAGCTTATTCTGATGAGTCTCTTTATGGAGAGGCTGTTTTGCTCGATATTACTTCTGGAGCGGCCTGGGGGTATAGAGCCCAAAATAAAAATGGGACACAGAGCTATGACCTTGAAATCCCGTCGTATCATTTGACTACAGAACGTGTATCAGGAGGAGTATATAGTTCTTCAGAAGGCGTAACTTTACCCTTTTTCCCAACAAGTATTTGGACTACAAGGCTTTTTATCACTCCTACAGGTCCTAATATGGATAACACTGATTATTATGCTAAGCTTAAACTTGTCACTTCCAAAGATCCTTCACAACCAAGAATTAATGACTCCAGTTCGTGCTCTGGAGGACCCTGCGACGAGACAGAGGGCTTTTTTACGAGGGCTGGCATTGCTATAGGAAGATCTGGTTCGGGAGCTCAAACTGTAAACTGTGTGGGCATGATTCCTGTTACTTCTTTTCTTGATTCAACCCAAAGAAGTTTTGCTGAGAATGCCGGTGGATGGGGAATCCTTTACGCTGATTATCTATCAGGTGGGGCTGATTATGTAAATGTCTACAAGCTTGAATATGTGTTAAACAATGCTACTTACGGTGGAACTAACAACAATGCCATTCTTCTAAGTGAGGAAGAGGTGTTTTAATTATTAAAATAAAAAGACTTCGTGCCATCTCTTGCGATAGTCCAAAGTTCTAGCATCCAGTAGATATGAATCCCAATAGCGCTCATCCATATGAATATCTTTAGCCCACCAAGAAGAGCAAAGGCCAGTATGACAAAGGCATAGTCTCTATGGTTTATTTTGGTGAGTATGCTTGCTATTTTGGTCTCGTAAGAATGATCCTTTTTGGGCATCTTTTCATGGATGTAATAGGAAAGCCCTATGCCTGTTAGAATGATGAGTAGAAGGGCTATAAAGATTATTGGACTTCTACTATACTCTCTCCACAAAAGAGCTGTAAAGACAGCCAGATTTGAGATATTTCCAAGGGTTGTATCAAGCTTTTTGCCTTCCTGGGATTCTTGCATGGTGATCCTTGCAAGAGTCCCGTCAGCACAATCGAAAACCCAAGAAAGTATTAGCATAAGTGAACCAACTATCCCTGCCAGATAGCTCTTTAGAAGAAGGATACAGCATCCTAAAATGTGAATAATGAAGCCAAGCCATGTAACCTGGTTAGGATGTATATCCTTATGGGCGAAAAATCTTAGAAGTGGCATTATTTGCTTTCTTACCCAGACCACATGAGGCCTGTCAGAGGGTTTATCCGAAAGCCTTACTATTTCTTCTTCGGTTATGCCTCCGGGACGTAAAGACCAGGGAACTTCAACAGCGTAGGGAAAATCCTTAATTTCAGGAAAGGTAAGGGACGCAGAAAAAATATCTTTCCAGACCCTGTAAGGACAGGATGCTATAACGGGAAGTCCATCCATTGTAAGGATTGAAAAATCTTGAGTTTTAATATGATTTTCAAACCATTTCAGGAGCTCCAATCTCCAAAGAAGCCCACCCCTTACCAGAAGAATAGGTTCTTCCTCTCTAGGAGGTTGCCATGTTTTTGCTCGAAACGGAGGCTCTGGGAAGAGATGGACAAAGTCTATACCTCCCCTCTTTAGAATTTTCTCCAGCCTTTCAAGACCAGATCTTCCAAAAGTCTTTTCTTGTGCCCAATTCCAGCTATTGTTTATGTCGGGATAGATAATTGCGTGATGCCACCTCATACTAGGCACCTGAACAGCTATTTTTCAGTTTCATAAGTATCAAACAAATGTCTCAAAGCTATTTTGATTAATCCGTTCATGGATTTCCTGAAAAAACTTTAGCTGTCGTTTTGACCTTCTGGTTTTATCTAAATTTTTTAGTCTTTTGCTCATCGGTCGTTCCATTACTTCTTTTGCTCCCACCATTTAAGATCCTAAAAGATTGTCATTTGTTTTCCTTTGTAACTTATCCCAAAATGTTCGTAGGCCTTTCTTGTTGCGGTTCTTCCTCTTGGAGTTTTCTTAAGATAACCCTGCTGAATAAGATAAGGTTCATAAACATCTTCTATAGTATCTTTTTCCTCCGAAAGGGCAGCAGAAAGAGTTTCTATTCCTACAGGACCACCTTCATATTGCTCTATGATAAGCCTTAAGATTTTTCTGTCCATAGAGTCAAAGCCCTGTTCGTCTATGTCAAGAAGTTCCAATGCCCTTTGAGCTACCTCTTTAGTAATTACTCCGTTGGCTCTTACCTGAGCAAAATCTCTAACTCTTCTTAGTAACCTATTTGCAACTCTTGGAGTTCCTCGGGAGCGTTTTGCTATTTCCATTGCTCCGTTTTCTTCTATGGCTATACCAAGTATTTTCGCTGACCTCTTAATGATGAGGCAAAGTTCCTCCGGTTTGTAAAAGTCAAGTCTTAAAATAACGCCAAATCTATCCCTTAGGGGTGGAGAAAGAAGTCCTGCCCTTGTAGTTGCCCCTATCAATGTAAAGGGAGGAAGATTTATCTTTATGGCTCTTGCAGAAGGACCCTGACCTATTATGATGTCGAGCTGAAAGTCTTCCATGGCAGGATAAAGAATCTCTTCAACAGCACGGTTTAGCCTGTGTATCTCGTCGATGAACAAAACATCTCTAGGTTCAAGGTTAGTAAGAATTGATGCAAGGTCTCCTGGCCTTTCCAGAACTGGTCCTGAAGTTGCTCGTAAGTTTACCCCTAGCTCGTGGCTTATAATGGTTGCAAGGGAAGTTTTTCCAAGGCCAGGATAACCATGTAGCAGAACATGATCCAAAGCTTCTTTTCTCTTTTTGGCAGCCTCAATAAAAACCCTTAAGGATTCTTTTATTTCTTCCTGACCGATGTATTCATCAAGTCTTTTCGGTCTAAGATTGTTTTCTACTACAAGGTCTTCCTCTCGAGGTTCTGGTGTTATGATCCGATCTTTCATAGATTTTTCAAGCCATAACTTTAAGAGATTCTTTTAAAAGCTCTTCAAGGGAGACATTACCACTTATCCTTTTCTTGGCTGTGGCTATTGCCTTTTCTGCTTCAAAAGGCTTATAGCCCAGATTTATAAGGGCAGAATAAGCCAAAGAATAAATTGATTCCCCCGAGTTATCGAAAAGTTCCTCTTTTTCTATGTCAGGGGACTTACGAAGTTTCATTTTATGCTTCATTTCAAGGAGAATTCTTTCTGCCGTTTTCCTACCAATTCCGGGGATTTTTTGGATTTTTTTTATGTTGTTTTCGTATATAGCTCTTTCGAACTCTTTGGGACCTATACCCGAAAGTATATTAATAGCAAGCCTTGGTCCTATGCCACTTATGGCTATGAGATTAAGAAAAATTTCTCTTTCCTCTTTTGAAATGAAGCCATAGAGATGGATTGTATCTTCCCTAAGATAAGTATGAATGTAGAGGAAAACTTCTTCGTTTATGTCAGGAAGGCTGTAGAAGGTATTTAAAGAGATAAAAACCCTGTAGCCAATCCCTCCGATGTCTATAGTTACAAACTCTGGTGACTTATAAGTAATTATGCCTTTTAGGTAAGCAATCACGGCTTTTCCAACAATCTTTTCAAAGAAATTGTATTTAAGTGACAGATAGCAAGGGCAAGGGCATCGGAGGTATGAGAATCTATCGGAGATTTTACTCCAAGAAGTCTTGCCACCATCTTTGAAACTTGCTCCTTTGTAGCCCTTCCGTAACCAACCACAGCTTGTTTTATTTCAAGGGGAGAGTATTCAAAAATGGGTATTCCAGCCTTTACAGCAGAGAGCATTGCAACGGCCCTTGCGTGACCTAGCTGTAAAGCAGTCTTTACGTTTTGGGCAAAGAAGACATTCTCTATAGCTATGCTTTCTGGTCTCTCTTTAAGCATAATCTCGTAAAGCTTTTCATAGATAATGGCAAGTCTTTCCGGAAGCTTCTTTGCCCTGGAGACGCTGATAGTTCCGTAAGAGATAGCTTTCAGCCTGTGATTTTCAGCCACAACCAGTCCATAACCCGTGCAAATAGAGCCGGGATCTATTCCCATGGCAGAACGAAAACAGGTCATTGGATACCCATAGATTTCAGAATCTCGTCAGGTATATCAAAGTTTGCATAGGCATGCTGGACATCATCATGGTCTTCCAGTGTTTCCATCAGCTTAATTACTTGCTGAGCCTGTTTTATATCGTCAACTCTAACGGTGGTCTGAGGAACCATGGTAATATGGGCAAGGGAATATTTCATTCCTCTATCATCGAAGGCTTGCTTTACTTTACTGAAGTCACCAACCGAAGTTGTTACTTCAATTTGATCATCCTGTTCCTTAACATCTTCTGCTCCAGCTTCCAGGGCTACTTCAATAATTTCATCTTCTGAGTAGGCACCCTTAGGAAAGATTATCATCCCCTTTTTTGTAAACATCCAAGCCACACAGCCTGCTTCGCCCAGGTTTCCACCATTTTTGGAGAAAATATGGCGAATTTCACTTATTGTTCTGTTTTTATTATCCGTCATGGCTTCTACAAGAACAGCTACTCCACCGGGTGCATAACCTTCACAGGTGATTTCTTCGTAGGTTTCTCCTTCAAGTTCTCCTGTGCCCTTCTTGATTGCCCTTTCTATGGTTTCTTTGGGCATGTTTTCAGCTTTTGCTGATGCAATGGCTGCCCTTAGCCTTGGATTTGCATCCGGATTTCCGCCGCCCATCCTTGCAGCCACCATAAGCTCTCTTATAAGCTTGGTGAAAATTTTTCCTCTTTTTGCATCTTGAGCAGCTTTTCTATGTCTTATGTTTGCCCATTTGGAATGACCTGCCATAGCTAACACCTCCTTTTTATAGCTAGAATATAGATTTCTTTGCTTTCTTTTCTAGAGGCAAGGGGCTTTACTATCTTTACCTTGTCAAAGTGCTTTCGAATATCCTGAACAATTCTTTGAGTATCCTCACCTTGAAAGATTTTTGCAAGGAAATGTCCGCCTTCTGTTAATGTTCTTAAAGCAACCTGGAAAGCCTGCTCTGTTAATAGGGCAGATTTTGCAGAGTCAGCATGTTTGTTACCCATTGTGTTAGGAGCCATATCACTTAAGACTACATCAAAGGGACTGTAGTTGCTAACAAGAGATTCTACAAATTCGTAATCTGTCATGTCTCCTTTAAGAGTTATGACATTCGGTGGAAAATTATACTCTATAGGCTTTAAATCGACTCCAACAATCATTCCCTCGGGTCCGACTATAGTAAGGGCAAACTGTGTCCAAGAGCCAGGGGCTGCACCAAGATCAAGAACCTTGGCACCCTTTGTTATGATTTTATACTTCCTCTGAATTTCCATGAGCTTATAAACAGCCCTACTTAGATAACCCTCTTTTTTTGCTTTATGGAAAAAATGGTCTTGATATTTCATTATTGCTTGAGTTTCCCGAACTTTTTGAAATATGTTTAAGCCTTGTTTTTATAACAAATAGATTTTGCTTTGTAAATGCAAAGGGAAAGACCATGGAATGGGAAATGCAAAGGGAAGCTCAAAGGAGAAAATATCTTTTGGATAAGATTAGAGAAGTCCTGCTGAAGGAAGGTGTGGATTTTTCCGAAGAGATTTTACTGAAGATAGCTGAAAGATCCAGAATTGTAGAGTTTGAGTATGGAGGTTCCATGATTTCTGTCTATGTTGATGGGGTGTGGATGGATATTGAAAGGGGAATTAAGAAGATTCTGGAAAGTGGGCTTTAAGGATAGTATCTACAGCCTTCATATGTTCATCTGATATTGACCAGCCAAGAGCTCCAACGTTTTCCTTAAGTTGTTCCGGTGTTCTTGCTCCAGCAATGACGGTGGTAATGCCAGGCATTTGAAGAGCCCATCTCAAGGCAAATTGAGCCATTGTCTTTCCATAAGTTTTGTAAGGATCTATGGTCTTTTTTATGGTTTCTATAACTTCTACGTATTTTTGGAAAAGAGGTTTCTTGAACTTGGGATCGTGCCGTCTTAGATCTCCTTTTTTGAAAACCTCCTTTCCCGTAAATTTTCCCGTAAGAAGGCCTCTACAAAGTCCTCCGTAAGCCAAAAGAGGGATCTTTTTTTCGATGCAGTAGGGTATGATTTCCTTTTCTGCCTCTCTTTCGAACATGTTAAAAGGTGGTTGAAGGCTATGGACTTCTCCTACAGAAAGACATCTTTCTATTTGGGAAGGCTCAAAATTGCTAAGGCCAATAAAGCGTATCTTTCCTTCTTCTTGCACCTTAAGCAGGGCTTCCATGGAAGCCTCAAAAGGAGTGGAAGGGTCTGGCCAGTGGATTTGGTAAATATCAATAAAATCAACTTTAAGTCTTTTTAGGCTTCCTTCCACTTCCTCTATGAGTCTTTCAGGTTTAGAATTTCTTCGAATATTTTTGCATCCCTCATCCCACTCTAAACCGCCTTTGGTTGCTATTACAATAGAATCCCTTTTTCCCCATTCCTTTATGGCTTTTCCAACTATCTTCTCTGCCTTTCCAAAGCCATAGATGGGAGCTGTGTCAATAAAGTTAATCCCTTCTTCAAAGGCGGTAAGGATGGTTTTTAGGGAAGTTTTTTCATCGGAGCCTCCCCATGCCCAACCTCCAACAACCCATGTTCCAAGAACGAGTCTAGAAACCTGTAAGTTAGTTCTGCCAAAAGTTATGTATTCTTTCATTTTACAACCCCTCTGGGAAATTTTTGTGATATAAAACTAATACAAAACCTTGGAGGTTAGGACAATGGAAGATTACAAGAAAGGCTTCAAAGGAAACGTTGTAGGAGTTGCCCTGCAGGATTTAATTCAGCTTTTTTGCACTTCCGGGGCAGATGTGCTTCTCAGAGTAAAAAGTAGTGCTGGAGAAGGTGCAATTTGTATATTCTCGGGTCAAGTTGTCCATGCCCAAACTCCGCACCAGGAAGGCGAAAATGCTTTCTACGAGATACTTACCTGGCCTGGTGGTGAGTTTACAGCTTACCCGCTTGAAGGAGAGTGGGTTGGTAAAGTAAGCATAAATAAGCCCTGGGAGCATCTAATACTTGAAGGGGCTAGATTGGCAGATGAGCTATCACTTAAACCTTCTTCAGAAGAGGCCAAGAAGTCAAACGTTGTGTACTGCAGTAATTGTAACAAAAGGTTTCAGCTTCCTCTTGAAAAGATCCCCCCTGGAAAGATTGTTAAAGTGAGATGCCCTAGCTGTGGCACCGGTATAGAAATTCAAAGGGATGAAAATGTCATCGATGCTTTCGAGTTAGAGCTTGAGAAGTGGAAGAGGGAGGAGTTTGATATAGCGGAGGTTATTAAGGGAGAGTCAGGGTTTCTTCTTTGTTCCTCCGATGACATTTTAATAAACAAGATTGAAGAAGTATTAAAACCACTTGACTATCATATAGTGGTTGCAAATACCGCCAGAGATGGTTTCAAAATGATAAGAGAAGGGCTTTGTGAAGTTATTTTGCTGGATGAACGGCTAGGAATGGGAAAAGACCAGGGAAGCAACATTTTAATTTATTTTCTTCAAAAACTCACCCCAAGCATAAGAAGGCATTTTTACGTATGTGTTATTAGTGACGCTATGAAAACTCGTGACCAGTGGGCTGCTTTCAGATTGGGGGTTGATCTCGTTGTAAATAGGAAAAATGTTGATATTCTGGCGGATTTGTTGCACTATGAAATGAATAGACGGAGAAAGTTCTATTCGGCTTTTATGGAAGAACTTCAAATTTTGAGGGCTTAGAGTGATGTTTTCCAGTTTCTTCAAAAGAGGCAAGAATACAGGTCTTAAAAGGGTAAGATACAGACTTGAGAGTTGCGTCAACACTATTATTGATTTGAATGAGCGTCTTGGGGAAGGTAAGATAAAGTCTGAGACTATAGAGCACTTCAAGAAGCTAAAAAGTTCTTTTGCTTATCTCGATGATGACATGGTTGATGAAAAAGAGATAAGTCTTATAGAAGAAGCTACCAATGAGCTTCTCAAAGAGATTGGCAAGGTCTATGGTGACAAGATAACGAAGAATCTTTACGATGTGACAAAACACTAGGGGGAAGTGAAATATGGTAGGGGAAGGTTCAAAGGATCTATTTGTTTTTTCCAAAAAAGGTGACGGTGGAACAACTAGTCTTCTTTCTGGAGAGAGGATTTCCAAGGCAGACCTTAGACCCGAAGCTTATGGAACCTTGGATGAGGCAAGCTCAGTTCTTGGTATTGTAAAGGCTATGACCAATCTAAAAAAGATAGAAGAGATGATAGAAGAAATTCAAAAAGATTTAATTATCTTGGGGGCTGAGCTTGCCTTTTCAGGCAGTCAATCCAAGTATAAGATTTCTCCAGATGCTACTTCCAGATTGGAAAGATGGATTGAAGAGCTTCAAAAGGAAGTTCCTTTACCAAGACATTTTGTCCATCCCGGTGTAAGCCTTATAGGTGCTTTTACAGATCTTGCAAGGACTATTGTAAGAAGAGCAGAAAGGAGAATGGTTGCTATAAGGGATGCAGGAGAAGTAGTGAGTGCGGAAGCCCTTTCTTACATTAATAGACTTGCTGACTTTTTATTCACTTTGGCAAGGTATTTAGATGTTAAGGGCAAAGAAAATCATTAAAGTTCTTTAAAGACTTTTGCAAGAGAATCACCTGCTACATGCATTTTCCATTCGTTTTGATAGCCAAAGGGGGTTTCTGCAACCTTGTATCCACTTCCTTCTAACTTTTTCTTCACCTCAGAAATGATTTCTCTTGCCACTTGGGGAGGTGCCTTTTCCCGAGCCAAGTGGTTAAAAGAATGAAGAATCACATTTTTTGTTTGAAATTTCCCAGCTAGCCATTTAACGTTCTTCACAAATTTAGTAACGATGTTTTTCAATCTTTCTTCATCACCCGGTTCTGAATGGTAAAAAACAATCACAGCGTTAGAGACAGTAAGAGTATCGGTGCATTCGGGAGCATCTTCTATAACTTTTTCGTATGGCCTTAACCAAAATTCCGGTGAAAAAAACATAAGAAGCTTCATAGTTTTTCTCCGAACTGGTAAAATGGCTTTTGTTAATTTCCAAAAGTTATCTATATTCTAAAAACCCATTAAGGTTAAGAAACTTTATCTTTGGAGGCTTGCCATGTCCTTTGAATCGCTTTTTTCTCTGGAGCACATTGTTGCTCTTATAACCCTTACAGCCATGGAACTTGTTCTTGGAATAGACAACATCATTTTTATAGCGATTGTCACCTCAAGGGTTCAACCACATCTTCAACCTAAGGCTCGTGCTATAGGGCTCTTCTTAGCTCTTTTTCTAAGGATAACTTTACTTTCTTCCCTATTTTTTGCTACCCATCTTACAAAGCCAATAGGAACAATATTGGGACATAGCTTTTCCGTTAGAGATATCGTGCTAATTACCGGTGGATTGTTTCTAATTACAAAGGCAACCCATGAGATTCATAATAAATTAGAAGAAACGGGAGAAAAAGATTCAAAGGGGCGCTCCTTTAAGTCCCAAGCCAGTTTTACGTCGGTTATTACCCAAATAGCCCTTATTGACCTAGTCTTTTCCATAGACTCCATCATTACCGCCATTGGCATGGCAAGGCATCTTGTGGTTATGATGCTTGCGGTCATTATAGCGGTTATAATTATGATGTTTTTTAGCGGTCCTGTAAGTAGGTTTATTGATAGACATCCAACAATAAAAATGCTTGCCTTAAGCTTTCTTCTGTTAATAGGGGTAGCTCTTGTTGCTGATGGCTTTGGAAAGCACATCGAAAGAGGATATATCTACTTTGCTATGGGATTTTCCCTTTTTGTAGAATTTTTAAACATAAAAGCGAAGCTCAGGGTGAAGTGGTAAAAATGGTTAGAGTTTTTGGGTTTATTTTGATCCTTCTTTTGAAAGCTGTCTCTGGATGGTGTCAAAGTGTTTCGGAAGGTGACCAGTATGAGAAATTCTATCAATCCCTTACTCAAGCCATCCAAGAAGAAAGCACTCTCTTGGAAAATCTAAGTGTCCAGCAAAAAGAGCTACAAATCCTTCAAAGACACCTATCTATCGCTTCGGAAAATATAAAACTTATGCTTTCAACCTATGCTAATATAATCTCAATGCCTAATGTATCTTCCGAGGATCTTGAAAGAGCTCGCTCTAACCTAAAAAGTGCCCTCACAGAGACTACCTCTAAGCTCGAAGAAATAAGAGCAAAAAATAAAGAAATTGAAGAACACCTTAAAAAGACCATCGAACAAAGAAGCTTAAACGAACAACACCTAAAAGAATTTAAACTAAAAGAAGACGATCAAAATATCGTAAGATTTATTAATCAACTTATCGACATCCTTAAAAAAAAGGAAAAACTTCTTCGAAGCCTAAACTCATCCTATGCCCTCATAATCAAACAGGCTGAGCCAAATTTAGAACAGGCACAGCTTCTTACCGACAAAATAGAATCGATACTGGCAAAAAGAAAGAAGGAAGAGTTTTTCCAAAGAAAGCAAACGATTATAACTGTTCTTGCTAAAGAAAACCTTGCTGAAGAGATTAAGGGAGTTTATGGCACGTTGGGGAGTATATTAAAGAGGGAGTTCTGGCTTAAGTTTTTTAGCTCCCTTCCTAGGGCAACCTATGTTGGGATAGCAGTTTTTATCGTTCTCCTGGTTGTATGCGAGATATTTATAAGCAAAGCGAGAAAGTTTTTGGTAGTCGATAGGTTTTCTGAAACTCTTAAGCTTGAAAAGCCCTACTTCTTTCATAGCCTTAAATTTATATCTTCTTCTATTTCCCTTATCGGTGCAACGGTTTTTGCTTATCTTTATTTTAATCTTAACCACATGTATGATACTTCCTGGGCTGTTCGCTGTTTGGTATCCATACTGATAGTATGGCTTTTTACAAGATGGTTTCTTTGCTTTATTGAAGAATATAGACCTCTCATTGGCTTTCTCGAAGATCCTATAGTTTCTAAGCCAGTTAAGAGACTTATCCATATTATAAGATGGCTGATAATAGTTTATATCATTCTTAGGGATGCTTTTGAATTAAGAAACCTTTTAGTAGTTTACAGGTTCTTTGGAAAGGTTTTGGTATTTCTATTGGTTGTTCATTTTGTCCAGGGTTTAAAAGAAGGCTATGCCGGATTAAAAGGCAAAGGTAGGCTAATCAAGTATGCTTTTTTAGGTTATTTTTATCTTTCCTCGGGGGGAGCGGTATTTGTGGATCTTATTGGCTATTCCACACTAGCTTCCTTCTGGCTTTCCGGATGGTGTTATTCCTCCGTTGTTTTGCTTTGGGCGTGGATTGTAGCCTCCGTTCTCTTGGAGTGGGAGTATGTCATAGGCAGAAAGCTTGCCTTCGTAGATGAAGAATCCCCCACAACTCGTGGCTCCCTTGGATGGCTTTTTATAAGGCTTCTTTGGGGTTTTTTCGGTCTGGCTTTGCTATTTATGATTCTTCTTTCCTGGGGTGCTAAGAAACCTCTTTTTGTTGGGATTTTTAAAATTCTTTACATGCCTATTTCGGTTGGAAATTTTAGCTTTAGAATCATTGGCCTCTTCTATGCTTTTATTGTAGTAGTGATTACCAAGGTGCTTTCCAAGAAACTTAGGATCTTTCTAAGAGAAAAGCTTTTTAAACATAGCGGTTTAGAGCAAGGACTTCAGGAATCCATTATTTCGATTGTGGTTTATGCCTTCTGGTTCTTGGGGATAATTGTTGCTCTTAATGTGCTGGGATTTAGTGGAACATCCCTTGCTGTAGCCTTTGGAGCTATAGGAATAGGTCTTGGCTTTGGGCTTCAGAATATCTTTAACAATTTTGTAAGCGGTATAATACTCTTAATAGAGAGGCCTATTCAGGTGGGGGATGTTGTAGAGATTGACGGTCTTTGGGGAGTTGTTAAAAAAATAAATGTTAGAGCTACGGTTATTCAGACTTTCGACAATGCTTCCTACATCATCCCCAATTCTGAGTTCATAAGCGGAAGAGTTCTAAACTGGAGTTTTAAAGATCAGAGGGTAAGAAGATCCATAATGGTTGGAGTAAGTTATGGTTCCGATATAGAGCTTGTTAAGAGAACCCTTATTGAAGCTGCTGAACTTGAACCAGGTGTTCTTAGAGAACCAGAGCCAGATGTTCTGCTAAAGGATTTTGGAGACAGCAGTCTGGTTTTTCAACTAAGATTCTGGACTTATATTGATAGAGCCTTAGTTGTAGAAACAAACATAAGGTTTAATATCGACAAACTTTTCAGGGAAAGAAATATTGAAATTCCCTTTCCTCAAAGGGATATTCACATTAAATCAAAGACCTTTTGAAGACTTTTTTCTTGTCATACATCCAAATATTGCCAATGTAAGAAGAATTATCAGAGTTGAAGTTACAAAGGCTAGTTTGTAACCGTATCTTTCTATGATTGCCCCCATAGCTATAGAGGCAACCATTATGCCAAAATATATGGAAGTGTTGTAACCACCCATAGCAAAACCTCTCACGCTCGAAGGCACCGTTTCCGCTATTAGTGCTCCTATGGACGGAAAGGCTATTGCCATGCCCGTTCCGAGAAATAGGGCAAAAATAATAAAATGTATTAAACTGGTCGATATTGAAAAACCCACCATGGATATTATAGCCATCAGAATGCCAGCAGTGACAAGATATCTTCTATCTCCTGTTTTGTCGCTAAACCAGCCAAAGGGAATTCTGGCAATGGCGTTGCTGAATCCTTGAGCAAAAAATATAAGGCCTATGTGGGGTATAGCTATTCCAGCATCCTTAGCATGGAGCGGGATAAAGGTAACAAACATACCTAGAGCAAAACATCCTCCAAAAGTGACAAGCCAACATCCAATAAGGGCTTTGTTTTTTATAGCTTCGATTGTTTTTACTGTTTTTTGAGAATCGTCTTTTTTAGGTGTTGGTGGTTTTACGTTCGGAATTGTAGATAGAAGTATCAGGAGCAAGAAAATAGTTAGAACCCCAGAAGCAATAAAAACCACACCAAAGCTAGCCTTACCAGCAAGCCAACTACCTATAGCTGGACCAACACTCATGCCTATGTAAAGAAAGGTTGTATACCATCCATAGGCTCTTCCCATATATTCCTTTGAAGAAACATCGGCAACCAAGGACATCATAGTGGGACCATAGGCTGCAAGACCTGCACCAAAAAGAAAATAAACCGTCATAACTTCAATAGGTGTTTTTGTTGCGCAAAGCATGAAAGAGGTTAACCCAAGGATTACTAAACCAATAGCTGAAACTGCCTTTCTTCCCCATCTGTCTGAAAGTATGCCTAGTGGAAAGGAAAGAAGACCAGCAGTGAAGAAAAATGCAGAGTTTATCACTCCTATCATCTGTGTTGTAGCACCTAGTGTTCTGGCATATAGAGGAACAATGGGGATTCTCATATAGGAAGCTACATAACAGCCAAAGGTTAAAAGGCATGAAATTATGAGCAATCTAAATTGCTGAGTCTTATCTAGCAACATAGAACGCATAGTTTCTCCCTTGTTAGGGCTACATTTATTTGAATTTCTAAAGTCTTTCAAGGGACAAGTTAAATATCTTGTGTTTTTAAATCTCCTGTGACAATCTTAAAAATGCATTCAGAAAGATAAATTCGTTGGGGTTTTTGGATCATGAAAGGTAAAGACGTATATTCAGCTACTGTTGAAAGATACAATCAAGTAACTTCGGAACTTTACAAGCTTCAGAAGACAGGCATTAAATTTGGCCTTAACACTACTAAAAATATTCTGGATCGCCTGGGCAATCCCCACAAAGATCTTAACTTCATCCATGTTGGTGGAACCAATGGCAAAGGCTCGGTAGTTGCAATTATTTCATCTATTTTAAAGGAACATGGTTTTAAGGTGGGAAGCTACACTTCTCCCCATCTTGTGCGCTTTACTGAAAGAATGAGAATTGATTGGGAAGAGATCCATCCTTCCAGGGTGGTAGAGCTTTATGAAAAGGTCAAAAAAGTTGTCATTCCTGGCCAGGAACCTACCTTCTTTGAATTCGTAACCGCTATGGCTTTGTGTTATTTTGCGGAAGAGGAAGTTGATTTTGGAGTAATTGAGGTTGGACTGGGCGGAAGACTTGATTCCACCAATATAATTACTCCCCAGGTAAGTATTATTACCAATGTATCTTTTGACCATCAGGAGTTTTTAGGCAAGACTCTTGCTTCCATAGCTAGGGAGAAGGCGGGAATCATAAAACCTGGCATACCTGTGGTAACTGCTGTAAAACAGCCTGTTGCCCAAAGTGTTATAAAGACGACTGCTTATGAAAAGAAAGCCCCTGTTAAGATATATGGAAAGGATTTTCACATTAAGAAAGATTCCCTTAACACCTTCCAATACATAAGCCCCCAGAGAGTTCTTAAAGGACTTTCAGTAGCCCTTTTGGGAGATCATCAGAGGGAAAACACCGCTGTTGCCCTGTGTGCTTTGGAAGTTCTTGAAGAAAAGGGGCTTATAAAGATAAGCGAAGATAAAATAAGAAAAGGTCTTTTCAATGCCTCCTGGCCTGGTAGAGCGGAAATTATTTCTAGAGATCCCCTTATAATTATAGATGGAGCCCATAATCCAAGTGGTGCAGAAAGCCTCAAGAAGCTTCTTAAATCCAATTTTTCCTACGAAAAGCTTTATCTAATCGTGGGAGTTATGGCAGATAAGGACATTAAAGGCATCTTTAGAAGGCTTCTTCCTGAAGCAGAGGCTGTAATTTTTACAAAACCAAAGTATTCAAGGTCTGCCGATCCAGAAACTTTAAAAAAGATTGCAAGACCCTACACTTCCAAATGTTATGTGATTCCAGATGTGAAGCAAGCTATAGAATATGCCAAAACTGAGGCAGGCCCAAGGGATATCATATGTATCACGGGCTCCCTATACTTCATGGGGGAAGTTAAGGAAATCTTTGGCGAAAGGTCTGACTTAATAGTAAGTCCATACCAATAAAGGTTTACCAGTATGAAAACCACTAGGAAGGTAGTGTTACTGCTAGCTTTTTTTGCTTCTTACGCCTTTGCTTTCAAGGGAGATTTTATTACCCAAAAGGGTGGGGACTTTCTTGAAGAATCAGTTCCCTGGACTCTCACCGCTGAAAAGATAGAATATCTTAAAGATGAAGAGATCTACATAGCGGAAGGAGCGGTTACGCTTCAATCCGGAAATAGAATTATAAAAGCTGATAAGGCTATTTTCGAAAAATCTACAGCTCTTATAAAGCTTGAAGGCAACGCACTGGTTCAGTATGGTGAAGACTGGATAAAGGGAGACCTGATAGTTTGGAACATTGAAAAACAAACAGGCTATGTTGAACAAGGTAAAGCCTATTTCCATAGAAATAACTTTTTTGTCAGTGCTAAAAAGATAGAGAAACTCAAAGAAGATTTCTACCGTTTGGAGGATGGCTTTGTAACTGCCTGTGATCCTTCTTTGCCTGATTGGTCTGTCCATTACAAAAGTTTTGTTGTTCCTGTTGGAGGTATGGCAAGGGGAAAGGGTGTTGTCTTCAGGATAGGTTCAGTTCCTGTAATTTTTCTTCCCTGGGTGGTGCTTCCTGTTCAGACGGAACGTCAAAGTGGTTTGTTAACTCCAACCTTTGGGTATTCTGAACTAAATGGTGTGATCTTCGAAATTCCCTACTACTGGGCTATCGACAGAAGCAAGGACGCCACTTTTTTCGGTCAGGTTCTCCAAAAAAGAGGATTCCTTGGGGGCATTGAATACCGATGGAACACTCTCGAATGGGGAGAAGGCATATTACTTGCCCATTACCTGAACGATCTTGCCAGTGAAGATCACAGAAGAGCCTATGGGTTTTCCAGTGGTAGCGAAAACCGTTACTGGATAAGAGGAAGAGCTAGTGGTGATTTTCAAAGTAATATATCCGCTAGGTTAAATCTTGATATTTTAAGCGATGAAGATTTTTTGAGAGAGTTTAAAAGAGGTTCACCTTCTTACGAATATACCAACAAAGCCTTTATGTCTTTTCTAGGAAGCGGTATCTTGGGGGATGATACCTTAACCGCCAGAGAATCTAGCCTGTATGCCTTCAAAAGGTTGGAGAACCTAGAGTTTTTTGTAGACTTCCGCTACTGGGATGAAAATGATCCCTTTTTTAAAGATTTGACCATTCAGAAGCTTCCTTCCATGGGAGTTTTTCTCAGTTCTTCCCAGATTGGTTCCTTGCCGATTTATTATAGATTCGATTCCCTCTTTGAATCTTACTGGCATAACGATGGCTTTCTTGGAACAAAAGTTAACTTAATTCCCTCCTTAGCTTTTTCAAAAACTTTATTTGGTTTTATTAATAGTGAAACGAACTTAAAATTGGTTACTTCTCTTTATAGTCTTGAGGATTATGAGAAAGAGTCCCTGGAAGGAATCAACGGAAGAAGTGTGCCTTCCTTTAGCACTGGTTTAAACCTTGAGCTGGAAAGGGATTATGATTTTGGAGTCCATAGAATAAGCCCTGAGATTAAATATGAATATGTTTCGAAGATGAAAGAAGATGTTATTCCTTCCTTTGATCTTCCTAGCAGTCCCTTTTATACAAATAGATTTCGCTACGGGTTTAATTCCTCCTTTAGTCTTGATAAAAATGGATCTTTCTATGAAATAGCAAGAGTGGATCTTTTTCAATACTACCGCCTTGACGAACAGAGGGTCAGCTTTTTTGAGGAAGGCTTTGAAAATAACTTGGTTTTTGAAAGTGGCTTTTCCGACGTTTATGTAGATCTTAATCTTAGCCCTTCCTATGTTTCTCTTGGCTACAATATGGCTATTTCTTCTAAAGATGGCTCTGTAAGTCAGCAGGACATTAAACTAAGTTTTAATCCTTCAAATAATTACTCTTTAGGTGTAAGCTATCGCCAAAGAGATATAGCAGACATTAACGAAATAATAACAACTCTAAACTGGAATGTAAAACCATGGCTATCTCTTGGTTTCTACCATGATTACCGTCTTTCCGACAAAGATATGGTTAAGCAGACCTATACCGTTACCTATAGAAGAGAATGCTGGTTTCTTACACTCTCTTACGAAAGGGAAGGTGAGGAGAACCGATTCTTTGTTTCTGTAAACCTTATGGGACTAGGCCATGCCGATATAAAAAGCGACTAATATTCCTTTTTATGGATTGCCTCTTTCTTAAGCCTGTTTAGAGTTTCTTCAAGCACAGGTAACACATTTTCCCTAAAATCACCCGCTACGATAATAAAAAGGATGTCATCCCCAACCTTTCGTTCCCCTTCGTGTAGATAGGCTTCTACAGCGCTTATCCCAGGTCTTTTTCTTACATCTTCAAGAATTGCATTCCATTTATCTTCTATCTTGCTTACAAAAACCTTCGAAACTTCCTTCCCATCCCTTGATGTTCCCCTTACTACGCCATTGTGGCAAAGAAACATACCAACCTGGTTGAAGTCCACTTCCTTCTTGACTTTTTCCAGCAAATCACCAAGCTTCATTAGAAAAACTCCTTTTTTGGTTTTACAATTTGTGAAAAAAAATGTATTAAGTTTATGAATTTTAAATTTTTTTCACGATATTTGAAATTTTTATTTTACTGGTTTTTGTCTTTCTGTCCACATTTTTCTAGGTGAGGAGGGAGCAATGTTTTCCAAGGATAAGCTCGAGAGTATCGAGAAAGCAAAAAAGGAGTGGGAGGAAAGAGTCTTAAATCCAACTCTTAAAAAGGCGCCTGAGAGAAAGAAGGTATTTACAACCATTTCTGGAACGCCTGTAAATCTTATTTATACTCCCCTTGATGTAGCTAATATAGATTATGAAAAAGATCTTGGTTTTCCGGGTGCTTATCCGTTCACAAGAGGCGTTCAGCCTACCATGTATAGAGGGCGCTTCTGGACTATGCGTCAGTATGCTGGTTTTGGAAGTGCTGCTGAAACCAACGCAAGGTTTAAATATCTTCTAGAGCAGGGACAAACTGGATTAAGTGTTGCCTTTGATCTTCCAACTCAAAGTGGTTATGACAGTGATCATCCCTTGGCAGTTGGTGAGGTTGGAAAGGTTGGGGTGGCTATAGATTCAATAGAAGACATGAAAGTGCTTTTCGATGGAATTCCCTTGGACAAAGTTACCACTTCAATGACCATCAACGCACCTGCAACTATTCTTCTTGCCATGTATCTTGCTATAGCTGAAGAGCAGGGAGTTCCTTTTACTGAGGTTGGTGGAACTGTGCAAAATGATATCCTTAAAGAATATACCGTAAGAGGCCAATACATCTTCCCTCCAGAGCCTAGCATGAGACTTACAGTGGATCTTATCGAGTATTGCTTTAAACATGTTCCTAAGTGGAACAGTATAAGCATAAGTGGTTATCACATAAGAGAAGCAGGGGCTACGGCAGCTCAAGAGGTAGCTTTTACAATAGCGGATGGTATTGCCTATGTGCAGGCCTGCACTGACAGAGGTCTTGATGTTGACAAGTTTGCTCCAAGGCTTAGCTTCTTCTTTAATGCCTTTACCAACGTTTTAGAGGAAGTAGCAAAGTTCAGAGCTGCAAGAAGATGCTGGGCAAGGATTATGAAGGAAAGATTTGGAGCTAAAGATCCTCGCTCTATGATGATGCGTTATCATGTTCAAACTGGCGGGGTAACCCTTACCGCCCAACAACCTTTAAACAACATTGTAAGAGTTACTTTGCAGGCTTTTGCTGCAGCCCTTGGAGGATGCCAGTCCCTTCATACCAATTCCTATGACGAGGCTTTATGTCTTCCTACAGAGCAGGCTGTTACAGTGGCTTTGAGAACCCAGCAAATTATTGCTGAAGAAAGTGGTGCTACCGATACAGTGGATCCGCTGGCAGGTTCTTACTATGTTGAAGCCATGACTAACAAGATTGAGCAGGAAGTTTACGACTATCTAAGGAAAATAGATGAAATGGGAGGAACCCTTGCAGCTATAGAGAAAGGTTTTATTCAGAGAGAAATCCAGGAGAGCGCCTACAGGTTCCAAAAGGAGATAGAATCAGGGGAAAGGGTTTATGTGGGTGTAAACAAGTATGTAATGGATGAACCTCCGCCAACCAACTTGCTCAAGGTAGATATGGAAGTTGGAAGAAGAGAAGCTGAAAAGGTGAAGAGATTGCGAGAAACAAGGGATCAGAAGAAGTGGAAGGAAGCCCTCGAAAAACTGAGGGAGGTTTCCCTTTCCAATGAGAATGTGATGCCAGCTGTCATTGAAGCGGTGAAGGCTAAGGCTACCGTTGGAGAAATTTGCGACGTCTGGCGAGGGATATGGGGTGAGTATAGGCCTGAGGCATTTATATAGAGTGATGGCTTAGTAGAGGGGGGAGGCGTAAGAAATATGGAGCGCAAGATAAAGGTTATCATAGCAAAGCCCGGGCTTGATGGGCACGATAGGGGTGCAAAGTTACTTGCCAGAGTTCTTGCGGAAGCTGGTATGGAGGTAGTCTATACCGGTCTTAGGCAGACACCGGAGATGATAGTAGAGACAGCCCTTCAGGAAGATGCGGATGTTATTGGGATTAGCAGTCTTTCAGGCGTTCATAATTATTTCTTCCCGAGGGTTGTAGAGCTTTTGAGAGAAAAGGGGCTTCATGATGTTATGGTCATAGGAGGAGGAATAATACCTCCCGACGATATAGAATATCTTAAAAGTGTAGGTGTTGCCGAGATTTTTGGACCTGGCACTCCTACTTATCAAATAGTTGAATTTATAAAGAATAACTGCAGGAAAAAGTAGGAGGCTTTGATGAAAGTTATAAAGATAGACCATATAGGTATTGCGGTAAAAAGCATAGATGAGGCAAGAAAGCTTTATGAAAGTATTCTTGGCCTTAAGTATGAAGGTTCTGAAACAGTTGAGGAGCAAAAGGTTACAACAGCCTTTTTCCCTATAGGAGATACTGAAATAGAACTTCTTGAATCTACAGACCCTGAGGGGCCAATAGCCAAGTTTATCGAAAAAAGAGGCGAAGGCATCCAACACATAGCCTTTAGGGTTGAGAATATAGAAGAGGCTCTGGAAGAGTTGAAAAAACAGGGTATTAAGCTTATAGATGAAAAACCAAGGATTGGAGCAGGTGGCGCCAAAATAGCCTTTCTCCATCCTAAGGCAACAGGGGGCGTTTTAATAGAACTCTGTGAAAGAATCTGAATAAGTCGTAAGAAAGGGGCATCCTCTTTGGGTGTCCCTTTTTGGAGGAAGTTATGGAGGATTTACTTATATTTTTAGCTATAATCGGGGTATGGGTTGTTTTAAGTAGATGGGTCTTTCCAAAGCTTGGAATACCTACTTGAGCTTCTAATAGTTGTTCGGTTGGAAGCCGAACCAAGAAAGAAAACAAGTAGTTTTTTACCTTCTGGGAAATCTTCTTACTACAGCCTTTTTCTTTCTCCTCCTTCTCACGATCCTTAAAACCAGAAGGGCCAATATAAGAGCCAAGATGGTAATACCGACAAATTTTGCAGTAGAATATAAGCTGGGGAGTTGAGGCGGTTCACTCCCCTTAAAAAGCCTTACAATAAAATGCCATAGCCTTTTAGGTAGAGTAGCTTTTTCAACAGTATCGCCTGAGATAATGGGTATAGAATCAATGAGTTCATTTCCTTTGTAGATTTTTACCTGACCAACTATCTCACCAGCTCTAACAGGAGCTACCAATTCGTTGGCCATCTCAATTTCTTTTTTTATTTTACCAACCTCTTCTCTTGGAAGAAATAGAGTCTTTGATTCCAAGGGATAGGCGGGGATTTGGTCTTTCACTCCCTTCCATACCTTTATATGCCCAAGTGATTCGGATTGCTTGACAGGATGGAGGACAGTGTAATTTCTAAAGCCATAACTGAGAAGTTGTAAAGCGTCCTTTTCCCTAACGCTTGGCTTGCTTGCTCCCATTACAACAGCAATAAGTCTCATTTCATCTCTTTTTGCAGTGGCTATAAGGTGATAACCACCAGCAGCTACAAAGCCAGTTTTGAGTCCATCTATAGAGGGATCCCTAAGAAGGAGGCGATTTCTGTTATACTGAACAATATTGTTAAAGGTGTATTCTTTCATGGAATGATATTGAAGTGCCTGGGGAAATCTTTTTATATAGGATGTAGCAAGTTTTAGCATGTCTCTTGCGGTTGAATACTGTTCGGGATCGTCTAGGCCATGGGGATTTGTAAAATAGCTATTTTTTAGGCCAAGTTCCTGGGCTTTTTGGTTCATTAAAACCACAAAGGACTCAACGGTTCCGCTAATATGTTCCGCTAAAGCGACACATGCATCATTTCCAGAGGCAACCGCAATTCCCTTTATAAGTTCCTCTAGGGGAACCTTGTTTCCCACCTCGATAAACATCTGAGATCCCCCGGTTTTCCACGCCCTTTTACTGATAAAGACCTCGTCTTCTAAGGTAATTGAACCCTTTTCCAGAGCTTCGAAAACCAGGTAAAGGGTAAGAATCTTTGTAAGGGAGGCTGGCGCAATTCTTTCGTCAGCATTATGCTCATAGATGATAGATTCCGTTTCAGGTTCTCCAAGAATGGCTGATTTAGACTCGATCAATACAGGCGAACTAACAGGGGGAGGAGTTGATGCCTCGGAAGATCCAAAAAGTAGAACAATTGTTAACACAAGAGACATAATTTTTAGTAAAATCATTCTGAAAGCTCTCCGTTTTTTAAAGCTTTTAGGATACTTTCCCAAACTTCTTCCCATCCAAACCTCTCAACAGCTGAAAAGAGAATAAGCTCTTTGCTTTCTACTCCCAGAACTCTTCCGCACTCCTTTCGATGCTGTTCCCATCTACTTCTTCCTACCTTGTCCATTTTCGTAAGAACCATAATAGTATGAATAGATTTAGCAGTTAGCCAGTTTTTTAACTGGATGTCTTGATAACTCGGAAGATGCCTTCCATCCATTATTATAACAACAGCCTTCAAAGTTTTTCTGGTTGAAAGATAAGTTTCTATTAAATCCTTCCATCTAGCTTGCATAGCCTTTGAGACTTTAGCAAAACCATAACCTGGCAGGTCAACAAAGTAGAACAGGTTATTGACAATAAAAAAGTTTATGCTCTTTGTTTTTCCAGGAGTGCTACTGGTCTTTACAAGTTTTTTTCTAAGAAGGAGGGCATTTATAAGGGAAGATTTTCCAACATTTGACCTTCCAGCAAAGGCTATTTCGGGAAGGGTTTCTGGAGGAATCTGAGAAATTTCGAAGGCGGAACAGAGGAAGTCCGCTTGTTTTATCTTTATTTTAGTAGCTCTTTCTTCGCCCATTTCCTCTAACCAGATAGCTCTCTATGCGGTCTAGCCCCTCTTTTATGGCTTCCAAGGAGTTAGCATAGCTAAATCTTATGAAACCTTCGCCGTTAGAGCCGAAATCAATACCAGGAGTTACTCCCACATGGGCATTTTCCAGTATATCGAAGGCAAGTTTGTAAGAGTCTTTTCCAAAGGAGGATGCATTAGCAAAGACGTAAAAAGCCCCCTTTGGTTCATGGGCGATACCAAAACCTATTTCTCTGAGTCTTTTTATCATGAATCTTCTTCTTTCATCGTAAATTTTTACCATGTCCTTTACATCTTCTAGAACTTCCGGATTGGTTAAAGCTTCGTAGCCTGCCCATTGGGAAACGGAGTTTGCCGATATGAAGAAGTTTTGCATCATACACTTCATCTTGCTTACGAATTCCTTGGGAATAATTACATAACCAAGCCTCCAGCCCGTCATAGCGTAAAGCTTGGAAAAGCCATTGAAAACAAAGCATTTTTCTGTAAACTCCAAGGCAGAATGAACCTTTGTGTTGTCATATACAAGGCCATGGTAAATTTCATCGCTGAAGATCCATAGTCCCAGAGAAGCAAGCTCTTCCATGATTTCCCCGCTGGTTACCTGACCTGTGGGGTTGGCGGGAGAATTTAACATTATCGCTTTTGTTTTTTTTGTTATGAGTTTTTTTACCCGGGAGAGATTATACTGAAAGCCCTCTTCCTCGTAGACTTCGACGAATCGGGGAACTGCACCAATAAAATGGGCAAAATTAGGATAACAGGCATAACCGGGATTGCTAAGAATGATTTCATCGCCCCTTTCCAGGATTAGAGCCAGGCTTACAAGGAAAGCAGGAGAAGTCCCTGAGGTTACAACAACTTGGTCTAGCTCTAGATGGCTGACACCATAGGTTTTTTTGTAATAGTTACATATTGCTTCTCTTAGGCTCAATATGCCAAGGCTATGGGTATATTTGGTTTCACCTCTTTTAATTGCAGATAGTGCTGCTTCTTTGATTGCCCTTGGAACGTCAAAGTCTGGTTCCCCTACTTCAAGATGTATTACCTTGTAGCCCTGCCTTTCAAGCTCCTGGGCTCTTTCTAAAACATCCATCACAATAAAGGGTTTTATTTGGTTCATTGAAACTCCTTATTTACTTGGAAGGCATTCTTTTTAAGCTTCTTAAAAGCTCAGAGGCAGCGGTAGCAATAGGAGTTTCAGGAGCAAGGATTATTGCCTGTTCGAGATAGAACTGAGCCTCTTTGAAGTCTCCATTTAAGTAACAAAGTTTTCCATAGTTTAGATTTGCTAAAGGAGACTTTGGATCCAAATTCAAAGCCTCCTTGTAAGCCTTAAGAGCATTGGCTTTATCTCCAAGGGCTTCTAAGGTTCTTCCAAGTTCTAAGTAGGAGGGAGCATAGTTAGGATCTAGCTTTATTGATGTCTGGTAGTAGTTTTTTGCCTCTTCATACTTTCCTAATCTGTAGTAGAGGTTTCCAAGGTTGTATGCTGCAATATGGGGGGTTTCATAGTAGGGATTGTTCAATGCCTTCAAAAAGGCTTCCTTTGCCTCTTCAAACTTTCCCTGGTTGGCAAGAAAGGCTCCAAGGGCATTGTTAGCTTCAGGATAGTCTGGCCTTATTGAGAGAGCTTTTTTTAGATACTCAATGGCTTGATCTACAAAGCCCCTTCCGTGGTAGGCAATTCCTATTTCATAAAGAAGCTCAGGATCTTTGGGCATTTTTTCTTCGGCAGCTTTAAAATACTTTAGAGCTGTAGCATAGTTTCCAGCACCTAAATAGTTTTCTCCTATGCTCTTTAGTTTCTTAGGATTTTTTTTTAGCTCTGGGGGAATTTGATCAATCTGAGCTTCTGGTTTTACAGTTTCATCACTTTTTTGGCTTATCTGGCTAGCACATCCAGCAAGGCAAACCAAAAGTATGAGCCCCAATACGGTAATTCTTTTTGCCCTCATCCTTATATGACCTTATTCAGAGGATATTCAATTATGCCCTCTGCTCCTCTTTTAAGTAACTTAGGTATCAAGTCCCTTACAACCTTTTTGGAAACAACAACCTCTACCGAGACCCAGGAACTGTTATAAAGATTGGCTATGGTTGGAGAGTTTAAGCTGGGAAGGATTTCCATCACATCGGCAATTTTATTTTCCGGAACATTCATCTTAAGACCAACAAGTTCTTCCGCCCTCAGAGCACCTTGAAGAAGAGTTGCAATCTGCTGGATCTTTTCCTTTTTCCAGGGATCATTCCAGGCCTTTTCATTTGCTATGAGTTGGGGATTTGATGTCATGAGCTCTTTTATAATTCTTAAACCGTTCGCTCTCATAGTGCTTCCAGTTTCTGTAACTTCCACAATAGCATCGCAAAGACCTGCTATGACCTTGGCTTCCGTGGCTCCCCAGGAGAATTCAACCTCAACATTTATGTTTGCTTCCCTAAAGTATCTTTTTGTGAATTGAACAAGCTCTGTAGCGATTTTTTTACCTTCAAGGTCTTTTATGTCCTTTATGGGCGAATCGAAAGGCACTGCCACAACCCATCTTGTTGGTCTATTAGAGGTCTTTGAATAGACAAGGTCTGCCACCACAACTACTTTGGAGTCGTTTTCAAGAATCCAGTCTTTGCCTGTTATTCCAGCATCAAAGGTGCCATTTTCAACATATCTAGACATCTCCTGGGCTCTGCATATTGCACAGCTTATCTCAGGATCGTTTATTTCAGGAAAATAGCTTCTTTCAGATATAGAGATATTCCAACCAGAGTTTTTAAATAGCTTTACCGTTGCATCCTGTAAGCTTCCTTTAGGAATTCCAAGAACCAGTCTGTTCACTTTTCTTTGTATACCTCCTTGGGATCAAAAATTCTTTGCTCTTCTACTAGCCAATTGCCCTTTTGATCAAATTTGCGATAGAAACAACTTTGGTAACCCGTATGACAGGCTGCCCCTCCCTTCTGGGTTACCCTAAGGAGGATGGCATCGCCGTCACAGTCTATATATATCTCATGGACTTTTTGAGTATGTCCAGAGGTTTCTCCCTTAAGCCATATCTTGTTTCTGGATCTACTCCAATAGTGAGCTTCCATAGTTTGAATAGTTTTTTCCCAGGCTTCTTTGTTCATATAAGCAAGCATTAAGACTCTTCCTGTCTCGATGTCTTGCACAATAACGGGAAGAAGACCTCCTCCCTTTTCAAAGTTAGGCATCTGATCGGACATGGTGGTCTCCTTCTAAATTCCCAGCCAATTGGCCACAGGCAGCTTGTATGTCGGCGCCCCTACTTTCTCTTATGGTTACCGTCATGTTTGCTTTTTGCAAGATGCTCTGGAATCTTTCTATTTTTTCCTGAGATGGCCTTTTATAGGGGGCTCCCCTATGGGGGTTATAAGGAATTAAATTAACTTTACACCTAACAGGCTTTAAAAGCTCAATAAGCTCTTCAGCTTCTCTTGAGCTATCGTTTACTCCATCAATGAGAACATACTCAAAGGTGATTCTTTTTCTAGGGGGCAAAGGGTAATCTATGCAGGCGGATATGAGCTCTTCAAGGGGATATTTTCTATTTACTGGAACAAGCAAGTTTCTCAGCTCGTTTCTTGGGGCATGTAAACTTATGGCTAGATTAACCGGCGTTTTTTCACCAAGTCTTTTTATGGCTGGAACAATACCAACAGTGGAAACTGTAATTCTTCTGTGGGAAAAGTCTGCTCCTCTAGGTGAAAGAAGAATATCCAAAGCCTTGTAAAGTGCTTCCTCATTTAAAAGGGGCTCACCCATACCCATAAGCACAATATTTGTGATATTTCTGCTACCTATGGCTGACTGGACAAGAGCATATTGATCTATAATTTCCCCTGTTTTTAGATTTCTCTTAAACCCAAGAAAGCCGGTATAACAGAACCTGCATCCAATAGGGCATCCAACCTGGGTGGAAAGACAAAGGGTATTTCTTGGGGGATCGGGAATTAAAACTGTCTCTATTTGAAAACCATCATCTAACTCAAATAAAAACTTTTCAGTGCCGTCCTGAGATACAAGGCGTTTTACAAGAGTAAGGGTATGCAATCTGGTTCCGTATTCTAGTTTTGTCCTAAGGGATTTGCTAAGGTCTGTGCATTCCTGCCAGGATTTAACATTTCTTACGTAAAGATGGTAGAATATTTGGCGTGCCCTGTAAGGCTTTTCCCCAATACTTTGGATCCATTCTTCAAGTTCTGAAAGGGTAAAGTCTCTTATGTGGATCTTTTCGTGGTCTTTCATCGTGGATTTTTTTTAACCAAAAAGGTAGAGTTTCTTCTATCCTGAAGAAAGATTCTATCAAAGTGCCTCACTGGGGTTGTTTCAAACCATTCATAACCTATTTCTACGCATCTAGCACAGGCTTTCCGTGGAATGTGGACAGCAAATATCCTTCTTCCACGGTCTGTCCAAGATTCTATAGCCCAAGTGCCGCTGCAGTCACGACAGACTCTTATTTTTTCTTTCTGGTTTTCCAAGATATTGTCAGTGTCGTAAAAAATTGTCCGTTCTCTTTCCTTTATGCCTCCCTGGTTTATAAGTTTTTCCTTAATGATGGGAGCTTTTTTCCAGTATTCCATAACCTGTTCACTTACTTTTTTGATGTGGTCGGTAATATCTTGGGACTGCCTTAGTTTTTCAAAGTCATAGTCTGGTTCCCTAACTTTACTGTAGTCTATGCCAGCAAGGGCAAGAATAATACCCACATTGACATAGGGAAGGGCTCCTTCTATAGAGTATCCTCCCTCGAGAACCGCTATGTGTGGGCTGATCTTTGATGTAAGTTGGGCATAGCCGTTTGCAGAAAATCTCATATCCGTTATTGGGTCTGTGTAGTGGTTGTCTTGACCTGCGGAGTTTACAATAAGCTCTGGCTGGAATTCTTCAAGAATAGGAAGGATGACGTTATCTACCACGTAAAGAAATCCTTCCTCCGATGTCCTTGGTGGAAGGGGAATGTTTATGGTGGTGCCAAAAGCGGTTGGACCTCCAAGTTCATGGGGAAAACCAGAGCCGGGATAAAGGGTTCTTCCGTCTTGGTGAATAGAAATAAAAAGGGTATCCGGATCATGCCAGTAAATATCCTGAGTTCCATCTCCATGATGGCAATCGGTATCTACAATAGCAATTTTTCCTATGTCATAGGCTTCCCTTAAGTATTCGATCATAATTGCTTCTATGTTTATGTTGCAAAATCCTCTTGCGCCATGGACAACTCTCATAGCGTGATGTCCCGGAGGTCTTACTAGGGCGAATCCTCGCTGAACTGTTCTGGTGACCACTGCTGAACCTATAACCTTAGCGCCACCTGCACTTATAAGATGGGAATCTGTTACAACACTCCACTCGTCAGGCACGCAGAAATGAACCCTCCTTATGTCATCTCTGTTTATCATGTCAGGTTTGAACTCAACAATGCCTTCTATATCAAGGATGCCTTCCTCCATGACCTGGTCTTGAGTATATAGGAGGCGTTCTTCTCTTTCTGGATGGGTTGGGGATATAGCCCAATCGTAGGCTGGGAAGAATACAAGCCCTGTTTTGTATGTTGCCTTTATCATCCACTTCTCCTTATGCCCTGCTTGAGGCATTGAAAAGATTCTTTGTGTAAAAGATATTGTAGCCTTCGATAAGTCCCGGCTTTATCTGAACCTTTACCCTTATATTTTTCCCAGTAGTGTAAAAACCTCTTACCATGTTGAATTGCTGTTCTTCAACTATTTCTACTTCAACACTTTCATTTAAGTAGGCGCCTTCTTGGAGGGCTTTTTTACTCAACATAGAAATTGCAAGTTCCCTTGCTTCCTGGATGGAGAAGTTATTTCCTACAGGCTTGTAGAACCCTTCTTCGGGAACAGAGGCTATTCCTCTTTCGGTGTCAACAAAGAGGGTAAGTTCAGAGGTCGTGCGAGCCAAAGCAGCGCCTATGGCGTTTACTACCTCATTATTCGGAGCTACTATAGTTTTTATGCCCGAGATTTCTTCTATCTTGGGAGCAAAATAGGGAGCAGGTCCTCCGATTATACAAAGCTCTGTTGGCTCAACTCTATAGGCATCTAAAAATTCTTTAACGGTATAGACAGGCTTTTGGTTTATTTTTTCTATCATGTTTCTAAAGGCTCCCACTAAAGAACGGCAGAAAGTTTCATATATCTCTTCTGCTGCTTCTTTAGGGGTAGTATTTAGCTGAGAAGCTATAATTTTCATAGCCTCTTCTGCTCTTTTCTTGTTCCCAGTGGTCATTAATCCAAGGAATACAAGTGCATCCGTTGGAGTTGGAAGTGGGCCACCGAAGGCCATAGCTGGCCCTTCTCTATCGGGACCTATGAAAATACGACCTGAGTGGACTCTTACAACGCTGTCTCCTCCAAGGGCTATAGATTCGGTATTAAGGGAACGTATCAGAGTCTTTAACCCTCCTATTTCTATCCCCAGTGGTTCCAGGAGAGGCACTTGCTTTATAAGCACTCCCATGTCTGTTGTGGTTCCACCGATGTCAATAACAACTGTTTCTGCTTCTGGACTTGCATAGGATAGGGCACCCATCATGCTTGCAGCAGGTCCTGACAAAATGGTTTGGCCAGGGAAGTTCATAGAAGCCTCTAAAGACATTGTTCCACCGTCAGCTTTTAGAATGTAAATAGGGGCCTTAAGATTCATTTTCTTTATGGAATTTTTTATGGCAGTAAAGAAATTTTTGTAAATGCCTTGGACAGCAGCATTTAAATAGACAGTCATTATGCGCCTTGGGAAGTTGAGATTTCCGGAGATTCTGTGACCTGCTATGATGTAGTCAAAATTATTGCCTAATATTTTTATTATCTGGTTTTCATGACAGGGATTCCTTACGGAGAATTTACCAACTACACCAACAGCTCTTATGCCTTCTGATCTAAGTCTTGACGCTATCTGTTCAATTTCCGATGGATTTATAGTTTGAACCTCTCTTCCTCTATGGTCTATGGAACCGCTTACCGGGTAGTAATGGTTTCCAACCTTGAAATAGTCGGGATTAAGCCCAGGTCCACTTGAAACTATCATCCCGACCTGCTCAAGTTTTCCTTCCGCTATAGCGTTAGTGGTAAGAGTGGTGCTCAGAACAATTCTTTCTAATTTTGATACAGAAATACCTTTGGTTATAGCCTCCAGACCGGTTATAATTGTTTCGAAAAGATTTGATTTATCTGTTGGTATTTTAACCTGGTTTATTATGCCATCTTTTGAAAGTAGCACCACATCTGTGTGGGTTCCTCCAACATCAAGTCCTATTATCATCTTTTCAAATCCTCGTTTAGTTAAGCTTATTCTACGCTACCAAATGATTGATGCTATCTAAAAGAACTTAAACTGTCAACAATCTGGGGACTTAGATTGCTAAAGGGGACAAAAAACATCAAGATTGTTTAAAATCCACTTTGGGAGTCCTAAGATAAACTCAGTAAGGTGTGTTGATTATCCTTGACAGAGAAATAAGTGTTTTTATCATAATCCAGCTCCATCTTTGAAGGATGGAAATGAATTGCTGAAAATACAGCAAAGTGGTAAAGTGTGTAGCGTAAATTTTTGGTGAGTCTGCGATGAAGCAGATGACCAGTAGCGGGTGCGTGAACCACCCATGGAGAATAAGGGTAGCTTAAGTTTACCAAACTTCTCCAGAAGCCTTCACCTCTTCAGGTGGATGGTAGTTCACACTCAACAAGTTACTTTAGATAAGGATTTTGAGTTATGAAGGTAAGAGTTGAAGACATTGGAAAAGAAGAAGGCTTGAGGCTTTCTTTAAAATGGGGAAAGAAAGGGATAGAGGCTTTCCTTGCGCCCAAGGATCCCTATAATATTGAATTTATTGAGCCTCTTATGGTTGAGCTCTTCTTTGAAAAGCGTTCTAGCTACATCCATGTAACAGGTCATATAGAGGGACAGCTAGTTGTTACCTGCCATCGATGCTTAGAAAATTTTGGCTATCCCCTTGATCTCCCTCTGGAGACTTTTCTTTACACCTTGAATAAAATGGATATTAAAGAGGAAATAGAGCTAGAGGAAGAGGATCTTTTGGAAGAGTTTTTTGATGGTGAAGAAATTGATGTAGATCTTATAATCTCGGAGGAAATCTTTCTAAGTCTTCCTCAGGTGCTTTTATGTTCTGAGGAGTGTAAAGGGCTTTGTCCTAAATGCGGGGTTAACCTCAACAGGGAAGAGTGTTCCTGTAGTAAAGCCTTAGATTCACCTTTTGCTGTTCTTAGCAAATTAAAACTTAAACAAGGTTAAGGAGAGATGCTCTATGGGTGTACCAAAAAGAAGAACTTCCCGTTCTAGGCGCGGTAACAGGCGTGCCCACGATAGGCTGGATCCACCAGCGGTATCTGTTTGCCCTAAGTGTAAAACTACAAAACTTCCCCACAGGATTTGCCCTTCCTGTGGAACATACGGTGACAGGGTGGTAATAGAATCTTCCGAAGAATAGCGGATAGATGAGAATTGGTGTTGATGCTATGGGGGGCGATTATGCTCCTTCAGCTGTGGTGGAAGGGGTAAGGCTTGCCTCAGCCCAGCATAAAGTGGATTTTGTGCTTTTTGGCGATGAAGGCAAGCTTAGAGCCTCTTTCCCATCGCTTCCCCCATCAATTTCCATTGTAAATGCTCCAGAGGCTGAAGAGGATATAAGTATATTTTCTGTCTTAAGAAGGCCTCGATCTCCTATCAGCATGGCTGCTAAAGCCCTTGCAGATGGTGAAGTCTCTGCTATTGTTAGTGCAGGAGACAGCAGACAGGTAGTTGCTGCTGCAAAATATTACGTTGGACTTGTGAAAAATATTAAAAGACCTGTTATTGGTGTTTTTATCCCTGTGGGTGATAAAGATATCCTTCTTGTAGATGCAGGAGCTTATGCGAGATTGCATTCCGTCCATCTGGTTCATAGCGCTCTAATTGGTAAGGTTTACTGGCAGGTGGTCAAAGAAGGTGGAGAGCCCTCCATAGGGCTTTTAAATATAGGAAAGGAAAAGTTAAAGGGGCCCGTGGAAGTAAGAAGGGCTGCCTCTATCCTTCAGGATCTTCCTATAAGGTTTCTTGGTTTTGTGGAGCCTCAGGATCTTTTTTCGTCGGCAGATGTAGATATTGTGGTATGTGACGGTTTTTCAGGAAATATTTTTTTAAAGCTTTACGAATCCCTTTCAGAGTATTTAATAAAAGGCTTTGAAGGTTTTTTGAGAGACTTTAACTTTTTTGAGTTGTCTATTGCTGAGAAGTGGGAAAAGAGATGTTGTAGATACAGATATGAATGGTCTGGCGGGGTTCCCCTCCTTGGGGTAAGAAAAACTATTGTTATAGCTCATGGGCGGTCAGGTCCTTTTGCTATATCTCAGGCCATCTCAAGGGCTATTTACCTTGTCAAAAATAAGTTAATGGCCAAGATGGCATCTTTTATCGAGAAGGATTCAATTATAAAAAGTGTGGGTAGCCTTTATAAGAATTGGGCTATGAGTAAACTTTACAGAAAGCGTTAAAACGCTCAGAGGGGGATTTCGGTGGATTACTTTCTTACAGAAGAACAGAAGCTTCTTCAAGAGATTGCTTACGATATTGTTAAACAAAAAATTCGCCCTGTTCGCGCTGAATTAGACGAAAAAGAGGAGTTTCCTTGGTCTATAATGAAGGATCTTGCTCAAGCTGATCTTTTCGGTATTTGTATTCCTGAAGAATACGGTGGTCTAGGGATGGGTATTTTTGAAAATTGCCTGGTAGTGGAACAACTTGCAAGGGGTTGCGTTGGTGTTGCCACAACTTTCGCTGCTACAGGTCTGGGAGCTTATCCCATTATTCTTTTTGGAAGTGAGGAACTTAAAAGAAAATACCTTCCCGATATAGCTTCGGGAAAAAAGATGGCAGCCTTTGCTCTTACTGAGCCGGGAGCGGGAAGCGATGTGTCTGCCATAAGGACAAGGGCGGTAAGAGTTGGAAATGAATACATAATAAACGGCACCAAACAGTGGATTACTAATGGAGGCGAAGCGGATATCTATTCTGTTTTTGCGATCACAGATCCTACCAAAGGGCCAAGAGGAGCAAGCTGTTTTGTGGTTGAAAAGGGTGATCCCGGCTTTTCCTTTGGTAAAAAGGAGAAGAAACTTGGAATAAGAGCTTCTGCCACAAGAGAGCTTATTTTCAATGATTGTAGAATTCCAGCTGATAGACTCATAGGAAGAGAGGGAATGGGTTTTATAATTGCCATGAAGACTTTTGACAAATCCCGTCCTGGCATTGGAGCTTTAGGCGTTGGTTTAGCTCAGGAAGCCCTTGATATTTCCGTAGAATATGCAAGAAAAAGGGTTCAGTTTGGAAGACCTATTATTTCGTTTCAGGCTATCCAGCATAAGCTTGCGAACATGGCCACCAAAATAGAAGCAGCCAGGGCATTGATCTATTCTGCCGCTCGATACCTGGATAAAGATCCACCGGATAGTAGTAAGATAGCTGCTATGTGCAAAATTTTTGCAAGTGATGTGGCTGTAGAGGTAGCTCTTGAGGCTGTTCAGATTCTCGGGGGATACGGTTATATGAAGGATTATCCTGTTGAAAAGCTTCTTAGAGACTCTAAAATCCTTCAAATATACGAAGGAACTAACGAAATCCAAAGAAATATTATAGGACAGGAACTTAACAAAGAGTATGGCCGTCTTAAGGAGACCTTTATAAGATAAACCATCATGTAAGAAAATAGAAACATATCGGAGAGGTGAAGTGCAGATAGTTGTTTGTTTAAAGCAAGTTCCAGAAACACAAAATGTCAAAATCGATCCTAAAACCAATACCCTTATTCGCCAAGGGGTAGCTTCTATTTTGAACCCCTTTGATAACTTTGCCCTTGAAGCTGCCCTTAGGATAAAGGATACCGACAGGGACAATGTAAAAATTACTGCTATCACGATGGGTCCACCCCAGGCCAAGGATGTCCTTATCGATGCCCTCTCTAGAGGTGTTGACGATGCTATTTTGATAACCGATAGAGCCTTTGCTGGAGCTGACACCTGGGCTACTTCCTACACCTTAGCTTCAGCCATAAAAAAGATCGGGAATGTAGATTTGATAATCTGTGGAAAACAGGCAATTGATGGAGATACCGCTCAAGTTGGTCCAGAACTTGCCACAATTCTTAATTTGCCCTATGCTACTTTTGTGAGCAAAATAGAAATCCTTGATGGCAAATATATTAAGGTAACCCGCCAAACTGACGAAGGGTTTGCTGTCTGGAAAATGTCTCTACCCGCCTTGGTTACAGTCTTGAAAGATGTAGGAGAGTTGAGAGTTAGATCCTATAGGTGCACTTTGAGAGCGAGAAGAATGGATATTCCTTCGTGGGGACTCAAGGAATTGGGGCTTTCTGAGGAAAGGGTTGGTCTTATGGGTTCCTTTACCCAGGTTATTAAGGTTTTCACTCCCCAAAGAACAAAAGAAAGAATAATAATTGAGGGCACGGTAAAGGAACAGGTAGAAAAGCTTTATGAATATCTTAAAAACCAAGGGATTCCTGGGCTATGAAGGTTAATATAGATATTAATTTGTGCACAGGTTGCGGGTCTTGCGTGGATGTTTGCCCTGTTGGGGCTATATCGCTAATAAATGATAAAGCCTATGTATCTGATGAGTGCACCCTTTGCAGGCTTTGCGTAGATGCTTGTGGCTTTGGGGCTATATCTTTGCCGGAAGTAGAAAAAGCTCCTCTAGAAGATCTGAGTTCCTATAAAGATATTTGGGTTTATGCTGAGTGGAGACATGGCTCTATCCATAGAGTTTCCTATGAACTCCTTACCAAAGGAAGAGAGCTTGCCGACAAAAAAGGGGTAAAGCTTTGTGCAGTGCTCCTTGGCTATGAATTAAATGGTCTTGAGAAAGAGCTTTTTGATTACGGCACCGATATTGTTTATCTTGTTGACCATCCTTCGCTAAAAAACTTCACTGATGAGGTCTATGGCAATGTCCTTGCTTATCTTGCAAAAACATATAAACCGGAAATTCTTATTGCAGGGGCAACCTCTATGGGAAGATCCTTTATCCCAAGAGTTGCAGCTTTACTCCAAACGGGTCTTACCGCAGATTGTACAGATCTTGACATTACTGAGGATGGTCTTCTCCTTCAGACAAGACCTGCCTTTGGCGGAAATAT